>OLHV01000001.1_pt1 | contig 598504 bp, 544 predicted proteins | sample 1609391 | NCBI WGS metagenome assembly OLHV01 (sample SAMN05416805, study PRJEB24817) | seawater metagenome | isolation source: Sea water | place: Canada:Atlantic | collected 2013-07 | reverse complement strand
CTACAGAGGACTTTCACCTCATTAGTTCATGCCCATGCTGGGCGTACACAAGAACCAGCAATCTGACTCCGCAACCTGTCACGTTTTTTTCTGTGCAAAAAGACGTGCCAGCTTGCTACGCAGTTGTGGTTAGCGTTAAGTTCTTGGGAGACATTGATGATTATCAGGAAGATGGAAGAGAAGGACCTTGAAGCTGCAAGTGAAATTTGCATGGATTCTTTTTTGCTGTCTGTTGCAAGTACATTGTCTGATGAGGGGATTACAACCTTTTCGAATATCGCTGCGCGCGATGCATTCCTCGACAGGATGAGAGGCGATAACTTGATGCTGGTTGCTGAGAACAACGAAAATGTCGAGGGCGTCATCGAGCTAAAGGAAGGTCGCCATGTTGCGATGCTTTTTATTCGGCCAAAATCACAGAAAAGTGGTATTGGAAGAAAGCTGCTTATATCCGCCTTAAATCATGCGAAGGTTGAAACTGTTACCGTCAGCGCGTCGCTATCTTCAGTGACGGCTTATGAAAATTATGGGTTTGAGCTTAGTGGCGAAGTGGCCGAATCGGCAGGCTTGGTTTATCAGCCTATGAAGCTCAAACTTAACAAGGCAATGCACGCGACAAGTGCGTGATTGCGACGTTAAGGCCTAATGTTGGCCGTAGTGTCCACCGATAGCAAAAACGTAAAGATAGTCATCATCAAACTTGTATACTAATCTATCTTTCTGGCTAATCCTTCTGGACCATAGACCTGTCAAATTATGCTTTAAAGGTTCTGGTTTGCCAGCTCCTTCAGTTGGATTGCCTCTTAGCATTTCCTTAAGTTGGCGCCGCAGAACTTTATGAAGTTTTTGGTCTTTTTCTCGTAAGTTTTCATATTCTTGCCAGGTATTTCCTTCAAAGACCAATGATCTCATCCAGTTCCTCCTTAGTAGGTTTATATCCATCATTTTTACTATGTGACTTGGCTGATTCTGCAATTTGTTCCATCAAATTGGTATTTTGTAAAACATATAATGTTTCTTGTTCTCTGTCCCAATCATCTGCACTAATGACAACAAAGTCTTCACCACTGCGTCGTGTAACTTTCATAGGCATATGGTTTATGACAACTTGCTCAACAAAGCTTTTTAGGTTGTCTCTAAATTTGTTTACACTTACACTTTCCATATATTCACCATTATTAATAGTACGGTAATTCCGTACACTATAGAATTAAAGCCTTAACAAGTCAATCTTGCAGATCTTCGTTTACTGTCACCTTTTATGCAAAAAAACGCATAAAAGCCGCCATCTAACTCAGCCCGTAAATTGAGGCATTACATGTATTGAAGGAAATTATGGTTAGTCAAAAGGAAGTCTGCGATCGATTTAATGTCGAATTTGTTCCATCGTCTGAAATGGAGAAACTTGGCATTGCAATTGAACGTATTGGCGAATTGCCCATACATGGTCTTCGGCATAAAGCTGAAAATGGAACTTGCGGTTGGTATATTTGGCTCTCCCTCCTGGATATCGGTTTTTGATTGCTGGTGATTATGAGGATGTATGGCATGATCCGTCGCTTATCAACATGTAATCGGGGGCTGGAGGCATCTAACCTCCAGCCCCCACAACACCACCCTGCATACCCTACTAATCTAAATGGGCACAGGGCGTTTCACATAGAATGGTGAAGCTACTTCTTAACTTAGAAAGCATCCATCGCGCAACGAATATAACCCCTCCGTTTTTAAATAAGCATTTGATAATGCCTGCTTCTCTTTATTGAAAGATTTTCAGAGTTCTAGAACTACGCCATGGGCCTACGCCTCGCATGATGTTTTTGTTCATCAGCTCGCCTGATTTTTATTATTAGTGCTAGCGGCACCCCAGCCATTGCAGGTATTCACGGCGCTACGCCCTCCGGACCCAACTTCGCAGTTAAGCCCTTGCCATTCGCTAGTAGTTAACATCTAATAGTGATATTAAAATCGCTAAGAATGGTGACTTTCCTGCAGAGGACTTTCACCTCATTAATTCATGTCCATACTGGGCTTACATAAGCAAAGATATGTGTCGAAAAAGATACGCTCAGGCTTTGGGCATTATTTTATTAGGTGCAGTTTGAGAAATAATTTACTAACTACTTTTTCATTGCTCTTAGTATCTTCGTCTTTGGTACATGCAGAAGTTATGGATAAAGAACCAACTCAGGGATCTTTGATTTTATGGGGTATTATAGGATCTTTGGCAATTATTTTTAGTGCAAGGTTTAAACCTTGGCTTTTAACATTAGCACTCCCGCTTCCGGTTTTATATTTTTACGGACTAATTTTGGAAATTAATGATCCTTATGTTGGTCCTGCAATACTGAATGAGGCTGGTACCGCATGCATTAACTGCGCTTATTTGCTAAGTGCATTACTGGCCTTCAGTCCATTCATTGGAATAATTTGGAGAAGATATAACGAATCACTGAAAAGTGACGCTAAACTTCCCCCCGATAAAATTTTGTAAGGATTTCGAACTAAAGGAGTAGGAAATGGATATTTCAAAAAATTGGAATGAAATATTAAACGTACTTAGTAGCGGTAAAAAATCGAATAGATTCTTTTCGATAGCGACCGTAGACCAATATGGTAACCCTCATATTACACCCATTGGCCACGTTTTTTTCCGGGACGATATGACAGGGTATTATTTTGATGCCTTTTCAAAAGCAATGCCAAAGAATTTTGAAACGAATAACCGTATTTGCCTAATGGCCGTAAACAGCAGTACCTTATTTTGGTTAAAGTCATTATTTAAGGGGAAATTTGGTTCTGCACCTGCTGTACGGTTATTTGGTGAAGTTGGCGAAGTGCGGGATGCTACAGAAGAAGAAATAGATAAGCTAAAGAAAAGTATAAGCATCACTAGCAATTTGAAGGGTCATAAGATTCTATGGAGTGATCTTACAAGAGTCAGAGATATGAAATTTACTGAATTCTCACCCGCAACTTACCCAGTAATGTGTGAGGATCTGTGGCAGTAAAAGCCGATGCATTAACAAGAACAGTTATAGGAAGAATTCGCCTTTGCGCTTATCCGCTGAGGGCTTGGGCGCGAAAAAAGTGTGATATCTCATGAAACTACAATGCCAAAAATGCAACCTCTTTGAAATAAAGTACAGTCTGTTCAACTCTGGTGACAACCTGCATTGCCGTAATTGTCTGACTCGATATAGCTATAAAAATAAACACCCTTGGTTTTCTAGAGCTGTGCATTTTATTGCCGTGTTTATCTCCATCGGTATTGGCTTACATTATTTTAGTTGGATTCTATGCTTGATAACCTACTTGGTGATAACCTTGGCTTCGTCCTTCTTTTATTCAAATGAAAAGGTATTGTTACCTACCGGATTTAGAGCAAAGGACAAGCTATAACCAATACCACCGCGACTAAAGACACCAGAAAAAACATGGATCATAAAAGTATGGATACTAAGCACCCTAAGAACATCGGAATTTTACTGGGTGTTCTTTATGGCATATCTATTCGAATAATTTCGGATATTGATGCGTTAAAAGAATATGCGGGGTTGGTAACCGCTACGTTTATGTTTTTGGTTCCTTTAGCTATTGGGTTTATTCGGGTTCATTATGAGTTAAAAGTTAAGCCGAATCTTTCTTATGGCAAAATGATGACTATTTCATGGCAGCCGATTTTTATCTTTTTGCTCGTGAGTGTGATTACGCTGCTTGAAGGCAGTATTTGCATTGCGATGGCGTTACCTGCTTTTATGTTTTTTGCCAGTTTGGGCGGTGTTCTTGCCGGTTGGGCCAATCGATTTATTACGCATCGGAAAAATAGCACCCTTCTCTCGGTCGCATTTTTACCCTTGTTGCTCGCACCTATTGAGATTAACTTTTTGGATTCTTCGCGTACGTATACGGTCGAGAATAGTATGGTGATTAAAGCGTCTCCTGAAGTTGTCTGGAGCCAGTTGGCTAATGTGAGTACCATTGATCAAGATGAACTCCCTTTTTCTCTTACTCATTTTATTGGTGTGCCTAGACCGATTGAAGCGAATATGAATGCGGCTGGCATTGGGGCTGTTAGAACAAGTAAGTGGGATAAAGGCGTTGAGTTTAAAGAGGTCATTACCGATTGGGTCCCCAATCATAAGATGTCATATACCTTCGATATTGATCCCGATGCGATCCCCGATGATGCTCTCGATAAACATGTTAAGTTAGGGGGTGAGTATTTTTCGCCCATTAAAGGTGAATATCGTATTACTCAAGATAAGTTGGGGCGTACTGTTTTGCATTTGAATACAACGCTATTGGATAATACCAACTTCGGCATTTATTCGAGAGTTTGGGGTGAGGTGATTTTTCAGGACTTCCATACTTCACTGCTTAAGCTTATGAAGACTCGTGCCGAAAAGGTGTAATCTACATTCTATTTGATAGGACGCTATTCGATAAGCCACTATTCGATAAGTCGATGTTGAATAGAGTTGAATAGAAAAACTGAAATTTTAAGCTTAGGATTCATCAATGAACATTGATAAGACTTTAATCTCGACTGACTTTATAGATTCGGATAATAACGAGATCATCCGTTTTGCTAACGAAGCCATTGGTTCTGAACTGGATCAAACTCAGAAGGCAATCAAGCTCTATTACGCGGTGCGCGACAGTATTCGTTATGATCCTTATCGTATTCAGCTTACCCCTACCGGCTTAAGAGCAAGCGCGACGTTGGCTCAGGGTTACGGCTATTGTGTCTCTAAAGCGGTTTTATTGGCCGCTACGGGCCGTGCTGTGGGTATTCCTTCGCGCATTGGGTTCTCTGATGTTAAAAACCATTTGAGTTCAAAAAAGTTAAAGCAAGTGATGCAGTCTGATGTGTTTGCTTGGCATGGCTATACCGAGTTTTATCTTGAAAATAAGTGGGTAAAGGCGACGCCTGCTTTCAATCAACAGCTCTGCGATAAAGCCGGTATTAAGCCCCTTGAGTTTGATGGCATTAATGATTCTATTTTTCATGAATTTGACCAAGCAGGCAATAAGCACATGGAGTACCTGAATGAGCATGGCCACTATGATGACGTGCCTTTTCAAGCCATTGTAGACGCTTATAAAGAGCACTACCCTCTTTTGACTCAGCTGATTGATTCGCAGTCTGGGGTGAGTATTGAAGGCGACTTTGAGGATGAGGCAACCACTTCTGCTAAATAGCTAAAAATGCGGTGTGTAAGAAATTGGGGTTGGAAATTGGGTTTTTTATCAATTAGAATCCCTTCTTACTCACCAGCGCTCTCTGTATTCATGACTGTTTCACCTTTAAATTCTGCTGTACTTCGAACCTCTTTACCGGTGCTATTCGGTTACTTGCCGCTAGGCGCTGCCTTTGGTGTGCTGTTTAGCGATCTGGGTTATCACTGGCTGTATGCCGCTGCTATGGGACTTTTTATTTACGCCGGTGCAGGCCAGTTTCTTGCGGTCGGTTTGCTGGCTAATCAGGCGGGTTTAATGGAAATGGCGGTTGCGACGCTGCTATTAAATTCGCGCCATGTGTTTTATGGCTTGTCACTGATGAATCGAATGCAGAATCGAGGATGGCGTAAGTGGTATCAAATCTTTGGGCTAACGGATGAGACCTATTCTCTGATTACCGCGACGCCTGTTCCTAAGGGGATTAACCCTGGTGAGTTTCATTTTAGTATAACCGCGATCAATCAGTTTTATTGGTTGGTCGGTTGTACTCTGGGGGCTTGGCTTGGCAGCCAGTTGGAGTTTTCCACAGACGGTATCGCTTTTGTATTACCCGCGCTGTTTATGGTATTAACGATTGAGCAATATAAGCATCTGCAAGATATTCGACCATTTTTGGCAGCGCTGGCAATTGGCTTGGGGACACTAGCATTGATTAGCCGCGAGCACATGTTACTGATTGCGATTTTATTAAGCTTAAGTGTTCTGATGATGCAGTATGCTGCGCGCCGTCGTTCGAATATTATGTCTTCTAAAGCTATGACTTCAGAGGAAGATTCAAAATGAATGATTGGAATACGTTCTGGTATTTAAGCAGTGTGATTGCGGTATTAGCGGCTACGACGTTTTTTACCCGTGCACTGCCGTTTTTATTATTGTCGCGGGTATCTAATCATCCTTTACTCGAACACCTTGGCCGTTTTTTACCCCCGATTGTAATGGTTTTATTAGTGGTGTATTCCTTTAAAAATGATGCCGCTATGTCGGTTGATTTTTTGCCCGAGCTTGCGTGTTTGGCACTGGTTGCCGGATTGCATATAGCCTTTCGACAAGCGTTATTGAGTATTGTGGGTGGAACCGCTGCGTATATGGCGCTTGTTCAAATGGGCTTTGGCTGAATTTATTTATTAAGGTGGTATTGTTTCATCCACGCAAGGTAAGATTCAAAGGCTTGCGGTTTTTGATAATAGTAGCCTTGAACAATATAGCAGCCATGCTGCTTTAATATGTGCTCTACCGCTTCGCTTTCTATGCCTTCGGCGACGAGTTTTAAATTCAAGTTTTTGGCCATTTCTATGGTCGCTTTTACAATAGTTAAATTTCGTTCTGAGTCGACTAAATTCATTACAAAACTTTTATCGATTTTTATTTCTGTAAACGGTAACTGCGAAATATACAATAAAGAAGAGTAGCCGGTTCCATAATCATCTACCGCTATATGAACCCCCATGGCTGACAGTTCGTTCATGATATGACTCAAATGGTGAAAGTCATTGACCATCACTGACTCTGTTAACTCAAAAGTTAAGTTAGAGGGAGATATGTCGTATTGGCTTATTACCTGTTTTATATTGTCTAAAAAATTCAGCTCTGCAATGTCTTTACCGCTAATATTGACGGAAACGTTATAATCGCTATACCCCAATGCTAATATTTTTTCTAAATCACGGCAGGCTCTATCGGCGACCCAAAGGGTCAGTTCATTAATGATGCCGGTATCTTCTGCTAATTGTATAAACACATCCGGGGCAATGAACCCGTATTCTTTATGATGCCAACGTAATAAAACTTCTGAACCATCAAGGGTATTGTTTTTTAAATCGATTTGCGGTTGATGATACAGTTCTAGTTCGTTTGTTCTTAGTGCATGTTGTAAGTCAGAGGCAAGTGCTAAACGCTGAGCTACGTTATAAGCTTCTTCTTGCTGATACACCCCTAAGGCTGTTGATTCTCGCTTCCCTTTTTCGAGCGCTTGGTAGGCTTGTTTTATAAGGTCTGATGCGATTATTTCATTCTGATGATCGAGTAAAGATACCCCAACACTGGTGGATAGATTGATAAATAGTTTTCCTATTTGAGCGCCTTTTGCTATGTCGTGCTGTAAAAATGAAAGCTGTTTTTTTAGTCGCTCATGTTCTTCACCTGAGGTCGCTGTAATATTAATGAGTGCGGCAAAGACCCCTTCGTTAATTTTTGCTAGCTTGGTGATGATGCTTTCATTTTTTTCTAATACGATGAAGTTTTCTTCATGATACAGCTTTCGCTCAATGGCTTTAGCCACCATCAGCATGAGGTCATTATTATCGGTATTGCTAATGTAAGGTAGCAAGCTAGAGAAATCGGTGATTTCTATAATGCATACCGCTAAACCATTTTCACGCTTTAATAATGTGTTTATTTTTGTTTCTAACAGATGGGTATTGGCGAGTTTTGTTTCTGGCTCATGCATTGCGTTAAATAAGGCTTGTTCCTTTTTAAACTGCATGCGTTTGGCGAGTGCCATGGCCATTAATACTATTTCAAACAGCACTCCAATCATCAGTGCATGGTGAATAATAAAGGTCTCGGTGATTGCTCCCGTGAGTCCTAATGGTTGTAAGGTGCCACCAATGATAAGAGGGATCCAAGAGGCAACGTAAAGCCTGGCCCACTTGTGATTTATTTTAAATTGCTGAACGATGAGCAGCGTCGCGGCAGGATACAGAAAGATCATGCTCACAAAGAAAATAGGGGCGGCAATGTACTCCGGTAAAAACATGCTGATAACGGCAAATATGATTAAAAAAGCGATATAACCACAGCAAAATTTAACGATTTTAGTTTGATTCTCTAGCGCGTTAAAAAATAATAAGGCAAACGCTAAGGTAAAGATCATTACCGATATATTTACTGCGACAATACTTTCGCGTAAAAACCGAATGATGCTTTCTGGCCATATATAATGACCAAACCCAATCACAACCCCTAGCATCATTAATACCGATGTAATGTAACCAGTGTATACAAGGTAGACCCTGTCTTTTAATCCAAAAAACAATACTAGATTGTATAAAGCCATCGCAATTAGAATGCCGACAAAACTTCCCCATATTAGGAATGTGAATCGGACTAGGCTAGAGAAGTCATCTTTTAAATAGATATCAATGGGGGTTTTGGAAATACCATTGGTGGCTATACGGGCATACAGTTCAAGGGTGCCATGAGGTTTAATCTGAAATTCATAAGAAGGAATACTGCGATTCATTCTGCTGAGCTTAGTTTCTTGCCAGCCTAATGCCTTTTCGGCCACCAGCACATTGTCTTTTATTTGATAGATGTTCAGCTGTTCTAACATGGGGTTTGAAAAATGACTGACGAGATCCAACTCTCGGTTATTCTGATTATGAATCACCAGATGTATCCAATAAGCCTGATCAGAAAAACCCCACGGAATTTCATTTAACGGGCGCTGTATTAATGATTTTTTATTAGACATTATTTGAGGGAGTGCGAGTTCAGCGCTACCATCGACTAAAAATGCTTGTTCAATTTTTACGCCTTGCTGGCCGCTTTGAATCGCATTTTTGGTTGGGTCTGAAATTGAGATAACGTACTGATAGACCAGCATGATGAACATGGCGAGGACTAAGTAAGCTAACGAATAATTAATTTTTTCCCTGTGTAGCATCACGTTGCGCCAATCAAATATATCTATAAAGATTAGCACAAGGATTCTGATTTCGAAGGAAAGTTACTGGCTATTTAATAATTGTATAAACAGTCTTTTTTATTTGAATGCATTAAATGTTCATCGTTATAAATCAACTATCTACAAAAGCAATCAGCCTTGAACAAAATAAAATATAGATGTAAGTTTTTCCATAAAGCCTTCGTAGCTATGGTTTCCGCCAGGCTCAATGTAGCTGGGGCAGTCTTGGTATTTCTCAATCGCCAACCGGTAATCCAGCGTTTCATCGCCGGTTTGTAATAATAGCAGTAGGTTTTCTGGTGCCGTTAATCGTTCAGTTTCAATCACTTGCAGTTGTTCGATGTGTTTCATTTCTAGAAGGTATGTTTGCCCGTCGTAATAGTGTTCATTCGGGCCGAGGTACTTATCGAGCAGTTCATAAGGACGCACAGCAGGGTTGATTAATACGCCTTTGATGTTTTCTTCAACAGCAAGGTGAGTCGCATAAAATCCACCTAATGAGCTTCCCATCACAAAGACTTGATCAATGCCTTCTTGCTTCTGCAGCTCTTGAATCGCATCACGAGCTTGCTGAATAGCAACCGCAGGTTCAAACGAGAGTGCAGGCACGCGTAATTGCTTTTGCAATCCGTGGTCGGTAAAAAACTGAATGAGTTCTTGGGCTTTTTTAGATTGTGGAGAACTTAAGAACCCGTGCAAATAAACACAGGCGATATGGCTAGGTAGCATATTCTTATCAGTAGCCTTTGACGGATAAATCGACGTCAAACTTGATACCTTCGACTCTCGATACATGGGTTTCGATTGAGCCATCTGGGTTAAGCTTTAAGCGACGATAACCTGGGGCAATCATATCCACATTAAAGTCTTCCGACTTAGGTAAAAACTGCACACACGTAGAGGGGGTAGACAGCATACGAATGCCATCGACCAAACGATCGCTATCTTGGTGCACATGGCCCCAGAGAATACATTTTACGCTTGGGTGCTTGGCAGCGATTGCCATAAGTTTTTCGCCGTTTTTTACACCAATTTTATCCATCCAGCCGCTTTCCATAGCAATAGGATGGTGGTGTAAGCTTACTAGGGTATGTAAATCTGGACGTTCTGCTAAAGCACGCTCAAGCAGTTCTAGCTGGTCGTCAGCTAAGTTACCAAATACCGCGCCTTCTACCTGGGAGTTTAATAACACCAGTTGCCAATGCGGGGTACGAATAATGTTTTCTAGGTGCTCGGTGCCTTGACTGACGGTCTTCATGTTAGACATTTCGTCGTGGTTACCGGCAAACCAAAAGGAAGGAACTTTAAAAGGCGCGAGCGAGTCTTTTAGACGCTGATAGGAGCTCAGAGAACCGTCTTGAGATAAGTCACCTGACACCACAAAGAAGTCGATGTCGGAATTTTCTGATTGAACCGTTTTAAGAACACAATCAAGACTGTACTGGGTTTCTAGCCCCAGTAAGTGTCCTTGCTCAGTTTCTAGCAGATGGGTATCCGTTATCTGAATAAACTGAATGGGTCCTTCATTATCTAGCGAATACAAATAGGAGCTCCATGTCCAATTTAAAAGAGTTTTAACTAAAAGCTATCCTCTAACTATATACTCAATTTCGTAACCTTTTAAGAATTAGATCACATTTTATTCGATTTGCGAACCATTACCGCGATTACCTCTGTGGCGCAAAGTCTAGAGCAACCTCGGCATGGCCATATTTAAGGCAGTGTGTCAGCCATTCTGCTAAGAATTGATTTAGCTGCGATTTCTCGTCGGGCATGCGCATTTGCGGATTAGGGTATTGGTATTTCCCTTCAATTCGCTTTTGATTCTGGTAGCTCGTTACTTCTGCCGAGCGCGCATCGTGGTATATCCGCACAATCATGCAGGGTGGCTGTATCCACTCTGGGCAGAGTCCCTTTTGCACAACCTCGACCGTCGAGGTATACGGAAAGCTTTCAATGACCTTCAGATGAATGCGTGCTTGATACTCGCGACTATCACTGGGCGCATCCCCGTGTATATTAAAGGATGTTTCATAGCCCAGCTCAAACTCAGGCATCAGTTTGTTTAAGCGAATGTAATTCCCTTCACAAGCGGCCCCCATTTTTTTGAGGTCTGGAACATAACGGCGATTTAATGCCATGGTGTCATCCTTCTACTGCAGTTGTTCATTCTATTGTGAATTCAATACTTATCATTGAGTCGCCACCCTATCGAAAAGCGCACAGATTGCCTAGGGCAAAGACCCAGTTGATTTAACAACTAGGCTACTCAGTCTTTCTGGCTATATGGCGTTATTCGCCGCTTGGCTCGTCTGCAGTGAGGATTGAACGTTGATGTATTTTGAGCCACTGCAACGCAATGATGGTTGCGGCATTATTAATTTCACCACTCGCAATGCCGTTGTAAGCCTGCTCAAACGGTACGATTCGCACTAAGATATCTTCTTGCTCATGCTCAAGCCCGTGTACACCGCCCATACCACTACTATCCAAGAGTGCGCAGTACAGGTGTATTTTCTCAGAAGTCCCTCCTGGTGAAGACCAATAGCTGGAAATCGGCAGTAAGTCTTGGATGATGCAGTCGGCTTCTTCTTGCGCTTCACGACGCGCCACGTCTTCTGGCTGTTCACCTTCTTCTACAATTCCCGCCACCACTTCTAACAACCAAGGTGAGCTTTTTTCTGGGCTCTGCGCGGCACCGATTCGGAACTGTTCTGTTAATACCACCACGTCTTTTTTGGGGTCATACAGCAATACGGCTGCTGCTTCTCCGCGCTCAAACAATTCGCGTGTAAATAGTTCGCTGTTTCCTCCTGCAAATAGCTTATGCTGTATGGCAAAGCGATCTATCTTAAAGAAGCCGTTATATAAGGTTTCTTTTGTTGCGATTTTATAATCATCTTGATTAAATTTTACGGTTAATTCAGACATTAAGACCTACTACATAACTCGATTGGAATATTAAGTAACTACAAGGTAGACTACCTGTAACGCAGTGTTGCTGATACTGGAACAATTTAGCCATGTATTCACGGATTAATCTGTTAATATTCTTATTAATCTATTTTTACAAGCCGTTTGAGACCTTGTCATGAAAAAAATTATTACACTAACATCGATAATTTCTTCTGCTTTTTTCGCTAGTCATGCGATGGCCGCAGACCTTAACGAAATTTATCAGCTTTCGCTAACCAATGATGCTGAACTTGCTGCCGCGAAGGCTAAGCGCAGCTCTGGTGATTACCAGGTAAGCCTTGCTCGTGCAGCGCTATTACCTCAGATAACCATTGGCGCAACCAAAATCGATTCTGAAACTGAAATCGATGGCGGCCCAACCTCTGATGTCGAAGCGCTTTCTTACAATGCGACCATTAGCCAAACTCTGTTTAACCTTAATAGCTGGTACAACTATAAAGCCGCGTCGGCCGGTGGTGGTGCTTCTGACTTGGAATACGTATTAAGCGAGCAGCAATTAATTTTACGTACCGCCGGTGCTTACTTCAACGTATTGCGCGCAAAAGAAAATTTAGAGACTGCTCGTGCTGAAGAGAAAGCCGTTAAGCGTCAATTAGAACAAACTCAACAGCGTTTTGAAGTCGGCCTTATTGCCATTACCGAAGTTCATGAAGCAGAAGCGTCTTACGATTTATCGTATGCCAATCTTATTGGTCAAGAAGCTGCTTTGGATATTAGTTACGAAGCTTTAGAGCAAATCACTGGCCAGCGTTTTGAAAACTTGGCTCATTTAAGAAGTGATGTTGAATTTTCTACGCCGAAAAAAGCAGCGAATGAATGGGTTGATGCGGGTTTAAGTAAGTACGCCGGTATTCAGCTTGCTCAAGAAGGTGTTAACGCTGCAGAATATACTCGTAAAGCAGGCTGGTCTAACTATGCTCCTGTAATTAATGCACAGTGGAGTTATACCGATGGTGAGCAGGTTGTTGGTAGTAATGTTGTTGATGGTACTACAACGTCACTAGCCCTTACCGCAACGATCCCATTATTTGCTGGCGGTAGTAACTACGCTAAAGCCAAGCAAGCCGCGGCACGCTCTACTGAAGCTAGCGCGAATTTAGATTTACAGCAGCGTACGGTTAAAAACAACATTCGTAGTTTGTACCGTAAAGTGCAAACGGATGTATTAACGGTGAAGGCGCGTAATCGTGCAACGGTTTCTTCTCGTAGTGCATTAGAAGCAACAGAAACCGGTTACCAAGTGGGTACGCGTAACATTGTTGAAGTATTAAATGCTCAACGTAATTTATTCAGCGCTCAGCGCGATTATGCCAATGCGCGTTATGATTACATTATTGATTTACTGAACTTGAAGTTCTTTGCTGGTTCATTAGCAGAAGCGGATATTCAAGCGTTGAATGCTTGGTTGAAGTAATCTTTTTGCGATATCTAGGTTCTGTTATTAGGACTGAATAGTAAAAAGCAAACCACAAAAAACCACTCAACTGAGTGGTTTTTTGTGTCTATTATTTTAGTTATTAACTCATTATTTGAGTTATGAATTCGTCGCAAGCTGCTGCTCTTCTTTAGTTGGAAAGGAGTACTTTATGACGCGCTTAACGACCGTCCAGTACTGTTGGCCAAACGATCCTGTATTGTAAGGAATATTATACTTTTTACAGACCGCCTCTACCTTGTCAGCCATTTCAACATAATGATAAGCTGGCACATCAGGAAAAAGATGGTGCTCAACTTGGCAGCTTAAGTGCCCCGTTAAAATATGAAAGATACGACTGCCTTTAAAATTTGACGAACCTAAAATCTGGCGATAGTACCATTCACCACGGGTTTCATTTTCACATTCTTTTTCATCAAAGGTCTGCGCATCTTCGGTAAAGTGGCCGCAAAAAATGACACTTGCTGTCCACCAGTTACGAATAAATTCCGCAATCATATTCCCCGCCAATACGGCAAAAAACATGGGCCATGAAATTAACGCCGCCAATAGTGGAAAGAATAAGTACTCTTTAAAAACCTGTTTTTTAATTTTAGAAAAAAACGATTGCTTTAATGCTTCACGGCTAATTGGCAAGCTGGATGTTTCTTTCTGTTTTCCGGCAAAGATACGCTCTCCTGCAACTTCGTGATAGGCAATACCAAACTGAAAGAAACTGCTTAGCAAGGTGTAGGTAATAAATTGAAAACGGTTTTTGGGGCGCCAAGCTATATCATCACTTAAGCGTAATAATCCGTAACCATAATCTCGGTCTTTGCCGATAATATTGGTATACGTATGATGTTCATGATTGTGGTAACGCTTCCAAGATTCGCCGTCGCCCCAGATGTCCCAATCAAACTTTCGTGAGTTAATATGGGGGTCATTCATCCAGTCATATTGGCCATGCATAATATTATGCCCAATTTCCATGTTATCTAGAATTTTTGACAAGGCTAATAGCGCAATACCCGCCACCCAAAATAATGGATGGAAAAAACCCAGCACTAAAGATAAGCGACCAAACACTTCACCACTGCGCTGAATGCGAATAATTTTTCGGATATAGCGTGCGTCTGCTTGCCCAACTTTAGATATAGTTTCTTCACGAATGTTATTGAGGTCGTTTTCAAATGCGTTTAATGATTCTGCATCAGGACGATTATGGGCGAGATTGATTGTCATAGTAGTTTCCTTATCGTCGGTTAAAGATCGAGTACAACATCGCCTTGAGCGACGGAAATGCACAGTTGAATTTCTTCACTGCCGGTATCTGAATATTGTTGGGTGCGAGTATTAAATACGATGCCACTTTTCTTTTTACAAATGCACTGGTGACACACCCCGATACGGCAACCAGACACAGGCGTTAGTCCTTGTGCTTCGGCTTGCTCTAATAACGTTTCGGTTTTGTTTTCTTCACTCACCACAATTTTTTCTGAGGCTTGAAAGTGCACAATCGCTTGTCCTGTACTTTTCATCTCGATCGGTGCAGCACCAAAGAACTCAAAATTTATTTTGCTGTTATCAACCTTGAGGTCGGATAGTACTTTTCGGGCTTGCTGGATCATTGGGCTTGGGCCGCAAATAAAGCTCGTGCGCTGATGATAATCGGGGCAATAATTCTGCACATGCTGCTCACAAATAAAGCCTTCTTGCTCGCCATTTATAAAAGTAACGGTAATATTCGGGCAGTTATTCTGTAGCTGTTCTAGCTCTTGCTGAAAGGCGATGTGCTGATTATTTCTTGAATAATAAAGCAGATGAATATCTCGCTGCTCTGTCTCTTCGCTAAGTAATTGTTGCTGCAGCATTGAACGAAAAGGGGTAATCCCACTGCCACCCGCGATGAATAAATATTTTTCGACAAGCGGCGTCGGTAAAATAAAATCACCTTGAGCGACTGAGATATTCACCAAGCTGCCTACGCGCATTTGTTCGCGAATCCATGGGGTGATTCGGCCTTGTCGCTGAATTCGAATGCTCAACTCGATTAGGCCTGTTTTTTTATAATGTGCAGGCGAAGATGAAATACTAAAACAACGCAGCGTTCGACTGCCTTCTTTCTCAACCATCAATTCAATAAACTGCCCCGCTTTAAAGCTAGGCCATTGCTGATCGATCAATCCTGTTTTAGGTTTTAAAACCAAGGTAAACATGTCGGCCAATTCATCACGAATCTCTATAACTTGAGCGCGATAGGCATCCGTTGACCATTGTGGCGCGATCAATTGAATCAATGGTTGGAAGTAGCCAGAAAATGAGCTGTGCTGGGTTAATGCCTGGCTAAACCAGATCCAGCCTTGTTGTGCGAGTGCGTTCATGTGGACTCCTATAATTTCAGCTAACAAGTGTATGCTGAAATTATAGGCGAGTCTATTTTGGGATAATAAAGAGATCTATGCCTTAAAGTTAATAATACCTAACGATGTAGCCGCTCAGTGACAAGCTCAGTGAGTCGAGCGACTGCACCTTGGTTATCAGCAACAACTCGCTGGCCACTCTGGCCCATTTCTTTACGTAACGCTGGCCGTTCCATTAGCTGTCTTAGGCAAATAGTCAGCTGTTCGGCAGGCGTTTGCTGCATCGCACCTTGGCTGATAAGTTGCTGTGAAATAGCCGCAAAATTGTAGTCACTAGGCCCCATAACCACGGCCTTCGACAAGGCACAGGCTTCTAGCGGATTATGGCCACCGTGTTCGATAAAGCTGCCTCCAATAACCGCAATATCAGCCGCCGCGAGTAATAACAGCATCTCGCCCATGGTATCGGCCAAATAGACCTGCGTCGTTGGACTTGCTTGACTATTGCCTTTTTCGAAAGATTCACTGCGTCTTATTAGGTTTAATTTTCTGTCCAATACTAACGCAGCAACCTCATCAAAGCGTTCGGGATGACGCGGTACAATGGTTAATAACAAGTCTGGGAAGTCCGCTAACAGCTGTTGATAACTGGTCAGAATAAGATCGTCTTCCCCTTCATGACTGCTCGCCAATACCAGCACTGGGCGCGCCTCACCCCACTGAGTTTTTAACCTTTGGCCGTCTGCCAGCGACTGCTGTGGCACACTGATATCAAATTTTATGCTGCCTGTGACATCGACTTTGTTGTTATCAATACCCAGTCCAACAAAACGTTCAGCATCGCTTCGGTGTTGTGCGGCAACCAGATCAAGGCCTTGCAGCATAGGCTGAGTTAACTTCGAGAACTTGGCATAACCTCGGGCTGATTTTTCTGATAGCCGCGCATTGGCCAGTATCACCGGCACTTGCTGTTTGTTGCAGCTGCGGATGATATTCGGCCACAGCTCTGTTTCCATAATGATGCACAGTCGCGGCTGAATTTTTTTAATAAAGCGCCCCATCAACCACGGTAAATCGTAGGGTAAATAAAGATGAATAATACGTCCTGCGGCTAGATCAGCCGCGTATAAACGCAATACCTGGTCAGAGCCCGTGGGCGTTGTGGTCGTGATTGTTAGCGTTAGATCGGGGTGTGCGGCTTGCAAGCTACGCACCAGTGGCTCTGCCGCTAGGGTCTCGCCGACGGATACCGAGTGTATTAATAGACCGTTGGCCTTGCCCTTAAAAGTGAATAGCGCAAAGCGTTCTGCCCAACGTTTGCGATAGCCTGGGTTGGCACTTCCGCGCAGCCACATGCGAAGCAAGATAATAGGAATGGCTAAGGTAAAAACCAAGTTGTAACAAAAACGAGCCACTCGCAGTGCTCCTGCCGATAAATTCAAAGGTAAAATGACGTCACATATTAGCAAAACCCTCGCGGCTTATATAGCCTGTCTGCTAGTTCCGAAAGGCTAGTTTTGTTAGACTGAAACTAATTAACTTAACCTTCTTTAATTTACATGGCGGATCAAGATGGATTTACAAGTTCCTAACTTCCATCAAGCACAGGTATTAGTATTCGGCGATGTCATGCTGGATCGTTATTGGCAGGGGCCTACATCGCGAATTTCCCCTGAAGCTCCTGTACCTGTGGTGAAAGTACAAGATATTGAGAACCGTGCTGGCGGCGCGGGTAACGTTGCTTTAAACATCGCAACATTGGGTGCCACTGCGCACCTATTTGGCATCACGGGTGATGACGAAAACGCCAACGACCTTGAGTATATGCTGAAAGCTAAAGGCGTTAATTGTGACTTCTTACGTCATGAAACAAGCCCAACAATTACAAAATTGCGCATTTTGAGCCGCAATCAACAACTGATTCGTTTGGATTTTGAAGAGTCGTTTCACGACGTTGATCTAACCGCTATTTACCAACAGTTTGACCAACAGGTCGCCAATGCTGGCGCGGTTATTTTGTCAGACTATAACAAGGGCGCCCTAACCGATCCGCAGCGTTTAATTCAAGCGGCGCGTAAATCTGGCACTCCGGTTTTGGTTGATCCTAAAGGCACTGATTTTAGTCCTTATCGTGGCGCGACGTTAATTACTCCCAATCTGGCTGAGTTTGAGGCGGTTGTCGGTTATTGCAAAGACGACGAAACACTTTTTGCCAAAGGTAAGGCTCTTTTAGAAGAACATGATCTTACGGCCTTGCTCGTGACACGCAGCGAAAAAGGCATGACGTTAATACAACGCAATGCCGAGCCATTAACCTTGCCGACTCGTGCGCGTGAAGTTTATGACGTAACCGGTGCTGGCGATACGGTAATTTCGGTATTGGCTACGGCATTAGCCGCGGGCGAATCGTTAGAACACGCCACCGCATTTGCGAATATTGCCGCGGGCATTGTGGTTGGCAAATTGGGTACGGCTACCGTTACCAGCGATGAATTGCGCAGTGATATTCGCAGTGAACAACATGGTGGTGCTGCAGTCTTTGATGAAGACGAATTAATGCAGCTTGTGCGTGAATGCAAAGAACGCGGCGAGAGCTTGGTGATGACCAACGGCTGCTTCGATATTATTCACCCTGGCCATGTGCAGTATTTAAAAGAAGCGAAAACCTTAGGCGATCGTTTATTAGTGGCGGTAAATTCTGATGAATCAGTATCGCGCTTAAAAGGCCCTACTCGCCCGATTAATCCTCTTGATCATCGCATGGCGGTATTGGCGGGTTTAGAAAGTGTCGATTGGGTTGTGCCGTTTACTGAAGATACCCCTGAGCGTTTAATTACGAAAGTGCTGCCGAGTATTTTGGTAAAGGGTGGCGATTATAAAATTGAAGAAATCGCGGGTGGCGAAGCGGTCATGGACGCTGGCGGTGAAGTGATTGTTTTAAGTTTTAAAGACAATTGCTCGACGAGTGCAATTGTTAAACGTATTCAGGCTGAGAAAGCGTAACCGAATACATAGCTTTGATAGAAATTCTGAGTGAGTAATAGAATATGATTATTGTAACTGGCGGCGCTGGCTTTATTGGCAGCAACATCGTTAAGACCTTGAACGAACAAGGTCGTAAAGACATTATTGTGGTTGATGATTTAACCGACGGTAAAAAGTTTTATAACCTAAGCGATTGCGACATTGCCGATTATCTTGATAAAGATGATTTCTTGCAGCTGGTTAAGCTTGACGATCCTATTTTGAATAACGTCGAAGCGATCTTCCATGAAGGTGCTTGCTCTTCCACAACGGAGTGGGATGGTAAATTCATGATGGAAAATAACTACGAATATTCGAAAACACTTTTACACGCCTGCATCATTCGTGAGATCCCCTTTTTGTACGCATCTAGCGCATCGGTTTATGGCGCAGGTTCTGTATTTAAAGAACAACGTGAACATGAGCAGCCATTAAACGTTTATGGTTATTCTAAATGGCAATTCGACCAATACGTGCGTGAGATCCAACATACCTTTAAATCTCAGGTTGTTGGCTTTCGTTATTTCAACGTGTACGGCCCACGCGAACAGCACAAAGGCAGCATGTCTTCAGTAGCCTTCCACTTTAATAACCAAGTCAAAGAAAACGGCGTGGCTAAATTATTTGGCGGCAGCGGTGGTTATGGCGATGGTGAACAGCGTCGTGATTTCGTTTACGTCGGTGATGTGGTTAAAGTAAATCTTTGGTTCTTAGCCAACCCAGATAAATCGGGCATCTTTAACTTGGGCACAGGCCGCTGCCAGAGCTTTAACGATGTGGCGAATGCCGTAATCGATTGGCACGACGAACAAGGCACTCACGTTACGAAGGCAACGAAAGAATACATGCCGTTCCCTGAGCATCTTAAAGGGGCTTATCAAAGCTTTACTGAAGCGGATATTTCTAAGCTGCGCGATATGGGTTATGACCAACCTTTCGCAACGGTTGAAGAAGGTACTCGTGCTTATTTGGATGCATTAAATAATAAGTAGTGTTCTTTCGCTGCTCGTATTTTTTTGGGTAGACTAAGTCTATAAAAACACTCTTTCCAGATAATGGACTGAGTGTTTTTTTCTAAATCGATACTAATAAATACGTGTTAATAAATACAGTTAGATATTACTGAGCACTAAAGATAATATCGCCATAATAAGATTCCGCTTGTTTTCCACTGTTATCAGTGTCGGTCATAATAGCAATAACATCTATCACGCCATAAGCATCTTGGTTAGCTTCTGCACTGCCTTTATCACCAAATACTTGAATCAAGTCCTCATACACATTACGCCGTTCTTCATACCACTTGCTCGTCTGAGCATCTTTACCTCTAATAGACATCATTTGTACATTCGAGCCTGCAAAAGGATTATCCCAGACTAAGTCTTTCTCTTGATTACTCGACCATACATAATTTAATGACAAGGTTTTCCAAAACATAAAGCCGCCGTCAATCACAACATATAACCGAGTAACAAAATCATCACCCTTTTTACTGCGCTCATCTAACGGGAATAATGTTTTTTCTACAAGCCAACTCCAGCTCATATAAGGGGTTTCAGAAAGATCGATACTCTTTTTTAGAACCAAGCCAGATGCAGAAGCGTTACTCACAGCCTTCAGTGCGGGGCGATCACGATACATTTCAGGTGTGTATGAGGATTCTCCTGAAAATATCTTCTGCTCCCATAAACTCATGCCGCTTTTATCCAATGCGGTTAGGTTTATATCAGCAGCAACATTCACACAAATACTGAGACTATAAAGAATCATAACCCAACGAAACATGAAACCTCTGACTTAATGGTGATGAGATGAAAGAGTACAGTCTAAGTGAACTTTCATTTGTACAACTTCAACTCTTGCACTGGTTTGATCGACAACACATATTACTTAAAATTGTCGATGAATTTGACGATAGTGCATTAATGAAAGCCTTCGGACAAGCAGGTGTCGGCATTAATAATCGTTTATCGGTAGGCGCTTAAGCTTACTGCATTTTCGCTTTGATTTTTTCTAATGCGCTGCGCATATTATTGTTAGAGGATTCTGAAGCGACCTTCGACAATTCATAGTCATTGCCAGTCTCCGCTTTCTTGATGATGAATATTTCATCACTGCCTTCAATCATGACTTTACCTGAGCCGCCGGCCTTTAATACTTTGTCGAGTTCAACTTGAGTATCTGGCTCTAGTGGAATCATTGTGCTTTTTGAATCTTTCATTTTCTTTCCTATATTTTTATTTATTAACTAACAATATAAACTATCTTATTAAAAGTACATTTTATGAAAACTATTTTTTACACATTCTAATTTTTATAAAAACAAGCTCTTATAAAAAAAGTTGTTTTATTGCCCCATAATTTTAAGCGCTAGATATGGCATAACAATAAATACAAACGTCAGAATTTTATAGTTGGCTAAATAATTAAAATAAATAGTGGTCAGTTCATTTTCCGGAATGGAGAACATTTTGCTATGTATTGAAGTAATGTAGGGTTTCATTAACATTAACATGAGACTCGCAAACATTAACATACCAAAATTAAGAATCGATGCCCAACCAAGAAGTTCAGTAAATTGTGAAAGTGTCATCATGCTCATATCCCTTCTCAAGTAATTCGCGTGCTACTTTTTAGCACCCTTTCAATATAGCACCGATAAGACCGCGATAGCTCTGAAAAAATGGGAATAGACCGCTCATCATCACACAACATGATCTAGGTAAATATAAAAAGTATTGAGGTAAACGATAGGAATTGCAAAGCGGGGGTCATGATTACCATTAGTGAAATATAAGATTGAGTCTTATATTAACAATATCTAATACTGCGGGTAACCATGATATTCCATTGAGAGCTTATCCGTACAAAGCTTCAACCGTACCTTTTAGTTTAATCATCAACGGCTGGCCACGACGATCCAAGGCTTTTGGAGAAGGAATCATTACCCAGCCTTCGCTGATGCAATATTCTTCAACGTCGAAGCGCTCTTTGCCATTAAGCAAAATGCGCACATTGTGTTCGAAGATTTCTTCTACATGATATGGGCTGCGAGAATTGCCTGAAAGGCGATCTGGTAAAGGCGGTAGTGATGTTGAATCGTTCATGATGGACCTGATGCAAATAAAAAGTGACTTATTGTAGTCAATATAGCCTTACCGCTCAAGAACTGCTGCAACCCTAGGCGGTATAGAAAGTCTTTTTATTAGCTCATGCTGGCAATGCGTAAATAGGTTTCTTGCAATACCTGCACATCATTACCCGCACGGTGAGCTTTTAACCCAAGTTCTTGCAGAACCGTTTCTTTGGTTGGATGCCAAAACTCTACTTGCTCGGGCTTTAACAGCTTGTTGATGGTCTCTATTCGAAAGCGCTGCACGATTCCAGCGCTGTCGAATAGACGTCCAATCCAAGAGCTGTCAAAACTCCAGGCATCGGAGTATAAGGTTTGCCCTCTCAGCATTTCGTTTAACTTAAGGGCAATGTCTTCAATACACATGCCTTCGGACGCTAATTGTTCACGTGTAATGCCGTGTATCTTTTCGGCATCTTGGCTCCAATGCGTCCATTCGGCTTCTGGCTTAATTAAAAACGCGTGTATATCTCGGTTTTCTAAGGCGAAACCGACTTCAATAGGGTAGCTACCGCGGCCAAACCCGGAAGCTTCTAAATCAATAATTGGAGGCACTGTATTCACATCTATTGCCATCGTTATTTGTTATGCAATGTATTTACTCGGGTGACTGTATTCTTCTGCTGTGTAGCTTAGCCGTTATTTGAGCGAGTAACTATGACTGAGTCGTATTTTTTGACCAGAAATACAGTTATTCATCACACAACCGGGCAGATACTATGACATTGGAGCCACTCGCATGACTTCTTCAATGGTGGTTAAGCCAGTGGCTACTTTTTGAGCGCCACTTAAACGCAAGCTGTGCATGCCTTCTTTCATTGCCTGTTGTCGAATTTTCAGGTGATCAGAGTCGCCATTAATCAACCTGCTGATGTCATTACTTATGGGCAGCACTTCATAAATACCCATGCGACCAATAAAACCGGTATCGCGGCATTCTAAACAACCTTTAGGCTTGAAGATCTTAGCCGGTTTAGCAACCGTCCAAGGGGCAACCAAGTCTTTCCAAGTCGCGTCATCAATCGTTCGCTCTTCTTTGCAATGCGGACAAAGAATTCTCACCAAGCGCTGCGCCATCACACCCAACATGGTTGAACGTATTAAATAAGGCGGCAAGCCAAGCTCTAATAAGCGAGTAATCGCCGTGGGAGCATCGTTGGTATGCAGTGTGGATAAGACGAGGTGACCGGTTAACGCTGACTGCACCGCCATTTCTGCGGTTTCTAAGTCACGGATTTCACCGACCATAATGATATCGGGATCTTGTCTTAAGAGTGCACGCACCCCCGTTGCAAAATCTAGATCAATACTGTGATTCACCTGCATTTGGTTAAATGCGGGTTCGATCATTTCAATCGGATCTTCAATGGTTGAGACGTTAACTTCAACCGTTGCTAATTCTTTTAAGGTTGAATAAAGCGTTGTGGTTTTACCTGAACCTGTTGGGCCAGTAACAAAGATGATGCCGTTGTTTTGCGTGGTCATCTCTTTCCAACGACGATAATCCTCTTTGCTGAAGCCTAGCTCGGCGAAGTTTCTGACCAAGACGGAGGGATCAAAAACACGCATCACGAGTTTTTCACCAAACGCCGTTGGCAGCGTTGATAAACGCAGTTCGATTTCTTCTCCTGCCGGAGTTTTGGTTTTTAAACGCGAGTCTTGCGGCTTGCGTTTTTCGGCGATGTTCATGCGCCCTAATGTTTTTATGCGAGCAATCACCGCTTGTGTGACTTGCGCTGGCAACTCATACACCAAGTGCAATACACCATCGATGCGGAATCGAACTTTGCCTAATTCGCGTCGTGGTTCTATGTGAATATCACTGGCTCGTTGCTCAAATGCATACTGTAATAACCAATCCACAACGTTAACAATGTGTTCGTCGTTAGCATCTGGCGCAGTCGCTTTACCCAGCTCTAGCATGGACTCTAGGTTTTGAATGCCACTAATGCCGTCGTGCTGCGAAGACGCTCGATTAATAGAGTTAGCCAGCTGATAAAACTCAACTCGGTGACGTTCAATTTCGCTTGGCATCGCCAGTATTCGGATAACGTTGCGACGCGAGACATGCTCTAAATCTTGTACCCAAGAGGTGATATTGGGCTCACTGCACGCAACCACCAGCTCTTCTTTGCTCACTTTCAGCGCCAGTATTTTATGGCGTTCAGAAAAGGCATACGACATGGCTGAGGTAATCGCTGCGACATCGACTTCTAACGGGTCGATACGAGAATAGTCTAAGCCTTTATCTGCGGCCGCCCACTCACAGATAACTTCTTCTGTCAGCTTGCCACCGGTTTTTTGATTGGTCAGCTTTTGCTTGCCGATAAAGGCAAACGGGTGCATTTTTAATTCTGACGGGGCGCGTCGTGCAAATTGCGCCAGTTGATAATTTTCATCGTCGAGCATGCCTGCTTTTTTTAAATCATCTAGCAAGATATTCATTACGATTGGGCGATCTGAAGCCATGTTCATGAACGTATTCCTTTTGCCAGCAATGCATTACTGAGCTGTTCAATGTGCAAACGCATCGAGAGTATTTCGTCTTCCGACAGAGTAAATGCTGCGCTATCGTTCGATAAATTAAATAACCAATGCCCGCAGGCTAAACTCAACTGCCCCCATAAACGGATTAGTTCAAGGGGTGACTGACTCGCTTGGTCGAGCTGGCGTTTTAATAACTGGGCATCCGGCAAGCAATCAATGTGAGTAAACAGTGACAGCAAGTTTTTAAGCAATTGGATTTGCAGTCCTGTTTTTTCATTCTGATTTTTCTGGCCATCCCAAATACCATACTCCAAGCTGCGCTGCAGACTAGACAGCTGAAAGGCAAAGTAGCTTTTAAAACAGCCGATCACATCTTGCTGCTCATCAAAAGTAGGAATCTTACCCGCCCAATCCTTTTTAATGCCGGCATAGCGGGCTGACTTAGCCAGTAAGCCATAACCGCGTTCCGCCTTGCTGATATCACTCATCAATACTGGGCACTGCTCAGCTAATTGCTGAGCAACTTGAAACAAGACTTCGGGCTCGCCTTGTTTCAACTCTAATTCTAGCTCTAATAAATCGATGCGGTGTTCGTCGGTCGATACTTCACCTTGGTCGAGCACCAGCTCGATTAAGGTATCGTCTTGCTGATACATCCAAACGTTACGCTGAAAATCAGTGGTAAATAGCGGAGCTATTTCAGCCAAATTTAAGGATGCAGATAAATGTTCTTGAGCCTCCCCCGATTGGATTAATCCGAGATCCAGTTCAACCGCGGTCAATGGCCAATCCCATTCCATTCGTTGATGTAAACCCGCCGAGCTTGTGCCCCGAGTTTTTAACGTTTGAATAATCCGTTCATCGGTCAGAGCGCCGTGAGCATCGATAATGCCTTGCTGACGAATTCGTAATGCCGCGCCACCTTGGCTTAGCCCCATTTGAGGGGTATCAAAATAACGGTTCAGCAATTTAAGCGTCGGTTCACGGTTAAATTGAGGGTGCGCTAAGGCCTTTTCTAACAAAGGCAATTCGCTGGTATTTAAACGCAGCTTTAATTCGATTTCATGATTCATTATTGGATGATAAAACGGATTAGAGTCAGTTACCATAAAGCCATCTATATAAGCGTTACTTGTCGCGGATTTTTGATAACTATTTGGCAGAATACGTTATGCTTAAGATACATTTTGTCTTGATACATTGCGCAGCCTTATTGCCCTACTCTACTTCATTCATTTGAACAGGAAGTTTAAACATGTCACACCTTATTTCACGCTTCCAGCAGCTTATTGCGGCGCCGAGCATTAGCTCTGCCTTACCGGAATACGACAGTAGCAATAAAGCGGTCATTGATATGTTGGCCGAATGGCTGACGCCTTTGGGCTTTGATTGCGAAATAATGCCGGTACCAAAAGAGCGTTTAGGGGAACCAGACAAATTCAATTTAATAGCGACCTTGGGCAGCGGCCCGGGTGGATTAGTATTGAGTGGCCATACCGATACCGTTCCTTGTAATCCCGAACGCTGGACCAGTGATCCCTTTAAGCTAACGGAACGTGACGGTAAGCTTTATGGCTTAGGCACCTGCGATATGAAAGGATTTTTCGCGCTGGCGATAGAGGCCATCGAAAACATTCTGAATCAGCTTGGCAATCCAAAACAGCTGAAGTTACAGCAGCCGCTGATTATTCTTGCTACCGCCGATGAAGAAAGCTCGATGAGCGGTGCGCGTACTCTAGTAGAACAAGGTCGCCCCAAAGGCCGTTATGCCATAATTGGCGAACCTACGGGGTTAAAGCCGATTCGAATGCACAAAGGCATTATGATGGAGACCCTTCGTATTACCGGCAATGCTGGACACTCGTCTAACCCGAGTTTAGGTATCAATGCCATTGATGCGATGCACGATGTGATGACTGAGCTAAAAGCCTATCGAGCACAACTAGCCGAAGAAAACCGTAATCAAGATTTTGAAATTGAAGTTCCCACACTGAATTTTGGTTGCCTGCACGGGGGCGACAACCCCAATCGTATTTGCGGCAGTTGTGAATTGGCTTTTGATCTTCGCGCACTGCCTGGCATGAGCAATGACCAGCTACGCCATGAAATGAGCGAACGCATTAAGCCCATTGCCAGCCGCCATAATGTGGAATTTGAACTCGAAGCCTTGTTTCCCGGTGTGCCGTCTTTTGCTACCGATAAGAATGCCGAATTGGTTAAGCTGGCAGAAAAGCTTACCCATCATCAATCCCATGCCGTTGCTTTTGCTACCGAAGCGCCTTTTATGCAGCAGCTTGGAATGGAAACTTTAGTGCTTGGCCCCGGGTCGATTGATCAAGCCCACCAGCTGGATGAGTTTATCGATATGGATCAAATTAAACCGACCGTTGCGTTGCTGTCTCAGTTTATTCATGAGTTTTGTTTAGAAAAACAAGAATAAGACGACCATGTTGGTTTAATTGTGCGCTTTTATTAATCTCAACTTAATGACAATGTGACTTTGTGCTATGTTGATTAACCTGAATACTCCGACCTATATTGATAGATAAACATGGATAATAGCCAGTACGTTAAATGGTTTAGACACTCTTCACCCTACATCAATGCTCACCGAGGAAAAACCTTTGTGCTGATGTTAGAAGGTGATGCCATTGCCGATGATAACTTCGCCAACATTGTACAAGACATTGCCTTGCTCAATAGCTTAGGTGTGCGTTTAGTCATTGTTCATGGCGCACGTCCGCAAATTGACCAAGCGTTGAATGTACTGAATATTACCAGCCGCTTTCATGCCGACTTACGCATTACCGACCAGCCTGCCCTCAATGCTGTGCGCGCTGCTATTGGTATTGTGAAATCAGATATTGAAGCCCGTCTTTCTGTTGGTTTACCGAATACTCCCATGCACGGTGCTCGCATTCGTGTGGTGAGTGGCAATTTTGTAACGGCTAAACCGAAAGGCGTGATCGACGGTATTGATTTTCAGCATACCGGTGAAGTTCGTCGTATCGACAAGCAAGCGATTAACCAACAACTTGATCAAGGCAACATCGTTTTATTATCCAGCTGTGGTTATTCCCCAAGTGGCGAGATGTTTAACTTGGCCGCTGAAGATGTCGCCACACAAACGGCGATTGCTTTAAGCGCCGAGAAATTAATTTTAATGGGCGAAGATGAAGGCTTACCTTCGGCGGACGAAACCGCAGCGGTTATTTCACAAATAACGACTGCAGAATTAACCACACTGATTGATGACTTGTCGGGCGAACATGAAATGCACGCTCAAGCATCGTTAACCGCAGTAAAAGCCGGGATTAATCGCGCCCACTTATTAAGCTACAAAATTGATGGCGCGTTACTGCAAGAGCTATTCACTCACGAAGGTGCTGGCACGCTTATTACGGCCGATGATTATGAATTATTACGCCAAGCCAATACCGAAGATGTGGCAGGCATTTTAGAATTATTAAGACCTCTCGAAGAACAAGGCATTTTAGTACGCCGCTCGCGTGAGGTTTTAGAAACTGAGATTCATCGTTTTAAAGTCATCGAGCTTGATGGCATGGTCATCGCGTGCGCTGCTATTTATCCGTATTCAACAGATTTGGCAGAACTTGCCTGCGTTGCGGTGAGAGCAGAATACCGTTCTGGGCAACGAGGTGATCGTTTATTAAGTGCCATTAGCGCGCAAGCAAAAGCGAATAATATTCATCGCATTTTTGTTTTAACAACACGCACAGCTCATTGGTTTATTGAGCGTGGTTTTATTGAAACGGATATTTCTGCACTGCCTCAAGAACGGCAGTCGATGTATAACTTTCAGAGAAACTCAAAGATCTTTATTAAAGAGCTGACATAAAGAGTCAAAACAAGGACGTTACCAGCACTCATGTTTACAATTTTAAATAGTATCAAGAATTTCTTTGCCAACATATTTAGACCAACCACGATGTCGGCCCATGAGGTTCACAGCAAAAACTGGCAACCTCAATGGAGTGCTTTTTTAAAACAGTCTGTCAGTTTTTATCGCAATTTATCAGCACAAGACCAGCTGTGTTTTGAGCAACGCTGCATATTATTTTTAGAAACAACACGTGTCGAAGGAAGCCAAGACGTAACGGTTGATGATAACGACAGATTATTAGTCGCTGCTAGTGCAATCATCCCAGTTTGGGGATTCCCAGATTGGCATTATTTTAATGTCGAAACCGTTATTTTATTGCCTGCTCGTTTTAATGAAGAGTACCAATATGGCTTACCGGATTCTCGTATTAGCGGCATGGTCGGCACCGGCGTTATGTCGGGTAAAATGGTGTTAAGTAAACCTGATTTGCATCGTGGATTTCAAAATGGCCGCGACAAACAAAATGTCGGTATTCATGAGTTTGTGCACTTAATTGATATGGCCGATGGGCAATGTGATGGATTTCCTGAGCGCGTTACCCAATATGAATATTTAGCACCTTGGTTTGAGTTTGTTCACCATAAAATCAACCAAGTAGAAAAGGGCCAAAGTAATATTAACGATTACGCGGCGACCAATAGTGCTGAGTTTTTTGCGGTATCTTCAGAGTACTTTTTTGAGCGTCCAAAGATGTTGCAAAAGAAGCACCCAGAATTGTATCAATACCTTAGTGAATTTTATAAGCAAAACTTGGCTGAATTAAAGGCCGATATCGCACCGCGTAAAAATCGCCCTTGCCCTTGTGGCAGTGGCGAAAAATACAAACGCTGCTGCATGCCAAAATCTTAAACAATCTGTACGGTTATCACGATGAAATCTATTTGTGTCTTTCTGGGAGCCAAGATGGGCTGCCATCCTATTTATGCCGAAACCATTCAACAGCTAGGCACTGAATTAGCGCAGCGTAACATTACCTGTGTTTATGGCGGATCAAACACGGGCCTAATGAAATTGCTTGCCGATAGCGTAATGGAAGCCGGTGGCCATGTGATTGGTGTAACGGTTAAAACCTTACACGATAAAGAAATATTTCATACTGGCTTACCCGAGCTGCATGTCACCGAAACGATGCATGAACGCAAAGCCATGATGGCTGAATTGGCCGACGGCTTTATTACCTGCCCTGGGGGCTTAGGCACATTTGAAGAATTCTTTGAGGTTTATACTTGGAAGAAATTGAAGATTCACGATAAGCCTTGCGCACTGTTAAATGTGAATCACTACTTTGACCCTATGCTTGCCATGCTCGCGCATTCAGAAGCAGAAGGTTTTGTCTTGCCAACGGATAAAGATTTATTACTACACAGCGATAATGTGACTGAATTGCTGGATAAGATGTTAGCGGTCTAATCCCGCGTTGAGCAAATAGCCCCTCAGTCTATTGAAGGGCTTTGGCATTACTCGCCGTATATCTCAATCACAGCCTATTCGGCTAAAAAGTGCTCACGGTAATATTTCATTTCAGCAATCGACTCTAAAATATCGTCTAATGCTTTATGCGATCCGCTCTTTTTGAAACCAGGCAAGATGGAAGGTTTCCAACGCTTCGCCAGCTCTTTTAAGGTGCTGACATCAATATTGCGATAATGAACAAATTCTTCAAGCAGTGGCATTTGTTTCACTAAAAAGCGGCGATCTTGATGAATACTGTTGCCACATAGTGGTGAATGGCCTTTTTTTACGTGCTGAGCAATAAATTCTATTGTCTGCTTTTCTGCTTCAGCCATGCTTACTGTGCTGCTTTTAACACGTTCAACCAAGCCTGATCCGTTATGGGTTTTAACGTTCCAGTCGTCCATCTTATCCAGTTCAAAATCTGGCTGATGTACAGCAATCACGGGGCCTTCGGCGACGATATTTAATTGATCGTCGGTAATAATAGTGGCTATTTCGATGATCACATTATCTTCAGGATCAAGCCCTGTCATCTCAAGGTCCATCCAGACTAAGGTATCTGTTCTGCTCATTTTTTTATCGCTCCTAATCAATGAATGTAGTTTAGCAACTTGCGTCCGTCGCGGCCAACAACGACAATAGCGGTTATGGCTAAAAGAAAATTAAATAAACGTCAGCAATGGCGTATCGAAAAGATTCAACAAGAACGTACCGACCGTGCGACTCGTAAAGAATCAGACATCACTGAGCAGCTTTCAGGCAATGATTTAGGCCCCGAATTACAGGGGATGATCATCGCTCACTTTGGCACGCAAGTAGAAGTCGAATCCTTAGATAGCATCGAGAAAGGCATCTTTGATGATACTCGTCGATGTCATATGCGAGCAAACCTCGGCTCTCTTGTCACCGGTGATAAAGTTATCTACCGTATGGACAAGAATGAGCTTGGGGTAGTGGTTTCTATTCTGCCACGAGAAAGCGAACTGTCGCGTCCAAACCCGTATAACGAAATTAAACCCGTTGCCGCCAATATCGATTTTATCGTGCTGGTAGTGGCGTGCGAACCGGTGGTTCACCCAAACTTGATTGACCGCTACTTAGTCGCGGCCGAAAACTGCAACATCGAACCGATTATTCTATTGAATAAAACCGATTTGCTCGATGAGAAGTCTGGCCCTTACATGCGCAACATGTTGGTAGATTATGAGAAGTTGGGTTATCAAACGATGACCTTGTCGATCAAACAAGAAGATGGCCTAGAAGAACTGAAGCAAAAGCTTAATGGTCGTATCAGTGTCTTTGTTGGGCAGTCGGGTGTGGGTAAATCCAGCTTGATCCAAGTACTGCTACCCAAGCAAGAACTGAAAGTGGGGCCTTTATCGGTCGCGAGTAAGAAAGGCCGCCATACCACCACTACGGCGCGCTTATATCACTTCCCTGCAGGCGGTGACTTAATCGATTCTCCAGGAATCCGTGAATTCGGTTTGTGGCACATGGATCCCGATGATGTGCTGTACGGCTTTAAAGAATTGCGCGATATGATTGGCCACTGCAAATTCCGTGATTGCCAGCATGAGCTAGAGCCTAAGTGCGCGATTCGTGAGAGTTTAGAAGAAGGTAAAATCAGTCAGTTACGTTTTGATAGTTATAAACGTATTTTGTCGACTCTGGGTGAGTTTGATAAAGGGTTTTGATTACGCTTTAAACTGTCAAAATTATTAGCCTGTAAAAATCAAAAATAGACTTCAATTGAAGTCTATTTTTTTATCTGTGATTCACATTTTCACTTCTGTTTAAATGAATACGACCGCTATTCTCATCAATATCAGTCTACTACCAGAAGCTTTCAGATTCGTTGGGTGGCGTATCGTAGCTATTATCCAGCCGTTCTCGGTCATTGTTTAAATCGTTAATGAGTGAGTCCGACGAATTGATTACGGGTTCTCGCGTATCATTAGTTGTGCTTTCAGCCTCTGTTTCGCTATTGTTGATAAACTGAATGTTGGGGTCCGTCGTTCCTTTGCGCGATTCAATACTTGCTTGAGATCTTTTGTTCAGCAATACAATCGCTATCCGTCGATTAATATCGCTTTCAGGATGGTTAATGTCCAATGGAGCGGTATCGCCCATTCCTAATATTTGTGCAATCTGTGATTTCTCGACCCCAGCTTCCATTAATGCTCGTCGCGCCGCGTCTGCCCGACTTGCGGACAATTCCCAATTCACATCATCTTCTGGATTATTCTCATAGTACGCATCGGAGTCGGTATGGCCGGTAATAGACAGCTTGTTTTCTACTGTCATTAACATTGGGGCTAGTTCATACAGAATGTCTTCACTGTAATATTTCAATACCGCACTACCCGCATTGAACATAGGCCGCTTTGTTTGATCTACGATTTGAATACGCAAACCTTCTGTTGTGAGTTCGATCGTCATCTGATTTTTGAAAGGGCTTAGGGTTGGGCTGGCGTCAATTTTAGCTTCAATCTCTGCTTTTAATTGTTCTAAACGGCGGCGTTCTATTGCTTCGGCCATACTTTCAATTTCGTCAGCCTGTAAGATTTTATCAGGATCAATGGTTTCAGAGATCGCTGTGTTTTCGGCTAGGCTAGGACTTCCACCCAAATCGATTACGTAAGGGCTAGGGCTGCGCTTACCTTCTTCATACGCTAAAGGATCTTGAAAGTAGCCAGCAATCGCTTCGCGCTCTTCCTCATTGGAAGAGTTGGTTAACCAGAGCACGATAAATAAAGCCATCATAGCAATCGCAAAGTCAGCCATAGCGACTTTCCAAGCGCCCCCATGATCTTCATGGCGACCTTTTTTTACGCGCTTAATAATGATGGTACTTTGGCCTAGATTCTCCATGGCAGCCTCGTATTAACTCTCATCATCTTTAGCGCCCACGAACCTTGCTATCGAGTTCATTAAACGTTGGGCGGTCATGGCTGAATAACGATTTACGCCCAAATTCAATCGCAAGCTGAGGGGCTAGTCCATTCATTGATGCAATAATCGACGCTTTGGCTGCTTCATAGAGACGAATTTCATCCTCCGCAATATGTCTCATACGAACGCTGATCGGCCCGACTAATCCGTACGCTAATAATACCCCCATAAACGTACCCACCAGCGCGGCCGCGACGTGCTGACCAATAACAGCAGGATCGCCTCCGATAGAAGCCATGGTAATCACGATGCCTAATACCGCCGCCACAATACCAAAGCCTGGTAATGCATCAGCGACTTTACCTAAGGCTGCACCGGGTTGTTCTAGCTCATGCAGGCGTGATTCTATCTCTTGATCCATTAGCGCTTCTAGTTCATGAGATGCTAAGTTACCTGCGGAGATGATGCGAAAGTAATCGGCAATAAAACGTGCCAAGGTATCGTTTTCTAAGATGGTTGGATAACGCGCAAAAATAGCACTGGACTGAGGGTTTTCTACATCTTCTTCTATCGACATCATACCTTCACGGCGCGACTTATTAAGAATATCGTAGATTAAGTGCAGCACATCGAGACACATTGCTTTATTCACTTTTGAGCCCATAACCACTTGAGGCACTAACTTCAGCGAATCAATAATCAGGTGAAATGGGTTGGATATGAGATAGGCGCCTACTGCGGCACCAATAATAATAACCACCTCAAATGGCTGCCACAGCGCTGCCAACTGGCCATGAGACATAACAAAGCCCCAACCAACGCTACCAAATACAATAATTATTCCGATTATAAACAGCATCTAAACCATTCCAGGTTAATCAACAAAGGCTAAGTCTTATTGCACGATCTCAATAAGTTATAAAAGTCTTGTTAGGAAAATAAGCAGCTTCGAAGAAACTGACTATAGTAAGTAAAGGTTACGTTTAGAGTTTTCTCAAATATACAGATGACACTAAATACAAGTAAGACATATAAAATGCCTGATAGTGATGATTGGCAAAACATACTGAAATTCCAACAATTTCCGTTACTGCCGAGCACTCGTAAAGCATTTCGCCAGTTAATGACCAAAGCCAGCTTGAGCTTTGATGGCTTAGCCGGAATTGCTGAGCAGGACCCTGCTATCTGTCTGCATCTACTGCTGCATATAAAAGAACGTAATCCATCAAGTTTAGACCAGATAAATACCGCGACGGGCTGCATCTCGCTATTAGGGATGGAAGAAGTTGTTAACATCGTTAAACAGCTTCCAGCCTTGGATTTTTCACCTAAAAACCGCTCCGAACGTAACTACATGGGCATGTTACATACCGCTGTATTAGCGGGTCGAATTGCCGCCGAGTGGGCAGATTCTAAGCCAGGGCTCAGTCGCCATCAGGCTCAGTGGTCAGCGATGTTAGCCTCAGCACCGTTATGGGCTTGGCAGTTACAACACGTCAGTGCGACGCAAGAATTTTCCAATCAAATGAGCCAAGGCAAAGATTTAATGCCTGCTTTGAGTACCAGTTTTGGTGAAATGACGAATTCTAAGCTGTTATCGTGGCAAAAACTGGCTACATCACTAGCATTGCCTCATGCCTGCCAATCGCTATGGCAGCAAGAGTGCTGGCCTAATGCTGAAGACTGGCGAGCGCTGCGCTTAGAAAAACTGACTAGCATTGAAGGTCATCGAGCACTTAAGCATCAATGCCAGCAACCTGAATTACTTATTTATATCGCCAATGCTTTGGCTAGCCAGTATCAAACAGGGGTATATCGCTATAAGACAAAGCGCTGGGTTGCCTTAAGCGCTCACTTTCTTAACTCTGATAGTGAAAAGGTTCATCACGACGTACTGAAGATTATTCTGCAGATGGCTCAACAAGGTCGTCGCTTAACCGCAGTTTCGACATTATTAGCCCCAACTCATACTGCTGTGCCTAAAGGTCATGTTTATCTGTGTGATAAAACCGCCGCGACGGAGACAGTACAAAAACCAAAGAGTAGTGAATCGGTACCGGTACAAGAAAAAGCCCCCGAGAGTGAGTGCGTCAGTACGAAAGACAGCGTAGAAATTGATGCGGCCGGAGAGCGTGAAATTGACCGTACTTTCCTCAAGCGTCTGTTAAAACAATTAGACGAAGCCCCTGAAACTTTTGGCGATTTGCATCACTTAATGCGCTCTATTTTAAAAGGCATCACCCAAGGAATCGGGCTTAAACACGCTTATATCATGGTGCAGAATAAAACCGGCACCGCGGCAAAAATCTATTATCAAAAAGGGCTCGCCGAAACAAACCCACTGTGCCACTTTGCGATTAGTCTAGAAAAAGTACACATATTCAAACGAATGCTAGAGAAGCCTGCTAGCTTGATGATTACCTTAGAAAATAGAGAAAAAATGCTGCGCGGAATTCCTCTGGCACAACAAAGTGTTTTTCCTGAGCAGTTTATGATGATGTCATTGTTCTCAAATAACCGCCCTGTCGGGATTGTCTTTGCCGACATTGGCCCGCCTCCTTATGACCCTCCCATGCAGCTGTCTGAATATAATGAATTTAAATACCTCTGTTTAACCGCGGGTAAGAGTTTGACCAAACTGGCTCAGGCAACGCAAAGGGAAGCCAAGATAAAATCGCAAAAATAAGCACGTAAAATGAGCACTTAAAATGAATTGGCCGCGTGTCTGATAAGCGTTATTTGCCAGAGTGCAAATACCGATAGTACAATGCAGGTCAATATTGAATACTATCTACGGATGGCACCATGCCGACTTACTCTCTTTTAATCGAACCAGAAGAACTTCAGTCTTTTTTGGGTGATGAAAACTTACTGATTATCGACCAGGGTAAGCTAGAAACCTTTTTGGGTGCCCACATTCCTGGCGCCGTTCATTTGGATTTTAAAGACCTTCAACTGGGTCAAAAACCAACCCCTGGTGCCTTACCCGATTTAGCCAAGCTAAGTCGCGTTTTTTCTAATCTTGGCCTTACCCCTGAAAAGCATGTGATTGCTTATGATGATGAAGGTGGCGGTTGGGCTGGCCGATTAATTTGGGTATTGGATATGATGGGGCATAGCCACTATTCCTACCTTAATGGCGGCATCCATGCGTGGCAGCAAGCAGGTCTAGCCACCGAGCAAGGTCAGCAAGAAAGTATTAAATCTGACTATTCTGTGTCTACGCTAAATCATGATTTTGAGCTTTCGAAAGAACAGATCATGGAGCGTATTGGCCGTGAAGATTTTGCTATTTGGGATGCACGCTCGAATAAAGAATATACCGGCGAAAAAGTAATTTCTGCTCGTGGTGGTCATATTCCAGGTGCGGTGAATTACGAATGGACCTTAGGGATGGATGCTGAGCGAGGTTTACGCATTAACGATTTAGCCGAGTTTGAAGCATTATTAAATTCTTTGGGTTTAACCAAAGACAAAGAAATTGCGACACATTGCCAAACACATCACCGATCAGGTTTTACGTATTTGGTCGGTAAAATTTTAGGCCGAAATATGAAGGCCTACGCAGGTTCTTGGGCCGAATGGGGCAACGATGAGCTGGCCCCAATAACGATAGGCAATGAAGCCTAACGCACTTAAGTCTAGTGCACTTGCAGCCTAACACTCTTACAGCATTAAACACTTACATAGATTAATAGGATTTTATTTTGGCTACTTCAATTAAAGACAAGTTATTTATCGCATTTCAGTATGTGGTTCCACAGCATTTATTATCACACCTTGTGGGTTGGCTGGCTGAAACGCGTATTGACTGGATCAAGAACTTATTCATTAGTAAGTTCATTAAACAGTTCAATGTGAATATGGACGAAGCACAGCGTCAAACCCCTGAAGCGTTTGAAAACTTTAACGATTTTTTCACCCGTGAATTAAAAGAAGGCATGCGTACTATCGACGGAAAAAGCAATAGTATTGTTTCTCCTGCCGACGGTGCAATTAGCCAATTAGGCCCGATTGAAAACGGTCGTGTATTTCAGGCGAAAGGCCATGATTATTCTTTGATCGAATTATTGGGTGGCAATAGCCAAACCGCTGAAGAGTTTATGGGTGGTCAGTTTGCAACGATTTATTTGTCGCCAAAAGATTATCACCGTTTGCACATGCCCGTCACCGGTACGCTGCGTGAAATGATTTATGTGCCTGGAGATTTGTTCTCGGTAAACCAAACAACCGCACAAAATGTTCCGCGTCTTTTTTCTCGCAATGAACGTGTCGTCGCTATCTTTGATACCGACTTAGGCCCAATGGCATTGGTATTAGTGGGTGCAATGATTGTGGCGGGTATTGAAACAACGTGGGCGGGTCGCATTACACCGTTTGATCGTAATGTGCGCTCTACTAGCTACCCTATTCAAGGTGAAACGATCGAGCCGCTGGTGATTGAAAAAGGCGAAGAGATGGGTCGCTTCTTCTTAGGTTCAACCATTGTTGTTTGTTTTGGTGAAGATAAAATGCACTGGCTTGAAGAAATGAAAGCTGAGCAACCGCTGCGTTTAGGCGAGAGCATTGGCTTAACGCTAGAATAAAAATTCTAGTAAAAGTACAGAGTATTTAAACCGTTAGCGCATTATTCATTAATGCGCTAACTGAATACAAAAAAGTGATCGCCTTGGTCTTCGATACGACGCACTGATACATTAAAAACCTGGTTAATTAACGCTTCCGTCATCACCTCTTTCGCTTCGCCTTGTGCCACCAGCTCACCGTCTTTTAATAACCAAACTTCATCGGCAAGTCGCATCGCCTGATTCAGATCGTGTAATACGATCACCACACAATGCCCTTCTGCAGCCGCCCGGTGACATACCGCTTGTAATTGTTTCTGGTGCTGTAAATCTAAACTGCTCGCAGGTTCATCTAATAGCCAAAGCCCACAACCGCGACCTGCTTTTTTCATATTGGATAATTGTAAATACGTTCGAGCAATCTGGCAGCGCTGCTGCTCCCCCCCCGACAACTGACGAAAATCTTTGTGGGCAAGGGTTTCAATTCCCCAGTCACTGATCACCTGCTTTACCTGTTGGCGTTGTTGCAATTTTGTTAAGGCAAAAGGCAAGGTCGCTAACGATAAAACTTCTTCCACTTCTAAGGGGAATTGCAACTGGCTATGCTGAGGTAAATAAGCCAATTTTTGCGCGATCAGCTGTGACGAGTAAGTCGCTATATTTTTTCCCTGTAATTCAATACTTCCCTCACACGCTAATAAACGCGCCATGGCCTGTATTAACGTTGACTTACCTGCGCCGTTCGGCCCGAGTAAGGCAATGATTTTTCCACCCGCTAATTCACCGGAAATATTGTTTAATACCGACTTACCATTTCGTTCAAGGCTTAATTGTTTTAACGACATTACCATTGCAAGCGTCTCCCTTCGCGCACCAATAACCAGATAAACACAGGAGCACCCAACAGTGCTGTGACAATACCAATGGGTAATTCAGCCGGTGCAATAATAGTGCGCGCAATGCCATCGGCAATCACTAACAAACTGCCCCCTAAAAAGAACGACAAAGGCAATAGATAACGATGGCTCGCGCCCACCAACATACGACCAATGTGCGGCGTCACCAAACCAATAAATCCGATAATACCGCAAGCGGATACGGCCAATGCAGCTAGTAAAGCAACCAACACGATGCTCTGGATTTGTAAGCGTTTTACATCAACACCCATAGTATTCGCTTCGGCTTGTCCTAATAAAATAGCATCGAGTTTTCTATGTTGTTTTGGTAGCCATAGACAAACAATCAATAGTGCCGTCGAACACAAGACTAACCAAAAATAGTTGGCGCTGGCTAAACTGCCTAACGACCAAAAAGTAATATGACGCAAAGCACTGTCGGTCGCTAAGTACGTCAGCAAACCAATCAACGATGCCGCGACAACGTTGATCGCAATTCCTGCTAAAATTAATAACGCCATGCCACCGGGCATATCATTGCGGCCTAACTTCAATACCGCCATGGTTGCAAGAATGCCACCGATAAACGCTGCAACCGGAATATAATAATGCGCCTGAATATCAATAAAATCCGCAGCGACAATCATTAACGCCGCACCCAATGCCGCACCACCCGATACACCAATTAAGCTTGGGTCGGCCAATGGGTTACGCACATTACTTTGGATCAATACCCCCGCTAGCGACAAACTCGCGCCAATAACAAAGGCTAATAAGACTCGCGGCACACGAATATTCCATAAAATATTATGGCCTATTTCGCTATTTAATAAGCTGTGGGTATCCAGCGATCCTAAAAACAATGCGCCCAAGCAAATACCAAGACTTAATAAAATGCCTATCAACCAACCTAATGGCGATACTAAAAGTTTTTTAATCATGAGAAAACAAGGCTAAACTAGCGCCTCCAATTACCTGTAGGTCTAAGTATGTCCATTCTATGCCATAGCAACGAAATTGCAGAGGGAAAAAGCAAAGGATTCCAGCTGGGTGAGCGTTTTGTCTTTGCGGTAAAGAAAGCAGGCCGTATTTATGTCTACGAAAATACCTGCCCACATTTAGGTATTCAGCTTGAATGGCAGCCCGATGAATTTTTAGATATCGATGCCACTATGATCCAATGCAGTAGCCATGGCGCGTTGTTTAAAATTGAAGATGGCGAATGCGTCGTTGGTCCTTGCAGCGGACAATCCTTGATCGCTGTGGATTTTTCAATTCAGGATAATCAGGTCGTCATTGAATCCTAAACACGGTTGCCGCGCTGATGATGGGCTTGTGATTGCTGACGATCGTTAGAAGTCCGTTGTTCCACCTAGAGCGCCCGTATATACTTTGCGGCAACGGATTTAGGACAACATGGATTTATAATGATTTTTCCCCATCAAAAAGACCAGTGGCACGGCAAGTCTAGCAACTCATACCAGACTCTTTTATTCCCGATACTCTCTGTACAGCTCTGTTCATTATTACTCTTTTCATTATCGCTCAGTCTATTCGTGTTTAGCGCTCATGCCCGCAGTGAGACTAGCTCATCTTCTAATGCATCAGTGCCGATTGAAGAAATCATTCCCACTACGGTGGCCAATATTAAAGGCCACAAAGCCATGTATGAAGATGGCTGGTTTATTATTTCATCCAGCCAAAAAGCGTTAGCCTTTGCTAAAGAACACAGCATTAACTCCTCGGCAGAAGCGATAAATAAAGCGACGCTGTCGATAAAAGATAACACCTCAGGCTATACAGAAGATCTCAGTGACGGCATTGAACGTGCCCAAGATACCAGCAAGATTATCTTTAACGAGGGTACCGATCGTTCAATGGAGATTCTTGCTGGAACCCACTCCCTTGCCCAAAAAGAAATAGCCTTCAGCAAAGCAACAGCGGCTGAAGCTTGGGACTCCTTTATCACGGGTTATGTTTATTTAGGAGAGCGAACGGAAGATAGCCGCACGGCGTTAAAAAACATCCCGAGTAACTTCGTCGATAATGTGAGCGAAGATTTTAATGAACTGACATCCGCAGTCAAAGAGATGCAAGCGCGCAGTACCACCGATATTACCGGCCAGTGGGATAATGCATTGGCCAACGCAGAGATAGAATTTAAACGCGGTTATAAAGAGTCTGGTGAAAAAAATGATTCGATTACTGGGCTCTGGACGTTATTAGCGGGGTACGCCAAAGGGGCCTATGAAGGTCTGTTTAAACCTGCTGCCAAGAGCACTTGGCAAACCGCTAAGTTCACCGCGAAGGTCGCTGGTGCTGCGGTATTTTTACCCGTTGCCAGTACCTATATATTAACCAAGAACACCTTACAATCTAGCGGCATGGCTATTTATTACACGGGTAAAACGGGCATTGAGGTGATCTCTCCTACCTTGAAAGGCGGCTACTTAGCGAGCATGTCGTTATTATCCGCTGGTGCTGTACCTGTTACTTATGTTGCAGGTACAACGGTGGGGGTTATTAACCAAGTCGGCAGTACGGTTGCCGCCCCTGTTGTAGGAACGACTCAAGGTGTCGTAACCACCACAGCTGATACGTTAAAATACGGTACGTTAGTGACCTACGATGCTTTATTAGGTACGACTAAGGTTTTTGTTGAGCAAGTGAAGTCTGGCGTCGTGCTGGGGTATAACGCCTTAACAGCTTTACCTGCGCACGTTTTATTGGGTGGTATTAATACGGCTTATTTCCTTGTTTGGGATGGCCCTAAATTAGTCATTGCGTCGGTTACGGGTAATGTCACTTTTGATTCAAAAACCATGCAGCCAGGAGAACTGCCTGTGGGCTCTGTGATCGATTTAAAAGCCCTGCAAAATAATACCGACTTAAACGTTCAAGTAGTTTCTGACGACCCTGAGGTGATTGAACACGTATTAGAGAGCTTGCCTAGCGACTTAAAACAAAGCGACTTAAAACAAATCGATTTAAAACAAAGTGAGCCGCAAGAAAAGGATCTAGATAAGAAAAAAGGAATTGAAACAAAATGATTAAGCATCTTTCATTACTTTCGCTGGCTGTTTTACTCAGCGCTTGCGCCTCAAATCAGGTAGGTAATAACGTTGAAGATCCGCTTAAGAATACCAAGCATTTAGTCGTTGAAGGTCATAAGTCGCTTTATCAAAACGGTGCTTTTCATATTCCTAATACCTCATTAAGTTTAATTCCTGCAGGCCCAAGTGCTTTTGAATTTGCCCAAGAGCTTTCTGGTATTAAAGCACGAGAATCTTTTTTGACCTCTATTCAAAATGCTAAAGACTCGGTTGAAGTGATCAGCATTGGTAATAAAAAAACCTACGAATTCAGCAAAGATATTTTTGAGGGTGGCAATGAATTTGCTAACGCCATTCGTAACTTATCTCGTCCTAATTCGATTTTATTAATTAAAAAATCCTACCCCGATGCAAAGTACATTATCGGTTCTTCATGGGAAGCGGCCAAAACAACCGGTTTATATCTAGCAGATGTGAGCGACGATATGGTTAATGCTTCACTCGTTGGTGCCAGCACCTTAAATGAAAAAGGAACGGACTTTAGTGCTGATTTACTGAATGCCTCTTGGAAAGCTGGCGCAAACATCTCTCGCCTCAGTATTGAGCACGGCAGTGAATTAATTGAAGGCGCGGGTTCAAGTTTTGTTCAAGGTTACGTATCGCTTCCTGCGGCACTCGCCAAGCGTGGCGAAAATATGAATCCTGCAATCACCTGGGATAAATACAAAGAGACAACTCAAGATGTACACGAATGGCGCCAAGAATCTTCTGACGATTTGGCTTATTTTGTTTCCGATACAACGTCTGATTATGTTTCTAATGTGTCCGATTCTTTTACTAAGAGCAAAGAAGCTTTTTCTAATTCTTCTGAAACCGGAAGCTTTGCGATTCTAGAATCTCTTGGCTGGGTACTGCATGGTATTTTCTGGGAAGGTGCGATTAAACCGGTATCAAAAATATCCGCTGGTACGCTGGGTTATCTTGCCGTTAATACCGTAGTTTATCCTGTGGTATTAGCCGCACAAGGAACGGTATCTTTAGCCGAAGTGGCGGTCAAAGTAACCTGGAACTCTGCGGGTATGGTCTACGACATTATCGCACCAACCGGCGAAGCCGCACTCGCAGGCTTGCTTGGTACCATCGAGATCGCTGGAGGCCAATTAGCGGGCGGAACTCTAATTGCAGGATCAACCGTTGCCGCAGGAACAACCTACGTGGGTACCAAAGCTGCCGCCGCAACCGTCGCCACTGTCGGCTATACCAGTGGCAAAGCGGTTAAATACATTGGCGTTCCCTTGGCAGCGTCCGGTATTACCCTAGGTGGCAGTGCGGTTGGCGTGACGGTTGCCGGAGCTGAGGCGCTTACTGGCACTGTTTTATTGGCCGGTGGAGAAGTTGTATCAGCGACTAGCCAAGTCGCGACGACAGGCGTTTCGGCTACGACCCTTGCCGTTGGCTCAACGGCATCGACAGCAGCGGGTTTAGGTTTAGGCGTTTATGAGCTTTCTAAAGCGGTCATCGTTCCGACAGGCTATCAACTGACATCCGGTGTGGTATTGGGTTACGGCTCGCTATCACAAATTGCAGCGCACAGTGTTTTAGCGGTATCGGATGTTTCGTATATGGTTCTATCGTTGGAAGGCCCGAAATGGGTTCTCTATGGCGTACAAGGCAAGTTAGGTTCTGGGGAAGAGTTAACCCCTGGTACTATTTTAGATTTAGAAGACATGCAAAATCATGGGGAAACTTTTAAGCGTTTACCGGTATCACCCGATGAAATGGAAGGTATTATTGAATACTTACCGCACGATTTACAGCCCACGTCTATTTGACGATAAGCGATAAAACTCCGTATTTTGTATCATTATTCTCTTTCAGTTTAATGATACAAATACGGGGTTAGAAATTTACTTGAATGTTGTTTTTATACTAAATAGAAATTTTAAGCGGTGTTTTTAATATCATGCCCTGCGGCTGAAATTCAACTTGATAGGCTAGTATCTCTACCCCTTCGGATAAAACTTCTCGTAATTTTTCAGCATAAACAGGGTCAATATGCTCGGCGACTTTTACTTCTTTAATCCCTTCGTGCGGCACACAAAAGAATAAAATACTGCGCTGACCTTCGGCCCTTAATCGCTGCAATACTTCTAAGTGCTTTAACCCTCGACTGGTCACAGCATCAGGAAAATAACCGATACCCACTTCATCGCCTGTACTGGCTTCGTTGCCGAGCAAGGTCACACTTTTAACTTCGACATAGGTTAAAACATCATCAGAATCTGAGCTGACTAAAAAATCTAATCGCCCTTCATCCACCTTTGGCTCGCTTTTAAGATGCTTAGCAGAAGGAACACGAATCTCCTTGATGGTATTGGCGAGTAAGGCTTCTTTTACTAATTGATTCGCTCGGGCGGTATTAATACAGGCTTTGTATTGCCCTTCGACTTCAACCCATTCCCAGCTCAAGGGAAGTTTGCGTTTTGGGTTTTGGCTATCAAACAACCAAACTCGTGCGCCATCATCTTTGCAGTTGGTCATTGAGCCGGTATTTGCACAATGCGCCGTGACCACTTCACCCGCGCGTTCAACCGGGGTTACTATTTCTATATCGGCTAAAAAGCGTTTATAGCGTTGTATTAACTTTCCGGTTAATAGCGGGCGTTCATATTCCATGGAATTTTTTCTCTAAGATTCTTTTTGTAGCCATGCTTTGATACGAGCAATTGCTTGCTCTAAGCGCTCGATATTAGTGGTATAAGCTATTCGAATATACACATTGGCATTCTGATCGCCAAAATCAAACCCTGGCGTAATCGCGACACCGGTTTCTTGTAATAGCTGCTGACAGAAAACCTGCGTATCTTGAGTTAATGCACTCGCGTCGGCGTAGATATAAAAAGCGCCATCGGGCACGACGGGGATTTTAAATCCGAGCTTAGGCAATTCGGCTAACAGGTAATCTCGACGCTGCTGAAGTTCAAGCCTGCGCGCTTCCATGATGGCCAATGAATCGTTATCAAAAGCGGCTAAAGCACCATATTGCGAAGGGGTTGTCGGGGCCAAGAATAGATTTTGAGCTAAGCGTTCGATCACGGGAATATAATGTTCTGGCACGACCATCCAGCCCAAGCGCCAACCTGTCATACCAAAATATTTAGAAAACGAATTAATCACTACTACGTGCTCACCCAGGGCTAACGCCGTTTGTGGGCGCTGACCTGCAAAGCGGCTATCACTGGCATCGTGATACGTTAGGCCGTGATAAATTTCATCGACCCATAATTCCCCGCCTTGGTCAGCGGTGACTTGGGCTATTTTTTCTAAGACTTCATGGGAAATCATCGCACCGGTAGGATTGGCAGGGCTGGCCATCAATACCGCCTTACTGGCTCCCTCTGTCCAATTTTTCTCAATATGCTCTGGTGTTAATTGAAATCCGCTGTCGGCGGTGGTCGCAATTAAACGCCCTTGGGCTTCAAAGACCCGGGCAAAATGGCGATTACACGGATAACCCGGATCGGCCATGAGCAATTCATCTCCCGCTTCTAAGCGAGCGGCCATTAATAATAACAAAGCCCCCGATGCACCCGGTGTAATGGCAATGCGGCTGGCTGAAACGTCAACGCCATAACGTGTTCGGTAAAAATCTGCAATTTTTTGGCGTAACTCTGGTAAACCCAAAGCAGGGGTATAGTGGGTTTTACCTTGCTTTAACGCTTCAATTCCCGCTTCGACAATGGGCGCGGGCGTGGTGAAATCTGGTTCGCCTATTTCTAAATGAATAACATCAATTCCCTGAGCCGCGAGCGTCTGAGCTTGCTGTAAAATGGCCATTACTTGGAAGGGAGCGATCTCTTCTGTGCGAGAGGCAAATCCAGTCATTGTTATTTCCTATGGATCTTCAAGGAGGGAGGTTTATGTCATATTGTGCCAGATTAATGCCAACTGACTAGTAAAGTATTAATTTAATTGAATAAAATCAGTCAAGTTCCTAGTCATACGACGCTTTATCTGATAGCTTGCCCCCGTTAAAAAATAAAGCGTTCAAACTCCGGACGAACGCATGGAATAATGCTCGGCTCGTTATGAATACGAGCTCTGTAGCGATATGAGGCTGCTGCAATTATGCCACAAGATAATAAAGCTTTTGCTATTACGACCTTCACTCCTTATGTAGAAAAAGGTGATGAAGAGTACATGAACGACGAACAGCGCAAACACTTCAGCATGATTCTTACTAGGTGGAAGCAAGAGTTGATGGAAGAAGTTGATCGTACGAAAGAGCACATGCAATCCGAAGCGAATAACGCTGCGGATCCAAGCGACCGTGCTAGCCAGGAAGAAGAGTTTAGTCTCGAGCTCCGAGCGCGCGATCGTGAGCGTAAGCTGATCAAAAAGATCAACAAAACGTTAGAGCTGATCGAAAAAGACGATTATGGTTTTTGTGATGAGTGTGGTGTAGAAATCGGTATTCGCCGTTTAGAAGCCCGCCCAACAGCAAATCTATGTATCGACTGTAAAACTCTAGCCGAAATTAAAGAACGCCAACTTGGTGTTTAGTATCTGATTTTTAGATGCTAATACGAGATGTTTAGTAACTCGGTTAATAAAACGGCCAATATTCCTTATATTGGTCGTTTTGCTCCCTCCCCGACAGGACCCCTTCACTTTGGTTCTCTCTTGGCTGCTTTAGCCAGCTATTTAGATGCAAAATCGAATCATGGCCAATGGCTTGTTCGCATTGAAGACATCGACCCTCCACGCGAAATTAGCGGATCTAAAGACGAAATCTTAAACGCCTTGGATGTCTACGGCCTGTTTTCCGACCAAACAATTGTCTTTCAAAGTCAGCGCAGCGATTTTTATCAACAAGCTCTGGAGCAACTCATCGCTCAGAAGTCGGTATTTCCTTGTATTTGTTCTCGCAAGCAGCTCGCAAATCGCGGTGGCATTCATTTTGGTGATTGCCTAGCTAATATTGAAACGAATATCCCGTTTGCGTGGCGCTTCGATAGCCAGTTCATCACCGAAAATTATTCACAAGGCATGGCTTCTTTCCATGATCATCTGCAAGGTATGTTCAGCCAGTCGGTTGAAGAATCCATTGGCGACTTTGTGGTTAAGCGTAAAGATCAGCTTTGGGCGTATCAATTAGCCATGGTGGTAGATGATTATGAGCAAGGCATTACCCATGTTGTGAGGGGAATTGATTTAATCGACTCAACACTGCGTCAGAATATGCTGCAACGAGCACTGGGTTACCCAATTCCAGCTTATGCTCACATTCCTGTCGCTTGTGGCGAGAACGGTCAAAAGCTGAGTAAACAGAATTTAGCCCCAGCTTTAGATCTATCCCATCCCGAAGAGACCTTGTGGCGCGCTTTGTCTTGGCTTGGACAAGAACCGCCAAAAAACCTGCGCTTAGCTAGCGTCAAAGAAATGTTACTTTGGGGAGTGCAACATTGGCAGCCATTAAAATTACAAGCCATTAAAAACCAACCTGCAATTTAAGCACATCCAATACCGTAAAAGTCGGTGATATGTTACTCTCAGTAACACTATAAATGGTTATCTAATAATAAGAGCCTAGTATGTACGATTATCGAATTTCACTGCTTTTGGTGGTGGGGTTGTATATTTTTTCTCCCGTCATTATTGATTCATGGCTTGCGCCAAATAGCGCTTGGTACCACCCCTTTGCGATTTGGTTTGTATTAATTGCGATTTATGTATTGGTAGAATTCAAACGAGGCCCTGATGAGCTTTAGTCTTTTACAACTGAGCCTCATCGTATTTGGCTACTTATTTTTCCTTTTTCTCGCCGCTTACATTGTTGAGCAAGGCTGGATTCCTAAACGCTGGGTTCGCCACCCCGTGGTATACGTTTTATCCTTGGGCGTATATGCCAGTGCTTGGGCGTTTTATGGCTCAGTATCAATGGCCGACCAATACGGTTATGGCTTCTTAGCCTATTACATGGGGATCAGCGGGGCCTTTATACTCTCGCCCATTTTATTAAAACCCATATTACATATTACTCGCACCTATCAACTCAGTTCGTTAGCGGACTTATTTGCCTTCCGCTACCGCAGCCGCCTTGCGGGAGTCATGGTGACCCTATTCACCTTAGCGGTTGCTCTGCCTCTACTTACCTTACAAATAGCCGCCGTTGCAGAGAGTATGCACCTGCTAAATGCAGACCTTCCGTCAACGACTCTCGCGTTTGGTTTTTGCATTACCATGGTGGTATTCGCTATTTTGTTTGGCGCACGCCATGTATCCCCACGAGAGAAACACGAAGGGCTCGTCTTCGCATTGGCCTTTGAATCTTTATTAAAATTGGTCGCGATCACCATATTGGGGATCACCGCTCTCTTCTTCGTCTTTGATGGCTCAGGCGATATGCAAAGCTGGCTAACGGCAAACCAAGAGCAGTTGATTAGCCGTCAAACCAATCTACAAGAAGGGCCATGGCGTACCCTGTTATTGATATTCTTTGCGGCAGCGGTTGTTGCCCCGCACATGTTCCATGTCACTTTTACCGAAAACATGAACCCTAAAGCGTTGCGCCCTGCGAGCTGGGGATTACCGCTATTTCTATTATTAATGAGTCTTTCAGTTCCGCCTATTTTATGGGCCGGTATTTATTTGAAGCTAGAAGTACCTGCTGAGTTTTATGCCCTAGGCATTGGGATGGCTCTGGATTCTGAGCTGTTAGTCATCATGGCGTTTGTTGGCGGCTTAGCGGCCGCATCGGGGGTTATTATTGTGACGACACTCGCCACCGCCGCGATGTTTTTAAATCACATCGTATTGCCAAGTTATAAGCCAGGGCCGAAACAAGACTTTTACCAATGGCTGTTGTGGGTACGTCGTTTTTTGATTGGCGCAATTTTAATGGCCGCTTATGCATTTTACCGTGCGGTCGGTGCAAACTTAGAAATTACCTTGTTGGGCATTCTTGCATTTGTCGCCGCGATGCAGTTTTTGCCGGGAGTGCTTGGCGTGCTTTATTGGCCAAAAGCTAACCGCTGGGGGCTTATTACCGGCCTTAGTATTGGGATTTTTGTGTGGGCGTATACCTTATTGCTGCCGCTCTCTCACCTGACTCTAGGCTGGGAGTATTCTATATCGTTACCAGCCACGAATATGGATAACTGGCACATTGCAGCAATGGGCAGCTTTGGTATCAATCTAGTGCTTTTTGTACTGATAAGTCTGATCACTACTCAAAAAGAATCTGAGAAAACCGCTGCTGAAGCCTGTTCGGTTGATACGGTTTCTCGTCCAAGCCGCAAGCCACTGATTGCCGGTAACTCAAACGACATTATTATTTCGTTGAGTAAACCACTAGGGCGCTACGTCGCAGAAAGGGAGGTTCATCAAGCACTGGCTGACTTAAGCTTACCGTCCTATGAAGATCGCCCTTATGCTTTACGCCGTTTGCGAGCACGTTTAGAAGCCAACTTATCGGGTTTAATGGGCCCGACCGTGGCGCACGATATTATTAATCGTAACCTACCCTTTCAAGCCAATGCGGAATTAAGCGAAGATATCTATCAGATTGAGCAGCGCATTGAAGGCTTTCATGACCGTCTTAGTGGTCTTGCAGGTGAGCTGGACAACTTACGTCGTTATCATAGGCAAACGCTAGAGCGCTTACCCATTGGTGTCTGCTCGGTATCCGATGAAGGCGAAGTTCTGATGTGGAATACCGCCATGGAAGAACTGACCGATATTACCCCAGGAGATGTCACCGGCTCGCGTTTAACCAAAGCCGTTGAGCCTTGGGGCAGCATGCTGAATGAGTTTTTACTGGATAGCGCGATTCATCAGCACAAAAAGCGTATCGAACAAAAAGGACGACCTCATTGGTACAATCTGCATAAGTCGATTATTAAAGCGTCTGGTGGCCAACCAGGAGGCACGGTCATTTTGGTAGAAGATCAAACCGAAACTCAAATGCTAGAAGAAGAGCTCATGCACAGCGAACGCCTAGCTTCCATCGGGCGTTTAGCCGCAGGGGTTGCGCACGAGATCGGCAACCCAATTACGGGGATTGATTGCCTCGCTCAAAGCATGCGTTACGAGACTGACAATAAAGAAATCTTGGAGATGGCGGAACAAATCCAAGAGCAAACGAAACGCGTCACACGAATCGTTCAGTCATTAATGAACTTTTCCCACTCGGGCCATCTAACCACTGAACACTTACCCGTGAACATCAGTCACTGTATTGATGAGGCGATTCAGTTATTACGCCTGAGTAATCATGGCCGAGATATTGAATACATCAATGAATGTGATGCCAATTGGCAAGTAGTAGGGGATTCTCAGCGCTTAGTGCAAGTCTTCATCAACTTGCTGGGGAATGCACGTGACGCCAGCCCAGACTTTAGCAGCATTCGTGTATTTGGCTTTGTTGATCCTCACCAAGTCACGATTTATGTATTGGACCAAGGCAGCGGGATTGCTGAAGATAAACTTGATCACATCTTTGATCCTTTCTTCACCACGAAAGAAGTTGGTAAAGGAACAGGACTTGGGCTGGCATTAGTTTATAGTATTATCGAAGAACACTATGGGCACATCAGTATTGATAGCCCGGTACCAAGACACATATTAGATTTCGATATAAACGTTTCGCAAGAAGATATATCCACAGAAAAATCTTTATTAGAACCCCGTAGCGCTGAGCTAGATCAAAACAGTGTAGGCACCAGTGTCACCCTTCGTTTGCCCAAAGTGCAGAACAATTTGCTTGAGGATAAATCCGAATGAGCCGTATTTTAGTCGTTGAAGACGAAAAAATTATTCGCCAAGCAGTAAAACGCTTATTAGAACGTCAAGGTCATGAAATTTTTGAAGCAGACTCATTGCATGTCGCGAAAGAAATGACCTTTAGTGAATACGACATGATCATTAGTGATCTACGCCTACCCGGTGGTAATGGCACAGAACTGATTGAGCTGGCGGGTGATACCCCTGTTTTGATCATGACCAGTTATGCCAGCTTGAAATCAGCAGTAGATGCCATGAAGTTAGGTGCGGTGGACTATATCGCCAAACCTTTCGATCACGAAGAAATGCTACTCACTGTTGAACGCATCCTTAAGCAGCGCAACCTCAGCCGTACGAATGAAGTATTGCAGCATGAAATTGAAAAAGAGTACCCCGTTACTGGGATTATTGGCAGCTGTGAGCCCATGCAAAAACTCTTTTCTAAAATCAGCAAAGTCGCACCTACTGATGCCACGGTATTAATTCAAGGTGAGTCAGGAACCGGTAAAGAGCTCGTCGCTCGCGCTTTGCATACCCAGAGTCGTCGCAAAGATGCGCCGATGATCTCGGTAAACTGTGCCGCTATTCCTGAGTCGTTAATTGAATCTGAATTATTTGGTCACGAAAAGGGCGCCTTTACCGGTGCAGCAACGTTACGCCTTGGTTTGGTCGAAGCCGCTGATGGCGGTACTTTATTCTTAGATGAAATTGGCGAGCTTCCTTTAGAGGCCCAGGCGCGTTTACTGCGCGTATTACAAGAAGGCGAAATTCGCCGTGTTGGTTCGGTACAAAGTCGAAAAGTCGATGTTCGTCTGATTGCAGCAACTCATAGAAATTTAAAAGACTTAGCCTCAAAAGCGGAGTTTCGTGAAGATCTTTATTACCGTCTAAACGTATTAGAGCTACACCTTCCGCCTTTGCGTGCTCGTGGTCATGACGTGATTGAGTTAGCCGAGTTCATGCTGCAGCGCAGTTGTGAGAAGATGAACCGCAGCATGATGCTGCTTACCGACGCCTCACGCCAAGCGATATTACAATACCAATGGCCAGGTAACGTACGTGAATTAGAAAATGCGATTGAGCGTGCGGTTATTCTCGCCGACGGTAATGATATTACTCCCGAAAACATGGCAATTGATTTTTCTCCCGATCAATTCGTCCCTCAAGCTCTCAAAGAGAATTTGCTAGAGCCAGAAGTCACCAGCAACCTTGACGCAAACCAAGGGGATTTATCGTTGGATGATTATTTTATGCATTTTGTGCTTGAAAACGAAGACGGCATGAATGAAACCGACCTTGCAAGAAAACTAGGGGTTTCTCGTAAATGCCTATGGGAACGTCGCCAGCGACTAGGCATTCCACGCAAAAAAACCAGCAAGTCCAATTAAGTCTAGGATATAAGCAATAGGAATTCGGTCATTTGTCGCCACTCCGGTATCGCAAGTAATTTAATTCCTCCCCTTTCGGTAACGAATATAAGTGACAATTTGTTACCACTTTGTCAGCAAGACATCTAAGTTATTGATTTTAAACAACTTTTAAAAGTTGGCACGCTACCTGCTATTACCAAAGTATTAATAACAAGAAATATTGCTCAGATAATAAAAATAAGATTAGAGCATTCTTTAAAAGTTGGTCGGCACCAATAAAAATAATAACGTCGATCAGAGCTATAATAACAATAATAAAACCCCGGCTCGCTAGGTCTCAATTGCTTTACACTACAATAAGAAGTGTAAAGCAATTGATCCTTAATTTTCCTCACTCAATACCAGTAAACTCTCTCGACAAACTCTTCTAGCGTTCACCCCAATCCAAATTTTCATTGCTAAACCTTAAACCAGTTAAACCTTAAAACTTCTCGATAAGCTAAGCACTTAAACAATCGCTCATACCAACCTCTTTACATTACAGCCGTCAATATCAAGTCTCTGAGCCACTGATTCATCCCCATTCCTAATCAAATCTGTAACTGTGACCCCCGGTTACGTCAAAAAATCCCTTCAATTGCCATTTTTTACATTAATAGACAATTATATTTCCTACCCAAGTGGTCAGCTAATGAAATAATGGCTCATTTTATGAACTTGGTTACATTGTGTTACCTAAGTACCACGTTTGTTACGTCTGAACATTACTTCAGGTAACACATTTGGCGTAACAAGTTGCTTCTCAAATCGATAAGAAACCGTAAGTCCTTGTTTTAAAAAGGAATTTAAAAGTTGGCACGCTTATAGCTATATATTAAATATATAACGTTAAGCACAAATAAAAATAACAAAGCTAAAACGTAAGATTGAGACTAAACGCAATAATAAAAATAAAATCGCGTTTACCGATATCAAAGCACCCATTAAGAGGTGGCCTCACAATAAAAACAATAAAGAGGCATAGAAAAATGAAAAATTAGTTGTTTTGAGTGCGAAGTGAGCAACACTTAGCACACATATAATAAGAATAATAACGGAGCTTTTAGTTCCTGCGTATTCAAAACAGCTAGTTTACTCAACTCGGTTTGGCACTAATAAAAATAATAATCGCCAAACCTGAGTTTTACTTTCTTTATCCATCCCCTTTTATTTAAGCCAACCTTTATAGCCTCCGATGCTTTGAAAGCGCCAGCCCATCAGGTAAACTCGCTTACTAACTATTATTGAATAATAATCATACTCGTCAGGCGAAAGTATTTCTTTGAAGTAACTCCCCTGTAATCGCGAAAACCAGGCAACCATAGATGTCCATAGTTAATACTGTAGCGCGCTTTTTCCCCTCGTTAATGGGGCCCCGCAAAGACAAAAATGCGGAGAGCAAACCACAAATTTTGCAACGCAAAGAGCATGGTATTAGTCGCCGTCAGCTCAGCGAAAATGCTCTGAAAGTATTGTATCGCTTAAATAAGGCAGGCTATCAAGCTTATCTTGTTGGCGGCTGTGTACGCGATTCTATGCTAGGTGCCCACCCAAAAGATTTTGATGTTGCTACCAACGCAACACCGGAGCAAGTTAACCAGCTGTTTCGCAACTCTCGTTTAATTGGTCGTCGCTTTAAATTGGTACACGTTTTATTTGGCCGCGAAGTGATTGAGGTAGCAACATTCCGCACCTCGCCGAGTAAAGAACATAGTAGCAATCAAGCCAAAACCGGCGATAGCGGTATGATTTTGCGTGATAACGTTTATGGCAGCATTGATGATGATGCCATGCGCCGTGATTTCACAATTAACGCTATGTATTACGCGGTTGACGATTTCACGGTTAAATCGTATGCCAACGGTTTCCAAGATGCTCAAAATAAACTAATCCGCTTAATGGGTGATCCTGAAACCCGTTACCGTGAAGATCCTGTTCGCATGCTGCGCGCTATTCGCTTTGCCGGTAAATTAGATTTCACAATCGAAGAAAAAACCGAAGCGCCGATTAAAATGATGGCGCCGCTGATGGAACAGATTCCAGCACCGCGCTTATTCGAAGAAGTTCTAAAACTGTTTTTATCGGGCAATGCGTTAGTTACCTACCGCCTGCTGCGTGAATATAAGTTATTTGGTGAGCTGTTTCCGCTAACCGAACAATGCGTTGCTGATGATGAATTCGCAGCACGCTTTGTTGAACAAACCATGATCAATACCGATACGCGCATTCAGGCGGGTAAATCGGTGACGCCGTATTATTTCTTTGCCGCTTTACTATGGCCTTCGCTGCAACGCGTGCAAGCCGAATTCTTAGAGCAAGATATTCCACCTCAGCCAGCACTGCATAAAGCGGCTAGCCGAGTGATAGAGCAGCAATTACAACGTACATCTATTCCGAAGCGTTTCACGATTCCAATGAAAGAGATTTGGGATCTGCAATCACGCTTTGAAAGAAAGAAAGGTAAAAAAGCATTTGAAGTGGCTGAAAGCAATCGCTTCCGTGCGGCTTACGACTTTATCTTGTTACGCGAGCAGTGTGGCGAGAACCTTAAAGGCCTAGGCAACTGGTGGACTAAATATCAAGAAAGCGATGAGTACCAAGAAGTCGCGGCTAATCGTAAACCCGATGAGCGCCATACTAAAAAGCGTCGTCCGCGTCGTACCAACCGTGGTACGCCAAATGATCGCCAACGCTCTCGTCGTTCTGAGCCGTAGCCTTAATCATTAATTAGTCCTGATATTTAGAAGAGATTATTAATCATGTCTTTGGTTTATATCGGCTTAGGGGCAAACCTTGATCAGCCGCAACAGCAATTAGAGCAAGCCTTAATAGAGCTTGCTCGATTGCCAGACTCTAAGCTGATCTCGCACTCTTCGCTTTACCACAGCAAGCCGGTTGGCCCCCAAGATCAACCCGATTATGTGAATGCAGTGGCCTTGTTAGAAACTCAACTTGCGCCACTAGATCTGCTAGATGCACTGCAGCAACTTGAGCAAGACCATGGCCGTATTCGTAAACGCCATTGGGGTGAGCGCACTCTCGATTTAGATATTTTGTTGATCGACGACTTGGTTATTAATAGCGAACGCTTAATCGTGCCACATCCTTTTGCCCAAGAACGGACTTTTGTGGTTTATCCCTTGTCTGAAATCACTCCGACAGTCACCTTCCCTAACGGCAAACGCTTAGAGCAATTGCTCACTGAGCTGGATAATGATTTAATCCGCATCCGCGGTTAATCGTGGCAACATAATCGACTCCGTTATTAATTGTGATCCATATTAGAATACCTGAGGCACAGCATGAATAATGTCAGCATCCGTACCCTTAGTGAATGCAAACGTAAGGGCGAAAAATTCAGCGTATTGACCGCTTACGACGCAACTTTTAGCCACATTGCCAGCAGCGCTGGGATTGAGGTTTTATTAGTTGGTGATTCTTTAGGTATGGTCTGCCAAGGTAAAGAAAGTACTTTGCCGGTCACCATGACTGATATGGAGTACCACACCCGCTGTGTGGCTCAGGGAAACCAAGGTGCGCTTATTATGGCCGACATGCCATTTATGAGTTACAGCACAGTAGAGCAGGGTCAGGCCAACGCGGCATTATTAATGCAAGCCGGTGCGCACATGGTTAAAGTTGAAGGCGACGATTGGTTAGTGCCTTTGGTTGAAACCCTAGCCCGTCAAGGCGTTCCTGTATGCGCTCACCTAGGTTTAACACCTCAATCAGTGAACAAGCTTGGCGGTTATCGTGTTCAAGGCCGTGATGAAGCAAAAGCACAGGCTATGATCGAACATTCTAAAGCACTGGCTGCTGCTGGCGCTGATTGCATTCTATTAGAATGCGTTCCTAGCAGTTTAGGTAAAGCCATCACTGAAGCCGTTGATGTTCCGGTTATTGGTATTGGCGCGGGCAGTGATACCGATGCTCAGGTCTTGGTTGTTTATGACATGCTGGGATTGAATGTGGGTCATACGCCTAAGTTTGTTAAAAATTTCATGATTGATGGCCGTACTCCACAGCAAGCAATTGCGGCATATGGCGAAGAAGTGAAAGCGGGGCTATTTCCTGGTTCCGATCACGTATTCTCTTAATCTTTTAGTGTTTTAAGTCCGCTTTTCAAAGTTGGTTTTAGTATGAGTTTATTAACGGTTTCTACTGTCTCTGAATTACGCGAATTTGTGCAGCATGCAAAATTCAAAGGTTTGAGCGTCGGCTTTGTTCCGACCATGGGCAACCTTCATGCCGGCCACATGAGCCTTATCAAGCAAGCGAAAAAGCATTGCGACCTTGTTGTCGCAAGCATCTTCGTCAATCCTTTGCAGTTTAATGATAAAAGCGATTTAACCAATTACCCTCGTACGTTAGAGCAAGATCAAGCGCTATTAACCGAGAATAGTTGCAACTTACTCTTCGCACCCACCGTCGATGAAATGTATCCGAACGGTCAAGAAAGCCAGACTATTGTCTCTGTTCCTGATGTTTCCATGGGATTATGCGGTGGCTCTCGCCCAGGACACTTTGATGGTGTTGCGACGGTCGTTACCAAGCTATTAAATATGGCACAAGCGGACAAGGCTTTTTTTGGCGAGAAAGACTTTCAGCAGTTAGCCGTTATTCGTAAAATGGTTGCTGACCTATGCATTCCTGTCGATATCGTTGGCGTATCGACTGAGCGTAATAGTGATGGTTTAGCGCTAAGTTCGCGCAATGGCTACCTTTCAACGGAAGAGCTTGCCTTAGCACCTGCGCTTTATAAAGCGCTTCAAGAGGTGGCTACTGCGGTACAACAGGGTAATGATTTCGTCACAACATTAGAGCAAACTCAGCAGCGCTTGAATAAACAAGGCTTCAAAGTTGACTATTTATCGCTGTGCCGAGTATCTGATCTAAAGCCCGCCACTGCTGACGATGATCAACTAGTGGTACTTATTGCTGCCTTCTTAGGCAGTGCGCGCCTTATTGATAATTTGCCATTTCCGTTGAATCGAACTAGCGATTAGGGCATACTGCGCACCGCCTTCAATAAGGCTATAAATTAACCAATGAAAACAGAGGCCATTTTGCCTGCTGAGTCATTGAGACGTAACCGGATTAAAGGTTTTTTCTATGCAGTCCACAATGCTGAAAGCCAAGATACACCAGGCTCGAGTCACACAGGCCGTATTGAATTATGAAGGCTCCTGCGCTATCGACGGTAAGTTGTTAGAATTAGCAGGCATGCGCGAGTTTGAACAAATTCAAATCTACAACATGGAAAACGGTGCTCGTTTCACCACTTATGTTATCCGTGGTGAAGATAATTCAGGCATTATCTCTGTCAATGGTGCTGCTGCACGTTTGGCACAAGTCGGCGACCGCTTAATCATTTGTGCTTATGGCACTTACGACGAGAAAGAATTGGAAAACTTTAAACCTAAAATGGTTTATACCAATGCTGATAATACCGTAAGCCATACCAGCTTCGACATTCCTGTTCAGGTTGCTTAATCGACATTAAGCTCGATTTACAACCTTGAAGATTCATACGCCACACTTGCTGTGGCGTTTTTGTTTCTGACGCTCTAGTTCAAAATGCACTCTTTGCCCTCTGTCCCATCGGTAGTCAAAAGTTTATACTGCCTGTAACTCTGATTTTCGACTCATATAAGGACTATTATGGGCACGCCTCTTCAACGCCTAGATATTTGGCAGCAGCTTAAAGATCACTATGCTCAGACCCAGCCGCAACATATGCTGGATTGGTTTAAGCAAGATAATCAGCGTTTTGACCGTTTCAGCTTGGAAGCTGCTGGCCTGACGCTGGATTATTCAAAAAATCGCATTACCAGCGAGACGATGTCCTTATTGACGCAGCTGGCAAAAAAACGTGATCTGCCCGCACAAATAAAAGCACTGTTTGAAGGCGAGTTGGTTAATCGCAGCGAGCAACGCCCAGCACTTCATACCGCATTACGAAATTTCAGCGATCGCCCTGTTATCGTCGACGGTGTCGATGTTATGCCAGAAGTGCGCGATACCATGAATCGCATGGAAGAATTTTGCTGGAAAGTACGCCGTAAGCATTGGCGTGGCTATACCAACAAACCGTTTACCGATGTTGTGTCTATTGGTATTGGCGGTTCGTTCTTAGGGCCTAAGTTAGCCTCAAGCGCGTTGAAGCCTTATAACGATAATCAAATTAATGTGCACTACCTCGCTAATATCGATGGCTCGCACATTACTGAAATTTTAAAACACTTAAGCCCTGAAAGTACGCTATTCATCGTTCAGTCGAAGTCTTTTGGTACGCAAGAAACATTGAAGAATGCGTTAGCTTGTCGTCAGTGGTTCCTTAGTAATGGGGGCGAAGTGGATGATTTGCCTAAGCACTTTGCGGCGGTATCGGCTAATGTCGAAAAAGCGGTTGAGTTTGGTATTGCTAAAGAAAATATTTTCCCTATGTGGGATTGGGTTGGCGGTCGTTACTCATTGTGGTCAGCCATTGGTTTGCCGCTTGCACTAGCGATTGGTATTGATAATTTCCGTGAGATGCTGCGCGGCGCCCATGCAATGGATGAACACTTTCGTACTGCCCCGATGGAAAAAAACATGCCGGTTATCATGGCATTACTTGGCGTGTGGTATGTAAACTTTTATGGTATTACGTCGCAAGCTATCTTACCTTACGACCACTATTTACGCGGTTTGCCTGCCCACCTGCAACAGTTGGATATGGAAAGTAACGGTAAGTCGATTGGTATCGATGGCCGTAAAGTTGATTACCACACGGGCCCGATTATTTGGGGCGGTGTTGGCTCTAATGGTCAGCATGCTTACCATCAGCTATTGCACCAAGGCACACACTTTTCACCCAGTGATTTCATTTTGCCCATGCGCAGTCATAACCCGATTGATAATTTTCATGCCATGCTGGTATCAAATGCTCTGTCTCAGAGCCAAGCATTATTAACTGGTAAAACTGAGCAACAAGCGATTGATGAATGCTTAGCCGCGGGTATGAGTGAAGGCGAATCGATTGCCTTAGCCGCACAAAAAGTGATTCCTGGTAACCGCCCAAGTAATACGCTTTATTTTCCAAAATCGACGCCTCACTCGGTCGGCGCCTTGATTGCTCTTTACGAACATAAGGTCGCCGCTCAGGGAATGATTTGGGGTGTAAACTCCTTCGACCAATGGGGTGTTGAATTGGGTAAAGATATGGGCAATAACGTACTGGCTGCGTTAGAAGGCCAAACTTCCAGTGCCGCGTTTGATAGTTCTACCAGTGGTTTAGTGCAAGCCTATAAAAAAATGCAGGATCTGTTGTAGCTTTTTATCATAGGGTTAGTTCAAATCTTTTGTGCTGATCCTATGAGCTGATTTCTGAGAGCTGATTCCTGATGAATCAGAGGGTATAATCAACCCTACATTCTAATTTTTGTCATCCTTTTATATTATTCCTATTTGGAGAGCCTTATGACAGACGTCGTTATCGTCGCTGCAACCCGTACCGCCATTGGTACCTTTGGTGGTTCACTTGCGAGCCTACAAGCTACTGAACTGGGCGCGATTGTTATTCGTTCTTTGATCGAAAAAACAGGCATTTCACCAGATACTATCGACGAAGTATTGATGGGCCAGGTTTTGACTGCAGGCTGTGGACAAAACCCTGCACGCCAAGCCGCTATTAAAGCTGGCATCCCTGCAACGGCTTCTGCCATGACGATTAACAAAGTCTGTGGTTCCGGTCTAAAAGCGCTTCATTTAGCCGCGCAAGCGATTAAAGCAGGGGATGCCGATGTGATTATTGCCGGCGGTCAGGAGTCTATGTCTAACTCGGCTCACGTCTTACCTAATTCTCGCAATGGTCAGCGCATGGGCAACTGGAACATGGTTGATACTATGATTACCGATGGCCTTTGGGATGCGTTTAACGATTACCATATGGGCATCACCGCTGAAAACATTGCTGACCAGTTTGAAATTCCTCGCTGCGAGCAAGATGAATTTGCTGCGCAATCACAAGCCAAAGCATTGGCCGCAATCGAAGCGGGTAAATTCAAAGATGAGATTACCCCAGTCACTATTCCTCAGCGTCGTGGCGATGATATCGTTTTTGATACTGACGAAGGCCCACGCGCAGTGTCTGCGGAAAAACTTTCAGGCATGCGCGCGGCGTTTAAAAAAGACGGCACGGTTACCGCCGGTAACGCGTCTTCATTAAACGATGGCGCAGCAGCCGTCATGTTGGCCAGCCGTGAAAAAGCAGAAGAATTAGGTTTGCCTATTTTGGCGACCATCTCTGGCTATGCTAGCGCCGGTGTTGATCCTACGATTATGGGCACGGGCCCTATTCCTGCGGTTAAGAAGTGTTTAGCGAAAGCCGGTTGGGATATTAATGATCTTGATCTAGTAGAAGCGAACGAAGCGTTTGCGGTTCAAGCTTTATCTGTGAATAAAGGCCTTGAGTGGGATACTAACAAGGTCAATGTCAACGGTGGTGCGATTGCTTTAGGCCACCCAATCGGTGCTTCCGGTTGCCGTGTATTGATCACGCTATTGCACGAAATGATTCGTCAGGATGCAAACAAAGGTCTTGCGACTTTGTGCATTGGTGGTGGTATGGGTGTTGCGCTTTCTATTGAGCGTTAGATTCAGTCACTTTTGAACTGGATACTGTGGGGGCTTATCTCACACTGTATTCAGTTATTCGTTTCTGGGGACGCTGTGAATACTCGGTCGTACCTCCCTTCCCTGTAAGCTCGTATCTGGCATCCATGCCAGATGACGCCACCAGAAACGAACAACTAAACTCAATGCCCAAGTCACCGTTCCAACCTGCTGTATTTGATAAACAGTACTATTTATAAATAACGCCATTCATAAGAAAGTCTAGCTAGACTGCTCTTGCTCCACTCGCTGCTTCGTAATACTCTTGATTAAAACAATAATTATACAGAGAGTCAGAGATGTCCGATGAAAAGCGCTTTCAATCTTTTACCGAGTTCTACCCTTTTTATCTAAGTGAACACAGCCATCCTATGTGCCGAGCACTGCATTACATCGGTAGCTTTGGGGTATTGTCGATTATTGCTTATGCGATTATTACAGGGAATTACATGGCGTTGTGGTTTATGCCATTAATGGGATATGGCTTTGCTTGGGTCGCGCACTTTTTTATTGAGCACAATCGCCCAGCCACTTTTAAATATCCGCTGTATAGCTTCATAGGCGACTGGGTAATGCTGAAAGATTTTTTGTTGGGTCGCTTTCGCAAGTCAGTGGACAAACTGTAGTCTTAGCACTGCAAAGGCGTAGAGACATTCTTTACGCCAAACATCTGCTTATCTTGAGCTTTCTTGATCAAGCCCCAGACGATACAACCTGCTATTAAGTTACCCGCAGAGGCGCCTAATAATAAACCTTCAAAGCCATAAAAATGACCGCCTAGCCAAGCCAGCGGCACATAAAAAACACTCAATCTGACTAAGTTAAGTAGCATAGAGACGCTGGTTTTTTGTAATGCATTGAGTGCTGAGTTCGCACATAAGACGATCCCCATTCCCGCATACCCCACCGGCATAATCATTAAGTAACTGACGATCTTATCGAGCACAATCGGATCTTGAGAGAAGATGGTCGCTAGATAAGGCGATACGCCCCACAATACTAACCAGACCAAGACCTGCCAGGCCAAGATAAAACGCACAGCGATCGACAGCGCCTGCCAGATTCTTTCATGCTGGCCCGCTGAAAAGTTCTGCCCAACAAAAACAGGCAAGGTCGATGTGAGTGCTAAAATAGCCACAATCACAAACGGCTCTATTCTGGCCCCAACACCAAATGCCGCCACGGCCTGCTCTCCCATTGGTGCAATCATCGCTAATAGAAAAGCACTGGCTACGGGGACTAATACGTTGGTAATCATCGCAGGAATACCCAACGCCATTAAGCGCTGCCAAATGCTGAATATTTCTTTCAGCGTTAGTGTTCCCCAGTGTAATAAATCGATTTTGACTAATGAGTACAACATTACCAGTACCACTATTAGCCAGCATAAGGCACTCGCAAGTGCTGCTCCGGCAACGCCCATGCCTTCAATCGGGCCAATACCAAAAATTAAGATGGGATCTAATATCGCATTTAAGACCGCAGAGCCTAGCATCATCATGCTGGGTAATTTTGTATTGCCGACCGCTCTCATGCTGCTACTAATAACGATCATTAACATCATCACGACAATACCCGGCCAAAAGTACTGCATGTATTGCCAGATTAACGGCAATAACGCGTCATTAGCACCGAGCAAGCCAAATAATTGATCATTAAACATTAAGCCAGCCACCAGCATCACTCCTGCTAGGGCCAAGGTGAGTAGCAAGGCGGCAATCACGTAGTGCTGGGCGAGTGTATTATTTTTCTCACCCGTCGCGCGAGCAATTAATGCAGATGACGCAATGCCTAAACCAATGGCTAAATTCATCACCACCATCGCAATAGGCATAGTAAAACTCACCGCGGCTAGGCTTTGAGTGCCTAACAGGGAAATAAAGAAGGTATCGACTAGGTTAAAGAAAAAGACGGCAACAATGCCAATGACCATCGGGAGTGTCAGCTTATAAAGCACTTCGCCAACAGGGCCTGAAACAATCGCTGTTCTCACACTCTCACCATTTAATTATTTGTTATCGAGTAAATAATAACAGAACGACAACAAAGCGCTTCGAACTCATTGTTCCATTATTCTCTCTTGGTCGCTTCTTCGTTCCCATCTCGTTTGCTTTTAGCATGGCCAGGCGGAGTACCATAACCGTCATAACAAGCGATGAAATAAAGTTAAATGCTGTAAAAGCTGCTGTACTTACTTTTACAAATCCTTCGAAATACTCTAAATTAATCATCAATGTAACGAGCCAATGTAACAACCCTCAAATCATAAATATAACGATGACTGTCTATTAACCAATGACTAGATCGTATTTAAACCTTAATACATAAACGGAACCCTACATGATGAAAAAGACTTTATTAGCGACAAGCCTGTTGAGCAGCGCTTTAATTCTTCCTAGTATGAGCTTCGCAGAAGACGTTACTTGGGATGGTAACGCTGAGCTTGGTTTTATCCAAACCAGCGGTAATAGTGATACACAAAGTTTAAACAGCAAATTCAAGGTATCTCGCGAAGAAGGCCCTTTCAAGTCAGGCTTGCGTTTAGTCGCGTTAACCAGTGAAGAAAGCGGCGAGCGTTCAAAAGAAAAATACCTAGCGGCATTAAAATTTGATTACGCGATTGGCGATAAAGATTATTTAACCTCACAAGCATTGTATGAAGATGATCGCTTTAACGGTTACCAATATCAAAGCACAACTTCTGTTGGTTATGGTTACCACGCTTGGGAAGATGAGAACGGTAAGCTAGATCTAGAAGCCGGCCCTGGTTATCGTCGTGATGCTTTGGAAGATCGCAATGAAGACGGTGATAAAGTTATTGAAGAAGCCGTTGCCCGCTTATCGTTAGACTTACTGGTAAACCTAGGCGAAAGTGCTAAATTTACCGAAGCATTCACGGTAGAGGCTGGCGATTCAAAGACTGTTTATACTTCTGACATGGGTCTACAAAGTACGTTAACCGGTAGCCTAGCCATGAAAATCAGCTACGAAGTTAAGCATACAACCGATGTTCCTGAGGGCACTAAGAACACTGATTCTTTAGTAGGCATTACCTTGGTATATGATTTTTAATCACGTTCTAATTACTTAGAATGCTACCTACCCAGCGAGAAAACGAAATCACGCAGCCAACTGAGCTGCGTGATTTTTTTGAATGGCACCAAGGCATTAAATACTACGGATTTTGGGCGATCGAAGTTCAGAGCCAACAATGCCTACAACAGCTAAATCGTTGTCAGCAAGCCATTGCGGATACATTACACCCCCACTATTTACGCCAAGCTCATATCACACTGAGCCCATCTGGTTTACTGGATGAAAAACACTTCACTGAACACGATTTACAACAGCAAATAGAGGCATTAAAACAGGCACATATTCCGGCCTTCTCTATTAGCTCATCAGCTCCCAATACCTTTACCACGGCGCCTTATCTTTCTATTAAAGATCCGTCTAACTCTCTCACAAGTATACGCGATCAACTGCATCACGTTCGTGATGGGCAAGATGGCTGTGAATATATTCCCCACATAACTCTTGGGTTTTATAAGCAGGCTTACTCAATTCCTGAACTACTCCGTCAGCTCTTGGCCCTTGATATTCCCGCAATCGAATTTATGGTCAAAGAACTGGTATTTGCACGCTATAATACTCACGAAATTCAAGGTCGCTATCACGTGCTACATCGAATTCCACTCGATTAATAAAAAGCGACAATACAACATGGCCTACCTTGGATTATTTTTTTCAGCCCTGATTGCCTCAACGCTCTTCCCTATGGGATCTGAAGTCGTGCTGATCGCTCTATTAGAACAAAACCATAATGTATGGCTATTATGGTTAGTTGCGACCACTGGCAATACTCTAGGCAGCTGCATTAACTACGCAATAGGCTATTGGGCCAGCGCCTATGTTATGAATAAATATCACGACTCGGCCTCATGGCAGAAAGGCCAACAACTCTATAACCGCTACGGAGTGTGGAGTTTGTTATTCGCTTGGCTACCGATCATTGGCGATCCACTGACTTTAATCGCAGGATTAGCCCGCACTCACTTCAGAATATTTTTCCTGCTAGTCATGATCGGTAAAGGAGCCCGTTATGCTGTTTTAATTGCCCTTACCCAATTAGCCATTCGTTAACGACAGATTTAACTAGATGGTATACTTGAGCTCAATTAGGCTTATTTTATTCAGCGAGCTCTCTTCGCATACTCGATGTAGCACACCATGACCGACGATGATGATTTTTTTCTGCGAGAAATGCAGGGCGTAAAAAAGATACAACAGACAAAGAAAGTGGATTTAAGTAAGCCGCATTCAATTACAGAGGCGCAAAAATTACGACAGCAGTCTGCGACCCAAGAAAAAATTAGCAGCGATCCTAACCACCTTCAACACTATGAAGTCGAACGCGTGCAGCCCCATGATGAAATAGGCTTTAAATGCCACGGAATCCAAGACGGTGTTTTTCGCAAACTTCGTCAGGGTAAATTTCCGATTGATGCTCGCTTAGATCTACATCGCATGACAATTGATAAAGCACGAGAAGTTGTCTTTGGTTTTATTAACGACTGTGTCAAATACGATTTACGCACCGTACTCATTACTCCCGGCAAAGGCGATCGCAATATCGAGGACCCGGCATTACTTAAAAGCTACCTAGTCCATTGGCTACCGCAGCTTGCCGATGTTATGGCCTATCATACTGCGCAACCTAACGACGGAGGTACGGGGGCATTTTATGTATTACTTCGTAAGAGCACCCGGAATAAAGAATAGAATATTTATAATCAGGCTCGTGAACTGGCCAAACGCGCTGAAATTATAATCGCCATTAATAGCTCTCGTTAATGAAAAGACTGTCGGTTTAACCGTATCCTGTCACAGACTCACGACTAATCCTTTCTTGATGACGACTTTAGAATTAAAATACACCCAATATTAACGACAAAAACTGGAACCCCATGAAAAATCTATTCATCGCCTTAACCGTAATTTTCACTGTAACCGCTTGTGCTAATCAAAACCTATCAAAAGATATGCTCAATAAAGACATGTTAAAAGAAGCACAGCCTCTTTATAAATCGTGCTTGGAAGATTACAAAAAAACAATGACTGAAGATGAGGCAAGAAAAGCCTGCGCAGAAAAGCTAAAAACAAGTTATGACAAAGTGACTAAAATGTAAGTCTAAACAGTTAGCAATGTCTGAAAACAAAAAAGGCTAATCGATCATGATTAGCCTTTTTTTATATCTATAATTCTAGAGAGCTAGCGAAGGAACAATTGATACGCTGGGTTATCGGACTCATTCCAATAGTTATACCCGAGCTCAATCAAGTAGCCTTCTAGCTCTTTATGCTGACGATTATCTTTCGGCACCTGCAAGCCAATTAATACACGCCCATTAGCAGCACCGTGATTACGGTAATGGAATAACGAAATATTGAATTTCTTACCCAACGACTTTAAGAACTGCAATAACGCACCCGGACGCTCTGGAAACTCAAAGCGGTATACTAATTCATCATTAATCGAATCAGGAGCATGGCCACCGACCATATGGCGAATGTGATACTTCGAAACTTCATCTTCGGTTAAATCTAGAACCGGATATTCTTTTTCAGCCAATTCATTTAACAACTGCTGACGAGCATCTTTTTCGGCACCTACTTTAACACCGACATAAATTTGCGCTGAGTTGTCGTCGCGATAGCGATAATTAAATTCAGTAATCGGACGCTTGCCCAATAAGCTACAGAATTGCTGAAAGCTACCGGCACGCTCAGGAATAGTCACGGCCAAGATAGCTTCACGGCCTTCACCAATTTCAGCAACCTCAGCGATATAGCGTAAACGGTCAAAGTTGACGTTAGCGCCACTTAAAATAGAAACCAAGTTAGCGCCTTTAATGCCCTCACGCTCAACATACTTCTTCATACCTGCCACACCCAAAGCCCCTGCCGGTTCGCAGACTGCACGGGTATCATCAAAGATGTCTTTAATGGCAGCACAAAGCTCGTCAGGTGAGCAAGTAATCACCTCGTCGACATAGTGACGAGCGATATCCCAGGTGTTTTTACCAATCTGCGCAACGGCTACGCCATCTGCAAAGATACCCACTTGAGGCAAGGTAACCCGACGACCAGCGGCCAATGCCGCATGCAAACAAGCCGATTCAGTTGATTCAACACCGATAACTTTGATCTCAGGGCGTAAAAACTTCACATACGCCGCGATTCCCGCAATGATGCCGCCACCGCCAACGGGGACAAAAATTGCATCAATAGGATCATTCAACTGACGTAAAATCTCCATACCAATGGTACCTTGGCCAGCAATCACTTCTGGATCGTCGTACGGATGAATATAGGTAAAGCCTTTTTCTTCAACCAGTTTTTGTGAATAGGCAAAGGCTTCATCAAACGTATCGCCATGTAAAACAACTCGAGCACCACGAGCCTTGCAAGACTTCACCTTAATATCAGGGGTGGTACGTGGCATAACGATGGTGGCTTTAATGCCCAGCTCTTTAGCAGCCAATGCCAGACCTTGCGCGTGGTTGCCTGCCGAAGCCGCGACAACACCCGCGGCCTTCTCTTTATCGGTAAGCTGAACAACTTTATTGTAAGCACCGCGAATTTTAAATGAATAGACCGGCTGTTTATCTTCTCGCTTTACCCAAATATTGTTTTCCAATCGCTCAGACAGGAATGGAGCAATATGCAAAGGCGACTCAATCGCTACGTCATAGACGTTGGCAGACAGAATTTTCTTAATATATTGGTCTAATAACTTAGAGTTGGGCTTGGCAGAAGTACGGGCAGTCATGATCTATACTTTTTTCGTGTATGAGAACAAGCATTGTAACGAATAAGGATTTATAATGCTTGTGTGCGTGATTAATTTTTAAGCCCCATTTAACCGAATCGACTAGAGCCAAAACATGTCCTCATCTGCGAATGTATTAACTTCTGACCAACTTAAAGCCGCTGTCGGTAAAGCCGCCGCTGAATACATCAAGCCACATTTAGAAACCGACTCCATTATCGGTGTCGGCACAGGCTCCACCGCTAATTGCTTTATTGATGCATTAGCTGAGTTTAAACACTTATTTGACGGTGCCGTTGCCAGTTCAGAAGCGACTGCAGAGCGACTGAAGAACCACGGAATTCCAGTTTACGATTTAAACTCGGTATTCGAACTTGAGTTTTATGTTGATGGCGCTGACGAGATTAACCACCAGCTAGAAATGATTAAGGGCGGCGGTGGTGCATTAACCCGCGAGAAAATCGTTGCCGCAGTGGCCAAAGAATTTGTATGCGTTGCCGACGAAAGTAAATTGGTAGAAGTGATGGGGACTTTTCCTCTGCCGGTTGAAGTCATTCCAATGGCCCGCAGCTACGTTGCTCGCGAAATGGTCAAGCTAGGCGGCGATCCCGTTTTACGCACCGGTTTTACCACCGATAACGGCAATGTTATTTTAGATGTTCATCACTTTCATATGGCTCCGGGGGCTAAAGCGGCACCTAAGTCTTTAGAAGCCAGCGTGAACCAATTAACAGGTGTTGTTACTAACGGTTTATTTGCCGTTCGCCCTGCCGATACTTTATTACTCGCCACTCAAGAAGGTGTTAAGACGGTTAAAGCGGCGAAGTAACTCAGCAATAAAACCCTCTCGTAATCGCAAGGAGCTGAGCAGAGAATGAAATCATGGCTTAAAGCACTGCTTATTAGTGTGATTGTACTAGCGGGTTGTATTGTTTATCTGCCGACTCTTGCGAAGCAGGGAATTAATTCTCTGCTGCCTTGGGTAATGGAGAAAGCCAAACTAGAGCAAGGCCATGCTCATCTTAGCCAATTATCTTGGCATACGCTTAAAATTTCTGAAGTAGGTTTCCTGCTTCCGCCCAATAATAGCCAAATAGCACTGCGCGATATTGAAATAACCTTCTCTCCTTGGAGCCTTGCTGCGGGAAAAGTTAAAGAGGTTTCTATTGAATATGCGCAAGTATCGATTAAACCCAACGATAAGCCCACAAAGATACTAGTCACTCCTAATAGCAGCTCTGCGAATAGCAACTCTCCTAATAGCAGCTCTGCGAATAGCAACTCTCCTAATAGCCAGCCCGTAACGAGTGAAAATTCGGAATTAAAACTAGCGAGCTTAGAAGATGTTTTTAAGCAGCTGCCGCTGGATACGTTAACGGTTAAGCAATTCCAATTACAGCATCCGCAGCTATCGGTTGATAGCCAGCTGAAATTTGATAAGCAACAGCTCACTCTCAATAATTCAATTCAAAGCGACTCATTAAACAAAGACCTACGCCATGAATTAATCATCGATCACCAAGGTGACATTAGCAGTCTGATCTTTATCGAGCAGCAAACCGCGCCTATTTTTAATCTAAGCGCCCATTGGTTAATGCCAAGCGACTCATCACAACCTGCCATACTGACTCTGCAGCAAAGTGCCGATATTCAATCGTGGTTATCGCTGATAGCACAGCAAGATCGAACTCAATCATTAGACGCTAAGGTTGCCATTCAAGCGTGGAACCTCGCGCTGAAATTACCCACCGTGATCACTGACCCGCAAGCGCTGTTAACCCAGCTTTCGGCAACGAGTTTTTTGCAGTTAAAAATTGAAGATTTTAAAGTTTTTGATCTACTCAATAATAAACCTATTTTAAATGATGCCCGTTTAGACATTAGCTTAAATGCCAATATTGATCACCAGCGCGAAGAGCAATGGCAGTTCAGCTTAGATACCTTTGATTTGGCCGGCGACATTGTCTCGCTAGTGCCGACCAAGCTTAAAATAAAACAGCAGCTAAAAGACGCATTATTATTTACCTGCAACTTTAAAATAGACGGCAATACGTGTCAGTGGCAAGGGACTCTCGCCCAACAGTTAACAGGCGACCAGCTCTCTCATAAAACAGAATTAGAACTGGTCGGACAATACAGCCAAGCCTTAAACGATACGGCTAAGTTTTATAGCCAGCAAATACTGAATCTAGATACTCAACAAAAAAATGCATTATGGCCAAAGTTCACTAATACAAGCCAAGGCGAAATTGTTGTGCAAGGCCAACAGCATGAAAATAACTGGCATTGGCAAGTCAGCTTGCCTCATGGTTTGAATAACCAAAGTCACTATTTAGAAGCAGAAGCGCTTTTCCCCGAGAAAATCGAAGCGAACCTTTCGGCTATTCACTGGCAATTATTACCAGACTGGCTGATAGAGGGTATTGATGGCGAGCTCACGCAAGCGAAGAATTTTTCGGTTATTATCGAGCAACTTAATTGGCAACATAAAAAAGAAAAACTCGCATTAGAAAATGCACAAGTCAGCTGTAATCTTGATTGGTTAAAGTTGCAATACTCTCCACAATTAAGAAGCCAGCAGGCACTGTCTCAATTGCCGCTGGCCTGCCACTGGGAAGTTAAAAACAAAAAAACTCACTGGAACCAGTGGCCGGTTCCATCGCTTCTTTTTAATGGCAAGTTTGATCTTAGCTCTATCGACCTTAAGCAAGCTAAGCTCACCGCATCAATGAAACTAACGGGCTTATCCAATAGTTTAGACTTAACGCTATTAGCACAACACGACTTCAACCATTTACAGCAAGGCAGTGCACAACTGTATTTGAATAACTTAAAACTCGACTGGCAGCAAATGGGCTTAATCGCCATGGCAGACTTAACCGAGGCCCAGTTACTGAATGGAAGTTTATCTGCACAAGGCTGGGTGCAGTGGCAGCAGTATCAGGCCGATATTTTCGATGATAACAGCATTGCTTGGCGTTGGCAGCCTGACCTAATGTTACGCATTGATGACATGTCGGGAATTTATCAAGAATTGACGACCTGGGAAGATATCGATATGCAGCTGGCGATCCGTCGTCCTTTTTATGATGACTTCCGTATTGATAGCCAAATATCGGCACTCAGTATCAACCCAGGGATTAACATTGAAAACATTTTAGCGCGCAGCACTACGACCATTGAATCAGACTTCTCACAAGCGCTGGTTGTTATTGAAGAAGTGCATACTGATGTATTGGGAGGCCGAATTAATGTTCCACTTATTCGCTATGATACTCGCCAAGAGGTTAATGCCTTTGGCATCGAGGTCGAAGGTCTACAGCTGGAGCAGTTAGCCGCTCTTGAATCGGGTTCAGGCGTTACGGCAACCGGTCGATTAGACGGTGTATTACCGATTATATTATTACCTGAAGGACCCCAAATTCCGGCAGGCAGTTTATACGCCCGCGCACCAGGAGGTGTCGTACAATTCCGCGGGGCAACGGCCGATAGTTTAAAACAAAGCGATCCGAGTGTTAGCCTAGCGATGCAGGTCTTAAACGACTTCCGCTACGATAAGCTGCAAACAGACGTTACTTATCAGCCTGATGGGGAATTAAATTTAGGATTACAGTTCCAAGGGTATAACCCAACGTTCTTTGATGGCCAAGCGACACACTTTAATTTAAATTTAGAGTACAACCTACTCGATTTGCTTGAAAGCTTAAGAGTCAGTAATGATATTGTGCAAAAACTTGAGAATAAGTATCAATAATGCAAAAGTATCTATTAATAAATTCAGCATAAAAGAAAAAGTTAACCCATATTAATCACTGGAAAATACTATGAAACAGATCTCCTTATTAGCACTGATAATGATCACCAGTGCCTGTACAGTGAAAGTGGCTGCCCCCGACAAGCCTATTACTATTAACCTGAATGTTAAAATCGAGCACGAAGTTCGTATAAAGGTTGAAAAAGAACTAGAAGACTTATTCAGTGAAGAGAGCGATCTTTTCTAATATCAAAATATTTTTATCTTTAAATCAGCCGGCATCATGTCTCCGGCTTGATTAGCATTAATTAAGCGCAGAAAAGGAATACAACATGACTTTAAAATCGATCATCATGACCGCCTCACTTTTATTAATGAGCCAACTATCGTTTGCTCTTTCACTAGATGACGCACAGGCCAAGGGCTTGTTAGGCGAAAACGCCAGCGGCTATTTAGAAATGACGCCAAGAGGCAATGAAGAAGCCAAGACGTTAATGACAGATATTAATGCAAAGCGTAAAGAAAAATATCAGAGCATTGCGATTAAACAAAAAACTGATTTAAAAAGTATTGAAAAGATCGCTGGAGAAAAAATCACGGCTAAATTAAAAACCGGCGAATTTTATAAAGATGCTAACGGCCAATGGCATAAAAAATAACCTGACATCAATTAATTTAGCTCAACTGAGCAAATAGTTTCTGAATTCATTAACAAGGATTAGACAATGGAAATTTCAACAATTATTACCCTCGTCGTTATTGCGGCGCTCATATTTTATATCATCAGTATTTATAATAATCTTGTGGCCTTTAAAAATCGCTACGAGAATGGTTTCTCTCAGATCGAAGTACAGCTCAAGCGCCGCTACGATTTAATTCCAAACTTAGTAGAAACCGCTAAGGCCTATTTAAAGCACGAGTCAGAAACGTTAACAGCGGTTGTGGAAGCCCGAAATGAAGCTATGGCAGGATTAAAAGCCGTTGCGAGCAATCCTTCAAGTGCTGCCGCGATGGGCAAACTTGCAGGAGCAGAAGGTGCGTTAGCCGGAGCGATGAGCCGCTTTAATGTCACGGTAGAAGCTTATCCAGAATTAAAAGCCAATACCAATATGATGCAACTTACTGAAGAGCTGACCAGCACAGAAAACAAAGTCGCGTTTGCTCGCCAAGCTTTTAACGATGCCGTCACGACTTACAATACGTACCGCCAATCGTTTCCACCCATTTTCTTTGCCAATAAATTTGGCCATACCAAAGATGCAACACTGTTAGAATTTGAAGACAGTGCTCAAATTCAAGCGGCCCCCAAGGTTAGCTTTTAATGGATTTTTTTGGCCATCAAGACCAAGCGCGAAAACGTACAAGACAGTTAATTGTTTTATTTGTCTTGGCGTTATTCACGCTTATTTTTTTGACCAATTTATTGGTCGCAGGCTTTCTTTGGGGCAACCCAGATATTTTTCCTGAGCTAGGAAATAAAACAATTCGGGATCCCTCCCTGCTCGACATATTCCACTACATGTCTTGGCGTTCATGGCTCACCATTTCTGCGATCGTTTGTGGTTTTGTCGGCCTTGCTTACTTTTATAAAGCCGTAAAACTGAGCGGGGGTGGCGCATCCATTGCCGAAACACTCGGTGGTCGTTTACTGCACCCGGATAGTGATGATTTTTACGAAAAACGTTTATTAAATATCGTTGAAGAAATGGCCATCGCATCTGGCATGCCCGTTCCTCAAGTCTATTTGCTCGATGATGAAATCGGAATCAATGCATTTGCCGCAGGCTTTCAACCTTCTGATGCCGTCATTGGCGTAACCAAAGGCTGCTTAACCAAGCTCTCTCGCTTGCAAATGCAAGGGGTTATCGGCCATGAGTTTAGCCATATTTTAAACGGCGATATGCGAATGAATATGCGCTTAATCGCAATTTTATTTGGTATTTTATGCATCGGTTTACTGGGCCGTATTATTTTGAATACCGGCGCTCGTCATAGTATCTATAGCCGCGGGCGCTCACAAACCACAATCTTTTCTAACAGTTCAAGCAAAAAAGAAGGCGGAGTTCCTCTCTTTTTAATCGGCTTAGGTTTTATGATACTGGGTTACAGTGGCGTATTTTTTGGAAAGTTAATACAAGCCGCCGTTAGCCGCCAGCGTGAATACCTCGCTGATGCGAGTGCCGTTCAATTTACTCGCGATCCACAAGCCATTGCCGAAGCCCTAAAGGTCATTGGTTATGGTGGAGTTGGTTCTGCCATTGGCCACAGCCGCCGCGAAGAATTTAGCCATGCTTTTTTTAGTAATGCCATTTACAGTCATTTTTCTGGTCGTTTTGGATTTTTATCAACTCACCCAAAACTAGAAGAGCGCATTCGCCGCATTGATAAGCATTGGGACGGAGAATGGGTCGCACCACAAACCTTAAAGCAAGCCTACGATGAATCACCTCAGCTCGCGCCTAAAAGTACGTTAAACACAGAAGATTTGCTTACCGGTGTTGCCGCTGCCGTAAGTGCTGCAATTGACTATCCAGCACCTGCTAACTCAACACCTGCTAACTCAACACCTGCTAACTCAGTATCAGATAGTGCACTTGACCAACTATCCAGTGGCCAACCATCAAGTGGCCAGCAATTAGGTGATCAAGAAACCAACCGTATCGATGTCGAAGCAAAGCTAACTGCCGCAGCTCATGACCCTATGAATGCGAGAGCCTTGTGCTATACCCTTTTACTCGCACCTAATACGTCGCTTGTGTATGACCAGCAACTCGACCTGATCAAGCAATTTTGTGGCGAGGGTTTATATCAGTCGGTCAATCAGCTCACCCCATTAGTAGTACTGCTCAACGAGAGTAAGCGCTTACCCATGATCGACAAGGCCATCCCAGCACTCAAGCTACTTTCAGAAGATCAATATACTGATTTTAAACAGCTGTTGGTCAAGCTCGTACAAGCCGACGGCAAGATCGATTTATTCGAATGGTGCTTGTACCGTATGATTCTTCAATATTTGAACCCTACGTTCAACAAAGCCAAGGCGGTGAAAGCGAAGCACGGTAATGCTAAAAAGATTCTTACCGACATTGAAACCGTTCTATCGTTTGTTGCCAATCATGGCAATGAAACATTAGAAGGCGCTATGAAGAGCTTTGCAGTAGCGGCCAATACGGGTGGATTTGACGATATACAGTTGCAAGCAAGAACCTCTTCTTTCAAAACCTTCAACATTGCCCTCGATACACTGACTGAGGCGTTCCCCCACGTAAAAGGGCGTGTAATGAAAGCCTTAGCCGCGGGTATTCAGGTAAACGGCGTAGAAGCCGCTGAGCGTGAGTTAGTGCAAACTATCGGGGCCATCTTAGAGTGCCCTACTCCAGACTTGTTTGACTGAGGTTAAACGGATAGCTGAATATCCGTTTAAGAAAAACTCTTTTTAATCGAATAGCGGCTTCTCACCATGGAGCAAAGCCGCAACCACTGATAGAATGCTGCCAACGTTTAATCCCACACAATGACATGACGACGGAATTATTTTTATGAAGCAATACTTAACGTTTGGTTTTGTAATGGCAGGCCTAATCAACATCTTCGGTGTTCTTGGCTTTTCTCTAGGCTTTCAAAATGAGCTACTCACCCAATACTATCCACAGATATTCAGCCACTTCGGTTTAGGTATGATTATTTTATGGGGCATGGCGTATATCTCTGTTTCAACTGAGCACCCAAGAGCTTCGCGCTTAATCTTTGTATTCTTTATTGAGAAGATGGTTTACGTAGGCACCGCGTTGTACTTCTGGTTTGTAATGAAGCCAGACATTGCAGTGATGTGGAATGAGTCAATCGTAACGACTATCTTTTTGGTTATTTACGGCATCAACGATTTATTGTTTGGTTTAATGTTCTTCTACGCTTGGCTTCAATACAGAAAGTAAGCGGCTGATAAATAGCAGACAAAAAAATACCCGCATAGCGAAAGCCTTGCGGGTATTTTTTTGACTAAGCTAACTTAGAAAGCATATGTATGAGATACGCCAACAACAACGCGAGCATCCGCTGTGTTTTCAGTATCTTGATCTTCATCAACGTCAGTTGTTTCAACTGCAAGGCTCAAATCAAAGCCTTTAACGCTGGTTTCATACCCTAGACGGTAATGAGTATAAGAAGACTCTCCATACCATTCTTTAACATCTGAATCCATATACATAGATTGGTCAACACTGAGACGCAAAGTATGTCCTTCAGCAACCTCATAGCTATGCGCTAACATAGTAATTGCGTGATTTTCGCCAGCACCAAAATAATCCCATGCATACCAAAGATTCAATTCAGTGAAACCAACACCAGAAGCAAACCCAAACTTGCCATAAACTTCAGCATAAGCACCATCGTCAGAAGCCGTTGCACCATCGTCAGCACCTGGAAAAGACTCGTCTACTTTGTTTTGACCATGGTAAGTATAATAAGCAATACCCGTATCAACACTCAATGCTTGGCTTACTTGAAAATATTGTCCCAGATAAAAATCCCACTCAAGATTAGTATCGTCACCAAAATCTACATTCGAAACCCAAGTGCCTGCATAAAAATCATCAGTACCATAATCCAAGCCTAGCTGAAGTGCTGGGCCATTATCAGTTTGACTCACACCATTAAAGGTATAATCAGACACGATGCCCGCTGTTGCAGATAAATCAGCTGCTGCCAGCGTAGGAAGTAACATTGCAGAAGTAACTGCAGTCGCTAATAAGATTTTTTTCATTTGGATCTCCATTATATTTTTATCATCTGTCATTTATAACATAACTAAATAACAGTCTAGTCATTCAACATCATTTTGCCTAACAAGGTGTGATACAGTTCCTTATCACCAATGACTCCTTGAATTTTTTCGTCACCATGAACCTTCTCAGCATCATCTAAATCTTCATCAAGATCTTTCATAATAAAGACCGCGTGGTCGGTATGGTAACGGATTTCCATTACGTCTTGCATGCCAGTATCAGCAGCGACGCACGTAGGCGCTGCTGATAACTTAACAATGTCTTGGCCGTTTTGCCACATTTGAGGAGAGAATTCTGCTCCTCGGTAATAAACTTGCTGCTGGTTTGCGCTCAACCAATAATCATGTCGCTTACTCAAACAGTAACCTCTTTCAGTGAACGTCATGTCACTGATAGGTCGCATAATTGATTTTGCTTTTAGTACATGAATCGGATTAGTGTGAGCTACAAATTGCTTTACATAATCATTCACAGGGTTCAATACAATACTTTCTGGCTTGCCCTGCTGAACAATCTCACCATCTTTCATAATTGCGATATTCGTCCCTAATTTAAGGGCCTCATCTAAATCATGACTTACAAAAATAATGGTTTTATTAAGTTTTTCTTGCAGCTGAATTAATTCATCTTGAAGCTGAGTTCTAATCAATGGATCTAAGGCCGAGAACGGCTCGTCCATCAATAAAATATCGGACTCAGTCACTAACGCACGCGCTAAACCAACGCGCTGTTGCATGCCACCCGATAACTCACTCGGCTTTAGTTTTGCCCATTGCTGTAAACCCACCAGTTCAAGCTGAGTATCAACACGTTGCTTAATTTCTTTTTTATCTAAGCCTTGCAACTCAAGTGGCATTGCAACATTCTGCGCCACCGTTAACCAAGGCATCAATGCGAACTTTTGAAAAACCATCGACATACGTTTTGTGCGAACGGCTCTTAATGTATCGGCGTCGGCACTGACTAGGTCAATAACTTCGCCTTCATGATCAATTTCGATCGAACCACGAGTCGTATCGTTCAAACCATTAATGCAGCGTAACAAGCTTGATTTTCCAGAACCTGACAGCCCCATCAATACACAAATCTCACCTTTTTTAATCTGCAAGTTCGCATTATTAACACCTACGACTAAACCGGTATTATTGCGAATTTCTTCGCGTTCTTGTCCTTGGTCTAATAGCGGTAAAGCACGCTCTGGTTGTTCACCAAAAATGACATCTAGATTTTTAATATTAATCATTTTGCTTGCTCCGCTTTAAAAATACGATCAAGTAAAATGGCTAACAATACAATGGCTAAGCCCGCCTCAAAGCCACTGGCAATATCCACGGTATTTAGAGCTCGCACTACGGGCTTACCTAAACCATCGGCTCCTACTAGTGCGGCAATCACGACCATCGATAACGACAACATAATGCATTGCGTTACACCGGCAGCGATGCTGGTTGCTGCAGCAGGCAATTCTATACGGAATAATATTTGGCGCTTGGTCGCACCAAATGATCGACCCGCTTCAAGAATATCGTGAGGCACTTCTGAAATGCCTAAATACGTTAAACGTATCGGCGCAGCAATCGCAAAAATAATAGTAGAAATTAATCCTGGCACAACGCCTAAACCAAAAAGAGTTAGGGTAGGTATTAGGTATACAAAGGTAGGAACTGTTTGCATAAGATCTAAAACGGGCTGCAACGCTTTATAAAAATTAGCATGATGCGCCGCATAAATACCAATCGGTAATCCAATCAACATACAGAAAAACGCGGCATACAAAACCAATGCAAGGGTCTGCATGGTCTCAACCCAATAACCTAAATTCCAGATCAGGGTTAATGACACAACAGCATAAATAGCCAATCCAACGGAACGTCGAAAGTACAAAGCGATGGCGACGACTATGGCAATAAACGCTATTGGGTTTAGCCAGAGTAGTGCATTAGTGAATAAGCTAATCAGCCATTCTAGTGATTCAGATATGGCATCAAAGAATGATGCGCCATTATCAACTAACCAGTCGACAAATGTTTCGATGTAATTACCCAAAGGTAATTTAAACTGTTCCATGAAATTTCTTGTTGCGAGCAGTTATTACTACTCGCAGCCTCTTTGTATGATGAATGTTGCTTTGACTATCGTTACTTCAGATTACCGACTAAGGTGGTATCTATTTCAAGACAGCGCTAGCAGCAGCTAATGCAGGTTGACCGTCTAGTGTGGTTACGTCTTTTAACCAAGCATCCAAAATTGTAGGATTCTTTTTGATCCACTCTTTTGCAGCAACATTTGGCTTCTTACCCGCATCTAAAATTGCCGCCATCACTTCATTTTCCATCTCTAACGTAAACGTTAGGTTATTCAGGAACTGGCCAACATTCTTACATTCTGCCGTGTAGTTTTTACGGACGTTAGTATGAATATTTGCGCCGCCTAAATTAGGACCAAAAAAATCATCGCCGCCTTCTAGGTAGGCTAACTCAAAGTTTGAGTTCATTGGATGTGGTTCCCAACCTAAGAAAACAATCCATTTATTACGACGAGTCTGACGCTTAACTTGCGATAACATACCTGCTTCGCTCGATTCGATAACATCAAATCCTTTCAAGCCAAACGCATTTTGATCGATCATTGTCTGAATCAAGCGATTGCCATCGTTACCTGGTTCGATACCGTAAATGCGGTTATCAAATTTATCGGCAAACTTGGCGATGTCGGCGAATGTTTTAACGCCAGCATCATAAACTGCTTTAGGTACCGCTAGGGTATATTTAGCGCCTTCTAAGTTTTTCTTAATGCTTTCTACAGAACCATTTTCAAGGTAAGGCTTGATATCGGCTTCCATTGTTGGCATCCAATTACCTAGAAACACATCAATGTCTTTATTTTCTAACGATTTATAAGTAATCGGTACCGATAAAACTTGAGTCTTTGTTTTATAACCAATACTTTCTAAAACAACAGAAGATAGTGCAGTCGTCGCAGTAATATCTGTCCAGCCAACATCAGCAAAACGTACTGTTTCACATTCGTTTGCATGGCTGAAACTTGCTGCTAGCAAGCTCGCCGATAGTGCTAAGGTTTTCATCATCATGCTTTTATCCTTTGTGGTTTTTATTAATTAGCGTTTAGTTTATGAGCGAGTAAGTATTAAGTTTAAGCTTAGCTTAATTTTAAAACTTACTACGTTGAACTGTTTCCCAATCTGGGGCCATCGAGACCTCTGCCTGGCTCGGTGGCAACATACCCGCCGACTTAATCAAATCAGCTGCCCGTTCCGCTACCATAATCGTCGGTGCGTTAAGGTTGCCATTGGGTATGGTTGGGAAGATCGAAGAATCGACAATACGAAGATTGCTAACCCCGCGCACTCGAGTCTGTGGATCGACAACTGACATCTCATCCGTTCCCATTTTGCAGGTACACGATGGGTGATAAGCACTTTCAACATTCGATCTTACAAACGCATCTATTTCTTCGTCAGTTTGAATGTGCTGGCCCGGTTGAATTTCATCATCGCGATATTGATCAAAGGCCGGCTGATTGATAATTTCGCGCGTGAGTTTCACACAATCGCGGAAACCTTCTCTATCGGTTTCTGTCGACAGGTAATTAAAGCGAATGCTTGGGTGTGCTTTAGGATCAGCACTGGTCACTTTAACCGTGCCGCGACTCGTTGGCTTGTTATGTCCGATGTGCACTTGAAATCCGTGACCATCAAAAGCCGTTCGCCCATCGTAACGCATGGCTGCTGGTAAGAAATGGTATTGTAAATCAGGCCATTCAATACCCGCTTTCGAACGAATAAAGCCACACGATTCAAAGTGGTTGGTTGCCCCTAAGCCCTTCTTAAAAAAGAACCAGCGTGCTCCAATTAATAACTTATTCCACCAATCTAATTTTCCATTGAGCGTAATAGGTTGTTTGCATTTGAATTGAAAATAAAATTCTAAATGGTCCTGTAAGTTCTCACCCACACCAGGTAACTCATGCAGACATTCGATGCCTGCTTTTTCTAATGTTTCTTTTTCGCCAATACCAGACAGTTGCAATAAGTGCGGTGAACCAATTGAGCCCGCCGATAAAATAACTTCAGTATTTGCATGAACATCAATGATACTGCCCTTGCGCTCATAGCGAATACCCGTGGCCTTTTTCTCTGAGCCATCGACCGAGAGTAAAATTTTATGTACCAATGCATGCGTCACGACGGTTAAATTAGGTCGTGCTAACGCTGGTCTTAAATACGCATTGGCCGTTGACCAACGTACGCCATTTTTAATGGTCATATGCATTGGGCCAAAGCCTTCTTGCTGCTTGGCATTATAGTCTGAGGTGTCCATGTAACCCGCCTCTACACCAGCATCAACGAATGCTTGGTATAAAGGGTTTTTCATCTGGTTGCCATTATTCACACCCAGTGGACCTTGGGTGCCTCGGTACTCACTGGTCGCTGAATTATCCGAAGCGAGCGCCCAATTTTCTGACTTTTTAAAATACGGTAAGCAGCTTGCATAATTCCAATCCGTTGCGCCCTTCTCTTCCCACTCATCAAAGTCTTTAGCATGTCCACGAACATAAACCATGCCATTAATGGAGGATGATCCGCCTAATACTTTGCCGCGCGGGCAATGCATTTTTCGATTATCTAAGTGAGGCTCTTCTTCTGTTTCAAATTGCCATGCGTATTTTTTGGTATTCATCGGAATCGATAAAGCCGTTGGCATTTGAATAAAGATACTGCGATCGCTACCGCCGGTTTCTAATAATAGAACCGTTGTATTTGGATCTTCAGTTAAGCGGTTGGCTAATACACAGCCTGCCGAACCAGCACCGACAATAATATAATCGTAGCGCAGTGTGCTCACTTGATTTTTCATTTTACTTTTCACCTAATCAGCATCACAGCAAATATTAAAAAGGATTTTCTAGTGGCTGCATGCCCACGTAGACAGATTTAATTTGAGTATATTGATTCATCGTGGACGATCCATTTTCACGACCGATACCTGAAAGCTTATAACCACCTACAGGCATTTCTGCTGGCGAAGCGCCATACGCATTAATCCAACAAATCCCAGCTTCCATTTGCTTAACAACGCGATGAGCACGGCGTATATCGTTGGTAAAAATACCTGCGGCTAAACCAAATTCAGTATCGTTAGCACGCTGAATGACTTCTTCTTCAGTATCAAAGGTTAACACCGACATAACAGGGCCAAAAATTTCTTCTTTCACAATCGTCATATCATCATGGCAATCGGTAAAAATAGTCGGCGCAACAAAGTAACCGCCTTCAACACCCGTTGGTTTTAATGCATGACCACCAGAAAGAAGAAAGGCACCTTCTTGGGTGCCTTTTTCGATGTAGCCTAGAACCAGCTGCTGATGCTTTTCTGAGATTAGCGCACCAAAGTTAGTTGCTGGGTCCATTGGATCACCCGTAATAATGTTTTTCTCAGTGCGCTCTTTTAACTGAGCAATAAACTGTGGATAGATTTCTTTTTGTACAAAAACGCGAGTGCCGTTTGTGCACACTTCACCTTGAGTATAAAAGTTTCCGAGCATCGCAGCCGATACCGCGTCATCAAGATCGGCGTCTGAAAAGATAATCAATGGCGACTTGCCGCCTAATTCCATCGTCACGTCTTTCAGATTCGTCGCCGCCGAAGCCATGACCTTTTTACCGGTACCTACTTCTCCGGTGAAAGAAACCTTAGCGATTTTATTGTGTGCCGTTAACCAAGCTCCGACTTCACCGTCGCCCTGAACAACATTAAATACGCCATCAGGCACACCCGCTTCAGTCAATATTTCGGCAAGCTTTAACGCACCACGCGGGGTTTCTTCTGATGGTTTAAAGATCATACTATTACCACACGCCAACGCAGGTGCGGCTTTCCAGCAAGCGATTTGCAATGGGTAGTTCCATGCACCGATGCCTGCACAAATCCCTAAGGGTTCGCGACGGGTATAATAAAAATCACCGCCTAAATCTTGCTGGCTACCTTCAATACTTAATGCTAAGCCAGCGAAGTATTCTATAGAATCGGCACCGGTTACTACGTCGACAACCGACGCTTCTTGCCAAGGTTTGCCAGTATCAATCACTTCAATTTTAGCCAGCTCGTCATTGCGTTCGCGTAATAACGATACGGCTTTTAATAAAATACGATTACGTTCGAATCCCGTCATCGCCGACCAAGTTTCAAAACCTTGCTGACTACTTTCAATGGCAGCATTACGAATTTTTTCGTCAGCAACTTCAACTTTATACGCCACTAGCCCGGTCGCAGGGTTAATAACATCAAAGGTTAGGCCACTGCTATTATCAAGGTATTTTCCGTTGATAAAATTTTTCAAAATCATAATGTTTTTCCTAGCTGACATTGCGATGAAATAAACTGCTTACATACGTGTTCAGCTTTTTTGAATTCATCTTGGCTGGTTTTGCTCAAGCTGCTTCTTAGCCATAAGCCGTCGATCATAGCGGCGGTCATTGTTGCCGCTAAAAGTGCTTGTTCTTTATCTGGGATTGCTTGTCGGTAGGAATACAATAAATTTTGCAGTAGGCGCTTACTGTTTACCGCTTGTAAGCGTGCAAGCTCTGGGTCGTGTAGAGCCTGTGCCCAAAAACATAACCAAGTTCTCGTTACCGATGTTGATTGTTGGAAGCAAGCAAAGTTGGTATCCACAATCATCTGCAGTCTTAACTCAGGTGTAAGAGGTTGTTCACAGTTTGCAATTTGCTGTAGCAAGCCTTGCTTTAATTGTTCTAGAAGATGACGAATGGTCGCAAGAATAAGACCTTGCTTGCTGCCAAAATAGTGGCTGATGATGCCTGCCGATAAGTTCGCTCGGCGGCTGATGGTTAAAATCGTTGTTCCTTGAAAACCATGGCTTTCTATGGACTCAATAGTTGCTTCGATTAATTCTTTTTTGCGTAATTTTTCTGTGCCGACTCTAGCCATAGTTACACTGATCGTCCCGTTGAATGGTCATTCAATTTAGAACAAGTCTAACATCTGAGCCGCTCATAACAAGGAAACAGGCCCAGAAAGGCCCTAAATTAGGCCATTTTTCCTTGAGCTTGATACCAAAGTGATGACAAATATTCCATTTGAACACAGGCTCTGCGCCATGCGACTAAGTCTGTCACGCCATACAAGGCCAGAATATTTTCTTCTAAATCTTTTTCGATTTCAGGGTGACTATTGTTACTAATGCCATCACTTGCGGGGCTAATAGACTGCATGATGCCATGTTTAATTCCTTGATACAGTGCTGCTAAGTCCCATAAAGGATGTGCGAAACCTGCGTATTCCCAATCTAATAATTGCAATCCATCTTGGGTATAAAGCCAGTTCGCTAATACAGGATCGAGATGGCAAAGGCAGAATTTTCCAGCCGGAGGTTCACTCATTGCAACCTGCATCAGCGGCTTCATTTTAATGATGTCATTCTCAGGATCACGCTGCTCAAGCATCTTCCAATAGGCTTCTGCTTTTTCGCTAATATTAACGACAGGCAAATCTATTTCTACCGGTATTTGGTGTAAAGCTTTTAACTGTTCGACCAAATAAACCAGAGTATTTTGACTCATCGCCGCTACATTATCAGATAAAACTTCACCCTCAATGTAATCACGAATCCAATAGCGATCTTCATCATCGCAGTAGCGTATTGCGCTGGTAAAATTTAAACGAGACACCCATTGATGAATCGTTTTTTCAACTTGCCGATCAATGCCTAGCGCTTGCGTATTATCAGCACTGATTCGAATAATATACTCGCCACTGTCTAATGAAAGTTGATAACAAGAATTCGTTAAGCCGCCAATGAGTACTTTAACTTGATGCGGTTCAATCGGTTTTGTGGAGATTCCCCAGAACGGCCAATCATCCAAAATGTCTGCTAACTTCATGTTTAAACAACTGCCTGATTAGAAGGTAATTCAGTTTGTTGGCGGTATTCTTTGAGCCACATAAACCAACCGATAGTTGCTAATACGACATAGACGACCATTAATAATGCCGTTAAATACAATTCTCTATCGATGAACAAATAGATGGCGACAGTATCGATCACTAGCCAGTATAACCAATTTTCTAATACTTTTTGCGCCACCATATACGTGGTGATCACCGCACCCCAAGTAGTAAAAGAATCTAAGTATGGCAGTGCGGCGCTGGTATTTTTTTCTAAGCCATAGCCTGTTGCTAGGCTCATTAATATAACGCCAGAAATCACTAAAGCATGACGCGATAACGACCAGGTTTTTATGGCGACATTAGTTTCGCTTTTCTCTTTATTTCCACGCCATACCGACCAGCCATAGATTGCCATTATCAAATAATAGACATTTAATCCTGATTCCATGACTAAGCTTACGTCCCAAAATAGCCAGCTAAAAATAGCCGTACTACCAAAGGCTGCATACCAGCACAAAATGCTTTGGCGCATGGCCAAAACGAGATAAGCAATACCCAGTATCACCGCAACCACTTCCCAAATACTCATTGCCTGTGCGGCAGCGATGATGCCTTCGTAAAATGCGTCCACTAAATTATCCTGTCGTTATCACGATAGCTTTCTATCTGAATTTAAATAGGGCGATTATAAATCGCCATGAGGATTTAACGCGGGATCTAAATTAGCCCCAATAAATTTACACACAAAAATGGCTTTGCCAAATTGCTCGTAAGAGCGACGCATCTCATCTTTCAGCGTATCCATCACCAAATCATAATCGCCGAATACTTGAGTGCTCATGGTATTACCCACCACACTCAAACCTTCTGTCGCTTGTAAGCGTTCGATAAAATCTTTGATGGCCGGAATGTAATTTTCCGACAATGGGTATTTGCTGATTTCTACTGATAACTGTAATGCTTCTTGCGTCATAATTAAGCTCTCAACTTTTATCAATTCATGGTGATTTTACTATTTTTACGCCAGCGCTAATTTTTTTATTAGCGCTATTTCATTTATAAAAACTTAGAATAAGTAACGTGCTTCAACACCCACTAACCGAGGCTCGCCTAATTGAATATATCTATTTTCTGCATAACCATCACGTGGGTCATTACCAAATCCACCAAAGCCACGAACTTCTTGGTCTTTATTGGTTAAGTTTCTACCATAAATAGCAGCCTGAAATGGCCCGTTATCATACGCAACTCGTGCATGCCATAAAACATAAGCTTTGGATTGTTCATCATGACTATCAGAAAAATAAAATTTATCTTTTGCTTCTGATTCAATAGAAAAAGTAACCGCAGGTGTCACCGCTAAGCTTAACCCGGTTGCTAAACTGTATTCTGGAGCATGGCCCTGAGCTCGACCTTTCTTATCAATCGTTTTAGTCGTGTCATCTTCATCTTGCGCGCTCACTTCATAATCAACAAACTCAGCGTTTAAATAACCTAACGATAAGTCCCAACGTAAGCTCTCTAATAACTGCCACTGACTCTCAATTTCTAACCCTTGGTTAATACCTTCAGCAGCATTGGCAATAAAGTCGGTGAATTTTGGAGATTCTCCCGGCTCTTGTGTCGCAAATGATTGTTTAACTTGTTGGTTTTTACGCTGAATATAAAAAGCAGCAATACGCGTTACTAACTCATCATTAAGCAAAGAAGACTTTAAGCCCACCTCAAGCGTATTGTTATATTCGGTATCAAAAGTACGCTTATCTTCACTCACAACCGTAGCTGAGTTTGCACCACCGGCCTTATATCCTCGCGCTAGCGATAAGTAGGTTAAGTGATTGTAGTTAAGCAAACTTTCAAACGTTACTTTACCGCCGAATAGGATTTCTGTTTCATCACTATTGGTATTTAAACTGTTTACAAAATCATTGCGCCATTGCTCAGCACGCGCACCATAAATAATTCTGTTGTTATCATTTAAAGTGGTGGTTAATTCTGCATAAACTGATGAACTGGTTACTTTAAGCTCACTGGTATACTGAGGGTCCCAAGTATAATTTCTAGTCAGTTCTTCATTGCGGGTTTGATGATAAATGCCTACAACCCAATCTGTTGTCTCAGCAAATATACGGCCATCTTCTGCCGACAATAAACGCACATCAATACTATTGCGCTGGTACTTGCGTAGATATTCATCAGTAGCACTGTAGCCATCAAAATCGACTAAGCACGGCCCTTGAGTGAGGTCACAGGGATCTGGGGTATAAGCTGGCTCATCTGAAATCCGAGTGTACTGCCCATACGCCCAATCTTCGTCATAGCTGTATTTAACATCATTTTTTGACGTGGTAATTTCTGTTTCTAGAATGACTGAACTGTTAAGTTTTGAATCTAACGTGAAAGCAAACGCATGGGTATCTTGCGTATCAACGCCAGGTTCATCAGAGTAGGTTGTGCGGTTATTATCAAGGCTGTAGGCATCATAACGGTTATCGATATCTGCATATAAATAAGTTAAACCGACATTAGTGCTTGCGGTCATTTGAGCCGCTAACTTACCACGTGCAACTACTTCATCAATGGCGTTGGTATTCTTCTTATCTAAATGCTCATTTTCCATATAACCATCAGTTTTAAAGCTATTAACGGCTATCCGCCCTTGTACATAATCAGCGATAGAACCCGAAATTGCGGCACTCTGACCATGGGTATTATAATTCCCAAATTTACCCGCAACATAACCTTCGGTTTCTTTAGTAGCGGCCTTGGTTTGTATATTAATCATACCGGCCAATGCATTGGCACCAAAACGAGTACCTTGTGGGCCACGCAATACTTCAACTTGCTGCACATCAAATAAAGTCGCTGCACCGCCTAAGCCTGTCATATCGATACCGTCGATCATCAAGCCCACAGATGGATTGACAGGATCAACAAACTGGCTGCGCTCACCAATACCGCGTATTTGGAAATAACGACCACGAGATGAACCTGAAGAAAAGTTAACATTTGGGGCAAAACTTAAAACAGACTCAAGGTGCTCAGCACTTCGCAATGCAATATTATCTGCACCAATAACGGTTACCGCTTCTGGAAGTTCTTGAACATTGGTATCGCGAAAATCCGCACTAACAGTAACAACATCAAGCTGAACAATATCTTGTGCTTGTTCTGTAGCTGTCGTGTCGGCAATAGCCATAGTGGAAATCATAAAAGTGCTAATAGCGGTCGCTATTGCATAGGGTAAAGCTAGGGTTTTCATTGGTTAGGTCTGCCTCAAAAATAAGAGAAGACCCGGTCGAGCGTAGTAAGCGTATCATGTCGATTTAATAACGATCGGTTATTAGCCATCGGCTCAATAACTGTCGGTTAACTAATTATCAATTCAACTGCCCATTCCTACGCCGGTATTAACCGGATCAGGTTCAAGGAGTTTGCATGGCATCTCAGGCTCATTAGATCGACTCTTCATCGAATTAACTTGCCACCCCCTGGGATGGAGGCATGATAAAGCATCTGCTACGAAATAAGAATGACTTATGTCGTTAATAGTTTAAGGAGGGTTTTACTTTCCTATGACATTTAACATCGCTATTCAAGATCGCTATTCAACCTCGGTCGATGGTTGCTCTTCTGCTTCGGCCGCTGCACGATCCGCTTTTGACACATAAGCGGGCTTACCGTCTTTAGGGGCTAGCTTGGCATTCGCCTTTTTCATTTTTTTGGTTAAAATCTGTTTAATTTTCTTTTTACGGTTCATGACACGACTTCACTAATTTGATTGGGTATGATCACTTTAGCCGCGATTGTAAAGGTCAATTTTTGAAAGGCAAGGGTAACCTCCTGTTAGACAGGCTAATTACTCCTCTTATATAGAAGCACCAAGGTTAAAATACTATGAAACGCATCAGCATTTTAGGCAGTGGCTGGTTAGGATTTCCATTGGCCATTGAACTTAGCCAAGCGAACTTTCACGTTAAGGCTTCTTCACGTAGCCAAGAACGCTTAACTCACCTGCGAAAAGCGGGTATAGAAGCGCACGCTTATGATATCGATGTGTCTGATGTGCGTAAAAACAGCCATGAGAATGACTTCCTTCAGGCCGACATTCTTATTATTAATATTACGTCTAAGAGTATTGAGGCATTCGCTCAACTGATTTCAGAGATTGAGAAGTCGACGATTCAGCAAGTATTGTTTATTAGTTCAACATCGGTTTATACAAACTCGGCCAATCTTGATTCTGCGGCGGTGACAGAAGACAGCCTTCAGCAATTAAAGCCCTGCCCTCTGCTCACCATTGAGTCGATGTTTCAGGCTAATGATCATTTTGAAACAACGATTATTCGCTTCTCGGGCTTAATTGGCTATCAACGCCACCCTGGGCGTTTTTTCTTAACGACAAACGATGATGATTCTACCTATTGTAAGACCATCAAAAACCCTGACGCGAGAGTGAACATGATTCATCGTGATGATTGCATTGGCATTATCAATGCGGTGATCAAACAGAATTGCTGGGGTGAAGTATTTAATGCCTGCGCATCACAACACCCAACGCGTCGTGAGTTTTATAAAGCTGCACTGAATCACTTAGGGGAATACGAGCCTGTATTTTCAGGGCAAACAGACTCCGTGGGCAAAGTCATTAGCAATCAAAAAGTGACAGAGCAACTAGGCTATTCATTTATCCACGATGACTTGCTCAACTTCACGAAGATGCCGTTTATTAATTCAGTTGGTTAAACTGGCTGCGCTAACAAAACTTCATTCACAAGCGATTACTCAATGAGTAATGATTTAGCCTTAATTTGTACATTATTAATATGAATAGCCTCAAAGAACAACTAAAGTATCCACGCTTATAACGCGATTAAAGGGTTGATATATGCCAGCTATTCCAAATAATATTAATGGGGTAGAAATTGAGTTTTCTGATGCTGTAAATACAAGCGTTGATCAGAGAGTCATTGATGCTCTTAATAAAGTAGTAAAACCTGGCATTGCCGCAGGTCATTTGCTAAATAAAATATACATATCTTCAGCTAATGACCAGCATACTTCTCCTAGTAGGCATGTCCAAGGTGATGGAAAAGCAGTTGATATTTCGCGTATCAATGGAAATAAGATGTCAGTTTTTTTATCCTGGAAATGCACTGGTAAAAGCAGTCGTAGATGCAATGCAGACTGAATTTGAAAGCTATATACATAGAAGAGAAAATTTTGGCCCCTTTATGAAAAAGAAGCTAGGAAACAACCATCAAGTTTCTGGCCAAGGCGATCACATTCATCTGTCCGTCAACTAAAGAGGCATATAATGAAATTGTTCATACTATTTATCATAATAATGACTTCAGGCTGTGCGTCTTTAGATAATGATTTACAGAATGCGTTAGCATTTGGCGATATAAAAGTGCTAAACGAGTACAGTGCGGAGATTGATAAACATCTGCTAATCAGACTTTATAGCGCGCCAATTCATAAAGAAAGCTGCTTTGTAGAGACTCAAGGGGCATGTAAATTCAAGTATTTCATTAGTGTTTCGACATTTGATGAATATCCCGAAACTAATATCTATAGACTTCAGAATGAAGGCGAAATCACAGAGGTTAACTGGATTAACACTTCTGATGTAGATTCAGCTGAATTGAATTTGATATTTAATCAATTTTCTTCGGGGGCGCTAAAAAATAACAACGCCCTCATTAACCAGCAGAAAATCGTTAACATTAAAGCCAACCCTTCTGAAATATTAGAAACAGTTACTTTAAACCAATAGAAAACGACAACCAGAGATTAATTAAGTTGGTTAAACTGGCTGCGTTCATACATCGCCACAATCGTTGGAATCTCGTCTTCTGCACAGCTTTCATCACGCAGTCGACGAGAGATTGTGTCGATAATATAGCTAACGGTTTCTGCCCCCGCATGACAGATTGCTGGGGTTGATCCATGCTCGTCGGTGATCCATACCCAAGTACCACCGAACTCTTGAATACACAGCTCACCCAGTAAAAATCCCAAACCATCTAAGACTTCGGTTTCTTTATATTTACGCTCAACAAGGTCGCCTTGCTGCTTCCATAAATCAATGCAGCGACCTATTCCGGCATAATCTTCAGTGCAGGCGAAGTGTTGTAATATTTCACTGCCAACTTGTTGCCAGTGTTGTTTGTTATTCAGCATGCGCTCAGAAAGCGGTTCTACCATCATGTGACTATCTCTTTTCAAGAAGACTGTTTGGAGCTTTATGCTGAATAACGGTTTTCTGACTAAACAGCACCACTGGTGTAATAAACAGCAATACCCACACCAACTACCAACACTACGGTGCTCAATAACACTTTTAGAACGATTCTCTTTATGAACTCTTCTGCTTCATTACCTTTAATTTCACTACCTTTAATAGCTGCGTCTTTCTTTTGTTCTGACATTTTCTTTTGCTCTGACATTTTTGACCTTCCAAAATAAAGCCGCTGCTATGATGGCATAGCAGCGGCTTCTTTTTACACGTTATAGCGAGCAATTATGCTAACCGGATAGCAATGAAACTAAACCAGTTCGATTGCAACCGCTGTCGCTTCACCACCACCAATACAAAGCGCCGCAACACCTTTTGTGCCGCCAGTATTCTTAAGCGCATTGATTAGCGTAACGATCAAACGAGAACCCGTAGAACCTACTGGGTGACCTTGTGCACAAGCACCACCGTAGATGTTTACTTTTTCAATGTCTAAACCAAGATCGCGAATCGGCATCATTGCAACCATTGCGAACGCTTCGTTGATTTCGAACAAATCCACATCTTCTTTAGCCCAGCCTGCTTTAGCCAAAACTTTCTCAATTGCGCCACAAGGAGCAATCGTGAATTCAGAAGGATGCTGAGACTGTGTGCTGTGCGCAACAATACGAGCCAAAGGCGTCGCGCCTTTTTCTTCAGCCGTGCTTTCACGCATCAATACTAAGGCAGAAGCACCGTCAGAGATTGAAGAAGCGTTAGCCGCTGTAATAGTGCCATCTTTTGCGAAAGCTGGACGCAAAGTAGGAATTTTTTCGATGTTGGCGTTGAATGGCTGTTCGTCATTCTCAACAACGGTTTCGCCTTTGCGAGACTTAACGGTAACAGGAACGATTTCAGCAGTATTCAAACCACCTTCGATTGCTGCTTTAGCGCGTGATAAAGACATGATTGCATAATCATCCATCTCTTCACGGGTATAGCCCTTTTGAGTGGCTACGTCTTGAGCGAAAGAGCCCATTAGACGACCTGTTTCAGCATCTTGCAGACCATCTAAGAACATGTGATCTTCTGGTGCCTTACCCGCGCCCATGCGTAAACCAGTACGAACACCTTCAAGAATATAAGGCGCGTTCGACATAGATTCCATACCGCCAGCAACAGCGATATTAACCGAGCCCGCTTTAATAGCATCGTGAGCAAACATCGTAGCTTTCATACCAGAACCACAAAGCTTATTAATCGTCGTTGCGCCTGTGGCGTCTTCAAGACCCGCTTTACGCATTGCTTGACGAGCTGGGCCTTGCTTAAGACCAGCAGGTAGAACGTTACCCATGATAACTTCTTCTACATCTGCGCCATTAATACCTGCGCGAGAAACCGCTTCTTTAATAGCAATTGCGCCAAGATCAGTCGCACTGATTGAGCTTAGGCTACCGTTAAAACCACCCATAGGAGTACGAGCAGCACCTACGATTACAACGTTGTCTTGCTTAGCCATTTCAGTTTCCTCAAAAGATTGAATTGTAAGTTGCGATAAAACAAAGGCGTTATTGTATGCGATCTGAAGCTATTGGAGTAGTCACACCGCGCTTTACCCGCGTCAACAACCCGATCTAAATCAAATAATCGCCAAAACCCTTAATATATAAGCCTTGCAGAGCAGTTAAGTAAATTTACAGTACTGATGAGTAAGCAAAAAATAGAGTGTTTTTCAGGCAGAAACAATAAAAATGGTCTAGCTTGTTACATGTTGACACAAAAACTCGAAGAATTACTTAGCCGAATCATACTAAAGAGTGATGAGGTTGATCAGATAGGCGTTTATAGTCGTGGTATCTGTTAGAAATGGGCCAAAAGGATCTTTTCTAATTTATTAACAATAAACATAACAAAAGAAGACAGGTAGACCTATGGTGAAGAAGACCCTCCTTAGTCTCGCAATTGCTGCAAGCACAGCGGGACTAACGGCCTGTAATATCAGTAGTACGGCCGATAATAACGAAGTAGCAGCGGATCCAATTCTGGCTGGCCAGCCTGGCCAAGCGCCAGCAACAGTTTCTCCTTTATTTAATCCAGCGCGAGGCCAATTGCCTTTAGCAACTGATTTTTTGTTTGGTTTTCCAAAAAATGACGATGAATCGACCAAATTTCCTGAAGATGCCGATGGCACTCTGTACCATGCTGGCGCATATTCATATGCTGCAGATGGTAATACTCGTGTATTAATCGCACCTGGTGAATTTGGTTATAACCCTGTATTAAACGCTCTGAATGAAATGGACGGCGTTTCGATCAATGCAGAGTTAGACATCCCTATGTCAGGCAATGTTGATGCATCTACTGTTATTCCTGGCGTTAACTTAATTCTTGTACCGTTGAATTATTCTGATCCAATCACCGGAACTCTAGATGCGGCGAGCCCTTTCAAAACTGAATTTGCTGATTTCACCGTTTCAACAGTTAAATACGCCACTCCTGAAGGCGAAGCTGACAAGTATGCTTTACGCGTTAATTTAACCAAGCCGCTAACATCAAAAACTCGTTATTTAGCAATTATTGCCAATAACGGTGCGAAGAGTATTAAAGATACTGCTGGCAATACCATGGTTATGCCAGGACATTATCGCACACTGGCAAGTGATGATGATTTATTAAGCCCAGCATTAGCTCCAGCTCGTAAATTAGTAAAAACTTGGAGTACTAGTGCGAAAGGCTACCTAGCAGCTAAACAACAAGATACTACTGGACTTGTGATGGCTTATACCTTTACTACTGGTGGAGGTATTGAAGTATTAAGTACAATGGCTGCACCTGGTAATGCTAACGCACAGCTGAAGCAAGATCCTGCTTTAAGAGCTATTGTTGCGGCCGCTTTTGCTGCAAACCCTACAGATCCAGCAGCCGCTCAAGCAGCTGCAGGTCAAAATCTTGGCCTAGCAGGTGTTCCTGCTGCAAGTATCCCTGCTGTTATTGGACTAGCGGCTAGCTTACCAACTCCTGGACCAAGAGCAATAAGCCTTCCGGCCGCTACAGGTTCTGGTGGTTTGACACTAGCTGCCTTCAATACATCATTTGAAGCTTCTACAAAAGTTCTATCCGGAACTATTGATCTTCCTTATTATCTAGCGGCTCCAATGGGCGCTTACACAGGTCAAGATCCAACGGCCACTACGGGGTACTTATGTACTCCCGTTGATGCTGTAGATCCTCAAGACCCCTGCAATCAGGTTAAACAAAGCGCTGGTAATACAATCGTTAGCCAATGGGCTGCTGATGACGGCTTGTTACCTATCTTAGGCGTCGCCGCTCCATCAACGAATGTAACGCGCTTATATCCTTTTGCTAAGAAGAATGGCATGCGTAAAGCTCCAATCTTAGTTGTAAAACCTGATGCGACTGCATTTCCAGAGCCTACAAATGGTTACCCTGTTATTATTTACCAACATGGTATTTTTGGTAATCGTACCAATGCATTAGATGTTGCCAATGAAATGGCACAGCAAGGCTTTGTTACGGTATCAATGGACTTTCCATTACACGGTGTGATGCCAACGGATCTTGTTGGTGAAGATCCGATGTTAGCATTATTGCTTGGCGCTCAAGATGTATCAGTTAGCGCTGCTGCTACTGCTACTGCCACTGCTTATGTCACTGCTGCTGCAACTGCTGCTGCAAATGCTGCTGCAAATGCTGCTCAAACTGATCCTGAAGTTATTGCTGCTGCAACTGCTGCTGCAACTACTGCTGCAACTGCATTTGCAACTGATCCTGCAAATGCTGGAGCATCTACGGAAGAAATTGAAGCTGCTGGAACTGCTGCAGCCACTGCTTATGTCACTGAGGCTGCAACTGCTGCTGCAACTGCTGCTGCAACTGCTGCTAAAACTGATCCTGAAGTTATTGCTGCTGCAACTGCTGCTGCAACTGCTACTGGTGCAGCATACATCGGCGGTGCAACAGTATCGGAACGTCACTTCGGCCTGACCAATGTTGCTTCAGGATTTTCACCGACGGCTGTTAGCGGAACTGATGCGTCTTTAAATGGCTCTGGCTCATTATTCTTTAACCTAGTCCATCTGCAAACAGCGCGTGATAACTTACGTCAAGCGGTTATGGATTTGTTAAACCTTAATGCTTCTTTAGCTTCGATGGATATCGATGGTGATTCAGATGCAACGGATATCGATGTATCTCAGGTTCACTATATTGGCCACTCTTTAGGCGGTATCGTTGGTACAACGTTTCTTGCAACTAACAACTTAAACGGTCCATTAAATCCTGATGGTAATGCAGCATTACCTGTTATTAAAGAAGCAGTACTTGGCATGCCTGGCTCAGCGATTCCACGGTTATTAGAAGCATCTACTAGTTTTGGTCCTTCCATTAAAGGACCTGTTACAACATCTCGAGATGACGGCGGTTTCGGTTTAGTAGAAAATAGTGAGTCTTATAATCAATTGTTTTATGTGTTTCAAGGCTCTTTCGATTCTGCTGATCCTGCGAGTTTTGCTCAATCAATGTCTGGAATTTCAACCCTTGCTGGTTTGAAGTACATGGTTATTGAGTCTATTGGTGATCAAGTTGTTCCAAACTCTGCAGCTTCACCATTAGCGGGTACTGACCCTCTTGCGGCTTTATTAGGCACGACTCAAATTGATGGTAGTTCAGCTGATTTCACTACAGGTAAATACCTAGTGAAATTTAATGATGACGATAGCTCTCATGGCTCTATATCTTCTCCTGGCATTGATGGATCAGAGCAGGCAGCATTCTCTGAAATCATATCTTTGACCACTAAACTATTCATGGGTGATGATCCTGAAGTTACAGACTCAACAGTCATCTCAGCTGCAGTCGCTGAATAGTCGGGATAATACGGAATATAATAATGAAAAAAATAAATAACAATCCATTTAAAAAATTGCCACTAGCCATTGCGCTAGCGGCAGCGGCCACTGGTGCTCAGGCTACTGAGTTTAACTTCGGTGATACGACTATCCAGTGGGATAATACCATCAGCTATGGTGTAGCTTGGCGTACTGAAGCACCTGATGCTAAGAACGTAATGCCAGGTAATGGCGATGCAATGGGCGTTGAAGGTAAGGCGTCATCATATAACTATGATGACGGCACACTTAACTTTAAAGAAAACAGCATCTATACCAATGTTGTTAAGTACTCAACAGATTTAGAGATCAACTATAACAACTATGGTGGTTTCTTCCGCGCTAAGGCTTTTTATGATACTGAAATCATGGATGGCGAGCGCGAATTCAAAGAGCTAAACGATGCGACTAAAGATGCTTCTGGTAGTGGTTATGACTTACTAGATGCCTTTGTATGGGCAGATTACGACCTTGGAGAAATGCCAGCAACCTTCCGTATTGGTCGCCAGGTTGTGAGCTGGGGTGAAAGTACCTTCATCCAAGGTGGTATTAACAGTATTAACCCTGTAGATGCTTCTGCTTTCCGCCGTCCTGGTGCTGAAGTAAAAGAAGGCTTACTGCCCGTTAATATGTTTTATACCTCTATAGGCATATCGGCCGATGTCAGTATTGAAGCGTTTTATCAGCTTGAATGGGAAAAAACTCGCATGGATCCGTGCGGCACTTTTTTCTCGACAGTAGATTTTGCGGCCGATGGTTGCGGCCCCGTTATATTGGCTGGTACGGATGATGAGCGTAACTACCTTACTTTGCGTGATGAAGAAATCGCTCAGGGTACTAGCTTAGCAAATCGTGTAGCTCCAACTACTGAGCGCTTAGCGGATAATGAAGCTCGTGATGATGGTCAATATGGTCTAGCGTTGCGTTGGTATTCCGAAGCATTAGGTGATACTGAATTTGGTGTCTACTACATGAATATTCACAGTCGCTTACCATTCATCAATGGTGCAATTACCAACTACGATACCTTAGGTTTAGTTACTGGTACTGCGAGCGCTCAAATCAATAGCGAAGCAACACATGATAACCGCTATCCTTTATATCAAATGGTATACCCAGAAGATCAGCAGTTAATGGGGGTTAGCTTTGCCAGATCAACTGAGGGCGGTGCTTCAATCAGTGGCGAAATTAGTTACCGTCCCGACGCACCGATTCAGTGGAATGCATTTGAGCTAATTTATGCAGGCCTAGCGTTACCTTCAAGCCGTTTATATCAAGATCGCTTGGCTGAAGTAGGTGGTACTAATCCTGATGCGAAACACTTAGCCGGTGAAGTGCTTGAAGGCTATGACAAAATGGATATCTGGCAAGCTCAGATGACCTTCATCAAGTTTTATGATCAAGTTTTTGGTGCTGACCGCTTAGCGGTTGTTGCTGAGGTCGGTGCTACTTATGTTCCTGACTTACCTGATATTGATGATGCACGCTATGGCCGCTCTGGGGCCTTCGGATTAGGTGATGCTAAGGGTGTTGATGATGGCTATGCAGCATTTCAAGGAGCAGCAGGTGGTACTGGAACAGTTGACCCTTGCCTTACAGGCTATGGCGCAGGTCAATCAGGTGCCAACGCAAATCCTGACAACTGTACCGACGAAGGCTACGTAACTCAGCTTTCTGGTGGTATTCGTTTCCGTGCAGGTATGGATTACAACAACGCGTTCTCTGGTGTAAACATGACGCCTAACGTTGCCATTTCATATGATGCGGGTAACGGTCCTGAGCCAGGTGCTCAGTTCATTGATCAGCGTTTGACGACAGCAATTGGTGTTAAATTTGTTTATCAAAACCAAACTCAAGTTAGTGTGAACTACACTCAATTTGATGGTGGCGATTACAACACTGTTAAAGACCGTGACAACATTGCTCTATCGGCAAGTTATTCATTCTAAATTTAGTTCGTTGCAAAGAGTAATTGAGGGCATATAAATGCTAAAACAGTATAAAAAAGTGGGAAGTGCAATTGCGCTTTCCTTGATGGTTTCAGCTGCTAACGCAGGTGTATCTTCAGCAGATGCCGCTAAAATCGGCACAACATTAACGCCGATGGGCGCAGAAAAAGCCGGTAGCGGTGAAGTAACAGCTTGGACCGGTGGTGTAACCACTCCGCCAGCGGGTTATACAGTCGGCAGCAAGCACGTTAATCCTTTTGCAGCAGATAAGGTGAAGTACACCATCACTGCAGCAAATTATAAGGAATACGCTGACAAGTTGAGTGACGGTCAGAAGGCAATGTTTGAAAAGTATCCTGATACTTATCGCATGCCGGTTTACCCGACTCAGCGTTCTGCTGCTTATCCAAAAGAGATTTATGACGCGACTAAGAAAAACGCGACAGATACAGGTCTTATTAAAGATGGCAACGGCCTAAGCGACTATGTAGAAGGTGTTCCTTTCCCTATCCCAGCAACGGGTGTTGAGGCGATTTGGAATCACATTGTACGTTATCGTGGTGGTAGTGTTTCTCGTGTTGTGGGTCAAGCAACTCCTCAAGCAAACGGTGAATACTCAATCGTTCGCTTTAAAGACGAATTCACTTTCCGTAACAAGCTTACCGATTATGATGCCTCTAAAGATGCTAACGTTTTGTTTTACTTTAAGCAGGATGTTGTTTCTCCAGCACGTCTAGCGGGTAACGTTCTTTTGGTTCATGAAACACTAGACCAAATTAAAGAGCCTCGTAAAGCTTGGGTATATAACGCAGGTCAGCGTCGTGTTCGTCGTGCTCCTCAGGTTGCTTATGACGGACCAGGTACAGCTTCTGATGGTCTTCGTACTGCTGATAACTTCGATATGTTTAACGGTGCTCCTGACCGTTATGACTGGGAACTTAAAGGCAAGCAAGAGATGTACATTCCATACAACTCTTACCGCTTGAATGACGGCGATGTTAAATATGATGACATCGTAAAAGCAGGTCACATCAACCAAGACCTAACACGTTATGAATTACACCGTGTATGGAAAGTTGAAGCGACCTTGAAAGAAGGTAAGCGCCACGTTTATGGTAAGCGTACTTTTTATCTTGATGAAGATACCTGGCAAGCAACGATTATCGATCACTACGATGGCCGTGGCCAGCTATGGCGTGTAGCCGAAGCACATAACATCATGTTCTATGATACGTTAGTGCCTTGGTATGCTGTTGAAGCGCTGTATGACTTAAACTCGGGTCGTTACTTAGTACTAGGTCTTGATAATGAAGAGACTGGTTCTTATGAGTATGGCTTTGAGCGTAGCTCTGGTGATTACACCCCTGCGGCACTTCGTCGTGCGGGTCGTCGCTAATAGAGTTTAATACGGTTAGTTCATTAACCTATTAATTCTGTAAAAGTAAAAAGAACCCGCCTAGTGCGGGTTTTTTTATGTCTTTTTTTAATCAACCCTCCCTACCTGATACCTCTATTTCTATTCGCGCCCCCGCTAATTCTTGCCGAACCCTGCCATTAAACGAACAATTTTAATAATAAATCATTGGCAGAGGATCACCTTTCTAGCCTATGAGTGATTGCATACACTGTCGAAAAAATTATAAGAGTTATCCTTTAAATGATTAAAAAAATATTATTAGCTACGGCCATTACCTTCTCGGTGATTGCGCTATTTTTTGATAGCAGCGCAGTATTGAATTATCTGTATCAAGATTCAGTCGATCAGGAAGTCGGTGAATTGTCATTTTCAGAATTAAAAGCACCTGTCGAAATTCGCCGCGATGAGTTTGGTATTCCTGCCATTAAAGCCAACAACAGTGAAGACTTAACCTTCGCCACGGGTTATGTCATGGCCAGTGATCGCTTGGCGCAAATGTATTCCATGGCTTTATTAGCGCAAGGTCGTTTATCTGAAATGGCTGGGCCAGTGGCGTTAGATATGGATAAATACATGCGCACCTTAGGCATTAATCAAATCGTTGAACAAAAATACTCGACGACCGACGAATCCGTCAAACAGCTATTAGAAAGTTTTAGCCGCGGTGTGAATGCTTATATAGAAACCCACCAAGGCAAGCTGCCATTTGATTTTGATCTTAACAAATATAAGCCTGAGCCTTGGAAACCTGAGAACTCTATTTATTTATTTTCAATTTTAAACTTGGGCGTCGCGTTTAACTCACATGAAGAAGTTGCTTATCTCAACTTAGCCAAAGCATTAGGCCATAAAAAAGCGGCATGGTTAGTACCAAGCTATCCGGACGAACCACTACCGTTTGAAGAGGCTAAAAAACTTGAGGGTATCGACTTGAATGCCGTTCAAAACGAATTGCTTACTGTCGCCAATATTCAAAATAAAATCATGGATACCACATCTGCGTTAGGCATTGCCGCATCTAACAACTGGGGCGTGCATAAAAGCAAAACTAAAAATAACGCCAGCATTATTGCTAATGATACCCACCTCCTCTTATCACAGCCTTCGGTGTGGATGATGATGAGTGTTGATGCCCCAAATTATCACGCAACCGGCATCGGTTTGGCAGGTTTACCTTCTGTCGTTGCTGGTTATAACGGTCATATTGCATGGGGAGAAACCATGGTAATGGCCGACGGACAAGACATCTTTCTAGAGCAGTTAAAAGACATCGATGGCAAAAAACATTATTTATTTAAAGGTGAATGGTTGCCAACGAAAGAGCGTATCGAAACCTTTAAAATTCGTGGTGGCGACACAGATACGATTACCGTTCACGAAACCCATCATGGCCCATTGATTAACTCCGTAAGTCAAAATGATCCTGCTCATACCATGATGATGGTCAAAACTGAGCAAGAATACGGATTAGCATTAAGCTGGACCGCTACTCAACCAGATAAAACTATTGAAGGTTTTTTAAATCTGGCGCGAGCGAAAAACATGGAAGAAGCGAAAGCCGCTATATCGAATGTTGGCTACATACATCTCAACATGATCTATGGTGACAAAGACAATATCGCTTGGCAGGTAACGGGCAATTATCCGCAACGTAAAAAAGGCACTGGCTTTTTACCGTCACCTGGTTGGACCGGTGAATACGATTGGGACGGTTATGTTGATGTGGAAAAATTTCCTTACGTGCTAAACCCTGCGCAAGGTTTTATTAGCACAGGTAATGACCGAACCGTTGATACTTCTGAGTATGACTTCACTTTAACCAACTCGTGGTATTTCCCTGAACGTGGCGAGCGTATTAAACAACTACTTTCAGCAACCGATCAGCACACCGCTCAAACCAGTATCGATATGCAAGCCGATCAGCACGATGTTCTGGTAGTGAAAATTCAGCGGGTATTTAAGCAGTTAGAAAAACCTTTGACGGCGGCCATTGACTCCCTCTCTAAAGGCGATCAAATAAAAGCCAAAGCAACGCTTAAAACCATTTTAGAATTTAACGGTGACATGCTGGTTGATTCACAGCCTGGTGCCGTGATGGCGATGTTTGATCACCAGCTGACTCGTGGAATTTTTTATGATGAACTAGCAGAAGAAAAAACAAAAGTTGATTCAGAAGATAAGCTACTGTGGAAATCTTTCATCAACATGAATGGCCGCAGCTACTCCGCTTACCAAGATCATCTATTAGCACGTGAAGACAGCCCGTTTTGGGATGATGTCACCACCGAGATTAAAGAAGACAAACCCTTAATCATCGCTAAGGCATTAGCGAGCACGCAGACCTACGGCAAACAGTTACTCGGAGCAGATACCTCAAAATGGCAGTTAGGCCAATTGCAAAACTACACTTGGGAAAGTGCCGGTACCCAAATGAAACCTTTCCTACCGTTTTATGAGCAATGGGGAATTTCGGTATTATCGGGGTATTTAGATCGAGGCCCTTATCCTGCAGGTGGCAGCCGTAATACGCTAAACGTTGCCGGTTACGATGTGGGTAATGATTATGATGTGTGGAACATCCCTGCAATGCGCCTAGTGGTCGATTTCTCGCTAGACGAGCCAATGTATCTAACCAACGCAGGAGGCCAATCTGGCAACCCAGCGAGCCCGTATTACGACAAAGGGATAGAGACTTGGCTGAAGGCAGAGAATCGTAAGATTCCGTTTAAGCGCGAAAATATTAAAACGCACTATTCTAAACTGCTGATGCTGACTCCTGAATAAGCTGAGCTAAATAAGAAGCATAAAAAAACCCAGTTCAATTGCTTGAACTGGGTTTTTTTTGTATCTCTAACTTGTTAAACGTTAGATCGCAAAGCTATGACGCAATACGATGGTCTGAATACGGTCAGGACCCGTAGAGATAATATCGATTGGGGCACCAATCGCTTGTTCAATAAAGCGGATGTAAGCTTTTGCATTCTCTGGTAGTTGATCCAAAGATTGTGCGCCAACCGTACTTTCGCTCCAGCCTGGTAAGTCTTCATAGACAGGTGTGATCTTGTCGAACTGATCAGCACTAGCAGGAACACCCATTTTGTTACCGTCTGCATCTTGATAACCAGTACAAACACGAACAGTCTCTAAACCATCAAGTACGTCTAGCTTAGTTAGGCAGATAGCGTTAACAGAGTTAACACGAATTGCGTGCTTAACTAATGCCGCATCAAACCAACCACAGCGACGAGAACGTCCTGTTGTAGTACCTTTTTCATGGCCTACTGTTGATAAGTGCTCTCCGACTTCGTCGAACAATTCTGTTGGGAAAGGACCTTCACCAACACGAGTCGTATAGGCTTTGGTAATACCCATGATCTGATCAAGGTACAAAGGACCTACGCCAGAACCACAAGCAACACCACCAGCAGTCGTATTAGAAGAGGTTACAAACGGGTAAGTACCGTGGTCGATATCAAGCAAGGTGCCTTGAGCGCCTTCAAACATGATGTCGCCGCCCGCTTCACGAATGGTATGAACCAAATCAACAGCATCAACTACAACGTCTTTAATCTGCTCTGCCCAATCGATACATAACGCTAACGTTTCTTCGTAATCGATTGCTTCAACGCCATAGTAGTTAACCAAAGAGAAGTTATGGAATTCCATAACATCTTTTAATTTAGCCGCGAATTCTGGCTGATACATATCACCAATACGCAAACCACGACGAGCAACTTTATCTTCGTACGCTGGACCAATACCACGGCCAGTCGTTCCGATTTTAGCGTTACCACGCTTAATTTCACGCGCTTGGTCTAAAGCGATGTGGTAAGGCAAGATCAAAGGACAAGCATGAGAAATACGTAGGCGCTCCATTACTGGAACTCCGCGTTCTTCTAGTGCGCGAGCTTCTTTCAACAAAGCGTCAGGAGCAACCACAACACCGTTACCAATGATGCACTGAACGCCTTCACGCAAGATACCCGATGGGATCAAGTGCAATGCGGTCTTAACACCGTCGATTACTAATGTGTGTCCAGCATTGTGACCACCTTGGAAACGAACAACGGCTGTTGCTTTTTCCGTGAGTAGATCAACAATTTTACCTTTACCTTCGTCACCCCATTGGGTGCCTAAAACGACAACGTTCTTGCCCATTGAATTCATTTCACTAATTTAGATTAATTGGATTCGATCAGTTTCCACTGACCGCCTTTAAGCTCTACTCGTGCACCGCTGGTTGGCAGTTCGCCGCTTAGCTGCACTTCAACTCGCTTGCCGTTAGCACGAAGCTCGGCAATCAAGTCTAATAATTCTTGTTCTTGCGATTGACCATAAGGCGCAGGCGCTTTAACGATACTGGCTTGAGTCGTCGCAAAGCGACCTAACTGAGCTAATACCTTCAAGTCTGCACTGAAACCCGTTGCAGGACGCGCACGCCCGAATACAGCACCGGTTTCGTTATAACGGCCACCTTGAGCAATGGCATCACCATAACCAGGAACGTAAGCCGCAAACACTAATCCTGTGTGGTAGTTGTAACCACGAAGATCGGTAAAATCAAAGTACATGGGTACTTTGTAGCGGGTTGCGATCACTTGGCAGACTTGCTTCAAGTGCTTAATGATGTCAGTTACTTCAGGAACAACTGGCGCTAATTGCTCAGCCACTTGATCCAGTACGTCCATACCACCTTGTAAGCGCACAATGGCTTTAAAGGCTTGGGTGAGCGCAGCATCAGAAAGATATTCTTCAGCCCACGCATCTAAATCGGTTGAACATTTTACTTTTAATAGCGCAAAAAGCTTCTCTTCTGCCACGTTAGACAGTTGAGCTTTTTCTGCAAATGCTTTGAAAATACCGACATGACCAAGATCTAGGTGCAAATCCTGCAACCCGGCTTGCTGTAATGTATTCAGCATTAGACTGATAATTTCGATATCCGCGCCTGCACCCGACTCACCATAAAGCTCGGCACCGATTTGCGTCGGTGTACGGCCTGCAAGAATGCTGGCAGCTTTGGCGTGGAATACAGTACGGCAGTAGCACAAACGGCTTACGCCTTCTTGTGCCCAACTATGTGCATCAATACGCGCAGTTTGCGGCGTCGTATCGGCACTCAAGCCCATTAAACGGCCTGATAGCTGATCAGTCACCTTAAACGTCTGCAAGTCTAGGTCACGGGCTGTGCCTGTTAGCAGGGAATCAAGGTACTCAAGCGCTGGCGGTATAACAAAGTCATATCCCCAACGGTCAAAATCGTCCAACAAATGACGGCGTAGTTGCTCTACACCACGCGCTTGTGGTGGCAACACTTCTTCAATGCCATCTGGTAATAACCAGCGATCGGCAGTGCTCATAGAATTATCCATTAGACAGCTAGACACAAAAAAACCGGATCAATGTCCGGTTTTTCTGATTGTATCAAAAGCAAACAACTTGTTGAAGTCATTTACCCGACACTTTACGCTTTCGCTTAATGTTCGAACATACTGGCCTGTATGGCAGGCTCAGTATAGAGCGATCATTTGGCTTTCGAGTCCTTCATGTAACGGAAGAAGTCACTATCAGGTTTCAATAGTAAAACATCTTGGCTACGGAACGTTTCGGTATAAGCCTTCAAGCTACGCGTAAACGCATAGAACTCAGAGTCTTGTCTATACGCCTTAGCATAGATGTTAGCGGCTGTTGCATCGCCCTCACCTTTGATCTGCTCAGACTCACGATAAGCGTTCGCTAAAGTAACCGTTTTATTACGATCGGCTTCTGCGCGAATACCTTCCGCTAGCTCACTACCTTCAGAACGAATCTCTTTCGCTTCACGATCACGCTCAGCACGCATACGACGGTATACATCGTTGCTTAGCTCTTCTGGTAAATCGATTGCTTTAATACGAACGTCTAGTACTTCGATGCCAAAGTTATCAAGGGTTTCTTTGTTCAGATCGATGGTCAACTTGCTCATCAACTGATCACGCTCTCCCGAAACAACTTCGTGCAGGCTACGCACACCAAACTCGTTACGCATGCCTTTGTTAGCAAGGTCAGCTAAACGGTTACTGGCTTCAAAACGGTCGCCGTTCGTTGCTTTGTAGTATTTTAATACGTCTTTAATGCGCCATTTAACGAATGCATCAACGATCACATACTTCTTACCTTCGGTTAAGAAACGTGATGGCTGTGCATCTAACGTTAGGATTCGCGCATCAAACTTCTTAACATTCTGTAAGAAAGGCGTTTTAACATGCAGACCCGCTTGAATGTCATTTTCAACGATCTGACCAAACTGCAGCGTTAGCGCTGTTTCGGTTTCTTTAACAATGTACAAACTTTGGCTACCAATTATGATGGCCAAACCTAATACGATTAATAGTCCTAAGCCCTTACCAGTCATTAGCGGGTCTCCTTACGACGATCATTTTGACGAGATCGAATTTCATTCAATACCTGGTCTGTGATTGCTGAAACATCAACATTCGTGGAGCCAGAAGTATTCGATTGCGGCATGTTCTTCATGATTTGATCCAAAGGCAGATACATCATGTTATTGCCTCCTTCAACATCCACTAATACCTTATTGCTATTGGCGTATACGTCACTGATCGCATCAATGTATAAACGCTCACGCGTCACGTCTGGTGCTTTCTTATACTCGGTATACAGCGCTGAGAAACGATCCGCTTCACCCGTCGCTTTTGCTACAACTTGTTCTCTATAAGCATTCGCTTCTTCTAGCTGACGCTGAGCTTGACCACGCGCTTGTGGCACGATGCCGTTAGCATACGATTCAGCTTCACTGATTAAGCGATCTTTATCTTGGCGAGCTGCCTGTACGTCATCAAATGCTGCCTTAACCTGTGAAGGTGGGCGTACATCTTTAACGTTCACGTTGGTCAACTGAATACCTGTTTGATAACGATCTAGGTAGCTCTGCAAACGCAACTTAACTTGTGCAGCCGTTGCTTCACGACCAGACGTCAAAAGAGGATCCATCGCTGTAGAACCTACATCATGACGTAACGCACTTTGCGCAGCGTGCTGTAGCGTTAAGCGTGGGTTCTCAATACGTAATGCATAAGCAACAGGATCAGCAACACGATATTGAACGTTCAGTTCAATCTCAATAATGTTGTTATCTTCTGTCAGCATACGTTCTTCGATGTTTTCTTTACGAACAGTCGTGGTTTCGATGCGTGTTAGCGATTCAGCGACTGGCCATTTAAAATGCAAACCAGGGCCTTCAGTACGATCGTATTTGCCTAATAGCAAAATAACGCCTCGCTCTTTTTCATCCAAGGTATAGACAGAACTAAAACCTAGAAACAAAACACCCACCACTAGCAAGATACCAATCATGCCACCGGCACCTTGGTTATTGCCTTTGTTTTCGCTACCGCCATTACCGCTGTTGCCGCCAAACATGCTATTCAGCTTGCTTAGCAATTGCTTTAGCGCTTCGTCAAGATCAGGTGGTCCTTGATTATTACCACCTTTGTTGCCGTCGTTATTACCACGATTGCCCCCATTGCCCCAAGGATCTTTACCACCACCGGGTTCATTCCACGCCATAAATCACTCCGTTATCTCTGGATTGCATATCGTTAATTTTTGTTGCGCAAATAATAGAAGATTGACCATGAAATTCCTATCACAATCAGCGCCTTTACTTATCTTTGCTCTTTCAATATTTGAATCTAAACTACTTTTCCCAATCTTCTAATACCACAGGAATAAAGCGATCAGCTCTTGTCCCTGTTTTTGCTAATAGCTTTTTAAAATCATCAAGCTGTAAACGCAGGCGTAATAAATTATCGCCGTTTTCTGCGTATGTTTCTTCCGCAACCGCGGCTTGTTCAAAAAGCAAAGCTCTTAATCTAGAATCCGCAGGGGTTAATTGAATCGTTTCTTGAAATAAATCATCCGCCACTAGCTCTGAGATAGCTTGCGTTAATAATTCAAATCCCACTTTTGCTTGTGCCGATAGCCATACAGCAACTGGAACGCCATGTTCGTCACGATCAATTCTTGGCTCTGCATGCTCTAACAAATCTATTTTATTGTAGACTTTGAGCTGCGGAACCTTGTCTGCTTCAATCTCAGCCAGTACCAGATCAACTTGTTGAATGTTATGGTCACGCTCATCCGTTGCGCTATCAATCACGTGCAGTAATAAATTCGCTTCGGTGGTTTCTTGCAACGTTGCACGAAACGCTTCAACTAACTTATGCGGCAGATGGCGAATAAACCCTACGGTATCGGCTAATACAACCTCGCCAACATCCATCACTTTTAAGCGACGTAAGGTTGGATCGAGTGTGGCAAATAATTGGTCAGCCGCAAATACGGTCGCATTGGTTAACGCATTGAATAATGTCGACTTACCGGCGTTGGTATATCCCACCAAAGCAATTGTAGGGATATCTGAACGTTTACGGGCGCGGCGACCTTGCTCACGCTGAGCGCGAACTTTTTTAAGTCTGTTGCGAATAAGGGTTTCGCGAGTAGCAACCAAACGTCTATCAGTTTCTAACTGAGACTCACCGGCACCACGAGAACCAATACCACCCTGTTGGCGCTCTAAGTGCGTCCAACCACGGATAAGGCGTGTCGTCTGGTGCTGCAATTGCGCCAGCTCAACTTGTAGCTTACCTTCATGAGTACGTGCGCGCAGGGCAAAAATATCAAGGATAAGTCCGGTACGATCAAGTACACGAAATTCTAAAGCTTCTTCAAGGTTACGCTCTTGGCTTGGCGTCAAAGCATGATTAAACAGAATAATATCTGCTTCATGGGCTTCCGCCATCGCTTTAATTTCTTCAACCTTGCCTTTACCGACAAAGGTTTTAGGATCAGGCGCTTTACGCGAACCTGTTATGAATTCAACGGGAGTACCACCAGCGGACAAAACCAATTCTTTGAATTCGTTTGGGTCTTCGCGGTTGTCACCTTCCGGAAAATCAATGTGTACGAGAATGGCGATATCGCCAGATTTGTTGTTGCCAGCTTCGGGACGATCAAAGAACAATAGATTTACCTAAATTGAGTAGCAGAGAGTAATTGAAAATACGCTGCTCATTTAACAATGAACAACGCACTCGTTTATCAACTCTTATTCAGCTTCGTCTTCGGTGGTTTCTACCTGCAGACGAACCGGACGGCTTGGAACTACCGTTGAAATCGCGTGCTTATAAACCATCTGACTTACTGTATTTTTCAAAACAATAACGAACTGATCAAACGATTCAACCTGACCTTGCAGTTTGATTCCGTTGACCAAAAATATGGATACTGGAATGCGCTCTTTACGTAGTGCATTCAAGTAAGGGTCTTGTAGAGAGTGCCCTTTTGACATGTTCTTCTCCTTCGAAGAATTTGCTGTCCAATATGCGGACAGTCAGAAATAAAATAATTAATAACCCCGGTGCCTTTGTTGTTAATTATAAAAAATAATTAATTTCATCAGCGGTCTCTTGTATACAACTCTTGATAAACACTAAATCGCAAATTGGTGGTTCAATAGCGACGATATTGGCTAAATTCTAGACAAAAGGCCTACTTTGATCAAAAAACATACGAAATAGACATGCAAGATCTCTATTTAACAGACTAGTGTTAAATATGGCGGTCTATCGCAGTATTTTCAAGGCACTTTGCAGAAGATTTGGATCTTCTGTATCGAGCCAATGTAAATCTGGCCAACTTCTGAGCCACGTAATCTGTCTTTTCGCTAATTGTCTGGTTGCAATAATGCCTCGCTCGACCATTTCATCGTAGTCGATTTCACCCTTCAAATATTGCCAAACTTGGCGATATCCGACGCAACGAATGGACGGCAGTTCTTCATGTAGGTCGTCACGAGCAAACAAGGTTTTCACCTCTTCAACAAAGCCCTGTTTCATCATAATGTCATAACGCTGGGCAATGCGTTTGTGTAGCGTTTTTCGCTCTTTCGGCATCACTGCAAAACTTATGACATTGTAAGGCAGCGGTTGTTCATTTTGTTCTGCCCAAAACTGCGTTAATGTTTTGCCGCTGATTTCAAAAACTTCTAATGCCCGCTGAATTCTCTGTGAATCCATTGGTTTTAAACGCTCGGCAGATACCGGATCAATTTCAGCGAGCTTGGCATGCATGTGCGGCCAACCGAACTGTTCACCTTCGGCCAATAAACGCTGGCGAATATCTTCGTTTGCCGTAGGCAGCTTTGCGGCACCATCACGCAAAAATTTAAAGTACATCATAGTGCCACCGACTAATAACGGCACCTTGCCCTTGGCCGTAATATCCGCCATTTCTCGCAGGGCGTCTTCACGAAACATCGCCGCTGAATAAGCTTCTAATGGATCGATCAAATCAATTAAGCGATGCGGCGCGCGTGCTTGTAATTCAGCGTCGGGTTTCGCCGTGCCGATGTCCATGCCTTTATATACCAATGCTGAATCGACACTGATGATTTCACAGTTGTAATTTTCGACCAATTCTATGGCTAAGGCCGTTTTACCAGAGGCCGTTGGGCCCATTAGAAAAATAGCCTGCGGAAAAGATGCGTCGGTATTCACAGCATCTGAATGATTAACTTCTGGAAAAGACACTTAGCGGCCCCGTAAGAATAATTTATCTAGGTCCGACATACTCATTTGAGTCCACGTCGGGCGGCCGTGGTTACATTGACCACTACGCTCTGTTTCTTCCATGTCACGTAATAAGCCGTTCATTTCTGGCAAAGTGAGCTTTCGATTTGCTCGCACACTGCCATGACACGCCATCGTGCCGAGTATTTCATTGCGATGCGCTTGAATACGATCAGAGCTGCCATGCTGCATTAAATCAGCCAGCATATCGGTGATTAACCGTTCGACTTCTGCCTGCTGCAAGATGACTGGAATTTGGCGAATCATAATCGATTCTGGAGCCGCTCGCTGTAATATCACACCAAAGCGTGCGAACTCATCAGCAAACTGATCGGCCGCGTCTGCTTCGCCCTCAGAGACACTTAATGTAATAGGCACTAATAACGGCTGGCTTTGGACGTTTTGATTATCTACTGCAATTTTTAAGCGTTCATAGGTAATGCGCTCATGTGCGGCGTGCATATCTACCACCACAAGGCCATGAGCATTTTGCGAGAGAATATAAATGCCATGCAGTTGAGCTACGGCAAAACCTAATGGCGGCACATCGTGTTCAACCGTTACGGCTACAATCTCACCCGTTTCTGGATCTATGCGCTCTTCTACATTTAATGGCTGCGATAACGATTGATAGGCATTCAAATGCTCTTGTACGTTGCCTGAGTTCAAACTGCCATTCTGATTTTGCGCCGAGTACTGATTTGTAGGTTGACCTGTTAATGGGTGCCTACCAGGTAATAAGCTCATTCGCTCTTGCCCAGCAAACTCACCCGCCTGAATACCGGTAACTGGCTGCTGACTATTCGCCATCAAGGCTGGAGACGTCAACCCCGATGCACCTACAGTTGCACCTTCACTCAACACCCCAGACCCTTGTAGGCTGGTTGGAGCGACTTGATTATCCGGGCGTACATCGGCCAATGCTTTGTGCAGCGTTCTGAATAAATAATCATGCACCAAGCGGCCATCACGAAAACGTACTTCGTGCTTTGTTGGGTGAACATTCACATCCACTAATGCCGGATCAACCGTTAAGTACAATACAAACGCTGGCTGACGACCGTGATAAAGCACATCGCGGTACGCTTGCTTAATGGCGTGTGCCACTAAGCGATCACGTACTACGCGGCCATTCACAAAGAAGTATTGCATATCGGCTTGGCTGCGAGAGAAGGTCGGTAATCCTACCCAGCCCGTTAAGCCTAAACCTGCCGCTTCGGCATCAACATGCAAAGCGGCATCGATAAACTTTGTACCCAATAACGCCGCCACGCGTTTTTCTTTATCAATATTACGAATCGCTGGGCGCAGTGAGTGAATCACTTTTTGATTGTGACGCAGACTAAACGCCACGTCATAACGACTTAACGCTAAGCGTTTAAAATACTCATCAACGTGATTAAATTCGGTTTTTTCAGTGCGTAGAAACTTTCGTCTTGCAGGGGTATTAAAAAACAAGTCGCGTACTTCGAGCGTCGTGCCCTTTGGGTGCGCAGCCGGTTTAACACTGGCCGACATTTCACGACCTTCAACTTCAACTTGCCATGCTTGCCCGCTTTCTGAATCAGACTCGTCTTTTTCTGCAGCGGTCGCTGAAGTCAGTGTTAACCGTGAAACCGAACTGATCGAGGCTAATGCTTCGCCGCGAAAACCTAAGCTATGTACCGCTTCTAAATCATCTAACGTAGTAATTTTACTGGTTGCGTGTCGACTCAACGCCAACGGCAAGTCGTCTTTTGGAATGCCGTGGCCATCATCACGAATGCGTAATAATTTAATTCCCCCTTGCTCAACATCAATCTCGATGCGCTGGGCACCGGCATCTAAAGAATTCTCAACTAACTCTTTGATAATATTGGCAGGTCGCTCTACGACTTCACCCGCGGCTATTTGGTTGGCTAGGCGCGGGGATAATAAATGAATTCTTTTCATGTTTTTCTCAGCCTAACTGGCGGGCAGTTTTATTTTCTGCCCCACTTGAATGCGATTGTTCTTAATACCGTTTAAACGTCGAATATCCGCAACGGATACTTTGTGTCGTTTGGCAATATGTGAAAGCGTATCACCCCGTCTAATTGTATAGTTACGAGGGGAGCGTGTAGGGATACTATTTGAAGTGGCGATGCCTGAGCCGCCTTTTTTCCAAGCGACATAACTGCCTTCGGGTGGCTCATCATCAAAATATTCGGTTAACCCCTTAAAGATCTCTCGCGCCATTTTATTTTGATAGCTCGAGGTTGCTAATTTTTTCGCTTCACCCGGGTTTGAGATAAATCCGGTTTCAATTAATAGCGCAGGAATATCAGGGGCTTTCAATACCATAAACGCCGCTTCGCCCACATGTTTTTTGTGTAAGCGTGATATTTTGTCCATGCGTTTTAAAATAGACTTACCTACGGCCAAACTTGAACCACGGGTTGCTGTCATCGATAAGTCTAATAAGGTCATTGCGACATGATCATCCTTATCACCCAAACTAACACCACCGACCAAATCGGCTTCGTTTTCTTTTTCGGCTAAGTAACGGGCTTCTTCACTCGATGCTCCACGTTCAGATAAAACGAATACCGAACTGCCATGGGCCTGTGAATTGCTAAAGGCGTCAGCATGAATTGAGATAAATAAATCGGCATTAGCATCTCGCGCCTTACGAGTACGCTCTCGCAATGGAATATAATAATCTCCGGTACGGGTTAAGTAGGGTTTATAACCGGGCTCCGCTTCTAATAACCGTGCTAACTTTTTGGCTATTTTTAAGACGACGTGTTTTTCTTTCGTGCGGCGATACCCCACTGCACCTGGGTCTTCCCCGCCATGCCCCGCATCAATCGCAACAATGATGTCGCGTTTATTGTGGGCGATTTTATCAGCAACAGTAGTCACCGCTTTAGCAGGTTCAATAACCGCTATATCTTTTTCATACAAATCAACCACAAGCCTGTGGTACGGATAAATTTTATTGGGCGGTAAAATAGAGCTTTTAGGATCCACGTCCCCGCGCAATGAAAAAACCATACGCAGGTCGTTATTTTTTTGCCTACCGGTACGCAAGTTTGTTACTAGAGTACTATCCAATTCGACTTTATTAATAGCCGGTTTAAACTGAGGACTGCCCGCTAGATCAATGACTAATCGGTACGGTTTATCGAGAATAAAAATTTTATGCTGATGCGGTTGAGATAAATCGAATACCAAGCGAGTATTCGTGGGTGACTGCCATACGCGCACACCATCGACATCAGCGGTCGCTTTTACCGTTAACCCTACAAGCAATAACGGTAAGCCATATTTTATTATTATTTTAACAATTATATTTTTCATCATACTTCTATTAGGTCTAATTGCTGACACCAAGCTTGGCCCTTTTCGGTGCCTGCTTGCCAGCTAAGTTGTCGCCCATCGTCAATGTCGGCTATGGACAATACCAAGTCTGCAACCGGTAAGAAACCTAAACCCTTGTCTGCCCACTCCATTAAACATAAGTGTGCGCCTTCTAAATAATCGCGAATACCCATAAATTCGAGTTCTTCGGGGTCTGCAACGCGATACAAATCAAAGTGACAAATCGTCAGTGGTTTATCTTCTGCAGACGTTTGAGTTGTAACAGAAGCTTGAGTCGGAACAGAAGTTCGAGTCGCAATAACGTCATAAGTTTCAACCAAGGTGTAGGTCGGGCTTTTCACTGGACCAACATGACCAAAACCGCGCAGCAGGCCTCGGCTAAACGTTGTTTTACCCGCACCTAAATCGCCTTCTAAAAAGATTAGGCCGCCATCAATCGCCGCGTTGGCAAATACCGTTGCACATTGACCTGCAAAGGCCATCATTTTTTCTTCACCGATCAGATCAATCATCTTTACTGCTACCTTGTTCTGTCTCTTCTAACGAATGTTCTTCCATCTCATCGCCGGACACTGGCTGGGTTTGAATAATGCGGCGTATAAAAGGCAATAAATCCATGGCTCGCAAGCCAATTTCGCCCTCTACACTAGCATGATCTGCCGCTTTACTGTGAACGCAGCACGCCAGCTTCGCAGCCGCCAACGGTGATAAACCTAGCCCGATGAATTGCGCTAATACCGCCCCTGTTACGCCAGACAGAATGTCTCCCATGCCGCCTGTCGCCATACCTGGATTACCATCAAGGCAACGATAAATTGTTAATTCGCCAGCCTGATTTCTACCCGCAATCAGACTGTACTGACCTTTAAGAATAACCGTGCAAGAAAACTTATTCACCAAGGCTTCTGCAGCGCCAACTCTGTCAGCCTGTACTTGTGCGGTACTGATATTCAATAAACGCCCTGCTTCCGCAGGATGTGGTGTGATAATCACCGCATGCTTAGCAAAGTCGATTACTGAACCCGTGATCATGGGTTTCTCGGCCAACAAGTTCAAACCGTCGGCATCCAGAACCACAGCCCGAGGCTTCGTCGCGGATTGCAGCTGCTGAAAGACCGTTTGTAATAACAGTTGGCCAAATGCCTGCTTGCCTAACCCAGGCCCAACCACCAGCACGTTATTGCCGCGCTGCTCACCCTTTATCAATGGCCATAACTCTAAACCCGAGTTAATAGCCGACACCATCACTTCAGGGCAACGGCTGATATACCCAGCAATGTGTTCAGGACGCGTTGCACAACTCACTAGGCCAGCACCACTCACTAACGCCGCTTGCGAAGCCATTAAGGCCGCTCCGGCATAACCATGATCACCACCAATAACGTGCACATGGCCATGGTCACCTTTGTGGCTATCTAACGCGCGCAAAGGCAATAACTGATCTTTTTGCTGCAGTAACTGCCAACTAATATCGATCGTTTTTGTGCTGCTTACGGGGCTGCTCATGGTACTGCTTGTGGGTTCTGTATGAGATAACGTCATTCTATGCTGTATGCCTAAGCGTTTCTTTGGCGGAATTATACGTCCTTGGTGTTAAGATGGCGAAGGTATAATCAATGCGATAACGACAATATTCTCATGACACAAGTAGCCCTAACCCAAAGCGAACTCCAAGACTTAGCCGATAAGATAAAAGTATGGGGGCGCGAGCTTGGTTTTCAGCAAATTGGCATTACCCATATTGAATTGGGTGAGCATGAAACAAAGCTTAAAGAATGGCTCGCAAAAGGCTATCACGGCAGCATGGAATACATGGCCGCTCACGATAATATGCGCAGTCGTCCTGCTGATTTACTTCCAGGTACGTTGCGCGTTATCAGTGCTCGCATGGATTATTTACCGGCTGACGCCCGCATAAAAGAACAGCTACAAGATAAAAGCCTCGCCTATATTTCTCGTTATGCACTGGGTCGTGATTACCACAAGGTGATTCGTAAGCGGTTAACTCAGCTGGGTAAAATGATTGAAGAAGAAGTCGGTCACGGCTATCGCGCCTTTGTCGATAGCGCCCCGGTATTAGAGCGCGCCCTTGCCAGTAACGCGGGTTTAGGCTGGCTGGGCAAAAATACCATGCTGATCAATAAAAAGGCGGGGTCGTATTTTTTCCTCAGCGAGCTGCTAACCGATTTGCCCTTACCCATCGATCAGCCCGACGATAAAAATCATTGCGGAAGCTGTACTGCCTGCATCGATATTTGTCCTACTCAAGCATTTGTGGGCGAACAAGTACTCGACGCTCGACGCTGCATTTCTTATTTAACCATTGAATTAAAAGGCCCTATTCCTACCGACTTACGTAAAGGTATGGGCAATCGTATTTTTGGCTGTGATGACTGCCAGCTTTGCTGCCCATGGAATCGTTTTAGTAAAACCACTCAAGAAACCGACTTCACCCCGCGCCACCCACTCGATAACGCCACCTTGTTGGATTTATTTGCTTGGGACGAGCAGACTTTTTTGAAGCATACCGAAGGCAATCCGATTCGTCGTACAGGTTATGAAAACTGGTTGCGTAATATTGCTGTCGCACTGGGCAATGCCCCCTCTAGTATTGAAATTACGGAAGCCCTTAAACAGCGATTACCGGATGCGAGTGAATTGGTGAAAGAGCATATTGAGTGGGCACTTACGCAGCACGCTTAACCTCTATTTATGATCACTATAGTTAGTCGCTATTTTCAACATAGGCACGGCTAGAAACGCATACTGGTAATTTTCCATATGCGTCTATACTAAAAAATAACTAAATATTTTTAGTATTTTCCTTCGTTTTTTGAGCAGACTTATTATGCCTAACGCCGCCACCTCTCCAAATGAAACATTACGTTTAGCCGCGTTAGAAGAGCTAGGGATTCTATATACCCCACTAGAAAATCGGTTTGATAAAATCACACGCTCTCTGTGCCGCATGTTTGATATGCCCATTGCTTATATTTCTTTAATTGATCGTGATACTCAGTGGATCAAGTCAAGCCAAGGTTTAGATCTAATTACTACCCCAAGAAGCACCTCTATTTGCGCCCATACTTTGCTAGTCGATGAAAGCATCATTTGTGAAGATTTGACTCTCGATGATCGCTTCAAAGATAACGAATATGTGACTTCTGGTTTGAAATTGCGTTTTTACGCAGGCTTTGCTTTGAAAATTCGAGGGCAGAATGTCGGTACAATGTGCATTCTTGATGTTAAACCCCGAGTGTTTTCTGAAGCTGACCAGGCTGCGATGAAAGACCTTGCTTCATGGGCACAAACTGAGATCAGCCTTACCCAACTCAGTGAGGTGCAAATTAAATTAATTACCGAGCTCGACCAAGCACAAAGAGAGGCCCAAATTGATAATCAAACAGGTTTGTGGAATCAAGGCGCTATCAAGGATGTATTACAGCGCGCTCATCACCGGCACCTGCTAACACAAAAGCCCTATTCGTTAATGATGGTCGATATTGATAATTTCAAAGCCATTAACGATACCCACGGGCATCTTTTTGGTGATCAGGTAATTGCTACCGTTGCCGATGAAATCAAGAAATCAGTAAGGCCAAGCGATACCATCGGACGCTACGGTGGTGATGAATTCTTAATTATTTTAGAAAATTGTCCTTATTTAAGAGCGAAAGAACTTAGCGCAAGATTGCTGAACAAAATACAACAGTTGGAAGTAACATATAAAGAGATTTCAATAGCCACTAGCGTGAGCATCGGCTTTACATCAACAGACGAGATTACAATAGACAGTGCGGAATGCTTATTAGAATCAGCCGATAAGGCTCTCTATAAAGCTAAAGAAGAGGGGCGAAACTGCGCTAAGGGTTCAACCCAGTAGCGCGTTTTTTTGCAAACGACTTTTTAATAAACGGCGCTTTAACAAAAGATGCTGCTATCAAACAATATCGCGATCGCGATAGCCTAGTAGATAAAGCACGCCATCTAAACCCAGCGTCGAGATAGACTGCTTGGCCGACTCTTGCACCAAAGGCTTTGCGCGGAAAGCGATTCCCAAGCCTGCAATACTCAACATCGGTAAATCATTCGCACCATCACCCACCGCAATGGTTTGCTCTAGGCGAATGCCTTCTTTTTCAGCAATCTCACGCAATAGCTGAGCTTTACGATTACCGTCTACCACTGTACCGGTTACTTTACCCGTCACGATGCCATCTTCCATATCCAGCTCATTGGCGAATACATAGTCGATGCCGAGCTTGTCTTTCAGGTAATTACCAAAATAATTAAAACCACCGGATAGAATCACCGTGGTATAACCTAATGAATTCAAGTTACGAATCAGGCGTTCTGCCCCTTCGGTTACCGGTAAACGCTCAGCAATATCTTGCAATACATCGCCACTTAAACCTTTCAGCAAAGCAACACGCTCATGGAAGCTTTCGGTGAAATCGATTTCACCGCGCATCGCACGCTCTGTAATTTCAGCGACTTTTTCGCCCACACCCGCCGCCGCGGCTAGTTCATCAATGACTTCCGCTTCGATTAAGGTTGAGTCCATATCAAAGGCGACAAGGCGGCGATTGCGACGATAAACGTTATCTTCTTGAACGGCAATATCGACATTTAAATCGTTGGATACCGATAAGAATTTCTCTCTTAATACCGCTTGGTCAGCATCTCCACGCACAGAGAATTCGATGCATGCACGATTAGGAATCGAATCATCAAGGTCTTTGGTCAGGGATACGCGCCCGGTTAAGCGAGTGATGTTATCAATATTCAGTCCGTGCTCTGCCACGATGGCAGTAATACGGGCAATATGTTCTGCGCTGATGGTGCGAGCAAGCAAGGTAATGATATGACGATCTTTACCTTGGCCCGATACCCACTGCTCGTAGCTATCGCTATCGACAGGAGTAAAACTCACCGTTAGCCCTATTTCATGGGCCTTAAAAAGTACATCTTTCAGTACAGGAGCAGATTCTGCGTTAGAGGGAATCGCGGCGAGTATGCCCAGCGATAAGCTGTCATGAATTTCGGCTTGGCCGATATCCAATATAGTAACTTTATACTGCGCTAGGATCGCTGTAATACTTGCGGTTAAACCTGGTTTATCCGCCCCACTCACTCGAATTAATACTAACTCAATCACGAATCTGCCCTTAACCAAACTGACTTTAAATCAAAAGGTAACACTGTTTTAAATTGCTTAAAGCTTTTCTACGCTTGCTTGCAAATCAGCAACAACACCACGAAGCTCTTCAATAAGATCAACGGTTTCGTGTACTGATAATGCACGCTGACAATCTGAACTCATTAGATATAAGCCTTTAGCCAACTTTTCGCTTTTTTCTTGTAATGCTTTTTTAGTATCGCTCATCACTATAATCCCATTATAGAATTGAATTTGATTAATCTAGCAGTTGCCAGACGGCGCGTATGATACCATCATCTAAGTAGAAATGTTTGATATCGAGTATAGAATTCAATGGGTAAATCCACCAAAAAGATGACTCAGCGCCTAACCACTAGCCAACAGTGGGCCGCTTTTATCGCCATCGCCATATTAATTACCGGCTTAACCTTTAGTTATCTGGTTACCAGTCAATTGCGCCAACAGCTATTAGGGCAGCAGCAACAGCTATCGAAGAGCTTGGTTAAAGATGCCAGCATCTTATTGCGCCCCAGTCTTCGCAAGGATGATCGCATCAGCGCCAACATTGTCCTCAAAGATTGGGTTGATCAAGAACTTATTCTATCGGCAACTCTTTATAACTCGACTCAACAGCCCATTGCCGAGCAAGGCTTAATCGAGCTGGGAGGTTATGACGTCTTCTGGATCAATCAAGTCGTCACTGACAATGAGCAACTCATTGGCCACCTTCGTGTCGCGATTAATATGAGCCAGGCCTATGACATTAGCCAACGCAATGCCACTCTATTGATGCTTGCGAGCCTAATGCTCAGTATTATTATGGGCTTATTAGCCTACTACTGGGGAGAACACCTACTGCGAGCCAATCACAAGCAGGTTAAAGCGCTCAATGATCTACTCAGCAATGAGCAGCCCACCTTGGTGAATGACGGCGCCAACAGCTTAAATGATCAAGCACTGAATAATGCGATCAACAATTTAATCGCGCAAAAACAGCATAAAATTGCCATTAAAAAATCTTTCGAAAATTTTATGGCCAGCCCCAATTTATCTAAGTCGAATACTTTAACCTATCATCACAGCGCGCTACTCTTCATTGAAATTCAAGGTCTCAAAGAGCTGCAGCAAAGACTTACTGCCGATGAGCTCAGTGACATTTTAGGAGATTATCATCAGCTGTTATCTCATGCGGCCAAGCTTTATAACGGCACCGTTGATCGTTATATGGGAGATGGCATTTTAATCATTTTTGGCTACCCCGATAATGACCCTCGTGATGCCAGTCACTGCTTATATGCTGCTCAATTATTTTTAGGCCTAGTCCAAGAATTGCAGCGTACCGATGTACAGCTTCAGCAATTGAATTTTAAGCTATCGGCACACTGGGGGCCGGTACTGATCGCACCGCTAGAGATGAATCAGCAAATTCAATTTAGCCTGATCGGCGATACCGTTCACTGGACCGCTCAGCTGGCTCAACAAAGTAAAGAGATGCAACTATTGGTGAGCCAAGACCTGGTCGACCAACTGAGCGAGGCAGAGAATATTCTTTGGCAGCCAGGGCCCAGCTTAATGGATTTGAACGCCAACGAACACGATACCCGCTGGCTTGATTCATTGCCCAATAATGCAGAGAAGCTCATTGATCGCCAAGTGAAGCACATTATGGCGATGAAAGAAAAAGCCTGATTTCATCCTTCATTTTTTGGTAGCTAGAACCTGCACAGTAAGCGGTCTTAGCGAACTACACTCTCACAGGTTAATAAGACGTTATTAGCCTGTGATAATTCAGCCTGCAACGTATCACCGGCAGTTAGTGGCCCGACACCGGCAGGGGTTCCCGTTAAAATCACATCCCCAGCCTGTAAGCTAAAATATTCACTCATGTGGGCAATCAATGGCAAGATGGAAAACAGCATCTCGGCGCTCGTACCCTGCTGTTGTTGCTGGCCATTCTTTTCAAGCCTTAAACCCAGCGTTTGAAAATCAGCAGAATTCATATTCGCCACAGAGACAAACTCCGTCAATGGGCAAGCGCCGTCAAAGCTTTTCGCTCGCTCCCACGGATGGCCATTTTCTTTCAGTTTATCTTGTACATCACGCAAGGTTAGGTCCAACCCTAGCCCAACCCCTGCAATGCTTTCAGCAACCTGCTGTTCAGAAGCATGAGTTAATGTCTGGCCAATTAAAATCGCGATTTCAAGCTCATGATGCACACTGCCTTGATCTTTAGGAATCGAAAAAAAAGGGCCAAAAGGCACGGCACTTGATGCAGGTTTGATGAATAAAATGGGGCTCGTCGGTATTGGGTTATTCAGTTCTTTTGCGTGCGCGGCATAATTACGCCCAACACAGACTATTTTCCCTAAGGCATGAGGGAATTCTTGTTGATCTAATGTTAATTGCATCATCGTTAATTGCATAATCATAGCCTCTAAAAAGGCACAGTATAAAAGAAGCATGCGCGATCAAGCAAAGACAAAAGGCTCAGCTATACTTAAAACAAGAATCCCCTTTGATACTCAATGAATGCCCAGTGCGTACTATGTCAAATAAAGCCGTAGAAAATGCGACCCAGCTAATACTGCAGAGTGCTCAGCCAGCCCTACTGGTTGAGCTGCAGGGTAATAACCTACTGTTCAGCAACCCGCATTGCCACACATTACTCAAACAAGACAGAGAGCAATTAAAGAACTCAGAGACGTATCTTCGTATTATTAAAAAAGCCCAGCAGTTAGCCCATAAAGGATTACTCTTTTTTAATTATGAAGTCTTTGCTGGGGATAACATTCTACTGATTACGGCTGAAATCAAAGATTCTCTTATTCTGATTTACCTGCAAAAGAAGTTCATTTTCAACATGCCCAGCAATCAGCTTATTACTATTTTAGATAGTTTAGGTGTTCAGGTGTATTGCAAAGATGCTAATTATCGTTACACCTACGCCAATAAAAAAGTAGGAGACTTAGTTAATAAAGATCCAAAAAGTTTAATTGGAAAAACTGACTCTGATTTATTTGATGCCGCCGCCGTTAATAAAATTCAAGAGGAAATCGACCGTATAACCTCTGGCAAGACAGTCAAGATTACAAGCGAAGAAACGCTATTCATTAAAAGTTTAGGTAGGGCCAAAACGTTTCTGTCGGTCAAAAAACCCTTAACCGGCAAGAATGACAAACTGGTAGGTATGTTTGGAATATCAACAGACATTAGCCATTACAAGGCGACCGAAAATAAATTAAATACGATCCTAGATAATGTACCCGTATACATTTATATAAAAGATCTTAAACAACGATTTATCTATGCCAATAAAATGGTAGAAGAATTATTTAATCGCCCCGGAATTGAAATTTTAGGAAAAACTGCTCACGACCTTATGGGGTTTGAAGAAAGTAAAGAATTTGACCCTTTAGATCTTAAACTCCTTAAAACACAATCCACAGTGGCAGGAATTGAACAACTAAAGCATGGAGATAAGACGTTACATTACTGGTCTGTTAAAGCACCGTTATTTGATGATGACGGTACTCTAACCAGTTTAATTGGAATGTCCACAGACATCACTCGAAGCGTGGAGTTAGAACAAGGCTTTGAAGAAGCTAACAAAGAATTGAAAAAGAAAATCGAAGAAATTACCAAGCTACAAGAGTCTCTTTGGGAGCAAGCGACCCAAGACCCTTTAACTCAATTATTTAACCGTCGTTATTTTAATGAAAACTCAAATAAAGAAATCCAAAAATCAGAACGCAGTAAGAAACCTCTCGCGTTATTACTACTGGATGCTGATTATTTTAAAAGTGTTAACGACCAGTTCGGACATGACATTGGCGATCAAGTACTCATTAAGCTTGCAAAAATAATGATTGGTGAGTGCAGAAGAACCGATATTGTATGTCGCTATGGTGGTGAAGAGTTTGTGATTTTATTGCCTGACGCCAATGAAAAAATTGCTTTTAATCGTGCCGAAAAAATACGTTTACGATATCAAAAAGAAGTCAGCGAATTTTTAAAGACGCCGTCAACGATATCAATCGGCATTGCCATGTGGGATAAAAATTTAGAAACGCTAGAAGAGTTTACGAAAGCAGCAGATAAGGCGATGTATCAAGCCAAAGAGAATGGCCGTAACCAAGTTGTTATTTATGATAAAAAAATATTTTGAAAAAATAGGCCGATTGATTTACATCACATCGGCCGTTTATTTCGATTGGATTATTCCATATCGATCAATTTGCCAGGGTTCATAATATTGTTTGGATCGAAAACTGCTTTCACTGCACGCATGTAACCAATTTCAGCCGCACTGCGCGTATATTCAAGATAAGGTTTTTTCGTCATGCCCACACCGTGCTCGGCAGAAACAGAACCCTTGTATTTTTCAACAATCTCAAATACCCAAGTCGATACCTTGGCACACTGTTCAAAGAAAATTTCTTTGGCCAAATCATCTGGTTTCAAGATATTCAAGTGCAAGTTGCCATCACCAATATGGCCAAACCAGATAATTTCAAAGTTTGGATATTCACGGGTAACGATTTCTTCAATTTCATTTAAGAAAGGCGGTACTTTCGAAACAACCACAGAGATGTCGTTTTTATACGGCGTCCATTCAGCAATCGTTTCAGAAATATCTTCACGCAAACGCCATAGGTTTTGTGCTTGAGTTTCAGACTGACTCATTACACCGTCTAATACCCAACCTTCTTCCATACACTTCTCAAACAGCTCCATCGCTTGATCGATATGACCTTCGGTTTCGGCTTCGAATTCTAATAACGCGTAATATTCTGCTTCGGTTTCAAACGGCGCAGGCACATCACCACGCGCAACGACTTTACGCATCGCTTTGTCAGAGAAAAACTCAAACGCGGTTAAATCGATATTGGTTTGGAACGTATTCAATACGCTCATAATGGCTTCAAACTCAGGCACACCCAAAACTAATACGGTTAAGTTCTTAGCCGGACGGGTTAAGCGCATGGTTGCTTCGGTCACAAAGCCTAACGTACCTTCACCACCAATAAACAGCTGGCGCATATCGTAGCCAGTATTATTTTTTACTAGATCTTTATTCAGTTCTAGAATGTCGCCTTTACCGGTCACAACGGTTAAACCAGCCACCCAATCACGGGTCATGCCATAACGAATAACTTTAATACCACCAGCGTTCGTACCAATGTTACCGCCAATCTGGCTAGAGCCTGCAGAAGCGAAATCAACGGGGTAGAATAAACCCTGCTCTTCCGCATAATTTTGCAGCTGCTCGGTGATCACACCCGCACCGCAACGAACGGTCTTATCCATCGCGTTGAAGCCAGAGATGCTATTCATATAATCAAACGCAACCACCACTTCGCCATTGGCTGCAACTGCACCCGCACTCAAACCAGTACGACCACCTGAAGGTACTAACGCAACCCGATGCTCATTGGCGAATTTAACAATCGCTTGAACTTGCTCGGTCGTTTTAGGAAATACAATGGCAGAAGGATTTGGCGGATAGATCTTCGTCCAGTCCTTACCAAAGGTTTCTAACGAATCAGGGTCTGTTTTTACTTTATCGTCACCAACAATGGCTTTCAGTTGGTTTTCTAATTCTGTTTGGCTTAAAGAAGTTTGAGACTGTGTCATCTAAATATCCGCTTTAGTTATGCGTATTCGTCGGTATTTTGTTGGAAATTAGCCCTTTCTTGAGGCTTTTATGCCTATATGAAAGATATTCACTTTCAAAATACAAACTTTTCATCATTCGCCCCCTTCAAAAGGGGACACTTTAATTGCCGTATATGTTAGCATACGCGCCTAATTTTTCAGAGCCTTTGATTAAAACTTGGTTAAGCAAAAAGCCAACCAAGTAGTCAAAGTTTCTAGCGGATTTTATATTCCAACGGATTTCATATTCCAACATAGGTACCATCATGAGCCAAACTTCTCTTGATAAAAGCAAAATCAAGTTCCTACTACTTGAAGGCGTACACCAGAGCGCTGTAGACACATTGACAGCTGCTGGTTATAGCAACATCGACTACGTAAAGTCGGCTTTGCCTGAAGACGAACTGAAAGCGCGCATCAAAGACGCACACTTCGTTGGTATCCGTTCACGCACACAGTTAACGGCTGACATTTTTGATTCAGCTGAGAAGTTAATTGCAGTGGGTTGTTTCTGCATTGGTACTAACCAGGTTGACCTAAAAGCGGCAACTGAACGCGGTATCTGTGTCTTTAACGCACCTTATTCTAATACTCGCTCTGTTGCTGAGCTTTCTATCGCTCAAGCCATCTTATTGATGCGCGGCGTACCTGAGAAAAGCGCTCAGTGTCACCGTGGCGAATGGGTAAAATCTGCAGTGAACTCTTTTGAGATTCGTGGCAAGAAGCTAGGCATCGTTGGTTACGGTAGTATCGGTACTCAGCTGTCTGTTATGGCTGAATCTATGGGTATGGAAGTATTCTTCTATGACGTAGTGACTAAGCTTCCTCTAGGTAACGCAACTCAGGTTGCGACGATGGAAGAACTACTTGGTATGTCTGACGTGGTTTCTTTGCACGTTCCAGAAACCGCTGCTACTAAGTGGATGATGGGCCCAGAACAGTTCGCACAGATGAAGCAAGGTTCTATCTTGATGAACGCTTCTCGCGGAACAGTTGTTGATATCGACGCACTAGCCGAAGCAGTTCGCAGCAAGAAGCTTTTAGGCGCTGCTGTTGATGTATTCCCAGTTGAGCCTCGTTCAAATGATGAAGAGTTCATTACGCCATTGCGTGAATTCGACAACGTGATCCTAACGCCACACGTGGGTGGTTCTACCATGGAAGCGCAAGCTAACATCGGTTTAGAGGTTGCTGAGAAGCTAGGTAAGTACAGCGATAACGGTACCACTATTTCTGCGGTTAACTTCCCTGAAGTTGCATTGCCTGCTCACCCTGACCAGCACCGTATCTTGCACGTTCACCAGAATAAGCCTGGTATCATGAACGCGATCAACTCGATTCTTGCTGAAAACGACATCAATATCTGTAGTCAGTACTTACAAACCTTTGGCAACATTGGTTATGTAGTAATTGATATCGATGCCAAAGGCAGTGAAGTTGCTTTGGATAAGATTCAGACCATCGAAGGTACTATTAAAGTACGTCGTTTGTTCTAAATCATTGCCTCTAGTAGCGCTTTATTAAAGCGCTGTTAAGCACATAAAAAACCGCATTAGACTCGTATCTAATGCGGCTTTTTTTTGACTTCAATTTAGCTAGCATAACCTTCAAACAAGCCTATTTTCTAAACAAGCGGCTTTGTAAGCACAGATTAATTCGGTACCATCCACACATAATACTCATCACGAGGCACATCATAATAAAACGCCTTAACTCGAGCTTTAATAATTGTATCGGTCGTCGTTGATGTTGTTTCTTTATTCATAGAAACAGATTCATAACCATTCACAACACGTTCTTTCATCACCGTAATGCTATCAATACTTACGCCCTTCTCCGCAGCCAATCGTTCTCGGCCTCGCTGAATCGCACACTCCTCTTGCTGATAGCGCCCGTAAATATTAAAGCCACATGAAGTAACAACCCCCTCAGGCGGATTGTATAACCAATCTGGCACAGCATTAATTAGCGGCTGCTGAGCACACGCGACAACAAAACTCAGTACGCACAAGAGTCCCCCATACTTCCCTGCTAACTTTCCCATACTCATCATTTTGCATCCCTTAAATTTCAATTTTTCTTGCGCAGCCGTCAGTGTAGTAATTTATTCTGGCTTAGGCTATGCTCACTTTTACTAAATTAAATTCGTGCTTCTATTTATCGCACTTCAAGGAGAAGAAGATGAAAATTCGTTCATTATTAGTGGCTAGCGCTGCAACATTTTTAGTCGCCTGTAGCTCTACTCAGCCTTTACCTCAGCCAGTGGCTAGCTGTGTATTTGCCGACGGCTCTAACCAGCCTGCTCCTGAATGGATTTGTGGCGCTCCTGTCGATGGCATTGAGCTTTCTGCTGTAGGTTATGCTGACAAGTCTGGCGCTGGCGCTAACTTCATGAAGCAAATGGCAGCGACTGCGGCTCGTGTAGAACTAGCCCAGACGATGAAGGTTGAAGTTCAGAACATGATCAAGCAATACTCTGAAACAACCGGTGCCGGCGATAGCGAAACCGTTGATCAAGTCAATACGTCTGTCACGAAGCAGATCACCAAAGAAACCTTAATTGGTTCTCGTATTTTCCGTCAGATGCCAACTCCAACAGGCGGCATTGTTGTATTGGTAGGCTTAGCACCAGAAATCGTTGGTAAAATTGCTGAACAGTCGATCAAAACGTCTATGAAAAACGAACGTGCTTTATGGCAGAAATTTCAAGCTGGTAAAGCTCAAGACGAGCTAGCAGCAGAAATTGCAAACATGAATAACTAATCGTTATTCTGTTTTAAAAAACCGACCTAGCGTCGGTTTTTTTTGCTTTATTTTTTTCGTCAGCATTCACTCCAAGGTCTTATTATGAACAGACTATTTCTACCAAAATTATTTTTCATTTCTATCGCGTTTGGCACCTCAACAATGAGCCTGAATAGCCAAGCTGAAAATTCTGAATATGAGCAATGGTTAAAGCAAACCCAATCTGAATTTCAAAACTACCTTGATGAAAATGATAAAGCATTCATCGGATTTTTGAATAAAAAATGGGAAGAAGTTGAAGTCGAGAAAACGCTTAAACGCGACATCAAACCTAAACCTTTAGAGATGCCTATTGCTGAACCTGTCACGATCACTAAAACCATTCCCAAGGTCATAGAGATAGGACAAGAAGAAAAGCCGGTAACCATTCAGCCAATTATTATTTCAAAAATCATTGAGACAAAAAAGCCTTTACCCCTAGATCTAGAACTCGATAATTCAAATACAACCATAACTAAAACACCCAACATAAAAAAAGATTTTAATTTACGCAGCGCAAAGTTTGATTTTTTTGGTGAGAAAATCAGCATTGAATATCATAAAAAATTCAAACAAACTTTTCGTAATAAAATTAGCAATAAAAACATTGCCAGTTACTGGGAAATCTTAGCGACTCAGCCTCACAAAGATATCATCTCTCAGTTATCTGAAACGGCCCAGGCATTACAACTCAATGATTGGGGAACCGCCCTATTATTTGACCAATTTGCTCGTGAACTGCAAGGTTCAAACCAGCGTAATCAAAGCAGCCGTCAGCTTACCTCTTGGTTCTTATTGGTTAAGGCAGGATACAATGCTCGCATTGCTTACAACGACCAAGTGTTCTTGCTGATGCCTTCTAAGCAACCGTTATTTAGCACGACGTATTTCACATTGAATAATCAGCGCTATTACTCTGTTGCGCTTAATGAAAAAGAAATGAAACCCGGCAAGGTATTCACTTACAGTGGTAAGCATCTTGATGGCCAAAGAAATTTAGATTTTTCTAATCCAAATAATTTTATTGCTAGCAGCCACAAAGAAAGCCGTGAGTTATCGTTCAGCTATGATGGCGAGCAGTACAATATTACTATTAGCTATCCTAAGGATATGATTAATTATTTCAAAACGTTTCCGCAGCTCGACTTAGAAAATTATTTCTCTGCAGGCATGCCAAAAGAGACGGCCTTTAGTTTATTGACTCAGTTGAAACCTATTGTCGAAAATCAGACTGAAACGGAAGCCGTCAATCGCTTATTACGCTTTGTACAAACGGCTTTTGAATACAAGACGGATGATGATCAGTTTAAACAAGAGAATTATTTATTCCCACTCGAAACCTTGTATTACCCGTATTCTGATTGCGAAGACAGAGCCGCATTATTTGCTTGGCTAACACAATCACTGCTGAATCTAGACGTAGTGATTGTCGACTTTCCAGGTCATATCGCGACCGCGGTTGAATTCAATAGCCCAACAGAGGGTGATAGCTGGGATTTTAATGGCAAACGCTACACCATGGCCGATCCGACGTATGTGAATGCAAATGTCGGCATGACTATGCCGCAGTATCAAGGGACCAAGCCAAAAATCGTAACGTTCTAAATTAATTCGAGAGATTAGGCTTAGGCTAATTAACTTACGCCTAAGCTCTCTGCCTATTCTATTACCTTATAACGAATAACCTTCCTGTGAATAACCTTCCAGCTAAATAACCTTTTTGCTAATAACATTGATCTAATAACATTGCCCTACTGAGTACTTCTGTTATGATGCCCCAAAAAATGGAAGAGGGATCTTCATGCGTATACTTTATCTTTCTACACTACTTTGTTTTTGCTTATCAGCTTTTGCCGAATTAAAGTATCAATCGTTTACTCCTCTCGATGATCAAGAATCAGCTGATGTTAGAATTCTTTCTGATCACAAATCACGCCTACAACTAACGCCACCCAAGAATGATTATTTAATTCTAGAGCCAGTAGCCCAAAAACTATTTAATGATTGTAAAGAATTACATACGATGCTGGTCTTCACGCAAGACATTCAATCGTTAATAAAAAGCTGTGACATTGCCTACAATGCCGGTGCGGCCGACGCGGCTTACTTAATTGGTGAGAGCTTAATGTCTGCACAATGGACTGCTCCCGACTATACAACGGCCTACAAATACTTAGAAAAAGCGGCGAGCAATGGCAGTCGTTCGGCTCAGCGTTATTTAATTTCAGCTTATAAAAATCCTAGACTACCGATTAATAATTCTCATCGAGCGTATGAGCTTGCAAAAGAACTCGCTCAAGCAGGTGAAGAGTGGGACGTACTAACCTATTCCATGATTCAGACGACTGGAAAAAATAAAGAAGAAGCCGTACAAGGCTATCAGGCTCTATTAGGACTAGCACAGAAAGGTTATCAGAATGTTTATAATCTGCTTGCACTCATAAAAATAGTAAACGGGCCATTGCAAGACCTGGACTACGCCGAAAACTTATTAAATAGGCCTTATAAAAAAGAATTTTCTGAGATGCCTTTTACCAAAGTTATGTTTGCCATCATGAAAAATGATTTCGTGAGCGCCCGCGAACAATTAGCCGACTGCTATCTTCTCAATAGCCCTTGCGCAATGACCTACATTCAGTTCCTTTCGCTAGGAATCGCTGGAGATAAAGACTTAGAACGAGCTGTCGAAGTTTTAGACTATGCGCTTATGCGCTCTTCTTCAGAGTTTGCTAATGACTATGCGTGGGTAAGATCAACCGCTAAAGAAAAACCGCTGTTCGATCCTATCGCAGCACAAAAAGCGATTAACAATATTCCCGAATATAAAAAAGCAATGCCATTTATTATTGATACCGTCGCCGCTAACTATGCAGCAAAAGGCAATTATGCAAAAGCCATTCAGCTCCAAGAGCAAATATTGCGTGATTTAAAAGGTAAAGGCTTAGGTGTCATTTACGAAGGTATGCAAACTCGACTGGAAGGCTATAAAAATAACGAGCGCTGGCATTCACAAGATAATACGAATTCTTATATTAATAAACTTAAAAGCATTCAAAATCTATCCCATATGGATTCTGAAATAGCATCGCTGTAAACATTTTATACTCCGTGCAGGTCTCTCCTGCACGAACTTAAGAATTTATATCAAATTAGGTTATAATTGCACTCAAGCTTTATCCATTTATACCTGTGATACAGAGAGCACTCCCATGCCATTACAAGTCGCCATCGTCCCTGTGACACCGTTCCAACAGAATTGCAGCATCATTATGTGCGAAGAGACTAAACAAGCTGCGGTGGTCGATCCTGGCGGCGAAGTCGAGCGCATTGTTGCGCAGGCCGAAGCGATGGGCGCGACCATTACAAAGATTCTATTAACCCATGCGCATTTAGATCATGTGGGTGGCACGATAGAATTAGCTAAATTAAAAGACATAAAAATCGAAGGGCCACATTTAGGCGATAAGTTTTGGCTAGACATGCTGCCTCAGCAATCTCAGATGTTTGGCTTCCCTATGGCTCACAGCTTTTTACCCGATCGCTGGTTAGAAGAAGGCGAAACAGTCACTGTCGGCAATGTAACTTTAGATGTGATTCATACGCCAGGGCATACTCCAGGCCATGTGATTTTTCATAGCAAAGATGATCAACTCGCATTGGTTGGTGATGTGTTATTTCAAGGTTCGATAGGTCGTACGGATTTTCCACAAGGTAATCATGAAGAGTTAGTTGCTTCGATTCGCAACAAGCTATTTCCGTTAGGGGATGATATTACGTTTGTGCCAGGACATGGGCCTAACTCTACCTTCGGCCAAGAAAGACGGACAAATCCATTTGTTGCGGGTAAAGCAGGATAGCTTTGAAGTATTAAACAGATAAGTAATACGTTAAGCACGCTAGATATAAAAATAGTCTAGCGTTGCTTCACTTCAACGAGTTCTTGCAGTGCTGAGTTAAAAACCCGCTCTTAGTTAAAAACCCAGAACTCTACATCATAATCCAAAGCATCTTCGCCAAGTATATCTTCTAACGGATAACGGCCTGTGTGCGATGTATTTTCAGTATACGCTGCAACGTTAACAACGATATCTCCATTTTCATCTTCAAAAATAACACTGGTATTTTTAACGGCTTTTTGAATTTTTTTACGCAGATTACTGGTAATCGAAATTTCTTTAATATTCATTTTATTTCCATAGCATGTAAGTAAAAAAAAACGCGCTGAGGATAATCCTGAGCGCGTTCTTTGGATTCAGTGCAAGAATTTTACTTCTTGAAGCCACCGAAACGCTTCTGGAATTTGTCGATACGACCGCCAGTATCAACAGTCTTCTGCTTACCAGTATAGAAAGGGTGGCAAGAAGAACATACGTCTAAGTGAATAGAACCAGTACGAGTTGATTTAGTTGTGAACGTGTTACCACAAGTACAAGTTGCAGCAAGTTCAGCGTATTCAGGATGGATACCAGCTTTCATAAGTCACCTAATAATTTCAAAAGTGCCGCTATCTCCAGCAGTGATATTCTTACACTGGAGTACCGCACAAAAGTGTCAGCATCACGAATTCTTAAAATAAGAACCAACAATGTTAACGATTTGGATCGCGAATCATACCAGAGAGTTGAATTCTAACAAGTACTTTCCGTCGGATTTTACCCACAAACCCTGTAAACTAAGTATCATGACTGACACTTACTACCTGCGTATTGCGCTGCCCGTACCCTTGCGCCGACATTTTGATTATTTGCCGCTTGCCCAAACCGCTGCCTCTGATTATGAAATCGGTAGCCGTGTTCGGGTGCCTTTTGGCCGCCAGCAATTAATTGGTTTTGTTTTATCCATCGAGACAGAAACCGCTGTGCCTGTGGATAAGCTTAAGCAGATCACCGAAAAACTCGATACTCGGTCGTTAGTCAGTCCTAACATACTTGCGTTATGTGAATGGCTCAGCAGCTATTATCATCACCCGTTGGGCGAAGTGCTCGATCTTGCGATTCCGGTATTATTGCGTAAGGGCGGCCAGATCAGTGACATTGCTGAACCGCACTGGCGCACCTGCACAGATAAGACAACCTCTGCCGACATTATTAGTTCTGTGAGCGGAAAGAAACAGCTCGCGTTGTGGCAGCTTTTTCAGCAACAATCCTATTGGCGACATAAAGATCTGACTCAACAAGGTTTTGCCAAAGCCCAACTCGATCGCTTAGCGAGCTTAGGCTTAATCGAACCTTACCTGCAGCTTCCGGTTCCTCAAAGTGGCTCTACACTGTCGCTAGCAAGCGAGTCAGCACTTACTTTAAATAGCGAACAAGCCTCCGCTGTGGATAAAATATCTCAGCAATTTGGCAAATTCCACGTCGCGCTATTAGATGGTGTTACCGGCAGTGGTAAAACCGAAGTCTATTTACAGCTCATTGCCAAAGCCATCGAGCAAGGTAAACAAGCTTTAGTTCTGGTGCCGGAGATTGGCCTTACCCCACAAACATTGCGTCGCTTTCAAGCGCGGTTTGATGCGCCTGTCGTGATGATGCATTCCAATCTGAATGATAAAGAACGCTTAATAGCTTGGCACCAGAGCAGCCAAAACCAAGCTAAGATTCTTATTGGCACGCGCTCGGCGATTTTTACCCCTTTGCCGAGTTTGGGCTTAATCATTATTGATGAAGAACACGATGCCTCGTTTAAGCAACAAGACGGCTTACGCTATAACGCTCGTGACTTTGCCATTAAGCGCGCGCATAAAGAATCATTGCCGATTGTATTAGGTTCAGCGACACCCGCATTAGAAACGTTGCATAACGCCTACTCTCGTCGTTACAGCCATCACAAGCTAACCCTGCGTGCGGGTAACGCCAAACCCCCTAGCATGAAGCTGCATAGCATTTTGCATCAACCATTAGAGTTTGGCTTAGCCTTGCCGGTTGTGGATAAAATTAAGCAGCACTTAAACGCGGGTCAGCAGGTGATGATTTTTATCAATCGCCGAGGTTTTGCCCCCACTCTAGCCTGTCGCGATTGCGGCTGGATGGCAGAATGTATTCGCTGCGATGCGCGTATGACCATGCATCAATATCCACCACACATGCATTGTCACCACTGCGATAATCAAGTGGGAATTCCACGGTTATGTCCTAACTGTAATAGCATGCAAATCGAAGCCTTAGGCCAAGGCACGGAACGTATTGAAGAAAATCTGCACACACTATTTCCCGGTGCGGACATTAAACGTGTAGACCGCGATACCGTGCGCACTAAAGACGCTTTTGATAATTTGTTTGATGAAATTCACAAAGGCGAGCCGTGTATTTTAGTCGGCACCCAAATGCTGGCCAAAGGGCATCACTTTCCAGATGTCACCATGGTGGTCATTCTCGATGCGGATTCTGGTTTGTTCAGCGCCGACTTCCGTGGCATGGAGAAAACAGCTCAGCTGATTTTGCAAGTAGCAGGCCGCGCTGGCCGAGGTGATAAACCCGGTGAAGTGTGGATTCAAACCTTATATGCCGATCACCCGCAATTGAACATGTTATTAGAAGGCGGTTATCACGGACTCGCCGCTAATCTATTGCAAGAGCGCAAACACATTCAGCTACCGCCTTACAGCTACATGGCGTTATTGCGCACCGAGTGCAGTGATAAGTCACTGGCCGAGCAAGTACAAAACCAAGCCCGTGAATTTGTGCAGAGCTGGTTAAATCAATACTGGCAGGGCAATCTGCTATCCATGAATGAAGCTCAAGCAGATACCACTCCCGTGACCCTGCTTGGCCCCTTCCCTGCCCCGATGGAGCGTCGTAATGGACGTTTTCGCCAGCAAATGCAAATAATGAGTCATGAACGCACGGCGCTGCATCGTGTTCTTGATCCTTTGGTGCATTTTTTAGAGAATTTGAAGGGTATTCAAAAAGTTCGCTGGAACTTGGATATTGACCCGATGGATATGAGTTAAGCTGAATCGGCCTCAAACCTCGCGATAACTCACACTTTAGCTACGCTTAAAGAATGATCATTGTTCAGGTTTATCTATTATGTGGAATGCATTGCCCATTCGTCGCAAGCTGTCCCTCGTCATCGGCGGCTCCCTATTAGTCAGTGTTCTGATTTCTACCATCATCAGCAATACTTCCATGCGCAGCATGATGACTGAGCGGATTAATAACGAAGAAATTCCGGCCACGCTTAATGCCGTGGCCAATGCCATTGAAAAAGAAATCAGTCTTCCTCTGACAATATCTAAATCTATGGCTGAAAATACCTTTACCAACCAATGGCTAGCGCAAGGTGAAGATCCATCGCGACTCAACGAGATTACAAACTACCTCACCGCGACAAAACAAAATAACAATGCCATCACCGCATTCATTGTTTCAGGCTTAAGTAATAACTACTACATCCCAAGTGGTCTATCGAGAACACTAGACCGCAATAGCAGCAAGGACGCATGGTTTTATAAATTTTTAAACAGTGACAAAAAATATTCTTTAGATATCGATAACGATGCGACTCTAGATACATTAACGTTATTTATTAATTATAGAACCCATGACGGAAAATCAGTTGCGGGCATTGGCATGGGAATATCTCAGGTCATTGATCTCATCAAAAACTATACGGTGGGTGAGCAAGGCTTGGCTTTCTTAACCGACCAAGATGGCAATATTCAAGTTCATCCCGATAAAAGTATCGCTTCAGGAACGAGCTTAAGTTCTTTATTTAATACTGACATTAAAAATAATTTATTAAATAAAGAGTCGATTAATATTCTGCAAACCTCCAGCCATGATGGACGCTTCTTAGCGGCAAAATTTATCCCATCATTAAATTGGTTTGTCATTATCGAAATTCCGACGAGTGAAATTTACACCCCGATTAATAATACTTCCATGCAGCTTGTATTGATGAACATGATAGTCGCAATCCTATTAATCATACTTGGTTTGTGGGTAGCCCTTGGCGTTGCTCGCCCTATTATAAGAGCGTCTAGTATGCTCAGTAATATCGCTTCAGGAGATGCTGACCTAACCCAACAAATGCAAGTCGATACCCAAGACGAAGTCGGAAAGTTAGCGCGTTCTTTTAATATTTTTGTTAACCAGCTGCACAGCTTAATTACCGCAATCGCCAGTAATAGCCGCGACGTTACTCACATTGCTAAAAACCTAACGGAGTCATCATTATCAACCCAGCACAATACCGAAGAGCAACAGCAAAGCGTTGATATGATTGCCACCGCCATGCACGAAATGGGCGCGACTGTTCACGAGATAGCACGCAATGCAAATGAAACGGCAAATGCCGCTAAACAATCTGCAACTGATACCGCCAATAGTGAAAGAATTGTTCAATCGTCAATTGAAGGTATCAATTCTTTATTCGAAAAAATGCAAAGCGCTTCTTGTGTTATTCAAACTCTTGCTCAAGATGTCGGCGGTATCAGTTCTGTTTTAGAAGTGATTAGAGGCATTTCTGAGCAGACTAACTTACTGGCCCTTAACGCCGCCATCGAAGCCGCGCGCGCGTGAACAGGGTCGAGGCTTTGCGGTGGTTGCAGATGAAGTAAGAACGCTGGCTCAGCGTACGCAAGAATCCACAGAAGAAATCAATAGCATGATTCATAAACTGCAAAGCGGTGCAAAAGATGCTGTTAGTGCTATGGATGAAGGTATAGAAACTGCAAGATCTTCCGTAGAAGAAGCCGATAAAGCAGGCGAGTCTTTGCAAAATATTACCAATGCGATTGGCATTATTACCGATCTGAGTATTCAGGTAGCGACGGCAACAGAAGAGCAGAGTTCGGTAGTCGAGGAGTTGAACTCTCATATTTTAAATATTAAAAATATGTCAGACAATACAGCGAATGAAAGTAAGAATGTAAATATTCAATGCCATAACTTAAATGAGTCGGCAGCGATATTAAACAAAATGATTGGTAATTTTAAGGTTTAACGAACTTGAAATTTAAAACTATTCACTAAAGTCAGGGCCATAAAGCTGTTCATTTGAATACTGCATTTCTAATGAACTTCTTTGTGCTTTGGTCATTCCTTTTACAACCAAGCGATACGAGTTATCTATTTGCCGTTGAACCTCACCTTCGGGTAGATCACTGGTATTGTCAGCATCGGTAAGATATAGCGTATTCCAGTGCTTTTTATTCATGTGATAACCCGCAATCACATCATCAAATACATCGCGTAATTGAATCGCTTCTAATGGATCACACTTAAGGTTCATCTGAGGGCGTTTATTGGGTGTTGATCCACTACCGTAACTGAGTAGTGCAAACATTTTCCCTTTGACTTTAAAGACCATTGCATCCGGACCAAAGGGGAAATCCTCCTCTGCTTCAGGCTTGTTTAGCAGATAATTTCTGACACTACTCAACTGCATCAATCCAGTCCTTAACACCATATTTATTTAATATACGTGCTAACTCACCACTTTCTCGAAGTATAACTATTCCTTCTGAAAATAATTTCACATAATTTAAAGAACTGGATTTTATTGGTGAGCAGGCGATGTAAATATTTTCTGAAAATGCTATATCACCCGCCAACCTGAATTTATTCTGCAAGCCTAATGTATTTATCTTAGTTTCCATGACCAACTTATCAGAAAGAATAACGTCGATGCGTTTAGCAAATAGCTTTCTTATGTTTTGTTCTAATACGGAGTCACCTGAAAGCAACTGAACCGATTCAGTATTTTTATATATCTCAATATACTGATCCATCATAGGGCCATAGGAATAATCTGAGATAGCGCCTATTTTAATTCGCTCTAAATTTTTTATTCCCTGATAATTCCAGTCTGATGTTGCAGAAGAATAAAATCCAAACTGTGATTTCCCCCAAGATTGCTCAGGAAAAATGAAATCTTCAGCATCACTTTTAAGTGCACCAACAATACAGTCTGTACGGCCTTTGCGAACTTCTTGAATACTTCGAGCCCAGGGGGCTAAGCGATAATCTAATGAGTGGCCGTGTTTGTTCAAAATAGTCTTAGCTATTTCAATCATATAACCGGGTTGTTCAGACTTAGGGTCGCCATTAACCGGAAACCATTTATCAGATAGTATGGTAACCGTATCGGCGCTTACGATAGGTGAGAGATAACTTAGTGCTAATATCATCAGGCAGCGATAAAAAATACTATTACTCTTCATAACGCCTCCTGATGTTTAGAAATTATTGATTCTTAATATCATAAAAATTTTTGTTTCATCTTTAATAAAAAAGTTTAATACAAAAACTACTACAGTGCCTTAAATTGAATCACATTACTTTCACGACTTAAGTTAGCTTTATCTAAGCGAGCCAAATAATCCTGCCAAAGTTCAGCCTGTTTGTCACATAGATGACGTAGGTATTTCCAATCATAAAGACCAGAGTCATGACCATCATCAAATATCAATTTTAGTGCATAGTTACCAGACGGTTCTATATTCAACAAAACCACATTCTTTTTTCCAAACTGAAGAACGTCATTACCTACGCCATGGCCTCTCACTTCGGCGGAAGGTGAATAGACTCTCAGCAGTTCAAAACTAATCTGAAAAACATCATCTGCGCCCGCATTATTAGCATAAGTCAGTTCTAAGCACTGACTTTTCTTTCGGACTTTTATATCTTTAGGTATAAGAGACAAGGAGATGTCCTCTTTAGACAACGGTGGAAATAAGGCTGAAATATGCGAATTAAACACCTAGTTTCTACCCAGTTAAAATATAGTAACTGAAGCACTGCATACAGTTCGAATGCAGTTTAGTGGTGTTTAATCCGCCATGGTGCGTAGTTAATAAGTCGTTATAGAATAAACTGACTTAAGTCTTCATCTTGTGCAATCTTACCAAGATGTTCATTCACATATTCAGCATCTACGATAACTGCTTCTGTTAAATCAGTCGCGCTAAATGATACTTCTTCTAATAACCGTTCTAATAACGTATGCAAACGACGCGCACCAATATTTTCGGTGCTTTCGTTAACTTCAAAAGCCACTTCGGCAAGACGCTTAACGCCATCTTCAGTAAAACTTAAATCAACGTCTTCTGTTTTCATTAACGCAACATACTGCTCAGTTAACGACGCTTTTGGTTCAGTTAAAATACGCTGAAAATCTTCCGGCGTTAATGCCTGTAATTCTACACGAATAGGCAAGCGGCCCTGCAACTCAGGAATCAAGTCAGACGGCTTAGCTAAGTGGAAAGCACCGGAAGCAATAAATAGAATATGATCCGTTTTAACCATGCCGTACTTAGTACTTACGGTGCAGCCTTCGATTAGCGGTAATAAATCACGCTGTACGCCTTCACGGGAAACATCGCCACCTGAACCACTTTCTTGGCGCTTACATACTTTATCGATTTCATCGATAAATACGATACCATTTTGTTCAACGGCTTCTAACGAACGGGCTTTTAATTCATCGACGTTCAGCATTTTTGCAGCTTCTTCATCTTTGATTTGCTTAAACGCATCTTTAATTTTTAATTTGCGCTTAGACTTTTTATCACCGCCCATGCTCGAAAACATATTTTGCAACTGACTGGTCATTTCTTCCATGCCAGCAGGTGCCATAATTTCTACGCCCATTTGTGATTGCTGAGCAAGATCGATTTCAATTTCTTTATCGTCTAGCTGACCTTCACGTAATTTTTTACGGAAAATCTGACGCGTTGAAGAATCTTCTTTTTTCGGTTCTTCAGTCGTATCCCATTCTGTTTTTTCACTGGTACGAGCTGGCGGTAATAACACATCAAGAATACGTTCTTCAGCGGCTTCATAAGCGCGCTGATCAACCTTCAGCATTTCTTGCTCACGCAGCATTTTAAAGCCCGTTTCAACAAGATCACGAATGATGGATTCTACGTCTTTGCCGACATAACCTACTTCGGTAAATTTCGTTGCTTCAATTTTAATGAACGGCGCGTTAGCCAGTTTTGCAAGGCGACGAGCAATTTCAGTTTTACCGACACCCGTTGGGCCAATCATTAAAATATTTTTTGGGGTAACTTCTTCGCGCAGCTCTTCATTAAGCTGCATACGACGCCAGCGATTTCGCAAGGCAATGGCAACGGCGCGCTTTGCTTCATTCTGGCCAACAATGTGACGGTCTAATTCGTGGGCAATTTCTCTTGGGGTCATCTGACTCATTTTTCTTCCCCTTCTGCAGCAATGGCTTTAATTTCAGCCGGTGCGATCATGGATTCAATAGTAAAATTTTGGTTGGTAAAGACACAGATATCGCCAGCAATGGTTAAGCTTTTTTCAACGATCTCACGAGCCGATAGCTCGGTATTATCAAGCAATGCACGAGCTGAAGCCAAAGCGAAGTTACCGCCAGAGCCAACACCCACAAGATCATCTTCTGGCTGTAATACATCACCGTTGCCGGTAATGATTAATGTTGCAGTATGGTCGGCAACCGCAAGGATAGCTTCTAGCTTACGAAGGGCTCGGTCCGAACGCCATTCTTTAGCGAGTTCAACCGCGGCACGGGTCAGCTGACCTTGGTTTTTTTGCAGTTGAGTTTCAAGTTTTTCAAAAAGGGTAAAAGCATCGGCTGTTGCGCCAGCGAAACCTGCCAGTACTTGGCCATTGAATAGGCGACGCACTTTTTTAGCATTACCCTTCATTACGGTATTGCCTAATGAGACTTGGCCATCACCACCAATTACGACTTCGTTACCACGTCGTACGGATACAATTGTTGTCATCTTCTGCTCCAAAATATTCGATTGGTTGCCGTATAAATATTTGTGATAGCAACCCTAGTTCAAACTAATTGGGGGCAGTCAGATCGAATTTCAACCCTGAAACATACCGGCACGAAGATCTTTCGCCGTCGCAATTTCTCGACCTGCTTGATAGATAGTGCCATGAGCAATTGCCAGCACCGTTTGGCGGGCAACAATACGACGAATATTAATTTTATATTCGATACAACCTGCATCTGGGGTTATTTCATTTTTAAGTCTCAAATCACCCACGCCAAGTGCTCTAACTTTCCCTGAGTAGCCACTCCAGCCCAGATAAAAGCCCAGCGTTTGCCACAGGCCTTCTAGCATTAAACTGCCCGGCATCAGCGGATCACCGATAAAATGATGTTCGAAAAACCAACATTCTGGGTTGATATCAAACTCGGCGATTATTTCACCTTTTTTAAACAAACCCGCATGAGGTTTAATATCAACAATGCGGCTCATCATGAGCAACGGCCCTGCTGGTAACTGGGCTTCGCTTGATTTAAACAAACCTCCCTGCCCACAAGATTCTAAATCTTCTCTGCTAAATTGCACCTGCTGGGTAAGGGGCGTTACGGGAGCATTCGAGGCTGGTTTTGCCACTAATTTTGGGGCTATTGGTTGCACAATTGACTCACAAGACAACAAGGAAGGAGTAGGATAAGCGGTAAGTCCTTTAATTAGAAACGACAAACATCTATGATAATTTCGCCATAATCCCTTTTATCGATTCTAAGCGCCAATTCACCCTGTGGGAAAGCTACTTGATCGGCTTTTTAAATACGATGGCATTGATTCGGTGGTTGGCTAAAACATCCTGAGCTTTGTTCATTATTGAACGATCGGTGAAAGGGCCAACCATAACGCGATAATACGGCGTACCTTTTACACTGACCTCTTCAATAGAGGCCGATAGATTTTCTAAAATCAGCTGAACCTTTAAGCGATCAGCTTGTTCACTTGTTCTGAAGGATGCCGCCTGAAGGTTGTATTGGTATTTAGCTACATCGGTTTTAGGTGTTGATTTATAGTGTGACTCTTCTGCCTTGGGTACCGGCACATCACTGTCTTTTAATAGTTTATAAAAATCATACGCTGGTTTAGCCGCTATTTTTTCAGCTTCTTTTCGTGCTTCTTCTTTTGCTCGCGAAACACCCGTTTGTAATACTTTTTTAGCATCCCCTTTTACCGCGTCCAGCTCATCACCGGATGGCACTGTCTTTAAAAAGAACAGAAATCCGACAAAGGCGACCGCCAATAATGGGGTTAATAACCAAACAATTTTAGGAATACGACTTGTGCTTTCCGACATGGGAGACCTTGGTAAATAAAGAAATAATCGCTATTCAGTCACGAGCGAATAATAATGCCCTCTAAGATAGCTGAAAATTTTTAAGATGCTACCCGCTTTATGATTTATCATAAGGTTTTTACTTAATTTTAACTTTCTTTAGCCTGCATTCTTCAAATGGATAAGACAAATGACTTCAGCCGTTAAACCGAATCTACGCAACCCCATTCACCTCTTGGCCTTTGGTCTAGGCTCTGGCTGTGCGCCTAAAGCTCCAGGAACGTTCGGTACCCTCGCCGCAATTCCATTTTGGTGGCTGTTTCTGCAAGACGTTCCTCTGATTCCTTATTTATGTGTTTTGATCGCAGGTTTTGCCTTTGGCGTATACCTGTGCGAACAAACCTCAAAGGATTTAGGTGTACATGATCACGGCGGCATTGTTTGGGATGAATGGATTGGCTTGTGGATAACTTATCTTGCACTGCCTGCAGGCATCGAATGGGCAGTGATTGGTTTTATTCTTTTCCGCTTTTTCGATATTTTAAAACCGTGGCCGATTAAGTGGCTGGATGAAAAGGTTCATGGCGGTTTTGGTATTATGATTGATGATGTTTTAGCGGGAATCTTTGCATTAGCTTGTGTGCAGGGACTGGCATACTTTTTTTAATTAAACAGATTTTAGAACAAAAAGAGCCGACCACTCTTCTTGTTCTAACTCAAACAGCTCTAACTCAAACAGCTACTGATCCCAAACAAATAACTTCTCTACGCCCCACCAAATTCCCATAAAGAAATACCCCAGCGGGCCATAGGTGGCTTGCTTTTCTGCCGACAGTTCAATCGATGCATAGTTAACCTGGCTATTAAGATATTTCATCCGCCCCTCTAAACGATCGATTTCACTTTGCGTACGATTCAGTTCTCGCTCTATTTTTAAAATATCGTCAATTTCATCCGCTCGATTTAATAGCATCTGAATACGATCGCGTAATTTATACAAGTTGGTTAAACGCGCTTTGTTATCGATAAACTCGGTTGTAACGTCTTGCACATTTTCATTTTCAGACTTAATTTCACCGACTTTTCTTAACTCAGCCAAAGCCACGTCATAGTGCTCTTGTGGAACGCGGATCGATAAGTTGAATGACTTACCTTGCTCGCCTTGGGTATTCTGAATATAGCCAGATTGCTGCTCGATTATGGCTTTTGCTTGTTTTTCGGCATGGGCTAAATCCTTCACGCTAAGTGTCAGCCAGCTGCGTTTGATCAACTTGCGGGGCGTATCCGTATCGCTGCGATTCATATCATGGCTATCACTGCGTACCGACTTTAAAGAAGAAACCGGAGCCGCTTCCATCGCCATCGCTGATCGGCCCTGCATGCCATAGCCTTGGTCATGACCCTGATGACTCGCGCACCCAGTCAGTAGCAGCCCGGTGCTCATTGCCAGCAATATTAGGATTTGTTTGGTTAAATAGGTTTTCATTTCAAGTTCCCCTTCATGATTTATTTTCTGAATGTCTACTTTCTTTATTTCTATTATGGCAGCTGAATTAGTGTCTAAAATAACGTAACCAGCGCCAAACGTTTAATAAGCTAGCAAGAGAGCCGGCAACATAGGTGAGCGCCGCCGCTAATAAAATCGTATGAGCATCCTTCATATCTTGTTCATTAAGATACTCGCCTTTTTCCAATATAGGCAAGGCTTTGCCAAAGCTCGCATCCCACTCAACCGGTAAAGTAATCAAGTGGACGAGGGTGCTGGCTAATATCGAGATAACGGCAATACCCAACGTCACACGACTCGCTGCTGGGCTGACGAAAGCCAGCATCGGGCTGATCCAAAAGGCGATAGGCGTTATTCGCTGAGCAACATTGGCAAACTTGGCGGCGCTGATACGGGCATTAAAAGTTTTCTCTTTATTGTGATCTTGAATCGCATGGCCGACTTCATGAGCCGCTACCACAATAGCGGTGAGCGAGCGTCCCTCGAGCTTATCAGGAGTGAGCCTCACCATTTTATCCACAGGATCATAATGATCACCCGCTTCGGTTGCTTCAACCTGAACTCCCTCTAATCCATGAGCGTTGATTAAATGCAGGGCCAGCTCGCCTCCCGTGCCGGGAAAGTCTTCACGCTCATGACTATGACGCTTTAAGACGCGCCCGACCCACCATTGCGGCAAGAAGAATAGCGCGACTGCTAAAATAAAAACCAAAATCCATATCATGCCAATCTACCTTACTCTAAATGAAAGCCCTAAATGAAAAACCCTAATGAATACTTTAAATAACACTCTAAAATACGCGCAATAAACGACAAAACTATAAGTGACCAATCATCATATCAAGGTTGAATTAACATTACTGCGCCCCTAAATTAGTCAGCGGCGATTAATCTTGTTAAAATGCGCCCCAAATTTATATAAACATCATTAATTGCCTGCTTGTTAGCCGTTTATAACGGTTATTGACTTCAAGCATCCGAGGTTTCCCCTTTGAGCATTAAATACATCGCTTCCTCTAAATTGCCAACGCCTTTTGGCACGTTCACCATGCATGGTTTCGAAGACGAAAGCACAGGGAAAGAGCATGTTGCCTTATCAATGGGGGATATCGACTCTGGTGAACCTGTTTTAGCCCGCGCCCACTCTGAATGTCTTACTGGTGATGCGCTTTTCAGCATGCGCTGCGATTGTGGCTATCAGTTAGAAACAGCATTGAGCTCTGTGGCAAAAGCCGGTCGTGGTGTTGTTCTGTATTTGCGCCAAGAAGGTCGTGGCATTGGTCTATTAAACAAGATTAAAGCCTACAATTTGCAAGACCAAGGTGCCGATACTGTAGAAGCCAACGAGCAGCTAGGTTTTGGCGCTGATATGCGCACCTACGATATGTGCCAGCCAATGTTAGCTCACTTAGGCGTTAAGACGATTCGCTTGATGACCAACAACCCACGCAAAGTGAAAGCGCTGTCAGAGGCTGGGGTTAATGTTTTAGAGCGTGTTGCAATTGAAGTAGGTCGTAACCCGCATAACGATGGTTATTTGAATACCAAAGCGAGCAAGCTAGGGCACTATTTAAATAGTAATGTTAAAGCAGCGGCGAATTCTACAATTAGCCATCAAGATGACGACGCTTAATCAGCGTCGCTTTCTCTTGAGGTCATTATCTTAAGATCATAATGAAGTGCTGTGTTAGGAAGTGATGCGCTATAAACAGTTCATCACTTTAGCAACGATAGCAGCTTTGTCGATGGCAACATCTTCGAACTGCTGCACAGGGGATGCGTGTTCAATATAACGATCCGGTATTCCCATTAGCTGACAAGGAACGTGTAATCCTTGTTTAGCCAAGAACTCCAAAACAGCAGACCCTGCGCCACCCATAATCGCATTTTCTTCGATACAGATTAACTGGTCATGAGACTCAGCTAATTCTGTGACTAACGCTTCATCCAACGGTTTCACAAAGCGCATATCCGCAATACTGACTTCAATGCCTTGCTCGGCCAATTCATCAGCGGCGGCTAAGGCAAAGTTCACACATGAACCAAACGCTAATACCGCGATAGCCTTGTTGGAATCCGCAATACGCTGGCGGCGCATAATGCCTTTACCAATGTCTAACAATTCCATCTTAGTTTGCACCTCGATGCCAGTACCTGAACCACGCGGATATCGAACCGCCGTTGGTCCTTGGTATTGGTAACCGGTATAAAGCATTTGGCGGCACTCATCTTCGTTCGAAGGTGCCATGATAACCATGTTCGGAATCGGACGTAAAAAGCTGTAATCGTAAGCGCCATGGTGTGTTGGGCCATCTTCACCCACCAGCCCTGCACGGTCGATAGCAAACATCACATCGAGATTTTGCAATGCAACATCATGAATCAGTTGATCGTAGCCACGCTGTAAAAAGGTCGAATAAATCGCCACAACGGGCTTAGCACCTTCGCATGCCATACCCGCCGCCAGTGTTACGGCATGCTGTTCGGCAATGGCTACATCAAAATAACGTTGAGGGTACAACTCAGAGAAACGGATCATGTCCGACCCTTCACGCATTGCTGGGGTAATCCCCATTAAGCGCTCATCAACGTCGGCCATGTCGCATAGCCAATTACCAAAAACATTAGAGTAACTTTGAATCGCAATCCCAGCGGGCGCTTTGACATGTTGTTTTTTCAGCGCATGGTATTTAATTTGCTCTACTTCGGCTGGCGCAAAACCTTTGCCTTTTTTGGTAACCACGTGAAGAATTTTTGGCCCAGGCAGTTTTTTCAAGTTCGCCAAGGTATGCACAAGCTCTTCAGTATCATGGCCATCAATCGGGCCATAATAATTAAAGCCCAGCTCTTCAAAGAAGATCCCTGGCGCAACCATCGCTTTCATGTGCTCTTCGGTCTTACGCATGAACTCCCAAGCGGTCGTGCTTTTTTGCAGAATTTTTTTGCTACCTTCGCGAAACGAAGTGTAGCTAGGGCTCGCCCAAAGACGCGTGAAGTACTTGTTCAAAGCCCCCACGTTATCAGAGATCGCCATGTCGTTATCATTGAGGATAACCAACATATCCGCTTTCTCATGACCTGCATGGTTTAAGGCTTCAAAGGCCATTCCCGCGGTCATTGCACCATCACCAATAATGGCAACGGCTTGATTATCTTTGCCCATCGCGCGCATGCCTAAGCTCATGCCCATGGCGGCACTGATTGAGGTACTTGAGTGGCCTACGCCAAAGGTATCGTATTCGCTTTCGCTGCGCAGAGGAAAAGCCGCTGGGCCTTCTTTACTGCGAATTTTGGTCATCTGCTCGCGACGACCGGTAATGATCTTGTGTGGATACGCCTGATGGCCAACATCCCAAACTAACTTGTCGTTGGGTGTATCAAAAACATAATGAAGCGCCGTCGTCAATTCGACCACGCCTAGACCCGCACCAAAGTGCCCACCGGATTGGCCAACACTGTAGATAAGGTATTCGCGTAACTCGTGATTAAATTGCTCAAGTTGATCGAGAGCCAATAAGCGCAAGTCTGCCGCTTCGGTCACAGAGTCCAATAACGGCGTTGCGGGTCTTTCATTGGGTATTTCAGTAAACATGCACTTCACGACGTTAGCTGGCCTGTTGGAAAGTCGCTAATCAACCTTTCCACAAGCTCGTATTCATTTTAGAAAAGGCGCTATTCTACCCCCCTATCTCGGCAAGTAGAACCTATTAACCTGTAATAACCCCTAATAACCACGATTAAGAACAGATAGTGCGTCCTTAATTTATTGCCGCTCGTTCTTAATTATAGCTATTCACGCTTAATTTATCGCTCTTAGCGACAGCACCAGCATCACTACCAGCATCACTACCAGCACTACTGCCAATAATACTCACCCACATTAATGATCACGAGTAATGATGTATTCCGCGAGTTGTTCGAGCGCCGAAGTATCACCAGAAAGATTTCTTAAGGCCTCTAAAGCCTGCTGGCGTAGCTGCTCTGCTTTATCTTTAGCGCCTTCTAAGCCTAGTAGTGCTGGATACGTTGGCTTATTTAATGCGATATCTGCGCCCTGCTGCTTACCGAGGGTTGCGGTATCACTTTCAATATCTAGGATGTCATCCTGGACTTGAAAAGCTAGGCCAATCGCATTGGCATACGTCGTGAGATGCTGCAAAGTATCGGCGTTTGGGGCTCCGCATACCGCTCCCATCAAAACACTGATGCGAATTAAAGCACCGGTTTTATGTGCATGCATACGCTCTAGATGAGTAAGGTCGACGTCTTTACCAACAGACGCTAGGTCAATCGCTTGCCCAGCAACCATTCCTGATGCGCCCGCACCTTGGCTTAATAGACTCACTAATTTTAAACGCTGAGCGATTGTAAACTCGGCAGGCATATCAACAAGAATTTCGAAGGCGCCGGTTAAGAGCGCATCACCCGCCAATATGGCCGTCGCTTCGTTAAATTTAATATGGCAGGTTGGCTGTCCACGACGCAACGCATCATCGTCCATGGCAGGCAGATCATCGTGCACTAACGAATAGCTGTGCACCATTTCAATCGCCGCCATCGCAATATCAACACGTTCATCATCAATTCCCATGGCCTGAGCCGTCGCTTGCACCAAAAAAGGTCGAACGCGCTTACCACCATTAAGCAGGCTATAAACCATGGCGTCGGCAAGATAAGGGTCACTAATATTTAAGTGTTTGATGGCATTATTTAAGGCATTTTCACAACGTTCCTGACTCGTCAGTAACTGCTGCTTAAAAGTCGTGGGTAGCGTCATAACAATGAGTCTTCGTCTTCAGCAGATGGACTATTAAACGGCTGTGCTTCCATCTGGCCATTTTTTTGTAGCAGCAGCTGAACTTTTTGCTCCGCTTTAGCCAAGGCGTTTTGGCAGTCGCGGGTATATTTAATCCCTTGTTCAAACGCTTTTAATGAATCTTCTAGGCTCATTTCGCCAGATTCCATGCGCTCAACGAGACTTTCTAATTCCGCTAGGGATTGTTCAAAATGGAAGGTTGTTTTCGCCATGGTTCACCTATGTTTGCCGCTTAAGCCATCACTCTGTGGCGCCACACTAACCGAGCATTACTTTCTAATCAAGTGAGTAATTAACTGTGAATTCATGTAGTTACTTTTACGGCAGAATAAAAATCTTTGTCTACACTTTTGTTATACACCTTTATTTTCCGTTAATTTTTGAAAGAGCAAAAGGAGCAGCAGTGGATCTCGCATCTCTGATTGGAATTTTAGGCGCCTTTGGCTTAGTGATCATGTCAATGGTTATGGGTGGCGACATCATGATGTTCGTCAACGTCCCCTCTCTACTCATCGTAGTGGGCGGAAGCTTATTTGTAGTATTAATGAAATTTGAAATTGGCGCTTTTTTCGGGTCTTTTGGCATTATGGCAAAAGCCTTTATGTTTAAAGTCAGCAAGCCAGAAGAAATCATTGAAGAAACCGTTGAACTGGCTGGCCTTGCACGAAAGGGCGGCCTTCTTTCTTTGGAAGGGAAAGAGGTTAGTAACGATTTTTTGGCCAAAGGTATTCAGCTTCTTGTTGATGGCCATGACCCTGAAGTTGTTAAAGCCTTACTCGGCAAAGATATGAAAATGGCACAAGAACGCCATAAGTACGGAGCAACCTTTTTTACCCACATGGGCGATGTTGGTCCGGCAATGGGAATGATCGGTACACTCATTGGGCTAGTAGCCATGCTTGCCAATATGGATGATCCAAAATCCATTGGCCCTGCTATGGCGGTTGCCCTATTAACCACACTCTACGGTGCCATGATGGCGACGATGGTCATGATTCCGTTTGCTGATAAATTAACGCTGCGTGCCGAACAAGAGGGATTGATTCAGTCAATGATCATTGATGCCCTCATCGCGATTCAAGGTGGTCAAAACCCTCGAGTAATCGAGGCGATGCTACAGAATTACGTCAAAGAAAAACAACGAGCGGTAGCGGAGTAGTCAATAATGAGTGATGAGGAAGAAGAAGTCTGTGAATGCCCCGCGGGGATTCCTGCTTGGGTAATGACATTTGCAGATTTAATGTCACTACTCATGTGCTTCTTCGTTTTATTATTATCATTTGCCGAAATGGATGCATTAAAGTTTAAGCGCTTAGCCGGTGAACTGCGCCAAGCTTTTGGGGTGCAAGCCGAAGTAAAAGCCGATGATCCACCTAAAGGCACCAGTGTTATCGCTAGGCATTTCAGCCCCTCTATTCCTGAGCCAACGCCTATCAATGAAGTACGGCAAAAAACCAGTGATTTATCAAAGAGTAGCTTAGAAGTACTCTGCCAAGATGAAGTAACTCAGCAGCAAGAACGCCAAGGTGAAGAAGGTCAAAAGACTCGTGAGATCGCTGTTCCAAAAGACTCAGCTGATGAAAAGAAAGCAGAAGAAACGGCCGTCGAAATTGCCGCCGAACTAGAGACTGAAGTTTCTAGCGGCAAAATTGAGGTTGAAACCCAAGGTAAAAAAGTCGTTATTCGAATCAGAGAAAATGGCGCTTTCAAATCAGGCTCTGACTATATAGACGACAGATTCCTACCGGTTATCGATAAAATTCGTGAGGTATTAGTCACCATTCCTGGTCGCATCTCAGTTGAAGGGCATACCGATAACATTCCTACCGTCGGCGGACGCTTTCGTTCTAACTGGGCATTATCAACCGCCCGAGCAGCGGCATTTGCCGAAGAACTTTTCATTGCGCCAGAAATGGGGCAAGAAAGATTTCAAGTGGTTGGCCACGGCGACGTTAGACCTTTGGTGGAAAATACCGACGCGGCATCTAGGGCGAAAAACCGCCGAGTCGAAATTATCATTCTACAAAGTAATGAAAATGATGACGACGACAAACCGCTCATCGAAAACCCAGAACCCGATATAAATGATGCATTGAATGCATCACCAGAAGACTTTGAACTCGACCCAACTGATATTTTTTAAGCGTATTAGCAATTAAAAAGGTACAAGAATGACAACTGAACGTCGCCGTTTTTTCCGTATTGATGATGAGGCCGAAATCAGCTTTAAAATGATCACCGATGAAGAGTATCAAGCTTGGGAAGATGGCCAGCTTGATGACAGCAACGAAACGATCAACCAAATCGATACCGAACTAGAATCGGCGATAGAAGCCTTAGCAAACCAGCACCCTCAACTAGCCACGATTTGCACGCTACTCAATAAGAAAATTAACCTATCCATTTGTGGGCATGCCAAAACTCACGGTTTTATTGATAATGGCGAATTGAAACCCGTTAATCTTAGCGCTTGTGGAATATCGTTTCATACCGAACAGAAAATCCCCGATGACGAAAACCTATTATTACAGTTAAAGCTGAAACCCTCTGACGTCGCAATTATTACTGCCGGTAAGGTTGTGGGTTCCGGTATTAAAGATGGAAAACAGATTGTTCGCGTCGACTTTCAAGACTTAGATGATCACAATCAGAACCTACTCATGCAGCACTTATTTCAAGTACAAAGTCGAGAGCTGAAAAAGAAACGCGATCATAACTAATGGACTTATTTAAATCGTGCGCTGACCCATCGTTTATTCAAACTGAGAAATTTTTGTAGCAATTGAGGCCAATTTATTTGAAATCATTGCAAAGCCATCATGAAACCGTAATCTAGGAAATATAAAGTAAGCCATACTAATGTCGTAGTTAGTGGGAGCTCACGGCATAAAAACAATAATACACCTCAAACAGAGCAAATTCATGATGATGCAAAAAACACTCACATTAGCATTAGGCGCAGGCTTGATGTTAGGCAGTCTTCAATCTCAAGCATTTACGCAACCTACGCACAAGCGCCTAGTAGAAGATGCCGTTGCTTATATGGCTGCACACCCCGATACAACAAATTTCGCTAAATTGGCTGCCACAGCGCAAGCGGCTGGCTATACCATCGAGCAGTTTGCCAACGCACTGGGCCAAGGCGCACGTGATGTTGATGACTTTGCAGATACCTATTTATGCGGTGCAGTAACCGGTGATTGTGTACGAGCTCCTGTTTTTGGCGTGGGTAGCTTTGTAGCAACCTATACCGCTTGGTGGCATTTCCAGAACCACTCTCGTGGTGGCGATGCACACGGAAATGATCTTGCGGGCTACAACTACAGCCAAATTCCAGTGAAAGGCACTGAGGATACTTTGTTAGGCACATGGTTGGTCGGCGACCACTTAGATGATGGCAAAGGTGGCATGACAGGCTGGTGCTTTTGGCGCTGGTGTAATGAAGATTCAGAGTACAACTCTTACGAAAAAACGGCTAAAAATTACAGTGTCGGAAGCTATAACAGCAAGTCTCATTACGACGACTTTGAAGATGCAGCCTTTCAACCTATCGATAACTTAGGGCAATACTGGTACAACGAGTTCATTAAAACGCCAACGGTACAAACGCTAGGCTTTGCATTACATACCACTGATTTGTTACAACCGCACCATACTTGGACAACGTCAGCGAACAACCACGGTGGTTGGGAGTCTTGGGTTGAAGATAACTATGATGCAAAAGATATGAACAATGATGCCGCAGTTACCGAAGCCATGAACAGCTTTACACCAATCCCAGCAGGCCAAAATGATATTCGCCCACTATTAACCGAAGGTGGCGCTATTTCTTATGGTCAAGGTGGGATCGTTTTGAGTAGTACAAGTGATGCTGATCGTTCAGAAGTAGCGGCTACCGTTATTCCTCATGCGATTGCCATGACAGTGCATGTACTTAACCATGCAGCAGAACGTTTCTAAGCTTATGATTTAACGCGGTGGGCCCATCGCCCACCGTTTTTAATTTTACAACATCCCTAGTGTTCCACCTGTTTTAAGCCAGCGCAAGCTGATTGCTTATCGCCTCCTTGTATCTACTTGATACAGCAATAACGTCAAAACTATAAATAATAATGAGAACGGAAGGCGGTTCTATTTCTTACAGCCAAGGCGGCGTTGTATTAAGCAGTACTAATGAAGCAGACCGTATTGATGTGGCAAACGTCGTGATTCCTCACGCAATTGCGATGACTGTTCACATTTTAAATCACGCAGCGGATCGTTTCTAGTTTCTCTATGTGATACAAAGAGATGATATAAATAAGCAGCCCGAAAATATTTCGGGCTGCTTTAAAAAATAATATAAATGATGATATCTATGAAAATTTTAATTGCTTTATTAATCACTCTTTCAGCGAATATTTCGCTCGCAAAAGTCCAATACGATATTAAAGATCCGAATATTGCAGCCACAATGGGAGAGCTGGTATTAAGCGCCAATACCGTAGAAATGTTTTGGCATAGCTACAATCACCCAAGCCGCCCTATTACGCCACCGCAAGCGATGCAACGCATTATCGACGATGCTTTATTAGCGCAACATGCACGCAAAGCGTTAGCGAGCGAACTGCTTAATAGTGAAAATAAAGTAGGATTTTCAAATGACGTAATGCTAGAAGATAGAGCGACTGCGCTGATTCGTAAAACCTACGAAAAAGATCTCGTCACCAGTATCAAATCGTTACCTAACGGTCTCGACAGTCTTTACCATTTTAATAATGAATTCAGCGCAGATAAGCTAGCAGAATTGATGACGCTAAAAGCCGCGTTAATGATAGCAGCCAACCCAACGCAAGAAGCAGCAGCAAAGAAAACCATCATTGCTAGCATCGACTTCACGCCCGCAAATTTAACAACCAGTAAGAAAGAATTAACGCTATGGGATATCTACCGTCGCCAAAATGTACAAGGTCGCCTCGCAATACATAAAGCCGACTTAGATCATTTAAAAGGGCAAGTTAAACAGCGTGTAGGCTCATTAGTCGTACTCGCTTGGGCAGAAGCCAATCTGAGTACTGACGATTACAGCGCGATTAAACAAATACTTCTGAATGAACAACATAAAACACGTTTATTAGAAAGCATGGGATTACACGCCGATGTTCACGATGATAATCCAGCATTACGTGAAAAAGCGAAGTCCATCAGTGAAGCTAAAATCAAGCAATTTTATCAAGCAAACAAAGATGAATTTGAAGTCGTTGAGCGGGTTAAGGCTCGACACATTCGAGTGGCTAGCCAAGCGCTTGCTGATCAAGTCGTGGCAGAAATAAAAGCAGGATTAGACTTTACTGCCGCCATTAAAAAATATTCGATAGCCGACGATAAAAACGATGCTATCCCCGGCGACCTAGGTTGGTTGAAGCGCAGTGATAAAAAACGCAGCTGGTTGCATGCTATTGCCTTTGTCCAACAAGCAGGCAAGGTCTCAGCACCGTTTAGAAGTCCGCAAAACCAAGGGGATATCGTTTACGAAATCGTCTTTGCCGATGAGCGAGTTGATGGTCACTTACCTTACAGCGACCCAACTGTACACTATGAAGCAAGCCGAGATATCGCACTAAAAGAATTGCGTGAAGAGTTTATCGCCTTGCAATCGAATCTTCGTAACAATGCCGACATCCACTTAAATAAAGCCGCGTTGAAATAGGGTCTGTTATGCGAATGTTTCTTGTCATTACAATGGTCGTTATTGCCAGTCTCATTATATTTTGGCAACCCGATGCAAAGATTCTATTTTGGCAAGAAAGTATTTCGGATTCTATCGCCTCAAAAAACGAAGCAAAAAATAGCACGGTAATTTTACCTAGCCGCATAAACCAAGTTCAAACTGAAGAAAAGAGCACGCCTCAATATGAGAGCAAGCGGGATGAAATCGTGGAGGATTTCATCCCTAACCCAGAGGCCGTTGCTTCTATGCGCCAAGCCCGACTAGAGGGAGATCCAAGAGCGCCGAAGCTTGGAAACCACCATGAACGCGAAAAACCAACAGAAGAAGAACTTGGCGATCATGAGCAATACTTAGAATATGAACGTCGTCAGCAAAAACGTGTTTTTCGAGCTTACGTAGAAGCCAGTAAAGTTAAAACCGCACAGTTACGCAGCATGATAGAAAAAGGCAAGACCGAAGGCGTAAGCCCAGAAGAGATCGCCTTTGCCGAAGATAAAATTCGCGGCATTGAAGAAATGGCGATCAAACTACAGCAAGATCATCCTGACATTATGGAAACCAGCTATCAGCCTCCAGCCGATTGGCTAATTGAAAGCCTAGGGAAAGATGACAATCCTATTAAATCTACTGAAACCCAAGCTCAAATTGCACAATAATTGTTCTTTAAGTGCCCTTCTAGCCCTTCGGCATATCCCTATTTAATTCAATGCAGGTATACTAGCCGGTATGAATATTAAAAGATGCCAGGAGCATGACGCCTAGTGAGTAAGCCTCGGAATAAAAAACCTCAAGATCCACACGCCGCCCGTGAAGCTAAGAATTATGAAAATCCGGTTCCAAGCCGCGAGTTTATTCTTGAAACCTTAGTTGCTTTAGCCACTCCTTCTACCTATGAGGAAGTTTGCGCTGCGCTGCATGTTGATGACGAGGATCGTACTGAAGGAGTACGCCGTCGGTTAATTGCTATGGCCCGTGATGCCCAAATAGACAGCAACCGCGGTCGTCAAACCTATTTCCCACTTGATCCTAAAAAGGTCACTACCGGTATATTGCAGGGCCACAAAGATGGCTACGGCTTTTTACTGCGTGAAGACGGCGATGATGTTTACATCTCGAACAACCAAATGCGCAAAGCCTTTCATGGCGATAAAGCGATGGTTCGCATTACCGGAACCGATCGTCGTGGCCGTTTAGAAGGTCAGATCGCAAAGGTGCTTGAACATAATACGACGCAAATTGTCGGTCGTTATTTTGAGCAGTCTGGTGGTTTTGGTGTTGTTCGCCCAGATAGTAAACGCGTAAGCCACGAAATCGTGATTGCTGAAAAAGATCGCAACGGTGCTAAGCACGATCAGTTTGTTAATGTTGAGATTATCCAACAGCCACGCCCGGGTGAAATGATCACCGGTCGTGTTGCTGAGGTATTGGGGAATAACCTAGCACCAGGAATGGAAATTGAAGTGGCTATTCGCAGCCATGATATTCCCAATACTTGGTCAAAAGAGTTATTAGAAGAACTTAAATCGATTCCTGAAGAAGTCATCGAAAAAGATAAGAAGAAACGTGTCGATTTACGCGACCTTCCATTCGTCACCATCGATGGTGAAGACGCACGTGATTTTGATGATGCGGTGTATGTTGAAAAAAACAAACGCACCAACGGCTGGCGCTTATTTGTTGCCATTGCCGATGTATCGCATTACGTGCCAGTGGGCAGTGAATTAGATAAAGAAGCGACTAAGCGCGCGACCTCGGTTTACTTCCCCGCTAACGTTATTCCGATGCTGCCAGAAGTCATTTCTAATGGCTTATGCTCGCTGAACCCTGAAGTTGACCGTTTAGTAATGGTTTGCGAAGTGACGATCAGTGAAAAAGGCAAGATGTCGGGCTACAAGTTCTACGAAGCCGTTATCCACAGCCACGCACGCTTAACCTACAACCTTGTATGGGAAATGCTGCAAAAGCCGATGACGGATGAAGGCAAGCAATGGCGTAAACAATATCGCCCTGTTGTGCCTCATTTAGAAACTATGTACGGCTTGTACAAAATGCTGCGTAAAGGCCGCACTAAACGTGGCGCCATCGATTTTGAAACCGTAGAAACGAAAATCGAATTCGATAGCCAGCGTAAAATTAGCCAAATTGTTCCAACGTCACGCAACGATGCCCACATGATCATCGAAGAGTGCATGTTGATGGCGAACGTGTGCGCCGCCGACTTTTTAAGCCGTTATAAAGTGCCGGGGTTATTCCGTGTGCATAACGGCCCAAGCGATCAGAAGTTGGATAACTTAAGAGAATTCTTAGGCGAAATGGGCTTGACCATGGCCGGTGGTGATCCATCCCCTAGCCATTATCAAGAACTGTTGAAACAAATTGCCGATCGTCCTGATGCTCAGCTTATTCAAACGGTGATGTTGCGTTCTTTGAGCCAAGCGGTTTATCAGCCTGAAAATGAAGGTCACTTTGGTTTGGCATTTGATGCGTACGCGCACTTCACTTCGCCGATTCGTCGTTACCCTGATTTATTGGTGCATCGCGCTATTCGTTCTGTGATTCGCAGTACTCGCGAATGCAAACACGTTCGTCGTGTTGAAGGTGCAGGTCGCTTAGCGAAGAAGGTTATCTTCCCTTACGATACGCCCGCCATGGAGACCTTAGGTCAACATTGTTCGATGGCCGAACGCCGTGCCGATGATGCGACTCGTGACGTCGTCGACTTCCTGAAATGCGAATATATGGAGCAGCATGTAGGCGATGTATTTGAAGGTACTATTACCGCGGTTACCGGTTTTGGTTTGTTCGTTTCGCTGAATGATGTGTTTGTTGAAGGCTTGGTGCATATCTCCAACCTGAATAACGACTTCTACCAGTTTGATCAGGTGAAGCATCGCTTAGTGGGCGAACGTACTCGCAAAACGTTCCGCTTAGGCGATACACTTTGGATTCAGGTAATGGGGGTTTCTTTAGATGATCGTAAGATCGACTTTGGTTTGGCTGCTGATCCAGGTGATCAAAGTGCTGCCAATTCTGATCAGAAACCTAGAAGACGCAAGGTCGCTGAAAAAGAATCAAATACCGAGGGCGATAAAAAGAAACGTCGCGGCCCTCGTCGCAATAATCGTAAAAAAACGACTAATACCGGTAAGTCATCCGACGGTGCAGCCGCCAAGAAAGCCTCTACAAAGAAAACCGACTCTAGCAAAAGCGACAGCCCGGCCAAGAAGAAAAAACGCCCAATGTCAAAGCGCCAAAAGTTGAATGGTGCTCAAGCTAAATCGAAGAGTCAAAGCGCAGAGTCTGCAAAAACACGCAAGCCAAAGAAACCAGGGTCTGCGAAAAAGAAAGCCAAAAAATCAAATGCCAAAGCGCATAACGATTAATGTTACCCAGCCCTTAACCTCTTTAGTTTAAGGGCTGAATCTAACGCATTAATCTCCATAGGAAATAGAATGAAACTTGAGATCGTTTACGGTATTCATGCCGTAATGACACTATTGCAACGCAGCCCAGAAAAAGTCACTGAGTTATGGGTAATGAAAACCCGTGATGATAAGCGCATGCAAGACATTATTGAGCTGGCCGAGGCTCAAGAAATCCCCATCATGGAAACCAATAAAGGCTTATTAAGTCAGAAAGCCGATGGAAACCATCAGGGCGTAATTGCTATGCGCTATCCACAACGTGGGTATAGCGAGAAAAACCTAGAAGAAGAGCTGGACAAAATCGAAGGCACACCCTTGCTTCTTATTTTAGACGGCGTAACCGACCCACATAATTTAGGCGCGTGTTTACGTACCGCCGACGCCGCAGGTGTGCACATGGTTATCGCCCCTAAAGATAACTCTGCCCCTTTAAATGCGGTCGCGAGTAAGATTGCTTGTGGTGCGGCTGAAGCTGTTCCGTACATTCAGGTAACCAATCTTTCTCGCACGCTTAAAGATTTACAACAACGTGGCATCTGGATTACAGGCACCGCAGGCGAAGCGACTCAGTCAGTTTACCAAGCCGACATGAAAGGCCCTCTTGCATTAGTGATGGGCGCAGAAGGCAAAGGCATGCGCCGTTTGACTCGCCAACATTGTGATTTTTTAATTAATATTCCAATGGCCGGTGAAGTCAGCTCTCTGAACGTATCGGTTGCTACAGGTGTGTGCTTGTTTGAAGCGGTACGCCAACGTTTAACGAACTAGATCGAAGGATTAACAATGGATTGGTGGCAGGATTTAGTAACACAAAATTATGACTGGCTTTGGGAAGCAGGCTTAACCAGCCTGATCACCTTGATCGCTTCCCTTTCATGGCACTATCTTCATAAAAAAATCGATTCGTTTATCGTAAAAAGTAAAAACCGCTGGGACGATATCGCATTGCATGCTTTTGGTACTCCGGTGAACTGGTTAATTGTGATTATTGGCGCCTCTTGGTTTGCCGATATTACAGCACGCCATTTTGCGGCGGATATTATTGAAAGCATTCCTGTTGCTCGCCAATTAGCCGTACTGGTTATTATTGCTTGGGGAACCTGGCGCTTAATTACCGGCATCGAAGAAAAGCAGCTTGATAAAGGCCATGATCCTACGACTGTTCAGCTCGTTGGCAAGGTGACCAAGCTGACCGTTATCATTCTGATTATTATGCCGATCTTTCAAATTCTCGGCATTTCAATTTCCGGTATGCTGGCGTTTGGTGGCATGGGTGGTTTGATTGTGGGCATGGCGGCTAAGGATTTATTAGCGAACTTTTTTGGTTCGATTATTATTTATTTGGATAAGCCATTTGTGGTGGGTGATTGGATTCGCTCACCCGACCGCAGTATTGAGGGTACGGTTGAGAAAATTGGTTTTCGCTTAACATCCATTCGCACTTTCGATAAGCGTCCGTTGTATGTACCTAACTCGATTTTTACCAATATTTCGGTAGAAAACCCGTCTCGTATGAGCAATCGTCGCATTAACGAGACTATCGGTGTTCGCTACAGTGACTCGAAAAAACTTCCGCTGATTCTTGATGATGTAAGAAACATGCTAGCTCAGCATGAAGATATTGATTCTAACCAAACCTTGATCGTTAACTTTACGAGCTTTGGTGCATCCAGTTTAGATTTCTTTATTTATACCTTCACTAAGACAACGAATTGGGTAGCATTTCATCACATTAAACAGGACGTGATGTTAAAGATTTTAAACATCATTCATGAGCATGGTGCTGATTGCGCATTCCCTTCTCGTACGCTTCATTTGGAATCGGTGCCAGAAAGCTTAAGAGGTTTGAATACTCAAGCATCAGATTCGGTTGCACCGGAGCCTACTCCGTAAACGGGTGTTTTTCTAAAATCCTTATCAATAAAAAAAGCCGTTATCTTCTTAAGAGGATAACGGCTTCAATCTATTTTAATAAATCTACGATTCCAAAAACCTAGAAGTCTTCTTGTGCAATCGTCTCGCTAGCATCCGCTGGACCAGGGATCGTTGTGTTTTCATCAAAGCTAATTTCAACCGACTGAGCTGAGAACATTAAAGTAATCTCACTATTACCCTTGGTTAGCTTTAAAGTGCCTGTCGTTGTAATTCCTTCCTTATTGTACTTAAAGTCAGTGCCGGTAATCGCAACATCTCGACCCAAGGAATTCATATTAATTGAACCATTGATATCAAATTCAGACGAATTCGGAACATCTTCCATCAACTCTAAACTTTCGTATTCAACATAACCTAAATCTGGCTGGAATTCATAGCTAGCATTAGTAATGACGGTTTCAGATTCGTCTTCTTCGACTTGAGTAAACGCTTGTGGATTAAAAACAACCTTAGAGCTCAGTTCGCTAGCTCGCGGACAAGCATTGCTGTCTGAAATTTTGTCGGAGTCCAGTTCATGCAAAGAAGTAAATACATACTCTCCATTGGCATAGGCCTGTGAGTAGCTTGTACTATTATTTAACTTTTGGCGGTGTCTATAATCCTTATAGCCCAAGGTGAACGTTTTAGTGACTTCGTTTGGCTGCTCATCGCAATGCTCTGTAACACTTGTCCAAAGCTCGCCGTCATAAAGTGTTGTACCTAATTGGCAGGCGTTAAAAATAGCTCGACGATAGTCATCTTGAGAAAGACTAATAGAGCCGATATCACAGGGGAAAGTACCATTCGCCGAAAAGATATTCAGGAACTTACCCAAATCCTCTTCAAGCCCTAAAAAAGCACTACGAACATCTAAGTTATCCACAAGAGACGAATACCCTAATAAGGCGATTGCTTTATAATTAGTCGTGCTCCAAGGATCTTCGACAATGACCTTATCTACTGCTTCAAATTCTATCGCAACTAATGAGCCTAACGATGTTGAACTGGTGTCATTGCCACTACAAGCAATCAACCCTGAAGCGGTTCCGGTAATCAGTAATGCCGGTAAAAGACGTGATGTGAGATGTTTTTTCAACATGCTTAATTCTCTATAATTTTATTTTGCTTTGTTGTTAGTCTAATCTAGCTGACATTAATGGCAAACCCAACCGCTTATATTTACCCAATGCTCACACGAAATGCTTATTTGATTGAATATTATCCAACAGCCTGATAAAATCCGCGCTCATTTTTCTGTCTGAGACAGCTAAATTTGGCTCTAAGCCAGTATTTATCAGTCATCAGCGGAAGACTCCTTGCCTTACTAGCACTTATTAAAGTAGTTGGAAGGCTAAACAAACCATAAGGAGCCTAAACATGCGTCATTATGAAGTAGTGTTTTTGGTACACCCTGATCAAAGCGAACAAGTTTCAGCTATGGTAGAGCGTTATACTGCGTCTATCGAAGAGTCTGAAGGCACAATCCACCGTTTGGAAGACTGGGGCCGTCGTCACTTGGCATACCCAATCAACAACATCCATAAAGCTCACTACGTTTTGATGAACATCGAATGTTCTCAAGCCGTTCTTGACGAGCTAACGACTTCTTTCCGTTATAACGATGCTGTTCTTCGTAACATGGTTATTCGTCGTGACGAAGCTGTTACTGAAGTATCTGCAGTTAAAGCGGCTGAAAGCCGTGATGACCGTCGTCGTGATGACCGTCGCCCTGAAGCACCTGTTGCTGAAGTTGCTGACGCCACTGAAACTGAAGAAGTAGTTGCTGACGCACCTGCTGCTGAAGAAGAATAGGAGTTTTACCATGGCACGTTTTTTCCGTCGTCGTAAGTTCTGCCGTTTCACTGCTGAAAACGTTGTAGAGATCGATTATAAAGATCTTGATACGTTGAAAGGCTACGTTACTGAAACTGGCAAGATCGTTCCAAGCCGTATTACCGGTACTCAAGCTAAGTATCAGCGTCAATTGTCTACTGCAATTAAACGCGCTCGTTACATTGCTTTATTGCCATACACTGACGCTCATAAATAAGCGACGGTTGTAGTAATAATGTTTAAAGCCCTAGCCAAATGGAGCATGGATAAACCACTTAACGCAATCCTTGCGATTGTCGCGACGATGTTTATTCCTCTACTCTTCTGGCTAGGCGCTGCTCTTATGGCGCTTTCTATATTGCGTCATGGAGCAAAAGAAGCCGCCAATGTGGTTTTGTGGGGTAGTTTACCGGCGTTTGCTTGGTTGGCTATGGGAGATTCAACGCCTCTTATCACAGCCCTTGGCGCTTCGACTTTAGCCATTATCTTACGTTCGAGCATTGATCTTAGATTAACGCTGCTGAGCGCTAGTGGTATGGGTGTGTTGATTTATTTTGCCTTACCTTTGTTAATGCCTGAGGTATTAGCCGAAGTACAAAAGCAAAGTGAAGTCATGCTAGCAGAAGCCTTAAAGGATAACCTTGAGCTTTGGCATAGCATTCAACCTAAAGTTGGCCCTTTAATGGTTGGGGCATTGGCTGCCGTTCAAACGATGGTCATGGTTTTGTGCTTATTATTAGCGCGCTGGTGGCAAGCGGCCTTTTATAACCCTGGTGGTTATAGTGAAGAATTCCACTCTTTAAGATTACCTGTTGGCTATGCCGTAAGTGTTGTTTTATTGTTGGTTTTTGGCTCGAACCTTCCTCCGTTAATTAGCGGTATATTACCGATATTAATCATTCCTCTTGTCGTTGCGGGTGCCTCTTTTGTGCACAAGCTTGTCGAGATGAAAAACTTAGGTGGACAATGGCTGGTTGCGTTTTATATAAGCGTCTTTCTATTCGGCCCCTACCTATTTACATTACTAATTTTTGTCTCTCTGATCGATAGTCTTATTGATATTAGGGGCAGACTAAAAGACACAGTTGATTGAACCCGAAAGGTCTCGACTCTGTAGTGCTAAGGATTTTATTATGAAAGTTATTCTATTAGAAAAAGTTGCTAAATTAGGCGGCCTAGGCGATACAGTTACTGTTAAGCCAGGTTTCGCACGTAACTTCCTTTTGCCACAAGGCAAAGCAGTTTCTGCAACTAAAGCAAACACTGAACACTTCGAAACTCGTCGTGCAGAGCTTGAGAAAGCCGCTGTTGCTAAATTAGAAGCCGCTCAAGCGCGCAAGACTAAGATCGAAGAAATCGAACTTACTGTTGCTGTTAAAGCTGGCGACGAAGGTAAGTTGTTCGGTTCTTTGGGCAACCGCGATATCGCTGAGCTTGCTACTGAAGCTGGTGTTGAGTTGGTTAAAGCTGAAGTTCGCTTGCCGACTGGTCCGATCCGTAACGTTGGTGAGTTCGACATCACTGTACAGTTACACGCAGAAGTTTCTGCAACATTGAAGCTATTGGTTGTTGCTGAAGACTAATCTCTTTTTGCATAAACTTTAGTTTTATAAAGATGCACTATTAGCTTATGCTAGTAGTGCATTTTTTTTGATTCAAATTCTTGGCTACTGACTGATTAATAATGACTGACAAAGCTGCTGACCAACAAACTTTATCGTTACGTACACCTCCTCATTCTATTGATGCTGAACAATCGGTACTGGGTGGTTTACTACTGGATAACCGTGCTTGGGAATCAGTTTCAGAAGTATTAGAAGACACCGATTTTTACAGCCACAAGCATCGAAATATTTATCGGGCGATTAAGTCTTTGGTTGATCAAGAACAACCGATTGATGTGGTGACCGTCTCGGAAGAACTTGAGGAGCTGGGCACTTTAGATGAAGTCGGGGGCATCGCCTATTTAGGCGAATTAGCCGATATGACGCCGTCGACCGCCAACAGTGGTGCTTATGGGGTTATTGTTAAAGAGCGTTCTCAGCAGCGCCGCCTCATTGAAGCCGCGAGTGATATTACCCAATCGGCGTATGAACCCGAAGGTAAGAACTCTCTCGATATCCTTTCGGATGCCGAACAAAAAATTGCTCAAATCGCGGAAGGTAACCGCAAAGAAGGTGGCCCTGTTGTTGTAGGCCCAATTCTGAAAAGCACACTAGATCAGCTCGACGAATTATTTAATAAGCCTGAAGGATTAAGTGGTATTACTTCGGGCTTTACTGAGATTGATAATCGCACCTCGGGCTTCCAAAAAGCCGATATGGTTGTTGTTGCCGGTCGTCCTTCTATGGGTAAAACGACGTATGCGATGAACCTGGTTGAGAATGCTCTGGTCGCGACTAAACGCCCTTGCATCGTATTCAGTATGGAGATGCCGTCTGAATCGATCGTTATGCGTATGCTATCGTCTATCGGAAAAATCGACCAAACTCGTATTCGTAGTGGTAAGTTAATTGAAGACGATTGGCCTCGCCTTTCGTCTGCAGTAAACATCTTAAAAGATTTACCGCTCTACATTGATGACACCCCAGCTTTAACCCCACAAGATATGCGCGCACGCTGCCGTAAGGTCTATCGTGAGAACGACAACGATCTAGCGCTTGTTATGGTGGATTATATGCAGTTAATGCGGGTGTCTGGGCCATCAGAAGGCCGCTCGCAAGAGATCTCTGAGATCTCGCGTAGTATGAAGGCCATCGCAAAAGAGTTCAGCTGCCCGATCATTGCGCTGTCTCAGCTAAACCGTTCCTTGGAGCAACGTCCTAATAAACGCCCAGTGATGTCAGATCTACGTGAATCAGGTGCAATCGAGCAGGATGCGGATATCATCGCCTTTATTTATCGTGATGAAGTCTATAATGAAGATACTCCCGACAAAGGCATTGCCGAGATCATTACCGGTAAACACCGTAACGGCCCAATTGGTACTGACCGTTTAGCGTTTGTGGGAAAATATACGCGTTTCGAAAATTTGGCGGCGGGTTATGAAGGCAACTGGGATGATGACGAGTAAGCCTGCTGGCTACTCATCGCATTAAGTTAAAGCTTAAGGTCTACCCAAAGGCCTTATTTCATCTCTATTTCGCTTTCAGACTTCATTTCGTCTTCCAGTAATAACTCTTCTTTTATCTTTCGCTCTACCTTTGTCTTTCGCTCTACCTTAAGATTGTTCAATATATTTTTCTACCGCAACTTCTTGCGGAGAGAAATATTGCACTGTTGTGCATGCAGCCACATCACCCAATACATTCACCGACGTTCTACACATATCTAATATTCTATCGACCCCTAGAATAATCGCGATGCCTGCAGCCGGTATACCAACGCCTTCTAAAACCATACTTAAAATAATAATTCCCGCACCTGGCGTTGCCGGCGAACCAATCGAGGCCGCGACGGCCATGGTTACGATAAATACATAGTTAAATAAACTAAGGTCTACGTTAAAGATTTGCGCAAGAAAAACAGTCGCGACACCTTGGTACATTGCGGTACCTGTCATATTAATGGTCGCGCCAAGTGGAATTAAAAAGCGGGATATCTCTGGTTTTACTTTTAATTTTTCTTCTACGACATTAAGCGATATTGGCATTACCGCAGCAGAGCTACTAGTAGAAAATGCCAATAGCAGCAGCTCTCTTACGTTAATGAAAAAAACTTTCAAAGGTTGCCCAGACGTTACCTTGGCAACAGCAAAATACATACATGCGACAATCAACAATCCTAATATGACCGTAAATACATAAATCGCTATGCCTGCTAAAACTTCAATTCCAAGATTCGCTACTAGCTGTGCTATTAAACCAAATACAGCCAAAGGCGCTAGCAACATTGCCCAAGATACGATACGTAAGCTTACTTCTTGCAAGGCACTAAAAAGATCAAATAAAGGTTTTGATTGCTGAGCAGGTATCGATATTAAGGCTGCACCCAGTACTGCCGAAAATAAAATAACCTGCAGCATTTCTCCGGTAGCCATCGACGCTAAAGGATTTTTAGGAATTAATCCTGAGACCTTACTAGGCAACTCTGAAGCAGCAGGGAAACCTTTAGCAACAATATTTGCACCTTCCGCAATACCGGACTCGACCAAAGAAGATGCATCGACAAAGTGACCTGGCTGAATATTTAACGCCAAGAAGATTCCAATGGCAGCGGCAATGGCCGTCGATAGGAGAATAAATGTAATCGCGATAAGGCCATTTTTTTTCATTGCAGCGGGGTTATTATTAGCGGCTAACCCTAGCACGATCGATGCGACAACCAAGGGCACCACGATCATTTGAATGGCCGCTAAAAATATTTGTCCGGGCAATGCCAACCAAGACGTAATTGTTTTTACCGCAGCCGCTGAGACTAAGCCCAAGTCTGGCCCTAATAAAATTCCAGCCAATACCCCAAGAACTAAGGCCAACATCACCTTCAGCCAAAGCCGACCATTAATCATTTTCTCAAACTGTTCAGAGATATTTTTTAACGGATTAGCAAATCTTTTTTTCATGCTTAATACTCGTATTAACGATGATTCAATGGCGCATTGTTAGTGAGTTATATTCAAATAGGAGAGCCGGTTAGCTTTATTCAAAAAACCAACTAATTAATAGTGCGCGCACATTAGAGCCCAATACCGCATTAAGAATATCAGTTATATCGAATAATACATTGCGCTATGACACTGCCTTGAATAGAGAGTATTAGAGTCCTGAGTCCTTCAACAGCTGCTTCATTTTTTTCTGTAGGTCTTTGCGCTCGATCGGTATTTCGACATGCTCGGGCAAGGCTTTTGGTAATTCGATTTCGATGCTTTCTCCGGCAGCGACTCTCTCCATTAGCATGACATAATTACGTTCAAATACTGGAAACGCTTTTGCTTCCACTGAGTTCGCTAAAAAGAACCAGTCACTAGCACGACCGGCATAATAAACAGCCGGGTGAGACCATTTATATTCTTTTTTCGGTGACGGTGCACGACAGGCTTCAATATAAGCAGAATGAGCATCGGGCATGCCCAATAATTTATGCGCTGAAGACTGGCACGACTCAATCATGTCGTGCACATTGGGTAAGAATTTTTGCTGCTTAACGACTTGCTCAGCGGCAAACATGATCGTCTCGGCGGGGTAATCAACCAATAAGCGTGCCCACAATTGTTTTGCGAGCTTGACCGTTTCTAAATCGGGAAAGGCTTTTAGAAATTGATTGTGATAATTAAAACGCAGTAAGGCAAATACCTGATTAATGGCATCTCGTTGATGGTCATCTAACTTACGAGTCGGCGACTCTTGATCACCAGTCGTTATCGAGGAGCTGGTCGAGACTCGCTGAAGCTGTTGAGTTACTTGATTGAGCAGTTCCTGATTTTGCATAGTTGCCACCTGTTTGAGAGCCTTGGTTTAACTGCCTTGCCCATTGCTGCTTAGCATACTGTAAAAATTTACTATTCCAACTGGTTTGCAACTGATTGGAATCACGCCAATATAAAACAAATTCACCGATCAAGCTTTTCGCATAATTCACATCGATGTGTGCCATTGCCAGAATATCATAACAGTCGTTATCTGGCTGCCAATCTGCACTGATGCGGGTTGGCATCGACGAGTGCTCTAGCGAAGAGGAATAACGCGCCCACTGCTGTCGCACGTGCTGAATAAACTTGGTATTCCAGGTTTTATGCGCATCCCCACGCTCTTGCCAGTATAAGACAAACTCGGGAATAGAGTCTTGAATAAACTGCGGCTTAATACCTGCCCGCTGCAGTATCTGCTGCGCATCCAAACTGGGCTGCCACTGTTGAGTAATTGGCCCTGCCTCTTCACGGCGAGCCTGAAATCGCTCTTGGCGATCAGGACCTTGCGTATGATTAGTACTGAAAGAAGCTTTTTCTGCGATACGCTGCTGCTTTTTATGGGCATCGGTTTGCGTATAAACCCAGTGTTTTTTAATAAAACGGAAAAACTGGGTATTCCAGTCATTGCGATTATTGCCATTCTCTCGTGCCTGCAGAATAAACTCATCCAACTTCGATAAACTATAACTGTCGGGAATTCCGTGTTGCTGTAAACGGTTCAAGCCATCACGCGTCGGTTGCCACTGTTGCTGCATGGGCTGTTTTGAGTTGACCTGCTGACCCGCCAAGTGTTGACCCGACGAGTGCTGCCCTGACGACGACTGAAAGGACGGTTGCTGATAGTTCGGCTGCACAGGTCTTTGCAATGTTTGCTGAAAAGGCTGTTGCTGCTGAGGCGACGATACGGCTTCTTGTGGTGGCTGCTGCTGAGCCTGATTCGGGAAGCAAAAGATCAGCTGCGGAGCATCAGGAAATAATGGAGATACCAGTTTCACTAAACCTTTTTCGTGCAGGCTGCGAAGTACTAGACGAATCTTTTGATCATCCCAAAAAGATAATACCTGGCGTACTTGGTCATTATTAATATGCCATTGAATGCCGCCCAGTGCTTGAGCAATATCATTCAGCCAGGTCAGGGCAATTGCCTCTTCCAAACCAATGGTTGCGGCAAGTGCTGGGGAGAAAACTAATGTTTTATCAGCAATCAGTGGGTGCATGAATTTAACAACTCTATTAATTAAAAATGTACTTTACAAGGTCAGTGCTAGTTTACGACTGCGCAGCCTGACATAATAAACCTTACCTAATATATAGTCTTCCAGATTTAAGCGAAAAACATGGCCCGTCCAACTCAAGCAGTCATTAATCTGCAGCACTTGAAAGATAACTATCAACTGGCTAAGCAGCATAGCCAACAAGCATACGCGGTTATTAAGGCCGATGCTTATGGTCATGGTGCATTAGCTACTGCACAAGCATTATCAGAAGCCGACGGTTTTGCGGTTGCTTGTATGGATGAGGCTTTACAGCTGCGCCATCAAGGCATCAAAAAACCGATTTTGGTCTTAGAAGGCGCCTTTGATAAAGACGAATGGCTGTCTGCTGTAGAGCATGACATCGAAATGGTGCTGCATCATCAAAGCCAGTTCGATATTTTAATCAGTGACCCTTGTTTCGCGCAATTACAGCTCTGGTTCAAAATCGATACGGGCATGAATCGCTTAGGCTTTCGCTTAGATGAAGCCAATACTCTATTAGATATGTGCCGTAATGCTGGGCTACGCATCAAAGTCTTAATGAGTCACTTTGCCTGTTCGGATGATTTAGAGAAAGCCAAGACAGAGACTCAGTTTCAAGCACTCGACACGATATTACAACAGCAAAAGTTGTTTTGGCCTGAGCTGATTTTATCTTCCAATAATAGTGCAGCCATTATCGCTTGGCCCAAGGTGCGTGATCACATTAGCCGTCCTGGTATTATGCTGTATGGTAGCTCTCCGCTAATTGATAGCAGCTCATCCCATTGCGTATTAAAGCCGGTCATGACGTTAAAATCTAAGATCATGGCCAGCCACATCGTTAACGCAGGCGAGAGCATTGGTTATGGCGATAGCTGGATTGCTGAACATACAACTCGTATCGGTATTGTGGCTATCGGCTATGGCGATGGTTATCCACGCAGCGCACCTTCAGGAACCCCCGTCTGGTGTAATGGTAAACGTTTGCATACCGTAGGCAGAGTTTCTATGGATATGCTGTGTATCGACCTGAACGATAACGATGATATTGATGTGGGGGATGACGTTGAACTCTGGGGAGAACACATTAATGCCAATGAAATTGCGAGCCTGTGTAATACCATTAGCTATGAGTTATTTTGCCAACTGACTCAACGCGTTAAGCGTATTTATAGCGCATAGCTGTTAACCGAAGCAGGTATTAGAAAGCAGGCATAAAAAAAGCGCTATTTATTCAATAGCGCTTTTTGAACGAGTGCTTTAAGCCACTCTTTCAAACTATTCATTGAGCTTAAGTGTACTTAACGTATCTTGGCGGATAGTGCGGAGCAACTCAGCATTTTCAATTAACGACTCACCGTAGGATGGGATCATTGCTTTCAAACCTTCTTTCCAACCACCACTCTCAAGCTTATCGCTAAAGCAACGTTCAATCACATCGATCATTGTTTGCGTTGCAGTAGATGCCCCCGGAGAAGCACCTAATAGTGCGGCTAAAGTTCCGTCTGCGGCGGCAACGATCTCTGTACCAAACTCTAGCTTGCCTTTGCCTTTCTCATCTTTTTTGATGATCTGTACGCGCTGTCCAGCGTTGGCTAATGTCCAGTCTTCATCTTTAGCAGCAGGGAAGTATTCACGTAATGACTCCATGCGCGACTTGTCTGACTGAAACACTTCACTGATCAAATATTTAGTCAGTGCCATATTGTTCATACCCACCGAAAGCATAGGCTTTAGGTTGTTGGCTTTAACGGACGCTGGTAGGTCCATTACTGAACCTTCTTTTAGAAACTTAGTCGTGAAGCCTGCAAAGGGACCAAATAATAATGCACGTTCGCCGTTGATCACTCGCGTATCTAAGTGAGGGACTGACATTGGTGGCGCGCCAATCGCAGCTTTACCATACACTTTTGCATGATGCTGATTAGCCACTTCGGTCTTTGTACAAACAAGCCATTGACCACTAACAGGGAAGCCACCATAACCTTCGCATTCAGGGATATCTGACTTTTGCAGTAACGGTAAAGCACCACCGCCAGCCCCTAAGAATACAAACTTAGAACGCACGCGGGTTACCTCGCCAGATTTATTATCCTCTAGCAAAACAGACCAGCCACCTTGGCTACTGCGCTTCATATCTTCTACTGAATGGCCTAGCAGCAATTCAAAGTTGTCTTGTTGTTCTAAATGCGAAACCATATCTCTGGCTAACGAACCGAAATCAACATCAGAACCATGATTAACACGCGTTGCTGCAACAGGGTCTTTACCTTTACGCGAGTTCATCACCAAAGGCATCCACGTGGTCAACTGAGCCGGATCTTCGCTATATTCCATGCCTTCAAACAGGTGGTGAGCGCTCATTAACTCGTGACGCTTGCGCAAAAACTCAACATTTTTCTTACCCCAAACAAAGCTCTTATGCGGAGTACGATTAATAAATTCTTTAGGCGCTGGTAAAACGCCTGCTTTTACCAAGTGCGACCAAAATTGAAGAGTGACTTCGAAAGAGGCATTGATATCTAATGCTTTGGATATATCAATTCCACCCTTGCCATCTTCAGGGGTATAGTTCAATTCACAATAGGCAGCGTGGCCAGTACCCGCATTGTTCCAACCGTCAGTACTCTCATGAGCTACCTGGTCAAGTCGTTCAACCATACAGATTTTTAAAGTCGGATCGAGCTTATTTAGCATCATTGCTAAAGTCGTACTCATTGCTCCGGCACCTACCAATAGGGCATCCACTGTCTTAACTGTCATTACCAAATCGCCTGTCGCTATTGCTGAACATTCACCTATTTTTCGCGGCACATTCTACACTAAATCGTTAATTCTACCTACAGGATAACTTGAGGTAGTGATTCGTCAACTTTGGTCATTGACTTAAATATTGACCGAAAAGAGATTTCACAAACAAAAAAGCCCACTTTAAGTGGGCTTTTAGAAACTTAATCGCAATTATTTATGCTGTTCACGGCTTAATTCAACAACCGCTTCAATGAACGCACCAGCATGCGCTGGATCGACAAACTGGTGAATACCATGACCCAGATTAAATACGTGACCTGTACCAGGACCATAACTATTCAGGATACGCTGAACTTCTTTGCGGATCGTTGCTGGCTTGGCATACAATACCGAAGGATCCATATTACCTTGCAAGGCAACACGATCACCAACACGGCTACGGGCATTACCCATATCGGTTGTCCAATCGATACCTAAAGCATCACAGCCTGTATCAGCCATTGCTTCTAACCACTGACCACCACCTTTGGTGAACAAGATCACGGGCACTTTTCGGCCTTCATTTTCACGAGTTAGACCCGCAACAATCTGGTTCATGTATTTTAGGGAGAACTCGCGATAACACACATCGCTCAAGTTGCCGCCCCAAGTATCAAAAATTTGTACTGCTTGTGCGCCCGCTGCGATTTGAGCATTCAAATATTCAGTCACAGAGTCCGCCAATACACTCAATAGCTGATGCATCACTTCTGGCGTATCGTACATCATAGCTTTTACATGACGGAAGTCTTTAGAAGAACCCCCTTCAACCATGTAGGTCGCGAGTGTCCAAGGGCTTCCAGAAAAACCGATAAGAGGTACACGACCATTCAATTCACGACGAATAGTACTTACAGCATCCGTCACATAAGGAAGATCTTTTGCGGTATTTGTTACTTTTAATGCAGCAACGTCTTTTTCAGTACGTACGATCTTTTTGAAACGCGGGCCTTCGCCCGTTTCAAAATAAAGACCCAAGCCCATTGCATCTGGAATCGTTAAGATATCAGAAAACAAAATAGCTGCATCTAAAGGATAACGCTCAAGCGGTTGCATGGTTACTTCACAAGCGAACTCTGGGTTCTTACACAAACTCATGAAATCACCGGCAGTCGCACGACTCGCACGATACTCTGGCAGATAACGACCCGCTTGGCGCATCATCCATACCGGTGTTTGGTCTACAGGTTCACGCAATAATGCGCGTAAAAAACGATCATTTTTAAGTTCTGACATGGCTACATTCGACTTCAGATTCAAGATTTTAAACATCATAACAAAAAACCCAGCACTAGGCTGGGTTTGATGATGATATCGTGACTTTAATCAGTTGAGATGGCAACTCGCTATTAGAGCTAAGGCTATCTCAACTTTTAATGCACTGTTTATTTCATTTTAACAGCATATGCTGGACTGGTTGTTACGATTCCTCCAGCGGATACATTATATGCTTTTACAGTTAATGTACCTTCTGTCACTGCAGAAGCTGGATCTGGATTTTCAATTCGAACCCTATAAGCACCATCAACTGTCAACTGATCAGCATTAATTTGAAAGCTCTGTGCTCTAGCTGTCGGTATTGCCGCAGTCGTTTTCACATTAGTGATAGGGTTAGTAGAAATCGCATCGTTTTTGTCATAACTAGCAATATCTAGCTCAGTAACTTCGAAAAGAAGTATAGCATTCGCCGCAGGCGGATTACCGCAAGTATCTGTGAATTTAAACTCAACAATTTGCGCATTATCGGCATTAACAACGTCCATTATATAATCAGTTGTTGAAATCTTAAGGTTTGGACTATCCGTGATGTTTTCGATTGTAATAGAACCTGCAACACCACCATCGGGGTGTGCCGCGGATAATCGAACAAAACCAACATCATCCGTATACTCATCACCTACTCGAATGGTCAACGGGACCGATATCGCCTCAGTCTTACTATTATTTAAAATAGACCCTGGCGCTTGATCTATATCAAACCCTTCAGCAGCGAACGTTAACGCCGTCCCATTAATTGGAGTATTGCCATTATAATCATTCACTGAGAATACAAAGTTAACGGTATTTTCATTAAATACATTAATACAAGTTGCTGAACTTAAATCACCAGAAGTTCCACCCGTAATAGACTCTACTTTAAAAGCAACTGCATCAGAAGACATAACAAGTCTAGCTTCTTGGCGGAGATGTACCAGGCTTGCACAATGCCCAGCAACTCGAGCCGCATCCGTACAACTGCCACCTTGATAGGTCGCCGGAGCGGCAGTCATAACCTCATCTTTTACATATTCGATTAACTGTTCAAAAGGGTTATTTTCGTCTGGAGCTGTGTACTGCCCATCTTCGTTCGCATCCAAATAGGTTTCAGGCATTGCACTAAAGTCTTCGCCATCATCAAACCGGCCATTGCCATTTGCATCAGCGAAGTCAACTTCACCTTCAACATAAGCCAAAATAGTAGCTACCCCTGAGCGACCGCCGTTCCAATTTGCATCGACTTCGACTAAACGATAAGGGTCGCAAGCAGCAGCAGTATCGTCAGCACCACAAACAGGGGCTCCATTATCATCATTATTAAAATGAAATTGTGATGTTGGATCATTTGTTGGGTGTTCCGTTTGAGTTTTACTCTTCTGTAAAACCCCTTGGCTATTATCTTTGTTGAAACCAGGTCTAGGATTGCCTGACGTCCAATCCACAGAGCAAGCACCGCCACTGGTAGTACAGGTAGGCTCAATATAACCACCATCAGTTATAAAATTAACTATCGTCCCATCAGGTACTGGATTATGAAATCTATCAGCCAACTGAACTGTTGCTTTAACCGTCTCGCCATTTACATTCCAACCTCTGGGGTTATAGTTATCCAGCGCTAAGCTAAAAGATGGCTGCACAGGTATACCTGTAGTAATACTAATACCAAACGACTGTGTCCTTAGGAAACCTCCGGCATTCTTATCCGTTACCGCCAATACAGAGACCAAACCGTGTGTCTGACCTGAATTAACATAAGCCGTAACAACACCCTCTGCATTGGTTGTCGCAACAACCTCTCCATCACTATCTAAATCACCCGATAGAGTTGCATCTACCGAGGTATTAGAGAGACTAAAAGTTACATCCTTTCCACTAACAGGCTTATTATAAATATCTTTTACTATGAAGCTTACTTCAGTAACTTCAGGCAATTCGGTATAAGAAATCCCCTGTAAAGCAATCTGCCTAGAAGTCATCCCCTGATATTCAATACTATTCACTTCAGGCAGCTCAATAGTTATTGCACCACTAGCAACAGCCAGAGAAGAGCTTTCGTCTACTGAATTATTATCAACTGCGTACAACACTGCATTAATGGTATCACTCCCCGTGCAGCCGCTTGCCGTGTAATAAACCTTGGCAATACCTGAGGTTGTACGGACTAGATCTTTATCAAAGCTAGATCGCTCATCTCGCACACACACCGAGTTAAATTTAACTGCATATTCTGTATCAGTTATTAATGTATTGGCCGCGCCGGTGATATCAACAATATTTACTGCGACTTCAATCGTCTGACGAGCTGCAATATTTGATTCAGAGAAATCCAACTCTTCACTCACAAATGCAACACCAGTTTCTCGACCTAGCGCTGGCTCTGCCGGAATTAAACTTGCATTGATTGTAATATTTGCGGTGATCGAACCTAATGAATCATCAAACTTATTGAACAATGTTAAGGTAACGACATCGGTCGGGCATGAGTCAGCATCACCGTCATAACGGGTCTTCACACTAGAGGAGATGTTCTGTGAAGCAATACTAAACTTGGCAGTCGCACATACACTACTCCACTCGACATAATAATCTGCAGAGCTCAATGATTTATTCACATTTAAAGGATCAACAACTGTTGCACTAAGGTATGTAGAAGCGGAATCTACAAGATTGGCATTTCCTTCAATTGTGCCATCAATAAAGTCTGCACCAGTTTTACTACCAATTTTTGGCAGTGCAGTCTCTACAGTTCCTGTAGCAGTGGCCAAAGGAGTATCTACAGCGGTATTAGCTCCATCTGCAAATAAACTTACAGTGATGGTATCTGTAACTTGGCACTGAGCGTTGGTATAAGTGTTGCTCACGACTCCATTATTACTTGCGATCACACTAGAGCTGAAACTGGTCGAATTGGCTGGGCATGTTGATACGAACTTATAGAGATAATTACCCGCTAATAAAGCATTGTTATCTTTAATGTTGACGCCATTTACAATTACCGTGATTGAGCTACCCGCTAAGGCATAATCAGCACTTAATCTTAACTGCCCGTCACTGTAATCACTGCCATTGCCGAAACCGAGCTTAGGATCGACTTCCACTCCAGCGGCCTGGCCAATATTCATTGTCAAAGTTGCTGTATCAAGCACAGTGGCTAGATCGTTTTTAGCGTAAAGCGACAACGTAACAATGTCGGAAGTCGTACAAGTGTTAGCGTCATAACGCGTTTCAGCATTGCCTGTAGCTAATGATTGCTTAGTAATACTGAAAGACGAATTGGCGCAACTAGAGCTCCATATTACGACATAATCATCACTGCTAATTTTGCTATTAAGATTTAAATTATCAACAGCATTGGCTGTTAACTTGCTAGATAACGAGCTAGTTAAAACTGTATTTCCGCTAATAAGTGAACTCACGAAATCAGCACCAGCTCCGAAACCAAGTTCTGGATATGAAGTATCAATTGTCAGTGTTTTTGTATCAAGTACGGTCGTTAGATCGGATGCTTCATAGAGTTTAACCGTTAAGGTATCTGTAGATGCTGAGCCTAACGCTCCACAACTTGTATTCATGTATGTATTTGAAACCGTACCAATATTATTCTGAATGCTTGCTTGCCCAAAAGACGTGCCGGCACACACGCTTTCGAAAGTGTAGACATAATTACCTTGTAGCTGTTCATTTCCATTTAGTGCATCGATACCGTTGATGTTCAATGTCAATGTTTCGCCAGCTAAAGCATGATCATTACTTAAATCAATATCACTTAACTTCGCATCAACTGTAACACCAGCACCTGAGCTTATTGTTAAACTTATAGACGTGGAATTTAACTCTGTAGCTAAATCATCCTTTGCAAACAGCTTTACTCTTACAGTATCAGTCCCAGTACAGGTATTCGCATCGTAGCGAGTAACAGCAGCCGGTGTAGATAATGGCTGGCTTTCTATACTAAATGTTGCCGCCGCACAATCTGCGCTCCATTGTGCAACAAAATCATCCGAATCAATTAAACTATTAAGGTCTAATGGATCAACAGCATTAACCGTCAGTTTTGTTGATGCGTCTTCTACTAGTTTCGTGACGCCGTCAATTTTTCCAGAAACAAAATCGGCCCCACTGCCAAAACCAAGTTTAGGATATGCTGTTTTAAATTTTGTAGTTAGCGTACTTAAAGGCGCATCTGTAACCACATTGGCGTTAGCTTCAAATAAATTAACTGTTAATGTTGTATCACCATTCGTTACACAATTTTTATTACTGAATGTAGTGTTTACTGATCCTGTGCTTGTCTCAACAACTTCCGCAGGAAATGCTCCAGTACCCGCAGCGCAATCCGTAACAAACTGATATTTATAATCACCTGTCAGTGCTGAATTATCATTAGCATCAATACCTTGCACTGTAATAGAAAGATTACTTCCCGCTAATACATGGTCATTCGCTATTGTTAGCGCACTTAATGCTGGCACCGCTGTATTATCAACAACAGCTCCTATCTGCATATTCATTGAAATAGTATCTAAAGGTGCGGCCAAATCACTTGTCGCATAGATTGAAAGCGTAACCACATCAACACCAACACAGGAATTAGCGTCATACCGAGTATCTAGATTGCCTGTTTCTAATTTTTCAGTCGTGATACTGAATGCCGAATCAGAACAACTGCTACGCCAAACAACTGTATATTTCTCTTTATCAGAATCCGTGATTAATGCATTACTATCGGCAATATCGACAACGCTTGCACTTAGGTATGAAGAAGATTCTGTTGCTAGAGTATTATCGCCACTAATTTTGCCATCAAAATATCCTGAACCACTGCCTGAGCCGAGCTGTGGAGCATAGCCAGTTACAGTAGCCGTAGCCTCTGCAAGTTCAATCTTTCCATCGGCAGAAAATAACTTAACTGTTAGCGCATCATTGCCAGAACAATTGATGTTTTTATAGGTTGTAGCTGCAGTCCCTGAAGTACTTCCTAGACTTGTTACGTTAAACGAAGCCCTAGGAGTCGATTCTGAACTACAAGTAGAACTAAAAGTGTATAAATAAGGTTGTTCAACAATGGCATTACCATTGCCGTTGTCTACGACATTGGCACTTACTTGAAGTGTTCCCGCGAGCATTGAGTAATTTTGATCTAAAGTGATTTTTCCAGGTACAAAATTTTCACCTTCACCAGAACCAAAGCGTATATTTTCTACAGGAACAGATGTAGATCCATCTCCACCACCATCAGGAATTGTAACTACTGGAGTTGTCCCGCCATCAGTGCCAGAACCCGCCGTATCCGAACTAGAGTCAGGGCTTCCACCACCGCCACAGGCAGCTATTGTAAAAGCTAAGAGAGATATTGTTACTATTTTTATTGGATTCATTCAGCCTGCTCCGTCTACGCGGTATATCCATGTACAGTTATCATACTATAAAGATAGAGCATAACATTGGAAGTGGTTAACACACCAGAAACAAAAAACGCGGCATAAGCCGCGTTTTTTGATTTTATTAACATTTTTAGCTCATCCATAAGCCTTTTGGCTTAGGCAAGTCATAAAAAGCTACACTTTTAAATAATCCATAATTCCATCAGCGGCTTCACGGCCTTCCCAGATTGCAGTCACAACCAAGTCAGATCCACGAACCATATCACCGCCAGCGAATACTTTTTCGTTGGTGGTTTGGAATTTGAACGTTTGCTGTTCAGGTGCAACAACACCTTTCCAGCTATTGATTTCGATACCGAAGTCACTAAACCAAGGGGCTGGGCTAGGCTGGAAACCAAAGGCTACCAATACAGCATCAGCAGGAATGATTTCTTCTGATCCTTCGATGACCTGTGGACGACGACGACCATTCTCGTCTGGCTCACCCAACTCGGTAGAAACTACCTTAATGCCTTCAACCTTATCGTCACCAACGATGGCAACAGGCTGACGGTTAAATAAGAAGTTAACACCTTCTTCTTTAGCATTCTGAACTTCACGAACAGAACCCGGCATGTTGGCTTCGTCACGACGATAAGCACACGATACGGATTCAGCCGCTTGGCGAATAGAAGTACGGTTACAATCCATCGCAGTATCACCACCACCTAGAACGACAACTTTTTTGCCTTTCATGGAGATGAAATCCGCTTCGTCTTTTTCGAAGCCCATGTTGCGATTTACGTTGGAGATCAAGAAATCCAATGCATCATGAACACCCGGAAGATCTTCGCCAGGGAAGCCGCCCTTCATATAGTTGTAAGTACCCATACCGAGGAAAACAGCATCGTACTCATCAATAATACTTTGGAATTCAATGTCTTTACCGATTTCGGTATTCAAACGGAACTCAACACCCATTTCTTCGAATACTTTACGACGGTTAATCATCACTTCTTTTTCCAGTTTAAATTCTGGAATGCCGAAGGTTAATAGACCACCAATCTCAGGGTGACGATCGAATACAACAGGCTTAATACCGTTACGGACCAATACGTCAGCACAGCCGATTCCCGCAGGACCTGCACCAATAATGGCAACCTTCTTATCTGTCCAAACTACGTTAGACATGTCAGGTTTCCAGCCCATGGCGAATGCCGTATCGGTAATGTATTTTTCAACATTACCAATAGTCACCGCGCCAAAGCCGTCGTTCAATGTACAAGCACCTTCACACAGACGGTCTTGTGGGCATACACGACCACACACTTCTGGTAAAGAGTTGGTCTGATGGCTCAGCTCAACCGCTTCTAAAATATTGCCTTCTGTTGCTAGCTTCAACCAATTTGGAATGAAGTTATGCACAGGGCATTTCCATTCACAGTACGGGTTGCCACACTCCAAACAACGGTGCGATTGCTCAGCAACCTGCTCCTGCTGAAATGGCTGATAAATTTCAACGAACTGCTCAGTACGAGCGTTCATTGCTTTCTTTACAGGGTCCTTGCGGCCTACCTGTACAAACTGAAAATCGTTATTCAGACGTTCTGTCATTTGAACCTCTCCCACTCGTCCGCAGGCCTTGCTGCTGACTACAGCACACAAGACCCATCATTTATTCAAAACGCTTACTCTGGACGAGCGCGCATGTTATCAAGCAACTGCTGTAAATCTGCAGCTTTAGGTTTAACTAACCAGAATTTTCCAATGAAGTCGTCAAAATCTTCTAAGATTTCTTGACCCCAAGCACTGCCTGTTTCCGCAACAAACTCAGTGATTACACCGCGTAAGTGGTTACGATAACCTTCAGTAAATTCATTACCAATACGGTTAATATCAACAAGCTCGTGGTTGTACTGATCAACAAAACTATTATCTAGGTCAAGTACATAAGCGAAACCGCCCGTCATACCCGCACCGAAGTTATAGCCTGTTTTACCCAGCACGCACACCATACCGCCCGTCATATATTCACAACAGTGATCGCCCGCGCCTTCAACTACCGCATGTGCTCCGGAGTTACGAACCGCAAAGCGCTCACCCGCACAACCTGCCGCAAGCAATTTACCGCCTGTTGCGCCATACAAACACGTATTACCAACAATCGAGGTCTTTTCAGATCTAAATTCAGAGGCTTTTGGTGGATAAATGACAAGCTTACCGCCTGTCATTCCCTTACCAACGTAATCGTTAGCATCGCCTTCTAAGCGCATTTCTAGACCGCCAGCGTTCCAAACACCCCAAGACTGGCCAACAGTACCGGTTAAGCTTAGCTTAATCGGCGCACTTGCCATGCCTTGGTTGCCGTGACGCTTAGCGATTTCGCCTGAAAGACGAGCACCGACAGAACGGTCACAGTTCGTCACTTTAAAGCTGAACTCGCCGCCTTTTTTAGCTTCAATAACAGCCAGTGTCGCTTGTACCATTTCCTCAGCTAATACACCCTGATCGAAAGGCGTATTGCGCTCTACTTGAACAGTATGTGGCTTATCTGTAGGTATGTGATCGTTAACCAATAAAGGCGAAAGATCTAGGTTGCGTTGCTTAGAGGTATTACCTTCAATCATTTCTAATAAATCGGTACGACCTACTAGCTCTTCCATTGAACGAACGCCCATCTGAGCCATCCAACTACGAATTTCTTCAGCAACAAAGTAGAAATAGTTTTTAACCATTTCTGCTGTACCGATGTAATGCTTATCACGCAAGTTATCGTTTTGCGTTGCCACACCCGTTGCGCAGTTGTTTAGGTGACAAATACGTAAGTATTTACAACCCACAGCAACCATGGGCAAAGTACCAAAGCCGAAAGACTCAGCACCTAACATAGCGCCTTTAACAACGTCTAAGCCAGACTTTAAACCGCCATCGGTCTGCACACGCACTTTGCCACGTAAGTCATTTCCACGTAGCGATTGATGCGCTTCTGCTAAACCAAGCTCCCAAGGAGAGCCGGCATACTTAATTGAAGTTAATGGTGAAGCGGCAGTACCACCGTCGTAACCAGAGATGGTAATCAAGTCAGCGTAAGCCTTCGCTACACCCGCTGCAATCGTACCAACACCCGGCTCCGATACTAGCTTCACAGAAACTAATGCGGTTGGGTTAACCTGCTTCAAATCAAAAATTAGCTGTGCTAAATCTTCGATCGAATAAATATCGTGATGCGGTGGTGGTGAAATCAATGTCACACCAGGCACCGAATAACGTAACGTCGCGATTAGGTTGTTGACCTTACCACCTGGCAGCTGACCACCTTCACCTGGCTTCGCGCCCTGGGCTACTTTGATCTGCAATACGTCTGCACTTGAAAGGTAAGCCGGCGTTACACCAAAACGTCCAGATGCAATTTGCTTGATCTTAGAGTTTTTGTTGGTGCCATAACGCCTAGGATCTTCACCACCTTCACCTGAGTTTGAACGGCCGCCCAACTCATTCATCGCTTCTGCTAGTGCTTCGTGTGCTTCAGGAGACAAAGCCCCTAAAGACATTGCTGCAGTATCAAAGCGTTTGAAAATTTCACTTACTGGCTCAACTTCTGAAATATCAATCGCTTTTACGTCTTTACGTAAAGCCAACAGATCACGGATCGTTGCCACCGGACGGTTATTAACCAAATCCGCGAAACGGTCATACGCTTTTTGATCATTCTGCTGAACAGCTTGCTGAATATTCTGGATCACATCTGGATTGTACGCGTGGTATTCGCCACCGTGTACATACTTCAGTAAACCACCTTGCTCTAGAGGCTTACGTGCCAGCCAAGCGTTCTTTTCTACCCATTCCAAATCATCTTGGAAATCAGCAAAAGTGGCACCTGCAATACGGCTACTAACGCCCACAAAACAAAGATCAACAATTTCTTCGCTTAAACCAATGGCTTCAAATAACTGCGAACCACGGTAAGACGCAATGGTAGAGATTCCCATCTTAGACAAGATTTTCATCAAGCCTTTACGGATACCTTTACGGAAATTCTGTTGCGATCGTAATGGATCACCCAGTAATTCTTTACTGCGATGCATATCGGTAAGAATGTCATACGCCAACCATGGATAAACCGCAGTTGCGCCAAACCCTAGCAATACTGCAAAGTGATGTGCATCACGCGCAGAACCCGTTTCGACAACGATGTTTGAATCGCAACGAAGGCTTTTTGCAACAAGGTGGTGGTGTACTGCACCGGTTGCCATAGCCGCCGGAATAATTAACTCACCAGGAGCAACGTGACGATCGCTCAAAATAACAATTACGGCACCATCGCGTACTTGTTGCTCGACTTCTGCAGAAACTGCTTCAATCGCTGCCTTCAAGCCAACTTCAGCTTTGTAAGCTAGTTTAACCGTAACGTGCTTGAATGCTTTATTACCGGTATTTTTCAGACCGTGGAACTTCAACGGTGAAATAACAGGTGATGTCAGAATGATACGCTCAGCATGATCTGGCTGCTCGTCAAAAACATTCTTTTCTGCACCAATACAGGTTTCTAACGACATCACGATCGCTTCACGCAATGGATCGATCGGCGGATTAGTTACTTGAGCAAATTTCTGGCGGAAGAAATCAGCAACGTGACGGACACGCTGAGAAAGCACAGCCATTGGCGTATCGTCGCCCATAGAACCTGTGGCTTCTTGACCGGCTTCAGCCATTGGGCGTAATACTTGATCGCGCTCTTCAAAACTGACCAACTGCAATTTCTGGTGCGCTTTAAGCTCATCAGATGTAACAGGCTGCTCGTTTTGTAAAGATTGAAGCTGTAAACGAGTTTCAATGCGAACACTGTTCTCTTTCAGCCACTTTTTATACGGCTTACGCTGTTTCAATAAATTATCAACAGCTTCTGCATCCATAATCGTACCCGTCTGGGTATCGATCGCTAGAATTTCACCTGGGCCAACACGTCCTTTAGAAACAACGTCTTCTGGCTTATAGCCATGAACACCGACTTCAGAAGCAACCGTTATAAAACCGTTTTTCGTAATTACCCAGCGTGATGGACGTAAACCGTTACGGTCTAATCCACAAACCGCATAACGACCATCGGTCATTACTAGGCCAGCAGGACCATCCCAAGGCTCCATGTGCATAGAGTTGTATTCGTAAAATGCACGTAAATCAGGATCCATGGTTTCAACGTTCTGCCATGCAGGCGGAATCATCATACGTACCGCACGGAACAAGCCCATGCCGCCAGTAACCAATAGCTCTAACATGTTATCCATAGAGGACGAGTCAGAACCCGTGGTATTAACGATTGGCGATAGCTCTTCCAAATTCGGTAATAACTCACTACGGAACTTGCTACTACGCGCGTTAGACCAGTTACGGTTACCACTAATGGTATTAATTTCACCATTGTGCGCCAACATACGGAACGGCTGAGCCAAAGGCCAACGTGGCTGCGTATTGGTCGAGAAGCGTTGGTGAAAAACACAAATTGACGTTTCTAAGCGCTTATCCGCTAAATCTAAGAAGAAAGCAGGTAAGTCAACAGGCATAGTTAAGCCTTTATATGACAATACGCTTTCTGACAGACTTGCAATGTAGAAGTCTGGGAACTGGATTAAGGCTTTTTCAGCAAAACGTCGCGCGTAAAACAATTTAACGCCAAACGCTTCACTACTCACAGGTTCAGTATTTTGAATCTGATCGACAGCAATAAATACTTGCTCGAATCTTGGCAAGCAATCAATCGCCATTGGGCCTAGGCAATCGTTGTTGGTTGGCACGGTACGCCATCCCAATACGTTCAAACCTTGACCAGACATGGCTTTTTCTAATGCAGATTTTTGCTCTGCACAGATAGCATCGTCAAGGTCCATAAACAACATGCCGACAGCATATTGTTCTGGCAAAGTAATGCCTTGCTCTTGCGCGACTGCACGCAAAAATGAGTCCGGTTTTTGTATCAACATCCCACAACCGTCACCGGTCTTTCCGTCTGCTGCAATACCACCTCGGTGGGTCATGCAAGTCAGGGAGTCAATTGCCGTCTCTAATAACTTATGGCTAGTTTCACCCTCAATATGGGCAATCAAACCAAAACCACAGTTATCTTTAAAGTCACCTGGAGTATATAGGCCAGTTCTCATAGAACAGCTCTCATTTAACAAAAAAATAGTAAATTCAAGGGCTTAGAAGAGCCCATCGCTCACAAAATGAGCTACGTACATTCAAAGGGGGGCTTATTCTACACGGATGAGCGGCTCGTCACAAATTATGTGATTTCTTTTGTCTACATTTCATACAAAAGAAATCACATCTAATCAGAAAATAGACTACTTGCGATTGCGTAATACTGTCTGTATATCAGAGATAGAACGAATCCAAGGCTTCTGATCGCGCAGTCTTGAAGACAATTTCTTGGATGCTTCAAGCGCTAACGGCTTTGAGTTAAACGGCCCAGCAATGACAACATGCCAAGGTTTATTCTGATATTCACCTTCGTACTGCAAAAGACGAGTGCCATCTGTTTCATGAGCATTCTGAAACGTCTTTGAATTTTTGACATTAAAAGAGCCGAATAATTGTATTACAAAAGCACTATTCGCTGCCGACATCAATTCCTGCTCATCTGCGCTATAACTGACCTTTGGTGCTTGAGATGCAGCTACTTCCGCAACCACAGGCTCCTTAGATGACAGAGTTTCCTTAGATGACAGGATTTCTGTGGCAACTGCAGGTTCTAAAGATGCATCCTCAGCACCAGCAATATCGGATTTAGGGAAGTTGAAATCTACTTCATCCTCAGAACTTTCAACTTCAGCCTGATTAACTTCTGAAATAGGGGCGACATCACCAACAGACGCAGTATCCTCTAAAGTGCTATTTATCGTACTGCCAGCAGGAGTTAATGCAGATCCTCCTACTTCGGAACTTTCAGCCTGTATCGCCTCGATTGGCAAAGCTTCGACAACAGGGCTTGTCGTATTGGATGATGTACTATTTTGGTAAAAGTAAGCACCTATCAATACTAACGCAACTAAAACAATGGCAGCAAAATGAGTGACAGGAAACTTAGAAGCTTCCGGTAAAGGTTCTGTCTTTGTAAGGAGCTGCTGTGCAAGGTGCAGTATTTTTCCTGGACTACCTGCAGACTGCTTAATAATAAAATCCGCTTGCTCAGCCTCCCACTCTTGACCAGGAAACTGCTCAAGCAATATGACATCTGCTTCATCATCACTGAGCGGTTCTATATCCATCATATGGAACGGTGCCTGAGGCTCAGCCAGTGCTAACAATTTACCATCAAACCCTTTTGGGCCAAGCAGCATAATATGTAAGGCATTGGGTGCTAATAAAGCGAGCTGATTAATATCCTCTAAAACCTCATCAGGCAACTGCTCTGCTTGATCGACGATGAGTAGAACAGAACCTTGCTCTTCTTCAGTAACCTGTAAACAACGCGCTATTACTTGCTGCTCAATACTTTCTATATCATCGGCTAAATCTGCAAGGTCTAAGAACTGTGCGAAATTATGCAGCACATCAAGGTAAGTTAAAGAAAAATCGCCCTCAAGCATCAAGCTTTGATCAGGTGTTTCTCTGGAGGCCAGTAAAGCATTCGCAATAAAAGTTTTACCCATACCTTTATCTGCGCACACTAGAATCAAAAGCTCGCTGTACAAGGACAAGTGCTGCAACATCTCAAGCTGTTTAAGCTGAGATTCAGATAAACTAGGTGGCGCAAAAAACGGTGTATTATTTTTTGACTCATTTTCTTGATCATCAGCATCATCTAGCGCTGCCATATACTCGGTATCCATATGCGCCCTTTCTCCTAATAAAATTCTTAATAACCTAGCTGTTCGCCAGCGGACAAGGTTTTATTCAATGTTTCGACCGCAAAGTCGGACGTGACAACCGCTTCACCTATTGAGGTTAATAAAACAAGACGTAGCTTTCCATCTAAAACTTTTTTATCGACCTGCATCAGGTCAATAAAGTCACTATTACTCATTTCAGCAGGCGGTACACACGGTAACTGAGCACGCTTTAATAAACCCTGCAGGTCATGCACCTCTTGCTGACTAATATTACCTAGACGCCAAGATAGATCTGCTGCCATCACCATTCCGGCGGCCACTGCTTCGCCATGCAACCATACACCATAGCCTTGGTTTGTTTCGATAGCATGGCCAAAAGTATGTCCTAGATTCAAGATGGCTCGAATGCCTCCCTCTCTTTCATCCTGTGCAACAACTGCGGCTTTATCTAAACAGCTCAATTCAACTGCCGTCGCTAATGCATCAACATCATAAGCGGCCAATGTTTCCATATTCACGTTCAGCCAGCTATAAAAGCTCGTATTACAGATAAGTCCGTATTTTACAACTTCAGCAATCCCCGCCGACAGTTCACGCTGAGGCAAGGTCTTTAATACTGAGATGTCGGCAATCACCGCCTTAGGCTGATAAAAAGCACCGATCATATTCTTGCCCATCGGATGGTTTACTGCTGTTTTACCACCGACCGATGAATCTACCTGAGACAATAATGTCGTTGGTACCTGAATAAAATCAACACCTCGCTGATAACATGACGCTGCAAAACCGGTCATATCACCAATCACTCCACCACCCAATGCTATTAAGGTCGTCGTTCGATTATGGCGCTTTGATAATAGTGCATCAAAAATAAGATTGAGCGTATCTAGGTTCTTATATTCTTCACCATCAGGCAAAATAACTTCATCAACATCGTATTGGCTCAATGAAGATTTAAGCTGGTCTAAGTAAAGCGGCGCAACGGTTGTATTGCTAACAATCATTACCTGCTTACCATTAATATAAGGTGTAAATAACTCAGGATTTGAAATTAACGATTCTCCGATGAATATCGGATAACTACGATCTGCTAGATCAACTGTAAGTGTCTTCATTATTGCCATCAATAATATTGTTTTCGGCTAAACGTCGCATGATTTCATTAACAACATTTTTAGGATTACGCTGATCAGTTTGAATAACGATATCAGCAATTTCTTGATAAAGAGGATCACGTTTGGCAAACAAATCGCTTAAGACTTGCTTAGGATTTTCTGTCTGCAATAAAGGCCGATTTTTATCTCGTCCTGTTCTTGCGAGTTGTTGCTCTACTGAGGTACGAAGATAGACAACCGTTCCACGACCCGCTAAGTGAGCTCGGTTCTCGGGGCGCATGACCACGCCACCACCAGTGGCCAATAATATACCCGACATCTGGGTCAGGTCATCAATTGCGCTCTCTTCTCGTGCTCTAAAGCCCTGCTCCCCTTCTTTATCAAAAATCCAAGGAATATTAGTTCCGCAACGTTCTTCTATTTCGCGATCAGAATCGATGAATTCTAGATTAAGCTCGCTGGACAAAAGACGACCGATGGTGCTTTTTCCAGCGCCCATCGGTCCGACTAAGTATAAATTTAACGTGTGTGACATTTAGTATTAACGTGTGCTCAAAGTATCTTTAACCAAACGAGGAGTAATGAATACAAGTAGCTCAGCTTTACTCTCGACGTGTTCCGTACGGCGGAATAATACGCCAATTAACGGAATATCGCCAAAGAATGGTGTCTTTGTTGTCGCGAAAGTTTCTTCAGAGCGGAAAATGCCACCCAAAACAATCGTTTCACCATTTTCAACAAGCACCTGAGTTTCCAAAGCATTTGTATCAATAGTTGGGCCCGCAGCCGTCACTTCACCAATCGAATCTTGGTTGATCTTAAGATCCATGATAATGCGGTCATCAGGTGTAATTTGCGGAGTCACTTCTAGTTTCAATACCGCTGATTTGAACGAGATTGAAGTTGCACCACTTGAACTTGCTTCCTGATAAGGAATTTCAGTACCCGACTGAATGCTAGCCGTTTGGCCATCAGCCGTAATAACTCGAGGCTGAGAAACGATCTCTGCATTACCGTCAGTCTCGACTGCGGATAGCTCAAGATCCAATAGATAATCAAAAGTAGAAATACCTACCGCTATAGAAGAAGCCCCAACATCACTAACGCCTAGATCAACAACATATGCATCAGGAAAACTGATTTCACCTGGATCATCACCCTTGGCACGGTCGATTAAAATTTGGTTTGTTTCACTTAACGTTGTCTGGCTCGCACCAAACTTCATATAGTTATCGCTATTGGCTTTCATACCGCCGCCGCCCCAGCGAATACCCAATTTTTCACCCACACTTGTATTGGCAATAACAATGCGAGCTTCGATCAAGACCTGACGCACTGGAATATCTAATAAAGCAATAGCTTCACGGATTTTATCCAGGTTATCGCCAGTATCTTTCATCAGTAAGGTATTAGTACGCTCATCCACTACGGCAGTTCCACGCAGTGACATCAAGCCACTTTCTGAGGTTAGCAAAGATGCAATATCGGTTGCTTTGGCATAACGTAGCTGAACGTATTCAGACAATAGAGGCGCCAGTTCTTCAACCTGCTTAACGGCTTCTAGTTCGATTTTTTCACGAGCAGCAATTTCTTCAGCTGGCGCCACTAATAAAACGTTACCCATTTGGCGTTTCGCTAAGCCTTTTGTCTTTAAAACCAAATCTAACGCTTGATCCCAAGGAACATTCTGCAAGCGAAGTGTAATACCACCATCAACGGTATCGGATGCTACTAAGTTTTGGCCAGTAAAATCAGCAATTAACTGCAGTACTGCGCGCACTTCAATATTTTGGAAGTTTAACGAGAGCTTCTCACCACTATAAGGGAAATCAGCTTGCGCTAACTTCGCTTTCTCAGCTTTCGTGATCGGTTTTACATTAATCGCTAAAACACCATCTGCTTGATAAGCAAGGTAGTCATACTGACCTTCTGGCTCAATATAGATAACCGTATTGGTCCCTTCCATATTGGCATCGATGTATTTAACAGGCGTTGCAAAATCAACCACATCAAGACGGCGGCGCATATTTTCTGGCAATACCGTTCCTTCTAGTGTGACGATGATTTTTTTGCCCTGCTGCTGAATATCAACACCCGCCTTTGGGTTACTTAATAGAATTTGAACTTGACCATCACTCTGATCTCCACGACGGAAATCAACATTCATAACCGATGACGCAGTCTTCTTATTGGCAGAGCCACTATCAGCACTCGCAATCGCTTGATCTGGCTGCACATCTTGAGCATCGACAGTCTTACCCATCAATACAATTAACCGGTCGTCACGAGATTCAACCGCATAAGGAACCAACGACGCCAGACTAACAATAACGCGAGCACGTTCATTCGCATTAACTACGGTAGCCGTTCGGGCGTTGCCAAAACCAATCTTATGATACTTGGACTTAAGCTGGCTATTAACACCAGGAAGATCCAAAGAAATACGTGCAGGCTTCTCAATAGTATAGCCTCCAGGCACAGGCGGCTGACCATCAAAGATCAACTCCATCTGTGTCACATCCCCGGGCAATGCCGAGAATTTAATATCAACTAAATTTGCAGCAAAAGTTTGCGCACTGGCAATCGTTGCTAGAATCACGGCAACAAATACCTGTGCTGCCTTACTAATACGGTGACTCATTTTTTTATTCCTCTTCCACACCGGCTAAAACAAGTGAGCGTGGACGTTCAAGCCAACCACCTACACCGTTAGGTACAATTTCTATGATATCAATACGCTGTTGCGAGACGCGTACAACTTTGCCATGGTTTTGTCCCATGTAGTAGCCCTCTTTGATCTTATGAATGCCACTATCAGGAACGGAAACAAGTGCCCATAATTGATTTTCTTCTCGCTTGATAGTACCTACCATAGAAAAAGAACCAAATGAGTATTGCTCCAACTGCTCTTTCGAACGATTTAAATCTGGCTGAACATCTGACTCAGGCGTCGCCTGCTTAATCACCTCATCAAGATTTACGGGTAAATCAAAAGGTGAACGCAAACCCGTTGCACTATAACTAAATGCCTCATAAGGCTCAAAGACAGGTAAAGGCTCAATAACACCCCGTGGCTGACTCATCACATCATCGACAAATTGTTTTAAATCAGCTGTTCCTGAAGAAACACCACACCCTGCTAAAAATGAGGTTAATAGTAATAATAGGGATAGTTTTTTCATTTTAATCTCCCTCATTATAACGGTAAGTTTTAGCCAGAATTTTTAATGACAAATTGCCATTATCCTTACCTTTGGTCGTGATCGAAAAATCATGCAAGGTTACAATTCGCGAGAGCGATGCAACTGACGACACATAAGCACCGAGTTCATGATAATCACCTTCAACTTCAATCTCGATCGGCAACTCGTTATAAAACTCTGTGCGAACCTGTTTTTTCGGTGAAATGACTTTCAGATCTAAACCGTTATTTAACGCGGCCAAAGAAATATCATCAATCAATCCAGGCACTTCCGTATCTCTAGGAAGCTGCTTTAAGATAGATTCGAAGTTATGCTCCATCTCAACCATCTGAGCCTTGTACTCTTCTAAGTTGGCAACCTGAAACGCCTTGTTTTCAAAGTCTTTCTTGAGTTGACTTTCTTGCTTAATCTCACGTGTCAATTTCTGACTCAGCGGTTCCAGCATCATAAAATAGCCGCCGACCATAATCGCTATGGCAATAACACTGCAAAAAACAGCTTTGCCTGCAATTGGCCACGAACCCATATTCTCCCAGTCGATATCATTAACATCAAATTCGTTAATTTTATCTAGGTAAGGTTGCAGGTCGAACTTATTATCTTTCGCCATTATTCGACCTCCTTCTTAGCATTTTTAGGATCAACTTGAGTCATTGTGACCTCAAATGTGTTGTAGTCATTTTTTTCAGCTTTAACACTAATTAAATTAGGTGCATCAAACCAATCTGAATCATCAAAGTTGCGCATCAGAGCAGCTACTCGATTATTCGATTTAGCGCGCCCTTTAACACTCACTTGAGTGCCTTTAATGTCCAAGCTTGTAAAATATAAGTCATCAGGCATTGAGCGTGCAATTTCATCAAATAATCGCACAATAATTGGGCGGTTACCTTGCAGATCCTGAATCAACTTCATACGTTCAAGTAATTGTTCACGCTTATCACGCAACTGTTGAATTTCTGTAATTTGCTCAGTAAGCACTGACATTTCTTTTTGAATAAATGCATTGCGACTTTTCTGTGCCGCCAACTGTCCGTCGATGTTGGAATTAACAAACCACACCAATGCCGCAGCTGCTAATGCTACTGCTACTGCAATACCAATAAATTCTTGCTGACGTTCCTTGCGCAGTTCTTCACGCCAAGGGAGTAAATTAATCTTAGCCATTAATCAAAGCTCCTCATTGCTAATCCGCATGCAATCATTAACGATGGAGCATCATTATTAAGCATGGAAGCATTCACTTTCTGCGATAGCGTCATATTAACAAAAGGATTTGCAACGATTGCAGAGATACCCAATTTTTCTTGAGTAAGCTGATCCAGTCCAATTATTGACGAGGTTCCACCCGCTAAAATAATGTAATCGACATCATTATATTGGCTTGATGAGTAGAAAAACTGTAGAGATCGACTAATCTGCTGAACAACCGAGTCACGGAACGGATCTAAGACTTCCGATTCATAATCATCTGGCAAACCACCATCTAACTTCGCTCGAGTACCCTCTTCTTCAGAAAGGCCATATCGACGCATAATTTCTTCAGTCAGCTGCTTGCCACCAAATAACTGCTCACGGGTATAAATGGTTTTACCTTGATGCAAAACACTCAGAGTCGTCATTGTGGCGCCGATATCAACAACCGCCACGGTTTCAACTTCGTCATTATCGTCTAATTGAGTATGAATAAGCTCATAAGCTCTTTCAGTACAAAAAGCTTCGATATCCACAATACCTGTTTCTAAGCCGCCAATCTCTAAAGCGTCTTTGCGCAACTCAACATTTTCCAAACGACATGCGGCCAGTAAAACATCTACACTACCTGCGATATCGGAAGGTCCTTGGACTTCCCAGTCAAGAGCTACTTCATCTAACGGGTATGGAATATATTGATCGGCTTCGATACGAATCTGATAGTCCATCTCATCATCAGATAAACCCTCATTCATTTCGATAGTCTTTGTAATTACCGCTGAGCCTGCCACTGCAATAGCTGCTTTCTTGCTGCTACTACGCGCCTTCCCTAACGCTTTTTTAATTACTAATCCGACTGCTTCTTCATCACCGATACTTTGTTCAATTACGGCATTTGCCGGTAACGGTTCTGATGCATAGCTTTCAACTTGGTATCGACCATTGTTATGGCTTAATTCCAAAAGTTTCACGGATGTAGAGCTGATATCAACTCCGAGCAATGTTTTATTTTTTTTCTTTAAAAGGCCTGCCAGCACGGTGTTTCCCCATCAAATTCACAGACTTGCGGAGTAAAGCTACTTCATTATGTGAATATTCAAGTCATTATAAGCACAATCCTATTAAAAGAACAAAAAAGCCTTATAATGGATTATTCCGCTAACTCTAGCATTCTCTCATTCAGCAGCATACATGTATTCGTTATGATGAATAGCAGTTCTATCTCCAAGTTTCTATTTTGGCTCATAGTGTCCGTTTTTTCCGGAACCAGTTTGCTTATTTCGTCAGTTTATCTGTATTTATCACCACAACTGCCTGATATTGAGTCGCTGATGCAAATTGAATTACAAATCCCTCTCAGGATATATACTGAGGACGGACAATTAATCAGCGAGTTTGGCGAACAAAGAAGAAGACCTCTAGAATACAATGAAATTCCAAAACAGTTTGTACATGCTTTAATTGCAGCAGAGGATGACCGTTTTTTCCAGCATAACGGTGTCGATTTAAAAGGACTTACGCGAGCAGCAATACAATTAGTGCGCACCGGCAAGAAAAAGTCGGGCGGATCAACCATCACGATGCAAGTTGCTAAAAACTATTATCTATCAAGTGAGAAAACCTTTAGTCGCAAATTTACTGAAATTCTTCTCGCGCTGAAAATAGAACAAGAACTTTCAAAAGAAGAAATTTTAGAGCTGTATCTTAACAAGATTTACCTCGGAAAACGCGCTTACGGAATTGAAGCAGCGGCTCAGGTTTATTATGGAAAATCCGTCTCAGAATTAGAACTTGCTCAACTCTCCATGCTTGCAGGATTACCTCAGGCCCCCTCTGCAGCCAACCCAATAAACAATCCCAAACGTGCCAAAGAACGACGCAATTACGTACTCGCTCGCATGCTGACACTAGGCTTTATTGATCAACAACAATTTGATGATGCCGCTAAAGCCAAAATAATCGCACGCTATCATGGCCTAAAGTCTGAAGTAGAAGGCTCCTATATTGCCGAAATGGTTCGCCACGAGCTTTACCAGCAGTATGGTGATGATACTTATCGCCTTGGCTTCCGCGTAACCACAACGCTCAATAGCAAAGCTCAAACCCAAGCCAATAACGCCCTACAAACAGGCCTCTTAAAATATGATCGCGACCATGGTTGGCGTGGGGCAGATAATAAAAAAATACTCGCCACAGTAAAGTTACCGACCTTCGATAACGAAATCACCTTAACGTGGCCCACTGAGCTGAGCAATGAATTTGATATTGACTGGCCACTCACGCTAGACAATTGGCAAGATGAGTTAAATAACATCGGCCAATACGGCTTAATACACCCCGCCGTTGTTGCGCAAGTATCAGACACCGGCGCCTGGATAGTCAGCGGCCGCAAGCAATGGTCATGGCTGCCTTTTAGTGGCATCAAGTGGGCTAGCCCCTACATAACCGTCAACAAGATTGGCAAAGCGCCAACTAAGACTGGTGACGTGCTCACCCAAGGGCAAGTCATTTGGATTACTGCCAGCGCAACATCCGGTATCCAACTCGCCCAAATTCCAGAAGCTGAAGGTGCCCTAATTTCGATCGATCCTTCTCAAGGCGCCATAAAGGCCCTTGTTGGTGGATTTTCATACGGCCTAAATAAATACAACCGAGCAACCCAAGCCGACCGCCAGCCTGGCTCTGCTTTTAAACCTTTTATTTACAGCGCAGCACTGGCAAATGGCTTAACGCCCGCAAGCATTATTAATGATGCCCCCGTTGTATTTAAAGATGCAGGCTTAGAAAATACATGGCGCCCTGAAAACTCAAGCGGGAAATTTTATGGCCCAACTCGCTTACGCGAAGCTCTCTATAAATCCCAAAACCTAGTATCAATTCGGATTCTTAAGCAGCTGGGTCCACGCAAGGCCATCAACTATATATCTCCCTTTGGTTTTCCTAGAGAAAAATTGAGCAAAGATCTTTCGCTAGCATTAGGAGCCTCAGCGGTCACTCCACTCGAATTGGCCACAGGATACACCGTTCTTGCTAATGGTGGCTTTCAAGTCAAGCCCTACTTTATCGAGCGCATTGAAGTGGGCAGTGAAGCTGAGCCTATCTTTCAAGCTAATCCCATGATCGCCTGCTTAGAGTGTAAAGCAGGCAGCGACGATACTGCCAATACTCCGCTTGCCGAAGACAAGAGCCAGGCCCTTCTCGACGCATTCACAACCCCTCTATCGGAAGCGCTAGGGAAAGACTCTAACGTCACCGAAGCAAAGCCGACCACTCGGCTCGCACCTCGAATTATGGATGAACGTACTCACTTTATAATGAATAACATGCTGCAAGACGTAATTAAGCGTGGCACAGGCCGTCGAGCCCTAGCCCTTAAGCGTAATGATCTAGCGGGTAAAACAGGCACGACCAACGATCAAAAAGATGCTTGGTTCTCAGGATATAACCGAGACTTAGTAACCAGTGTTTGGATGGGGTTTGATCAACCAACCACACTGGGTCGCTGGGCTTTCGGTGGCAATACCGCACTGCCTGTTTGGGTTAATTATATGGGCGCCATGCTAGCAGGTAAAAAACATCGCCCCTTCCCTCAGCCTGATGGCATAGTCAATGTTCGCATCGACCCAGAAACAGGACTGCTAGCCCAGCCGGGCCAAGCTAACGCAATTTTTGAACTGTTCAAGCAAGAACAGACCCCAGTGCGCGATAATTCAAAGCAAGGCATGACAGAGCAGTCAAACCCCTATAGCAGCGATAACGAAGATGACAATGAAGAGAACGCACCAGGCTTACTGTTTTAGCTTAGCCCTGCTGATACTTTATACTGAACCTTTTAGTATCGCTTTGTAATACAAGCCCGCTCATACTATTTACCTAGCTGTAATTTATTCTCCACCTCAAATTACAGGCATAAAAAAACCGGCCTAAGCCGGTTTTTTTATGCCTACCTTAAACTCATAAACACTATCTAAGATTAGATATCGTCAACAGAGTTCAATGGGTAGTTAGCTGGGTATGGAAGCTGAGCAACACCCGTATCAACAGCTGCTTTAGCAACAGCAGCAGATACTGCACCCAATAGACGAGAGTCTGTTGGCTTAGGAATAATGTACTCACGACCTAGCTCTAAAGAATCAACGCCATAAGCCGTCAATACTTCTTGTGGAACAGGCTCTTTCGCCAAACCAGCAATTGCGTAAGCAGCCGCCAACTTCATCTCTTCGTTAATCGCAGTAGCACGAACGTCTAAAGCACCACGGAAGATGAATGGGAAGCCAAGTACGTTATTTACCTGGTTAGGGAAATCAGAACGGCCAGTCGACATAATCAAGTCATCACGAACTTCGTGCGCAAGAGCAGGCGCGATTTCTGGATCTGGGTTAGAACATGCAAAAACAATTGGGTTTGGCGCCATTGTTTTCAACAATTCTGGTGCAAGCAAGTTAGGACCAGAAAGACCTAGGAAGATGTCAGCACCGTCCATAGCATCTGCCAAAGTACGCTTGTCAGTTTCTACAGCGAACATGGCTTTGTATTGGTTCAAGTCATCACGGCCGGAGTGAATAACACCCTTGCGGTCAATCATAAAGATGTTTTCTGGCTTCATGCCCGCAAGGATCAAAAGCTTAGAACAAGAGATTGCAGCTGCACCAGCACCAAGAACGGTCATGGTTGCATCTTCTATCTTCTTACCTTGAATTTCCAACGCGTTGATCATACCTGCAACCGTTACAATCGCTGTACCGTGCTGGTCATCATGAAAAACAGGAATAGAACACTGTTCGATCAAAGTACGTTCGATTTCAAAACACTCTGGTGCTTTGATATCTTCTAGGTTAATACCGCCATAGGTATTCGCAATGCGACGTACAGTATCGATGAAAGCTTGTGGGCTTTCAGATTCAACTTCAACGTCAATCGAGTCAACACCCGCAAAACGCTTGAATAATAGAGACTTACCTTCCATCACAGGCTTAGACGCCAATGGACCTAGGTTACCAAGACCTAAAATTGCAGAACCATCGGTAATAACGGCAACAAGGTTACCTTTACCAGTATAGCGGTATGCATCTTCTGGGTTTGCAGCGATAGCTTTAACTGGCTCAGCAACACCTGGGCTATAGGCTAAGGCTAGATCACGAGAAGTTTGAGCTGGTGTAGACAGTTCAATACTGATCTTACCTGGCTTAGGAAACTCATGATAATCGAGGGCAGCTTGCTTCATATCTTCAGACATTTTGCTCTTCCAATTTCCGTAATTTTCGATGGAGGCTAAAACAAGACCAAGCAAAACGCTTGGCTTGTATAAAAGTGCGACAATAAATACCAAAATTTGACCAATAAATCCAGCAAAGCTGGCAAAATCGATCATATTTTGATGGTTTTTTGCTACTCGTCAGTAATTAACTCGATACTGGGAATATTCTATCCAGATGCTTGTTAATAAAGCGGCGGTTAGGATCAAGTCTCTGACGCACCGCTTTAAAAGCTTCCCATTGCGGATACAGAGCGGCAAACTCTTCGGCCGTTTTAGTATGAATTTTACCCCAGTGTGGACGCCCTTGATAACGATCAAAGATAGCCTCCATCTCTGCAAAGTAGGTCATATAAGGCTTATCATGGAAGTTGTGGACAGAGATAGCAGCCCCAGGGCGCTTATAAAACTGGCTCAACCAAATATCATCCTCATCGACATAGCGATATTCAATCGGGAAAATAATATCAATGTCTTTCTCTTTTATCGTATTAAGGACCTCGCGAAAACACGCCAAGCCATCTTCAGCCGGTACTGTGTACTCCATTTCGTTAAAACGCATATCACGCACATTACCGAAAACTTTATTCCAAGGACCATAACGCTCTTCAATACCCACGGTGCGCGGAGCGATGTTCATCACGATATCACGCATAAACGGCATCATATCAATCACATCCGCTAGCGTGCGGAAAGTCTCGTAAGCGTCACCCGATACGGCCTCACTCTGATTCGCGTCAGATTCTTCTTTGCTGACTTCCTCAAATTCAATGAGAAGCATGTGCTTGGCATGAGGAAGCCCGTACGCCTCAAATCGACTCTTTGTTAGGTGCAGTTTTTCCATTTTCTCAAAGGCTTCTTCAATAGGCAGCATTTCAGATCGTTCTTTAAGGTAATAAGTATCTCGAACCTTTAACGTCAGATCAGTAATAATACCTAACGAACCGATATTGCAACGCGCCGCATCAAAAACATCTTTATTTTCCGTGGCACTGCACTTCATCACCTCGCCACTCGCGGTCACTAATGTCAGGCCCGTAACAAAACTGGAAAGGGAACCAAACTGTTGACCCGTACCGTGAGTAGACGTTGCAATCGCACCTGCTAACCCCTGCGTATTAATATCCGGCATATTGATCATGCCAAGATCATTTTCCCAAAGCTCATCGCCGAGTGCCGCTAAGCGAGTACCCGCACCTGCGGTTACTTCTTTAGTCTCGTGATTGATATGACTAATGCCACGAAAGCGCGCCATTGATAACATCGTTTCATCCGTCGGTACCAATGCACTAAAACTATGTCCTGCACCGACCGCACGAATTTTTCCATCGGTCTCTTTTAGCAACTTAACCAAAGCGTCTAAGTTACGTGGGCGCGCGCGCTCAGTAGGATAACTAACTTGATTTCCCGACCAGTTAGACCAAGGCATAATGCCATTAATGGGCTGCGGGCCTTTGGATTTTTCAGGTGTACTACTGCACCCTGTTGAGCCAGCAGCACCTGCAATAATGCCGGCACCAACCGTTTTTAATGCATGTCGACGAGATAGCTTAAGGTTCTTAATATCCATAATTATTGCGCCTTTTCTGAAGACATGTAATTAATTAAATCAACCAAGTCTTCTTGAGTGCAATCACTGCACATCCCCAGAGGAGGCATCCCTTTATAACCACCAATCGCATTCGCTAGCAGCACTTCTTTGCCCTTTGATAAGCGCTCTGCCCAAGCAGAAGCATCAAAGCTCTTAGGCGCTCCGCCCACGGCTTCTGCATGACAAATTTTACAACTAGTCTGATAAAGTTCGACGGTAAACGGGTCGATCGCCCAGCTGGAAAGACTGGCAAACGTTAATATTGCGGCAAGGGTAATAGGATGTTTCATAAACTTCTCACAGAAGATTCAATCGATATTTATTTTTATTGTACGAAAGTACCAAAAAAGCAGGTGGGAAATCAAGTACCTCTCATCGTTTGTTACTTATTTTACTTTGTCGTTAAATCACTTATTAAGCTTTAATTCGGTTAGGGAGCGACCATTCCACGCACAAACCAGAGCCCGAAATATTTCGAGCCCGAACCTCACCATGGTGCATATTTAAAATACGCTGAACCATCGCCAAACCAATCCCATAGCCGCCACCATAACCACTACTCGCATGGCTTCTTGACTGATCTGCCTGGGTAAATGGAGAGAAAATGTCCTCTAACTGATCTTCACTCACCCCAGAGCCTTGGTCGCTGATACTAAAGGTCAATTGATGCTCTGTTTGATGCAGACTCAAGGTTAATACGCCACCTTTAGGGCTAAACCGAATCGCATTGCGTAATACGTTATCAAAAGCCCGCTGCATCAAGACCACATCAATCGGAAAGAAAACTTCATCAGTATCTAATTGCCAATCGACAGTTAGTTGCTTTGCCGCCAACTCTAACTCAGCATCTTGCAGCCACATCTTAAATAACCGAACAAGGTCTAACTTCTCGGTCGTTAGCTCACCCTCTTGCTGTAGCTTGGCCAAATCAAGAATCTGCGTGACTAAGTTCGCTACTTGCCCTGACGCGCGCTCAATACGATCGTGCTCTGCTTGAAGTGTATTAGCCACATCTTTTTTGCGCGCAATGCCTAATGCAATCTGCAAGCGCGTTAACGGCGAACGTAATTCATGCGAAACATCACGTAATAACTGCCGATGACTTTGCAATAAGCGTTGTAACGAATCTGCCATTTCGACAAATTCGACCGACAAATCACCCAACTCATCCCCACGATTTAAATTAGATCTCAAATCAGAGATATCAAAATCTCCTGCGCTGAGCTTCTTCGCGGCTTGCTGTAATCGGCGAATAGGGCTAGTTAAGTGCCAAGCCAATAAACCGCACAAGAAAGACACCATCACCACGACTAAGAAAGGAATCAACCAGCGCTCTCCTTCATCAAGAGAATGGCGCCAATGATAGCGACTAACTGCAATATAAATTTGGTCACGATGAACTAATGGCCCCATCATCATATAGCCGTCTTCTTGCCCCCACAGCGATTGCTGTTCGGCCACAGCATGCTCATAAAACTCAGCCACATCATGCGGGAGATCATTAATTTGAGACTCCTCAAACTTAACGATATTCCAACCAGGTTCCAAACGGGACCATAACCCTCGTTTTTTGATCGTCAAAGGTTTTACATTTTCGGCAATGCGCTGCAATAAGATCTGTTCTCGCACATGAAGTGGGCGATGAAAATCATCCTGTAGCCACTGAAACGAAACGCTCGCGACAGTCATACTGATGACGACAACAATCCAGAACCATAGAAAGATTTTAATAAATAACGAATTACGCCAGCGCATAGCAGTGCCTGAATTAAACTAAATATTTTAGGTATCTAAAGTCAATTAGACTCACGACACTAATCTTGAACCAAGATATAACCTTGGCCGCGTACGGTTTTAATATACGCTTTGCCGTCATTACGTTCGCCCAGCTTCTTACGCAAGTTACTCACGTGCATATCAATGCTGCGGTCAAAAGCGCTCAAACGTCGCCCTAATGCACTCTGCGATAGAACTTCTTTGTCGACGACTTCACCCGCGCTCTCTAGCAAGGTCAATAAAACACCAAATTCAGCGCCAGTTAATTCAACCTCTTCGTCATGCAACCTCACACTTCGAGTCGCTTTGTGCAGCTTTAGCTCATCAACTTGCAGCCATGCATTCGCAACCTTGGGCTGACCCGCTTCTATGCGCCGAAACAAGGCTTTAATGCGAGCCACCAGCTCATGGTGATGATAGGGCTTCGGAATATAATCGTCAGCACCATGTTCAAGACCCAATACACGATCGACACTATCGCCACGCGCCGTCAGCATAATCACAGGCAGCATGGACTCGGTACGCAACTGTTTCAGCACATCAAAACCATTCATTTTAGGCAACATGACATCCAACAAAACCAGATCATACTGGCCTGTGAGCGCCGCAGCTAAACCAGACTCACCATCATGGCAAACAGCCAATTGGTAGCCTTCCATTGCAAGGTATTCCTGCAATAATTCGCCTAATTCATAATCATCATCGATTAATAAAATTTGATACATTTCGCTCACTTTTTCAGCACTCCTGCCTCTAAACCGCACTTGCCTCTATATGCTTCTAGTAAAGAGTGTAATGCGAGAAAATAAATAAGGGGAAGGGTTTTACCCTTCCTTACGCTAAACATGAAAAGGCTGCCGTTCTAATGACCCAGCAATATCGCAACCCAGCGGTTCTTTTCACTACTTTCTAAAGCAATTTTAACCACCATGGTTAAAGGAATTGAAAGCAGCATCCCAACAGGGCCAAAGATCCAACCCCAGAAAACCAAGGAGACGAAGACAACCAAGGTCGACAGCCCTAAAGAACGCCCCATAAACCGTGGCTCAATCACATTTCCAAAGAGTACATTAACCCCAACATACAGCCCTGCCACCAGCATCGCACTCATAGGCCCAAGCTGAATCAAGGCAATCAACATCGGGGGAACCGCCGCAATAATCGAACCGATATTTGGAATAAAATTCAATAAAAAGGCAATCACAGCCCATAAAATAGCGTAATCCACTCCCATCCACGCCAGCGTAATACCAACAACGATTCCGGTTCCAATACTGACCAAGGTTTTGATTAATAAATAGCGCTGAACCGAATCACTAAAGCTCTTATATTGATCAAGGGCACTGGTCTTATCTCCTAAGGCTCGCTTTAGTTTTTCTGGAAAATCAGACGCTTCTAATAAAATAAAGACCACCGTAAACAAAATCAGAAAAGCATTCGTCAGTACTCCACCCAAACCACTGAATACCTTAGCGACCATTTTCATCGCTGCGCCTGGGTCGATATAGTTGGTCAACGTCGCCTCATCAACCTCTATACCAAAGCCATTCAATGCGGTAACGACGATCGCGCCCTGCTGTTGTAATTTTTGCTCATATTCTGGCAAGTCTTGATAAAAAGCGGCCAAGCTTGTTCCCATTACCGTACCTAGCGTGATGGTAATAACAAAAAATAGAACCGCCACCAATAACAAGGAAATAATCGAGGGGACATGCTTTCTTTTCAAAAACATCATCATAGGCGCACACAAAACGGCAATAAATACGGCTAATAGAAAGGGAACAAGCAACTGTGTGGCGGCTTTTAATCCGGCAACAATCACAATGAAGGCCGCGACATTCACCAGCACACTGTATTTAGTTAAAGGTGTATCCATAAAACGCTCAAATCCTTGTTGAATGATAGCCAGCCTCAACTCTGCAAGCCAAGCCTATGATGGTCATTATCATAGCAACAAGCATTACACGACAACAGAAGAGTCGCTATCTCTTACAATTGCCAATAGCCACTCAACGCCATCAATTAAGAAAAGCCTTTACTGGCATCACGATCGAACGATAACCAAAAAAGTTCTTTGCCGTCATTTGCACACCTTACTCATAGCATAAATGTAAACATGATCGCAGCCGGTATCGTCGATCTATTTCAGCTCAAACCCTTGCTAGGCCTGCAATCGGTAGTTATCAAAGCTGTAGCCTTTCACTCCCAATAAGCATTTCTATATCCAAAGAATTGATCGCCTGTCGAAATAAAAAACACATAAAATGAAATTAATTTAATAAAGTACTGGACACGCCTAGGGAGTCTCTATACTATGCGCAGCCTAAGCGGAAGTGGTGGAATTGGTAGACACGCTAGATTTAGGTTCTAGTGCCGTAAGGTGTGAGAGTTCAAGTCTCTCCTTCCGTACCAAAATAAAGAATGAGAATATGCTAGCAGGACTATTTGCTCTTTTAGTTTTTCTTGTTCTCGGTGAGGCAATCCAATCTTGGATTGCCATCCCCGTCCCTAGTTCGATCATCGGCATGGTTCTCTTGCTGATCATAATTATCTTAAGAAACAAAATACCCAAATCGATTGAATTAGCGTCCAACTCGCTTTCTCCCTTATTACCCCTATTTATTATTCCAATCAGTGCTGGTTTATTAACTCAGATAGACATTATCGAACAGCATGGTCTAAAGCTCCTTCTTATTTTAACAATCAGCTTAATTCCTGGTGTTCTTGTAACAGCACTTGTTTTGAGGTGGAATAACAAATAATGCTATCCGATCTTTTAGAACTGCCCAGCACCTGGCTCATGGTCACCTTAGGCGCTTACCTAGTAGGCCTAAAACTTTATCAACGATCCAATAATAGTCCTTGGCTTCCCCCTGTCATGTCTGGCTTTTTTATTGTTATTTCTATTCTTTGGTTAACCGGCACGCCCTACAGCACCTACAACCAAGGTGGCCAACTACTGAGCTTTTTCCTTGGGCCTGTTGTCGTCGGTTTAGCCATCCCCCTGTTTTATCATTTTCATAACATGCGCAAACAACTATTGCGCTTATTACTGGCAATCATACTGGGCAGCGCAACCACGGTAACCATTGCCGTTGCACTGACGCACTACTGGATCGGTATCGACAGCATTACGCTATCAATGGCCAGCAAATCGGTAACCACCCCCGTTGCGGTTGCCATCACAGAACAAACCAATGGCCTTCCAGCCTTAGCCGCCGCCTTTGTTATGGTGACAGGCATCATCGGCGCCGCCATTATTCCTGCGCTATTAAACTGGCTTAAGCTCGACAGCCCACAGGTTACCGGCATGAGCTTGGGTATCTGCGCTCACGCAGTAGGGACCAGCCGCGCCCTTGAACTCGGCCAAGAATATGCTGCATATTCAGCCATGGCGATGACCCTCACTGCCGCACTGCATGCCATCGTTTTACCTTGGTTATTCTAGCGACACCTGATAGTTTAAGCACACACATGCTTTTGGGCTGCGCAGTCGCACTAACCGTACTATAATAAAATCGTGCTACTGCCGTATAGACCGCACACTTGTACATCGATAACTTATACCTATAGCGTTGTACCTATAGCTTTATACCGATGCTTTGAACGCTGTATTATCGAACAAGACACTCTTAAAAAGTATAATCCGTCCCCATCCAAGGAATGTTAGTTCATGGGCAAGCCAAAATACGCAGTTATCTTTTTGACCCTGTGCACCTTTTTAATTACCGGAAGTGCCGTTTGGTATATAGGCTTAGAACAACACTATCAACAAAACAACGATGCTTTACAGAACGTTGTTCAATTGCTGGCTGAAAGTGACGACAAAATAACGCAAGAGCAGCAGCAAATTCTCGCAAAAAAAAGAAATTTTAATCTATATCGCATTACTCGCAATCAATACGACCTAATCAGTATTGAGCCCAAAGACCACAATTTAAGCAAAGTACTTATTTTACAGTCCATACAGCAAAAAAATGGATTCATTCCAAGCCCTATCAACCCTAACAATACGGTTTTTTATAAGCATCAAGTCAATTCCAGCACCTTACTACTCGCTTCGAGCTCACTAATAGCCGCAAAGAAAAATTATTTAGCGGCAACCCAAAACCAGATGCTAATTCTTTTAATCATTGTTCTCGCCGCCTGCGCACTTCTGTTTTTATGGTTGGAGAATCAACGCGCTAATATTAAAATCAAAAAAGGGCTACTTGAGAAAAGTCAGCAATCCATTGGTATCTATCTTAAGCTTGATACCAACTTCCGGATCATTGAATGCAATAATGACTTCCTAAATATATTTCCGAATAGTCAAAAAATTAACATTCGTCATTTGATTAAAAAAAGTGAGCAAGAAAAAGTAGAGCAGTATCTAAGCCAAACATTGACCAGCAATACCCTCATTGATTTTGAATGCACATTAGTACAAGAGCAAAACAACGATGAAACATTCGGCCTCCAAGACGATGAAAGTCGCTGGGCTGTCCGAGCAAAACCCATCGTCGAAAACAATCAAGCCTTTATTATCATCTCTGCAGACGATATCAGTAAACGCCACTTCATGGAGATTGAATTGCGCCGTGAACGCAACCGCATGCAAGCTTACTTAAATACCATGCATACGCTGTTAATCATCACCGACCGGCACGGAAAAATTATTGAAGCGAACCGTCAATTTATGCTGCTTGCTGGCTGCACTGAAACATCGATCATAGGCAAATCGATTAGTCACTTCAGCCCGAAAAGATCGCACCACAAAATGAATAATTACTTACGCAATCTTACTCCCGAAGCTGATAACACTATTTCTGTAGAATTTCCTTTGGTCGCCACCAGCGGCAAAGAGTACTCGATTGATTGGCGCATCACCCCAGTACCCTGTGATGAAATTGAAAATGACAATGACTATCGAGAAAATCAAAGTGAAGAAATATTATTAACCGGTCTCGACATCACCGAATCTGTCGCTAATAACCAAGCCTTAAAGCTTGCCAATACCCAAATTAGAGAAGCGCTGCGCAGCGCAGAAAGTGCCAACCAAAGTAAAAGTGTATTTCTTGCCAATATGAGCCATGAAATTCGCACGCCCATGAATGGTATTCTGGGTGCTACCGAACTCATACTTGACCAAAGCAGTGATGAAGATAAAAAACAATATCTCGATATTATTCACAGCTCTTCACACTCACTTTTAAACATTATCAACGACATTCTGGACCTTTCAAAAATTGAATCAGGGAATTTTGAGTTAGAACAAATCAATTTTGATTTACACCAGTTATGCCATGATATTTATCAGATATTTGCTAATGCGGCAAAAGTAAAAGGTATACAAATATTATATTTTTACGATGCTGGCCTGCCCCAGTTTTGGATGGGGGATCCGAACAGAATTCGTCAAATATTAAATAATTTATTTAGCAATGCACTTAAATTTACTCACCAAGGCCGCATTGATCTCAGAGTTCAAGGTGTGCGTCTAGCCAACCATCAATACGATTTAAAGATTCAGGTAAGAGATAGTGGCATTGGTATCGCTGAGAAAAAAATTGAACAAATTTTTTCTGCCTTCCAACAAGCCGATAGCAGCACAAGCCGAAAATATGGTGGCACAGGCTTAGGACTCACCATTAGCCAATATTTGGCCAATGCCATGCAAGGCATCATTGAAGTAGACAGTGAACTCGGAGTTGGCAGTACCTTTTCACTTCATGTCCCGCTAAAACCAGGGGCAATAGAAGCCAATACCAAGCGCACCGGTTTAATTCGAAACTACCAAGCTAACGTATTATTAGCCGAAGATAATGAAGTTAATGCAAAAATTGCCAGTAAAATATTAAGTAAACTAGGAATAGAAACCACAACCGTTCCAAACGGCGAACTTGCCTTACACGAAATAATAGATAGCACATTCGATCTTGTACTAATGGACATAAACATGCCTGTTATGGATGGCATCACGGCAACCGAAAAAATTCGCGAACTTAGCTTTCCCAAAAACCAAGTGCCTATTTTAGCCTTAACCGCTAATGCGATGATGGAAGATAAAGAGCGCTGTATGAAAGCAGGCATGAATGGGTTTATCAGCAAACCCATCAAGCTTGAACGTTTAATCCAAGAACTGGATACCATTCTAACCAGCTCAGATTAACTCAATAACGCAGAGCAAGTAGAGCGTGATTACTCCGCTCTGCTTGCCAAATAATCCCGTGCCAAGTACAAGCCAGCAATAGCGCGACCTTCCGTCATATCCTCGCGCATCACTAGCTCATGCAAATTTGCCAACGGCCACTTAACCAACTCGAGTGGCTCAGGCTCATCCCCTTCTAGCACAGAGGGATATAAATCTTCCGCAAGAAATATATCAATACCACTTTTCATATAGCTGGGAGATAAACTCATATGTTTTAGAAAGGTTATTTTTCTTGCTGCAAAACCAATTTCTTCTTGCAGTTCTCGGTTAGCCGCCTCTTCCAAGGTTTCTCCTAAGTCGACAGCACCTTTAGGCAGCGTCAGAGTATATTCTTCTATTCCGCCACCAAACTCTCGAATAAGAGCCACATGCTCATCATCTAGCATAGCCACCATCATTACGGCACCCGACCCACCGGGCAATAAACGTTCATAAGTGCGTTCAACACCATTACTAAACCTAAAATCTACCGACTCTACGGTAAATAAACGACTTTTAGATACAATTGACCGGTGTAAGATTTTTGGTTTTTCAGACATAATATGCAGACTCTTTTTTATAAATACTCACCCTAATTCACGCAGTATACCTGACTACACTATGACAGACAGCCACATACACAACACAGCAGAACAGTCGAATAATAATCAGGCGTATACGGCCGAGCAATGGTCTAAAATAGAAACCGTCTTACTCGATATGGATGGCACCTTACTCGACCTGCACTTTGATAATTACTTTTGGCTGCAATTTATGCCAGAAAAATATGCTGAGCTTTTTGGTATCGAAAGAGAAGAAGCCAACCGAGTATTAAAACAGGCATCTGACGAAACCTCTGGCACTCTAAATTGGTATTGTCTCGATTATTGGAGCGAGCGCCTAAACATGCCCGTTGCAGAATTAAAGCACGACATCGTTGAAAAAATTCAATATCGCCCACATGTTAAAGACTTCCTTGAAATGCTAAAGCAACAAGGAAAAAGAGCCGTCATCGTTACCAATGCTCATCGCGATAGCGTGAATTTGAAAATGTCAAAAACAGGACTCGATCAACTGGTTGATCGAATAATCAGCTCACATGACTATCAAGAACCAAAAGAAAGCCAAGCATTTTGGCAACACTTACAACACGATGAGCCGTTTAATCTTGAAACAACATTACTCATCGATGACAGCCAAGCGGTATTAAATTCCGCTAGAAAATGGGGATTCCAACACCTTTTGACCATCTTTCACCCAGATAGCAAAAAGGCGCCCAATACAGACAGCGAGCACTTGGGCATCCACCATTTTGATGAACTTATTTATAAAGACGACACATAATAATGAGCAAGCAGCAAACCAGCGACAACAAGAAAATACGCCTTGATAAATGGCTCTGGGCTGCGCGCTTTTATAAAACTCGCGCCATTGCCAAAGCGGCTGTCGAAGGTGGCAAGGTGCATTATGATGGGCAGCGATGCAAAGTTAGCAAAACTGTTGATATCAACGCCAAGCTTACAATTCGCCAAGGGCTCGACGAAAAAATAATCGTCATTAAAGCGCTATCTGAGCAGCGTCGTGGCGCACCAGAAGCCCAAGCACTCTACGAAGAAACAGCCGATAGCATTAAATTACGAATGGACGCATCCGAACTTCGCCGAGTCATGAAAGACGCAACGGCTACCCCTGACCATCGCCCGAACAAAAAAGAGCGTCGTCAGATCCACCAATTTAAGCACCAAAGTGAAATATGAGTAACCTATGAGCAATCTTGATAGCATGCAACGCTTTACCTTTGACCAAACCGACGTCCGAGGAGAACTTGTTGGCCTACAGAAATGCCTAAACGCCGTGCTATCAAAGCATGATTATCCGCAGGCGGTGAAAGTCGAGTTAGGAAAATTAATGGCCGCCAGCGCGTTAATGAGCGCGACGTTAAAGTACGAAGGCCGCTTATGCTTACAAGCTCGCCTACCTGGTGATGTAACACTGATTCAAGCTGAAACCACCGATACCGGTGAAATACGCGCCATCGCTCGTTATGACGAAAGCAAAGAAATTGAACACGTAGAGCTCGCCGGTGGCCAACTGGTAATCACTCTTGAGCCTGCGGTTGGCAAGCCTTATCAGGGCGTTGTTCCACTTGAAGGCAACCAATTAAACAAAGCCTTAGAATACTATTTTAAACAGTCTGAACAACTGGGCTCACGCTTCTGGTTAGAGTGTGATGGCACCATCGCAAGCGGCTTTATGTTGCAGCAACTGCCTGCCAGTGAACAAGACGACCCTGATGCCTGGGATCGACTAAGTCACCTAGCCAGCACATTAAAAGCAGAAGAATTACTCAACCTAGACAACCAGTCGTTGCTTTATCGCCTGTATCACGAAGAGCAAGTACGCCTTTACGACGAAACGGCTTTACGCTTTGCCTGTACTTGCTCAAAAGAGCGAACAGGGAATGCCATTTCACAAATTGGCTATGACGAACTCATGGATGTTATCGCCGAACAAGGCAAAGTCTCTATCGATTGCCAGTTTTGCTTGCAGCATTACTCGTTCACTAAAGAACAAATTGCTAATTTATTTCCTGAAAAAAAACTACATTAATCACCTGAATGGCCTTACCGCTACTCATCAAAGCGTGCTTTCTTAGTCAATTAGAGCCAATACTGGTAAATAACCCACTATTTTTGCCAGTATTGAAAAAAAACTACAGGAAACACGCAAAACTAGTCATATACCGCCGACTATCATTCTTAGTTATACCCGCCATATACCCTATCTCGGTTTTGTTAAGTTAAAAAATCTGGCATAATCCGCAGCCTCAAATTACGGGTTCGTCCAATCACCATCTGGACGGTAAAGACGATTCATTTGTGTATGGCCAAAAGCGATACTGACATAACGAGACCCCTCGGGCACGATTATTATGACCACATTTTATACTGATTTATCTACACCATTATTGGTTGAAAAAGCACTTGAACGTGGCGAAGGCCGCTTACAAGATAACGGCGCTTTTGTTGTAACTACCGGTGTCCGTACTGGCCGCTCTCCAATGGATCGCTTCATTGTTGAAGAACCAAGCACTAAAGACGCAATCGATTGGGGCAATGTTAACCGTCCTTTCGACGCAACAAAATTCGATGCCCTTTGGGATCGTGTTGAAGAATATTTCGGTAAAACTGGCGGTTTCATTTCTAACCTACACGTAGGTTCTGATGCGGCTCATTACTTGCCAGTTAAGTGCCAAACTGAAACAGCGTGGCAAAACCTGTTCGGTCGTAACCTATTTATCCGCCCTGAAACATTCAACCAAGCTGACAAAGAAGAATGGACTATTCTGAACTGCGCTAACTTTGAATGTGTTCCAGAGCGTGACGGAACAAACTCTGATGGTTGTGTCATCATCAACTTCGCACAGCGTAAAGTACTACTTGCTGGCATGCGTTACGCAGGCGAAATGAAGAAAGCGATGTTCTCTGTACAGAACTTCCTACTTCCTGAAAAAGACGTACTACCAATGCACTGCTCTGCAAACGTTGGTGAAGATGGCGATACTTGCTTGTTCTTCGGCTTGTCTGGTACCGGTAAAACTACCTTGTCTGCAGATCCTGAGCGTTACCTGATTGGTGATGACGAACATGGCTGGGGCAAAGGAACAGTATTCAATATCGAAGGTGGTTGCTACGCAAAAACCATCGATCTTTCGCAAAAGAATGAGCCAATCATTTGGGATGCAATCCGTTTCGGCGCGATCGTTGAAAACGTAATGATGGACGATGAACATCGTGTTGCTGATTATGCTGATACTAGCCTGACTGAAAACGGTCGTTGTGCATACCCTCTAGAGCACGTTGAAAAGCGCGTTCTAGAAAACAAAGGTGGTGAGCCAAAAGCCGTTATCTTCCTAACGTGCGATATGACAGGTGTTCTTCCTCCAGTTTCTGTTCTTACTAAAGAACAAGCGGCTTACCACTTCCTAAGTGGTTACACAGCGCTAGTAGGTTCTACTGAAATGGGCGGTACTCCAGGTCTTAAGTCTACTTTCTCGACTTGCTTCGGTGCTCCATTCTTCCCACGTCCAGCGGGCGAATACGCTGAGTTGTTGATGAAGCGTGTAACTGAATTTGATTCACAAGTTTATCTTGTAAACACAGGTTGGACGGGCGGCGCTAACGGTAAAGGCGGCGAGCGTTTCTCAATTCCAACTACTCGTGCAGTTATCAGCGCAATTCAGACTGGCGCGCTACGTGATGCTGAGACGGAAACTCTTCCATTATTTGGCCTAGAAGTTCCTAAGAGCATTGATGGTGTAGACTCTAAAGTTCTTAACCCAACAAAAGCTTGGGCTAACGAAGCAGATTGGGCTGAAGCCGCTGAAGTATTAGCGAACCAGTTTACTAAAAACTTCACTAAGTTTGACGTATCTGACGCTATCTTAGCGGCAGGTCCTAAAACTAAGTAATGGCTTTAGCATCTTCTTAAATAGATGCTAAAGTTTCGTTCAATACAACCTCACTAGGTTGTATTGAACGAATGAGTTAGACATAGCCTAATCTGCACTACGCCATTTTTTTATAACGAACCTGTTCGGTCAATATAGGAACAGCACCTTGCATCGTCAGTATCTGTAATTCTTCTGTCACAGATTTCGGGGCAGAATACTCAGTAGTCGCCAACGTCATAACGATCTTCATACCCAACTGTGCGGTTTTAAAGGGTTTAATCAAGTAATCAGTCTGCTTCTCTTTAATCGTATCCTGAACCTGCGGTAAATCTCTTTTGGTGGTTAACATAATAATGGGGATACCTGCCAGCGCAACACTGCCACGCAAGGTCTGAATTAGATCTAAGCCTGATAATTCATCTAACTGCCAGTCAGCAATAATTAAATCAATCGGTTGTACTCGTAGCATATCAATAGCATGAATGCCGTTCCCTGCTTCAAAAACGTATTCAAACCCTTGGCTGCGTAAAAAAGAAGCGTGGAGTGCTCGTAAGGATGGCGTATTCGTGACCATCAAAATTCGTTTGCGTTTAAAGTGCGCGGGAATGTCTTCAGAGCTGAAAGTTAAATTCATTCACTAATACCTTCAAATAACCATAATCGAAATAATTGGACTAATTACTTCCTCGTTGATTTAACATTAGTACAGTTAAAGAGAATACTGAGGTAATAAGACAACCATTTGCGCCAAGTTGACTCATTTACATTAATGTCAGCTCTAAGTTCAGCCTTCCTCAGTAGGACACTGCCAACTCTCATCCCAATGACCAGAATAAATTCCCTTTTATCCTCGAATAACCCCTTTAGGGTCAGTATACTCAGGCTCAAATATTTATTTAATTTTCAACAGTTTAGATCGATTAATGCACCCCCTATAGCGGTCATTAATCGTCATAACCTGTGTTTGTAAAAATAGACAAGATTAAAAACGAGAAACATTATGGATTCTATTTTCACCCGTATCGCCACCGAACTGAATATTCGTCCGCAGCAAGTACAAGCGTCCGTTACCTTATTAGATGAAGGCGCTACCGTGCCCTTTATTTCGCGCTACCGTAAAGAAGTCACTGGCGCACTTGATGATACTCAACTGCGTAATTTAGAAGAGCGCCTGCGTTATTTGCGTGAGATGGAAGATCGCCGCGGTAGCATTTTAAAAAATATTGAAGAACAAGGTAAATTAACCGACGTTCTGAAACGCGACATTCTAAATGCCGATACCAAAACTCGCTTAGAAGATTTGTATTTACCTTATAAGCAAAAGCGTCGCACCAAAGGTGCCATCGCCATCGAAGCCGGTCTTGAGTCATTAGCCAACTCGCTATTAGCAGATCCTGGCCAAACTCCAGAAACAACCGCCGCTGCTTTCATCGACTCAGCTACGGGTAAAGAAAACGGTATCACTGATACCAAAGCCGCATTAGATGGCGCGAAATACATCTTAATGGAACGCTTTGCCGAAGACGCCAACCTAATCAACAAGGTGCGTAATTTTCTTAAACAAGAAGGTATGTTGTCTGTTCGTTTGGTGCCGGGCAAAGAACAAGAAGGCGCTAAATTCAGCGACTATTTTGAGCACGACGAACCCCTTAAAAGCGTACCCAGCCACCGTGCGTTGGCCATTTTACGTGGCCGTAACGAAGGTGTTTTAAGCTTTAGTATTGTTACCGGAGATCCGTCTGACAAGCTAACGCCTTCTCCTTGCGAAGCCATGATCGCCGATCACTTTAACCTTAAGAACGAAGGTCGCCCTGCGGATCGATGGTTGCACGAAGTAGTACGTTGGACATGGCGCATCAAGTTATTAACGCACCTAGAAACTGAGTTAATGACCAACTTGCGCGAAGCTTCAGAAGAAGAAGCGATCAAAGTATTTGGTCAGAACTTAAAAGACCTCATTTTAGCCGCACCTGCTGGCGCAAAAGCCACCATCGGTTTAGACCCAGGTTTGCGTACTGGGGTAAAAGTCGCGGTTGTGGATGCCACCGGTAAAGTAGTCGATCACGATACTATCTACCCAACTCCGCCACAAAATCGTTTAGCCGATTCTGCCAAAATTATTACCGCATTAATTTTAAAACATAACGTTGAATTGATTTCGATTGGTAACGGTACCGGTAGCCGCGAAACTGATAAGTTCGTGGGCGATATGATCAAAGCCAATCCTGCTTTAAAGAAAGTGCAGAAGATTATGGTGAACGAAGCCGGTGCTTCGATTTACTCAGCGTCTGAACTCGCAGCAAAAGAATTTCCCGATTTAGACGTGACCATTCGTGGGGCGGTTTCCATTGCCCGTCGCCTGCAAGACCCATTGGCCGAACTAGTGAAGATCGAACCTAAATCGATTGGTGTAGGCCAGTATCAGCACGACGTAAACCAAACCCAACTAGCGCGCGCTTTGGATGCCACGGTTGAAGACTGTGTAAACTCAGTCGGTGTGGATTTGAACATGGCTTCCGTACCACTGCTTACCCGTGTATCCGGTTTGAATACCACCATTGCCAATAACATCGTTAACTATCGTAATGAAAACGGCGCGTTTGCATCGCGTAAAGAATTAAAGAAAGTACCTCGCTTAGGTGAAAAAACTTTCGAACAAGCAGCAGGCTTTTTACGCATTCATAATGCTGAAAACCCATTAGATGCCAGCTCAGTTCACCCAGAAGCCTATGGCGTAGTAAAAGAAATCGCCAAACAATCCGGTCGTGATATTAAGAGTTTGATTGGGGATGGCTCTTTCTTAAAAGCCGTTAACGCAGCTCAATATGCGACCGAATCTGTGGGTGAAATCACCATCAAAGATATTCTGACAGAACTAGAAAAACCCGGCCGCGATCCACGCCCTGAATTCAAATTCGCGACCTTTATGGATGGCGTAGAAGAAATCAAAGACCTGCGTTTAAATATGGTATTAGAAGGCGTCATCACCAACGTGACCAACTTTGGTGCTTTCGTTGATGTCGGTGTTCACCAAGATGGTTTGGTACACATTTCCGCCATGTCAGATACCTTCATTAAAGACCCACGTGAAGTGGTAAAGGCTGGCGATATCGTTAAAGTAAAAGTGATGGAAGTAGACGCCGCACGTAAGCGTATTGCACTTTCAATGCGCATGTCAGACGATGCGAATGAACAAGCGGAGCAAAAGGTCTCGGGAGAACGTCCAAATCGCAGTCGTAACCAAACGACCAAAACCAGCTTTGGCCCGGGCTCTTCTAACAACTCTAACCGTGGTGGATCTAATGGCGGTAATAGTAATGGAAATAGTGGCGGCGCGATGGCAGATGCTTTAGCCGCGGCGTTTAAAAAGGGTAAAAAGTAAGTTAATACCTTGCGTTTAATCACTGTGCTATGGATTATCTTATCCATGGCACAGTGATTACCATATAGCGTACTTACCTCACTCGCAGCATTGCCCTATAATGCTGGCAATAATGCAATTAATTTTACGGCTCAAACATTGAGGCTCTCCTTGGCTAATCCAACGTATAGCAATCTATTATCGTCACTTCGTACTCACAATAAATTATCGTTATTGGGTCGAATTCAACGCGGCATTGAAAAAGAAGGGTTACGCTGCGAGCCTAATGGTCACCTGAGTCAGGTTCTACACCCTCAAGCGCTGGGTTCTGCTTTAACACATCCAAGTATCACCACCGATTACTCAGAATCATTGCTTGAGTTTATTACACCTGTTTTTGATAACGCCAAAGATACTCTTGGCTTTATGCACAACTTGCATCAATACACGTATCAAAATATTGGTGATGAATTGATCTGGCCTGCTTCTATGCCGTGTATCATTGATGGCGAAATGAGCATCCCCATTGCACAGTATGGCTATTCCAATATTGGCCAACTAAAGCATGCTTACCGCCATGGTTTATGGCATCGCTATGGTCGCACTATGCAAGCAATTGCGGGGATTCATTACAACTTTTCTATGCCAGATGCCTTGTGGCCGACTATGTATGCTGAAGAGTATGATGCTGAAGCTGATAGCGAGCAGCTAAAAGATTTTATCTCGACAAAATACTTCGGCCTAATTCGTAACTTCCGCCGTAATTCTTGGTTATTACATTATTTGTTTGGTGCTTCACCAGCGATTTGCGGTTCTTTCTTAGAAGGCGAACAGCACGACCTAGAAACCTTCAAAGAGCATACGCTTTATCTACCTTATGCCACGTCTTTACGCATGAGTGATTTGGGTTATCAGAATAACGCACAAGCTGAGCTAATCGTTTGTTACAACACGATTGAAAATTACGTTGAGACATTATCACAAGCGATTACACAGCCCGTTGATGCTTATGAAGACATTGGCATGCAAGATGAAAATGGCCAATACAAGCAACTGAATACCAGCTTGCTACAAATTGAAAACGAGTATTACAGCGACATTCGTCCTAAGCGAATTGGCAATGGTGATGAAAAACCATTACAAGCCTTAGCCAATCACGGCGTTGAATACATCGAAGTACGCTGTACTGATATTAATCCATTCCTAACACTCGGCATGGATGAATCGCATATTCACTTCTTAGATTTATTTTTAACCCATTGTTTATTTATCGATAGTCCTAGAATTGATAATGAAGAATTCAAAGCGATTAAAGCCAACCAACACGACGCGGTCATGCGTGGTCGCGACCCAGAATTACTGCTGAATAAACAGGGGAATACAATTGGATTGCGCCAATGGGGCAAAGAACTACTAACCGACTTAGCACCACTGGCAGCAGCCATGGATGAAGCCGCTGGCAGTAACCAATACACAAATGCACTGGTCCAACAGCAAGCAAAAATTGATGATGCTGCTTTAACACCTTCTGCTCAATATTTAGATAAAATGAAAGTCGAAGATTTAGAGTTTGCTCAGCTAACCTTAAAATTAGCACAAGAGCGAGCGGCCGAATTTAAGCAGCCTCTGAGTGATGAACTCAATAAAGAAATGCAGCAGCAAGCACAACAGAGCTTAATGCAGCAGGCCGAAATTGAAGCAGGCGATCAAATTGATTTCGCCAGTTTCTTAAAACAGTACCTGACGCGATAAATTTCTTATGCTCAATAAAAAAGGCTATCAGTAAAGTGATAGCCTTTTTTGTTTCTACACTAATACTCGTTTAAGACCCAGTAGAAAAACCTCTCGCACGCATTCCCTACACCACGGCTCAGTTAGTTTTGCACAACAAAATTTTCAAAAAACAAATCCTCAACATAGGGCGAACCTTCAAGCTCGATCATTAAAGACTGAACCTCTTCCAAAGCAAGTTTTCGTAACGTTTCACGCCCCGTAGTCGAATTGACGACCTCACTATCTTGCGACGTTAATAAAAATACCAAGTTATGGCGAATAAAAGGCCGATGATTCGTCACCGCAGAAGCCGCTTCATCCCCAACAACTTTTAACGCGATCTCAGTTCTTAAATACTTCATTCGACCGACATTGCCATAATTTACAACAAAAGCAGGTGTTAAATGGATATACTTAGTCTGAGCAACCGGCTCGGCCTCGTTACTGAAAGAGGCACAGGAAAATAGAATTAATCCTGCTAAAGGCAGAAGAAACTTGAACATTATCAATACTCCTAAGTCTGAATAGATTCACTATAGATACTTATAGAATAGAACAGTATTAACAATCAGGAAGAAGAAAGGTAAAAGAATGCGAATCAATCTAAAACTCCTCAGCATGACAGGTTTTATAACCTGTATTTCATTATTAGCCAGCGCCTACTATTTCCAATTTGCATTGGATATGGAACCCTGCCCACTGTGTATTATGCAACGAGTCGCGACCTTAATGGTTGCACTTGGCTGCTTGGCCGGATTCTTTATGACAGAGCGCCCCATAGGCTTGCTCGTGGCTTCAGGCTGGACCCTACTATCATCCTTTTTTGGTATTTATCTCGCACACCATCACAACTGGTTACAAAACCTACCTGCCGACCAAGTGCCTTCTTGTGGCCCAAGTCTTGAGTACATGCTTGATGCCTTTCCAATTATGGAAGTCATCACTGTTTTATTACGGGGTAATGGTAACTGCGCTGAGGTGTCATGGAGTTTTGTAGGATTATCTATGCCGGGTTGGTTAATGGTCTTCTTTATCGGTTTTGCCATCGCCTCAGCTTATGGATTATTGATCGCTTGGAAGGCTCGTAAATAACGGAATTTCTCTGTTAATACGCCTGCACCCCCACAAAGCATAGATACATCAGTTTGCAAGCAAAAATAATCATAAAACTTGCTTGCAACTAGGTGTCGAGCCTGACTATATTGGGGTAATCAGAATAAAGAAAGAAAGGAATTGGGGTATGTTAGAAACTTGCAAAACATCACAAGAGCGTTGGGGCGGAGTACACAAACTAATCGACGGCTGGCTCAATGAGCGCCAAGATGTGATCGTACTTTTCTGTGGTATTAATACTTTAAAGCCTTTCTCGCCACGCGAGACACCGGTGTCTATTAAGATTCAGGCATTTTGTCAGATACTGATGGATTATTGCTCGGCAGGCCACTTCGAAATTTACCAACAACTGTTAGAAGAAGCCAAGCACTACGACGATGGAGGCACTGAGCTTGCTAACCGAGCTTACCCCGTTTTAGAAGAAATGACTCAGCAATGCGTCGACTTTAATGACAAGTACGATACCGCAGAGCACTGCTTAGAAAAAATTACCGACCTGCAGAAAGACCTGTCTGACTTAGGTGAAATGCTCAGCGAGCGCTTTGAGCTTGAAGACCAACTTATCGAAAAGCTTCATAACGTACACGGTGAACTAGTAGCAGGTTAATAACAGAACCTTAGCCTGTCGCCAAATTTGAACTAAACTGATTTCATACTCTACTGTTTAACAGGGATGGCTATGAAGTCAGTACCATTATTACTCTCCTCCATTTTTTGCAGCACCCTCTTACTGAGTGCTTGCGATACCGGTAAGCAACCCGAACACTTTGATGAACTAGCCACTCAAGGTGTGCACTCTCTCTGCATCAACCATAATGGCAGCTTTGCTTTTGCCGGCTCAATTCATCATGGTGGAAGCCTATGGCGCTTACAGCCTTTTGATCGTCTTTATAATTGGAATCACCAAGAAGGAAAGAATAGCAGCATCGTGAGCTGTGATTTCTCGCCAGAAGGAAACTTCGTCGCAACTACTGATAATCGAACCATCGCCTTATGGAACAGCAGAACGGGCGAAGCGATTTGGCTATGGAATGCTCCTGGTGATATTCACGACATTAGTCTAAGTAATAATGGCCAGTATGCTTTGTTGGCCATGTCGGACTATACCGCGACTTTATTTGATATAAAAAATGGTGGAATAAAAAGAACATTACGCCACGATGGTAGTGTTTATGATGTCAGCATCGATCACCAAGGGCTTTTTGCGGCAAGTGCCAGTGACGACTCCAGTGTTCGAATTTGGAATCTGCAGAGCGGCAAAGAGATTCAACGCCTAGAACACAGTAATCAAGTTCGCAGCGCCGAAATCTCGCCCGACGGAAAAACTGTGTTCACTTCAGCATTAGGAGAAACAGGAAAGCTTTGGAATACCCAATCCGGAAAATTGATCAGCGAGTTTCCTAATAAAAGTGGTTTTTATAATGCCGTACGATTTGATAAAAGTGGCCAGCAACTATTAACGGGGTCAAGCGCAGGTAAAATTCAATTATGGGATGTGAACACCGCTCAATTAAAAGATACTTGGCAAGCAATCCCTAAAAACGAATGGATTAGCAGCAGCGTCATGATCGAAGACGTCGCGTTTGCCAAACAAGGCTATCTGGCTAGCGGATCCAATGGCCGAATATTTTATTTAAAATAATCGGCTCATCCTGTTAAAACTCTATCAATACTTAGTTAATAATTGGACTAGCGACCTCGGGTCGCACGTTCAATTTGATCGGTACGATCATCCATAAGCTGTTGAATGTTATTCGCATCATCTAACATCTGAGTCACCTTATCCAAAGGGACTGTCATCGGCAATGGAACTGAAGGCATTTCTGCAGCGGGTTTATTCGTTTTGGCAACGGCGTATTCCTTCTTCTTTTCGACCTTCAGCCCTTGAATCAAATTAACGTTAGTATCAACCGTCACAGTTTCAATATTCTGCCCTTCTTGCGGCTGGTCTGAATAATGCCAAGCGCCGTTTTCATCTTGCCATTTATAAAATGACTGCATTGAAGAGCCACCCAATGGTGATGAGGAAGCATCCTTAGAACTTGAGGTAAAATAATCGAGCGGAGATTCAATGAAGGGAGTACCGTCCGGTTTTTTTATAAACATTGGCCCAGCAAAAGCCATCACTAATAGTACGATCATTATAAATATAGGTCGCTTCATCCCTGATTCCTTTATCAAACATTCAAACACTGCTTATTATAGCCTATGCTTAGTAATAATAAGACACAGGTATTTACCCGTTCTATTATGGATGAAGTCATAGTGAGCCAGCAAGAAACAAAATTCGATCAACCGACTGCTAGAATTATCAGCCATATACAACCTATCCGTGTACTGGTTGCTAATGCGAAAGGCGGCTGTGGTAAAACAACCATGGTAACAAACCTTGCAAGTTATTTTGCAACTCAAGGTGAGCCAACAGCCATTGTCGATTATGATCCACAAGGCTCCAGCATGGATTGGTTAACTGCACGTGATCCAAAACGGGCTAAAATTCATGGCATTGCAGCATTCAAACACCAAACACCTAATTCCACACGCAGCTATAGCTTACGAGTTCCCCCCTCAACCTCTCGCATAGTATTAGATACTCCTGCAGGATTATCAGGCCACTCGTTATCCGATATGATTCAAGCTTCTGACTTTATTGTTATCCCCGTTATTCCTTCTGCGATTGATATTCGAGCTGCGACTCGCTTCATTCGAGATGTTTTATTAAGCCGCGCGTATCAATCAAATGCAAAAGCCATTGCAGTGGTTGCTAACCGAGTTAAAAAAAATACACTTATTTACCAAAAGCTTGAACGCTTTCTAAATAGTTTAAATATTCCTTTTATAACGTCATTGCGAGATACACAACATTACGTTCGTGCGTCGGAAGAAGGTCTAGGACTATCCGATTTACCACGCCGTAATGATAAAGACATACTCGAATGGCAACCCATGTTGCAGTGGATTGAAGATCAAATTCATTCAAAACAGATGAAATAAAATAATTTTATTGAAAATAAGTTATTTAAATTCTATTTCTTATCTAAAATTAATGGATAGTAATGTGCTTCTAAGTATAATTACGCTGTCTATTATATCAGTCCTCGAGGAAATCCCATGGTCGCTCGCAAAACCACAACTAAGAAAGCTCCTGCTAAAAAAGTTACAGCTAAGAAATCTGTTGCTAAAAAAGCTCCTGCAAAAAAAGTAGCTGCTAAAAAAGTCGCAGCTCCTAAAGTTGTACTGAATCCAGTTGAATTGTTGCAAAAGGAAATCGCAGCACTAGAAGTTAAACTAGGAAAAGCGCGCCAGAAGATGAGTTCTGATGCAGCAAAAGCACAATCTAAAGCGAAAGCAGCACAATCTAAAGCTGTTGCCGCATTAACCAAAGCAAATGCTGCCAAGAAAAAAGCCGCTGATAAAGTAAAAGCAAAAAAATCTGCTGCTACTGTTAAAGCACTTGAAGCCGCCAAAGCAAAAGTTGAAGCGGCTAAGCAAGCGGTTACCGCTGCCAAAGAAGCTTTCACAAGCGCTAAGCTAGAAGCGACTACGGCTAAAGCTGATGCTGATGCCGCTGCTAAGATTGCTAAAGCCGCTGCTGCTGTTGAAAAAGAACAACAGAAAGCAACCGCTGCTGCTGAAAAGAAGCAAGCAGCTGCTGAAAAGAAAGCCGCGACTGCCGCTAAAAAGAAAGCTGCAATTAAAGCTAAGAAAGAAGCTGCTAAAGCTAAGAAAGCCGCAACCGCTGCTAAGCAAAAAGAAGCTGCCAAAGCGAAAAAAGCCGCTGCTAAAGCTAAGAAAGCCGCCACTGCTGCTAAAAAGAAAGAAGCTGCTGCCGCTAAGAAAGCCGCTGCTAAAGCAAAAACGGCTGCTAAAAAACCAGCAACAGCAAAAAAAGTAACTGCTAAGCCTGCTAAGAAGGTAGCCGCTAAGAAAACAGCTGCCAAGCCTGCTAAAAAAGTAGCGGCTAAGAAAGCGGCTGTTAAGCCAGCTAAGAAAGTAGCAGAAAAGAAAACGACGGCTAAGAAAGTTGCTGCTAAGCCTGCTAAAAAAGTAGCCGCTAAGAAAGCTCCTGTTGTTAAAAAAGCGCCTGCTAAGCCTGCTAAAAAAGTAGTTGCTAAGAAAGCACCTGTTGCTACTCCAGCTCCTGCTACACCTGCAGCCGCTACTAAGCCAGCTGCTGCACCTCAGGCATCTGCTCCAGCACCGACTGCGCCAGTAGAAACGCCAGTAGAAACGCCAGTAGAAACGCCAGTATCTGGTAGCTTGTTCGGCCAAAACGAAAGCAAGTAATTGCCCTCGTTTTAGTCAGATATAAAAAAGGCCCCGCGCCATGTTCCTTATAGAACATTGCACGGGGCCTTTTTTTGACTATGAGCCTAGATAACAATAAGCCAAGCCTAAAAGCTAACAACTATAATACTAGGCTGGTTTCTTACCCTCAATCCAATACCTAAATAGCTTCTTAATTGTTTTATCCTTCTGTTTCATCTTAATCCAATTTCTCATAAACAATTCGAAAGACAGATCATCCTTGTTAATAGGAAATGCCATCGACAATCCAGGAATTAAAGGCTGAGGTGCTACCACAGTATAACTAGGATTCAATAACGTCCAGGCAGAGGCTGTAGGAGCACCAAATAACATCGCATCGATATGCTTATACTCCTCCTTAAAAAAGAGCCTAGGAGTTGATATTTTCCAAGCTTTGCCATTAGTGAAATTATCGGTAATGGCCTTCTCATAAAAGAACTTTTCAGGAATACCGATAATCAAATCTTTACGACTAACGATTTTTTTCCATTCAACAAACTCCGCTCTTCGATCATCCTTAACCACAAAAGCGATATGCTGAGTACTATATGGCAGTGATAATGAAAACTCTTTCATGTTGTCGGGTATCACCGGTATACCCGTAGTCATATCAAGATAGCCAGATGACAAAAGTGTCGCCGCTTGCTTACGGAAAATTCTTACAAATTGAATGCCCACCCCCAGATCACCGGCCAGCTGATTCATGATTTCAATATCAAACCCAACCAACTTACCTTTACTATTATTAAACGAATACGGTAAATCATCTCTAAAGTACCCAACCCTCAAAAAGCCTCTCTGCTTAATCCGATCCAGTACTTCGCTAAACGGCTGCGCCACCGCACTAGAAGCATTTGGCTCAGCTAAATACGTGGTCGGTATATCATTGAATAGAAAATCTCGATTAATAAATTTGCTATAACCTTCATACTGATAACTAATCACCTGAAAGGTATATTTCAATGAAATTAGAGCTGAAACGCAGACCAACGGAATAATTAAAAGATTTCGGCTAAATTGCTTCCACTTAAACGTGAACCGTTTAATCATACTCGTCGCTATAAGCAGTGGTAGACAGACTGAAAAAATCACCGACAGCAATGCCGAAAAACGCCCTACTATTAAATTTTCAGCCACTAAGAAGAAATCAAACATCGAGCCAGAGACATTAAATAACTCCAATAAATTGGGCAGCGCAATAATACTCGTACCAAATAACTGAGGCACTCCGGCTCCAATAAGAGTCACATAATCACTCAGTGAAATATGCGCGCCAGAAAACCATGCGGCAAACAAGGTAAAAAGCAGCGCTAATAATTTTCCACCAACCGGAAGACTGAACGTGATGGGCACAATAATGCCTGGTACTTTATCAACTTCTCTATTGGTTGATTCCAGCTTAGCAATCAGAGCTTTTGTTTTTTCTACTATGATCGGTATCACAATAAAAAAGCTGCCCGTAGCAAAAGCGGTCACCATCGCTTCGCGCGAGGCCGCCATAATTTGTCGATAGCCAAAAGGCGTGATAATCGCGACGACCGTTGGCAGCACGATAAAGGTCAACAAAAAGACCAAAACCGCTGACGTCACAATATAAACCAGTAAACCATCCAGGTCAGAAGGATCTACCGTCGCCGCAGCGCGCAAGCCAATACAAAAAATACCCAATGGTGCAAACCGCATCACCATCACACTCATGTTTGCAACAGCGGTTTGAAGATTGCCAAGCAGTAACAATGCATGCTTCTTACGATGTACATTCATGAGCCCAGCGCCCATGAAAATACTAAAAGTCACCACCGATGGAATCAACCCATTCGCAAATGAGTGAAAGGGGTTAGCGGGAATAAATAAATTCACCAGATTAAATTCAGACGTTCCCCTGATCGTCTCTGCACTATAAAACTCCGCGGTCGTCCAATCTGGGAAAGCAATCGGCGCCAAGAATATAAAAAAGAGCACCGCTGCCATTAATAGAAAAATGATCAGAAGGCTCTTCTTAAACGTTCGGCCTAGTCCCGCCGATGACAACCCACCTATTCCTACAACGAGGGATAAAGAGATATAGGGAAGAGCGGTCATTTGTAACAACATCACAAACGCATTCGCAATCGCATCAACTCCGATAAAGACAGTAGAAGTATAAGCACCAATACCCAAGCCTAAGCCCATCGCCACCAAGATACGAAGGAATGGTGGTATTTTCTGTAACAACATATGAGTCCTGTAGTTGATATTTAAGTTATATCGCAATAAAGGTTAATAAGCTGCAATATTACCAGTTTAGAGTTGAGTACACGTAGAGATAGATGCATTGCTTTTGCTAAATACTTTTTAAGCATAGATTTGGAATGCTAGTGTGACGTTCTAGAGTTTATTTTGTTCCACTCAACATGACTCATACTTATTTATTAACACCCTTCTATCGATTGGGTTGCTGATAGCCCTCTTACACTCATCCTTCAAGTTTCTAGGCTTGTGCTATATTTAATATCTATCTATTTAATATATTGGCTACTCAGTGATCCAACTAAAACGGCTTTGCCAGTTATTACTTTTAATTCTTGGCTCTCCTTGGGTGATGTCAGAAGACATTTCGATCCATTTGAAGTGGTACCACAAGTATCAATTTGCGGGCTATTACGCTGCGCAACAACAAGGCTACTTTCAAGATGAAGACTTAACCGTTCGTCTCATCGAAGGTGGGCCAAATACCAACCATCTCCACCAACTCATTAATGGCTCCAGCCAATATGCTGTTTTAGGAAGTGAAGCTCTAGGATCGTTAGCTCTTGGCTCTCCAATTATTATCGTCGCGTCCATTTTTCAACATGCCCCCGAAATGCTAATGACCTTAAGGTCCAATCAAGTTGAGTCGATTCAAGACTTACGAGGTAAATCATTGATGTTGGCCAACGGTGAAATCGCGGGTCAAATTCCTGCAATGTTACTCAAAAACAATCTCACGTCCAAAGACTACCTCAGAGCGAACTATGATGGCGATGTTACTCGCTTAGCGAATGGCGCGGTATTTGCTATGTATGGCTATATCAGTAACGAGCCCTTTCTCCTGCAAGAAATGGGCTATGAAGTAGACTATTTTAGACCACAAGATTATGGCATTAACTTTTATGGCGACAACCTCGCCACCAACCAGAGCGAATTAGATAACAACCCTGGTCGAGTAGCCGCCATCCGCCGTGCAGTGATTCGCGGCTGGAGCTACGCTCTCAATCATCCCAAAGAAATCATTCACTATCTCCTGTCATTACCGACCAAAAATCCACAGCCATATACGCTTAAGCACCAACAATATGAAGCTCAAACAACGTTTGATTTGATCGATATCAATGATGTCCCTATTGGTACCTCGAGCCCCGATCGCTGGGCCGCTATGCTCGATGTCTTTAATTCAACAAGCGGAGGCCAGGCACACTTTAATCCAAACTCAATTTACAATGAGTTTCATCAAGATCGCAGCTGGATTAACTATGTACTGATAGCGGCCATTATCGCATCAATCATTATTCTATTTATGTATTCATGGAACAGAGCATTACAGAGTAAATTAAACACGGCCATAAGCAGTCTAGAAAAAGTAGCCCTTGAAGACGTTCTGACAGGCTTAAAGAACCGCTCTTCCATGATGCTCTTCATTGAAGAATGCCGTATTAAAAAGAGAAACAATCAATTTCTCGTCCTAATCGATATCGCTGGTCTGCAAAAAATTAATAAAGACCAAGGCTTACAAGTTGCAGATCAACTTATTCAGCAAGTCGCCAGGTTATTAACAGAGTGTGCCTTGAAAAATAGTAATACTTATAGCTTATATGGCGGCAAATTTGCGATTATTGCTTATGCCGAACGCTTTAGTGAACTAGAACGTCGTATTAATATATTGTTAGAAAAAATCACCCATGCAAACGATGCTATTGTTCTACGCTCGGGGGCTTTGAAACTCGATTTCAGCTTAGATAATTCGACCCTTACCACACGAGCAGAACTGACGCTTCAACACTCAAAAGATACCAAGTCAGACAAGCTATCTTCCTTTAACTTACTCATTTTAGAGAAAGCGAGTCGCCACGAAGCCCTTATTATTGAAGTGACAGAGGCCGTTAATAAGCAAGAATTTGTTGCTCACTACCAGCCAAAAGTAAATTATAAAACAGGAGAAATTCAAGGATTAGAAGCATTAATTCGCTGGGACCACCCAGAAAAAGGGGTTTTATTACCAGGCACCTTTTTACCCATTGTCGAGCATAACCCTGTGGTCATGATGGAGTTAGAGAAGTCGATTATCGAAACCATTCTCTCCGAAGCCAATGATCTAATTAGCTACTACAAAAACAATACGGGCTTTAGACTATCCATTAATTTATCCTCTATTCTTTTCAATCAGCCATCCTTGGTTACCGATTTATTAGCCAGCTGCCACCGGTTTGATGTCGAGCCGCAATATATAGAATTTGAACTAACAGAAAGCTCAATGCTAGAAGACCTTGATCTCGCCATCGGCATAAGCCAGCAGCTGCAGTCTGCTGGCTTCCATGTTGCTCTTGATGATTTTGGTACCGGTTACTCATCTCTTGCTTACATCCAAAATTTACCGGTTAATGTTATCAAGCTCGATTATTCGTTCGTTAAAAAAATTCCCCAAGATATTCGTTCAGGCTTCGTTGTTGAGCATATTATTTCGCTGGCACATAAGTTAGGATTAATCATTGTTGCAGAAGGCGTAGAAGAAGCGAACCAGCTGGCCTATCTTGGTAATCTCAATGTGGATATGATCCAAGGATTTTTCTTCTATCGTCCAATGCCTCTGCTAGAGGCCTGCAAATTGAACTTAGTCGTAAATAATTACAAATAATATCGAGCGTACATGTCCGACTTTTCCTCCGTTAGCCAAGATTTCAAATTCTTTGTTTTATCTGATGCCGATACCAGTATGGGTCTTGGGCATACCAGCCACCTAGATCAACTCGGTGATCCTAGCTTGCAACAGCTTGAACACGATACCGCTCAAGCAAAAACGATCTTAACCAGCCTTGAAAATTGCGTTGGCGAAGACTTCAATCAGCAGCTTGATCTCGAGCTTATGGCACGTTATTTAAAACAACAGATTTTCTTTGCCGAACTCGAACAAGATGGCCAACCACAACGTTGCCGCCAGCCTGGGGGCGTTGATGGTATTAGCGAAGGTATTTTTCAGCTTTTTGTGAATGACGAAAGAACCGCCGAAGCACGCCTAGACAATATACTATCTCGCTTACAACAAGCACCCGCTTACTTAGAAGTCGAAGCGAGCATTATTACCCAACCCATCAAACGCTGGCGTGATATTGAAGTTGAACAAGGAGAAGGCTTACCTGATCTGTTCGCAACTATTTATAGCTGGGCAAAAGAAACAGGCTATCCAAAAGGCGACGAGCTTGAACAAGCCATTCGCACTTGCAACTCAGCACTGGAAATTTACTTAAATGACTTACGCGTTCGCGAATGCTTAACGGATTTTAAAATTGGTGAAGATAAGGTCATCGAATTATTAGCGCTGCGTAATATCAAACAATCCCCTGCTGAGCTCATACAAATGGCTCGTGATTTTATGGCCGATACGCAAAGTCTATTAACCAGTTTAAATAAGCGTCTTTGCAAAAAATATGAACTAGCCGCAGAGACCAGCGATGAACAACTGCATGAATTCCTAAATGAAAAATTTGCGGCTCAAATAAAAGAAGGCAAACTGGACTCTGTACTGAATTATTATTCCGATCAGATTCAATCGATCAATAATTTTATTGAGCAGCGCCACTTATTCGCCATTCCTGCACAACAAGAAATTCGCCTATTACAAACCCCAAGTTTCTTAGAACCTGTTATTCCTGCAGGCGCTATGTGGCCACCGTTAGCGCTACGCCCTGGCAAGAAAACCAGTCTAGTATATTTAACCCTTAAAGCAGATCAGCTCGCAGAACATACCGAACTCGGTATTCCTGTAATGATGATTCACGAAGGCATCCCAGGACATCACCTACAGTTTGCGACTGCGGCTCAGCACCCGTCTTTTATTCGTCGAATCTTCTCAGCCAACGAACACGCTGAAGGCTGGACGACTATGTTAGAAGATTACATGCTGGATGTGGGCTACATCAGTGAAGACTTGGTCGACGAAGTACGTTTTATTGCCAAGCGTGAAATGTCTCGCCTAGTTGCTCGCGTCGGAATCGACTTATACTTTATGACGGGTAAACGCGAGTACTTAAACGTGGGCTTGGATCTTGGTTTTAATTCTGAAAATGATTACAGCGATGATGTATTTGAAAATGCCGCAAAACTATTAAAAAAAGCCACAGGATTCACCGATGGGCGCGTGCAGGCCGAACTTAACTGGTACAGCACAGAGCAAAGCTACCCGCTTAGCTACCTAACAGGTAATCGCTTAGTCTGGAAGTTGAAGCAAGACATTCAGTCTGCCAATAAAAAAGACCTAGATGCTTTAGCCCTCGACCAAGCTTTCCATAAAGTCTATTTAGAATCTGGTTGTATGCCGGTAGAGAATTTACGCTCGGTATTTGAGCATGAAGGCTATTTATAACGACTTAAATATAAAATGCAATTGCGTGTGATTCTCATTTAGATTACTATTCCCGCAAATCCAATCAAATGATGATAACATGCTCAACAATTCCCCTATATTTTTAAGTTTTGCCCTTGCTGGCTCTCTTTTACTCACAGCCTGTGGCGGAGAATCTAACTCTTCTCAAGATACAGCTGCCCCGACTCTTAGCAACTTAGTACCCAATAACCGTACAGTCACTCACTCAAGGCAGGTGATGATTACTGGTACAGCCACGGATGATGTTGAGCTCAAGTCGGTTGTTATCAATAACGGCGATCAGTCGGTGATCGCCACCTTAAACGAAGGGGTATTCAGCGCACTGATTACAGCCAACGCAGGGGAAAATACCTACACGGTTATTGCAACCGATACCTCAGACAATGATACAGCTAGCCAAGCGAGCTTCTATTTTGGTTCGCAAGCCAGTGCTGGCGGTGCACATTCTGGGGTGATTAAAAATGGCAAAGCCTATCTCTGGGGTCGCAACAATAAAGGGCAAGTAGGCATAGGGGCTTCCACTAAAATTAGTGATAACTCAGAAGCTACACCCGCAGTTCACCCTGTTACTCCAACGTTAATTTCTGATATTCAATTCGTATCACTGGCACTTGCTCAAAACTCATCGTCTGCATTAGATGTTAATGGCCAGGTATGGAGCTGGGGCTATGGTAAAAATGGTCAACTAGGACTAGGCATTGCCGACGACGGCATCATTGATAATACCGATCATACTCGCCCAGTAAAAATAGAAGGTCTATCCAACATCGTAGCAATCAGTCGCAGTAATAATCACGCTTTATTATTAAAAGGCGATGGGACACTTCTGGCTTTTGGAGATAACTCAAAAGGCCAATTAGGGGATGGCACCACAGAACATCAAGATACCCCTGTCGCTATTCCTAACCTAAGCAACATAGTACAAATTTCCGCCTCGGCCGCGTCTTATGCGATTGATGAGGATGGCCGTCTATGGGCCTGGGGAAGTAATAGAAATGGCCAATTAGCGAATGGAATGAAAGATTCTGATACCCATCCTACCCCGACTCAAGTTACGATTGACGAAGCCGTGATCAGTATTGCTAGTGGTAAAGGCCACGCCATTGCGCTAACCGAATCGGGTAAAATATATGGCTGGGGACTTAACTTCAGCAGCCAAGTCGGCATGAGACCTAAAGATACGACTACCGCAGAGGAAGTGTGGGACGCTGATATTCTAACCCCTAAGTTATTACCTTGGTTTGATGACGCGGTTGCTATTTGGGCTAAAGGCAACCAAAGTTTTGTAAAACGCAGCGACGGCAAAGTCTATCCGTGGGGACAAAATATGATGGGCACATTGGGCATCGAAGCAGATGACAACGTGACCCAGCCAAGCAGCCCTATATTAGAATTGGGGAATGTCGCTGATCTGGGTAACGGGGCGCTGCATACGTTGGCGATTCGTAACGATGGCGAAGTCTTTGCTTGGGGCTGGAGCTTTGAAGGTTCTTTAGGAGGTGGAGAAAGTACCATTCATCGCTGGACATATAAGCTGCCTCTACAAATACCGTTTACTAACCCGTAATATTAAAAACTTTGTAAATTCTAATGACGGCTGCTCATGGTTATTTTCTTAACCGTGAACATCCGTATCAAGTAATACCCTAAAAGACTCCCATGATTAAAAAACAATACCTATTAGCCGCGGCCATGACCTTGTTAGCTGGCTGCAATTTCAATGATGGCCAGAATAAAAACGCTCCGATAAACGATGAAGTTATTACTTGGCAACCCAACGCCGGCAACGCCACCGCTGAATTTAACCCAGACTTTCCTTTTCTGCAGTTTATCCCTGGCCTCAATTTAGCCGAACTGGGTAACGCATCAAAAGGCCGAGAACTATTCACGGCCGAGTGGACCGCCGCTCCGGGTTCAAGACCGTTACTTGATGGATTAGGTCCATTAACCATTACCTCTGCATGCAGTAATTGTCATTTTGTATCCGGTCGAACACCGAGCTTAAAAGCCAATGGCGAAGTCGGTTTAGGATTATTGTTTCGCTTAGGTGACGCTCAGGGTAATCACGATCCCTATTACGGCGGACAGCTGCAAACCGCAGCCACCACAGGCAGCAGTGAAGGTCATGTGAGCTGGCAATTTGATACCAACAAAAAACCTATCTTTACCCTTATCACCAATCAAATGGAACTGAACGAAGGTATTAACCTTGGCCCACGTTTATCACCACAATTGGTTGGTATTGGTTTATTGGATCTAGTCTCAGAACAAGATATTTTAACCCGCGAAGATGAATTCGACATCAACAACGACGGCATATCTGGGCGTGCCCATTGGCGTACCGTTAACGACAAAAAAGTATTAGGTCGTTTTGGTTGGAAAGCCATGCAGCCCTCTTTAGAACATCAAAGCGCCGGCGCATTGCAACAAGACATGGGGCTAACAACCAGCATCAACCCCAACGAACCTTGCACACCTTTGCAAACAATCTGTGCAGAACAACCTAATGGCGGCAGCCCAGAAGTTTCTGACGCATCATTATTTGCCATCAATGATTTTTTAACCTTACTGGCGGTGCCAGCAAGACGCATTAATGATCAAAATGAATTCGACCAAGGTTCTCGCATCTTTGCTGACATAGGCTGTGCACAATGTCACCAACCAACTCTGACCACTTCAGATTCTAAGCAATATCCGTTATTAGCCAATCAGCTAATTTATCCTTATAGTGATTTGTTACTGCACGATATGGGCGAAGACCTCAGTGATAATGTGAAAGAAGGCGATGCCCATCCACGCGAATGGCGCACTCCACCTTTATGGAGCTTGGGTTTAATCGAAAAAGTAGAAGACTCGCGCTTCTTACATGATGGCCGCGCAGCAACTATCGAAGAAGCCATTCTTTGGCATGGGGGTGAAGCTATTAATGCGAAAAATGAATTCAGCCAGTTATCCACTGAAGATAAAAAAATGCTATTAAGCTTTTTGCGGGCTATCTAGCAAATAAAATAAAAAGCCTTATCCCGCCTGATCGGTCATCAGGCTTTGCTTACACCTTCATCTACGCAGCACCTTGTAAACAGAAATTATTAAAGCCTCCTTTCAACAATCTCAAATGATCAGATGGACTCACATTCGGGATTGCCTGATCAAGATTTTACCGTCAAAATACGCAACTGACTAATCCAGTAATACTCCAGCAACGACGCTACCATTGACGACTCTAAGGAAAAACCATGTCATCAAAATTCTCCTTCTCTCCTTTAATTTTTGTAAAACTTATTCCTGTTATCTTAATTATCATTGCCGCACTGCAATCGTATTACATTGTAGTTGAAGGTCATGTCGGTATTGTGAAACGCTTTGGCGAAGCCAAGAAACAAGAAAATCCCGGACTGCATTTGAAGATCCCGTTCATTGAAACAGTAGAGATGATCGAAGTTCGTACTCGAAAAAATGCCGAACGTATGGCTTCTAGTACTAAAGAACAAATGCCAGTAACCATTGAAGTATCAGTTAACTGGACGGTTAATAAAGAAGCTGCAATGGACTTATTCAAAAAGTATGGTGGCTTATTACAGTTTGAGCAACGCATCCTTGATCCAAGATTCCGCTCAGCGACAAAAGATACTATTCCTCAATTTGAAGCTGAGCAGTTAATTCAAGACCGTGCATCTGCTATCCAAGGTATCGAACGTCGTCTAACAGAAGAAATGGCCGGCTTCCCCGTTGCTGTAGATAACATTCAGATTGAAAACATTGTATTACCTAAAAAATACATAAGCTCAATCGAAACCAAACAAACTGAAAAGAATTTAGCCGCCGCCGAAAAACATAAACTTGAAAGACAGCGCCTAGAAGCCTTAAGAGGTGTAAATACCGCCGATGCAAAAGCCCAAGGTATTTTGAAAATTGCTGAAGCCGAAGCCAAGTCTATTTTATTAAAAGGTAAAGCAGAAGCTCAAGCGATTGAAGCCAAAGCCAAAGCGTTAAAGAGCAACCCGCTCATTGTCAAACTGACCGAAGCACAGAGCTGGGACGGAAAACTGCCAGCAACGATTATGGGCAATACGGCTATGCCGATTTTAGACATGCGCCCAGGTAAATAAGCGCTGTAACATTGCAGTGCTCTTAAAGCGCGGCAACGAGCAACTCAAAATACTCGGGGAGAATGTTCATGTTTTCTCCGAGCTGCTTTAGATTTTTTTCAGCAAGAAAGGCTGATCCCTTTTTATCCTTCTCTCTAAACCTATTAGTTTTAGCTTCGCTCTGCACAAACAACATTGCCAACGCATATTGCTCCGCCTTCAGCTCCAACTTTTTCACCTGTTGACGAAAGTCTTCATAACCCTCTCCATGCAGCCCTACCCAGTCGGTTTTCAAGCGGCGGCGCATGGTACGAATAGGAATGACCTGCTCTTCTACCCACTTATTATAATCATGGGGAATGCAGGCTGATGTCCACTCAATACCTTTATTGGCTAACCACAACGCTTGTAGAATCAGATTTATATCTGCCCCCTGCTCATCCTGAAGATTCAACAACGTTGCTTCCACACCCGCCTGTGAATATACCTGACACGCATACTGCCAAAGGGCGTTATCAAGTGGGATAACCGCCGGATTTGTGGCAAAATGCCCATCAATTATTGAGTCGCTTTTTGAATCAGCCAAAGCGCTACACCCTCTTTTATAAAAGTATTCTGAAAGATTATGATCGAATTTAATCAGGTTTCATTACATCGTGGTATCAAACCTCTGCTTAAACACGCAGATTTGCGAATTCATGATGGTCAAAAACTCGCCCTTATCGGCCCGAACGGTGCAGGTAAGTCTAGCTTATTTGCTCTGCTTTTAGGTGAGTTAGGCGTGGAAGAGGGTGATTTATATTTGCCAACGGGCTGGCGTATCGCACATATGGCACAAGAAGTTGAAGCCAGTGACCGTTGTGCGGTTGATTACGTCATCGATGGTGATAAAACCTACCGCGAAATTGAACACGGCATTGAAACCGCTACTTGCGATAATGAATTGGCCAACTGGCATAGCAAGATGGATGCGCACAATGGCTACAACATTAAAGTGCAAGCCGAGCAGCTTTTACACGGTTTAGGTTTTAAGCAAAGTGACATGGTTAAGCCCGTTTCAGGTTTCTCTGGGGGGTGGCGTATTCGTTTGAACCTAGCCCAAGCATTAATGACGCCTTCAGATTTATTACTACTCGATGAGCCAACCAACCACTTGGATTTAGATGCGACCTTATGGTTAGAGCAGTGGTTAAATAAGTATCAAGGCACTTTGGTATTCATATCTCACGATCGTGATTTTATTGATGGAGTTGCTGATCACATCGTCCATCTGCATCAGCAAACACTGACCAGCTACCCAGGTAACTACAGTGCTTACGAACGCATTCGAGCTGAGCGTTTAGCCCAGCAACAAGTGATGCATGATAAACAGCAAGTACGCATTGCTGAAATCGAAAAATTTGTGACCCGCTTTAAAGCCAAAGCCAGTAAAGCAAAGCAAGCACAAAGCCGAGTAAAAGAATTAGAACGTATGGAGCTGATTGCCCCGGCCCACGTTGATTCACCGTTTGGTTTTTCATTCGCTTGTGCCGATAAAGTTTCAACCCCGTTATTGAATCTTGAAGCCGCAGATATTGGTTATCCTGGTAAAGGGGGTGGCGAAGCCGTTGCCATTTTAGAAAACCAAAACGTCTCTTTGGTGCCGGGTCACCGCATTGGTTTATTAGGCGCAAACGGCGCGGGTAAATCGACCTTAATTAAAACCTTGTGTGAAGAGCTACCGCAACTATCGGGTAAGCGTCATGAAGGCGAACATTTAAAACTCGGTTATTACGCTCAGCACCAGTTAGAAACGCTGGATATAAAAGCCAGCCCTATGCTGATGATTCAGCGCATTACTCCATCGGCAACCGATCAAGAAGTACGTAACTTTTTAGGCGGCTTTGACTTCCGTGGTGAAAAAGCGCTGGAAGTTTGTGAGCCGTTTTCCGGTGGCGAAAAAGCGCGCCTAGCCTTGGCTTTAGTAGCGTGGCAAAAACCCAACCTTTTGATTATGGATGAGCCCACCAACCACCTGGATATTGAAATGCGTGAAGCGTTGACCATGGCACTGCAATCGTTTGCCGGTGCCATTGTTTTGGTAAGTCACGACCGTCACCTATTAAAAGCGACGGTTGATGAATATTGGTTAGTTGAAGATGGCAAGGTTGAATTGTTTGAAGGTGACTTAGACGATTACCATAAACACGTTCAGGCAAAACAAGCTGCGTCTGGGTTTAATGCCGGCCAGCTAGCAACGAACCCGAACTCTGCCGACAATCAAAGCGCGACGACTAGCGACAATAAAGCCGCGGGTGCCAGTGCTCAAGATCGTAAAGAGCAAAAACGTTTAGATGCTGAACGTCGTGCGCGCTTAGCCCCAATGCGCAAAGAGTTGAAGAAACTCGAAACTCGTATGGAAAAATTACAAAGCATTTTAGATGAGTCCGAAACTCAACTTGGCGATACTGCCTTGTATGAAGCAGACCGCAAAGCCGATTTGCAGAAAATCTTGCAGCAGCAAGGTGATGCTAAAAGCGAAATGGAAGAAGTCGAAATGGAATGGATGGAACTCAGCGAAGAAATGGAAGCGGCTGAATAATGTCATCTTCTATTCAAGTTTCTAAAGCTGATTCCGGATCTACTACTAGCAAGATAACTTTGCCGCCACTATCTCTGTATATTCATGTGCCTTGGTGCGTGCGTAAGTGCCCTTACTGCGATTTCAACAGTCACGAATTTAAGGGAAAGAGTGCTGAAGAGCACATCCCAGAAGCGGCGTACGTACAAGCGCTATTAGACGACTTAGAAGCGGATCTTTCTTACGTACAAGGCCGCGAGATTCAAACCATCTTTATCGGTGGTGGCACCCCTTCGCTATTAAGCGTCGAAGCTTATAAAAACTTACTTGAAGGCCTACAAGAAAAAGTAAGCTTTGTGAAAGATATCGAAATTACCATGGAAGCGAACCCGGGCACGTTCGAAGCGGAAAAATTTGCAGGCTATCGCAAGCTTGGCATTAATCGTCTTTCTATTGGAATCCAAAGTTTTGCCGACAAGCAGCTAAAACACCTAGGGCGTATTCACGATGGCCAACAAGCTGTTGCTGCGATTAAAATGGCAAAAGAAGCAGGCTTCGATAATTTTAATATCGACTTAATGCACGGCTTGCCAGATCAATCGCAAGCCCAAGCCTTAGCAGATATTCAACAAGCCATCGATCTTGGCCCAACGCATTTATCTTGGTATCAATTAACCATTGAGCCGAATACCGAATTCTTTAAACGCCCTCCCGTTTTGCCAGAAGATGAAACCCTTTGGGACATTCAAGAAGCTGGACAAGCGTTATTAGCCAAGCATGGCTTTGATCAATATGAAGTATCGGCTTACGCTCAAGCGGGTAAGCAAGCGACGCATAATCTAAATTACTGGCAGTTCGGTGATTATCTAGGCATTGGCGCAGGCGCTCATGGCAAAGTAACCGACTTGGTTAATCAACCAGAGAGCATTACTGCTTCGCCTGTTTTTAGAACATGGAAAACTCGCGCGCCAAAAGATTTTTTAAATGCCGCTAAAAGCAATTCTACTCAAAATTGTAAGGGCTTTTTAGCCGGCAAAGAGTCGATTCAAAACGAAGACCTAGGATTAGAGTTTTTGATGAATGCGCTGCGTTTACAAGATGGCTTTGATTTAGAGCTGTTTGAACAAAGAACCGGCTATTCACTCGATACCATTGCTGACGGTATTCAACAGGCCATCACTAAGGGGCTGCTCGAACAAGATAGTGACCAGATTAAAACGACCACCAAAGGCAGCTTATTTTTAAATGAAATTTTAGCCTTTTTTATGTAAACCATCGTCATCGTATACTTTGTATAATGCATACAGCGCAGTGGCCGCCACGGTCAACATCCCTGTCTCCATAGGCCACTGCAATTTCTAAATATCCTTGCTACAGTAAGATCATAATAACTCTAAAAAACTATACGATTCATCGATCAGATGAGCATTATCGACAAGGTACCTATATGCTAAAAAAAACAGCCATTACTCTCAGCATCCTGCTTTCCAGCAGTGTGTTCGCCAGTTCACCGACAGCAGATACCATTGCAACAGATACTTCTACATCAGATCTACGCGACGTCATCGTCGTCGGCAATAACTGGGATGGCACGGTGGATATTTATGATCCGCATACCTTTCAGCGCATAAAAAAATTAAACGCCGTTCCCGATAAAGAAGAACGTTTAGAAGAACTTACAAGCAGTATAAAGCGTCGTATCGTATCGACCTTTATTAAAGAAGTGATCGGCGAAGGCAATCATCAGATGGTTGATGACATGTTCCCATCCAATGATGGTCGCCACTTATTTATTTCCCGTCCAAGTTTTGCTGATGTAGTAGCCCTGGATGTGAATACCGGTGAAATTACTTGGCGTACTCCCGTTGAAGGTTCTCGCTCAGATCATTCGGCAATTTCACCCGACGGAAAAACTTTTTTAGTATCCGCGTCTACTGCCGGGAAAGTTCACGCGATTGATACCGCCACAGGAAAAATCATTGGTGAATTTGATTCTGGCGATCAACCGCATGAAAATACCTACTCAAAAGATGGGCAAAAAATCTTCCATGCGAGTATCGGTAAAGTGTATGTGCCTTTTACCAGCGGCTGGTTAGATTGGATTAAAGGTGAGCGGGTTTTCCAAATCGTCGATGCCAACACCTATGAAATCTTACAACGCGTTGATATCGGTGAGAAACTGGAAGAGTTTGGCTTTCCTTGGGTCGATAGCGCTGTACGCCCAATGGCAATCGCACCGGATGGTAAGTTCGTCTATATGCAAGTTTCGTTCTTCCACGGCTTCTTTGAATACGATGTAGAGCAGCAAAAGATTACTCGTAAAATTGACCTGCCCATACCACAAGAAATTGCCGAAATGAGCACTCGCGATTATCAGCTAAACTCCGCGCATCATGGTTTAGCGATTAATAGCGAAGGGACTAAGCTATGTGTTGCCGCAACGATGTCTGGTTACGCGGCAATTGTTGATCGTGAAACGTTTGATTACAAAACCGTTCAGCTTTCCGAGACGCCACTGGGCGCTAAACCTTATTGGTCGACAGAAAGTGCTGATGGAAAATATTGCTATGTATCGGTCAGTGAACAAGATCGTGTATCAGTTATCTCGTTTGACGACGCCAAAGAAGTCGCTAGTTTCCCGGTAGGCGATCACCCGCAACGCATTCGCACCGGAAAACTCGTTATAAATTAATGCTTTAGTGTAAGTTAATTATTAAAAGTGTAATTTGTCGTGTTTTTACAAAGCTAATGGTTAGGTTTTTCTGCTAGGATCAATGATTTATAGCGAAAAAATCTGATCATGCGCATCATCAATATAATAATCGTTAGCATCTGGTTACTCATTTCGTCGATCTCGACCACTCATGCATTAACAATTGGTGTCGAGTCGACCAGCTATGAGCCATATTATTATGTGAGTACCGAGAAAAAATATCAGGGGGCCGCTCGTGATATTTTCGACTTATTTTTTCAGGTGAACCAGCTCAATATTGACTACTCCCCAATGCCTGTTCCTCGACTCTTCAATGAATTTGTAAAAGGCACCATCGAATTAAAATTTCCGGACAATCCACTTTGGGCTAAGTCACTCAAGTCTGATGTAAAAGTTCACTACAGTGACCCTATTTTTGATATTACTGAAAGCGTTTTGGTTTTAAAAAGCGATAAGCCTGAAGTTGTAAAAAGTGAGATAAAAACCGTCGGAACCATTTTTGGATTTACCACACCTGGAATTGCGAGTGAAATCAAAGATAATTCACTAACAGCAACACGTACAAAAGTCGTAGAGCAGTTAATCCATATGCTTGTTTCAGAGCGTGTACAGGCCGTATATTTCAATAAAAATGTTGCTATGAATTTGATAAAAGAAATGTACCCAGAAGAATCCTTAGTACAGCATTCAAAGTTCCCAGCGTTTAACTACGCTTATCACCTTTCGACGATTAACCATCCTAAGTTGATCATACTGTTTAATAAATTTTTAGTGAGTCACGCAGAACAGGTGACCAAGATTAAACACCGTTACGGTTTAAAATAATTAACCGTAACGGTTGCTGGTATTTATTCAGCGCCAGCGTCTTTCAATAAAGCAGCAAACTCTGCGCCTTTGGCATGGCCAGAAATAATAGACAACGCTGTTTCACCGGCTTCATTTTTCGCATTAATGTCACCGCCCTTTTCTTTTAGTAATATTAAGAAATCAGCAAAAGATGCAGGCATCATATGGCGGTATGCACGAATAATTGACGTGAAGTCAGCTGTTTCACCTGGGTAATCTTGCTCAACCAAAAACTCTTCTAATTGCTCTTGGCTCCACTCGCCACCAAATACTTTTTCTTTATCTTTCTTAGTCATATTTAACTTCCTAGTTAATTATTTAATAATTTTTTATACGAAATTAATAGAAGCGTTAGCATTAATGCCACCCACTTCTAATATTTAGCTTTAACTAATTTTTTCGAAGAACAAATCCCAAACCCCATGACCTAGCTTCTCGCCACGCTTTTCAAATTTAGTCAGCGGACGATGATCTGGACGAGGGGTATACTGCCCTTCTCCGGCTTGGTTTTTATAACCTTCAGCGGCGCTCAATACTTCCATCATATGCTCTGCATACGGTTCCCAATCGGTCGCCATATGAATGATGCCACCAGGTTTCATCTTTCTACGAATCGTCTGAATAAACTCTTCGTTAACGATGCGACGTTTGTTATGACGCTTTTTATGCCAAGGATCTGGGAAAAACAACTGCAAACAATCAAAGCTCTCGTCAGCAATCTGATGTTTTAAAACTTCAATCGCATCGTCTTCACTGATACGCACATTAGTCACACCTTCTTCATCGGCCATGCGCAAAGCAGAACCAACACCGGGTGTATGCACTTCAATACCAATGTAGTTTTTTTCTGGCGCAGCCTTTGCCATTTCAATAAACGACTGACCCATACCAAAACCGATTTCTAATACCGTATAGGCATCACGACCAAAGGCTTTAGGGATATCGAATTCACCGTCTGCCAAAGCAAACCCTAAATTATCCCACTGGCGGTCATAACCTAACTGCTGACCTGCCGTTAGGCGACCCGTGCGACGAACGAAAGAGCGGATGCGGCGCTTTTGGCTCTCGATCACTTGCTCTTCAGATAAAGTCTCTTTAGATAGAGTACCTTCTAATAGAGTATCTTCCGCTTGAGGCTGTTCTTGTTCGGTCACTGTATTCTTCTCTTCATCAATCATATAAACGAATTATTGCTCATCAATTGGCAGCTTAAAGGCAGCAACCAGTAAAAATATCCAGCCCATTATAAAGGCTAATCCACCAATAGGGGTAATCGGACCTAACCAAGCCGGAAATCCATCCGCCGCTGACATTAATGTCATGGTATATAAACTGCCGCTAAACAGCATTATTCCCACAATCATGAGGTTCGCACTTAATTTCAACAGCTTAGATACACCCTTCGCCACAGGCATGAATAAAAGAATCGCCAATGCTAATAAGGCCAAACTATGGATAAACTGATACTGCACACCGGTTTGGTAGGTCGCTAACATATCCACACTCACGACTTTTTTTAAACCATGAGCACCAAACGCGCCTAGAGCGACACTTACCGCACCACTGAAAGCACTAACCCATAGATAAAAGCGTGCACTCATAAACTAAAACCCTCAAAAAGTCGTATAAAACTTAGTTAGCCGTCATCTTATGGACATAAGATTAGAAATCAACTGCTTACCCCTTTATGATGTGAGCATTCAAGTATTCATTAGCAGAAACAGGTTACTCGTGAAATATAAAGATCTGCGTGACTTCATTAAGCAATTAGAAAAGAAAGGCGAGCTGAAACGCATCAGCTATCCTGTCGATCCTCATTTAGAAATGACTGAAATTGCCGACCGTGTTTTACGCGCAGGCGGCCCAGCATTATTATTTGAAAATCCCAAAGGCCACAGCATGCCAGTATTGGCTAACCTGTTTGGAACCCCCGAACGTGTTGCTATGGGCATGGGTGAATCGTCCGTAGAAGCCTTGCGTGAAGTCGGCGAGCTGCTGGCCTTCCTAAAAGAGCCAGAGCCGCCTAAAGGTCTGAAAGACGCGTGGAGCAAATTACCGATTTTCCGCAAGGTTCTAAGCCTTAGCCAAAAAGAAGTCAAAAAAGCCCCTTGCCAAGAAATTGTCCACGAAGGCGACAAGGTTGATCTGGGTAAATTCCCCATTCAGCATTGCTGGCCTGGCGATGCTGCGCCGCTTATTACTTGGCCGTTAGTCATTACCAAAGGGCCAAACAAAGATCGCCACAACCTTGGTATTTACCGCATGCAGGTAATTGCCAAGAATAAATTGATCATGCGCTGGTTAAGCCATCGTGGTGGTGCGTTGGATTTCCGCGAATTTCAACAGCAAAATCCGGGCAAGCCCTATCCAGTATCGGTCGCATTGGGTGCTGATCCGGCAACGATTTTAGGCGCAGTGACGCCTGTGCCAGACACCTTATCGGAATACGCTTTTGCCGGTTTATTACGTAATAGCCGCACCGAGGTGGTAAAGAGCATCGGTAACGATTTAATGGTGCCAGCGTCTGCTGAAATTATTTTAGAAGGTTTTATCTACCCAGACGAAATGGCCGACGAAGGCCCGTTTGGCGACCATACCGGTTATTACAACGAAGTAGACAGCTTCCCTGTATTTACAGTTGAGCGTATTACTCATCGTAAAGACCCGATTTATCACAGCACCTATACGGGCCGTCCACCCGATGAGCCTGCCATTTTAGGTGTGGCGTTGAATGAAGTCTTTGTACCGATTTTACGTAAGCAGTTTCCAGAAATCACCGACTTCTATCTGCCACCCGAAGGCTGTTCTTATCGCATGGCCATTGTGACGATTAAGAAGCAATACCCAGGTCATGCCAAGCGAGTGATGCTAGGTGTGTGGTCTTTCTTACGCCAATTTATGTATACCAAGTTCGTGATTGTCACCGACGACGATATTAATGCCCGTGATTGGAATGATGTAATTTGGGCGATTACTACGCGTATGGACCCAACTCGCGATACCACCTTGATCGATAATACGCCGATTGATTACCTCGACTTTGCCTCCCCTGTTTCTGGCTTAGGCTCAAAAATGGGCTTAGATGCGACTAATAAGTGGCCGGGTGAAACCAATCGAGAATGGGGAGAGCCGATCGTCATGGACGAAAACGTCAAAGACAAAGTTGACGCAATCTGGGATGAACTAGGCTTATAAAATGAGCACATACTTAGATAAAGCGCCCACTTCTTATACCGTCACCTTTCAGCCATCGAATGTCTCCATTCAAGTGGCTGAAAACCAAGCGCTGCAAGAAGCCTGTTTTGAGCAGGGAGTCATTATTCCTCTTAGCTGCGAAAACGGTGTTTGTCAGATCTGTGAGGCCAAGCTACTATCTGGCACCATCGATCAGCGACAGGGCTATCAGGTCGATCAACAAAAAGGGGAAATACTTGGGTCTCCTAATCAGGTATTATTGTGTTTAACGTATCCGCTATCCGATTTAGAGATTTATATGCCAGAGATTTATGCACCAGGACACTCACCCGTAAAAACCCTTGCTTGCCAAGTGTTGAGTGTTGAGGCCTTAAATACTTCTGTATTTCGTATTGAGTTATTAGCCCCTGCAGGCAGTAAGCTCGACTATTTACCTGGTCAGTACTTAGAGCTGCATGTTGCTGACCAGCAGCTGCCGTACTCTATTGCGAATGCGCCAGACCCTCAACAACCTCGTCGCTTGGAATTACAAATTTCAGATCATAACGAGGTGACTGCGGGCATTATTGCCGAGCTTTCAGCGGCCGCGAAAAACCATGGCACGATTAAAGTCACCTTGGCAAAAGGCGAGTGCTTTTTACAAGAATTGTCAGAGCAGCCCATCTTATTAGTGTGTGCAGGCACCGGTTTTTCTCAAATTAAATGCTTAGCCGAAGCTATTTTAGCGCAAGATCCTGAGCATGAAGTGCACCTGTATTGGTCAAATCGCTCGTTAGATGAATTTTATCTATACGATACGCCAAAACAATGGGCCAATGAATTCACCAACTTCTCATTCCACCCTGTTCTAGAAGCCGGTGTTGATAGTTGGCAAGCGCGCGCTGGATGGATTTACGAAGTCATTCACGATGACTTTAATGATTTAAGTGGGATACAGATGTACGCTTGTGGTTCGCCAACAATGGTACACGGTACGTTAGATCAGCTAGAAAAGCTGGGCCTAAGTGAAGCAAATATGCACAGCGATGTGTTTAGCTACGCTCCGCGTGAAACGTTTAAAAAATAAGCACTAGCAGTACAATCTAGCAGTACAATTAAGAAGTAGATAAGAACTCATTGAAACGAAGAAGTCGCTCAGGCTACGCTTCGTTTCAATGACATTCGTGACACAGGCTTGTAACACAGCCTTAGACAAGCGCTTTATTGAAATGCTCACAAGCACGTTCAAATTCGCCTTGCTGGGTTAATAAATCCCCCAACTCAGCATGCACTTCTGGCAAAGCCTTTATTTTGCTCGCCGCTTCTAAATATTCCTGAGCCTTCTCAGTATTCCCCATTCGATTAGCGATTCGTCCTAAAGCCAATAGCAACATAGGATCATTAGTACGTTCTTGTAGTTGCTGCTCAGCAAATAATAACTGACGCTGAAGATCGTTGCCCTTCACACGCCCATAAGCGCAAATCAAGTTGTCATGCCATACCGACGGTAGGGACTCGCGCAAAGCCTGCTCGGCTTTACCTGGCTGATTAAGTGAGATTAGCAAATCGACGTAGTAACTTAATACGTCAACCGACAGGCGCACAGCACGTGGCGCATCATCATAAATTTCTTTAATTAATTCCGCTTGCCCTGCTGAAGCCGTCGCCGAACGATGACTTTTAGCGGCACGCTGCATTAATTGAATAACAACTTTTTCTTCTAACTCTTTTAATTTGTCTTGTGGAATCAGTTTAGCCAGCTTGCGCACCGTCGGTAGTAAATCTTTTAAACCAACCCAGTCTTCTAGCTCACGTAAAACCTTAATTTGCATTTTCAATAAGTGCTTATGCTTTGGGTGCTGCTTACGTAATCTCAGCACAACGGCCAGTGCCTGCTCCGCTTGGCCACGAGACAGTAATAATTGAATCTGCGTGATGGCAACAGCCAGCTCAGCACCTTTTGTACTCTGCGCCGCTTCTTTTAACCAATGATCCGATTTGTCGGCATCACCTTTTTCATAAGCAGCACGAGCAGCCCCAAGATAGTTAATCAAAGGGTTGTCGCCTAATGCTGCCGCTTGAGTTAACTGACGCTCTGCAGTTCTCCACTGGCCTTGCGCTAAACTCAAGAAGCCGCGGGTTGTTTGACGCTGACCACGGATTGAACGACGCTGCTTGCGCCATTCATTAATGCGCCAATCACTGCCTACCAGCAATAAAACAAATCGCAACGTTAAATAAGCTGTGATGAAAAAAGCAGCCAGCATAATATTGAAAAACCAGAAGCTGGTTTCCAAGGTGTAGCTTGCCCAGCTGAACAATACGTAGCCCGAATCAAGGCTGACTAAATAGCCAAACAGCAGCCCAACTAATAAAAAACCAACGATTAAAATAACGAGTTTTTTCATGGTCTATTCCTCGTTATTTAACGCTTAATTGCGCGGAAGTGCGACGCTGCTGATCCAGCAATTTACGCAACTGCATCAGAGAACCACTAATGCCTGGGAATTCAGGAGACACGTTCCAAGCGCTAAGCTCGGTTAATGTTTCTTTCACCGCGTCTGTTTTAGAGCTTTTCACAATCGAAAACTCTTCTAACCACGTAAGCGTTCTGGCAATGCTTTGCTTATACAATGCATCTTGCTGACGAACGAGAGCCACTTGAGCCTGCTCTAACATCAGGTGCATGTTTTGTTGCAAATAATAGTGTTGATCTGGGCTTAGTGGCGCGGGTAGGGCCTTGTCGTGCTCACGAATACGAACAATTGTTCCTATGCCTGCCCACGCTTTGCTAGCAAACTTTTGCCATGCTGTTGGCACGGTTTCTGGTAATTCTTCAACAACCGCTGCCGCCTGAGGCAAGGTACGTGGCATCCACTCTAGATTACTGATTTGATCTTGCACCGCCTGCAAGCGTAATACAGCGCCAGTAAGATCAACCGCAGGAACCGCACGTAACGCTTGTAACTCTTGAGCTAGCTGCTGACGAACTGAGCGTATTAATGGATTTTGTGTTTCTGCTAATACCGCATCTGCTGCGACGAGAATAGCGACGGCACCTTGCCAATCTTTTTCAAGACCTAAGCGCTGGTTAGCGAGTCGTAATAAATACTCGGCTTCGGCCAATAACCAGTCATTACGATCAGCTCCTGGCAGTTGTGCAATTCGCTGAGCATTTTGTTGCAGTTGCTTCGTCTGTAACTGAGCGTTTCTTTCGGCATTAGCCAGCTTAGTAGCCAAGGCAGAGTTCTTCTCTGAACTTTGATCGAGCTGGTGAGATAAGGTTAATAGCTGCTGTGAAAATTCAAAACCTTTCCAGCCAATACCACCAATGGCAAGCAAAGCGAGGATAACCAAGATTAATGCAATAATGGCGATAGCCGAGCTTGGTTTTGATGCTGGCTTTTTTTCCTTGGCTTTCTTGTCTGTGCTTTTTGCTACTGAGCCATTGTCTACTGAACTATTGTCTACTGAGCTCTGCTTAGCTGCGTTTTGATCAGCCGACGATTCTTCTGTGGTGGGTGCTTGTTGCAAATTATCTGTCACAACTATTTCCTTAATAAATGAGTCGATTTGCTTTTTTTATTAATTATTTTCTTTAATCCAGTCTTCCACTGCCACCAACATATCAACGTCTTGCGCACTTGCGGCAATCTGTATCTTGCTAAAGCCTAATGATTTTGCCAGTTCTGCGACTCGGAGGCTAGGGGCAATGATGCCACGAACAGACTCGGCAATCCTTGGCTGCTGCGCCGCAATGGCCTCTAATCCTTGGCCACTGCTGACCAATAATAGAGGATTGGAGGCTAAGGTTTGCTGCCACTGTTGTTCATCATATTCCGGCACTAAGCGCTGGTAAAGCTCGGCATACGTCACGGTAGCACCACGCTCTGTCAGAGTACTGGCTAGGGTTTCACGCCCACCAATTCCGCGCCAGATAAGCACTTTTTTACCCGCTACATTCGTCAGTTCAGGCAAGTGTAATGCACCTTCACTATCAAATTGTCCGGCTGGCATGGTAACCGTTAGTCCTTGTGCAGAAAGCACGGCTGCGGTTACTGGCCCAATCGCAACCCAATCAATTTCTACCGGCCATTGAGGCCAGTATTGATCCAGTTGTATCAACCCCATTTCAGCAGCATTGCGACTGATCACAATCACGACATCATAAAGATCGATGTTCATAAACTGCGATTTCAGCGCTGGCGTTTCGGCCACCGCTTCAATCGCAAGCAAAGGCTGACGAATGACGCTACAGCCTAAAGCTTCTAATGATGGGCAAATTTCTTCGGCTTGCGATGCGGGTCGGGTGACCAGCACAGGCAAAAGAGATTCAACCGGATGATTAGGCTTGTGCATGTACTTCCGCCAAAATTTTATCGGCACCCTGACTCAATAAATCTTCGGCCGCTTTAATACCCAGAGCTTCTGCTTCGGCAACCGGTGCGCGATATTCTGCCGTTAGCATTTGCTTGCCATCAACGCTGCCTACCAAACCGCGCAACCAAAGCTCGCCATTATCTTCTAGAGCGTAACATGCGATAGGCACCTGACAGCCGCCTTCTAAGCGACGGTTCATGGCACGTTCTGCTGTAACGCGATAAGTAGTAATGTCATGTTCGAGCGGCTTTAATAATGCCAACGTTTCAGCATCATTGCTGCGCAGTTCAATACCCACAGCGCCTTGGCCACCCGCAGGTAATGATACTTCTGGTTCTAAATACTGAGCAATTCGAGACTCCATTTCTAAACGAATCAAGCCAGCAGACGCAAGTATAATGGCATCAAATTCGCCACTGTCTAATTTACCCAAACGCGTTTGCACGTTACCACGCAAAGAGCGGATGACGAGGTCAGGGCGTAAGTTTTGCAATTGACACTGACGGCGTAAACTAGAGGTGCCGACAACCGCACCTTGAGGTAGGTCTTCGAAGCATTTGTAGTGATTAGAAACAAAAGCGTCGCGAGGATTTTCACGCTCTAAAATCACACCCAGCTCTAAACCTTCTGGAAATTCCATTGGCACGTCTTTCATCGAGTGCACGGCGATGTCAGCATCCCCTGCGAGCATGGCGACTTCTAATTCTTTAACGAATAAGCCCTTGCCACCGATTTTGGCAAGCGGGGTATCCAGAATGATGTCGCCTTTGGTAGTAAAGGTCACCAGTTCAACAACGAGGTCTGGGTTTAAAGCCAATAAACGTGATTTCACGTGTTCTGCCTGCCACATAGCAAGAGGGCTTTTACGAGTAGCAATTCTAAGAGTACGGGCTGACATTGGAGTTCCTTCAGCGAAATGAGCAAATAATCGCTGTATCATAACAGCAATCACGGGCTTATTAGAATGCTCTAAGTCAGTGCTGTCGTTTAGCGCGCTCGCTTAGTACTGTTTCGATGATCTTTCTTCGATTGCTGCACTACAGACCACGCATCAGCTTTCTAACAGAAGGAAGATGACGACGACTCACACTCATCCCCTCTTCAAAACTTTTTAAATAGAGTAGATGAACGCTATTAGACACCGTTTCTAAACGCTCAATTTTGTCTTTCGCGACCAAGGCATTGCGATGTATGCGAACAAAATGATGTTCAAACTCGTCTTCTAATACTTTCAGCGGTTCATCAATCAGTACTTCTCCAATCATCTCATTCTCGCAATGATATTTGACCGTGATGTACTTTTGATCGGCCTGAAAGCAATAAATATCGGTAATCGGTATCAGTTGTAAGCCTTGGTGTGTACGCGCACTGATGTGTGTTCGGGCACACGCGTGGGTATTGAGAGGATCGACTTCAACATCTGGCTGCTGTTCAATCCAGCGCTGCGCTTTTTGTAGGGCTTTATTGAGTTCATCTTTTCGAATGGGTTTTAATAAATAATCAACCGCGTCGACTTTAAATGCACTTAGCGCATATTCATCGTAAGCCGTACAAAAAATAATAGCGGGGTGGTGTCCTTTTGGTGGCAACGTGTCCATTAATTGCTTGGCAACTTCTAGACCCGTTAGCCCTGGCATTTCGATATCCAGCAAGACCAAATCTGCTTTATGCTGGCGCAACCAATCCAATGCGGCTTGGCCATTCCCTGCCTCTGCTACAATTTCATAATGTGTGTGCTCTGCGAGAAGCCGCGCTAAGCGCTGACGCGCTAACGGCTCATCGTCCACCAGCAATACTCGTAAAGTCATTTTTTTCTCAGCTCTAGCATCAGGTTATTCATGCAGTTTTATTGTTAAAGTCGTGTTTAGCCTGACTAGTATATTCCGGCAAGCCAACAATCACCCGGTACTGGTTGGCAGTTTCTTCGCAATGCAAGGTTGCTGCACCGTCAAAAACGGCGTCTAAGCGCATAGCAATATTAGGCAGCGATATTTGATGCCCCCCTTTTCTAACCACCTGCTCCGCTTTATCATTTTCAATCGTCAGCAACCAACGCTTTTCCTTGTTGCTACCGTCTTCATTCGGACTCAAATTAATAACGACTTTGCCCCCATTTATCAAGGGCTGAACGCCGTGATAAATCGCATTTTCAAGCAACGGCTGTAATAACAGCTGCGGCACTTGAATATTGGGGATTTCAGCGGGTAGCTGCCACTCTATCTGCAGCCTATCCCCAAGCCGCTCTTGCTCGATATTAATATAACGTCGACCCAGTTCAATTTCTGCTGACAGATCTACCTGTGCATTCTGGTCTTTCAAAACCACGCGAAATAATGACGATAAATCGACCAGCATATTTTCAGCTTTTTCAGGATCAATTGCGATCAGAGAGGCAACGGTATTTAAACTATTAAAAAAGAAGTGCGGACGAATTCTAGCCTGCAATGCTTCTAAGCGCGCACTAAGCTCGGCCTGACTTTTTAAACGCCACTGGCTTTGCACATAAAAGTAACGCAATCCCATGGCGCCAAAAATGGCACTGATTAAGATGTTGCGCAGTATCCATGACCAGTTAATTTCATAGCCCAACCCCAGAAAAGGGAAGACAGATTCAACCGCTAAGCTGATAGAAAAACAGACCAGCATTAATAGCGACATGGCCCAGCATACCGCCCAAGGCAACGCCAAGCGCGCCATAAACTTGCGCGACTGGCACAGCAAAGCAACCGAGAGTAAGGCAACCCACTGAACAAAGTACGATACCGTTGCAAAGCGCTCCCATTGGAAAGCGACAACACTGCTTTCAATTAAAATTAACGCGGTCACAAGGGCTTCCGATAATAAAATCAGAACTAATACCGCCCTCACATTACAGAGATCGGGTAAAAAGAAGGTTTCGAGTTTTTTATTATGAATATCCATAACCTCAGTGTTCCGCTGTCTCGCCCATAATACAAGGAATAATTACCCCACGGCCGCGATTTGGTTTGCTTCTTTGGTGCGCCTTGATGACTACTAATTCACCCCTGACAAGGCTATAATTCGCCCATTCAAATTTTCGTGCATTTCAATCTACTTGCCCTGCACTTCTCATTTTTCGTTCGAGGTATTCATGTCCGATCAAACTAACTCTTCTTGGGGTGGCCGTTTTTCTGAGCCAACCGATGCTTTTGTTGCCCGTTATACTGCTTCAGTTGATTTTGATCAGCGTATGTACGCTCATGATATTCAAGGCTCCATCGCTCACGCTAAAATGCTCACTAAGGTTGGCGTACTGACTCAAGCAGAGTGCGACGATATTTTACGTGGCCTTGAAGAAGTACGCATCGAGATCGAACGTGGCGACTTTAACTGGTCTATCGAGCTTGAAGACGTTCACATGAACATCGAAGCAGCGCTAACCGCTAAAATCGGTATCACAGGCAAGAAGCTGCATACTGGCCGTTCTCGTAACGACCAAGTAGCTACCGACATTCGTTTATACCTACGTGACGAAATTGATAACATTGGCGCTGAACTAACCCGCTTACAAGAAGGCTTAATCGGCTTAGCCGCGGCTCATTCTGATACGATCATGCCGGGCTTCACTCACCTGCAAACGGCTCAGCCAGTAACTTTTGGCCACCACATTTTGGCGTGGAACGAAATGCTAGAGCGTGATTACGAGCGTCTATTAGATGTGCGTAAGCGTTTGAACCACTTACCACTAGGTGCAGCAGCGTTAGCGGGGACTACTTACCCAATTGATCGTCACTATACGGCTGAGCTATTGGGCTTTACAGCTCCTACAGAAAACAGCCTAGATTCTGTTTCGGATCGTGATTTCGCCATCGAATTTACCGCAGCGGGCGCCATCATCATGATGCACATGTCTCGCTTCTCGGAAGAGCTCGTACTTTGGGCTTCTGCTCAGTTCCAGTTTATTCACCTTCCAGATCGCTTCTGCACAGGCTCTTCAATTATGCCGCAGAAGAAAAACCCAGATGTTCCAGAGTTAGTACGTGGTAAGTCTGGCCGTGTTTATGGTCACCTTATGTCACTGCTTACCCTAATGAAGTCGCAGCCGTTGGCGTACAACAAAGACAACCAAGAGGATAAAGAGCCTTTATTTGATACGGTTGATACCTTGCGCGATAGCATCCGTGCTTTCGCTGATATGGCGCCGCACCTTGAGCCAAACAAGCCGTCTATGTACGAAGCAGCCCGTCGTGGTTTCTCGACCGCAACAGACCTTGCCGATTACGTAGTAGTGAAAGGCATTCCATTCCGTGACGCACACGAGATTGTGGGTAAAGCGGTAGCGTACGGCATCGAAACCGGTAAAGACCTAAGTGAGATGACCTTAGAAGAGCTGCAACAGTTCTCTGACCAAATCACCGCTGACGTATTCGATGTTCTTACTCTTGAAGGTTCTGTCTCTGCTCGTGACCATATTGGTGGCACTGCACCTAAGCAAGTAGTTGCTGCAGCAAAACGTGCCAGCGAGCGTTTAGCTAAGCGTTAATTCCTAACTTAGCCAGTCGCCGCTCATTAGCCTCTTATTTTTATTGTTGCATTAAATAAAGATAAGGGGCTTTTTTGACCTCGTGAGTTTAGATTTCTTGTCTATACTCAATCTATGCCTAAATCTCCCTCTCAGGTCTCGTCTAATACAAAGGCCAAACCACTAAACATTACGCCACCAAAATCCCAGCAAATTCATCAATGGCGACTTTCATTTTTGGGCCTCAATAGCGCACGCCTCGAACAAGCTCGGAGCTTAATGCTAGACCGACAAACTCGCGTGCTTGATGTACTCCCAATTTTATTACATTTAAACAATCCTCAACTGCCCGGTTTTATTAACTTTAAAGTCCCTGCGGGTATTGAACATTACAACCCGCAAGTGGATTCATTAAATGCCCTACGCTTTGTCGCCAAAGGACTGCAGATACCTAAAATAAGTGGTGATCGCTCCATTCAAGCACTCTTTTTAATGGGCAGCTTAGGTACGCTGGCACAAACAGCCGATAGCGATCTTGATGTCTGGCTTTGCCACACGCACGACATTAATAGTGAGCAATTAGCGCTATTAAAAAAGAAGTGTGAGCTGATTGAAAAGTGGGCTGAAGGACAAAAAGTTGAACTGCATTTTTTCTTGATGGATGCCGAAGAGTTTCGCCGAGGAAAGCAGCAAGCCAATGTCGATTCCGAACACTCAGGCTCGACCCAGCACCTTTTGCTATTAGACGAATTTTATCGTTCATCCTTATGGCTTGCCGGCCGCATGCCCAGTTGGTGGCTAGTGCCAACAGAGTATGAACAATACAGCCAAGACTATTTGGATCATCTATTCGATCAGCAGATCATCCACGATATTCACTGGATCAATTTTGGCAGCATCCCGACGATACCTGCGGCGGAATTTGTCGGTGCTGGTTTATGGCAACTTAACAAAGGCTTAAAGAATCCGTATAAATCCTTACTCAAACTCTTATTAACCCAGCACTATGCCAGTCAGTATCCTGATATACGGCCCTTATGCTGGGATCTAAAAGACGCCGTTCATAGTGGCGATACCGAACCTCTAACGTGCGACAGTTATTTACTCATGCTCAATCGAGTGAGTGATCATGTTGCCGCAGAGTTTGATGATAAGCGCTTAGAACTCTTACGCCGAGCTTTCTACTTTAAAGCCGACCTACCGCTAACAAAAGCAACCCAAGGCCAGAAGCGCCAGTGGCGCTATCAAGAATTACAGCAAATTGTCGACTCTTGGCAGTGGACCTACCCCCGCATCGCTCACTTAGATAATCGTGACGAATGGTTAGTGCATGAAGTGCAAACAGAACGTAATGCACTCGTGAATGAAATGCTGACCAGTTATCGCTACCTAGCGTCTTTTAGCGAGCAATACGCCACCAAGATTCGTATCAACCGCCAAGATCTAACGCTATTAGGCAACCAGCTTTACGCTATTTATGACGCCAAGCCAGGAAAGATTCTCACCATTAATCCCAACATCGCTCCAGACTTGGTACAAGATAAAATCTCTCTCGTTCTGTCGCCTGAACACCGTTGGCAGCTGATTGCAGGAACCTACAATAAAGAAGGAAACAATCGCAGCATTAAGCAATCTCCTAGCCTTATCGAGCTGCTTTGTTATGCCCATTTTAATGGTTTAATCAGTCATCATACGAACTATGCAATCTACCCCGAACACAACCCACTAACCATTTATGAGCTTAAAGAACTCATTCAGGTCGTGCGCCAAATTCCTTTACCCAAAGATGTCGACACCAATAACTTTTTGCACCCAAGCCGCCCAGCGCAATGGCAAATCTTTATTAATGCTGGCATTGACCCTATGTATAAGTTTACCCGCCAAGGTATGCAAAAACTCAGCAGTCGCGGAGATGCCTTGGTTTATAGCGCCCTCAAAGAGAACCTAGTACAAAGTATCGATTTACTCACCATTAACAGCTGGGGAGAGTGGCAAGTGCAACGCTTTAAAGGTGAAAATACCATTATTGATAGCCTGTATTATTTGCTGCAATACATCCCACTTGCACGTAAGCAAGGCTGGCCTGAATACCTATGCCACTGTTTCTGTGCAAGCAGATCACAAGCGATTAGCGCACGGGTTCATGAGGTGATTAGCGACTTAACTCAGCATACGTTGGCGCACCCCAAGGTCGATTATATTTTAGAAGCGGGTAAAAACTATTATGTCTGGCAGCAAGATAGAAACGGAATCAACCTTCAACAAGCAGATTCAGTAGCGAAGTTTCTGAGCATTCTCGCCCGCCCTCGCGAACACTATGGGCATTATGCACTCGATATAAATGCCTTAAGTGGTAGTCCGCTCAAGGCGATCTTCCAAAATACTAAACCCGATACTTGGCAGCTGTATTTTTGGCACAAAGAAGACAGTTACTTTTGGTACCTATTGGATGAACAAGGCGTCTTGCTGCATCAACAGCAGAAAGCGAGTTCTAATACAGAAGTGTTAATGCCGATTATTCGTTTTTTACGCCAAGTTGATCAGCGCATGCAAGGGCGTTTAATTCGAGCGAATGCACGACCTATCTTATTGTTTGAGCTAATACGAAATAAAGAAACCACAGAGTTTGAACCTATTCCAAGACGCCTACCGCCCCTGCAGCAACAGACCAGTCGTATTCAGCTTAATGCCATTCTAGATGACCAGCATCAGGTAAACATCTACTGCAACGGCGAAGAGTTCAGTATATGGGAGTGGGGATCTGAACTGTATACCCAGGTCGCAAAAACGATTTTAAGCATGCGCTCAGAGAATGAGAATTATCCGGTTTACCTCACAGATCTGGCCCTCCATAACGACGAGAGCATCATTCAACACATTAAATACAAACAAGGGATAGAAAAGGATTTGAACCACGCTCTAATGGCCCTATCGACTGCCCGCTAACTGCCGTATAATGGCGACAAATTCGGGAGACTGACATGCGTTTTTTCTTATTACCTGTTTTAACAGGATTGTTACTATTAGCTGGCTGTGGACAAAAAGGCCCTCTTTATATTCCTAAAGACGACGCCACACCTGTTTCTAGCTCAGTAGCGCCACGATAAATCAGCGCTACTATCGACTAAGACAACTGATAAAAACAACTGCACCCCAGCTAACCTGCAACCTTTTAGATTAGAAATACAATGAACATATTCGATTATAATAATGGCGTACTGCACGCTGAATCAGTCTCGACTGTCGATATCGCTGCCCAATATGGCACTCCTTGCTATGTTTACTCACGCAAAGCGTTTGAAGAACATTACCTAGCCTATGAAAATGCCCTTCAAGGCCGTGATCATCTTGTCTGCTACGCCATGAAAGCCAATTCTAACTTAGCCGTACTGAACGTATTGGCAAAATTAGGTGCGGGTTTTGATATCGTATCGATTGGCGAACTAGAACGTGTTATCGCTGCCGGCGGCGACCCGAAGAAAGTTGTTTTTTCTGGGGTTGGCAAAAAGGCCTATGAAATTCGTCGTGCATTAGAAGTCGGTGTTCATTGTTTCAATATTGAATCAGAAGCTGAACTTGATCGCGTTAACGACGTAGCCGCTGAAATGAACATGCAAGCGCCTATCTCTATCCGTGTAAACCCAGATGTCGATGCACAAACACACCCGTATATTTCTACTGGCCTAAAAGAAAACAAATTTGGTGTTGATATCGACGATGCACCGCGCATCTATGCCAAAGCCAATGCGATGTCGAACCTAGACGTGCAAGGGATCGACTGCCATATTGGTAGTCAGCTAACCGAAACAGCCCCATTCATGGATGCACTGGATCGTGTTTTAGCCTTAGTTGATATTCTTGCTGAGCAAGGCATCGCGATTCATCACCTAGATTTAGGCGGCGGCTTAGGCGTCACTTATGATGATGAAGTGCCACCCACTCCTGGCGAATACATTGCCGAGTTAACTGAACGCTTAGGCGATCGCCAACTTAAATTAATCTTCGAGCCAGGCCGCTCTATTGCAGCCAATGCCGGTATTTTCTTAACTCAAGTTGAGTTCTTGAAATCGAACGAAGAAAAGAACTTCGCCATTATTGATGGTGCCATGAACGATCTAATTCGCCCTGCCTTATACAGCGCTTGGCAAGGAATCATTCCTGCAGTTCAACATTCTGATCGTAACCTAGCCGATACAAAAGCATGGGATTTAGTAGGCCCAGTTTGTGAAACCGGTGACTTCTTGGGTAAAGATCGTCAGCTAAATTTGCAAGCGGGCGACTTGCTTGCAGTTAAATCGTCGGGGGCTTATGGGTTTGTTATGGCCTCAAATTACAATAGCCGCCCACGTCCAGCAGAAATAATGGTCGACGGTGATACGAGCTATCTTGTTCGTGCACGAGAAAGCATTGCTGATTTATACGCCGGTGAACAACTGCTACCGTCAAAGTAAGACGCTGGTGTAATACACAATTAGTCATTGCACGTGCACTAAAAGGTTATAGAAGAATGTGGATAAAATTTAATAAAATGCATGGGCTAGGTAACGACTTTATGGTCGTTGATCTAGTGACTCAGCACGCATACCTAACCCCGATGCAAATTCGTCACTTAGCGGATCGTAATTTTGGTGTGGGATTTGATCAGCTGCTATTAGTTGAAGTGCCCACTAAGCATGATGTGGATTTTAAATACCGCATATTCAATTCCGATGGCAGTGAAGTTGAAAACTGTGGCAACGGTGCACGCTGCTTTGCTCGATTTGTTTATGAACAAAAATTAATTGGCCGTCGTAATATTCGTGTTGAAACGGCCAGCGGCAATATGACCTTAGAGCTGACTCCAGAAAACGACGTAATCGTCAATATGGGCCCGCCTATTTTAGAGCCCGCTAACGTTCCCTTCGTACCTGAAGGTAATGATAAATCGCAAGCGGTTAGTTATAAAATAGAAGTTCCAGGACACGGCCGTATTGAACTGGGTGCTGTTTCAATGGGTAACCCACACGGTGTTATTATTGTCGACGATATCGATACTGCGCCTGTTGAAGTACTCGGCCCATTAGTCGAAGCGCATGTGAGCTTTCCTCAAAAAGTCAATGCAGGCTTTATGCAGGTGGTAAATCGCAACCATGTAAAACTGCGAGTATTTGAACGTGGCGTCGGCGAAACAAAAGCCTGCGGAACGGGTGCTTGTGGCGCGGTAGTTTCAGGAATATTGCGAGGATTGCTCGACAATAAAGTTCAGGTCGATCTTCCAGGTGGCTCTTTAACGATCGAATGGGATGGTAAAGGCGATGTCATCATGACCGGCCCAACCAGTAACGTATTTGAAGGCCGCGTAAATATTTGATGCTTGTCGATTCAAAGTCTGTCGGTTTAAAGACAGGTAACTTAAAAGCTGTTAATTTAAAGACAGTTCATATAAAGACAGCTTGTATAAAGACTAGCGATAAAAAGTCGAAGGGAATTTAGGGTATTAATAATGAGTGAATCATTACGGCTTACTGATGCAGACGTTGAGCAATATTTACGTGATCATCCTGACTTTTTTATAGCCAAAGACGATTTATTAGTTGGGCTACGCATTCCTCATAACTCAGGACAAGCAACCAGCTTAATTGAACGCCAGCTAGCCGTTTATCGTGAACGCAATGTTGAGCTGCGCCAGCGCTTAAGTAGCTTGCTAGAAAATGCGCGCCGTAATGATAAATTATTCGGAAAAACCAAACGCTTAGTCTTGGCGCTGATCGATGCTAAAAACTGGATCGATGTTGAAGTTGCACTTGATGATAGCTTACGCCAAGATTTCAGCGTTGATCATTGGAGCTTATTATACTTCACCGACGAGAAGCTTGAGCACCCTCTGCGCAGCATCAGCAATAAAGATAAGCAGCGAGAGATTCATCGTTTATTTAAAGGCCACCGTGCGTTCTGTGGTCAGCTCACAGATGAAACCATGGATCTATTATTAGACGAACACCATAGCAGCGCCGAATCGATTGCCGCCGCGCAAATTCGTAACGGTCAGCAGACTGGTGTTTTGTGTGTTGCTAGCGACGACCCCAAATTTTATCGCAGCTCAATGGATACGTTATTCCTAGATTACATCTCTGATGTACTCGGGCTCATTTTACCCAACTTGCCACAAAACTGATTGAGCGATTCTAATGGCGCTTAAACTGATCACCTTCGATCTGGATAATACGCTCTGGCATACGGACCCCGTTATTGCACGAGCAGAAAACGTTCAGTGGCAAGCCATCACTCAACGTTGCCCAACAGCCTCCGCTCATTTCACTACTGATAGCTTGCAGCAACTAAAGCGACACGTTGTTCAACAACATCCCGCACTACGTCACAAATTAAGCTTGTTAAGAATTGAATACATCTTTCAGATTTTAACCGAGTGCGGTATGAACCCGACTCAAGCACGCGAACAGTCACAACAGGTATTTTCTGAATTTTTAGCTGCTCGAAATAAAGTTGAATTATTTCCTGACGCACTGGAAGTGTTAAACGAGCTGAAGAAAAAGTATCACGTTATTGCACTAAGCAATGGCAATGCAAATTTAACCAGCATTGGCATTGATCACTTATTTCACGCTCATTATCATGCAGAAAATGTCGCACGACCTAAGCCCGCTGAAGATATGTTTTTGGCAGCACTTAAATATGCCAAAGTAAAAGCTCACGAGAGTTGTCATATAGGCGACCACCCAGAGCAAGATATTGAAGCGGCAAGAAAATTAGGATTTAAAACAGTATGGGCAAATATTCTTAATCAAGACTGGCCAAATTCTGTGAGTAAAGCCGATGCCGACATTACCCACTTAGATCAGTTGATCCGAAGTATTACATCATTCCATTCTGAGTAAATAATACGACCGTTAATAAAACAATCAAGCCGACGGCAACCGGCATTGCATGTAAGCGTCTGCGGATTTTTATATGAGAAGCTATCTTAGCCATTGAAACATCCTTTCGCATCCTGCGAATTGGTTTTAAATTATTGTCTAATAAGTATACGGTTATTTAGTAATTGCGCTAATCAACAAACTCTGTTTTGTGACTCAGTTAGCGCGATTCATAAAAAGAGTATTATTCTAATTATAGGTAGGTCACGAATCTGCCAATGACCTACCTTGTCTAATTCTCTCGCTAAAATCTCAATTAAATAGGTCGACTACCATAATTAGATTCTGGCTTTTTAGGTGGATCAGCTCGAAGGTTCGCTTCCACAGAAGTAATGCCGCCGCCTTTCGCCAAGAAAGCCTCTACCTCTGACGCAACCTCATCACGCAAGCGCTGTCGTTCGGCGATTGTCGCACTATTAGGCATATCATCATTGTGGCTATGAAAGCCTTCTGCATGCGCTTTAGGCTTCTCAGAATTAGCAGCCGTTGCTTCAGTTTTAGTCGTCTTTTGTTCAGACATAATGTCAGCTCCTTATAATTATTAATCAATGTCCACTGTCACCTGACACAAGGTTGTCAATATTTATAGTTCAAATTAGAAATTTCGCCAGTAAATGTCGGCTTTATTTCAAACTTTATTGCACGAATAACAAGAAGTTTTTGACAGACATAAAAAAACCGCAATCATTACTGATTGCGGTTTTTTAATTGAAGCGTTGTTAACTCATTGAGCTTATTTATTACTAAACTCAGGGTAAGCTTCCATACCGCACTCTGCGATATCAACACCTTCATACTCTTCTTCTTCGCTTACACGGATACCCATAACCGCTTTAATGATTAACCAAGTTACGAATGAAGCACCGAATACCCATACAAAGATTGTAAGTGCACCCACCGCTTGTCCTAAGAAGCTAGCGCCATCGTTAGTGAAAGGTACAACTAATAGACCAAACAAACCAACAACACCGTGTACAGAGATAGCACCTACTGGATCATCAAGCTTCATCTTATCCAAAGTAAGAATCGCCGCGACAACGATCAGACCACCGATCAGACCAATGATAGTCGCTTCTAAAGGAGTCGGAGTAGAAGGCTCAGCAGTAATCGCTACTAGACCTGCTAATGCACCGTTAAGCGCCATGGTTAGATCCGCTTTCTTAAACAAGATACGAGCGAATAATAAAGCGCCGATTAAGCCACCAGCAGCCGCTGCGTTAGTATTCATAAATACAACTGCAACAGAATGTGCGCTAGAGATATCACCTAGCTTAAGCACAGAGCCACCGTTGAAACCGAACCAACCCATCCAAAGGATGAACGTACCCAGTGTCGCCATTGGCAAGTTAGCACCAGGAATTGCGTTGATTTCGCCGTTTTTACCGTACTTACCTTTACGTGCACCTAATAAGATAACACCTGCAAGTGCCGCTGATGCACCAGCCATATGAACGATACCAGAACCAGCAAAGTCAGAGAAACCGAAGTCATCACCTAGAGAGAACAGACCGAAAACAGACTGACCACCCCAAGTCCAAGAACCTTCTAAAGGATAGATAACACCTGTCATAACTACTGCGAAAGCAAGGAAAGCCCAAAGCTTCATACGCTCAGCAACCGCACCCGAAACAATCGACATAGCCGTTGCTACGAATACAACCTGGAAGAAAAAGTCAGAAGCGCCAGAGTAGATTGAACCACCGTTGAAGCCATCTTCACGCGCCGCATAATCTGCTAATACTGCTGCAGAATCTACTTCAGTGATACCTGAAAGGAAAAGACCACCGTCATACATAATTGCATAACCGCAGATAAGATACATGGTACAAGAGATCGCAAACAAGGCGACGTTCTTAGTAAGAATTTCGGTGGTATTTTTAGAACGAACAAGGCCCGCTTCTAACATGGCGAAACCTGCCGCCATCCACATAACTAACGCACCGCACACCAAGAAATAAAAGGTGTCCATTGCATACTGCAACTCAAAAATTTGGTTTTCCATGGAAAGCCCTCCGCATTAGGCTTAACAATGAATCAGCAATACTGACTCAAAATATTATTTGTGTTCTTTTTATCTATTCTACTGATGCCTTTAAGAATCAGTGAAAACACATAAAAAGATTAAATCGCGTCTGCACCCGTTTCACCGGTACGAATTCGAATGATTTGCTCTAGGCTCGTCACAAAAATTTTGCCATCGCCGATTTTTCCAGTATTGGCAGCTTTCGTTACCGCTTCGATAACTTGCTCTGTTTGCTCATCTGCAACAGCAACTTCGATTTTTACTTTTGGTAGGAAATCAACAACGTATTCAGCACCACGATATAATTCAGTGTGGCCTTTCTGTCGACCAAAGCCTTTAACTTCAGTAACAGTAATACCTTGAACACCGATTTCAGACAGTGCTTCACGCACGTCATCTAATTTGAAAGGCTTAACAACAGCAGTTACGAGTTTCATAGAAAACTCCCTTTAAGTTTTAAAATTTTGGAATTATGAGCCCTTGCGGAGGCAGGGGCTCATTGTATGTTATTTATAGATCAATAGGCAGGCTGTAAGAAACAACTAATTTAGTATCTTCATCTAACGCTTTTTCAGTTTCTTGATCTACGATCTTGCTTACTGTGAAAGAAAGGTTGTCGTTATAAGCATAAGAAAGATCTAGGTGAGTATAATCAGAACCTTTTGCTGCAGCATCAGTAATACCAACAGTACCGCTGAAAGCATTCATGCCATAACCTAGTGTGTAATACATGTTGTCATTATCAACTTTATCGCCGATCTGTTTATAGATACCAACAGAACCACCAGCAGCGCCAAGACTAATAATAACTTCAGAGTTATCACCAAAAGTACCGTCTGAAGTACCGCCATCAGGATAAACATAAGTCCAAACACTTACGTCATAAGAAAGAGCACCTGCTTCACCGCCATAACCTGCATAGATGTCATATTCTTGTCCAGCACCGGCATCACCAGAAGAAGTCCAAACACCACCGTATGCGCCAACAGAACTTACTGATAAACCACCAGAAACCGCTGGAACACCGCCTTGGCCTGCGTTAGAACCTAGATCAGTACCACGCCATAAGTACATGTTCGCAATAGCAGCAGAAGCAGAAACTTCAACTTCAGCTTGAGTTGTTGTAGTACCAACTAGACCTGCAGTCATTACAGTTGCTAGTGCGATTGCTTGAGATAATTTAGTCATTAGGACCTTCCTTCTTTAGTTTTAAGTTTTTAACTTTAAGTATTTAGGCGAGCCTTCTGGCTACGCACTATTTTATGTATCTGAATGTCTTATAGCAGAAGGTGTGCCAACTTTATAAAATCCTTTAATTTCAATGACTTAGATGGATTTCATATATTAATATCTATTTATTAAAGATTAAAACCAGTGCACAACATACCTAGAGAGTTCAGTTTTGGTGCGTAAAAATAGAAAAGGCGCACCAATGTGGCACGCCTTTATTGTTCACTACGACAAATTACTTATTTGAATAAATAATTTTGATTCAGTAACAGCTTACTTAAGCATCTGCTCATCAAACATTGTCAGATTGCCAATAATTCTTTTGCCTCCTTAGACGTTGCTAATTCATCACCCGACCCCGTAGCCACAACACGACCGCGCTCTAAGATAATAAATTCGTCCGCTAATTCAGCAGCAAACTCTAAATATTGCTCAACCAATACAATCGCCATCTCACCTCGATCACGCAGAAGCTCAATCACTTTACCAATGTCTTTAATTACAGACGGTTGAATACCTTCGGTTGGCTCATCCAGAATCAACATTTTAGGTCGTAGTAATAACGCTCGGGCAATCGCTAATTGCTGCTGCTGACCACCGGATAAATCACCACCTCGGCGCTTGAGCATCTTGTGCAATACAGGAAACAAAGCAAAAACTTCAGGATCAATTTTACGCTGACTTTTAGGTAAGGCCGAAAAAGCTGTTTCTAAATTTTCTTCAACCGTAAGCTGCGAAAAGATATCTCGACCCTGAGGCACATACGCAATGCCCTGCCTGGCACGATCAAACGGCGCCTGGCCGTTTATATCCTTACCCATCCATTCGATTTCACCTTTACCCGCAGATAAGTGTCCCGACAAGGCTTTCATCAATGTCGTTTTACCCACACCGTTACGCCCCAGTACACAAGTTACTTTGCCAATTTCTGCATCCATAGAAACATCATATAAAGCCTGGCTAGCACCATAAGACACATCTACATTTTTAACTTTCAACATAATTAGCGTCCCAAATACTTTTCAATAACATCTTCATTGGCCTTCACTTCTTGTAAAGTACCTTCCGCCAACACACTGCCTTCGTTCAATACGGTCACTTTGCAATTTAACGCTTCAATGAAATCCATATCGTGTTCAACCACCATTAACGAATGTGTTTTCGCTAAGGTCTTAAACAGCTCGGCGGTTTTCATCGTTTCTTCATCCGTCATGCCCGCAGCAGGCTCATCAATTAATAATAATTCAGGCTCTTGGCCCAATAACATACCAATCTCTAACCACTGCTTTTGGCCATGAGATAAATTACCCGCTAACTCATGCGCTTTATCAGTCATGTCGATTAAACCGAGAATCTCATCCAGCTTGAGTTTTTGCTCAGCACTTAATTTATGAAATAAAGACTGCCAAATAGTGCGGCCCCCTTTTAAAGACATTTCTAAATTTTCAAAAATGGTTAAGCTTTCAATCACACTCGGTTTCTGAAATTTTCGGCCCACACCTAAATTTGCAACCGATGCTTCATCATATTGAGTCAAATCGTAATCGGTATTTTTGTTTCCAGCTTCCTTAGAAGTACTATTAAATTGAATCGTACCTTCATCCGGACGAGTCTTACCCGTAATCACATCCATCATGGTGGTTTTACCTGCACCGTTAGGACCAATGATCGCGCGCATCTCACCTTTCTCTATCGTCATAGAAAGATTATTTAACGCTTTAAAACCATCAAAGCTAACCGTGACGCCATCCAGATAAAGAACAGGAGAATTATCAATGTGCTTGCTGTTCATACCGCTGATGCTGCTCATACGTTTTCTCCTTTAGGAAGCGACTCTCTTTTGCTATCCAATTTTCGATCGGCTAACTTTTTTGATATTTTTTCAGAGGTTTCTTTCCACAAACCAATAATGCCTCTTGGCAGATACAAGGTTGTCAGTACAAACAAGCCACCTAACAAGAACAACCAGATTTCCGCAAACGCACCGGTGAAATAGGTTTTTGCATAGTTCACCAAGATAGCACCGATCACAGCACCAAATAATGTACCGCGCCCACCAACGGCTACCCAGATAATCATCTCGATGGATAATAACGGAGCAAACTCACCGGGGTTAATAATGCCTACCTGAGGAACATAAAGTGCACCTGCAATACCCGCCAACATAGCCGATACCACAAAGACGAATAATTTAAAGTACTCAACTTTATATCCTAAAAATCGTGCACGATTTTCACTATCACGAATCGCGATGAGTACTCGACCTAGTTTAGAGGTAACAATAAAGCGGCTGATTAAATAACCGATCATTAACGCCAAGGCCGAACAGAAAAACAAACCCGCACGCGTCGTATCCGCCTGTAAATCAAAGCCTAAAATATCTTTGAAGTCGGTTAAGCCGTTATTACCCCCAAAGCCCATGTCGTTACGGAAAAACGCTAACATCAAGGCATACGTTAATGCTTGGGTAATAATCGAAAGATAAACACCGGTTACACGAGATCGGAACGCCAAAGCACCAAACACAAAGGCTAAGATACCCGGTGCTAATAACACCATCACCATCGCGAAACTAAAGTTATCAAAACCTAACCAGTACCAAGGTAATTCTTGCCAGTTTAAAAACACCATAAAGTCAGGCAGATCAGGATTGCTATAAACGCCACGATCACCAATTTGACGCATAAGATACATGCCCATGGCATAGCCACCCAATGCGAAAAACGCACCGTGTCCTAGACTTAAAATCCCGCAATAGCCCCAAATTAAATCCACCGCCACGGCTAATAAGGCATAGCATAAATACTTACCCAATAGCGTCATGGTGTACGTCGACACATGAAAAAAAGAACCTTCCGGCATCAATAAGTTTAATGCTGGAACTAATATAGCCAAAGCGGCAAGCACGGCTAATAAACGACGACCACCTTTATCGTTCATAAGTAGCGTTGTTAATGGGCCAAGCTTTACTTGATTACTTTTCTCTTGAATATTGTTCATAAAATCCTCCTTAACCGTTATCAACTGCACGGCCTTTCAGAGCGAATAAACCCCGAGGACGTTTTTGGATGAATAAAATAATGAAAACTAATACCAGTATTTTTGCGAGTACCGCACCGGCAACAGGTTCCATAAACTTATTAGCAATACCCAGCGACATAGCGCCGACTAACGTACCCCACAAGTTACCTACACCACCAAATACCACGACCATAAACGAATCAATAATATACGCCTGACCCAAGTTAGGACCCACGTTGGTTAGCTGACTTAATGCAACACCTGCAATACCTGCAATGCCCGAACCTAAACCAAACGTTAAAGCATCAACCCAACCGGTACGAATGCCCATAGAGCTGGCCATTGGGCGATTCATGGTGACCGCACGCATTTGCAAGCCAAACAGCGTACGCTTTAATACAAGCGCTAATACCGCCAATACCACTAAGCTGAAAATGATGATGTATAAACGGTTATAGGTAAGCGACAAACCAGGGTTCACCATAAAGGTACCCGCTAACCAATCTGGGGTAATCACTTCACGATTTAATGGACCAAAAATAGAACGAACTGCTTGCTGTAAAATTAAACTGATACCAAATGTGGCTAATAATGTTTCTAACGGGCGACCGTATAAGTGACGAATCACCGAGCGTTCAATTAAGATCCCAGCAAAGCCACTGACTAAAAATGCTGCAGGAATAGAAACCAATAAAGAGGCACCAATTGACTCAGGCATTAACAGCTGAATAACGTAAGTGGTATACGCACCCAACATAATCATTTCACCATGGGCCATGTTAATAACGCCCATTACACCAAAGGTAATAGCAAGACCAATCGCCGCTAGTAATAAAACAGCCCCTAACGCCAAACCAAAATATAGGTTCTCGGCATAACCGTTATAAGTCATGAGTGTTTCAATATCGGCAAGGGTTCGCTCAGCTAACTTAAGCTCATCAGTGCGCTCTTTTTTATCTTCTTCGGTAAAGGCTGAAATAAATTTATTTAATTCGATACGAACTTCTGGGTATAAAGAACCATCAAGCTCTTCTAGAGCAAGCAGACGAATTGTCGATTGATCAGTCTTTAACAACATCAAACCACGAGCTGTTTTTAGGATATCGATAACTTGAGGATTCTTTTCATTTTTAAAAGTTTTTTCAACAAAGGCTAAATCGATTCCCGTGCTATCCTTTAATAAATTTTGCGCGGCAGCAATACGAACATTCGAATCTGGATGAGTGATTTTTAACAAAGATAAATGAGAACGAAGATTGCGGCGTAACGCGTTATTCACACCAATTCGCTTAACAGCGCGCTTCGATAAACCAGCAACATCTTCTTGGCTGAACGCATCTAGCATGGCATTTGGTTTTTTGGCTTTTACTAAAGCCATATCAACAATCAAAATTCGATCTTGGCTTTTTTTCTGATAGTACAGTTTGTTATCTAACAAGGATTGCAATATCAATAATTTATTATCATCTTCTATAGCGGCAATGCTATCAATTATGTCAGCTTTTTCTTTATAGCTGGCTTTAATCAGTGCCTGCGTCATTGCAGGTAACGTATTGTGAAATGCTTCTTTGGCTTCCGTGCTGGTATCACTTTCTGCATGACTGAAAGCAGCAAGCATTGCAAAGCAACTCAGCAGCACAATACGTTTTACGTATTCGCGCATGATTAGGTTCCTAATGAAATTTTATAAATGAATAGATTTTAATTCGAGAAGTAATGACTGAGAGCACTACCGCACTCCCAATCATAAAGAAGATTACTCTTCGCTAGCCAGTGCAGTTGCACCACAAGATTTTGTAACCGTATTATAGTTTCCGCAGTTTATTGGAGCCGTCCAATCAGAAATCAACACCTTACTTTCTGGTAGAAAATCCGTCCAAGCATCACCCTTTACTTCACCATCGGTCTGCCAAACGATATCGAACTGACCGTCTTCTTGAATTTCTCCAATTAGAACCGGCTTAGATAAGTGATGATTGGTATTCATAACCGCAGTACCGCCCGCTAGGTTAGGAACGGTCATGCCGTACATTGCAGAACGCACTTTATCAACATCTTCGCTACCGGCTTTCTCAACCGCTTGCGCCCACATTTTAAAACCAATGTACGTCGCTTCCATCGGATCGTTGGTTACGCGGTTATCATCTTTGGTATAGGCATGCCATTGGCTGATGAATTTTTCATTTTCTTCACTATCTGCACTCATGAAGTAGTTCCATGCGGCAAGGTGACCCACAAGCGGTTTAGTATCGAAACCAGAAAGCTCTTCTTCACCTACCGAGAATGCCACCACTGGAATATCTTCAGAGCTGATACCTTGGTTAGCCAATTCTTTATAGAAAGGAACGTTTGCATCACCATTCACTGTTGAAACAACTGCTGTCTTTTTACCTTTGCTACCGAATTTTTTAACGTCAGATACGATTGTCTGCCAATCGCTATGACCAAACGGTGTGTAGTTAACCATAATGTCTTCATCGGCAATGCCTTTAGACTTAAGGTAGCTCACTAGAATTTTGTTAGTTGTACGCGGATAAACATAATCCGTTCCGGCTAATACAAAACGCTTAGCACCGACTTCTTTTAATAAGTAATCAATTGCAGGAATTGCTTGCTGGTTTGGCGCTGCGCCCGTATAAAAAACGTTTTTAGAAGATTCTTCACCTTCGTATTGAACTGGGTAGAACATTAAACCATTCAGCTCTTCGATTACTGGCAATACGGATTTACGAGAAACCGAAGTCCAGCAGCCAAAGATTACATCCACTTCTTCTTGTGATAAAAGCTCACGCGTTTTTTCTGCAAATAAAGGCCAATTAGAAGCCGGGTCTACTACCACAGGTTCAAGTTGCTTACCTAATAACCCACCTTTTTTATTCTGTTCTTCGATCATCATCAGAACAGTATCTTTTAACGTAGTTTCAGAAATTGCCATCGTGCCAGATAAGGAATGCAGCACCCCGACTTTAATAGTGTCTGCGGCATTGGCCATGCTGATGCCTGCAGCAAGTGTTGCAACGGCTAGTACTTTAGAAACCTTACTCAGCTTAGTCGTTGTGCTTTTAAAAATACTTTTCATTTTCAAGTCCTTCTTAATTTCCAAATTTTTATCGGGTCTAAACGTTTAGTTCTTTCTCGATATTTTTAGGTGATGCTAACTGGACTAGAGCAAAGGCTATACCAACTATTGAATTTTCTTTTATATTCACGGAGGCGCGCACTTTATTGACCAAGCAGATAGGTGTTTTTCTATTAATAGGTTTTTAATAATATTTAATTGCACCAGGAAATTCATTTAACTTATATTAATGTGTTTATTTGGTGCAGTTATGTAGAAAGTATTAGCCGCGATAAGGTAGCAATTACAAAGTGGACAATTCGGTAGCAAGATGGACTCTAAGAAAATCTTTTAACTAAGGTATATCAAAAGACGAGCAGGCTATGCATTATTAACCTGCTCAAGGTGATGGAATTATTAAATGATGACCAGCTAGTATTTTATTTCATAAGGTCGGTATCACGCAGCATGCCCTGCTCGATAATGAAGCGTACAATTTCTTGCACACCTTGACCGCTCTTAAGATTTGAAAAGACAAACGGGCGATCACCACGCATTTTCTTAGCATCACGATCCATGACTTCTAGAGAAGCTCCCACCAAGGGCGCGAGGTCAATTTTATTAATGATTAATAAATCTGACTTAGTTATACCAGGCCCCCCCTTGCGTGGAATTTTATCCCCTGCCGATACGTCGATAACATACAAGGTTAAATCAGACAGTTCTGGACTAAAGGTCGCAGACAGATTATCACCACCAGATTCGACTAAAACCATTTCTAAACCTTCATGGCGATCGGAAAGTTCTTTAACCGCTGCAAGATTCATCGATGCATCTTCACGAATAGCAGTATGTGGGCAGCCACCCGTTTCTACACCAATAATACGATCAGCTTCTAGCGCTTCGTTACGCGTTAAAAACTGTGCATCTTCTTTGGTATAAATATCGTTAGTTACCACAGCAATGTTATAAGTATCTTTCATTACTTTGCACAAGGTTGTTAATAGTGCCGTTTTGCCCGAGCCAACAGGACCGCCAACGCCGACGCGTAATGTTTGTTGTGTTGTCATTTTTTACCTTACCACTTATTAAATTAGTGTATGAAACAGATGAATATAAATTACGATCTGAACAATCGTGAATACTGGTTTTCATGCAGCGCCGATGACATAGATAAGCCAACAAGCCCTGATCCGATGTCATCGTCTTCTAGCTGCATCGATTTCTCAATGACCGCTTCAATTTGCGGAATTAGATGGCGAATAATATTTTGCCCGTCTGTTTGCCCCATTGGCATTGCTTTACTTGCCGAGGTTATTTGATTTTCTAACCAAGCCCAAACAAAACCAATTAAACATTCTTTAACCGTTAAGCCTTTGATCACCGCATTTAATGCATACATGCTGGCAACGGTTGGTTTCTCGATAAGTTCGAGCTTAGCAATGTGTTCAGCTGACTGGCTTTTATGCCATTGCTTAAACGCATCACCCACTTGAATGTCTTCTAAATACAGTTCTTTGGTTTCACGAAAGGCTAATAACGTCGCGTTCCATGCATTTAAAGATTCTTTAATTTGAGCTTGCCCATCGGCCTGCTCTTGCACATAAGCAGACCAAGCTTGATGCAGTCTTTTTAATATAGGTAAATCGACACCACCTAGACCATGAACCATCACGCTTTTAATCCACAGCTCAACATCATCAGCTTTTTTGCACCAACCTGCTTCCAAGGTATATTCCAAACCTTGCGAATAAGCGAATGCACCAATCGGTAATGCAGGGCTAGATATGTGCAACAGATTTAATAAGCTAGTCGTCTGCATGGTTAGTGCTCATGACTGTGTTTTTTAGTATGAGAGTGATCATGAGAATGGCCGTGCGAATGGTCATGATCGTGAGTGTGTGAATGCTCTTCAGCATGGATGTCAGGGTGCTCATAATCATCATCTCCATGAGAATGTCCACCATGGTCACCGTACGCGCCGTTTTCCGGTTCAAACGGAGCAGGTTCATGAATCACTTTCAGCCCAAGCTGAATCAACATATCATCCAGCACGTAATCGTTTTGATAACGTAGCCAACCATCACCCACTTGCAAAGCTACATGGCGATTACCTAAGTGATAGCATCCACGCGCAAATAAAGTTGAGTCATCGGTTGTCGCAGTTGTCACAACTTCATCCGCAGCGATGATTTTATAAACATCACCCGCATCACATCGCATTAGCGTTCCACCGCGCATCACTTCACCACGATCAATCATGATGCCGACTTCTTTGCCTGTGACCGTTTGGGTTTTAAAACGCCCACGTTTACGCTCATCAAACGGTAGACAAATACTGTCTTTAATAATTTCCTCACCGGTTGGGTCAAGAATTTTATCTGTAATTTTAATCAAAACATTTCTCTATTCTTAAAACAAATAATAGCGCTGCGCCAACGGCAAGTCTTCCGCAGGTTCGCACGTTAATTCAACCCCGTCCGCTTTCACCACATACGTTTGCGGATCAACTTCAACAGTCGGCTGATAATCGTTTAATACCATGTCGCACTTGCGTATTGAGCGACAGTTTTTAACCGCAACCAATTCTTTATCCAACCCTAAATGCGATAACGTATCGTGTTCGATCGAAGCTTTTGAAACAAAGGTTAAACTGGTTTTAGAAACGGCTTTGCCCATCGCCCCAAACATCAAACGATAATGCACAGGTTGTGGTGTTGGAATAGACGCATTCGGATCGCCCATTGGCGCAGCAGCGATCATGCCGCCTTTTAAAATTAGCGAAGGCTTAGTACCAAAGAACATCGGTTTCCATAAAACCAAATCGGCATATTTGCCCACTTCGATCGACCCTACATGATCAGAAATACCATGAGTAATCGCTGGGTTGATTGTATATTTCGCAATATAACGACGTGCGCGAAAGTTATCATTATCAGCACTATCTTCTGGCAGAGGACCGCGCTGAACTTTCATTTTGTGTGCCGTTTGCCAAGTACGCGTGATCACTTCGCCGACACGACCCATCGCTTGAGAGTCGGATGAGATCATGGAGAAAGCACCGAGGTCATGCAAAATATCTTCTGCCGCAATTGTTTCACGACGAATACGTGAATCCGCAAACGCCACATCTTCAGGAATATTAGGATCAAGGTGATGACAAACCATCAGCATATCTAAATGTTCATCAACGGTATTTACCGTGTAAGGGCGCGTTGGATTGGTTGACGAAGGTAATACGTTTGACTCGCCACACGCTTTAATAATATCGGGCGCGTGGCCGCCACCCGCGCCTTCGGTATGGTAAGTATGTATAACGCGACCTTTTAATGCACCCAAGGTATCCTCAACAAAACCGGATTCATTTAAGGTATCGGTATGAATCGCCACTTGTACATCGTATTTTTCAGCAACAGTTAAACAGTTATCAATCGACGCAGGGGTTGTGCCCCAGTCTTCGTGAAGTTTTAAACCAACCGCGCCCGCTAAACATTGTTCTTCTAACGCTTCTGGCAAAGAAGCATTTCCTTTACCTAGAAATCCAAAGTTCATTGGCAACTCATCAACGGCTTGCATCATTTTACCTAAGTGCCAAGGCCCAGGTGTGCAGGTCGTTGCGTTTGTTCCTGTTGCTGGACCAGTACCACCACCAATCATGGTCGTTGTACCCGCCATTAACGCTTCTTCTACTTGCTGTGGGCAAATAAAATGGATATGTGCATCAATGGCACCCGCCGTTAAAATTTGACCTTCGCCCGCAATCACTTCAGTACCTGGGCCAACTTCAATCGTAACGCCTGCCTGAGTATCGGGATTACCCGCTTTGCCAATGGCTTGAATGTAGCCACCGTTTAACGCAACGTCGGCTTTAATAATACCGCTAGCATCTAAAATCAATGCGTTAGTAATAACGGTATCGGGTACTTTATCGGAGGTTGCTTGACTCTGCCCCATGCCATCACGAATTACTTTTCCGCCACCAAACTTAACTTCGTCGCCATACACTGTGAAGTCTTTTTCTGGTGAAATAAATAACTCTGTATCCCCTAAGCGCACTTTGTCGCCTACGGTTGGGCCATACATATCAACGTAAGTTCTGCGATCTATTTTAGCCATTATTTTTTACCCTTTTAAAGCTTGCCCATTACATCACCACGGAAACCATAAATGGTTTTGGTTCCGGCATATTCTACCAATTCAACTTCACGCACTTGGCCTGGTTCAAAACGCACTGCGGTGCCGGCGGCTATGTTTAAACGAAATCCTTTTGTTGCTTCACGTTCAAATTGCAGTGCAAGATTGGCTTCAAAAAAGTGATAGTGCGATCCAATTTGAATGGGGCGATCACCTGAATTTGAAACTTTTACGCTCATGGTTTTTTGGCCAACGTTTAATTCAATATCACTGCCTGGGCCCGAGGCTGGAATTATTTCACCTGGAATCATAATCTTTTTTCTTCCTTGTCTTCTTTGTTGTTTATAACGCTTGGCTTAAACAATCGGAGAATGAACCGTTACTAATTTAGTGCCATCAGGAAATGTGGCTTCAACCTGTACGTCGTGAATCATCGATGCCACACCATCCATCACTTCATCACGTGAAATCACCTCACGACCTGCGTTCATTAAATCAGCCACCGTTCGACCATCACGAGCACCTTCAACAATAAACGACGTTATAATCGCAATGCATTCTGGGTAGTTTAATTTAACGCCACGAGCACGACGTTTTTCAGCCAACTCACCCGCCATATAAACTAATAACTTATCTTTTTCTCTTGGCGATAATTCCATAATAAAACCTTCACTTAATTTTTATTTGTTAAACTTTCGTTAACATCAGGTATTCCAAATTCTTGGAGCACAAGCCTCACGACCATTCACAAACGGTCGCATCCATTGCCAATACTTTATAAAAACTTTTTTCGCATTATCCGCACACGGACCTAGGTAACGCACGATCACTAAACCTGGTTTATGCGTCACCGCAACCAAACCTTTTGCTTGCCCCGTTTCGGCCGTCAAGGCAGCCAAGGCTTCTAAAACTTCGCGCTGCTCTTCCTCTAACTCAGGAATGGTATTGGCCTCATTGGTTAAAATAAAACTGCCAAAAACCGCCTGTTGTGCCAAGCCTGCTTTGTCTCGCATAATATCGCCATCAGCAGAAATAGAGTTTCGTTCGATAAATAACGGTTGCCCATCTTGTTGAATAGAAATCACCTGACGAATACTGCCACGCTCAAACCAATCTTCACTGCTCGGGCGACCCAAACACACAATATCCCAACCCATGAACTGAGCCTTACCGTGCAATTCTATTTCAGTGATCAACTCACCTTCCGCGCCATCAAATACCAAGGTTTCTTGAGGCATCCATTCTAAAACGGCAGCCTCTTCGATTTTTAATGAGACTTTCTGATACTGTTTACGCTCAGTAATATTGTTATAAATTTTTCCTGCAGAAGGTGTCGTCATCAGAGCTTGTGCATGAGGCTGCAAATGTAAACTAATTGTTAAATAATCCCCAGCCACCAGCCCACCCGGCGGATGCAATAAATACAGATGGGCACAAACATCACCTTCCGGATAAAAAGCTCGCTGTACTCGCAGCGGGCCAAAATGACTCGTTTTTCCTAGGCGTGTTTTGCCATCAATATAGACCAGCTGGGCTTGATAATTCGCCAGCCAATGTAAATTAGGATCAAGTTTTTGCGGTTGCAAACAGGCTTACCTTTTAACAAATTTAAAACGTATTAATATAGAACTGAGTAAGCACAGCAAGGGGCTTGCCAATTATCAGCATATTAGCCAAATGACTGATTTTTCTCTTTTTACGAGGATTGTCAGCTTTAGCAGGATAATTATTGGTTATATTTCAGTCAGCAATAACATCTATACGCACAATATTGATGCAGACACACCTCGCAGCACCAAGTTAGTGCATTCGAATGCAGCATTGCTGTGCATTCCAAAAGGCTTCACTTGTATGTAAAAGATGGTGCATAAAGAGACTCGTTAAATAAGTGTGGCGAATCCTATTCAATCCATATTATTCAGTTAATGAATGACAATCTTTTCACTACACTGGTTTTAATCCATAAATACCTAGTGCTATTACCCACCTCAGCGCTAGCTAATTAGAACGCTATAAGAGAGAGAACATCATGTCGGTAGAAAACTTATTTAGCCTAAAAGACAAAGTAGCCTTAGTAACAGGCGCAAGCCGTGGCATTGGCGAAAGCATTGCTAAACTATTGGCCAGCGCGGGCGCTCACGTGATTGTTTCTAGCCGTAAGATTGATGGCTGTCAGGTTGTGGCCGACGAGATTATTAAAGCCGGTGGTAGTGCAGAAGCCATCGCCTGCCACATTGGTGAAATGGACCAAATTGAAAACTGCTTTAAGCAGATTGAAGAAAAGCACGGCAAGCTGGATATTCTGGTGAACAATGCCGCTGCTAACCCATACTTTGGCCACATTTTAGATACTGATCTTAGCGCCTTCCAAAAAACCACCGATGTGAACATTCGTGGTTACTTCTTTATGTCGGTCACGGCTGGCAAGATCATGAAGAAAAATGGCGGCGGCAACATCATCAACGTTGCTTCTGTGAATGGTGTGATCCCAGGTGACTTCCAAGGTATTTATTCGATCACTAAGTCTTCGGTGATCGCTATGACTAAAGCTTTCGCTAAAGAATGTGCACCACAAGGCATTCGCGTAAACGCCTTATTACCGGGTTTAACCGATACTAAATTTGCCAGCGCACTCACCACCAACGATGCAATCATGAAACAAGCGCTGATGCACATTCCAATGAAGCGTGCGGCCATGCCAGAAGAAATGGCAGGCACCGTTTTATATCTAGCCTCTGAAGCTTCTAGCTATACAACCGGCGCCTGCATTAATGTTGATGGCGGTTATTTGCTGGTATAATCAGCAAAACACACTCAATACAGGGTTACCCAATGTTCAATCCCGCACAACTAAAAGGCCTTGCCGATCAATGGATGCAAGGTTTGAGCGAAAAAGGCTTACCAGGCCAAGCGTTTAGTGAAGAAATGAAAATGATGGCGAAAGCGCATTTTCAACAATGGTTAGTGCAGGCAAATTTGGTAACCCGTGAAGAATTTGACGTACAAGCTGAATTACTGAATCGTACACAAGAACGTTTAACGAATTTAGAACAACAGCTTGCCGACTTAAAAGCAGAACTAGAACAAAAAGATTAATTTTATCTGAGTAAGTTACGACTTTCGCCCCACGGCAATTTGCTCGTAACTTACCTAAGCTTGCTAATGTAATATTATTCTATGGAAAGAATGCATGTCATTAGCGATCGTTCAAACCCGCGCCCAAGTGGGTATTCAAGCACCTTTGGTCACCGTTGAAGTTCACCTTTCCAATGGTTTACCCGCTATGAACATGGTTGGTTTACCCGAAACTGCGGTTAAAGAAAGCAAAGACCGCGTTCGCAGTGCCATCTTGAACAGCAATTTTGAGTTTCCCGCAAAAAAGATCACCATCAACCTCGCCCCTGCCGATCTTCCCAAAGAAGGCGGTCGCTACGACCTTGCCATCGCGATTGGTATACTCGCGGCCGCAGGTGAAATTCCCGCAGCGCTATTGAAGCAGCACGAGTTTATCGGCGAGCTTGCCCTGAGTGGAGAGATCCGCCCGATACGTGGAATTTTAAGTGCAGCGATTCAAACCCAACAGACTAACAAAACCTTAATCTTACCCAAAGACAATGCGGAAGAAGCTTCCCTTTGCCAAGGCGCCCAACAAAAAAGCGCGAACAGCTTATTAGAAGTCTGCGCTTACCTATGCTGCCAATCGAGTCTTGAAGAGGTAGAAAATATCGAGCTGCCAGAATTTATTGCTGACCATGCCGATCTAAATGAAGTTCGCGGACAAGCACAAGCCAAACGAGCACTCGAAATTACCGCCGCGGGAAAACATAACTTATTATTCATTGGTCCACCGGGCACCGGGAAAACCATGTTAGCCAGCCGTTTACCTGGCATATTACCGCCAATGTCTGAAAAAGAAGCCTTAGAAAGCGCCGCCATTTACTCCATCAGCCAACAGCAAACCGTCTGGTTAAAACAATGGAAGCAACGGCCGTTTAGAAGCCCACACCATACTGCCTCCGGCATCTCATTAGTGGGCGGAGGCGGCAAGCCAAAACCGGGAGAAATATCGTTAGCTCATGGCGGAATTTTATTTTTAGACGAGCTACCGGAATTCAGCCGTAAAGTATTGGATGTATTACGCGAACCACTCGAAAGCGGAGAAATTTGCATTGCCCGCGCCAGCCAACAAGTGACCTACCCGGCTCGTTTTCAACTCGTTGCCGCGATGAATCCATGCCCTTGTGGTTATTACGGCGACAAATCCAGCAAATGTACTTGCACAGAAGACCAAGTAAAACGCTACCAAGGGCAGACCTCAGGGCCGCTACTTGACCGAATCGACCTACAAGTTGAAGTGCCCCCTATTTCAATTTTAGAACTGCAAAAAACACACTCCAGTTCACAAGAAAACAGCGCGACCGTACAAGTCCGAGTGCTTAATGCCTGGCAAACACAAACCCAGCGTCAAGGCTGCAGCAATGGCCAGCTCAGTAACTCTCAAGTTGAAGAGTTTTGTCGATTAAGCGAAGAGGATGAAAACCTATTGCGCTTAGCGATTGAAAAACTCAACCTGAGTGCACGGGCTTATCATCGAGTATTAAAAATCTCTCGCACCATTGCGGACCTAGACGAAAGCGAACACATCCAAACGGGTCATATCATGGAAGCACTCAGCTATCGGAAACTAGAACGCTATCGCCAAAATTAACACTCAATAACGCGCTTTCTTCATGCCCATTAAGACGGACTGCTATCAAATTTCGCCATCGTTGTTAGAATAGCGACCTGAATGAGAGAGGAATATTTGTGGTCGACTTAAGTCATCTAAACCCAAGGCAAAAAGAAGCCGCGAAATACATCGATGGGCCATTATTGGTACTTGCCGGTGCAGGCTCGGGCAAAACCAGCGTAATCACCCGTAAAATTGCCTACCTAATCGAAAGCTGTGGTATTAAAGCGCATCATATCGCCGCGGTGACCTTTACCAATAAAGCCTCACGTGAAATGAAAGAGCGTGTCAGCCAATTATTACAAGGCGGCAAAGGCCGAGGCTTAACCGTATCGACCTTTCACAACCTCGGCTTAAACATTATTCGCTCGGAATACAAAGCCGCAGGCTACCGGACTGGATTTTCGATAATCGACCAAGATGATGCCAAGAACATTCTAAAAGACATCATGATGCGTGATCATGACCAAGATGATGACGCACTAGACATGGTTCAAAGCGCCATCTCTAATCTTAAAAACGACATGTTAGAACCCGAGCAAGCCATCAACAAAGCGGAAAACCCGCAAGAAATGATGATCGCTCAATGCTACTCGGTGTATCAGCGCACACTGAAAGCCTACAACGCGGTGGATTTCGATGACCTTATTTGGGTCCCGACCATGTTGTTTAAAAACCACCCCGACGTATTAACCCGCTGGCAGAGTAAAATCCGCTACTTGCTTGTGGATGAGTATCAAGATACCAATACCAGCCAGTACGAACTGGTAAAAATGCTACTGGGCAACCGTAATGGCTTAACCGTGGTAGGCGACGATGACCAATCCATTTACGCTTGGCGTGGTGCGCGACCCGAAAACCTGAATTTATTAAAAGTCGATTACCCGCATTTGAAGCTGGTAAAACTCGAGCAAAACTACCGCTCGACGGGTTTGATTCTAAACGCCGCCAACAAGGTAATTGATAACAACCCGCACGAGCTGATCAAGAAACTGTGGTCGGACAAAGGCTACGGCGATGCGATTAAAATTCTTAAATGTAAGAATGATGAAATCGAAGCCGAACGCGTTGTTACCGGCATCGTTGAACGTCGCATGCGCTATGGTGGCAAATTCTCCGACTTCGCTGTGCTGTATCGTGGCAACCATCAATCCCGCATTTTAGAAATGAAGCTGCAAGCGCATCAGGTGCCTTACAAATTAAGCGGCGGCCAGTCGTTCTTTGGCCGCAGTGAGATTAAAGACATCATGGGTTATTTGCGTTTGCTGATTAACCCAACCGATGATTCCGCGTTTTTGCGTATTATTAATACCCCGCGCCGTGAGATCGGCCCAAGCACCATCGAAAAACTCAGCGAATACAGCATTCGTCGCGGCATCTCGATGATGGCGGCCACCACCGAACTGGGTCTTGAACAACTATTAACGCCGAAAGCGTTAGATAAGCTAAGACGCTTCGGTCACTGGCTCAATAACATCACCCGCATGGCCTATGCCGATGATGCAGTAGCCGCCGTAAAAGAAATGATCGAAGACCTCGATTACGAAGCGCACCTTAACCTGACCAGCGGCACGCCACATCAGGCAGAACGCCGCATGAGCAACGTTTGGTACTTAGTCGACTCGATCTCAAAGATGATCGAGAAAGCTGATGAAGTGGGCGATGAAGTCACCATTGAAGACGCGGTCAGCAAGCTGATTCTACGCGACATGCTAGAACGCCAAGCTGACGAAGATGAAGAAGATCAGGTACAACTGATGACCCTACATGCATCAAAAGGTCTAGAGTTTCCGCATGTTTACATGGTGGGGCTTGAAGAAGAATTGATGCCACACAGAAACAGCATTGAAGCCGATACCATCGATGAAGAACGTCGCTTAATGTACGTAGGGATTACTCGGGCACAACGCACGCTGACGATCACCTACGCCGCGAAGCGTAAGCAGTTTGGGGAAATTCTAGATACGACCCACAGTCGCTTCTTAGATGAATTACCGCAAGACGATGTTGAATGGGAAGGTCGAACAGAAGTATCTGCTGAAGAGCAAAAAGCCCGAGGCCAAGAAACCATGAAGAGTTTGAAGAACTTGATGGCGGATTTTTAATTCGATTCTTTAGTTCAAGAGCATAAAAAAAGCCTTAAGCAAAAACTTAAGGCTTTTTTATGATCACTCTAAGCAGCGTATCTAAAAATTAACGCTTACTCACGACCAGACATGAACTTAATCGCAGCGGTTAGCTCATCATCAGAACAATCCATGCACAAACCTTTAGCAGGCATCGCGTTCAGACCATTGATAGCATTAGCCAACGTAGCGTCGAAACCTTTCGCTAAACGCTTATCCCAAGCCGCAACATCGCCTTTCTTAGGTGCGCCTGCAACGCCAACAGCGTGACACGTAGTACATGCCGCATTATAAACTGCTTCGCCAGAACGAGGGCCAGAAGCAACAACCACAACCGGTCCGCCACAATCATCACCTTGAACACATACTTCAGCGACTGGCTTAATGCGCTCACGGAGCTTTTCCGTTTGAGCATCAGTCAATGCATCCGTAGAAGCATTTGCTTGAGCCATCACTAAAGTGGCTACGAATAACATCATTGCTTGTAACATTTTCACAGAAAAGTCCTCTCAGCTATCACGGTTAATCCGTGTATTTTAAATTTCTGGCGCAGATTATAGCGGCATTTTGTACTGGATTAAAATTATTCCATACAATCTGTAAGAAATTATAGTCGAAAGTTGATATATCACCGCTTTAGCAATAACGATAGAGAGCAAACCCCAGCCTAATGAAAGAACAGCTTTTCTATAAAAACTACTAACAAAACAAGTACATACCGTGTTTTTTAGCAGGGTACTAGACGCAGAAGGCAGAACGGAATACCATTGCCACTGATCCGCCCTTAGCTCAGTTGGATAGAGTGTCGGCCTCCGAAGCCGAAGGTCGCAAGTTCGATTCTTGCAGGGCGGGCCAATTTCTTCAAGATACCTGATACTTCTTAAAATTCTCCGCCTGGGCAAACACTTCTTTATACACCTCATCACGATCAACCGGCGGATAGCCGTGTTTTGCCAGTAGCATGATCAAGTCCACCTTCATGGTCGATTTAATATCATCGCGGTTATTCCAATCGGCATACTGGGTAACGCCATCGACTTTCTCTTTTACCGCTTGTGCAAGCGTAATCAGTTTGTCTTCTTCAAAGGTGAAGTCATACTTCTTCGCCAAGGTTGCTAAGATGTCGTAGAAAGCCTTTTCTTCAAAATCGATACCCATGTCTTCATGGGCACCGTATTCTTTGCGCACCATAGCCATCAGGTCGAACATGCCATCCACGGCTTCTTCATGAACTTTATGAGTAAAGGCATTATCTTCTTTGCGCTCGTTATACTTCTCGACCAACGATTGCAGCTGCTTAGAAAAATCGACGCCTTTTATGCGATTGGTTTTTTTCAGCTCACCAATGGCTTGCTGTAATAATTTTTGCAGCAGTTTCACTTTAGTATTGGGCAGCTTAATCTTGTCGATTTTGTCCAGATAATCATCATCAAACAGATCAATGCTGCCGCCTTCTTCTTCGCCCATCTTGAAGATTTCTTCTACGCCCTCGCTCTTCAAGGCTTCGCTCAACATACGTTGCACTTGCGCATTCATTTGCGCGGTATCAGGGGCATTGCCTTTAGTGAGTTTGTAGATGATGGAGCGCACGGCTAAATACAGGTGAATGTAATCACGGTGCTTTTGCGTAAGTTGGTCGGTGCCACAACAAATATCGTAAGCGGCTTTTAAGCGCTTGGTAATATCCATAAAACGCTTTTGCACTTTCTCGGTCATCATCGCGTAATCGGCGGCGTGCTTTAAGCACTCTAAACGGGCAACAGGGTCATTACTGAAATAATTCGCTTCATCAAATTTATAAAACAACTGCGCCAACAAATCTAAATTGTTTTTAACTTCCACTACCGACGCTTGCACATCTTCAAAATCGGTTTGTGCGGTTTTCGAATAATGCGCCATCGCTTCGTTCATGGCTTTTTTGATGCCAATGTAATCAACCACCAAACCTTTATTCTTTCCTTTGAACTTGCGATTCACGCGACTAATGGTTTGAATTAAATTGTGTTTAGAAATCGGCTTATCAATATAAATGGTATCTAAAAACGGCACATCAAAGCCCGTTAGCCACATATCCACCACGATAGCGATTTTGAAATTACTCTTCGCTTGCTTAAACTGTTTATCCAGTTCTTTGCGATGTTCTTTGGTGCCTAATAAATCCCACAGTTCTTTTTCATCGTCTCTGTTGCGGGTCATCACTAAACAAACTCGCGCACTGGGCTGAACGTCTTTCTGTTCTTTTTCCGAAAGGGTATCGCCGTCGATACAGGTTTTTTCTTCAAACCACTGCGGGCGCAATGTTTTTAATTCTTGATAAAACAACCAAGCAACAGGACGAGCGCTGGAAACAAACATCGCCTTACCCGCAATGGTTGCGCCTTCTTCAATGCGAGCTTCATAATGCTTAACAAAGTCGGCAGCCAATGCACTAATACGATCAGGATCGCCCAATATTTTGCCCATATTGGTCATGGCTTTTTTACTGTCTTCTATCTGGTGCTCGTTCGCGCCATCTTCTTCGCACTGTTTATAATAGTCTTCAATCTCTTTCAGTTTATCACTGTCGAGGGTTACTTTGGCGGCGCGGCCTTCGTATACCAACGGAACAGTAATTTCGTCTTTCACCGACTCGGTCATGGTGTAGCTGTCGACCACTTCACCAAATACATCCAACGTGGCATCCACAGGGGTTCCGGTGAAACCCACATAGGTCGCATTGGGTAATGAATCGTGCAGGTATTTAGCAAAACCGTAAGTCACTTTGGCCGTGCCTGTGTCTTCATCGATTTTAATTTTTTGATCCAGATTAATCTGGCTGCGGTGCGCTTCGTCGCTAATACAAATCACGTTGCAGCGATCGGTTAACAGCTCGATGTCTTCGGTAAATTTATGAATGGTAGTTAAGAAAACTCCGCCACTCTTGCGACCTTGAATTTTTTTGCGTAAGTCGGCTCGACTCTCAACCTTTTGTACAATTTGATCGCCGATATAATTTTTAGCGTTTTCAAATTGCTCACTTAACTGGCCGTCTAGATCGGTGCGGTCGGTAATTAAAACAATAGTAGGACTGGCAAAATGCACACTCTTCATTAACAGGCGTGATAAAAATTGCATGGTAAAACTTTTTCCGCAACCCGTTGCACCAAAATAGGTTCCGCCCTTTCCGTCTCTTAAAAAATCGTCTCGTAAAGAAGCATCGCCACCACTGCCGGCGGGTAACTTTTGGTGCAGCTTGATGTTTTCGTACAACTTGGTCGCCGCGTAATACTGCGGATAACGACAAATGATTTTTACTTCTTGATGGGTTTTATCAGGAAAATAAATAAAGTGACGCATTACTTCACGCAAACGGCGCGAATCAAACAAGCCTTGCAACATGGCATGTAATGAATCGATGCCGTCTTTCTCGATCGACTCATCACCCGTCACCTTGCGCCAGCCGTAATAAAATTCATACGGGGCAAACAAGGTGCCCATTTTATTATTCACACCATCGCTAATCACACAAAAAGCATTAAAGACAAACAGCTGAGGAATCGCGCGTTTGTAGCGAGTCGTTAATTGAATGTATGCTTCGTGCAGCGTCGCTTCTTCGCGAATGGCGCTTTTAAATTCAAACACCACCAGCGGCAAACCGTTCACATACAATATGCCATCGGGAATTCGAAGTTCAGGATCATCGGTCTTGGGGCTATCAATTTCTAACTGATTCACCAACTTATAAATATTGGCGGTGCAATCGGCATGAACAGAATATTGATGTTGTTTTAAGGTTTGCTCACCTGGGCCTATTACATCCAGGTCGTCAGGCATTCGCATACTGGCAAGGTCGGAATAATCCACCAGCTGAATATAAATATCCTTCTGCTTGGCATCTTCGCGCTTTAATAAAAAGCCATCACTCAGCCACTTACAAAAGGTTTTATTACTGTCGTACAAATCACTGGCAGGCAAAGCTTGAAGCTTACGCACCACGGTTTCAATTTCGTTATCGGTAATGCCCTGCGCTTGATACTGCTTACGCAAAAAGGTTTTTAAATCGTCCACAATCAACACATCGGTGGGCGCACGTTGAATATCAGCGCCCAATACATGCGGGTAGCCTTGCTGACCCAGCAATTTGATAATGGCGTATTCTAAAACCGCTTCGGTAAATTTACCTGTCATGAGGGTGGTACGTCCTTTTACTGCGTATTCTTGTTTATAAGCCCTATATTCTGGGGCCTTATTTCATGGGCTTTCAGGGCAACTATTAGAGCAAATATTAGAGCTACTATTTCAAATTGTAATAGTGCAAGGTAATTGACAAGTTTGAAAATATACCAGCTTTGCACGCCTTTCTCTAATAAGTGCGCTTATCTTATACTTAATGGATACATGCGTATCCAAAAGGTCAATTTTTACACTATAATGGATACTACTGTATCCATTAGGGTTGAGTATGAAATTTTCACTTTTAGATGACACCGATGTTAGCCAAGCGTTTGCAGCTCACCTTCGTGGCTTACGAGAGCACGCTAAGCTATCGCGAGAGGCACTTGCCCAGCGCAGTTGTGTGCCTGCGCCTACTATCAAAAAATTTGAACTCACAGGGCAAATTTCATTACGCCAGTTACTGCTATTATGGCAGTCACTTGACTCACTCGATAGGCTTTATCAGCTAACTCAAGTAAGCACAGATCGCTCTGCTTTGCCTACCAGCATAGAAGAGGTTCTTAAAGATGAGTTTTAAACCAATTCAAAAGCTCAATGTGCAACGAACGCTTACAACGGGTGAGACTGTGCCAGTGGGCGTATTAGCTCAAAACCGCCAAGGTGTATTCTTTCAGTACTTTGATGAATACATTCGTCAATTTGGAAATTTATCCCCGTTTACTTTGCACGCTAATACGCAAGTTCAAGCAGCGCCTAAACAGCCCCACCAAGGTGTGCATGGCGTATTTGGTGATTGTTTGCCTGATGACTGGGGCTTGCTGCTGCAAGACAGAGTATTTCGCCAACACGGCATTTTACCTGCGCAAGTAACAGCAATGGATCGATTAGCCTTTGTTGGTCATCAAGGCATGGGAGGGTTGTCTTTTACCCCCGTATCCGCATTTTCACCTGAGCAACCTCACAATATTGATATAGCAACACTTGGGCTAGAAGCACAAACCTTGTTTGATCAGTCCATTCTTGATTATAAGGGGTCTGAAGAATTAGAGGGTAAAACCCAACAAGTATTAGCAGCGTTGGTCGCTGTGGGGAGCTCGGGTGGGGCAAGGCCTAAAGCACAAATCTACATGCCTGCTGGTGATGCGCAGCAATGTCGAACGTATGCCCAGCCAGGAGATGAAGCATGGTTAGTTAAATTTACCTCGAAGAACTTAGCACTGGGCCATGAAGAAGGCTTATGTGAAGCCGTGTATTTACAAATGGCTGAACAAGCAAAGTGCCAGCCACCGGCCTGGCAATTAATTGCTGCGCCACAAAGCAGTGATGCCAAGGCTTGGCTAGCAGTTAAACGTTTTGATTATTTACCTATTGAACAAGGGTTACCAGCACATAAAGCCGATGGTGAACAACACACAGGGCGTTTGCATATGCACAGTGCCTGTGGCTTGTTAGATGCCGACTTCCGAAGCCCTAGTTTAGACTATAGCGACCTTATTAAAGCCAGTCGCCAGTTGTGTAAGTCTCCTGCGGCAGGGCAACTTCAGTTTCGTCGCGCTGTCTTTAATTTATTGGCAGCAAACCAAGATGACCACAGTAAAAACTGGGGCTTTTTGCAAGGCGATGATGGTAACTGGCAACTCGCCCCCTTTTACGACGTTACCTTTAGCCCTCATCCCTTTAATGAGCATGCAACAGCCTTTGCAGGGCATGGAAAAGCGCCCCCACTCAAAGTAATGCAAACGCTGGCTGCGAGTGCAGGCTTTGCCAATTGGAAAGAAGCGCAGCAATGTATCCAAGAAGTCGTTGAAGCGATTGATAACTTTTCAAATCTGGCAATACAACAAGCGGTAAGTAAAACAACGGTATTAGCCATTGCAGAGACACTCACCCAGCGAAAACAAGAGAACGCAGCGCTACTTATCTAGGGCTACTAAGGTAGCTGTCCGGCTTGTCTATTAGAGATGTCGGATAGTTCGATTCAATTATTATGTCGACGACATCAATGTCGTCGACATAATAAATCTTTTGGTTATAAATAATTTAACTAATTGGTTTATTCAAGGTATAAGCTTGCCTAGGGTCATTTGGTGTTTTAGGGAAAGCAATACGGAGCTCACCATCTTTCACCATTTGAGCTAAATGATGACCTCTAAGAGTTTCACTATTTCTGTTCATTAATTCAGCCAAACAGCCAATTGTAATGAAATGGCCTAGTGTTAAATGTCTAACCACCTCTTTCATTATTTCCGGTGAGAGCCTTCTCTTTGTCCTAGGTCTTTCAGCCATAGCCTGTAAACTTTCTAAATATTCTGGCGACAAAGATTCTAAACTATCAACAAAGTTCAAGGCATGGGTTTTAGTAACCAGTCTGCCTTCGCTATCTCGTTGACAACCTAGATTCACATCCACTATCTGGGAGCTCAAATCCGTTATCTGGGAGCTCGAGTCCGTTATCTGGGAGCTCTCACTGATAATCGTAGAGCTTGATTCCAGTACAGGCGAATCAAATACATCCTCCGGCCCAGGGATTTCAGGGCAACTATCCGGAATGACCGAATAGTTCGATTTCAGTGTTTATAGGCCTGTTAGGGCAACTGTCCGGAAATTCCAGATAGTTCGATTCAATTTTCAGGTCGACGACACTATCTGGAAGTTGAATCTTGCGCCAGCCTTGTTTTGGTCTGCTGATAATGCGTTTCTATATTCAACCAATATTCAGCCCCGTGTCCAAGTGCCGCATTCAACGCTTTAGCGCTATTTTTATCAATAATACATTCAGCCGATAATAAACCCTTGATGTGGGCCATGGTCAAGCCTGAATCCTTACTTAACTGCTTTAGCGTTATGTTTTGGCCTTCCATTTCATACGCCAGCATGTCGGCGAAAGAAACGAGGTAATCTGGCTGATATTGATCACCCATTAGCGACGCTCTTTGTTTTGTTTAAACTCTGCCATCGATACCACACCTGCCTGCCCCACAAAGGCGGCGTGTACGTCGGCGGGCAGTGCAAACTGTTCTGGAATATAAGGGAACACGTCATATTTGCATTGATGCTCATGCAGCCAGTTTGCTTTTTGGGCTGGCGACCAGGGCAGTTGATGGAAACATTCCACCAGCCTTGCGGTTAATTGCTCGACCAGCTCAAGGCGATAACCGCCGGAGTCGTCGATGCCTTGCAGCACGGTATTCAAGCGTTCAAAGGCTTGCAGCAGCCAAGTGAATTGTTGCTCATCACTTAACGAGTTGTCGTCGAGTTGTGCGAACGCGAGTTCAAACAGCGCCTCGGCGTCGGCAAAATACAAACCCACTTTGCGCCATAAATTGGGGGTGACGAGCAGGTCTTTTTTAGGCAAGGCTTGGGTGAGCAGTTTTTTATAATCGCTGGCGTTACCTGAGGCTAATAACAGTTTTATTTGCCACTGTTTTTGCAAACCTTTATCGGCGCTGATGGTTTCCAGCAACCACTGCGCGACTTGTTCCGGGGTTTGCTGTTGCAAAAACTCGCTGAGTTGTTTTGAGAACCCTGAAGTCATTTCGCTAATGCCTCGCTTGCTTGCACGGCGTCGGGAATGCGCAATTCCCCTGAGATGAGTTTGGGTAAGAGGGTGTCGCGTAGGGATTCTAATACATGAATCTCATTTTCTAAATTTGTCGATTTAATTATAAATTCGCTCACCGTTTTATTGAAAACATTACACGCAGAACGACTAGGCGCACTTACTTTAATGCTTTTTAATGTCGCTTGGTTTAATAACGGTTGAGCTGCTCCACCCGCATATTGATTTAAATTTAAATACTTCAACTGATACAAAATAAACGGAAGCATATCTTCAGATTCAGTAGAGCTAGCAACAATTGTATTATCAGAAGGCCAAAACGAACTTGGGCAGTACTTTATAGCGCCGCAATAAGCTCCTACCCTGCCGATAATAATCGCATTACTACACCGTATTTCATTTGTCTTGCCAATTATCCCATTCGCACCGTACAGAGGATATAATCCATCAACAGTTGATTTCATCAACTTGCCATTTGAGAAGTTAATGAAACTACCAAGCCCATCTACCCCCCACCCCTTCGGCACCCAGCCCTGAATGCCGACACTGGGTTCGTCGCTTTGCTCAAATGCTTGTGGGAATAGATGATGGAATTCTTGTGAGGCGGTTTGTCGGGCTGAACCCCGACCTACATTGTGTACGTTCAAGCGGCGCTGGGCGTGGGGCAATAAGGGTTCTGGGATGTTGTGCAGTGGCGCGTTGTTATGCGCTAGGTTGTGGGCGATTATATTGTCGAATACGGGATCAAAATCCACGAACCAGCTTTTGAATAAGGCTTGGGCCATGGCTTCTAGGGTTTGGTTGGTTTCGCGGTTTAGTTGAATTTTGCTGTCTAATGAAGAAATGATTTCTTCAATTTTGTTTTGTATGGCTATAGGTGGATTTCTATATTCAATACTTTTCAAGGATGTTAAAGGTTGGCCGATTCCGGGAGTGCCAACTTGAGAAGCATTTTTTAATAACTCATGCTTACCAATTTCGGATTTGAAAAAATAATATAGGAATTTAGGGTTAACCTTTTTCTCATCAACAGTGAGCTTCATTAAACTGGACGAAATAACATACTTTGCATCACCCTCAACAATCCCAACTTCACCAATGGAGCCTCTGTGTGGAAACACTAAATCATTTTTAAATACATTACATGAGCCTAAAGAATCTGCTTTTTCCTTGCTTATATAAACAAAGTTTCCTTTGAAAATAGATCCAGAATCAATATTAGTTCCCCTAATAACAGGTATTCCAATACTTACATAGCAATCACTTTTCATTCTGGAGCCAAAAGGCCCAATAGCTATGGCTCCTTTTTTCTGGGCTTGTATATCTTCAATTTTTACTAACGGCCATTCATTCCCCATAACCCAACGCCTCCAAATTCTGTTTCACAACCACACTTAACTCATCTGCATTTTTCAACTGCATTGCTTTTATCAACAGGCCATTCATTGGGCATTTTTCTCTTGTAGTTGTTGCTGAACGTGCGCGCGTTCTTTTTCGAGCTCTATGCGCAGTTCTTCTTCGCTGGGCAGCTGGGTGACGTATTTTGAGGCAAACAGTTGTTGGCTTTCATTCAATACAGAATATTTTGCCACGGTATTATTGCCTTCGCTGCACAGTATTAGGCCGATGGTGGGGTTGTCGTCTGGCTGGCGTTTTTGGTCTTCGTACATGCGCACGTACATGTCCATTTGGCCGACGTCTTGATGGCTGAGTTTGTGCAATTTTAAGTCGATTAATAAAAAGCATTTTAGGTGGAAGTTGTAAAATACCAGGTCGATAAAGTAGTCGCCATCGTCGGTAATGATGCGTTGTTGGCGTTCGACAAAAGCAAAGCCTTTGCCCAGTTCCAGTAAGAACTGTTGTATGTTGCTGATAATGCCTTGCTCTAGATCGGATTCTAAATACGCGCCTGCATCGAGGTTGAGAAAATCTAAGATGTAAGGGTCGCGCAAGTAGTCTTTAGGATTGCTGGCAAGGGCGAGGGCTTTTTCGTGATCTTGGATTTTTTCGTGGGCTTCTTGTTCTACTCGCGGTTTTTCTTTACTAGACAGCAGACGCTCGTAATACAGTGTGCCAATTTGGCGCTCTAACGCGCGCACTGACCAAGCCTGTTGTACGGCTTCTTGCTGATACCAAGTGCGCGAGGTCGCTGATTCGATACGAGCCAGTACGTTATAGTGCGACCAGCTCAATTCGAGAGACACTGTCTCTCGAATTGGAAACGTTTGATAAAAACGGCGCATGTTGCGCAGGTTGGTTATGTCGAACCCTTTGCCAAAGTCGGTGGTCAGTTGCTCTGAAAGCTGCTGAAGTTGGGCTTTGCCGTATTCTGCTCGTTGCGCGCCTTGTTGTTCTTGTTCGACGATGAGTTGGCCGATGTGCCAATAAGCTTGCACCATGGCGTGGTTAACCGCTTGCTTAACCTGCGTGCGGGCTTGGTTGATAATTTGCTGAATATCGGTGATGAGGCTGGGCGGTAATTCCTCTGTTTGCGGGGGGTTATTGGCCGCCTTTTTACTCAGCATTTCTTTATTCCCCACTTCTTTATTCCCCACTTCTTTATTCCCCATAGCCCAACACCTCTAAGTTCTTCTTAATTGCGGCGTCTAGAGCTTGTGCGTCTTGCATTTGCTGGTACAGGGTTTGGCTTAGATCGCGCATTTTGTCTTCAAACGGAATGCCGTCGTCTTCTATTTCAGCGGCGCCGACGTAGCGACCTGGGGTGAGTACGTAGTCGTTGGCTTTTATGTCGTCGAGGGTGGCCGATTTGCAATAGCCTGCAATGTCTTGGTAGGCCGCTAAGTCGCCACTGCCATCGTGTTGCTCACCGCGCCATGCGTGGTAGGTGCCGGCGATGTTGGCGAGGTCGTCGTCGGTGAGTTCTTTGTGTATGCGACTCGCCATGGTGCCCATTTGGCGGGCGTCGATGAATAGGGTTTCGCCTTTTCTATCACGGCGTTCTATTGTGCCGTCTGGATTTTTTACTTCGCCTTTGTTTTTAGTCAGAAACCATAAACACACCGGTATTTGGGTGGTGTAAAACAGTTGGCCAGGTAGGGCGATCATGCAGTCTACGTGGTCGTTGTCGATGATTTCTTGGCGGATCTTGCCTTCGCCGCTGGTATTACTGCTCATCGAGCCGTTGGCGAGTACGAAGCCTGCGGTGCCCGCTTCGGATAGCTTGGATAGCATGTGTAATATCCAGGCGTAGTTGGCGTTGCCGGTGGGCGGTGCGGTGTAGCCTGCCCAGCGTGGGTCGTCGACCAGCTCGCTTTCGCTGCGCCATTGTTTTTGGTTAAACGGCGGGTTGGCCATGATGAAGTCGGCTTTTAGATCGGGGTGCTGATCTTTAAAAAAGGTGTCGCCTGCGACTTCGCCTAAGTTGCCGCTGATGCCACGAATGGCTAAGTTCATTTTGGCCAGCTTGTAGGTGGTGCTGGTGTATTCTTGGCCGTAGATCGAGATGTCTTTTTGGTTGCCGTTGTGGCTGTTGATAAATTTGATCGATTGCACAAACATGCCGCCCGAACCGCAGCAGGGGTCATAAATTTTGCCTTTGTAAGGCTCTAGCATTTCGGCGAGTAACGCGACCACCGATTTTGGCGTGTAGAATTCGCCACCGCCCTTGCCCTCGGATGCGGCAAATTTGCCTAAGAAGTATTCGTATACGCGGCCAACGAGGTCTTCTTCGGCGAGGGCTTTGGCCTCGGCGTTTAGGTGTTCTTCACCTTCTTTGATGCCCGCTTGTTCTTCAGCCTGCTCTTCAATATAGGTGTCGATGTTGTTGATGGTATCGAGCAGCGCGGCCAGTTTGTTGCTTTCTAACCCTAAGCGCGAGAAGTAGTTGTCGGGTAATGCCCCCGCTAACGACTTGTTGTTTTTTTCAACGGTGTGTAAGGCGGTATCGATTTTTAGGGCGATATCGTCTTGCTTGGCGTGGGTTAATAGTTCTTGCCAGCGCGCTTCTACGGGTAGGTAGAAGACGTTGTCTTTGGTGTAGAAGTCGACCATTTCAAGGTAGTCGCCCATGCCTGCGTTTTGCAGTTTTTGGCGCTGCGCTTCGAATTTGTCGGAGATGAATTTTAAGAAGATGAGGCTGAGTACAATGTGTTTGTATTCGCTGGATTCTACCGAGCCGCGCAGTTTGTTGGCGCTGTCCCATAGGGTTTCTTCGAAGCTGGTTGTTTTTTTAACGGCTGCTTTGGTCGCTTTTTTAACGGCGGCTTTGGGTTTTTTGGCTTTTGGGGCTGTTGTTTTTGAAGCTGTTGTTTTTGAAGCTGTTGGCTGTGTCATGGCGACCTGTGCTGTACGTGTTTGAATTTCGTTTTAAATAATGTATTTGGCTATTGTATCTATTGTTAGCAATAAGTAGTTAACGATAAGCGACTAACTTATTAATCACTGCCGCCGTTTGTATCGCATCATCACTGGCATGATGAATATTTCCCTGCTTTGCTCTTAAGTTTTCAACGGCTAAATATTCGGTAAGGGTGTCTAGGCTTGGTCCTCGCGATGAGCATTTAATGCCTATAGATTCGGCCCAAGGCTGCGCGGCTCTTTGTGAGCAAAATACTCCGGTAATATTCAAGGGCGCAAGTTGGTAGCGTTGAATATGGTCTTGAATAAGTCGCCAATCAAAGGCCGCATTGTGCATAACCAGCAGCTGACCATTAACCAAAGCCTCGACCTGTGCCCAGCGTTCTATCGGCAGTGGGAATGCTTTCACCTCATCAATATCAAAACCATTGATTAAGCTGGCTTCTTTTTTTAGCGCTCTATGCGGGCGAGATTTAACTTCTAAGATTTCTTCGACCTTGCCATTTTTGACTCTTGCGGCGCCAAAGCTAATTAGTCCTGGTGCCCCTTCTTCGTCAAACAATCCTGTCGATTCTGTATCGACGACAACATATTCATTCGGTAGGTTATGGAAAGGCCATAGCAGTGCAGCCAAACTAGGATTAACTGTTGATTTCAGAGACATGGGTTATTTCCTGACCATTCCAGTGGTAGTGATAATGCTTTGTTTGATTAGCAGGAGGGATCAAAGCAGGCGGGCGAAGTATGGCGATATTCTCACCACCTGTGTGGCGTACCGACCGATAGAGGATACCTAGTTCATCTTGGGTTTTAATAAGCAGCCCTTGAGCTTGAGCATTGCCCCACTCTTCTTGATGGCAAGCTTCATCTCGTCTCAGATCGACCAGTTCGGCATCCACTCGGCATTCATAACAACGCATGGTCAAAACAAGAGCCTCTTCATCGGTATCCGATAGAAAGCGCTCACGGCTATGACGTGATTCAGCAAGTGCCGTGTCTAACGTTAAACCCGCGTAATAAACGCCGTAGTTTCCTGAAGAGAAACGGCTGGCGATGCCCGTATGAGTAAAAGCCGCCATGATGGCTGAGGTGCCCGGCCCAGTTACTCGATCTTCTGGGGCAACCAGCGCTATATCACCAGCTTCGTCTCGCAAACGATCATTCGTTAGGCTTTCTAAATAATAAGCGGCTTCCAGCTCATCCGGATCTAATAGATTCTCAAACAACTGAATCGGCGGATAATGGCTAGGAATTAACCGAAAGCATCTTTTAGAAAGGTGGGTCTTATCCAAAGTGTTCTCCGCGCCAACCGTCTATATAGCGTCTTACATCCGAAAGGTCAGACACGTTGCCTGCTAACATGCGGTCTAGAACAGATTGACCAGCAAAGTGTTTATTCGGCTTTTTAACCCATTCGTTCCACATGGATTGCTGACTAAAGAGCAGCTGAATGCCTTTGTAGATACCTGCTATGTAGGATAAGCGCTCAAGAGTATCTCTGGATAGCGCAATGGCATCTCCGGTATCTAACTTCATGCGCCAATTTCTAAGCGTCGTTCTAGATTCTATTCCCGCAAGAATGCAGCGCTGCTTATCTGTTAATGACCAACTGTCTGTAATGGCAAAAAATAGTTTTACTGCAACTCGTGTCAGTTGATTCTTATTTATATTGGATGAGTTTTGAGTATTAGGCATATCAACCCCTCCTTTTCAATACCTGATTGTTCAATAATGAACAACTAGATATACTATAGATCATAAGTGTACAATTTACTACTTCTCACCAACTACCCTGATATTTCTTAAAATTCTCTGTATCGACTGCTGGCGATACCTGTGTTCGGGTATTGGATAATTCAGATTCTGATACAAGCGCACATTGTTATTTCCCACTGAATTTTATGAAAAAGCCGTTCTAACTCAGGCAAAATGTCACCATATCCTTTTGATTTTGATTTTGATTTTGATTTTGATTTTATAGGCAAAGAGTAAATGCTTACTGCTGAGTAGGCCTATTCACCACGAGCATATTGGTTAGCCTGCATTAGTTGTATTTTTGGTTATCTTTGTCTACTTTATATAAGACTGGTTCTCATATACGTATTTTTATAAATACAACTTCTGATGAGATAAATAAACCGATTGTTCATTCATTCCATCACTGCCATAGCTTGAAAGAAGCGGATTCGGAGAGTGCATGTTTTCAAGTGATGAGTCACTGCATAAGATTTTGGTGGTTGATGACGATATCAGTCAAATTACCTTTCTACACGACGCCTTAAAAGATATTGGCCAAGTGCTTTTTGCACAGGAAGGTTTATCCGCTTTAGAAATTGCGCGTAATACTCAACCTGACGTTATATTACTGGATATCGAGATGCCTGGGCTCGATGGCCTTCAGGTTTTGGGCAAGTTAAAAGAGCATGACTCCACGCGCGACATCCCCGTGATTTTTATCACGTCACATAATTCAGTTGAAGAACAGTTGGTGTGCCTTAAATCGGGGGCGGTTGATTTTTTATCTAAACCACTTCATCCGTTGGTCGTCGCTGCGCGCGTTCAAACGCATTTAGCCTTGCACGCAAGAGAGCGCGACGTAGTGCAAGTGCTTCGCCACGCCAAGGTTGCCCTCGACGCGATTGGTGACGCGGTGATTACTACCGATAAAGACGGCCGCATTACCTTTTTAAACCCTGCAGCTGAGCTGATGATTGGTGTTTTGCTTAATAGAGGTAAAAGGCCAGCTCATTGAAACGGTTATGCCTTTAAGAAAGGCCGACGAGAGCCCTGTACACGTCAACCCTGTCCGTATCGCGATTGAAGAAAACCGTATTGTGGGTATGGCAATAAACTGTCAGATGAAAAAACAGACGAGTCAATGGGTTGGCATTGAAAATAGTGCCGCCCCATTAGTTTCAGATTCTGGACAGGTTATTGGTGGCGTTATTGTTTTTTCTGACATTAATAAGGCTCGTATTTTAGACCTAAAAATGTCACATACTCTGCAATATGATCAATTAACACACCTCCCCAATCGCTTTTTATTTATGGAGCGCCTAACGGTTCAGCTTGAGCATAGCCAAAATACCGATAGAAAGTTGGGCTTGATTTTACTTGATGTTGACCGATTTAAGTTAATGAATGAGGAGTTTGGTTTTGAATTTGGCGATGTTTTACTAAAAAACATTGCTAAACAAGTAAAAAATCAATTACAGAATAATGAGATTCTAAGCCGTCATAATGCCGATGAGTTTATGATTTTGGTGCCCGAGTTAGAAGACCCAAAGAGCCTGGCAAACTTGGCGCTGAAGATTCAAGAATCAGTCATGAAACTGACGGAGCAACATGCGGGCATTGATAATTTTTCAATTAGCATGGGGCTTAGTATTTATCCGGATGATGCTGACAATATTGAGTCATTATTGCTTCATTCCGATGCCGCCTTACAAAGAGCTAAAAAAGAAATACCCGACGAAAAGTATTGCTTTTATTCTGAGGAAATGGAATCTGTCTTTTTAACCCGCCGCCAGCGCTACAAGCAAATTAAAGCGGCGATTACTGACCAAGGCGTTATTGCTTTATACCAACCGATTATTGATTCACATAGTGGTCAAATTTTTGCTGTAGAAGCACTTATGCGAATTGAGGGTCATAACGGCGAGCTTATTCCTCCCATTGAATTCATTCCTCTGGCAGAGGAGACTCGTTTAATCATTCCTCTTGGTGAGCGTATGATCCAATATTGCTTCTCGCAACTTAGGCAATGGTGTGACAACGGGTTGGACATTCGTATGTGCATTAATATTTCCCCCGTTCAATTCATGGACCCTTCTTTCATTGGCTTTCTGCTGAACGCGATTGATCGATACAGCCTGAACCCTAAAATGATTGAGCTTGAAATAACCGAGAGCTTAATGCTGCAAAATCTGGCTCAAATAACAAAGGACCTTAACCAGCTCAGAGCGCTTGGTTTTACCATATCCATTGATGATTTTGGTACAGGATTTTCTTGTTTAAGTTACTTGAAAGATTTACCTGTGGATGTATTGAAAATTGATAAGGCCTTTGTTTCTCAACTTGATATTGATGAACCTGATGAGATATTAGTACGAACCATTATTACGCTTGCACAAAGTATGAAATTACAAACTGTCGCCGAAGGCGTTGAAACAATAGACCAGGCTCATCGCTTAAAAGAACTCGGCGTTACCTTTCTACAAGGCTACTATTTATCTAAGCCCGTCCCTGCGGTTGATATTAAAAGTAGTTACCAAATATGAGCATTGAAGACGCTAAAAAAGCAAACATGGCCACCTATTGGCTGCCATTACTTAGCGGTATCATTCTAACACTGGCGATTGCTTGGGGCCTTAATTACCACAATGAATACGAAGTTAAGTCATACACAAATGACATCGCTAACAAAACTGAAGCACTTATCAATCAGCGTTTTCGGCATTTTGAATACGGTCTACGCAGTGTACGTGGGGCCATGTCAGCGGTAGGGGTCAATAAGATCAATCGTGAGCAGTTTGAAGAATACAGTAATAACAGGAATCTTGAGCAAGAGTTTCCGGGCGCATTGGGGTTTGGTTATATACGTCGAGTCCCTATCGACAAAGAAAGCGAATTTATTGAAGAAACACGCATAACACTAGGATTGCCTGATTTCAGCATCCGCACATTAATACCTCATGACAAAGACCGCTTTGTTATTCAGCATATATATCCCCTTGATAAAAACCAACAAGCACTGGGGCTTGATATTGGCTCTGAGTCAAATAGACGAGCGGCTGCCTTAGCAGCCGCTCGCAATGATACACCCTATTTAACAGCCCCTATTACCTTGGTTCAGGCAAACAACAAAACACGCAAGGGTGCATTGGTATTACTCCCCGTCTACCCTACAGGTGTAAATCTAGCCACAATTGACTCCAGAGAAAAGTATGTATTAGGTTGGTCATATGCCCCATTAGTTATCGATGACGTTTTAGCCAATCTAGAATCTGAAGTAGACAACGCGCAGATAACGTTAACCAATACCGCAGACAACGAACCCTTCTATTTTTCCAAACTCCCTCAAACGAGTCATGCTCAGTACTACCAAAGAATACGCAACATTTATGTATTGGGTCAAAGCTGGCAACTTTTATTGTCACCTTCAAAAAAGATGATTAACCAAATTAAACCTTGGAATATCAGTTGGATTTTACTGCTTGGCTTAATGCTCACTTTTTGTCTTTTATTCATCAATCATGTGTTGCGTGCTAAACATGTAACAGAAGATATCGACACGTTGTCTCATCAATTCAGCATCCAGAGCGTTGTCGTTTTTTTGAAAAGTGCTCAATTCAAGCAATCAGTGCCTTCTACACTGATCCTTTTCGGATTTATATTATTTTTTGCATCTTGGTTGATCGCTCAGAATACTCTGCACAAGGTTAGTGATAATCTCTCAATCACCAAAGATTCCGCAATTACCGCGCTTGAGGATGAGGCTACAAAATACCGTCGTGATGTATTATTTCTTGCCAGCACCCCCGTTATAAATTCTTTAATTACAGCTAACAATAATCAATCTTCCGCTGCTCAAAATAAAGCCTTTGTCGGTGTATTAAATGAAGGGCTCGCCAATATTTTTAAGGCTTATATGCTTTCTAAAACCGATGTGCATCAGGTGCGCTTTATTCGTGCTGATGCTACGTGGCAAGAGCATGTGAAAGTACAGCGCAATGGTGAAGAGTTAAAAACCTTTGAGGTTGGGCAATTACAATCTAAGAAAAATGAGCCTTATATCGGAGCAACGCTTCAAGCGGGCTTGGGCGGTGTATTTACCTCAGACATGAATTTAAATCGTGAACTAGACAAGGTGGAGAGGCCCTATCGTCCTATTTGGCGTTTCTCTACGCCACTTTTTAATCCTGACGGCAGCCCATTTGGTATCATTATTATTAATGTTAATGCACAAAATGTTTTAACTCACACGACAAATAATATTGCCGAGAATAATCAGCTTTACATTACGAATACTTTAGATGAATTTTTACTCCATCCCGAGAAGTTTAAAGCATTTTCGTTTGACCATGCTCATCCCTACCGCTGGCAAGATGAGTATACGCCTGCAACACTACTCAATAATTTTAAGCCTTATGATCTGATCAGTTATAGCGGTCATCAAGGGTATATTTTTGCTAAGCATACCCCTCTGCCTATCAGTAAAACATCAGACGATCGTATTCTTAAGATTTATAGCGCAACGCCTCAATTTATAGTCTTTAAAGAAATTGCAATCAAGTTAACGGGTGTTATTGTTTCACTATTGTTTGTGTACTGTATTAGCCTTATGGTTCAGTACTGGATCTGGTTAAGCGGTATCATTCGCCATCGCGATAACATGAAAGCACAAATTGAGTCGCAAAGAGCCGAAGAGATTTCACGCTTTAAAGGCCTACTTGAATCTGCTCCAGATGCCACCTTAGTAGTCAATGACTCTGGCATTATTCAAATGATCAATGCCCAAGCTGAAACCATGTTTGGCTATCCTAGAAAAGAATTAGAGCAGTGTTCTATCGAAAAGCTCGTGCCCAATCACCTGAAAGATCGTTATAAAAGTCGTATTGCTGATTACTTGAATCAAGTTAAAGAAAAAAATGTAGATCGTGGCATCGAACTATTAGCCCTGGATGCTAATGGTCATGAAATTCCAATTGAGGTCAGTTTAAGTTCGATCAATTTGGACGATAAGATGTCTATATCTGCATCCGTTCGCAATATTTCTGAGCGACTCATGGCCGAAAAAAAGTTGCAAACAGCGTTGCGAGAAGCGGAGCAGGCTACTGAAGCAAAGAGTGCCTTTTTAGCCAATACCAGCCATGAAATTCGAACACCACTAAATGCGATTATAGGCCTTGGGTATCTGTTAGCAGAAGAGCCATTAACTAACGCTCAACATCAATTAGTATCAAAAATTCAAATATCAGGTACGTCATTATTAGGTATCGTTAATGATGTTTTAGATTTGGCTAAAATTGAAGCCGACGAGATGATGATAGAAGAAAATCCGGTTGAGTTACAAGAATTAATCGAAGAAATATCCGGCGTTTTTTCTATACAAGCAGAAGCCAAAAATTTGGAGTTCACTTCTGAGCTAGACCCCAACCTACCTTCTTGGATTATTTCTGACAGTATTCGTTTACGACAAGTTTTAGGAAATTTACTCAGTAATTCTCTAAAGTTTACAACCATTGGTAGAATAACCATCTGTGTAGAGGTTATGTCTAATGAAAGCGAATTACCAGCAGACCACATTAACGTGCGTTTTTCTGTCAAAGATACAGGGATTGGCATTTCACACGACGCTCAAACTCATTTGTTTAAACCTTTCACCCAAGCAGATTCCAGTACAACTCGCCGCTTCGGTGGGACGGGGTTAGGATTATCTATTGTGCGTCAACTAGTGCAAATAATGGGGGGAGAGATAGGTGTTGAAAGCACCGTCAATCAAGGCAGCAAGTTTTGGGTTGATCTCACATTTAAAGTGCAATCGGTTGAAGAAATTGTAATGCAAGATAACCAAAACCAGACACTGTTTGTGCTTATTGCAGAAGACGACCCCGCAGATGCAATACAACTGCAAAAAATGACTCGCGCCCTAGGTTGGCGCTCAGAGGTAGTCACAAATGGTGATGAACTTGTTAAAACCTATTTAGGTCGCCAAGAAAATAAGTTACGGCCACCAGATGCCATGATTGTTGATTGGCAAATGCCTGTCATGGATGGAATAACTGCCATAGCGTCGTTGGCTGATCATGTTGGAATCGATAATCTGCCGGCTATTTTGATGATCTCGGCCCATGATAAAAATGAAATTATTTTGCATGATTCTAAGCACCTGGTAAATAACTTCTTAATGAAGCCGGTTAACTCATCAACGCTTTTTAATTCGGTGAATGACATTGTGACTTCAACAACAGGCAATGCTAAGCGTGTTATGCAATCAACTCATACTCAAGCAGTGGCGGCAAAGTGGCTACCGAATGTCGAGGTATTGGTTGTGGATGATAGTTCGATAAATTTGATTGTTGTCAGCCATATTCTAGAGCATAACGGTGCTATTGTGCAGACAGCATCCAGTGGTGAAGAAGCACTTACGTTATTAGAAGATTCTTCGAATAATTATGATGCGATATTGATGGATGTTCAGATGCCAGGTCTCGACGGCCTTGAGACAACCCGCAGAATTCGTCAGCAATTAAAGCTCGTAAATGTGCCTATTATTGCCCTCACTGCGGGCGCATTATTAGAAGAAAAGAAACGTGCACTTGACTCTGGCATGAATGATTTTCTGACGAAGCCGATTGATCCTTCTAAGTTAATAAACGTTCTACGCACTCTAGTAGAGTCTTATCGAGAAAAATTGTTAGCAATTGAATCCATCCAGTCTTCTGATACTGAAGGTAACCAATGGCCAGAAATTAGCGGGCTTAATATGTACAAAGCAAAAGGCCTATTACTTAACGACAAGCAACTTCTATTGAGTACGCTTGACGGTCTATTACTCGAGCATGAGAATCTATGTCACCCTCCCGCTGACGATTTTGATAATTTAGAACACAAAGATCTGCGCCTTCAACTGGCATCTCAAATACATAAGCTTAGAAGTTCTGCAGGAATGATTGGTGCTGAAAAAATACAAGAATACTCTGCGGATGCTGAAGAATTGTTACGATCAGGTGGCAGGCCTGTACAGCAAGTCCTTATCAATCTTTCCAAAGAGTTAAGCAGCCTTAAACAGGCTAGCTCATCAATACTAGACAGCTGGAAAGAAATGAAGAGCGCAGAATTATCTCAAACCTCATCAGCCCCTGAATTAAAAATTGAAACACTAAAACACATTTTAACATTATTATCAGAGCAGGATTTAGGAGTAATCGAAATAATCGAAAATTCTAAGCAGTCATTACATGAAGCCTTAGGTGAAACATTATTCCAAGAGCTCGACGTTAGCTTGACAACATTAAATTATAAAGATGCAGCTCAAGTATTAGAGCCTCTTTTAAATCGTTACATAAAGGCCTAGTTTAATGCTGAAAGAAAGTACTAATCTACCCGACATATTGATTGTTGATGATGACAGCTCTGTTGTTATTGCACTCAACAAAGTACTAAATAAAATAGGCCGTATCCGTTTTGCCTCAGATGCCAAACAAGCATTTATTATGGTGAACGAATGCAAGCCAGATTTAATTTTATTAGATGTCGAATTACCCGACATTCTTGGCTTAGAAGTATGCTCAATTTTAAAAAATGACGAAGCAACGCAGCACATTCCCATCCTATTTATTACCAGTAATATTGAGGATGATTTTGAAGAAAAAGTCTTCAATGTGGGGGCTGCTGATTACATTGTGAAACCACTTAAGCCTAGAGTCGTTGCGGCTCGAGTTAAAACCCATCTTGATTATCACAGAGCGATTACCTTACTTGAAAAATTAGCCACTACAGACAGTATGACTGGTCTCGCCAATCGACGTACCTTTGATGAGCAGTTGGATCTAGAGCTAAAACGTTGCCGCCGAGAGCATACTCCCCTAACGGTTGTCTTAATCGATATTGATGAGTTTAAGAAATACAATGATTATTTTGGTCATATCGAAGGCGATGAATGCATTAAAACAATTGCCTCGGCTATTGAAAACTGCTCTCGTCGTCCTGGAGATCTTGCAGCACGCTACGGAGGTGAAGAATTTGCCTTTATTTTGCCTCATACAGACCCTGAAGGTGCTAAAATATTATTGAATGGTTTACTTAAAACCGTAATGAATTTAAAGATCAAACATTCGCCTGAAGCTCAATACGATTCGGTTACTGTCTCAATAGGCTTTAGTACAATAGTGCCGCAAGCACAGTCTACTTCTACTACACTACCTACTTCTACTAATAGTACCTCAGATACCTATCACCTCAATGTCGTGAGCTCGGCTGATTCCGCACTTTATGAGTCGAAGAGAAATGGGCGGAACAGGGTCAGTTATAGCCCTTACAAACCAACATCTGTGTAACAGACGCTAGAGCGTCCCGTGTCATCAAGATTGGATTAACTATAGTGTGTCTACTATTAATATCTATCAATGATGGAGGATGTAATGAAAGTCGCTGGTTAAAATTTGTTCCCTAGTAATTTTGCACTACACTCATGATATAGATTTATTAAAAGGCATCATTATCAATGGCATACTCTGTTAAAACCAAACTTGTGCTCGCAGCGACTGTACCTGCTCTGCTCTCTACATTAATGATCATATATTTTGCTATTAGTGATATGACGGCACAGCGTGATCACTTGGCGAAGGCAAGCCAAGACTTCATTGCAAATCAAGCGGGTAAGGTCTCTCCTGAGGCAATGAATGCCTTTATACAACAAGAATGGCAATCAATCTTTGATGCTCAAGCCGTTTCCTCTATTACCGGAGGCCTATTTATATCAGTCTTGCTAATATTAGCTGCACTCTATTTGGTGAATAAAATCACAACAGGGATCTACAAGCTGGTATCGGGTATTAAAACGATGTCTGCTGTAGACACTCCACTAAGTTTTCGAATTCCAGTCCAGGGCACGAACGATATGGCCCCGCTTGCTCATCAACTAAATGAAATGATGGAGCGAATAGAGAACGTCATCAAAAAAATGCGCGATATATCCAATAGCGTACAAAGCTCAGCTGAAATCCTAAATACCAACGCAATGCATAATCAGCAGAACTCTGAAAATTTATTCTTAAGCATGGACAGTGTCAGTACAGCGATGACTGAACTAGAAATTGCGTCATCTGAAATCGCTACCAATGTACAGGCCGCACACGATGAAGTAACGGATGTAAACAGCAGTGGTCAATCGGTTAGTGCCCAAATTCAAGATTTGGATAAGCAGTTTATCGCTTTAAATAATGTCACGTCCTCTAGTGCGAACGATGTGAGTGAACTCAGTACTCAAGTTGAAGGGATTTATGGCATCTTACAAACCATTCAAGGTATTGCTGAACAGACCAACTTATTAGCACTGAACGCAGCAATTGAAGCCGCGAGAGCAGGCGAACAAGGCCGTGGGTTTGCGGTAGTAGCCGACGAGGTTCGTAATCTGGCTGGTAAGACGCAGCAATCAACGGAGGAGATTCAACACATGATCGAGGGGCTCAAAAAGAGTGCTGACCAATCTATGAATGCTATGACTCAGAGCAGTACTGCAACCCAATCTCTTTCAGAATCCTTTAAAGAGGCCAATGAAAAAATTCTATCGTTATTCAATCGCCTAGAACTGGTTAATAACATGAATGCTCAAATCACTACCGCGAGTGAAGAGCAGACTCAAGTGATCAGCAATATCAGCCAAACGACTGAGTCCGCCAAAGAACTGTCTGAAAATACTAAGCGCTCTTCTAGCTCTACCGGCGAGCAAGCGGCGGCTTTAACAGCAACCGCTAACAATCTGAAAGAAATGATCGCTGAGTTTAATTTTTCATAGCCACTAAAATAGTGTCTGAAACAGTGGCTAAAAAGTAACTGAAATTTATTGTAATAAATAGAACACTGCGTTCATCAGTAAAAGGTATGCATAAAATTGTTTATCGGTATTATGCATACCTTATTTAATTAATACGTTGTTATCGCCTTGCATAACCATTCTCTTAAAGCCGATGCTTTACTCATCATTGTTACACTACTGTCTGCGGTCAGCTGGATGTTTTCAAAAGAAGCCGTTAATGAAATGCCGCCACTTTTATTTATTGGTAGCCGCTTTTTATTAGCCGGTGTTTTTCTTGCACTTTTCAGTCAGCGTTCTCTTATTGGCTTAAACCCCAAGCAATGGATTGCGTCTGCTCAAGTCGGCATTCTATTTGGGACGTCTATGTGCTTATGGATTTTCGGTTTATTTCATGCCGAAAATTTAGGGGAAGGTGCGTTTATTACGAGTATTGCTTCCATTTTAGTTGCCCCCATTAGCTATTTTATTTTTAAATCCAAAGTTGAAAAAAGTAATTGGTTGGCTCTGCCTGTCGCGTTTATTGGTTTAGGGTTGTTAGGACTAGAAAATGGCTTTCATCCAGAAAAGAGTCAGTTGTTTTTTCTGGGGGCAGCCATTTTGCTTTCGATGACGTTTATTTTAAATGGTCGCGCGGCTGTGCGAATGTCGGCGACCGCTCTCACCGCGATTTCCCTATCATTTGTGGGTATCATGGGGATTTTAATTTCAGCCAATATGGAAACCTGGCCAGAAGCCGCGACAGGTTCTATGGTGCAATGGTTGCTACTGAGTGCGCTCGTGGGGACGGCCGCTCGTTTTTTATTGCAGACCTATGCTCAAGGTTTAACAACGCCGAGTCATGCGGCGGTTATTATGATTCTGGAACCTATTTGGACGGCATTAATTGCTGCTTTTTGGTTTAACGAAAAAATGTCTGAACTGCAACTGGTTGGTTGCAGTCTTATCTGTGCAGCACTTTTAATTAACCGTTGGTCTAATGTTAGGGTGTGGCTGAAAGGTCGATCTATTTAACAATAGTTATTCAATTTTTTGCCATAACTCTTCAATATCTTCACTTAGATCTAGATAGATATCCTCATTAATACCCAATTGAAAATAACAAGATTCTTTAACATCATTCCAACCTTCAATATTCTGTCGACGCTTAATACTGCTGACTAAGTTATCTGCAATTTTTAATGTTGCATAAACTAAATTTTCCATATGATCTTTGTTATGCTGAAGAAAATCAGCCTCATGGTGATTCAATATGACCTTGCAAATATCCCTTTGTAACTTCCAACCAGATGCAATGAAATAACCAATCACCGCATGATTACTTTTGTGGTATTCATTTTCGAATTCTACTTGAGTTTTAGAGTGATCTTCGTTTGCAGTCAATAAGGTTTCTAAATAAGTAGAAAAAAACTTGATGCTCATCGCAGCAATTCCACAATCATGAAATAGCCCCGCTGTATATAAGTTTTCAGGAGGAATTTTATCCTCAATATTTTGGCCAATAAAAACCATAGTATCAGCAACTAAACTTGAATTATCCCATAGTCGCTCGAATCGAATGGCAGATTCTCCTTGAAAGCTTTGCTTAATTAGAATACCTGAAATTAAAGTCGCAACAGATCCCATTCCAAGCAGCATAACAGCCTGACTAATGTCGCTAATCGCTCTATTCATACCATAAATAGGAGAGTTAATGGTTTTTAATATTGCTGATGATAAACCAATATCAGTACTCACTAATGCCGCTAAGTCTGTAATGTTACCGTCTTCATCCGCACATATCTTTTGCACCGCGATTAAGATTTTAGGCATAGAAGGGATAGTAAAACCTTCTGTAACATAATCAATTACATCTTGCGTAATAGGGATCATTTTTCTAGGGCTCACGTTAATCACAATTATTCTATAAGACTAGTTCATCTATGAGTTTCTGGAGCCGATATTAATAACTAAATTTTATCTATACATTTCTACTATTAAGCCTAAGCCGCTCATAAATTTTAAACTCAGCCCATTAACAAATTTTCAATTTGCTGCTTACACCAAATCATGGCTGGGTCGTGTTCGGCTTTATGATGCCAATACAAATGCACTTCTAATGGCTCGGCTTTAAACGGTAATGGAAAAATAATGTACGGATTATTGCGATGACTTTCGTCACTTAAAGCGGAGGCATAAGTGGTGGGCAAGGTTAATAACCAGTCTGTTTTCTCAACGACTTTCGCGGCCGCATAATAATGCTGGCAGCGCATGGCTATTTCTCGGCTTGCGCCTAGGCGCGATAACGCCACATCTTCGATACCTAAACCACTTGCACGACTTGAAACTTGAATGTGTTTAGCCTGCAAATAATCATTGATATTAAAATCTTCTCGACTGATTTTCTCAGCAATAGGATGCCCTTTCGCCATCATCACAGACAGACCTTCACTGCCAATTAAGCCGTGATGCACTTGCTTCGATACCGGTATCAGCACGTCTGCCGCAAAATCAATCGTGCCACGAATAAGTGCATTTTCGATATCCCGTCGCGACATTTGGACACTGCGAATACTAATATGTGGCGCGATGGATTGCAGGTGTTTGGCTATTTCTGGCAAAGCTTCCGCTTCTAATACATCTCGCATCGCAATCGTAAAGGTTCGCTCTGCCGTTGCAGGGTCAAAAATCAGCCCATCGCTTAAGGTCGACTCTAGACTCCCTAGCCCTTCTCGCACACGCTCAATAATCGCTTTTGCGAGAGGAGTTGGCACCATTTTTTTTCCTGAACGTTCAAATAATGGGTCATCAAATCGATCACGCAACCTAGATAGCGCGTGGCTTACAGCGGGCTGCGATAGATTTAACGCTTCGCTGGCTCGTGTTAGGTTGCCCTCTCGATAAATTACATCAAAAACGACAAACAGGTTCAAATCAACCCGTGAAATATCAATAGTTGCTTTCATATCGGTACTCAATCACTCTAGAATCAGTCATGAACAATAAGAATATATTCTCATTAAAACTATTCATTTCATAGATAGTAGATCGCATTTTAGTATAGGCTTAATAAATTCTAATAAGAGTCGACTCATTATGAGCAGAGTATTAATCACTGGCGCGGCAAGTGGCCTAGGCCGAGCACTGGCACTTCGTTTTGCTAAAGAAGGCGCAGACATCTGCATCGCAGATATTAATCTAGACGGCGCAGCAGAAACGTTGAGTTTAGTTGATCAAGCGGGTGGGCGTGGCTGGGTCTATAATCTAGATGTGACGAAACCTGAGCAATGGCAAAACCTATTAGTAAAAGTTGAAGAGCGTTGGGAAGGTATCGACGTCGTTATTAACAACGCCGGTGTCGCAACCGGTGACCGTATCGAGCAAGGCGATTGGTCTACTTGGGAGTGGGTTATCGACATTAATCTAAAAAGTGTTGCTTTAGGTTGTCGTACTTTTACACCAATGATGAAAAACCAAGGCAGCGGTTACTTTATTAATACCGCATCACTTGCAGGCTTAATGACCGCTCCGTTAATGGCTTCTTACAATGTGACAAAAGCCGCAGTGGTTGCGTTAAGCGATACCATGCATCATGAATTAAAACCTTACGGCATTGGCACAACTGTTTTATGCCCTGGTTTCTTCCGCACCAACCTTGATAAAGGCATGCGTACAAGCGATCCACAATTATTAAAGATGGTTGATAAAGTATTTGAATCGTCTGAATTGACTGCTGATGACGTGGCCGATATTTGCTATCGTGATATGAAGAAGAATAAATTAATTTGTAACCCTCATACCATGGGGCGTCGTGCATATTTTGTTAAGCGCTACATGCCATGGCTTTTCGCTCGCTTGGTTGCTAAAACTGCAGTGAAAATGAAAAAGTATGATCCGGTTTTCAATAAAAAATAACATCACTTAGGATATTTTGATGTCTGAACAATTTATCGATCAAGCAAAAGCCTTACGTAATAGTGATGCTTTTGATATTCAAGCCGTTCACGATTGGCTGACTCAGCAAGGTGTTGAGCTAGGTGATCAACTGCCTGAAGTAAAACAATTCTCAGGTGGAGCTTCGAATCTTACTTATCATTTAAAATATCCTGACTCGATTAAAGGCGGCGATCTTATTTTGCGTCGCCCACCAGCAGGGCATAAAGCGGCCTCTGCGCACGACATGAAGCGCGAGTTTAATGTTATGCAGGGTTTAAAACCGGTTTATCCATTTGTGCCCGACATGATTGCTTTTTGTGATGATCAATCAGTGATTGAAAGTGATTTTTACGTGATGGAACGTTTGCACGGAATTATTCCTCGCAATAATTTTCCTCGTGGCATGAAACTCTCTGCGTCTGAAAATCGTAATTTTAGTCTCTCTGTTTTAGATAAATTAATTGATCTTCACAAAGTCGATTACAAAGCGGCAGGTCTTGATAATTTAGGCAAAGGCGAAGGCTATGTAAAACGCCAAGTCGATGGCTGGAGTGGTCGCTATACCAAATCTAAAACCTGGAATGTGCCCAGCTTTAATAAAACAATGGATTGGCTTAATCGCAATCAACCTGCCGATGTGTCTACCTGCATTATTCATAACGATTACCGTATGGACAACGTCGTTCTCGACCCTAAAGATCCGCAAAACATCATTGGTGTTTTAGATTGGGAGATGGCCACATTAGGCGACCCTCTAATGGATTTAGGCAGCAGTCTAGCGTACTGGGTGCAAGCCGATGATGATTGGGTCATGCGCCAAGTGCGTCGCCAACCTACGCATCTTGAAGGTATGTTAACCCGTGATGAGGTGGTTGATTATTACTGCGAAAAAATGGGCTTCGACAAATCAAACTGGGCCTTCTATGAAGTATTTGGTTTATTCCGTTTAGCCGTGATTGTGCAGCAAATTTATTACCGCTATCACCATAAGCAAACTGATAATAAAACCTTCAAGTTTTTTTGGGTGATCGTGCACTACCTAAACTGGCGCTGTAATAAAATCATTAAAAATTCAGGCATTAAATAATGGCCGCCATCTACCTCGTTCGCCATGGTCAAGCGGGCTTTAACAAGCTCGATTACGATCAACTCTCCGAGCTAGGTCATCAGCAAGGACAGTTGGTGGGTAACTCATTAAACGCACGAGGTATAGAAGCTAGCCTTGCGATTCATGGTGCGATGCGTCGTCACCGTGAAACTCTGCAAGGTGCACAAAAAGTTTGGCACGCCCACGGACCCGTTATTGAAGATAGAGGCTTTAACGAATTTGATGGCGATGAAATTATTGCAGCAGCACATTCAGAATTAAACGTTCCAGGTTTTTCTAACGAAGGCATCGCCAGCAATAATTTGGTGCAAAAAACCGCACTGGGTATTTACTTAGCCAAACAAGAAAATCCCAACAAGGCTTTTCAGAAGTTATTTACAACGTCAGTTGATCGCTGGATAAGTGGTGAATACGATGATGATTATGCAGAATCTTGGAATCAGTTTACGCAGCGTTGTCGTGATGCATTAATGCGCACCATCGAAAAAGCCGCTGGAAAAGATGTCGTTGTCTTTACTTCAGGTGGGCCGATTACTGCTATTGCCAAACATTACTTAGGATTAGATAACGAGCATGCGTTTAAACTGAATGAATCACTGGTTAATGCAGGCATCACCAAACTGCTTTACAACCAACATGGAAAAATCAGTCTTGCTAGCTGTAATGAGCAAGAGCATTTAGTCGGTGCAGGAAAAAGGTTTCTTACTTTCCGTTAGAGCGTCACCCTACACTGTCCGTTAAAGCAAAATATTATTCGCCATAGCCTTCCGCAATATGTTTATCTTTTAGCTTCACATAATTGCTGGCGGTATAGGGGAAAAAGCGCAGCTCTTTTTCAGTTAACGGACGCGCTTTTTTGGCCGGACTGCCCACATACATAAAGCCACTTTCCAAGACTTTACCCGGTGGCACCAAAGCCCCAGCCGCCACAATCACTTTATCTTCAATCACCACACCGTCCATCACCATCGCTTTCATACCGATTAATACCTGATTACCAATCGTACAGCCATGCAGCATCGCCTGATGCCCAATCGTCACGTCATCACCAATGATTAATGGATAGCCACCTGGATTAAAATCACTGGCATGAGTAATGTGCAGAACAGAGCCATCTTGCACGCTAGTGCGCTCTCCAATACGCACATGATGCATATCGCCACGAATCACCGTTAACGGCCATACCGAGCTGTCTTGGCCTATCTCAACATCGCCAATCACCACCGCACTGGCATCAACAAATACTTTGTTGCCTAGCTTAGGGGTCATTCCTTGGTAACTGCGAACGGACTTTGCCATAGTGACTTTCTGCCTTTGATCACGAAAATTGCTGAGAAAAATTATTGGGATAAAGTATGCCGCTTATCTTGAATTTTATCCATTCGCCATCATCTAATTAACATTCTAGAATGTTTTATTCATACCGTTTCACAGGCGAGCCTCTCTTTATGTCTACTATTAGCGACAATCCTTTATTACAGCCAACCGCCGCAAATGCTTTACCGCCGTTTTCTCAAGTAAAGGCTGAACACGCACAGCCTGCTATGGAGCAGTTATTAACCAACAACCGCCAGCGCATTAATGCATTACTCGCCGCCATTAACTCAGGTGAAACGCCGGTTAGCTGGGATGCACTGGTAACGCCGATGGAAGCATGGGATGACGAACTTAGCCAAGCTTGGTCGCCAATCAGCCACATGAACTCCGTTGTGAACAGTGACGAACTGCGTGACGCTTACAACGCCTGCTTGCCGTTATTAAGTGCTTACTCTACCGAGATGGGTCAAAATCAAGATTTATACACAGCTTATAAAAAGTTAGCCGATAGCGATGAATTTGCGACATTAAGTACCGAACAGAAAACCGCCATCGAACACGCTCTGCGCGATTTCCGCTTAGCCGGTATTGCATTAGAAGGTGATAAAAAATCCCGCTACGGTGAAATCAAACAACGTCTATCTGAACTCACCAGCAAGTTTGGTGAAAACGTAATGGATGCGACCCAAGCTTGGTCTAAGTTGATTACCGACAAAGGCGAGCTAGCAGGTTTACCGGATTCCGCGTTAGCCTTAGCTAAGCAGCAAGCTGAAGCGAAGGACGCTCAATTTAAAGAGAAAGAAGGCTATTTATTCACATTAGACTTCCCATCGTACTTCCCTATTTTGACCTACTGCGAAAATCGCGAATTGCGCCATGAAATGTACAAGGCGTATTTGACCCGCGCATCCGATCGTTATTCAGAATCGGGCGGCGATGACAAGTTTGATAACGCCGCCGTGATGAACGAAATTTTAGCCTTGCGCCATGAACTTGCGCAGTTATTAGATTTCAACAACTACGCTGAATATTCCGTCGCCAGCAAAATGGCCGAAGCACCTCAACAAGTGATCGACTTCTTAGAAGACCTAGCCAGCAAAGCGGTCCCACAAGCGAAACAAGAATTTTCTGAATTAAGTACTTACGCGAAAGAAACCTTCGGCTTTGATACCTTGCAGCCTTGGGATGTGAGTTACTGCGCCGAACAACTTCGTCAGCACAGATACAGCATCTCGCAAGAATTAATTCGTCCTTACCTGCCAATCGATACGGTCTTAAAAGGCATGTTCGAAACCGTGCAGAAGTTGTATGGCATTAATATTGAAGAACAAAGCGAATTTGATACCTATCATGACGATGTACGTTTTTTCCATATTGAAAAAGACGGTCAATTAATTGCTAAATTCTATTTTGATTTATACGCCCGCGATAAAAAACGCGGTGGCGCTTGGATGGATGAATGTCGAGTTCGCAGAACACTAGCCGATGGCAGCTTACAGCTTCCTGTTGCGTACCTTGTGTGTAACTTTAGCCCAGCGGTTGATGGCAAACCTGCGTTATTAACTCACGACGAACTCACCACCTTGTTCCATGAGTTTGGCCATGGTTTACACCACATGCTTACCCAAATTAAAACAGCAGCGGTGAGTGGCATTAACGGCGTTGCTTGGGATGCGGTAGAACTGCCAAGCCAGTTTATGGAAAACTGGTGCTGGGAAAAAGAAGCTCTAGCGTTTATTTCTGGTCATTATGAAACAGGCGAGCCATTACCCGATGACTTGCTAGAAAAAATGTTAGCCGCGAAAAATTTCCAAAGCGCCATGATGATGGTGCGCCAACTGGAGTTCTCATTATTCGATTTCCGTATGCACAAAGAATACAATCCAGCGTTAAGCGATAGCGAAAAAACGAATTACATCAAGAGCATTGTCGACGATGTACGCAGCCAAGTCGCCGTTGTGCCAATTGTTGATTACAACCGTTTCCAAAATAGTTTTAGCCACATTTTTGCCGGTGGTTATGCCGCCGGTTATTACAGCTACAAATGGGCAGAAGTATTAAGTGCTGATGCGTTTTCTAGGTTTGAAGACGAAGGTATTTTTAATACCACAACAGGCCAAAGCTTCTTAACTGAAATTTTGCAAAAAGGCGGCAGCGAAGAACCTGCGGTATTATTTGCACGCTTCCGTGGTCGTGCACCAACAACCGATGCACTATTACGCCATTGCGGTATTCAAACCTCAACCCATACCGCAGGAGTTTTATAATGGGCCAAAAGATGATTCAAAAACGCTTTGTAGCCGGTGTTGTATGCCCAAAATGTGGAGAGATGGATAAGATCCGCATGTACCGCGATGAAAACGATGACGAACTGCGGGATTGTGTCGCCTGTGGTTTTACCGAAACCTACACCCAACATAAAGAAGCAAAAGAAGCCGCTACGGCTAATGAACCGCTTTACGAAGAGTTAACTACACGAGTCACCCCTGTGGGTAAAGCGCTTTACGACGATGAAGAAAAGCCCCTTAAGATTATGGACCCTGGTGCAGGTCGTAAAGATCACTAAAAGCATTTGAATGCATATTTTAAAACATAAAAAAGCTCAAGAATTTCTCTTGAGCTTTTTTATAGAAAACTAATAACCACACTGACAAACCAAATAACCAGTACCGCGGTTACCATCCAGCGAATAATCAACACCCCTTCGATCTCTGCCAAAATTTTAGGTTTTTTCAAGCGAACAGGCGTTACCGCAATATAAGATTCTAAACCTTTGGTAAACCACAACCAATATAAAATAAAGACCCTCAAACCCGCCATTACGATCCAAGCACTCAGTAAGTAGCGATTACTCAAGTCATCTGAAAAAATATAAAAAGGGCTTTCGTAACCCGCCATGAGTTGAATAATACCCAGCATCGCAGAGGGTATACTAATCATCAAAATCAAAGTAATAGAGACACGATTAGCATCTAATTGCAGTAGAGGGTTTTTGGCAATTAAAGGTCGCGCTCGTTTTTGCACAAACCAAGCATTGGTCACAGCTACTAATATAATACTGAACCAAAAATATTTTAAAAAGACTGCTAATAAAAAGTGCATAGTATTTTCTAATGCCTTTACTGACGTTTATTTTTTATTCTTATTTTTATAAGCACGAACAAATATCGATCATTGCCTACCCATACTTCCATAATTAGCAGGCAATAAAAAGCCCAGATTAATCTGGGTCTTTTATTAACACTCTTAGCACTAACGATTGTCGTTAGTCGTCATCGTCGATCTACTGACGAATACCTTCAACGTATAGCTCAATTTCTACATGAGCTGATGCTGGACCTAGGTTATACGTAATACCATAATCTGCCAACTTCAATGTTGTTTTACCTTCGAAGCCTACACGGTAACCGCCCCAAGGATCTTTACCTTCGCCAATTTTTTCAACTGGAAAGCTAATGGTTTTCTTAACGCCGTGAAGCATAAAGGTACCGGTAACAACGGCATTATTATCATCTTTTACTTCAAAGCCTGTGCTCTTAAATACCGCTTTAGGGAATTTTTTAACGTCTAAGAAATCAGAGCCTTTTAAGTGCTTATCACGGTCTGCGTGGTTAGAGTCTAAACTTGCCGTATCGATAACAACTTCAATTTCAGATTTCTCTGGGGCTGCTGCATCGTAAGAAAATCCACCATCAAACGTATTAAATCGCCCTAGCAACCAGCTGTAACCTAAGTGCTTAATTTTAAACTGAACAAACGCGTGCGCGCCTGCAGTATCAATTTTGTAGTCTGCTGCTTGTGCTGACACTGAAAACAATGAAGCCAGTGTTAGAGCTGATGTTGTAATTGCTGTTAGTAATAATTTTTTCATGCATCCTCCTGAGGATAGTTTTATTATGAATCTTTTTAATTAGAGTCAGTTAATTAGAGTCAGTTAATTAGAGTCAGTTTTTGGGCGAATCATTTTTAATAAAGTATCATCTTTATTGATCACATGATGCTTAATAGCAGCCATGGCATGCAGTGCCACCATTAAGATCAAACTCCAAGCAAGCAGCCAGTGAATATCACCTGCAATATCTTCTTGGTTTTCAAAGCTCATCGACATTGCCGGTATTTCAAATAATCCAAATACCTCAATACCGCGTCCATCAGCTGTCGAAATTAAATACCCTGTGACCATCAATGCCAGCATCACAGCGTATAAAAATAAATGTACGATATGGGCCGCTTTTTTCTCTATTGGGCTACCACTGATTTCTGGGCTGGTATTAAACCAACGCCAACTGATTCTCACGATCCAAACCAGTAATAAAGTAAAACCTATGCTTTTATGCAATTCGAGAGACCCGCGATACCAAGCATCATAATAGGTTAGCTCAACCATATATAAACCTAGACCGAAAATACTAAAAATACCCAAAGCCATAAGCCAATGTAAAACGATGGCGACCCATCCGTAACTGCTTTTACTGTTCTTTACCATAATAACTCCGTTTGCTAGCGCTTAATCGTTCTAGCCCTTAGACCTATGCACTATTATCTAACTATAATGCCTACCGTATGGGCCAGGCTTTTGGTATTTAGCGATAGCATCCAGATCAGGTGTCTAAACTTTAATAAATCTACTGTACCTTGAAACCTTTTGTTGAAATATAGGCAAAAAAGGGAAACTATTGTGCATATATGAACAGTTGCATAATTACTTAAGGTATTCTCATGTCGCAAGCCAGCTGGGATGATTTTCGCATCGCCTATCAAGTCGCCAAGTCGGGCACTTTGACCAAGGCCGGTAAACTATTAAATATGAACCATGCAACAGTGCTTCGCCACGTAAATTGCTTAGAAGAAAGTTTAGGTACAAAGCTTTTTATTCGCCACCAAAGGGGTTATCAGCTGACCGACGCGGGTGAGCTTGTGGTTAAAGAGCTGCCCGAGATTCAAAAAAGCTTCAGCCGTTTAGAAAACCTAATGGCCAGCGCCGAGAAGAATATTAGTGGTAACTTACGAATTACCACACTCAGTGATTTTTCTCCGCTGCTTAACCCTGCCTTAAAAGCCTTTCGTCAGGCTTATCCTAAGCTGCGTATTCATATCATCGCTACCGATGACATTCTTTCTTTAGCCACAGGTGCAGCTCACGTCTCCCTACGAGCAGGGGCGCAACCGACCGAACCTGATTTAATTGTGAAAAAACTGAATGCGCCCGAGATCCATTATTATGCAGCGAACTCTTATGTAAAAGAGCATGGTATTCCCGCTAACGTGAGTGAATATAATCAACATTTATGGGCCTTACCGAGTAATGAAAAGCGTAAAATTCCTTTTATTAAACAGATACTTAAACACATTAATGACGATCAAATTATCTATCAGAGTAACCACTTTCCTGATATTCATAATGCCGTGATAGAGGGTATGGCGATTGGGCCAATTGGTGTTCACCACTCCAGCAAGCATGATCATTTGCAGAAGCTGGATATTGAAATAGAGCGAGGGATTGAAGGTTTGTGGTTTGTTTACCACAAAGATTTAAAAAACAGCGCTCGTATTCAAGCGCTGTATGAGTTTTTAGCCGACAGTCTAAATTAACGATGCCTTAGGCAAATTGAAGGTGGCTATCAAGACCCATTTGAGTCGACATGCAAGGCCAGCGCTGCGCAATTTTTATTAAGTTGTCGTTATCTTTTTTGTCCATGAAGGCTAAGAACTTTTCATTTTTCTCATACGCTTTCTCTTCACCGAAGATGCCTTTGGTCGCGACCATAACAACCTGTTCAAGATCATTGGCATACGGCTCGCCAATTAACGAATGCACAATGACATTCGACATCGTCATATCAAACGGAATCATTGGCTGACCGACACGCATAATATAAGTATCGTTTACTTCTTCGAATAAACGATGCGCTAAAAACGCCTCATCCATTAACGCGACCAAACCAGAATCTGAATTCAGTTCTTTTGGCGGAGCCATGAAAAAGCCTTCAACCACTTCTAGGATTGGGCTAACGTAATTAAGTAATCCCGCTTCTACCGCACCTTGGTGCAGGTCTTCTAGCATTTGCGGAACTTGTTGAATGTAACGAATGACAAATTCGTATAAACGCTCAAGCGCTTCTATTTCCGGTAGCTGAACAATACGTTCGACCGTTTCTAAACGCTGCTGCAATAGTTGATGAAGCTCACCCGTCTGCTGTTCTTCAGTAACGGACTTTTGAATCAATTGTTGTAAGGCTTCTGTGTTCATCATGTTGAATCTCCAACTACTTTAAAATAAGTAAGTTTTATCGGTTAGCGCTGTATAAATGTCTTTAAAGTGTTCACTAAACATTCAGTGATCGAGGCGTGAACTTTATTTTTCCGCAGCTGATTAAAGACCGATTGTTATGCGTATATAAAAAACCCTTTAAAAACAGTAGGTTAGTTGCGCTCCCTTACCGTCATGAAAAAAGTATAGTTAAGTTTGACGCACACGCTAGTTTTTTTCGGTAAATAATTGATGTTTGTTCAGTATTGTCAGGAATGAAGGCACCATAAACAGTGATCGGGCTAATAAAAACGCATAAAAGGCCAACCACAAACCATGATTTTCCAGTTCTTGTGTCAAAAACCAAACAGGCAAGAAAATAACAAGAGCTGCCAATATCATGGCGTTTCTCATTTGAGCACTGGCTTGCATACCAATAAAGACCCCATCCAGCCAATAGCTACTGCAGCCAATTAAGGGAAGCCAGATCAACCACGGGCTATATTCAATCGCCATCGCCAAGACCTCTGGCTGATCGGTGAGCAGCCCCAGTAAGTTGTCGCCTTGCCAGGCAAAGCCTGTCACCATAATAAGAGCAATGATTAAGGCATTGGTTCCTGTTAACCAGATACTGTTACGCAACTGGCGTACATTGTTAGCCCCTAAGCTTTGCCCAACCAAGCTTTCAGCCGCATGCGCAAAGCCGTCTAAGGCATTAGAGATCAGCAGCAATAACGTTAGCATGATGGCATTCACCGCCAAGGTTAAATCTCCTTGTTGAGCACCCTGAGCGGTAAAGAATGCAAACACACTTAATAGACACAGCGTGCGTACAAATAGTTGATGGTTAATATTGATCAGAGGTGTTAGCTCATGCCACGTTGGCCAGCGATAAGGCAAACGGTTTGGCTGTTGTCGCACTGTTCGGAACGCCCAATACAATCCTAAGCTTGCGGCGAAATAATCAGCGCATAAAGTCGCCCAAGCAACACCATCACTGGTGAGTCCATAGCCATAAACAAAAATAATATCCAGCACGGCATTTAAGCTATTACTCGCGATGAGCATGATTAACGGCACTTTGGTTTCACCACGGCCAATAAACCAACCAATAAGTACGTATTGAATAAGAATGGCGGGGGTCGCAGCCAATCGAATGCTGGCATACTCAACGGCAAGTACTTGAATGATTTCACTGCCTCCCATAAAGGCAATAATGTGCTCTAGAGTTAAAAAGGCAAATAGCATCAGCGGAAAACTGATAATAAGCGCCATTAATAAAGCATTTTGTAGTACACGTTCTATACTCGACGAATGACGATTACTCGCTTGGCTCATCCCCGTTGCATGAGCACTTAACGAGGTCGTTCCCATCCGTAAAAAACCAAAGCTCCACAATAATAACGTGACCACCTGGCCACCTAATGCAACACCACCCAAATAGCTCACTTCAGACAAGTGCCCAAGTACAGCGGTATCCACCAATCCTAATAGCGGTACCGTGATATTACTCAACATGATTGGCCAAGCGAGGTGTAGAATGCGTTTTTGAAGTTGCAGCATGATGGAAACTGTTTCTGTATGATGTGACCGGTGGCTAGTTTACTTTATTGAGAATGTTTATGTCGTCAGCAAATAATAATACCCCGCTAACAAAGAAAGCAGCCTTACCTTTGTTCGCTTTTTTCCTAGCAGCTCTCGTCTTAGCGGGCTTTATAAGTTGGCAGTTTCTATCACATAACGCCACTAACTCACCGTCTTTATCAGAGCAGTTATCGGCTAACGATGCTTTTATCTTCCCTGAGGCAATTGACGTTTCTGACGTCCCGTTTATTAATGAAGAAGGCCAAGCAGTGGGTAAGAATGAAAACTTAGGCAAGTGGTCGTTTTTATTTTTTGGTTACACCTTTTGCCCCGACGTCTGCCCTACCACTCTCTCTGTTATGCAACAGATGTGGATAAAGTTAAGCCCTGAAATGCAGTCTAAAACGCAGATTGTTTTAGTGAGTGTTGATACCGAGCGTGATACACCACAACAGTTAAAATCCTACATGGACTATTTTGACCCTAGCTTTACCGCCTTTACGGGTAACCCAGCGTCCTTGCGCAGCTTTGCGGCCGAACTGAATGCCGTTTATGCAAAAGTGGAACGAAAAAATGCACGTAATGAAGTTGATTCTGAGCTGGGCTACCTCATGGATCATAGTGCCAATATTGCGATTCTTGATCCCGAAGGCAATTATTATGGTTTCATCAAACCACCGTTTACCCCAAAGAAAATGCTGACAATCGTCACGGCGATTCAGTCTCAAGCGCCTTAGTATTTTTACAGCTTGGCCTATGACTTGTCAGCCAAAGCAAAGACACTTGGCAATGTAGGCCAAACAAGGTACTTTGCAGCGAGTCATACTCAAACTCCCAAGTCACCTCTCTATTTAGAGAATATACAGAGAAACATCATGGATTATACCGCTCTCAAGGCTTCACACGTTGGCATAGCCTACCTAAGCATTTTGTTGTTTATCATTCGCTTTGCTTTATTCAAATTTAAGCCAGCATTCAAAAGCAATAAAATTCTTAAAATATTGCCTCACATTATTGATACCTTTTTACTAATCTTCGCTATTTGGTTATGCACAATGATTGGCCAATATCCATTAACCGATCATTGGTTAACCGCAAAAGTATTAGGTCTTGTTGGCTATATTGCTTTTGGCATTATCGCGATTAAACAAGGTAAGACTTGGGCCTTTATTGCCGCCTTAGCTTCTTTTGCCTACATCTTCGGTGCAGCCAAGGCACACAGTGCGCTATCGTTTTTTAGCCACTTCGGTTAAAATACCGCGCCTATTTTTTTAAATTTATGAGTTTTTGCTTAACTTATAAACTTTTCAACTAACAGAATGATGAGCCCACTATAATGAACATAGTTGTCTATCCTGGAACATTTGACCCAATCACCAACGGACATACAGACTTGGTTGAGCGGGCCGCGCGCATGTTTGACCACATCATTCTGGCGGTTGCTGATAACCCAAAGAAAAAACCGACCCTCGACATCGATACCCGTGTTGACCTAGCGAACGAAGTGCTGGGGCATTTACACAACGTCGAAATCGTTGGTTTCAGCAACTTGCTTGCTGAATTTGTACAAGAAAAAAACGCGAACATCATCTTGCGTGGCTTGCGTGCCGTATCGGATTTCGAATACGAATTCCAACTGGCCAACATGAACCGTGTATTAGCGCCCAATGTTGAAAGCATGTTTTTAACACCGGCTGAGCATTACTCGTATATTTCATCAACACTGGTTCGTGAAATTGCTGCCCTTAATGGCGATATCAGCAAATTCGTTCACCCTGCGGTTGCTAAAGCCTTAAAAGAAAAAGCGTAAGGAAAAGACCATGTCATTAATCATCACAGATGAATGCATTAACTGCGATGTATGCGAACCGGAGTGCCCTAACGAAGCGATCACTCCTGGGGAAGAAATTTACGAAATTGATCCTGCGAAGTGCACCGAGTGTATTGGTCATTATGATGAGCCTCAATGCGTATTAGTGTGCCCTGTTGACTGTATTCCGCTTGACCCTGCAAATGAAGAAAGCAAAGAAGAGTTAGAAGCTAAGTACGAATTGCTAACCGGCAAATCTATTTAATTCTTTTCCATCTGCTAGAGAAATCTTTTAGAACTTGCCTTAATGACAAGTTCTTGCCAAGGTAGCTGAAAATATTGCCCTCAGGAAATATCTTCAATGCTACCTTCCTCACTTAATACCCTAAAAATTTCCATCGCCTTATCGGCCCTTATTGGTTTAAGCGCGTGTGCGCCAACTAAAACCAATAATAATGAAACAGCCTCTGCAGCCAATACAAGCTCATCGACTCCCAGCCAAGCGGCTATTGCCAGTGCACATCCTCTGGCGACTCAAGCCGGCATGGATATTCTTGCACAAGGCGGTAATGCGTTTGATGCCGCAGTCGCTGTTGCCGCATCTCTAGGAGTGGTTGAGCCTTACAGCGCAGGCATTGGTGGTGGTGGTTTTTGGCTAATACACGATGCCAAAGCTGATAAAAACATCTTCATCGACGCCCGTGAAAAAGCCCCTGCTGCAGCGCATGCGGATTTATACCTTAACCAAGATGGCAGTGTTAATCGCGACGCGGCCGTCAATGGCGCACTCGCCGCAGGTATTCCTGGGCAAGCCGCTGCGTTTGTTCATTTGACTGACCACTACGGCAAACTGCCGTTAAAGAAAACATTGGCTGCAGCCATTCAGCAAGCGAATGAAGGCTTCCCCGTTTATCATCATTTTCAAAAGTTAGTCGGTTACCGTCTTGATAACCTTAAGCGCTACCCAACCAGCGCTCAAACGTTTTTGAGCGAGATCCAAGCAATCCCTGAAATTGGCTATGTCATCAAGCAACCTGATCTTGCATGGACACTGCAACAAGTAGCCGATAAAGGCTTTGATGGTTTCTATAAAGGCGAAAGCGCACGTCGTTTAGTAGCTGGCGTTCAAGCCGCGAATGGCATTTGGACCTTAGATGACCTCGCCAACTACAACATTATTGAACGCGATCCAATTGAGATTGAATACAAGGGTCATAAAATCGTCAGTGCACCGCCTCCTTCTTCGGGTGGCATCGCCATTGCCGCTATGTTGAATATGCTTTCACAATACGATCTGAGTACTTTGAATAATGCCGATAAAACGCACTTGATTGTTGAGGCTATGCGCCGCGCTTATAAAGACCGTGCTGAGTTTTTAGGCGACCCAGATTTTGTTGAAGTACCAACACAAGAGCTGATCAGCTTAGAGCGCGCAAAAAATTATGCGGCATCTATCGATATGAACAAAGCCACCAGCAGCTTAAGTTTAAAAGGCCCAAAGAATATTCAAGAAGGTTTTCATACCACACATTTTTCGGTGCTAGATAAAGAAGGCAACCGCGTCTCCGCTACTTTAAGCATTAACCTGCCGTTTGGCTCGGCGTTCACTGTTCCGAATACCGGTGTAGTGTTAAATAACGAGATGGATGACTTTTCGGCTAAACCTGGCGAACCCAATGCTTATGGCTTAGTGGGTAATGCGGCCAACGCCATTGCACCGAATAAACGCCCACTTTCAAGCATGAGCCCTTCGTTTGTTGAAAATGATGATGCTGTCGCATTAATCGGTACGCCAGGCGGCAGTCGTATTATCACCATGGTGATGCTGGGCATGCTGGAACACTTTGATAACAAGCCCGTGGGTGACTGGGTAGGCCGCTCTCGCTTCCATCATCAGTATTTACCGGATGTTATTCAGCATGAACCGAATACCTTCAGCGCAGCCGAAATTAATGCTTTAGAAAGCAAAGGCCACAAGCTGAAAAACATCGGCCGCGAATACGGCAATATGCAGGCTATTTTGTGGGATAAGAACAGTGGCGAAGTCACCGCCGCTTCTGACCCAAGAGCCTTTGGTAAATCACAGGTTTCTGAGCTGGTCACGGAATAAATAATGGAATTAGGTTTCATCCTCAAAAAACTGATCAGCATGTGGTTAATGCCGCTGCCGTTTTGCTGTTTAATTATTTTATTGGGTTTAATGCTTAGCTATTGGCGCGCCCATATTGGCCGTGCCATCGCTTTTACTGGTGTCGCGTTATTGATGCTATTCAGTTGGCAGCCGTTTGCTAATTCTGTGCTCTATCCCTTGGAGCAGCAATACCCTAAATTTGATATTACGCAGCCTGTTGATGCGATTGTGGTATTAGGAAATTGCCATACTATTAGCGACGAAATTCCACCAATGGCGCAGCTTTGCGGTACGGGTTTGTATCGTTTAATGGAAGGTTATCGAATTTGGCAAACTAACCCTGAAGCCGAGTTATTGTTATCAGGTTATGCTGGTGATGAAAGCCGACCTTATGCCGAAGTGGCTGGGGAAATCGCTTTAAGCTTAGGAGTTCCAAAAGATAAAATACGTTTATTTCCAACCGCTCAAGATACTCAGCAAGAAGCTGAACTAACAGGGCCTTTCCTCAAAGGAAAATCCTTTGCTTTGGTGACATCGGCGTCTCATATGCAGCGCTCAATTAAATGGTTTGAGCAGCAAAGTATTGAGGGCCAAGCGCTGGAGCTAATACCCGCACCCGCTTTTTTTGGCGCACAGGAAACATCTTCAAATTGGAAAATAGAGACTAGCGCTCTGATGAAAACAGAGCGCTCTTGGTATGAGTTATTAGGGCGAGCTTGGGCGGCAATTAAGTCTTAGCGATCTTCTTTCGCACTGAGCTCAAACACTGTAGGTTGCCCCTTAGGGCAACATCCTACTTTTGACAAGCAGGGCAGTACACCGTCGCCCTCTGACCTTGGCGAATCTCTTTCAAGGTCTTTTTACAGGTCACGCACTCTTCACCACCACGACCATACACATTCAACTGCTGGGCAAAGTAACCCGGTTTGCCATCACCACCAACGAAGTCTCTTAACGTAGTGCCACCTTGTTTAATCGCAGCAGCCAAGACTTGCTTGATATGTGATACCAGTTTCTCCATGCGGGCTTTGCTGATTTTACCGGCAGGTGTGGTTGGGTTGATTCCGGCTAAAAATAAGCTTTCGTTGGCGTAGATATTCCCCACACCCACAACGACCTTACCATCCATGATAAAGGTTTTTATCGGCGCTTTGCGCGTGCGGCTTTTTTCGTACAAATACGCGGCATCAAACTCTTCACTCAACGGTTCAGGACCTAGGTGATTGATGTAGTTGTTATCCACAGGATCTTCAACCCACAGCAATGCGCCGAATCGGCGAGGGTCGTGATAGCGTAAAATCTTACCGCTGCTCAGGTGCCAATCTATATGATCATGTTTGCCATAATTTTCCGCCTCACTCGGTTCGACTAAGCGTAATGACCCTGACATGCCTAAATGCCAAAGTGCATAGCCAGATTCAAACTCTACCAAGATGTATTTAGCACGGCGAGTAATTGACTTGATCACCTGACCTTCCAGCGCCTGAATTTCTTCACCTACAGGCCAGCGTAAGCGCCCCTGACGAATTTTTACGCCGTCTAGAGTATAGCCCTTGAGGTACTTTTCAATTCCACGCTTGGTGGTTTCTACTTCTGGAAGTTCGGGCATTCTGTTTTTCTCGCTGATTTTTTCTTACGCGTTGGTGCTTTGGTATTCATGGCGTTAAAGTACTGAATGAGATTCTACACCAGAAGAATAAAAATCTGACACTTCGTCGGTAAAGCCTCAATCCAACAGCACCATGAATCTTAGATCCAAATTGCAGACATAAAAAAACCCAGTATTGTTAACTCTTACAAGCCAACAAAACTGGGTTTTTCAATGACAAAAAAGCTTACTTAATTTTAGCTTCTTTATACATTACGTGCTTACGAACAACTGGATCAAACTTTTTGATTTCCATTTTTTCAGGCATCGTACGTTTGTTTTTATCAGTTGTGTAGAAGTGACCAGTACCGGCACTTGAAACTAAACGGATCTTATCGCGTGGCATAATCTTCTCCTTTAAACTTTTTCGCCGCGTGCGCGGATTTCTTTAAGAACGGCATCGATACCCTTCTTGTCGATAATACGCATAGCTTTAGTAGATAAGCGTAAACGTACAAAACGATTCTCAGTCTCAACCCAAAAACGATGGGATTGTAAGTTCGGTAAAAAACGACGCTTACTTTTGATGTTTGAGTGAGATACATTATTTCCTGTTACAGGGCGCTTACCTGTAACCTGACAAACTTTAGACATTGTTACTCGCCCCGAGTCATTAAATATCAGACCTTCGTACGAAGAATCCAATGAAAAATCTTGTTATCAACTGATCAAATATGTGTCAGATGAAACTGTTAGTTCCCTCAATTTTTAAGTGGTATTTACCAAAGCAAAGCATCGGAAACACAACGACCTTAAAAAAGGGTTGCGCTTTATACCAAAAAATCAGGGGGGTTGGCAAGGACATCAGGCTGAATTTTACACAAACAGCTTATATTTGCCCTTAAATGGCTATGTTAGTCATTCAAAACCATTATAGCCAGCCTTTTTCTGCAAAAGACGTAAACTCACCATCACCCACGATAATATGATCTAAAACACGAATATCGAGCAAAGATAACGCTTTTACCAAACGCTCAGTAATCGCTTTATCGGCTTGGCTCGCTTCCGCAATTCCCGACGGGTGATTATGGGCAAAAATGACCGCCGCTGCATTTTTCGATAACGCCATTTTCACCACTTCACGAGGATAAACCGCAGCACCATCAATGGTGCCATGAGCCAATTCCACATACTCAATCACTCGATGCTGACTATCCAAAAATAACGCCACAAACGCTTCGCTCTGACGATCACGCAACTTTGACATTAAATAACGCTGAGTTAACTGCGGGCTTGTCAGTGCATCCTCCTTTTGCAAGGTTTGCGCTAGATGCCTGCTCGACATTTCCAATACGGCCTGCAACTGAGCAAATTTCGCCGGGCCCAAGCCGTGATGCTGAGTAAACTGTCCCTGATCTGCCACCAGCAATTGCCGCAAACCACCAAAGCCCGTCAACAAATCCCGAGCCAAATCAACCGCGCTCTTTCCCGTTACCCCGGTACGCAAAAAAATAGCTAATAACTCAGCGTCCGATAAATGCTCAGCGCCTCGCGCAAGTAACTTCTCCCTAGGCCTTTCATCGGCAGGCCAATCTGTAATCGACATAATAAATAATCCCTTATTTTTATCCTTATTAACGAAAATCCATATCCCCTTTTTGATTCTCTCAATCCACTGATATACTGACAGAAGATCTTTAAAGGGCATTCCTATGCAACAGCTTTGCAATAAACGTATTCTTTTAGGTATAACCGGTGGCATCGCAGCTTACAAAGCCGCTGAGCTCGTTCGTGAATTGCGTAAAGCAAAGGCAGAAGTTCGCGTCGTGATGACCGCTGCCGCTCAAGAATTCATTACCCCCCTGACCTTACAAGCCCTGTCAGGAAATCCAGTTCATTATTCTATGTTAGACCCTGAAGCCGAAGCTGGCATGGGTCACATCGAATTAGCACGCTGGGCTGATATTATTGTCGTAGCTCCAGCGTCTGCTGACTTCATTGCACGCCTCTCTCAAGGTATGGGAAATGACCTGTTAACAACCTTATGCCTCGCAAGCGATGCTCCGTTAGCTATCTGCCCCGCCATGAATCAAGCCATGTGGCGCGATGAAATGACCCAAGCTAATATTCGTTACCTTACCGATTTAAAAGGCAAGAAGTTTCATAGCTTTGGTCCTGCCGATGGTGAACAAGCCTGTGGGGATATCGGCCCTGGCCGAATGCTAGAACCTAGCCTTATCGCAGAACACTGCGCCAAACTATTTACCTCTAAAGCCCTATCAGGCTTAGACGTTGTCATTACAGCGGGCCCAACCCGTGAAGCCATTGACCCTGTGCGCTTTATTAGTAACCACAGTTCAGGAAAAATGGGGTACGCGTTAGCGGAAGCGGCTCGTGATGCCGGCGCAAGAGTAACGATTATTAGTGGTCCTGTGCGCTTAGCCGCACCCGAAAAAGTAGCCGTGATACAAGTGGATAGTGCTAGCGACATGCTTGCCGCAAGTCTTGGCATACAGAATAATTGCGACATATTCATTGCAGCCGCAGCCGTTGCCGACTATCGCCCAGTACAAGTAGCGACGCAAAAAATCAAAAAGTCTGGCGAACACATGCAAATGTCATTGGTGAAAAACCCTGACATTGTTGCCACAGTCGCACAGCTTGAAACAGCCCCGTTTGTTGTAGGCTTTGCCGCTGAAACTCAAGATGTGGCTGACTACGCTCGCGGTAAATTGAACAGTAAAAATCTAAACATGATCATCGCTAATGATGTATCGAATACCGATATTGGTTTCAATAGCGATAACAATGCCGTCACCGCATTCTGGGGAGAAAATCAGCAAGATTTTCCTCGCATGTCGAAATCGGCCTTATCGAATGATCTAATTGAATTAATTGCTCAGCAATATGCTGATAATAAGACGACTTAGAAATCGTACTGAATACTAAAATACTGAGAAGATAACAATGAAAAAACAACTGCAAGTGAAAGTACTCGACCCTCGCATTGGTAATGAAATTCCAATGCCTGAATATGCTACCTCTGGCTCGGCGGGTTTAGATTTACGTGCGGCATTAGATGCTCCACTGACACTTCACCCAGGTGAAACACAATTGATTCCTACGGGTCTTTCTATATTCTTAGAAGACCCTTCAATTGCAGCGATGATTTTGCCACGTTCGGGCCTAGGCCATAAGCATGGTATTGTACTGGGTAACTTGGTAGGTCTTATTGATTCTGACTACCAAGGCGAGCTGATGGTTTCATGCTGGAACCGTGGACAGCAAGCCTTCACCATCGAAGTGGGTGAACGCTTAGCGCAGCTTATTATCGTACCGGTTGTGCAGGCTGAATTTGATATCGTTGAAGACTTTAAAGCAACTGATCGCGGAGAAGGAGGCTTTGGCCACTCAGGTAGAGGCTAATGTAACAAAACAGGACATTGTGACTTATTACGATGAATCTCATCGTCCTGTTTTAATCTACACTAACAATAATAAGAAAATACAGAACGACAAGGAATGATGTAGCCGTGGAAATAAAAGCACCCAAGCGCACCCTAGCGTTTTATAATCGACTTGGAATATGGGTCGCCTTACTCTTTATTTCCCTTGGCCTTTCAATGCAAAGCTTGCAAGTGAACTTATTCACCCAAGCGACCTTAGACAAAGAATATGCACACGCTATGGCCCAACAAATGGCCCATAGTTTACGTATTAAACTTGCCGAAACTCAGATGCAGCAAAAGAATGCTGCTCGTCACGAACAAACAATAGCCTATCTCAATAAAGAAGATCTCAGCTGGAAGCGCACGCTAAAATCATTAATTACCGGTGCCGATCAGATATTCATACTAGACAATGAAAGTGCCTTAGGATTGCAAGATCAGCTAGGCTTTGCCGTACAAGAACTGGCAACAAAAACCCTCAAGGGAGAAGAACTGCCCTTAGAAGCGGTTCAGTTAAATGGCAGTATTCACTTCTATCTAGCCACCCCCATTAAAGACTATACCCAAACCGTCACGGGTATTTTACTGATCGAGTATGGCGATGATTGGTTAGAGCAGCTGCGCCAAGGCGCGGCCGCCAAACATGGTTTAATATCAACTCGCCAAGTTTTAAGATCCGACCCAACAAAGGGCTTGCAGGTCTTTGAGATTGGCGCCAAGAGCTCTACCCACCTTACGATTGTGACTGAGTCGATTAACGACTATTGGTTTTTAACCTTTATTCCTGCAGATACTCGCCCGCAACTGGCGACTGCTTCCATTATTACCCCCTGGATTGTTGCACTACTGGGTACTCTAATTACCTTAATAATCATCAACTGGTTGCAAAAACGCGAGATTGACCACAACCAGCTCATCTTACTCAACTATGTTCGTCAACTGTTTCGTAAGGGTGATAATAGCTGGCCCAAGTTTAACATTAAGGTCTTTCACGATTTGGGTAAGGCAATGGAGCACCTAGCTAACTCAAAAGGCTTAATTTCTAATACTGATGAAACGGCCACCGCTGAAATTAAGCGCGAGAGACAGCGTATTGAACTTGTTCAGCCATCCCATACAGCGTTGGTAAAAAAGCCAACGAGTTCGAGTCAAAAAAGTGAAGCCATCCCTCAAGTTATGGTTGAAGAAGTCGAAGACATCCTAGACGTAAATCCCGCAATATTTCGTGCTTACGACATACGTGGAAATGTAGAAAAAGAAGAATTAACCCCTGATGTTGCCAAACACATTGGCCTCGCCCTAGGCAGTGAGCTGCTGATTCGAGGGGAGAACAGCATCGTACTCGGCTGGGATGGCCGAACCTCGAGTCCAGAGCTGGCCTTAGCACTGCAAGAGGGCTTAATTGCGACAGGCTGTAATGTTATAAATATTGGCTCGGTTGTCACCGGTATGCTGTATTACGCTTGCCATGAGCTCGATACCACAAACGGCATCATCGTGACCGCCAGCCATAATACTGCAGACTACAATGGCTTTAAAATAATCGTTAACCGCAATACCTTAGAAAAAGAATCATTAATGGCGCTTTACCATAGAATTCAGCGCCATGACTTCCGCGCAGGCACAGGTATTGTAGAAGAAAAGAATATCAGCAACGATTACCTTCAGCGCATTCAAAGCGACATTCAGCTGAGCCGTCCACTTAAAGTCGTATTTGATGCCGCCAATGGCATTGCGGGGCCTATCGGCTTAAAGCTTCTAAGAACGATGGGGCTGGATATCGTACCGCTATTTTGTGATGTAGATGGGCAATTTCCTAATCACAAACCGGACCCGAGCCAAGCTGAAAACTTAACCGCCCTGCAAGCCGCAGTGATTGAACACAAAGCAGACTTAGGCATCGCGGTTGATGGTGATGGCGATCGCCTCGCGGTCATCGATGAAAAAGGAGAGCGAATTTTACCCGACCGAATATTAATGCTGCTCGCCAAAGATGTTATAAGCCGCCAGCCTGGTTGCGATATTATTTATGACATAAAGTCATCACGTCGTTTAAACCAAATCATTTCTCAGCTTGGTGGCCGCGCGACCATGTGGAAATCCGGGCAAAGCCGAATGAAATACAAGATGGAAGCTCTTCAAGCAACCTTGGGAGGAGAGCTCAGTGGTCATATATATTTCCGTGATCGCTGGTACGGGTTCGATGATGCACTCTATGCCAGCGCTCGCTTATTAGAGGTTCTTAGCCATCAGCTCTCGACGGTTTCCGAAATCTTTTCTGAGTTTCCATACGAAGTAATTTCTGAAGACATCACCCTCTGCACGGATGATGAAAGTAAGCTAGCAATCATACAAAAGCTGGCCTCAGAGCCTAGCTTGCAGCAAGGTGCCCGCGTCTCGACCATCGATGGTATCCGCTCTGATTTTGAAGATGGCTGGGGCTTAGTCAGAGCCTCCAATCATTCGCCAAAATTAACCCTACGCTTTGCCGGTAATGACCAAAATGCGATTGAACGCATTCAATTATTGTACAAAAATGCCCTTATCCAGCATGCGCCAGAACTGGATATTCCCTTCTAAGCATATTTTTACACCTCATCTTCATTCGATAGATGATTCTACTAGGCGGCCAAGCTATAATGCGCCGCCTACAATTTTTATTTGTTTATCTATTTTTTAAATTAGGAAATTACTCCATGCCATTGAGTCGCAAAGAAGCAGTGATCACCACCAAGGTACTTAGTGAAGCCCTGCCGTATCTGCAAAAATTCAGTGGCAAAACGATCGTCGTTAAATACGGCGGTAACGCAATGACGGACGAAACCCTAAAAAATAGCTTTGCTCGCGACATGGTGATGTTAAAGCTCATAGGTATTAACCCGATTGTTATTCATGGTGGCGGCCCACAAATTGGTGAGATGCTTGAAAAACTGAATATCAAAAGCGAATTCATCAATGGCATGCGTGTCACCACAACAGAAGCGATGGATGTTGTCGAAATGGTCCTTGGCGGCCAGGTGAATAAAGACATCGTTAACCTCATTAACCAAAACGGCGGTAAAGCCATTGGTCTTACGGGTAAAGATGGTCAATTGCTACACGCTAAAAAACTTCACGTAACCCGACAAACTCCCGACATGTTGGCCCCAGAAATTATTGATATTGGCCATGTAGGCGAAGTAACCCGAGTCAATACTCAGGTTCTTGATATGCTTTCTCAAAGTGATTTTATTCCCGTTATCGCACCGATTGGGGTTGATGCAGACGGCGCTTCTTACAATATCAACGCTGATCTTGTCGCAGGTAAGGTCGCTGAAGTATTACGCGCAGAGAAACTTATTTTATTGACCAACATCTCTGGTCTACAAGATAAAAACGGTGAAGTATTAACCGGACTAAGTACTCAAGAAGTGGATGATTTAATCGCAGACGGTACGATTTATGGTGGTATGCTACCTAAGATTCAGTGTGCTCTAGATGCCGTTCATGCGGGTGTTACCAGCGCACATATTATCGATGGCCGCGTACCAAACTCCACCTTGTTAGAACTATTCACCGATGAAGGTGTTGGCACCTTGATTACCAACCGTAAAGCTTAATTGGGGAAGAAAGATGAGCGAAACGGAAGTCAAAATATCCCGTCGTGAGCAAATATTGCAAGCGGTGGTCCACATGCTGGAAGCAAATCCAGGTGGTAAAATCACCACTGCGAATATCGCGAAAACCGTAGGGGTTTCTGAAGCGGCGCTCTATCGTCACTTTCCCAGCAAAGCGAAAATGTTTGAAGGCTTAATTGAGTACATCGAAGATGCAATTTTTTCACGTACTCACCGTATTCTTCAGGATTTTCCGGACGCAGAAATACGCTGTGAAAGAACACTCACATTAGTACTGTCGTTTGCAGAAAAGAACCCAGGTATGTGCCGCATACTGGCAGGCGATGCATTAGCCGGAGAAAGCGATCGTTTGCGTCAACGCATTCACCAGTTTTTTGAGCGCCTAGAAACTCAGCTAAAGCAGATTCTGCGTGAAGCCGAACTGCGCGAGCAAAAAGTTACCTGCATTCCTCTCGCCGCTACCGCTAACTTACTAACAGCATTGGTTGAAGGACGCATTCGTCAATACGTGCGTACTGAGTTTACCGTCACGCCAACGCAACATTGGCAAGAGCAATGGAAACTTGTGGGTTCGCAACTACTTAGAACCATTGGTTCATAAAGATTGGTTCATAATGACTGTCTCATAAAGATAGACTTATAAGCCTCGCGCATAAAAAAAAGAGCCTTAAGGCTCCTTTTTTTGTTTTCATAGTTTTCTAAGCAATCACTTTGAAGGCTCTTCACCTTCTAGCGGAATTTCACTTTCAAGCGTTCCAGGCGGGTACTTCAACAAAATTTGCATCCGCGCATACTCTTCAGAAAAAGTGATAGTACTATCAATTTTTTCTTTCTTGCGCGACTTAACATTGGCATGGCTTTCACGGATCTGATTTTGCAACTTAGCAATTTCCAAGCGCATGTCTGCCGGTACTTCGTATCCAGAGCGTTCTTGGTTAGCAGCACGAGATTGTGCGCGCTCTAACTTTTCAGTTAGATCAACGATGCGACGTTGCTGCAGGCCAATATAACCATCTATATTATCCACTTTACGCTGGCGTGCACGCTCAACATCCGCAGGCTTAGAATAGACTCGTAACAAGGCTTGATCCGCTTCACGACGAATACGAATACGCTCAAGACGGGCTTCATGAATCGCTTTTGCAGCCTGTATCGCCGCCAGTTCAGACGCCGTCGGCGCTGCCTGCACTTCTTTTATGACCAAACCTTGATCGTTCAAGATTTGGTAATCCATCTGTGCATATTCCGGTGGAATGTGATCCTTAAGGATCATTCGACCATCTACATTAAAACGATAAAGCTTTGCTGCAAAAACTGCAGGGCTTATTAAAGCTAAAATCAAAGCGCCCGTGACGAGCCTCATACTTATACTCCGTATTTTTCGCGATATGCTTCTATTGATACTGCATATTGCGTTAATTCTGGCTGATCAGCAACATAAGCCAATACTTGCTCTAGTGTAACAATACTAATCACTGGAATACCGTAATCACGTTCCACTTCTTGAATTGCAGACTCTTCTGCCTTGCCTTTTTCTTGGCGATCTAGAGCAATCAGTGTAGCAGCAGGCTCCGCACCCGGTGCTGCTTCTATCATAGACATCACTTCACGGATTGCAGTTCCCGCAGTAATAACGTCATCTACGATTAAAACGCGCCCCTCTAACGGAGATCCAACCAATGTTCCACCTTCGCCATGTGCTTTTGCTTCTTTTCGATTAAAAACATACGGAACATCTTTCCCATACTTATCAAAAAGAGCTACGCTTAACGTTGTGGCTAAAGGAATTCCTTTGTAGGCTGGGCCAAATATAACATCGTAATCAACCCCAGCATCTTCAAGGGCGGCAGCATAGAAGCGACCAATCTCGGCTAAGGCTTTGCCTGTATTGAACAAGCCAGCGTTGAAGAAGTATGGGCTTACTCGACCCGATTTTAGAGTGAACTCTCCAAACTTCAAAACGCCTTGTTTAATAGCAAATTCGATGAAGTCACGTTGATAGTTTTGCATAATAAGCCCTAATAAAAATTGCTGTTCTGGTTTCAGCAACAAAGAATCCTAACCAGAAGTTACCCTAGATCCCCTAGGATCAGGTATCATACACTCTTCAGTATGCAGGAACCATGTATGAGGATCATCAGCCTACACGTTGACGGCTTAAAAAAGGCCGCCGAACAAGGGCTCTTCGAATGGCTGAATGAAGAGCAAGCGGATGTTGTGTGCATCCAAAACACCCTAGACAGAGAATATAAGCTGCCTGACAGCGTATTGTATCCTGATGGATATAATGGATATTTCTTTGAAGGGGAAACCGACGATTATTCAGGCGTCGCTATCTATACCCGTGAATTGCCAAAAGCAATTATGACAGGGCTAGGCTTTCCTGGGTGCGATTTTCAAGGTCGCTATATTCAAGCAGACTTTGAACATGTCAGCATCGGGAGCATTCTCTTTCCTAAAGAAGATGCGTTTCATAGCCTAGAAGATAAGCTTGCCTTCCAGCAAGAGTTTTTAAACCACCTTAAGAAGACACGTCGCAAGCGTCGTGATTTTATCTTTTGTGGTAATTTTGAAGTGGCTCATAAGACCATCGATGTGGCCAACTGGCGACAGCAGCAAGATGAGTCAGGCTTCTTATTGGAAGAGCGCGCATTTTTAGATCAGGTATTTGGTCCGGTTGGCTTTGTCGATGCATTTCGTGAAGCGAACTTTGGTGAGAATCAATTCACCTACTGGCCAAACGAAGAAGCACGCCGTCGCAATAGCGAAGGCTTCCGCTTTGACTACCAGATCTGTACACCGGATTTACGCCAGTTTGTGGTGGAATCCAAAATTCTTAAGAACCAAGTATTTAGCAGCCATGCACCGGTACTTGTGGAATATGAATTTGATGATGAATAAGACTTACTGAAAAAAGCCCTTATTACATGTCGACAAAAAGCCCAAGCCAGTTCACTGACTTGGGCTTTTTTGTATTGCTACACTCAGAACAGTGTTGGCTTAAGCGGTTAGCGCTTGCTGTTGTTTTTCACACAAGCCCATAATGCCTTCTTTAGCCAACGCTAGCATTGCCGCCAGCTCTTCTGGTGAAAACGCTTCTTGCTCAGCCGTGCCCTGAATCTCTACAAAGCCACCCGCCGCTGTCATGATGACATTTAAATCGGTTTCGGCGACTGAGTCTTCGGCGTAATCCAAATCTAATACCGCAGTACCTTTATAAATCCCCACAGAGACTGCTGCAATAGGGCTTTTGATCGGGTCCTTTTTAACCTTTCCAGCCTCCATCAAACCCGTAATAGCGTCCTGCAACGCAACAAATGCTCCGGTAATCGCCGCCGTACGTGTACCGCCATCAGCCTGAATTACATCACAGTCAAGTTGAATGGTATATTCACCCAAGGCTTTCATATCAACCGCCGCGCGCAAGCAGCGTGCGATTAAGCGAGAAATTTCAACGGTACGTCCGGTCTGCTTTCCTTTTGCCGCTTCACGAACCATACGATTACCCGTAGATCGCGGCAGCATGCCATATTCAGCCGAAACCCAACCTTTACCTTCGCCCCGCATAAAACGGGGGACGCCTTTATCGACGCTGGCAGTACAAATTACTTTTGTATCGCCAAATTCAACCAATACCGAGCCTTCTGCGTGCTTGGTGAAATTTCGAGTAATGCGAACTTCACGCAATTCATTTACCTGGCGGCCACTCGGTCTCATATAACGTTCTCCAAAAAAATCGATCTAACTATAATAAAGCCGCGCATTATACTGATATATTTCTACTATAGTTGCGATTCGTTGTGATTAGTCGTACTGATTAAGGCTATTTCAGACCCTTTCCCGTTCATTTGCCATAGGCTTTTATCAGTCCACATCCGAGCGGCGGTAGTTACCGATTAACTTACAGGTTAAAATAGTCTTAACTAATGATATTCGCACAAGATTTGAGATTCCCATGCAAAATACTTCTAACGGTACTCTTTATGTTTTCTCCGCCCCTTCTGGCGCTGGTAAAACGACGCTCGTCAAAGCTCTGTTAGAGCAAACAATCGATATCGGTGTTTCGGTTTCTCACACGACTCGCGCGCCTCGCGATGGCGAAGTAAACGGCAAAGACTATAACTTTGTCAGCCAAGATACCTTTAAAGGCTTAATCGATCAGAGTGCTTTTTTAGAACACGCGCAAGTATTTGATAACTTCTACGGCACCTCGCAAATTTGGGTTGAGCAAGAGCTAGAAGCAGGTCGCGATGTAATTTTAGAAATCGATTGGCAAGGCGCTCAACAGATTCGCCAGCAAATGCCACATATGGTCAGTGTTTTTATTCTTCCTCCTAGCCGCGAAGAACTGCTTAAGCGCTTAACCGGTCGAGGCACCGATTCTCAAGAGATCATCGATCGTCGCATGCAAGATGCTGTTAGTGAAATGAGCCACTATGGCGAATTCAACTACCTCATCATTAATGATGATTTTGATACAGCCCTGCAAGAATTACGCTCAATTGTGATTGCTCGCCGCCAAAGAACGGCAGTTCAAAGCCAAAAACAGCAGTCGTTATTAGCAAATTTGCTTAATTAGCCAAAAAATAACCAAATACTCTCGAGTATTGCTTCAATCATGGCGCTGTATTCGCTAAACTACAGGGTCATCATTGTCGATGAGTGAAATACTCAGACAACGAACCCAAATTTTGTAACCCGCAGGAAGTTAATTCATGGCTCGCGTAACCGTTGAAGATTGTCTAGAAAACGTTGATAACCGTTTTGAATTGGTCATGTTGGCCACTAAGCGTGCTCGCCAAATTGCTGTGCAAGGTGCTGAACCATTAGTGCCTATTGAAGGTGATAAGCCAACGGTAATCGCTTTGCGTGAAATCGCAGCTGGCCTTATCTCTACTAAGGGTATGGACGCACAAGAAGCTGAAGACGCAGAGTAATTCTCGCCTTCACAAACCGAGCTTAGGCATCTCGCCTGCTCGGTTTGAAATTCACCATTTCAGGGCTGAGCCGTGCCAACTATAGACGCCTTATCTGATCGACTTTCTACCTACCTATCTACCGAACAAATTCAGCTGGTGCGTCGCGCCTACTTTTATGCTGAACAAGCCCACACAGGCCAACGCCGTCGCAGTGGCGAACCTTATATCATCCATCCTTTAGCCGTTGCCAATATTCTGGCCGACATGCGCCTTGATCACCAAAGCCTTATGGCCGCGATGCTACACGACGTTATCGAAGATACGGGGATTCCCAAAATCGCCTTAGCGGAACAATTTGGTGATGTCGTTACCGAATTAGTGGATGGTGTGAGTAAGCTCACGCACATTAAGTTTGAGAGTAAAGAAGAACAGCAAGCCGAGAACTTTCAAAAGATGGTTCTGGCGATGGCAAAAGACATTCGCGTTATGCTGGTTAAACTGGCCGACCGCTTACATAATTTGCGCACCTTGGGTGCTTTACGTCCTGATAAGCGCCGCCGTATTGGCCGCGAAACCCTAGATATTTATGCCCCCGTTGCACACCGCTTGGGCTTAAATAGCGTGCGTGTTGAAATGGAAGAACTCTGTTTTGATGCCATGTATCCGATGCGCTCCGGCTTGATTCGCAAAGCTGTGACCAATGCGCGCGGCAATCGTAAAGAACTTGTGGATAAAATTGCAAAGTCCCTCCGCACTCGCTTAAAGGAAGAAAATCTTCCAAGCCGTGTACTGGGTCGCGAAAAGCACATGTTCAGCATCTACACCAAGATGAAAGTGCAGCGTAAATCTCTTAACGACATTCTCGACGTCTATGGCTTTCGCATCGTCGTCGAATCGGTCGACATGTGCTATCGCGTATTAGGCGCAGTGCATAATCTCTATAAGCCGATTCCTGGGCGTTTTAAAGACTATATTGCCATTCCCAAAACCAATGGCTATCAATCGCTTCATACGACGCTGATTGGTATTAGTGGTGTACCCATTGAGATTCAAATTCGCACAGAAGAAATGGACGCAATGGCCAAGCATGGTATTGCCTCTCACTGGCTCTATAAATCAGAGAGCTCTAGCGACTCCTTTGGTGATACGGCAACGAATACCAGCGGCAGTCAGCGTGCTCAGCAGTGGGTTCAAAACTTACTCGAACTGCAACAAAGCGCGGGCAGCCCCATTGAATTTATCGAGCATGTTAAAGTCGATCTATTCCCTGATGAAATTTATGTATTCTCTCCAAAAGGTCGTATTTTCGAACTGCCAAAAGGCTCGACAACTGTCGACTTCGCGTATGCCATTCATACCGATGTAGGGAATTCTTGTATTGCCTGTCGTATTGATCGTCAGCTAGCGCCGCTCAGTACTAAATTGCAGAACGGCCAAACAATACAAATCGTCACCGCTCCTGGTGCACAGCCAAACCCCGCGTGGCTTGGCTTTGTGGTTACCGGTAAAGCACGCTCGAACATCCGTCACTTCCTTAAGAGCCAGCGTCGCTCTGAATCCGTATCCTTAGGTGAGCGCCTGTTGCAAAAAGCACTGGGGTCTTTGGGTAAATCGTTGGATGATATCGAGCAAGAATCTATTGATCGCGTTTTAGCAGAAACAGGATTCGAGATACTCGAAGATATTACCGAAGATATTGGTTTAGGCAATCGTATGGCCTCGCTTGTTGCGCGCCGTTTATTAGTCGCCAAAGATACTGATATCGACCTAGAAGAAATGAACGACGATGCCCCTCTTGCCATTAAAGGCACTGAAGGCTTGGTCGTTAATTTTGCTAAGTGCTGCAGCCCTATTCCTGGCGATCCTATTTTGGGTAACGCCAGTTCAGGTCGTGGCTTAGTGATTCATACCGAAACCTGTAAAAACGTGCAGGATGTACGAGGTAATCCAGAGAAGTGCGTCATTCTTAGCTGGGATAAAGACATCGATAGTGAGTTCTCGGTTGATCTGCGTTTGTATCTAGAAAATCGCAAAGGAATTGTTGCAGAATTAGCCGCGGCGGTTACTCAAGCGGATGCCAATATTGAAGGCATTAGCGTTGAAGACCGAGATGCTCAGTTAAGTGTTACTCAGATTCAACTGAGCGTGCAAGGTCGTAAACACCTTGCACGAGTGATTCGTCGTCTGCGTAATATTCGTGGCATCAATAAGATTGTACGTATAAAAAATTAAACATTATTAAGTAAGGAAAGATTTGTCATGGCCAAAACCATCATCAATACCGACAAAGCACCGCAAGCCATTGGTACTTATTCACAAGCGGTTAAAGTTAATAATACTGTCTACCTTTCTGGTCAGATTCCTTTAGAGCCAGAAACGATGGAAATGGTAGAAGGCGATATTGAAGCACAAATTCGTCGTGTATTTGAAAATCTAACCGCGGTTTGCGAAGCGGCTGGCGGCAAGTTACAAGATATTGTTAAATTGAATATTTTCTTAACCGACCTCGGTAACTTCGCCACCGTTAACCGCGTAATGGCTGAATACTTTGAGCAGCCTTATCCAGCCCGTGCTGCGATTGGTGTTTCACAGTTGCCAAAAGACGCCGAAGTAGAGATGGATGGGGTTTTAGAATTAGATTAAGCGCACTCTAATTAATCTGAAATTCTGCTAGATCCAACGGGTAATCGTCTGCTCTCGATAAAGACGATTACCCGTTATTCGTTTTAAACGCTTATTCCTTTAAGAGCGCACTTTTTTAAGAGATCACTTCTTTAATACTCGATTTATAGCCCCTGAGCTTTCAACATAAACTCATAGCCTTCCTGATAATGATTAAACTTAAAGCGATAGCCCGCTTCAATTAAGCGCTTATTACTGCAGCGACGGTTGGCGCGGCGTGTCGCTTCAGGTAATTCATAATCTGGTTCAACGTCGCCTATTCTATCTTTCATCCATTCTAGAATGTCGAACAAGGTCGCTGGCTGAGAATCACACGCTAGGTAAATGTCTTCGATAGCTTCTCCCGCAAGCACTTTCTCGATTAGGAATTGAAGCACACCAACACAATCGTCACGATGAATTCGGTTAGTCCACACCTCTGGAGTTGGGTCACAATGACCGCCTTGGCGCGCCTGCTCGATCATCCGATTGCGGCCCGGTCCATAAATCCCAGGGAAGCGGACAGAGGTAGCAGGAATATAACCATCCGCTAGCGCTTTCTCAGCCATCAGCAATTCTTTACCGGCAAAGCTGGTCGGCTCTGTTGGGCTATTCTCATCCACCCAAGACGCGTCCATTTGATGATAAACACTGGTGCTCGACGTAAAAAATGCATGTTTAGGTTTATGGCCCTGAGCTTTTAACGCATTCAATACATGCTGAATACCACTAAAATAATAGCGATGGTAGCCTTCTTCAGAGAACTCGGGTGAGGCAACGCTATATAACAAGATATCGATATTACTGGGAATGCCTAATAACGTTTCTGCATCAGAAACATCACCCACTACCGTAATAACACCTTCTCCAATGGGCTTGTTAGATCTGCGTAAACCCCAGACCTGATGACCAGACTTCACCAATTTAATAGCCAACTGACCACCGATATCACCCGCACCGACGACTAATATTCGCGCCATTTCCAGCTCCTTATTATTCTACTTATACTCAGTTTAGTTGAATGTAGGCTTTCCATTCGTTATAGCAATAGTTAATATAAATCGATACATAAATTTTCATTAAGTGTGCCTAATTCAGCATTCTGGTTAAACGGCTTGCTCACACACCTAATAGCATTCTCGAGGCATTATGACTTTAACCGAATTACGCTACATAGTAACTCTCTCTAAGGAACGCCATTTTGGGCGTGCAGCAGAGAAGTGTTTTGTTAGCCAACCTACTTTGAGCGTAGCGGTAAAAAAGTTAGAAGGCGAATTGAGCGTTGCTATCTTTGAACGCAGCAAAAGCAGCGTTAGCCCAACCCCGTTAGGGGAAGAAATTATTCAGCAGGCCGAAAAGGTTTTGGCTGAAGCTCGAATACTGAAAGAACTGGCGGAAACAGGCAAAGACCCACTAAGTAGCCCGCTAAAAGTCGGCGCTATTTTTACCATTGGTCCTTATCTCTTTCCTCACCTTGTGCCGCAAGTTCATCAGCAAGCACCGCAAATGTCACTCTTCATTGAAGAGAGCTATACCGCCGTACTTCGACGTCAATTAAGAGATGGCGAGCTGGATGCGATCATCGTTGCACTGCCCTTCACTGAACCCGATGTAATGACCCGTCCGCTATATGACGAATCGTTTGTCGTTGTGATGAGAAAAGATCATGAGCTGGCCAAACTCGATACCATTCAGGCCGACATGCTCACGGAACACAATCTATTATTATTGGGTGAAGGCCATTGCTTCCGCGATCAAGTATTAGAGCTGTGCCCTGCGCTCATTCAGCAGAGAAATAATAGTGTTGGCAGCGTCACCCAAGGCAGCTCCTTAGAAACATTAAAATACATGGTTGCAACCGGATTAGGCATTACGGTCTTACCCGAATCTGCCGTCGGCAATCTCGATGCTAAAATCATTACGACCCGACCGTTTGCTAGTCCGGCGCCTTCTCGTACCGTAGCACTGGCATGGCGCGCCAGTTTCCCTAGGGGCCAAGCCATTGATCTATTATTGGATACCGCTGGTAAATGCCTCCTAAAACCTTAATCGATAAACACTTAGCGCTGACCCAGTTAAAAGGCGTAGGCCCAAAGCTGGCGCTGCAATTTGCTGACTGGGGGATTCACGATTTAGTGAACCTACTCTTTCATCTGCCTTTTCGCTACGAAGACAGAACCCGTGTTACTCCCATTGCGACTATGCACCCTCAGCAGACTTACGTCGTGCAAGGTTTTGTGCGTAGCAGCCAGATATTATTTGGTAAGCGCCGTAGCCTGAGTGTGCGCATTCAAGATCAAACAGGCAGTATTGGCCTGCGTTTTTATCATTTTACCGCCGCGCAAAAGAATCAATTTGCTGACGGAGCAGAAATCCGCTGTTATGGCGAAGCCCGTCGTGGTGCGAGCGGTTTAGAAATTTACCACCCCGAATATCAGATCATAGCCAATAGCGACGAGGTTTTAGAGGAAAACCTAACCCCGGTCTATCCCGCAACCGAAGGCATTAGTCAAAGTCGTTTGCGCACTATGATCAGCCAAGCATTAGAAATGCTGGCGGCGGATAAATTTCAATTACGCGAATTATTACCCGCAAGCTGGTTACAAGAATGGCAACTGCCGTCACTTGCTCAAGCCCTACAGTATCTGCATCAGCCTCCAACAGAAGCCAACTTAGCGCAACTTGAAGCCGGTCAACATCCTTGTCAGCGTCGCTTAATTTTAGAAGAGTTACTCGCCCATCAATTATCCATGCACCGTGCTCGCTTAAGAGTAAAACAAGAACGAGCCCCTCACATTCAATTTATGGGGCCGAGCCAACAGAAAATTATCGATGGCCTGCCTTTCACGCCTACCGATGCCCAAAAGCGTGTCGTGGAAGAAATTCAGTTCGATCTCAATCAACCTCACCCAATGCTGCGGTTGGTGCAAGGGGATGTAGGGTCGGGCAAAACGTTAGTCGCCGCACTTACCGCCGCGCCGATGGTTGATGAAGGTTATCAAGTGGCGATCATGGCCCCTACCGAGATTCTTGCCGAGCAGCACCTGCTGAATTTCACTCAATGGTTTGAACCGTTATTTAAAGAACAAAATGAAGGCAAAAAAATCGCCTGGTTAACCGGTAAGGTCAAAGGCAAAGCCCGAGAAAAAGTACTCGCCGACATAGCCAACGGTGAAGCCAAGCTCATCATCGGCACCCACGCCTTGTTCCAGGATGATGTTGATTTTCATAATCTAGGGCTGGCCATTATTGATGAACAGCATCGCTTTGGTGTGCACCAACGATTAGCTCTGCGTGGTAAATGCAAAGAGCTTGCGCCGCACCAACTGATCATGACGGCTACACCGATCCCGCGCACACTCGCCATGAGTGCTTACGCGGATCTGGATGTATCGGTCATTGATGAATTACCCAAGGGGCGTATTCCGATCAATACCTTAGTCATCAGCAATCAAAGGCGGCAGGAAATTGTGCAGCGAATTAATGAAGTCTGCCAAGGCGGTACGCAAGCCTATTGGGTGTGTACCTTGATTGAAGAAAGTGAAAGCCTGCAGTGCCAAGCAGCGGAAGTCACTGCACAACAGCTCACCGAGGCTTTACCTAAACTGCGCATCGGCTTAATTCACGGGCGCATGAAAGCGGCTGAAAAAGTCGACATCATGCAGCGTTTTAAAAATCATGAATTGGATTTATTGGTTGCGACTACGGTCATTGAAGTGGGTGTTGATGTGCCAAATTCCAACCTGATCATCATTGAAAACCCCGAGCGCTTAGGCTTGGCCCAGCTCCACCAGCTGCGAGGCCGCGTCGGTCGAGGCAATCAGCAATCGCACTGCGTTTTACTCTATCAAGCACCATTGGGCGAGGTCAGCAAACAACGATTAAGCGTGATGCGTGAAAGCACAGACGGTTTCTATATTGCAGAACAAGATCTGCTCATTCGTGGCCCTGGTGAATTGTTAGGGACACGCCAAACGGGGCTACAACAGCTTTCGGTGGCGGATCTGGAGCGTGATGGACACCTATTGCCACAAGTAAAAGCCATGGCCGAACAACTTGTCGCTCAGCATCCTCAACACGTTGACGCCATCATTAAGCGCTGGATGGGAAATACTGAGCAGTTTGCTCAGGCCTAAATGGCTTCTGTCTAAATGGCTTTTGACTAAAGAAAGCTGACTTAACAGTACAGCCGTTGATTTAGACAGTATTTCGCCAGCAAAAGTTTTTTTCTGATCTATATTCTATAGATAGATAAAATCTTAAGGCTCAATTCATGACCATTCCAGCTACCGTATTAAAAGTATTAGACGACTGGCAAGTTGACTATCAATTAACAGATGACGAAGATACTTTTCAGCTTATGCAGGGCAATCCCATGACAAGCTATTCAAGCAAGCTCGCCCGCGTCATTTTTCTAAAAGATAGCATTGGCCAAGTTCAGGTCGTCATTCCTAGTAATCGCATACTCGATTTAAATCGTTTATCACAGCAATGTGGCCGCCAATTCAGCGCCCTAAAACCTGACGAGCTGACTAAGCTTAAAGCAAAATTTGGTATTGAAGACTTTCCCGCACTGCCTCAAGTGACCCAGATAGATAGCCTAATCGATAAACATCTACTCGCTGAGACTGAGTTATTTATTACCTCAGGAGACAACTACGAGTGGATCAAACTGCCCGTCGACTGCTTTAAAGCGTTGACCACCAGCTCAACCATTGGCAATTACACCGTGCCATTACCTCTACCTAATTATGAGCAAAGTCCGACTCAAGATTTGGATGACGTATACGCAGCCATTAAACAATTTACGCCCCTGCGCATTAAAAAACGCATAGAAGAAACGCTCGATTTACCGCCTCTGCCGGAAACAGCCAGAAAGATCATTGATCTGCGGGTTGACCCAAATGCAGATACCACAGAACTGGCAAACGTCGTTGAAATGGACCCCGGCATGGCAGCTCAAGTCGTCAGTTGGGCGCGCTCTCCTTATTACGGCGTTAAAGGCGAAATTAAATCCGTCGAAGATGCGGTTATCCGAGTATTAGGGTTTGATTTAGTCATTAACCTAGCACTTGGGCTGGCTTTAGGACGAACATTAACCGTGCCTAAAGAAGGCCCCAATGGTTATGCGCCTTTTTGGCAGCAAGCGGTACTAACCGCTGCTTTAATGGGTGAGCTCGCTCGCCTAATGCCGGCTAAAATGCGACCAAATACCGGAACCGCTTATCTATGCGGCTTATTGCATAATTTTGGCTATTTAATTATGGGTCATGTTTTTCCACCCCAGTTTGCCTTAATTAACCGACACATCGAAGCCAACCCGCACATTAACCGCAGCTTGTTAGAAAAGTACTTAATTGGCTTAACCCGTGAACAGGTCAGTAGCTTGTTAATGCAGCAGTGGCGCATGCCTGAAGAAGTGGTTATCTCTCTGCGCAGCCAGCACAATCCAAACTATGATGGTGATTTTAGCACCTGTGCAAACTTGCTCTATGTTGCTACTCGCGCATTACGGGGTCACGGTTTTGGTGATGGGGCTTGGGAGCAACCTCAGGATGAAGTTTTTACGCGTTTAGGAATAACGGCGGAGGGTGTTAATGGAATTACCGAAAGTCTGCTAGAAAAAGCCGATGATCTTGATGAACTCATTCAAATGCTCAATAAGTAGCTTGGTTGCTGCTCACTATGCTTCTGCCCTTAATGGCAATCACTGATAACTCATCAACAATAAGCCCGCAACTCACAGCGGGCTTATTGTTTATTTGATCGAAGCAATCACTGAATTATAAAACTGCTTCAGCTCTGGCTGATTGAAACTATCGGCAATGTTTTTCAATTCATTATTCGGGGTTTTACGGTAAGCGTAAAATAAGAACTGTAAAACATCTTGTCGCACTTCAGATTCCCAAGATACCGCTGGCTGCCAACCTTTAACTTGTTGCTTAATTTCTTTGATCACAACCGAGCGCGCTTGAATGATTATTTGAGAAAATCCTGACTGCTTATCAACACTCTCAACCAAGGCCCATCGTAAGGCGGCTGGTGGGCGCTGTTTCAGTTTTTTCATGTACAGACTGTAGGCATTGCTACCTTGCACTTTAATGGCGGCACGCTCTTTCTCTTGCGCACTGACGAGTAGCGGATGACTAAGCTGCTTCTCGATCTGCATTTGCGTTTCAACAGGCATCGCTTTCACCAACGCCAATAGCCGCTGCTGCAACGGCTCTTCTGCCCAACGCTTAGCCAACTGCTTGGCAATGGCAAAATGCTGCGCATGATTTATACCAACCACATCTGGATTCTCTTGCGAGCCCTCAATGGCCTCTGCAATTAAACTCTGAGCACTGTCTTTAATTTGCTGCGATAAACTCAATAAACCAGAAGCTTCTACGAGCTTATATTCTAATTCAGTAAACGCATCTTCTACTTCTTCAGCCTGCGATAATCCTGTCGGCGTATATTCTTCTATGGCTTGAGCCTGAGAAGAGAAAGTAAAAGCGCTTGCGACCAATAAAAAAGATAAACGTAACATTAAACTTGAGTTTCCACTTTGCTCGCGTGCGAATCTTGGATTCCAGCATTGCGATCATTAAAAATTGTTTTATCCATGGCATCTTCAGAAGAAGCCACAATACACGAAACCGTTGCATCACCCGTCACGTTAACCGCCGTTCTCACCATGTCTAACAGTCTATCAACACCAATAATCAGGGCGATACCTTCTACCGGTAAACCAACCTGTTGTAGCACCATCGCCAGCGTTACCAAACCCACGCCTGGTACACCCGCTGTTCCTACAGATGCCAGAGTTGCCGTCGCAATGACTAACAGATAGTCCGTAAGACCCAGCTCTAAACCAAAGGCTTGAGCAATAAAGACCGTCGCCACCCCTTGCATAATAGCCGTACCATCCATGTTGATGGTAGCGCCCAATGGAACTGTGAAAGAAGCAATGCGATTGCTAACGCCCAAACGCTGCTCTACGGCTCGTAAGGTCACTGGTATCGTAGCGGAACTTGATGCCGTGCTGAATGCAAATAACTGCGTATTGCGCATTTTGCGTAAAAAGATCATAGGGTTTAAGCCCGAGAAGCCTTTCAATAACAAGGGATACACACCTAATGCATGAATCGCTAATACTAATAAAACCGTAAACATATACAGCGCTAGGTCACCGATAACGCCTAAACCTTGCTTGGCGAATAAGCTGAATAACAAGCAAAACACACCATAAGGGGCAAGCTTCATTAGCAGAGTCACCAAGGTCATCATGATCTCGTTCCAATCGTTAAACGTGCGCGCGAGTCTTTCTCCATGCTCGCCACTACGACTGATCGCAAGACCAATTAATATTGCAAAAACAATCACTTGTAGCATATTGCCTTCAGCCATCGCCTTCACGGGGTTGTTAGGAAATATGTTGATAAAAACTTGGCTTATAGGCTGAGAAGCAGGCGCAATAAAATCAGCCGTAGTCGTCATCTCAATGCCCATGCCGGGCTGTAATAACTCCGCCACAAGAATCGCAATAGAGATCGCAATCGCAGTCGTTAATAGATAGAGACCTATCGCTTTGAAACTTAAACGGCCAAGAGAACTTTGGCCTTGTAGCTGACAGGTACCACACACTAGTGAGATGAATACCAAAGGAACAACCAGTACTTTTAAACTCGCGACAAAGATTTTTCCCCCCACATAAAATAGACCACCTGCTAAACCATCATTTAATACGGTGTCGAGCCAAGCGGGGATTTCTGGCCATAATAATAGCTGCTGAGTCGCACTGCCTAACAAGATGGCCGCTGCCATCGCCAATAAAATCCGTTGTGTGAGATTCATCTGGCTATCCTTATTTTGTGGGTCTAGATATGGAGAGTCTAGATAGAGTGATCTGCGGGTATTGTCATCAATTAAAGTAAAGCGCTTAAAGCAAAGCGCCCAATCTATAGCGTAGCTACAAATTAGGCGTTTTCGTTACTTCTTTTACGTCTGCTTTTACTTCTTTTTTTTACTTTTTGGCTTAACGTGCTTAACGATGCTTTGGAACCACATAACTAATGACAGATCGCCATCAATTTTAATGTCTTTTTCTTGAATGCCTTTCATGAAAGCATTTTTGTCTTTCGCAGTCATGATGTACATGCCTGTAGGTGCATCTTTAAAAGAAATACTGAATGCAGGGTCTTTCGCAGCTCCGCCCTTAGACTTAACGCGCTCATCTTTCACGACAAAGTGACGTGCAATATTGCCATCTAGAGTCTGGATCTGAAAAGAGAAATCTTTACCCGTTAACTGCTTTTTAAAGTCAGGGTTATTCTTGCTCGCTTTTTTCATCATTAGGCCTAGAGCCCAAAGCAACATACGAAATTTCATTGTCGTTCTACCTTAGTAATTGAATGTACATCTAATAATCGGCAAGCCAGAGGAGATTGGCTGCTTACGTTTTCACAAAAATTGCGCTATCAGCCAGTTCTGGCATCAATTGCAATAATCCATCCCTACCTAAACGCTGCATGTGGCGTTTATTTCGTTCTGGAATAGCTTCCGGCTTAGTCACCGTCTTTAGCGCTTCGCTAATATGATTTTCACGAATAAAATGAATCATAGGGAACGGAGAGCGATTGGAATAATTCGTCATGGCGTCGGCGTCTTCGCCTTCAAACTCATAATGAGGATGAAAACTAGCAAGCTGTATATCGCCCTCTAGGCCCGACTGCTCGAGTAACTCTTCACACAAGAATAACCAATCCAAATAATCATCAAAATCAGCCAATGCCTGCGGCACAATAAATAATGCGGTGGGCAAGTCTTCATCATCCGCTAGCTGCATTTCGTTGAGTAACGATAGAAATGCGCGCGTAATTTGCTCTAAATCTTGGCTTTTACATTCTTCGATATGGAGTCTATCCATAATCGGGTGGGCGAAAGGACAAAGTCCCTCCCCCACCACTAGCTTTTCTACCCATATACGAGTTAAAGCTTTGTTCGATAAGGAGTCAGTCACAATTATTGAACTTTATCCTTCAAGCCTTTACCCGGCTTAAAAGCAGCCGTATTACTGGCTGGAATGATTAACTCAGCACCCGTTTGTGGGTTTTTACCTTTACGTTCAGCGCGTGAACGACGGCTAAAAGTACCAAAGCCAATCAAGGCTACCGTATCGCCTTCACTTAAAGTTTTAGCGATTTGATCAGTAATTACAGTGATTACTTCGTTGGATTTTTCTTTCGTTAGACCCGTTTCTTCTGCAATTGCAGCGGCTAATTCAGGTTTGCGCATGTCTTGATCCTTGATTTTTGTTTTCTTTATAGACTACTTCAATATAGCGGGAAGCTCTTTGTTTAATGCTAGTTTATCAGCAACGCAAGCCCCGGTAAGAGCATACCCTAATAATGCCCCAGCATCATCACGACAGAGTGCTTTTACGTTCACGCCACTGCTTTCTATGTCCCATATACCCTCAATGGCAGGAGGAGATACCACCACAGGAACAACAGGCGTTTTAATCATCACTGGCATCGCGCCATAACTTACATCGGTAGGCTGGCCCGCTAATGTCTTGGCAAGCGCACGAGCACTGGCCATTAAAGGCATAACGTACAGAAGCACCTTGCCTTCTACTTCAGCGCAATCGCCTAGCGCGTAAATGTCTTTCGCGCTGGTTTCTAATGAACGACCAACACAAATGCCTTGGTTCACTTGAATGCCTGTTTTAACCGCTAAGTCTAAACGTGGGCGCAAACCAATGGCTGAAACAATGATGTCTGTTTCAACTTGCTCGCCATTCGATAGCTCTACGATTAAACCGGTATCGCTCTGAGTCGCACGGGTAACAAGTGGGCCTAGGTGAAATTTCACCCCTAAACCTTCTAGCCCATGCTGCACAGCAACGGCTGCTTGCTCTGGCAATAGGTTAGGTAAGATCTGACTACAAGGTGCAACGACTTCTACTTCATAGCCGCCATTGCTTAGGTCATTGGCATATTCACACCCAATCAACCCTGCACCCATCACTAATACGCGCTTTTTACCGTCTAACTCTGCACGGAAATTAGCGTAATCTTGTAAATCATTAATTGCGAAAATATGTTCGCCAGCATCACCTTCTATGCGAGCTGCAACAGGTTCTGCCCCCCACGCGAGTACTAGCTTGCTGTATTCAACGGGCTCTTCACCGATAAAAACAGTGTGAGCATCAGCATCAATACTTGTCACGCGAGTATTGGTACGAATAGTGACATTCAACTGCTCTGCCATTTTTCCAGCATCAGCCATCGCCAGCTCGCTGGCACTTTTACCTTTGGTAAAACCGGTAGATAGCATTGGCTTAGAATAATTACGGCCATCGTCAGCAGTAATCATTAATACCGGTGTTTCAGCATCTTGTTTGCGGAATTCTTTAACGAGGTTGTAACCTGCTAAACCGGTTCCAATTACAATCACAGGGGCTTGAGACATATTTTATTTTCTTCGTTTCAGTGAAATTTTTACTAGAAACGTTGAGATTAAATCTCAACCATTTCGAAATCGTCTTTACCTACACCACAATCTGGGCAAATAAAATCGTCGGGAACATCAGCCCAAGCAGTACCTGGTGCTAGACCTTCTTCTGGGCAACCTTCTTCTTCATCATAAACCCAACCACATACTACGCATTCCCATTTCTTCATTAGGACATCTCTCTTCTGTTTATATAATCACGATTAAAGCAAGCGTAACCTACTGTTCATCGACTAAAAAATCAACACAAATGATTAGGCATCTTGCCTTTAGCTCAGTTTTCATCCATGCTCCGCGCCATGAAAATTCAGTCCATTATCAGCCAATATTTATCTCAATCATTCCCGCCGTGGTCGGCGAAGAATAAGCGAGAATACTTCACGGTACCTCTAAATTGGCGTAAAACATTATTTGATACGGGCTCGTTAACGGCACAGCTTATCGCCATTAGTGATGGGGATTTCTCTGTTCGGGTCTTATGGCAGGGATGGCGAAAACTGAGCCAGCAAGAAGCGCTATTATTGGGTTGTTCTGGCAGTCAGAGAACGGCCTGGTGTCGCGATGTGGTCTTAAAGGTGAAGGGCCAACCCAGAGTCTATGCGCGCACCTGTATGCCCAAAAGCACATTAACAGGCGACGAATGTCAGTTACGAAATTGGGGTAGCAAATCCATTGGCGCCTATCTTTTTAGCCATCCTAATATGCGTCGGGGCAAAATGAGTGCTTATCGCATCCCAAATAATGATCTATCTTTATCCTGGGCGCGTCGTTCTGTATTCTATTTACAGAATAAACCTGTACTCGTGACGGAGGCTTTTACCCAGCCCCTTCCCACGGAATAATCCAACCCACTGAATAACTAAAAAAGATATTCCATGACACCTATTCAGAGACTGCTCCAACAACCTGCCATTGCTCAACATTGGCCAAAAGCTAAACCCTTTGTTGAGTTAATGCGCCTAGATAAGCCTGTGGGCATTTACTTGCTGTTATGGCCAACGCTTTGGGCGCTTTGGATTGCCGCTAAAGGTATGCCTGATCTTTCTGTGCTATTGATCTTTACTTTGGGCGTTATTTTTATGCGCTCAGCGGGCTGCGTTATTAATGATTATGCCGACCGTAAAGTAGATGGGCACGTCACGCGCACGGTTAACCGCCCTTTGATCACCGGAGCAGTGACCAGTAAACAAGCCATGATTCTATTTTTTAGCTTATTAGCGATTTCTTTTATTTTAGTATTGTTCACCAATACTCTAACCATCCAGCTTTCATTTGCGGGGGCGGCACTGGCGGCTATTTATCCGTTTATGAAGCGCCATACCCATTTGCCGCAAGTCTTTTTAGGCGCGGCATTCTCTTGGGCAATTCCTATGGCCTTTGCCGCACAAGCGGGCGAGCTGCCAAAATATGTTTGGTTAATCTACATGGCTAACCTAAGCTGGACGGTCGCCTACGATACGATGTATGCCATGGTTGATCGCGATGATGATCTGAAAATAGGGGTTAAGTCCACCGCGATTCTCTTTGCGGATGCCGATAAAGTGATGATTGGTATTTTGCAAGGCATCACCCTTTTTTGCCTATTTTTATTAGGATCAGAATTATCGTTAAATGCTTTTTATTATCTTGGACTTCTCGTTGCCACGGGCTTGATGATTCATCAGCAATGGCTTATTCGTGCTCGTGATAGGGCGGGCTGCTTCGCTGGCTTTATTACTAGTCATTGGGTTGGAGTCGCCGTTTTAGTCGGGCTGATTCTCGCTTACCTTTGAGGCGGCTATTAATAAAACTAAAATGAATGCTGATTGAATTCGGCGAATATCGCCAAATAATTTAGTATCGTCTTGTCATATAGTTGTAACAAAGTTCGGTTGTAATGAAGCTCTCTTTTATGACAGCCGTATGACAATTAGCCTATGACAATGCCAGGCAAGACCGTTTTAATCGTTGATGATGAAGCCTCTATTCGTGAGATGATCGCCACCGCTCTAGAAATGGCAGGTTACCAGTGCTTTGAGGCGAGCAACTGCCGTGATGCGCACGCCCATATCATTGATAACAAGCCCAACATGATCCTTCTCGACTGGATGTTACCCGGAACCAGCGGGATTGAGTTTGCCCGCCAGTTAAAACGGGAAGATTTAACCAAAGAAATTCCGATTATTTTACTGACCGCTAAAGGCGATGAAGATAATAAAGTTCAAGGGCTTGAATCTGGGGCTGATGATTACATCACCAAACCTTTTTCTCCACGCGAGCTAGTCGCCCGTTTAAAAGCCGTATTACGCAGAACATTACCCTTAGGTATTGATGAATCAATTGAGGTGGATGGCCTCATCTTAGACCCGCTATGCCATCGAGTGACATCTCATGAAACCGTTATTGAAATTGCGCCTACCGAATATCGGTTATTGCAGTTTTTTATGACGCATCAAGAACGTGTTTATTCTAGGAGCCAACTGTTAGATCAGGTTTGGGGCGGGAATGTTTATGTCGAAGAAAGAACCGTCGACGTGCACATAAGACGCTTGCGGAAATCACTCGGCAAAGACCATGAACATTTGATCAAAACCGTTCGTGGCAGCGGCTATCGTTTTACGGGTAAAGCAGCATAATATCAACGAACGGGTGAACGTCGTTATCGCACTTTGGCAATAAATCGAGAAAGGGTGTCCATTTTAACAGGGTCATCATCGACATAGCGGATGACGATTTTGATGGTCGAAGCATCTGCCGTATTTTCAACTGCCTGCAGCATTTTTACGTAGCAGTTAATACGCGCAACCTGCCCAGCGTCTTGATCGACAATATCTAATACCGCTTGTTCAAGCAGTTGTGGCACATTGCCTTCACGCTTATAAATACCCGACATTTCCTGCAAATTAATATCTTTAATCACACACTTGGCGGTGCCACCCGAACCAAAGCGTAACTCGGCAATACCTTTAATTTTAGGCGCAGCTTTTGTTGGCGCAGGCTTATCAACTAAAGGATTTCCCATTAGAGCAGCCGCTGAGCCTTGGCTTGCAGGCGATGGACTCTCTTTGGCGGCAGGTTTAGCTTGAGGGCTTGGTTTAGCTTGAGGAGCACCGCCCATCAATGCAGCAACACTGGCATCTTGAGATTTTTCACTAACGTCGGCAACAGCAGGGTTATCTTCCATCGAGATACCAAGGTGTTTGGTAAGTAATTTATCAACCTTGCTGACAAAGTGTTCTCGGGTAAACGGCTTACCGATGTAATCACTCACCCCTGCGGTCACCGCTTTAATAACATGATCACGCTCACCACGGCTAGTAATCATCATAAAGGGCGTTTTGAGATAACGTTCGTCTTCACGCATCCAGGTGATCAGCTCTAAGCCTGACATTTCTGGCATTTCCCAATCACACAAAACAACATCAATCGCTGTTTTTTTTAAAATGTCTTGGGCTTTTCGACCATCCACAGCTTCTTGTATATTAAAGCTTGGATACATCTCACGGATGGCTTTTTTAACGAGATCGCGAATAAACGCGGCATCATCGACCACTAATACATTGAGCGCCTTCATGGCACCCCCTAACTTTTAAGCTATGTCTTCTATAAGCATAGCCTAAAGTTCTTTTTAGGTAGGTTTGAATTGCGCTTTTATTTGCTCGCTCCAGTACAACGTTGCACCACAGACCGCCGCAGGCATGACAAATAAATTCACCACCGGAATCATGAATCCAACCGCGACAATAAAACCAAAGCCCAGTGTTGTTAAAGGCTGCAACTTTAAGGCTTTATGTAGATCCGTGAAACTATGGCCATTATTATCCAAAGCATAATCAAGAAACTGCAGAGTTAGCACCCAGGCACCGAAGACAAACCATAAAACGGGGCTAATAATGTTAACCATTGGAATAAAACTAATAATGAGTAGGCCGAGGTAGCGAGGAATGAAATAACCTAATTTCTTTAATTCACGCTGAAGTGTTCGTGATATTTGCTGCCCAATAGGTTCGTCAGGTATTACATCACCTGCGACTTTAGCCTCTACCGCTTCGCTTAATAGACCATTAAACGGACTCGCTACTAGGTTTAATACCGCACTAAAAAAATACAACGTCATCGCAATTAACGTCAGCACCGCTACCGGAGTAATAATCCAGGTTAACCACGATAACCAGCTTGGTAGCCAATCGATGACCCATTCGACTTTCTCTAATAGATAACCACCACCGTAATAAATAAGTGCTGTCATCAATAATGCATTAATCAAAATAGGAAAAGCGACAAAGCGTTTTAAGCCCTTATTTGATAATAATGAAAACCCTCGACCAAAATATCGGATGCCAAGTAAGGGACTGCCACGCATATTCATTTCCTTTTTATTGCTCTAATCGCTAAAATCGCGCTCTTTTATACAATACCTGCCGTAATGATGGCTAGCGAAAAGGCTTATTTCATGACTCCAGAACGCTATGCGCGCCTTAAAGACACCTTAAATCGTCGTCAGCCAGACTTAACCGTTGTGACCGATGAAGTCCACAAGGCTCACAACTTATCCGCCATCATTCGTACCTGCGACGCTTTTGCTGTGCCAAAAGTTAACGCCATTTGGCCGTACGATGATTACCGCACCTTTCGCGGCAAAGCCAAAGGCAGCCAACACTGGGTTGATGTACAAACCTACCGCACCACAGAAGATGCCGTTAGCCAGTTGCAAAATAAAGGTTTCAAAGTCTGCGTCGCTAACTTTAGTGAGCGTGCCATTGATTTTCGTGCTTACGATTTTACTCAGCCCACCGCCATCATGATGGGAAATGAGTTAACCGGCGTCACCGATGTGGCAGCAGAAATGGCCGATGAGCACCTCACCATCCCAATGCTGGGAATGGTGCAATCTTTCAACGTTTCCGTCGCCGCAGCGTTATTATTAAGTGAAGCAGAACGCCAACGTTCGATGAAAGGCATGTTCGACGAACGCCGCATTTCAGATGAAGATTATGAACGCTTATTGTTTAAATGGAGCCATCCGCTGTATGCGCGAATCTGTAAAGAAATGGGCTGGGAGTATCCAGAAACCCGTGAAGACGGCGAACTAGCAGATCCGCAAGGCTTCTCTGCAAGAGTGAATGCTTCGGGTAAACGCTTCCGTTAGTGCTTTATCGCTCCTATTTAATCTTAACCGCTGCTACTTAATCGTCACTAGCTGCAAGCACAGGGTTTTAGGATCTAATTGCGCTTGCACGCACTCTACGTGTCGATAGTTTATATCTTGAGACAGGTAATGCTTTACCTGTTGGCAATATTTCTGACTGCATCGATACCCTAGAATAACGCGATTTACCGCTTTATCAGGCAGGCGATACATAGCTTTTGATCGCTTATTCATATTCACTAGACGATCTGCACTGCTTAAAGGGCGAACTAAGCGCCACTCATCATGTTCTTGGTCGCCTTGCTGCGGTCGATTGAATAAATAATAAAGCGCGTCATCTGGCAACCAAGCATCCACCGACTTAACTTTGGCTAAGTGCTGGCGCTGCTCTCCATCGTTTTGTGTCTGAAAACCCGATTCTGAGCGTGCAAACTCAATCACCAGCCCTTTGCCTTTATTGGCAGCCAGATGCCAGAGCTGCACATTTTGCCAAGATTCATACAGAGGCAGTATTCGCCAATCTTGTAATTCCTCTGCCGAGAACGGCGCAATTGCATCTGATTGATGCCTTTGCTCTATCAGCGTCTGTTCTATCTGCTCTCGCTTTGCTTCGGATTGTTGCTCAAAATAATCAAAATCCATCAGGTCTTTTAATGACTGCGGTAGATTCTTATATTGCTGCTGCAAAAAGCGTCGATAGTCCTGAGCCGATACATTTTTCGAAGATTCATCCATGACATAAGCACAATCAGAATAAAGCCAAGGTTCTGGCATATCCGTGGTGCTCAAAAAGGGCAAATAACCTCGTTTTAGAAAAAGAAAGCCTTCTTCCGCTAGAAAACAGCACAATGAATCCACGAATAAATACCTTAAAAACAGTGACTGGGTTCATTATGGCTAATTTTTTAAAAATAGGCGGTTTTTGCGTGTGAGACATTGACCTATTGCCGTGTGAGATATATCTCACACGGCAGGTGGGATTATGTCATCAAACGTCTACGACTATCGGCTGATGAGCTGCAGTGAAAAACATAAGCTATTGATATATAACGATTTTATTAATGACAAAACACTTACCGGAAAATAATAATACAAACAAAGGCTTTTCAGTTTTTTACATTCTGCTAACTTTATTAACACAAGGACGGCAGCGTTACAGGATGTAACGGTTAAGGATAACAATATTGCCAAGGACTGCTTCAAGGAAGAATGTTAGCCAACTGGATGGCTGCTAGGGTGCTGAGACGGGTTAAACAGGATGTTGACCCGTCTTACTTTTCTAAAGGATTAGAAAACTGCCCTTACTTCCTCTTTTTCTCTCTCTTTCTTTTGTACCTTCTTAAATCATACCTTTCAAGCTTCTCTCTATTTATTTCTACTCTTATAAATGCTCGCACTTTGACGCCCCACTACTGACCATATTGTCTCGTTGAATTGTCCCGTTGAATTGTCCCGCTGAGAAAATCAATACCTTAGTAAATACATCGGACGTTCCATTATTCTGCGGATATTACATAGAGTTACCATTTGTTAAGTAAAGTTTCTGGTTAATTTTTGATCTTATGCCAATCTTTAAATAAGAACTCAAATAACACACTTACCTAGGGCTCCTAATGTCGGAAATTCCAGTACGATTAGGCCAAATACTATTAGCTAAGCAAGTCATAACAGAACAGCAGCTTGAGCTCGCGCTGCAATATCAAGCGCGACATAATAAACCGGTGGGTTATTGCTTAATGGCTTTAGGGTTTATTGAGCAGAAAGATCTTAATCGAGCCTTACGTCGACAAAGCTGGTTAAAACCTTGTGCGGCTTGTTTAACCTGCTTGTGCGCGCCTTTTACCTTCTCTCCTTGCTATGCAGACGAAAGCACTAACGATGATATTCATCAGCAGTGGAGCGAGCAGCACGACCCTTACACTCACTGGTCTGATACCGTACACCTCAATAATGATCAACTGGCGACAGTCGATGTGCTTAAAGTAGCTGCAGAAGCCGCTTGGGGGATCTATCAAGGTGAGCCGAGAGCCGGAGAATGGCAATATTCACTATCCAAGCCTTTGGCGAGCGATGGCTACGCGATCTCTATGAGGATGCATTTTTAGAAAAAGTGGATTCAACAAAAAAGCACGCTTAGACAGTAACCTTACAACAGTAACCTCACTGTAGGTTTCTAACGTACTCACGTCTTTAAGCAATAATGATTTTCTTACAGGCATAAAAAAACCCCGTTATCTTACGATAACGAGGTTTTAGTATTTGGTGCCGACACCAAGAGTCGAACTCGGGACCTACTGATTACAAGTCAGTTGCTCTACCAGCTGAGCTATGTCGGCTAACTGGGGCGAGATAATATAGAGCATCCGCTATTCCGTCAATGCCTTTTTTCATTATTTTCTATTATTTATCACTTTAGCTCGATTCTCTAAGCTATTGATTCCATTATCGTTATCGCTAATACAGGTAAAATATCGTCAAACTGGCCGTTATTACTGGGATACAAGGCCAGCTTAGGTATAATTCCGCCCATTCAATAATAAGATTTAATTAACTTCTCATGCCTTTGTCTTTGCTCTCTTTTGTTTCTGGCTTAAATACGTTTACGGGTTTCATTGGCAAAATATGCCGTTGGTTCTCTTTAGCGATGGTGATCGTCACCTGTTTAGTCGTGGTTCTACGTTATGTCTTTGATTATTCATCTATCGCGATGCAAGAGACCGTGATGTACTTGCATGCGTCTTTGTTCATGCTTGGGGCGGCTTATACTTGGCAGCAGCAAGGGCACGTTCGGGTTGATGTGTTTTATCACAAGTGGCCTGCGGCTTTGCAACAGCGCATTGATCTGCTGGGCACCTTATTTTTATTATTACCAACCTGTTTGTTTTTAATTTATATCAGCTGGGATTACGTGTATCTCGCGTGGGCCAATGGTGAAAAATCCCACGAAGCGGGCGGTTTGCCATTTGTGTATCTGCTTAAAACCTTGATTGTGGTTTTACCTATATTGTTAATTGTGCAAGCGCTTAGCAATGTATTAACCACTGTGTTTAAACTTCCGCCCGCTGACAATTTAGTTCATCAAGCCACTCAGCAGGCAAGCAGTCACCCAGCGTCTGAGTCGCATGAATCAACAACGAAGCAGATGGGAGGCTCGTTATAATGGAATGGATGCCTTTAGTTTTATTCGTCGCCGTGTGTCTTGTTTTGATGATGGGTTTTCCAGTTGCGTTTTCTTTGGCCGGAACGTCGCTAATTATTGCTGGGTTTGGTTATTTAGCCGGTAGCTTTGATGGCGCTTTTTTAAGTGCTCTGCCCAATCGTATTTTTGGAATTTTAAGTAATCAGATTTTAATCGCGGTGCCGTTATTTGTATTCATGGGCATCATGCTAGAAAAGTCTCGCATCGCTGAACGTCTACTACACAATATGGCGCTATTATTTGGCCCTATGCGGGGGGGGCTAGGTATTTCAGTGATTCTGGTGGGTATGTTAATGGCCGCAAGTACCGGGATTATTGGTGCAACAGTAGTGACCATGGGGCTTATCTCTTTACCCGCGATGCTAAAAAGCGGCTATAGCCCTTCTTTAGCCGCCGGCAATATTTGTGCAACCGGAACCTTAGGACAGATTATTCCTCCTTCAACAGCACTGATTCTTCTGGGAGATGTGTTATCTAACGCTTACCAGCAAGCGCAACTTAGCATGGGAATTTTTAGCCCAGATACGGTTTCGGTCGCGGATTTATTTGTCGGTGCGTTAATTCCTGGGCTGTTATTGGTGGCGCTGTATATGACCTACATGGGCATGACCGCTTGGTTGAAGCCACAAGCGGCTCCTGCGGTGGTTGATCGCCCAACGTTAGATAAGAAATTTGCCATGCAATTACTGGCAGGTTTACTACCTCCACTGGCCTTAATGCTGGCGGTATTAGGTTCTATTTTAACGGGTATTGCGACGCCAACAGAAGCTGCGGCGGTTGGTGCTGCGGGAGCAACGATTTTAGCGTTGATGTATGGCCAGCTGTCTTTACCCCGTTTAAAGGAAGTCATGGATGGTACGTTGAAAGTCACCAGTATGATTTTTATGATCTTTATCGGCGCGGCAGTTTTCTCTTTGGTCTTCCGTGGTTTTGGCGGTGATGAGCAGGTTCAGGCCTTATTTGAAGCCATGCCTGGAGGTAAGATTGGTGCCATGCTGGTGGTGATGCTGGTGATTTTCTTGCTAGGTTTCATCCTCGATTTTATCGAAATTACCTTTGTGGTCGTGCCGATTGTTGCCCCTATTTTGCTAGCGATGGGGATCGATCCAATTTGGCTGGGTATTATGATTGCGATTAACCTACAAACCTCTTTTCTAACACCACCGTTTGGCTTTGCGTTGTTTTATTTACGCGGAGTTGCGCCTAAAGAGTTACCGACAAGCGCCATCTATCGTGGTGTTGTGCCGTTTATAGCCATACAAGTTGCGGTACTCGTACTATTAAGCTTTGTACCTGAATTAGCTACCTGGCTGCCAGACAAGATTTACGGATAAGGTCTACGAATAACACTTAAACACAATTTTTTCAAAGTCAGTCTTCTACGGATATTTCCTAGGAATAATAAGAACAATGAACATTTTCGCCAATAACAGTAAAAAAGAAAACGCAGAGTCTTCGTCTGCCTCGACTGAAGACCAAGAGCCAGCTCCTAACGGTGAGTTAAGTTTGCGCTTAATTACGGGCCGCCAAGATACCAATATTCATGGGGGTATTTCTGGGGGCTGGGTAACAGCACGTATGGACGAAGCCGCTGAAAGCGTTGCTAGTAAGATTGCTCAGGGCCGCGTTGCCAATGTTTCTATGGATTCCATGGTATTCATGTCTCCCATTCGTGTGGGGGCCGCTGTGTGTGTTTATACAACGTTGGAAGATATCGGTAAATCGTCGATCAAGATCAATGTTGAAATGTGGACACGCAATCTAGGCGATGGAGAGAGACATAAGGTCGTTGATGCAACATTTGTCTATGTCGCGATCGATGAACTTGGCCGTATTCGTAATGTACCTCGCTAGAGTAATGCCGAAATAGACCATGCAGAAGAGATAACCTAGCCCATTAAGTTGTTTAATGGGCTAGCTCTGATATGAGTATTTAGACTCCACTTTGTTTTGTTCTCAGAGAATAAAGTCGTACCAAATAATAGGCTAACATAGCCGTCGCCAAACTAGCGCATAGCAACCTAACCCAAGCAATCGATGGAATTTCTGGAAAATCTGCGGGTGCGGTTAAGCTCCCAATTAAGGCTGCTAAGGCTAAGAAAGCCGCCGCCGCATAACTGCCTTTTAAAGAAAACGGCTTTAAGCTCAATAAGCAGCCCACATAAGCAATGATGAACCCTAACGCTGCGCCCGCTAACACATCTTCTGGCCAATGCGCGCCAACAGAGATACGTGATATACCCGCCAATACCGCTAAAACCAATACTGATATTCTGAGCGATAGGCTCGAGAACGTCAGCATAATAAAACCTGCCATCGCAAACGCCGTGGTCGTATGACCCGATGGAAAGCTGTATCTTTTTAGCACATCACCAATGATATGAAAGTCTGTTTGCGCTAAGACTCCTGCGGGCCTTGGATCGGCAAAAAACTGTTTGAACCCTGCGATTAAAATCCCCGCCATTAGGGTAATAAACAAAAAGCGCTTGGCAATTGCAGGGTATTTTAACGTCAGCCCCAAAGCCAATATACCTACGATAGAACCATTGCCTAATTCGGTTAAATGAGCGGCGAGTGCATCAGGTAACAGCGCTTTTGAAGCTTCGTTTATGGTAAAAAATAATGACTGGTTAAGATCAAACACTTGCAGCAAGATAAAAGCGGCAATGGTTATTACGATCATTAATAGATAAGAACGTAAGGCGATCAATTTGTCAGTTTGCAGGGTCTGTTCGGTAATTGATAACATGATAGAGGTACTTTATAGAGGTGCTTTCTTTTCATCACGAGCGTTAATAAAAGCCTGCTCGCTGATCGCGTGGTACTTAACAACGCTGTCACGGTATTTAATGTACGAATCATAAACCTTCTGCGATGCCGGATCTTGCGCGGCGACTTCTGCCACCACTTCTTTCGAAAGATCACGCAACTTGTTTAAAACATCCGTTGGTAATGCGCGTAAATCAACCCCGTGCTTCTCGACCAATTCGGTTAACGCTGCATTATTACGCGCGGTATATTCCGCTAGCATATCCGCATTAATCGCTTTTGCCGCCGTTGTCACAATGACTTGTAGATCTTTGGGTAATGATTCAAAAGCAGGCTTATTAACCGTCAGTTCCATCATAGAGCCCGGCTCATGCCAGCCAGGATAATAATAGTATTTTGCCGCTTTATACAGACCAAAGGCTAGGTCATTATAAGGGCCAACCCATTCTGTTGCGTCGATCGTACCGGTTTGCAGCGAGGTAAATAATTCGCCACCTGGCAAGGTCACTGGCGTACCGCCTGCGCGTTTTAGTACTTCGCCACCTAAGCCTGGAATGCGCATTTTCAGACCTTCAAGATCTTCCACTGAATTGATTTCTTTATTAAACCAACCCGCCATTTGTACGCCAGTATTACCACCGGCAAGAGGAATTAAATTAAACGGCGCGTAAAGCTCTTGCCATAATTCAAGGCCACCACCGTGATAGATCCAGCCATTCATTTCTTGTGCGGTTAAGCCAAACGGTACGGTTGTGAAAAACTGCGCAGCGGGGGTTTTACCTTTCCAGTAATACGCGCCGCTATGACCCATTTCAGCGGTGCCTTGTGATACTGCATCAAATACTTGCAGCGCAGGTACTAATTCACCAGCACCATAAACTTTAACTTTTAAGCGACCCGCTGACATGTCATCAACCATTTTAGAGAAGCGCTCTGGGGCGGTTCCTAAACCAGGAAAATTCTTTGGCCAAGACGTCACCATTTTCCAGCTATAGGTCTTCTGCACAGCCGTATCGCCAGCTGCTTCAGACTGTTTCTCTGGCCCACAAGCGATTAAAGCACTTGCGATGAAACTAATGACTGTTAGTTTAATAATTGAAAAGGCGGTCTTTGCCTGCATGAGTTTTTCCTTTTTATTTTAAATTCTTAACATGACTAAATAGTGGTTATTTAAATGGGTTATTTAATCAAATCATGATTGGGTATTTATTCCACAAAACGGCGTAAATACTTCCCTGTAGCCTTAAGTTCGGCATCCATGCCTCTCATATTTGTTCCACAAACACCCAATCATGCTTTTTAGAGTGACATTAATTAAGAAACGTTATACTTAAAAGTCGTCATTGTCGTCCATCGACTGCAACTTGGCGTACGCAACCACCAGCCACTTAGTACCTTCCCATTCAAAATTTACTTGAATGCGCGCACTGGCACCGCCGCCTTCAAACTGCAGTACTTGGCCTTCACCAAATTTGGCATGATAAACCCGCTCACCAATTTTGAACGGCACACCTTCTGGCGCATCTTCAGTAAAACTTAAGCTAGAAGATTTTGAGGCCGTAACCGGGCGAGTAATGGTATTTTTTAAACGCACCTCCTGAACATATTCAGAAGGAATTTCACGAATAAAACGCGACGGTGTACTGAAGTTTTCTTGGCCATGCAAGCGACGGTTTTCGGCGTAAGTAATCACCAAGCGTTCCATTGCACGAGTGATGCCCACATACGCTAAGCGACGCTCTTCTTCTAAGCCATCGGCGCTGTCCATCGACATTTTATGCGGGAATAAACCTTCTTCTAAGCCCGTGAGGAAAACCAGTGGAAATTCCAAACCTTTGGCCGAGTGCAAGGTCATAAGCTGAACGGCGTCATCGTGCTCACTGGCTTGGGTATCACCCGCATCCAGCGCGGCCGTATCTAGGAATACCGCTAGGTCATAAAGGCTATCCGCTGCCCCTTCCATTAGAGACTCAGGATCTTCCCCTGTTTCGGCCGCAGCTTCTTCTGCCATCATCGCCATATCCACACCGTCTTGGGTGATGAACTGGCGTGCAGCGTTGATTAGTTCGTCGAGGTTATCCAAGCGCGCTTGCGCTTTTTCGCCCTTCTCTTTTTTATGATGCTCAATCAAACCCGATTGGGTAATGACTTGGTCCATGATTTCATGCAGCTCTAATTCTCCAGCACCTTCTGCCATGGTATCAATTAAATCGACGAAGCCTTGAGCCGCTGAGCTAGCACGTTTTGGCAAGATACCTAACGTTGCGGCTTCACAAACCGCCTGCCACATAGAGCAACCTTGCTCACGCGCATGACTACGAATAATGGCAACGGTTTTATCCCCTAAAGCACGAGCGGGTACATTAATCACGCGCTCGACTGCGGCGTCATCATGGCGGTTTAATAACAGACGTAAATACGACAACGCGTTTTTAATTTCTAAGCGATCGTAGAAGCGCTGGCCGCCATAGATTCGATAAGGAATACCTTGGCGCAATAAGGACTCTTCTAAAGTGCGAGATTGCGCGTTGGAGCGATAAAGAATGGCGATGTCTTTGCGCGCACGGCCGGTATTCGCAAAGGTCTCGATCTGGTCGGCGATGTAACGCGCTTCATCTTGTTCGTTAAACGCGGAATAGAGGGAGATTTTCTCGCCCAGTTCACCATCCGTTTTTAACTCTTTCCCCATACGACCGGTATTGTTCTCAATCACGGCGTTGGCCGCCGCAAGAATGGTCGCGGTTGAACGATAATTTTGCTCGAGCTTGATTAGCTCTGCACCTGGATAATCATTTTGGAAGTTGCGGATATTGGCAATTTTTGCCCCGCGCCAGCCATAAATAGACTGATCGTCATCACCTACCGCCATCACAGAGACTTGATCCCCAGCGAGCATGCGAATCCAAGCGTATTGTATTTCGTTGGTATCCTGAAACTCGTCTACCAAGATGTTGCGGAAACGACCTTGATAATGCGCTAACAAATCAGGGTGATGCAACCACAGTTCATGCGCACGCAATAGAATCTCACCAAAATCAACCATACCGCCTTGCTGACAGGCTTGCTCGTAGGCTTGATATACTTGCAGTTGAGTACGACTGAACGGATCGGCCGATGGCACAACATGAGCAGCGCGACGACCTTCATCTTTTTGGCCGTTGATATACCATTGCAATTGCTTAGGTGGGAATTTAGTTTCATCCACACCGGTCGCTCTTAAGATGCGTTTAACCAGTCGTAACTGATCGTCGCTATCCAAAATTTGGAAGTTCTGCGGCAGGTTAGCTTCGCGCCAATGCTGCTTTAATAAGCGGTGCGCAAGACCGTGGAAAGTACCCACCCACATACCATTGACGGGCACTTGGATCAGCGTTTCTAAACGCGCACGCATTTCTTTCGCCGCTTTGTTGGTGAAGGTCACCGACATAATCGAAAATGGCGAGATGTTCTCTACTTGTAAAAGCCAGGCGATGCGGTGCACGAGTACTCGAGTCTTACCCGTTCCGGCTCCGGCGAGAACCATTTGATGCTTGCTATTAGCGGCAACGGCGTTGCGTTGCGGATCATTTAAATGATCTAAAATACTTGATACGTCCATGGCGGGGAGTTTACCAGAAAAAAACTAAAAGATACTTTGCCGCCGAGGCTGCTGAGATTCCTAAGTAAGACTGGGGAACGGAAATAAGCAGAGAAAAAGCAATTCCTCTAAGTCTTTTCTTAATCGCTAGCTTTTGGGTGATTTATACCAAGCCCCTGTTATACTCAAATCATCTCTAAAATGGATAATACAGTGTCAAATTCAGCCAATAACGGACATGGAATTTTAGCCAACATTGAGCAATATCGCAGCAGCATGCGTAAATCTGAAGTGAAGGTTGCCGATTATGTCATTCAAAACTCAGCTTCCGTTATCCACATGCGTATTGTCGACCTTGCTCAAGAAGCCTTAGTGAGCGAACCTACGATTGTGCGCTTTTGTCGTGCAATTCATTGTAATGGCTTTCAAGAGTTTAAAGTGAAGCTGGCGCAAGATTTGGCGGTTGCGAATAATATTGGCCAATTTGCCATTGCTGAAGATGATTCGATTGAAGACATTTGTGAAAAAGTCGCCGATACAACGATTCAGCGCCTACATGAAGTGAAAGACCAGTTATTACCTCATCAAATTGCCAAAGCCTCTTCAGTGATCAGTAAAGCTCGACGATTAGAGTTTTATGGCTTTGGTGCATCGGCTGCAGTTGCAACCGATGCTTTGCATAAGTTTTTCCGCTTACAGATCGCTACGGCAACCTATAGTGACCCCCACATGCAATCAATGTCGGCGGTTACTCTTAATGAAGAAGACGTTGTAGTCGCCATTTCTCAAAGTGGTCGCACCAAAGATCTATTGCATTCTATCTCTCTTGCACAGACCTATAACGCCACCGTTATCTGCCTGGCGCCAGAAGGTACTCCCATCAGCTTAGCCGCCGATATCCCTATTTTTATCAATATCGATGAAGATACTGATCAATTTACACCAATGACCTCTCGTATTGCCCACCTCATGGTCATTGATATGCTTGCTATCGCGGTAACACAGCGCCGTGGACCCGATTTTATCGAACATTTAAATGCCATCAAAGATAGTATTAAGTCGCTAAAATTAGACTATTAACCTATTGCAATTAATATGGAAAGTGTCATCCTCTAGAGAACAATAAAAACAACAATCATAGCGTTAATATAAACCTTATATTATTGACTATGACCAAGGAGAAGTATCATGGCTAGGGCAGCTAAAGCAGTATTAAGCGTGCATGAAAAATCTGTTGAGCAGGTTGTTTCTTTTGATAAGGAAGGTAATGTCGTTGTTAATAAAAAATCCTCTGCATCCAATAAATTAATGGCTCGGCGTGCTATTGAAGCGCACCTTGAGCGCAAAACCCTCGAAAAAGATTTAGAAGAATATTATTTCGAAGGCGTTTAAAGCCATCATACGTTCTGATTGATACTCTTATTGAGATATAACGCAGACATAAAAAAGCCCAGTTTGAACTGGGCTTTTTTATTGTCGGTTAACAATAAAGTTGTTAGCCGAATGACTGTAAGTTATTGATTTATAAGACTCACACTTCTTTAGGATTTTGATACAGTTGTTAACTAAAGAAAGCGTCTATATATCCTATTTTCGGTATTTTACCAAGAGCAACATTGTATTTCCTTACAATAACCCCTTCACATATAAATACATCTCACAGGTAGACTTTTAACATTCACCAGATGAAATTCAGCGGGGGCAAAGTTCGCTATTACTGACCAATAAGAAAATAAATTTCACACCCATAAAAAAACTCTGTTATTTGATCTATATAGATACTGATCCCAAATAGAGTAGCTATTCGCAGTCGGCTTCACTTTCCTCATATGCAACAAAAATATCTGGAGTAATAATCACTTTTTTTACTGTATTGTTAGTAGATGAAAAATACCAGTGTATTATTTCAGGATTACTTGAATTGTTCACGGCTATATCAATATTATTTTTTATTTCATCACAGCTAGGAATGTTTTCATATTTTTTTAAAAGTGATATCTCTTTACTAACAATATACTCTGAGTTTCCATTAAATTCATGTTTTGAATATAAATAGCCAGTAATAAAGCCTATAGATAATCCAATAAGAGTAAGAATTGCTTTTTTCATATATATTTTCCTTAAGCCATATCAATAAATACTGGTGTATTCATTGGTGCCCAATTAAACAACAATTTTGCATCATATTCACTCAATCGAACACAACCATGAGAGCCAAGCGAATCAATGCCTACAACTTTTAAAAAAGAAGTTGCCATTACAGCATTAGATTGATGAATAGCTTTACCATCATTAGTAAAAAACATTGCATAATTCATTTGAGCATTATAGGTACGGCTTCGATACTTCTCATATTTTCTAAAAACATGGTGTAATGATGGTTTAATTGCAGTTGGGTGATCTTTATCACCGGTAGCGCAATGAAAAGAGTAGGACTTTTTTATTCCGTCATATGCATGCAGTTTTTGATCATCCATATCGATAATGATCTGCTTACCTATCCTTTTAACCCCGCCGAGGTGTAATATTGTATTTCCAGTTGGCCCTACTATTCCATCAGCTTTTGCCGCACCTTGAATAATTCGTTGAAATTCAGTAATACAATCAATCAAGCCCAATATATCATTTGAACAACTCTTCGGTATAACAAGCCTAGAAAGTTTTTTTTGATAATACGGATCTTTTTTCCGAAGATTTAATAAGGTTATAACTGTCTTAATATCAATTATTGAGTTAGGTGCTCCCTTACCAACTCTGCTAAATATATAATTATTAGATCCCGCACTGTGCTTTTTCTTATCACTACCACAATTGCTTTGCAAGCCATCCATGTGCTTTCAACCTTTTGATTAATTTTGAATACTTCATTGCATATTTTTATACAATAAATCAATTTTAACTAAACCGAATCCTATTTTGATACTAATAGATAAAAAATAGAAGAAAGTATTAATTAATAGGATCACTGCTACCCTGTTAACTTTAAAAGCAATTCAATTTGATTGACTGATCGTCGACAACCATTGACTTAACTCCCCTCATAGCAATGCTAATAAATCACGCCCCTCCAAAAATTGAGCTATAGTATCCGCAAGACCTGCTGCATTTTTTCTAGGGGCTTTTATTGAAACTTCAAAAAATACAGCAATAAATATGCGCACATCGATCCATATTTTTTCAAAGAGCATTCTCATTCATGCCTACAAATGATTAAATTATCAGATTTTTTCTGATCCATTTGAAGAATAATTCAACCCGCAATCTTGCTTTGTAGATATCGCGAGAGATTGGAGTGGGATATATTAGAAATACTAAGATGATAAAAACGATGTGACTATAGTAAAGTAAGAGAAGGATCACAGGCAAAACTTCCACGGCACAAAATGATGGTATTGGAAGATAATGTACGATCGCTCACAAAAGAATTTAACAGCAAGTTTCAGACTGAAATTAACAAATACCTAAATCGCATAAAAAATAAAAAAGGTACTGTTTATACCAATGCCGAACGCGGCATCGGCCAAGCAAAAGGCAGCAGAACAATAAAACCCATTCAGTTCACAACTACCGCTGAGTTCCAAAACTTACGCGCTTTTGAAACAGGCGCTAATATATTAGGAAAAGGCTTAATTGTGCTTGATGCTGGAATTCGTGCAAATAATGTACATACAGGTTATTTATCTGGAAAAGATTGGCAAAAGCGCGCAGCGGTTGAAACTGCAGGGTTTGGAGTTAGTGCGGCGGCAGGTATAGCAGCAGGTACAGCCGTGATAGAATCAGGGTTAGCGATTGCTTTATTAGCGACACCTGTTGGCTGGGTATTCATTATTGGCGCTTCAATAACTGTTGGAATTATAGCCGCTAAAGCGGGCGATGAAATGGGACAGCTAGCTGCAAATAAAAGTTATGACTTTGGCACTTGGTTAAACGGTCTTTAATGTATGTCAGAAATAATCACTCTAGATTTATTACAAAATCTTAACGCGGAAGACTGGATGGCAATAGCAGCAGTTTTTTCCATTTTTATATCGGCTATTGCTACGCTTATTTTTAGCCGCATTAGCGTTAAGCATATAGAGCAAGAAATGGTTAAAGAAGGTATAGAACCACCAGTATGGGATAAAGGTATTGGGGGCAGAATTATTATGTATGCAATGGTTATTGTCGCCAATAAAGCTGCAAAAACCTCACCAGTAGAGGATGAAGCGATACTTCGACATGCACGAAAAAAAGATTACATACTGAGTATGTTTCTGATTATTTCTTCATTATTATTTTTTTCTGTTTTAGCAGTGTTTTCTATTTTCTTCTCTTCAGGTTCTTAACCTAATAATAAATCAAAAAAGAGTAACGGGGATCGATAATTTTGGGATGTAGTTGAATAGATTTAACTACTTAACATAAAAAATCCACCCCAACCCTTCTTTTAAAAAGATGCAATCGTTATCACAAGCATCAAAACGAAAAATGGCCTTGATGGACGACATGCTCGGAAGTGACCAACTACAAGCGCTTGCTGACTTTTATCAAACTGAATTAGCGCCTGCGATACAAAAAGAAAGCATTGGCGCAATCGGTGCCGCTTCTACAGCCCTTGATACCCGATTAAGTAATTTTGCTAAAGCAGCCAACAAGGTTAAAGAAGCCCTAGAAAAAGTAAGAGAAGGATCACAGGCAAAACTTCCACGGCACAAAATGATGGTATTGGAAGATAATGTACGATCTCTCACAAAAGAATTTAACAGCAAGTTCCAGGCTGAAATTAACAAATACCTAAATCGCATAAAGAACAAAAAAGGCACTGTTTATACCAATGCCGAACGAGGTATCGGCCAAGCAAAAGGCAGCAGAACAATAAAACCTATTCAGTTCACAACTACCGCTGAGTTCAAAAACTTACGCGCTTTTGAAACAGGCGCTAACATTTTAGGAAAAGGCTTAATTGTGCTTGATGCAGGAATTCGTGCAGGTAAGGTACATACAGATTACTTGTCTGGAAAAGATTGGCAGAAGCGTGCGGCGGTTGAAACAACCAGCTTTGGAACTAGCACTATCTTTGGTATAGCAGCAGGCCAAGCAACCGTCTCAGCAGCTTCGGGCCTTGGTATCGCCTTATTAGCGACACCTGTTGGCTGGGTTATTATTATTGGTGCTGCTATCACAGTTGGGATTGTTGCGGCCAAAGGTGGTGATTCATTTGGAAGGTTTGCTGCTAATCAAGCTTATGATTTAGGAACTTGGCTGAATAGCCTATAAATGAGAATTATATGACTGATCTATCATCTGAAAATTGGATTGCTATCATAGGGGTTTCTGCTTTCTTTATATGGGCCATTGCTACATTTTTATTTAGTCGTATTAGCGTTAAACATATAGAGCGAGAAATGATAAAAGAAGACATACAGCATCCTATTTGGGATAAAGGAATAGGTTCCGTTATCGTTACTTATTCTTTCATAATGGTTTTCCCAAAACTAAACCCTACGATTGTAGATTTTGAAGCCGTAAGACGACATACCCGAAAGAAAGATAAGAAGCTCGCATTATTTTTTACAATGGCGATGTTTTTTTCTTTTATTATGATGTTCACCACTGCTTATTTATACGGCCCCAAGGCTTAACACCAAAGTTAGTTTAATGCTGCTATTGATACCGAAATGCGAACAGATTTTTTATCTAAGTGATTATAAGCGGTGCTACTATAGCAGCCGGAATTGTAGCCGCTACCGCCGAATTCCAAAACTCGTGTTCGCTTGAAACAGGCGCTAACGTGCTAGGAAAAGAGGCTGTAGTTGAATAGATTTAACTAATTAACATAAAAAAGCCACCCCAGCCCTTCTTTAAAAAAGAGGGCTGAGGTGGCTTCTTTAACAACTTTATTGTTAATCAACTCATAATATAGAAAGCATAGACAATCTCTGCTTTATAATTATTCAACCGTGACTGACTTCGCTAAATTACGAGGTTGATCCACATCGGTGCCTTTCAATACTGCAACGTGATATGACAGCAGCTGTAGAGGAATGATGTATACGATCGGCTCTAGGCAACTTGGCACGGTTGGTAGCGAAACCAAGTGCTGCTCGTCTAGGTCATGTATGTTTACTGACTCATCCGCAAATACAAATAACTCACCACCGCGGGCCTTCACTTCTTCTAGATTAGAAATTAATTTTTCTAATAGCTCATTATTAGGCGCAACGGTAACAATCGGCATGTCTTCGTCAACCAATGCTAACGGGCCATGCTTCAATTCACCGGCAGGATAAGCTTCGGCGTGAATGTATGAGATTTCTTTAAGCTTCAACGCACCTTCTTGAGCAATCGGGTACATTGGGCCACGGCCTAAGAATAAGCTGTGATGCTTGTCGGCGAACAATTCACTAACTTTCTCAATCTTAGGATCTAACGCTAACGCTTTTTCAACCAAACCTGGTAACTGATGAAGGGCTTTAACAATTTCAGTCTCAGCTTCTTCGCTCATTCCATTACGTTTAGCCAACGCGACCGTTAACAACAACAAGGCCGTTAATTGCGTCGTGAACGCTTTCGTCGAGGCAACGCCAATTTCTGGGCCGGCATTGGTCATTAGACACATGTCGGATTCACGTACCAAGGAAGAACCAGGAACGTTGCAAACAGTCATGCTGGCTAATAAGCCTTTTTCTTTTGCCTTGCGTAATGCTGCTAACGTATCTGCCGTTTCACCCGATTGAGAAATGGTAATCAGTAGTGTGTTTTTAGCGATCACGGTATGGCGATAGCGGAATTCACTAGCGACTTCGACTTGGCAAGGAATGTTGGCGTATTTTTCAACCCAATATTTCGCCACCATACCTGAGTGATAACTGGTACCACAGGCAATGATTTGTACGGCTTCAACTTTATCGAGCAATTCACCGGCATTCACACCAAACGCTTGATCGAGTACTTTAGTTTCAGAAATACGGCCTTCTAAACACTGCTTAATCACCGTTGGCTGTTCAAAGGTTTCTTTCAGCATGAAGTGCTTGTATTCGCCTTTGCTTGCGGTGCCAATCTTATGATCGAATACGCTAATGGCACGCTCAACTTCTGTATGTTCTTTATCTAAGATGGTCAGCTTTTTACGCGTGATGTGCGCAAGGTCGCCTTCTTCTAAATAGATGAAACGGTCGGTTACTTGCAATAGTGCTAATGGATCTGAACCGACATAGAACTCGTCCATGCCTACGCCAATAACTAATGGCGAACCCTGACGAGCGACCCACATTTCTTCTTGATTGCCTTTTTGCATGATGGCTAATGCAAAAGCGCCATGAAGGTGTGAGATGGTATTTTTAACGGCTTGGGCAAAGTCATTCTGTTTCAATTCACGATGAATCAGGTGAATCACCACTTCTGAATCCGTTTGAGAATTGAACACATAACCTTGTGCTTTCAGCTCTACTTTTAAGTCTTGGTAGTTTTCAATAATGCCGTTATGCACTAACACTACTTCGTCAGAAGACATGTGTGGGTGGGCATTTTCTTCGCTGGGCACACCATGAGTTGCCCAACGAGTATGAGCGATACCGATTGTACCGTGTAACCCTTCTTCACCATATTTGGCAGAGATAGCATTTTCTAACTCAATCACTTTACCCAGTGCACGAGTACGCTGAATATTCCCGTTTGCATCTAAAATGGCTAAACCCGCAGAGTCGTATCCACGGTATTCAAGGCGACGAAGGCCTTCTAATAAAATTTCGCTAACATTACGCTGTGCAATAGCACCAACAATTCCGCACATTTTTTATATTCCGCTTGATAGAGTGACGCTGTTCAATTATTTTTCAGTTTTAACTGGGCGCTGCCAGCCACTGATATTTCTTTGCTTACCACGTGCCACTGCGAGTTCTTCTGCCGCAACTTCTTTTGTTACCGTAGAACCTGCGGCTACCGTTGCGTTAGCACCGATTTTGACAGGAGCCACTAACGAGGAATTGGAGCCAATAAAAGCATTTTCACCAATTTCTGTTTTGAATTTGTTCACGCCATCGTAGTTACAAGTAATGGTACCTGCACCGATGTTGGCGTTTGCGCCGATAGTGGCATCACCAATATAGGTTAGGTGATTTACTTTTGCGCCTGTGCCGATTTGAGATTTTTTCACTTCACAGAAGTTACCCACTTTAGCGCCATCAGCAAGATCAGCACCTGGACGCAAACGTGCGTAAGGACCAATCACGCAAGATTGAGCAATCGTTGCCTCTTCGATATGAGAGAAGGCTTCTACTTTAGTGCCTGCTGCTAGTGTCGAGTTTTTGATAATACAGTTAGGGCCGATTTCTACGCCGTCACCTAGGGTTACATCACCTTCTAGGATCACGTTTACATCGATCACGACGTCGTTACCAACGGTTAGACCGGCATTTGATGCGTTACCCAAACGAATATCCAAACGTGCTGGGTCTAATACCGTTACACCGTTTGCCATTAAGGCATTAACACGCTGAGTCTGATACCAGCGCTCTAGTTCTGCCTGCTGTTGACGGTTATTCACGCCGTAAGTTTCTTGTTCGTTTTCTGGCTGCAAGGTTTGTACAGTTAAGCCATTAGCAACCGCCATCGCGATGATGTCGGTTAAATAATATTCGCCTTGAGCATTATCGTTGCTCAAGGTCGGTAGCCACTGATGCAGCTTAGCCGTTGGCACTGCTAGAATGCCGGTATTCACTTCTTTGATTAATAGCTGCTCGGCATTGGCATCTTTGTGCTCAACGATTGCGGTTACTTTATTGCCTGCATCACGCACAATTCGGCCATAACCTGTGCTATCAGCCATGTTGACCGTTAATAAGCCAAGCTGCTGTTCCGTCGACAATTCGATCAATGCTTGCAGCGTTGCTGGCTGCGTTAGCGGAACATCACCGTATAATATTAAGGTGGTGCCTTCTGCGGCTAAGCTATCTAGCGCCATCATCACGGCATGACCCGTGCCTTTTTGCTCGGCTTGTAGCGCCCAGCTTAGGTTCTTTTCATTTTCGAAGGCGGTTTTAACTTTTTCTGCGCCATGTCCAATCACCACATGCATCGCGTCGGCGTTAACCGCTTTAGCGCTGTCTAATACGTGGGCTAGCATCGACTTGCCTGCGATTGGGTGTAAAACTTTAGGCAATAGGGATTTCATTCGCGAGCCTTGACCGGCTGCGAGTACGACGACGTCAATAGTCATTATTATTATTGGGTTCCAAGTAACGAGAAAAATAGGCTATTTAAACTGTTAAATATCAACAGAGCCATCACATAATTGTAATAAAAGCGCCAGTTTATGGTTTTTGTGGATATTTACAATTGCTTTTGTCACAAAAAAAATGACAATGGATAAATAAATAATTTTATCTTTTATAAAGAATCAAAATGAATCTATCCTCGCTTAAATCACTCGACCTCACCGATCGTGAAATTGCTATCTACCTCGCACTCCTTGAGCTAGGCCCAGCATCGATTCGAGACCTTGCGGCTAAAGCCGATGTTAACCGCGGCAGTACTTACGAGACACTTAAGGTTTTGGTCAAAAAAGGCATTGTGAATTATCTGCCAAAAGGTAAGCGACGGATATTTCAAGCCGAAGACCCGTCTCGCTTGTTAGACCTTGCTGAAGAAAAACAACAAGAATTAGAAGCGACTTTGGCCAGCTTAAAAACGGATATTATTCCAGCACTTCGTCATTTAAAGCCCGAGTTTGCTACCAGTAATGTGCGCTTCTATGAAGGTGATGAAGGGGTTGAATATGTTTTAAGAGACATCCTTAGCTCGACTGATAAAGGCGATAAGTCTTACTCGGTTATTTCGACTCAAGCCTTACGTGAGCATTTATATCGCCCATTCCCTACGTTTACTAAGCAACGTATTGCTAAAGGCATTTTCGTTCGTGTATTGGCGATTGGTGAAGGCGGTGACGAAGCCGAACTGGCTGAGCGTAAGTGGATGAAAGGCGAAGGTGATGCTTCGTATATCGCAATCTACCCTCCCAAGGTTGCGATGATTAGCCTGACTAAGAATGACTTTCCTGTCGCAGTAGTGATTGATAGTGATGCAATATCCGGAACCCATCAAATGATGTTCGATACTTTATGGAGGGCTTTATAAACTCTCTTTTTTTCCCACTCAATTTTACAACTAAATGGCGCTGATCGAAAAATTTCGACTATGCTAAATCCAATAGATGACGGTTTTCACAGCTCGTTATCGAACCAGGTTTGGAGAATTTAGACGTTGGAGAACAATGTGGCAGAGCAACCGTTTCGTTTAGTAACTCGCAGTGACTTTGATGGCCTTGTCTGCGCCGTCTTATTCAAAGATTTAGGTATGATCGACGATATTTTGTTTGTGCATCCTAAGGATATGCAAGATGGCATCATTGATATTGGGCCTAATGATATTACAACCAACCTGCCGTATGTCGCAGGTTGCCACATGAGCTTTGATCACCACGCTTCGGAAGTTAAGCGTCGAGGTGATAATGCCCCTGATAATCATATAATCGATACCGAAGCACCCTCTGCTGCTCGTGTTGTATATGATTATTATGGCGGTGCTCAGCGCTTCCCTAATATATCTGTCGATATGATGGAAGCTGTTGATAAAGCCGATTCTGCGCAGTTTAGCCGAGATGAAATTCTGAACCCTACAGACTGGGTATTGCTGAATTTTTTGATGGATTCCCGAACAGGCTTAGGCCGCTTTAGAGAATTCCGTGTGAGTAACTATCAATTAATGATGCATTTAATTGATTATTGTTACGATCATAATATTGAAGAAATTTTGCAGCTAGACGATGTGAAAGAAAGGGTGGAGCTTTATAACGAACATCGCCAGCAGTTTGAAGATCAGCTTAAGCGTTGCACAACCGTGCATAAGAACTTGGTCGTACTTGATTTAAGAGATGAAGAAATTATTTATGCGGGTAACCGCTTTATGATTTATGCACTCTTTCCTGAGCAAAATATCTCGATTCACGTACTGTGGGGTTTAAAGAAACAAAATACGGTATTTGCCATCGGCGGCTCTATCATTAACCGCAGTCACCAAACTCACATTGGCGAACTGTGTTTAGAGCACGCAGGCGGCGGACATAGAAATGCTGGTACTTGTCAGGTCGAAAATGACAAGTACACGGAAGTATTAGAGGCACTGATTAAACGCATTAATCAAGACGGCTAAATAGACTTCATACCTTCGATCTTATGCCAATAACTGTTGCAGTAACCCTGCAGCGGTATTCTTTTGTTATCACGTACAGCCTGCTGAAATGTATCTAACCAATCAAAGACTTCTAATGAATGTGGGCTCATTCTGACGATATCAACCAGCCCTTCCATTGACGGTAAATCATTCACTAAATTCTGAATAGAACCTGACATGGTTTGAATACCGTTCATGCGGAACAATTCCAAGCCTTCTTGGCTATCAATCTTTCGACCATCTGGATATTTGATACAACATAAACCGCATTGATCTTTTGGCCGATCTTCTGAGCGCGCAGTAAAGCAACGAGCGGAATAGGCTAAAGGTAAATAACCGTAACCGTATACTTCGGTCTCGATTTGATCGCGAATGCCTAGCTCTTCACAGCCAACAATGACGTTCGCTAACCAATCTCTGGATAACTCAACCGGTATTACCCAGCGTTGCATGCCGCGATCCAATAACACTTTTAAATCATGCTGGTTATAAATATTTAACGCTGCACCGGCAACAAATGGAATCTTAGCGTCTGTTAAAATTTCTACGGCGCCAAAGTCATTGGCTTCGACTTTCAGCTCTCCATTTAGGCAGACTTTTTTGAGTGTCGCTAATTCACTTTTTGCTTCTAATAAAGCCAAGCTTGATAAGACAACGGATTTGCCTTTTTTCGATAACTCACGCCCGACTTCAAGCCAATCATCCAACCTAAGTTCACGACGTTTTGAACAGACCGATTCGCCTAAATACACATGCTCTACATTGGAGTCGGCTACTTTCTGATAAAAATCTAATACGGTGTCTTTTTCCCAGTAGAACTGGAGGTTACCCATTGAAAATTCCATAACTTCTCTCTATCTATGCTTGCATGCCGATTATTGCCAAGTACGTTCGTAAGCGCCGAGTGTTGTTTGCGAACCTTCTGATAAAGCGCTCAAACACTTATTCCACTCTTCCTGAACTTGGAAATCAGCGGGATTTTTCTTCATTGCATCAATCGCACTGCGCCAAGTTCGAGTCACCTGTCTTGTATAAGCAGGGCTGCGCTGACGGCCTTCGATCTTTAGTGCGCTAATACCAATATTATTCAGCTGCGGTAACAGGCTAAGAGTGTTCAAACTGGTTGGCTCTTCTAAGGCATGGGTGATGTCGCCTTCTACATTGAAGCGCCCTTTGCATAAGGTTGGATAGCCGGCGTTTTCATCTTCGGCAAAGCGATCGATCAATACATCATTCAATCGGCTTTCTAAACCTTTATCGGTCTCTTCCCAACGAACGAACTTCGCTGGTGAACAAGCACCGACCGTATTCGGCGATTCACCTGTCATGTAAGACGATAAATAACAGCGGCCTTCGGCCATGATGCACAAGCTGCCAAACGCAAAAACTTCTAATTCGATGTCGGTATCTTGAGCGAGGTTGGCGACTTGTTGATAAGAAAGTACCCGCGGTAAGACGACTCGGCTAACACCAAATTGCTTGAAGAAGTTAATCGCCGCTACGTTAGTGGCCGCCGCTTGAACGGAAAGGTGTAGTTCTAATTGAGGATAGTGGGTTGCTGCATATTCTAAAACGGCGATGTTGGAGGCGATCAGTACATCAGCTCCCATATCATGAGTTTTTTTAACCGCATCAAACCAAGCTTGGCTTCGATCTGGGTGAGCAAAAGTATTCACGGCCACATGGACTCGACAGTCACGATCTTGGGCGTAATTAACCCCTTGGGTCATGGTTTTATCCGTGAAGTTTAATCCGGCAAAATGACGAGCATTGGTATCATTCTTTAACCCGAGATAAATAGCATCGGCACCTTCATCAACGGCGGCTTTGAGCGCCGGTAAACTGCCTGCAGGACTTAACAGTTCCATATAAAGACTCCATACGGTTTCTTGATCTTGATTAAGGCATCATCAAAAAGGTCCAGTAGACTGAGCTCATATTCAATTCATCGAGCTGCATGGATCTATTATGCGATTAACAAAACTGATGCCCAAAAAGGCTTTGCTATTAAATACAGAGCTAACTCGCTTTATACAAAACAGCCCTGTGCTTAATCCAGTACTTAACCCAGTACTGCAACCCGTCCTAAAAAAGGGTAAGCAAGTGACTGTCGGAAATTCAGCAAAGCTGCTTTCGATAGCGCACAGGATTATGCCGTCTAAGATGGAGAACTACTTTGTCTTACATCAAGTTAAACGCTTAAGTCAGCCTTTTATGGATGATGGAGAAATCGATTTTTTAGATGGAAAAGTTGCTGAAGTAGAAATAAGAGACATCGATGCGAAATGGTATTTTACTAAAATTGGCCAACAGTTAATTATGTTGGATCTAGAGAAAGCAAAAGCGATAAGCCCTGAGCCCCATGTGGTATTCAGTGCATCGGTAGATGCTTTGGTCTTAATGGCTTCGCAAAAAGTTGATCCTGATACCTTGTTTTTTAATCGTAAATTGCGAATCACTGGGGATACAGAATTGGGGTTAGAAATTAAGAATTTATTTGATCAGTTTGATCTAGAACTTTTAGATAAGCCTTTTAGAAAAATACTGGATGCTTGGTCCGATGAGTTGATCACAATACAGAGTTAATAAACCTCGAAGTCTTTATTTTTAGATGAGTATGTCGATACCCATGTTTTAGGCATAAAAAAACCGAACCCCATTGCTGGAGTTCGGTTTTTTATGAAGCAAGAACTCTAGTTAGACTAGAATTAACGACCCATTTTCTTACGAATCTGCTGGATAGTACGCAACTGAGCTGCGGCTTCTGCCAACTGAGTCATAGCACGAGAAGTATCAAAATCGGAATTCTGATTCTCTAATGCTTGCTGAGCATGCTTCTGTGCTTCTAATGCTGCGGCCTCATCAAGGTCCCCAGCGCGCACTGCGGTATCAGCCAAAACAGAAATACCGTTTGGCTGAACTTCTAAATAACCGCCTGAAACGTAGATCACTATTTCGCTACCATCTTGCTTGATGACACGAACAGGACCTGGCTTCAACGCAGTAAGCAAAGGAGCGTGACCACGGATAATACCTAGGTCACCCATTTCACCGGCTGCTACTACCATTTGCACCAACCCAGAGAAAAGACTTTCCTCTGCGCTGACTATGTCACAATGGACAGATAACATGGTCATAGTATTCGCCTCTTTGATTACAGGTTCTTAGCCTTCTCAACGGCTTCATCAATACCGCCAACCATGTAGAACGCCTGTTCAGGCAGATCATCATAGTCACCGTTTAGAAGACCTTGGAAACCAGTGATGGTTTCTTTCAGAGAAACATATTTACCAGGTGCACCAGTGAAGATCTCTGCAACGTGGAAAGGCTGAGACAAGAAACGCTCAATCTTACGTGCACGGTTAACAGACAGCTTATCTTCGTCAGACAATTCGTCCATACCAAGAATAGCAATGATATCTTTCAGCTCTTTATAACGCTGAAGAACACCCTGAACGCCACGAGCGATGTCGTAGTGCTCTTGTCCGATAACTAGAGGATCTAGCTGACGAGAAGTAGAATCTAATGGATCGATCGCTGGGTAAATACCCTTAGATGCGATGTCACGAGAAAGTACAACGGTAGAATCCAAGTGAGCAAACGTTGTTGCTGGAGATGGATCGGTTAAATCATCCGCTGGTACGTATACGGCTTGAACAGATGTAATAGAACCTGCTTTAGTCGAAGTAATACGTTCCTGAAGAACACCCATCTCTTCTGCAAGAGTTGGCTGATAACCTACTGCAGAAGGCATACGGCCTAACAATGCAGATACTTCCGTTCCGGCCAAAGTATAACGATAGATATTATCTACGAACAATAATACATCTTTACCTTCGTCACGGAATTTCTCAGCCATAGTAAGACCCGTCAAAGCAACACGTAAACGGTTACCAGGAGGCTCATTCATCTGACCATAAACCATTGCTACTTTAGACTTAACTTTGTCGTCTAGGTTTACAACACCAGACTCCGCCATTTCGTAGTAGAAATCGTTACCTTCACGAGTACGCTCACCAACACCTGCGAATACAGACAAACCGGAGTGTGCCTTTGCAATGTTGTTAATAAGTTCCATCATGTTTACAGTTTTACCAACACCAGCACCACCGAAAAGACCTACTTTACCACCCTTAGCGAATGGGCAGATCAAATCGATTACTTTGATACCAGTTTCTAGCAAATCTGTAGAGTTTGCTTGCTCATCGAAAGATGGAGCGTCACGGTGGATAGAAGAAGCTTCTTTCGCACCAATTTCACCACACTCATCGATTGGACGGCCAAGCACGTCCATAATACGACCCAAAGTTTCTACACCAACCGGTACAGAAATAGGAGCGCCAGTATTAGTTACCGTAAGACCACGTTTAAGGCCTTCAGTAGAACCCATCGCAATCGTACGAACAATTCCGTCACCCAGCTGCTGCTGAACTTCTAGAGTTGTTTCTGTACCATTTACAGTAAGGGCGTCATATACCTTCGGCACTTCGTCACGAGGGCATTCTACGTCGATAACGGCGCCAATGATCTGAACAATAGTTCCGCTCATATCCGTCTTCCTCTTAATTTTATAAGCCTACGTTGCTGAGCGTTATACCGCTGCAGCACCGCTGACGATTTCTGAAATTTCTTGAGTAATTGCTGCTTGACGTGCTTTGTTATAGAGCATGTTCAAATCATCAATGATGTCACCAGCATTGTCGGTCGCATTTTTCATCGCCAACATACGAGCTGCTTGTTCACATGCATTGTTTTCAACAACACCTTGGTACACTTGAGATTCTACGTAGCGCAATAACAAACCGTCTAAGATTTGCTGTGCATCTGGTTCGTAGATGTAATCCCAATGACCTTTTGTTTCAGAGTCTAGTTCTGCCTTAAGTGGTAATAACTGCTCCACTTTAGGTTCTTGTGTCATCGTATTCACGAAACGGTTGCTAACTATGTAAAGACGATCGATTTCACCTGAATCGAACGCATCTAACATGGCCTTTACCGAACCGATAAGGCTAGCCAGTTCTGGTGCATCGCCTAATTGGCTTGATGCAGCTAGAACGTTGCCACCAAAGCTATTGAAAAAAGTAACGGCTTTAGAGCCGACAGCACAGAAGCTAGCTTCTACGCCTTTTTCTTTCCAAGCTTTAACATCTTTTACGAGGTGTTTGAACGCATTGTTGTTCAAACCACCACAAAGGCCTCGGTCGGAAGACACCACGATGTAGCCAACTCGCTTAACTTCGCGGTCTTGCAAATAACGGTGACGATACTCAGAGTTCGCATCAGCCAAGTGGCCAATCACTACACGGATACGATCCGCGTATGGACGACTTGCTGTCATACGAGCTTGAGCACGACGCATCTTACTTACAGCAACTTTTTCCATTGCTGAAGTAATCTTCTGTGTACTTTGTACACTCGTTATTTGCTCTTTAATCTCTTTGCCGACTGCCATAAAAGCTGCCTCATTAACGTTAAATTTAAAGCCGAGTCTTACAACCCGGCTTCAGCTCACAAAACTCTTAAGCTCGAATTACCAGGCTTGAGTTGATTTGAATTTCTCAACCAACTCTTTAAGACCAGCAGCGATATCTTTGCTGTAGTCGCCTTTAACATTGATCTGAGCCATTAAGTCAGCGAATTCGCTGTTAGCGTAAGAAATCAATGCTGCTTCGAAATCACCAATTTTGTTTACTTCAACGTCGTCTAGGAAGCCTTCAGTAGCAGCAAAAATCGACAGACCCATTTCACCCGTAGACATAGGTGCATATTGCTTCTGCTTCATTAACTCTGTAACGCGCTGACCGAACTCAAGCTGAGCACGAGTAGCATCGTCAAGGTCAGAAGCAAACTGAGCAAATGCTGCTAGTTCACGGTACTGAGCCAAAGCAAGACGAATACCACCGCCCAACTTCTTAATAATCTTAGTTTGCGCTGCACCACCAACACGAGAAACAGAAATACCTGCGTTCATTGCTGGACGTACGCCGGCATTGAATAGGCTAGTTTCAAGGAAGATCTGACCATCGGTAATAGAAATTACGTTAGTCGGTACGAATGCAGAAACGTCTCCGCCCTGAGTTTCAATGATCGGTAGAGCAGTTAAAGAACCAGTCTGACCTTTCACGCCGCTCTCTCTCTCAACGTAGATTGGGTTAACACGACATGCGCGTTCCAATAGACGAGAGTGAAGATAGAAAACGTCACCAGGATATGCTTCACGACCCGGAGGACGTTTCAACAATAGGGAGATCTGACGATAAGCCCAAGCTTGCTTGGTTAAATCATCATATACGATTAAGGCGTCTTCGCCTTTATCTAGGAAGTATTCACCCATTGCACAACCAGAGTACGGAGAAAGATACAGCATAGATGCTGGATCAGACGCGCCTGCGGCTACAATAATGGTGTGCTCCATCGCGCCATGCTCTTCTAACTTACGAACAACGTTCGCGATAGAAGATTGCTTCTGGCCGATAGCAACATATACACATTTAACACCGGTGCCTTTCTGGTTAATAATGGCGTCGATAGCCATTGCAGATTTACCAGTCTGACGGTCACCAATGATCAGCTCGCGCTGACCACGACCAACAGGTACCATGGAATCTACAGATTTATAACCAGTTTCTAACGGCTGATCAACGCCTTGACGTGAAATTACACCAGGTGCAACACGTTCTACAGGAGCTTTAGTAGCCGTTTCAATAGGACCTTTACCGTCGATTGGATTACCTAGTGCGTCTACAACGCGGCCAAGCAATGCTTCGCCAGTAGGTACTTCCAAAATACGGCCGGTACATTTAGCGGTTTGGCCTTCAGCGATATTTTTATAATCGCCTAATACTACTGCACCTACAGAGTCACGCTCTAGGTTAAGTGCAAGACCGTATACGCCGCCTTCAAATTCAATCATCTCACCGTACATTACGTCGGCAAGACCATGGATACGAACGATACCGTCGAATACTGAAACAACGGTGCCCTCATTCTGGGCTTGAGAAGTCACATCAAGGTTATCGATGCGCTTCTTAATGATTTCGCTGATCTCAGATGGATTCAGTTGCTGCATGCTCATCCCTCAACTAGGAGTTCATCGCTTCGGCTAGCTTAGCTAACTTACCACGAACAGAACCGTCGATGACTAAGTCTCCAGCACGAATAATTGCGCCGCCGACCAATAATGGGTCAACCTCGCCTGTTAAACGTACGTCGCACTGTAATTTGTTTTTCAGTGCTTGAGACAATGTTTCTTGTTGTGCGTCTGTTAGTTCAAAAGCAGAAGTTACAGTCACGTCAATGGCGTGTTCCTGTGCTGCTTTTAATTCTTCAAAGGCTTCAACAATTTGTGGTAACAAAGTTAAGCGTTTATTTTCGCTTAAAATCATCAGGAAGTTTTTTCCTGACTGATTTAACTTGTCACCGCACAAGTCGGTTAATGCCGAAGCTTGTTGCTCAGCGGTTAAAGCAGGATGTAAAAGTACTTTTTCTAACTCGTCATCGGCTGCGAACTGAGCCGCAATCGATAACATGTCAGACCATTGTACTAATGCATTCTGTTCAACGGCTTGAGCAAAAGCTGCTTTGGCATAAGGCCGCGCAAGAGTGGTTAATTCAGCCATGGCTTCCTCGCTTAAAGCTCGTTAGCCAACTGATCTAGCAATTCGTTATGAACTGACTGATCAACTGATTTCGCCAAGATTTTAGATGCACCAGCCACTGCAAGAGCAGAAACCTGTTGACGCAATCCTTCTTTAGCACGATTCACTTCTTGCTCAATTTCAGCTTGAGCTGCGGCTGCCAAACGTGCACCTTCTTCGCGCGCAGCTTCTTTAGCTTCGTCGATGATTTGGTTAGCACGTTTGTTCGCTTGCTCAATAATTTCTGCTGCTTTCACTTTGCTTTCGCGTAGCTTTTCGCCTGCTTTTTGTTGAGCAAGTTCAAGATCACGTTCAGCGCGGTTTGCTGCGTCTAAACCATCTGCGATTTTCTTCGCTCGCTCTGCCATTGCATTGGTTAGCGGAGGCCAAACAAATTTCATGCAGAAGGCAACGAAGACAGCAAAGGCGATGATCTGGCCGATCAAAGTCAAATTAATATTCACGCCTTAGTCCTCTAAATTCGTTGTATTTAGTTGTACTTAGTTGTACTAGTGACAATTAAGCAGCAACAACGAAGATAAGGTACATAGCAATACCAACACCGATCATTGGAACAGCATCAAGTAGACCAGCCATCAAGAACGTTTTAGTCTGAAGCTCTGGACCTAGTTCTGGTTGACGAGCAGTAGACTCAAGTAATTTGCCGCCTAAAAGTGCGAAGCCAATACCAGTACCAAGGGCACCAAGACCGATCATAAGCGCAGCTGCGATGTAAATCATTTCCATAGTAGTTTCCTATCTATTTTAGTTAAGGTTAAAGTTTAAATTAACAGTTAAGTTAAAGGGTAAAATCGTTCAGTTCAGCAGTATCGGCGACATAACATTATGCCGCCCATATTACTTAGTGATCTTCGTGAGCCATGCCTAAGTATACAATGGTCAACATCATAAAGATGAATGCTTGCAAAGTAATTACTAGGATATGGAATACTGCCCATGCCCACTGCAATACGCCAGCAAATAGACCTAAGGCCATTCCTGTCGAGAACATTAATGCGATAAGAATGAAGATCATCTCACCGGCATACATGTTACCGAACAAACGCAATGCCAAAGAAATTGGCTTTGCAATTAACCCTAGCACTTCTAGTGCAAAGTTAACTGGAATGAAAAGAGCCTGTACTACTGGATTTTTTACATTGAAAGGATGCAAAGTTAACTCTGCCATAAACCCACCAATGCCTTTTACTTTAATGCCATAGAAGATCATCAAAGCAAATACTGAAATAGCTAGGCCAGCTGTAATGTTTGGATCTGTAGAAGGAACGATCTTCATATACGCTTGATGCGCATCGCCGCCTGCTGCAACCCAAGATAATTCAAATAACTTAGGAATAATGTCTACTGGAATCAAATCCATTAGGTTCATCATGAATACCCAAGTAAATACAGTCAATGCAAGTGGTGCAACGATTGGATTTTTACCATGAAACGTTTCTTTCACTGTATTATCGATAAAGCCAATAATCACTTCTACAAAGTTTTGCATACCGGTTGGTACGCCAGTTGTTGCTTTTTTAGCCGCGCGGCCAAAAATAAACATCAACACAATTGCCAAGCCAATTGACCAAGCCAGAGAATCCACATTGAATGCCCAAAAGCCCATATCTACAGCTTCTTGTCCGCTATGTGCTAGCGTCCAAGTTGCTTCAGTCAATTCTTCTACCACTTTACCGTTTTCATCCAAACGCTCGTAACCTGCTGGTAACTCGCCGTATGTCAGATTGGTAAGGTGGTGCTTGATGTAACCTGTCGCATCAGTTGCCATCTTTCACTCTCAATCATAAGTTTAAAAAAATGTTAAAAAGCTCTGATCAATTCAATCGTTAGAATGAACTCATCAGAGCTTCGCAATTCTTGCCATCATCACGTGACTAAACTGCACGATAATGAATACCCCAAACAATGCCCAGGGAATCAAGGGATCTACTTGGGAAAATATCACTGCAAACATCGCAATGGTCAGCATAAATTTTCCGCTTTCACCTTGATAAAACGATTGCACGACCTGACCTACTGAACGTGCACCGCGATATCTAAACGAACGCCATATCAAATAACTATTTGGTATGGCGCTGGCTAAACCGCCTAATAATGCGGAATAACCGGCTTCAAAGCTATGTATCATGGCTAATAATGCCAAGATAAAACTTAAGCCAAACTGCATCACAATGATGCGGTAAGCAGGAGGTCTAGTTATCGATGTCACTGAAGACCTCTCTTGTGCCTACTATTTTAGGCGCATGGATTATATTGATTCGCAGCCTAATCTTCAACCTAAAGTCGAAAAATGGACTGATTTAATTGTCTAGTAGTGTCTAGTTAAGATCTATTAGTAATTCTGACTTATTTTATGTGCGCTAAAATACCATCCAGCTCATCTAAGTTACTGTAATTAATCACTAACTTGCCTTTACCTTTAGCAGAATGCTGTATGGCCACATTGGCACCTAAACGCTCGCCCAGGGTACGTTCTAGTCTTTGGATGTCAGGATTGGGACGAGTTTTTTCTTTTGTCTGATCACCAAACTTTGATTCATCTTGCTGATTGCGCACATAAGCTTCTGTTTGACGAACGGTCATATCCTTGGCAACAACATGACGCGCGGCTTCACTTTGCTTTTGATCTTGCAAGCCTAATAGAGCTTTTGCATGACCCATTTCTATATCGCCACGCTCAAGCAGGATTTTGACATCGTCATTAAGTTGCATCAAACGTAGAAGGTTAGCCACGGTTGCGCGAGACTTACCCACAGCATCGCCAACTTCTTGCTGGGTCAGCTCAAACTCATGCTGCAAACGATGAAGAGCTTGTGCTTCTTCCATCGAATTTAAATTTTCCCGTTGGATGTTTTCGATCAATGCCATCGCAATCGCTGCATCATCAGGAACATCACGAATGATGACAGGTACAGTATCAAGACCTGCCAGCTGAGTTGCACGCCAACGACGCTCACCCGCAATAATTTCATAACGCGCATCCTTCCCTGCCACGTTACTAGACAATGGACGAATAACGATAGGCTGCATTAAGCCTTGTGCTTTAATCGAAGCAGCCAGCTCTTCTAAGGCCTCTTGATGCATATCTTTACGCGGCTGATACTGACCAGGCTGAATGAACTCTACCGGTAAGTGCTTAATGCCATTTTCTGGAATAGCAGCGCTTGTTTCACTGGGCTTAATACTCACTTCCTGTACTTCTGCAGTACCGGCTGCGTCCGTTGCAGTTTTATTGTGCGCTAATGCATCACCTAATAATGCATCGAGGCCACGACCTAGGCCACGTTTCTTTGACATGCGTATTTCCAATTCGTCAGGAGCTTAAGTTTTTGATTTCTTTGTTTTTGTACGTCGGTTGATCTCACCCGCTAATGCCAAATAAGCCATAGCGCCTCGTGAGTTCTTATCATAAGCCAAAGCGGGTAAACCATAACTTGGGGCTTCTGCTAAGCGCACATTACGAGGGATTACCGTGCTATAGACTTTATCTCCAAAGTGCGTGATCAACTGTGTAGAGACGTCTGTCGTTAAGCTATTACGAGGGTCATACATGGTGCGTAGTATGCCTTCGATTTGTAATTCTTTATTGAGGTTCGACTTAATTTTCTCAATGGTCTGCATCAATGCAGACAAACCTTCCAGCGCATAATACTCGCATTGCATTGGGATAAGAACACCATCAGCCGCAACCATCGCGTTAATCGTCAGCATGCTTAATGATGGAGGGCAATCAATGATGATGTAGTCGTAGTTAGCACTTACTTCCGCTAAAGCTGAACGCAGACGAGTTTCTCGCTGTGGCAAATCCATCAATTCAACTTCTGCCGCGGTTAAGTTCGCATTCGTCGGTAAAACATCAAAGCCAGCTTGTTCAGAGGTAACGACCGCATCTGTTATAGAACACTTGCCCGTTAGAACTTCATACAATGATTGTTCTAGCTCGTGTTTATCGATACCACTTCCCATGGTCGCATTGCCTTGCGGATCAAGATCGACCATAAGCACTTTGCGCTTGGTAGCTCCGAGTGAAGCAGACAAATTTACGGCTGTTGTGGTTTTACCTACACCACCTTTTTGATTCGCAACGACTATTATTTTGCTCATTTCGCTATCCTGCGACCCAGACAATCAGGGTTTAAAAAATTATTTTGGTTTAAAGGCTAATAGATGACGCTCTGCGTCTACCCCAGGAACATTTAATTCGTGACTTTCAATTAGCTCATACTTATCAGCAACGGCAGCAAACTCTTCCGTTGGATAAATACCTTTCATCGCGAGGAATATGCCATCTTTTGCTAACAAATGCGTGCACCAATACGTCATATCGGTAATTGAAGCAAAAGCGCGGGATACGATCATATCGAAACCTTGCTCTGGTTGATAGGCTTCCACACGTTCGTTGATAATGGTGACGTTATCCAGTTTTAAAGCCAATTTTGCTTGAAAAAGGAAGCGGGTCTTTTTACCGTTACTGTCTAACAAGGTAAATTTCTTTTCTGGGTTCATGATCGCCAGCACGATACCGGGTAAGCCTGGACCCGTACCGACATCAATGATGTTATCAACGGCCTGTATATAAGAATGTACGATCAAGCTGTCTAAGAGATGCAGTGGAATCATTTGCTCAGGATCACGGATCGCTGACAAGTTATAGGCTTTGTTCCACTTGATGAATAATTCTAAGTATTGCACCAAGAGTTCAAGCTTCTGGTCGCTAATAGATACGCCCATTTGGGTCGCGCCAGTGGAAATTGCTGAAGAGTAGTTAGCCATAATGTGCCGAATCTGAATCTGTGATTTTAAAGATGGGGGAATTCTAACATAAAAGAAGAAAAGCCTAAGATAAAAGCGATTCACCCAAATAGCGACTGTTAGCAGCCACATCCTTAGCCACAACAGCATTGGCGCCAATAATGGCATTCTCGCCGATAGTCACCCCAGGCAAGATCTTAGCCCCACCACCTATCCATACGCCATCACCAATGACCACAGGTTTGGCAATACAGCCTCCTGCTCTGCGAGCTTTCGCATCGCGCGGATGATCAACGGTATAGATATGCACTCCTGGCCCTAGCATCACGTCATTACCAATAGTGATGTCGGCACTGTCTAAAAAGACGCAGTTGAAGTTGGCGTAGAAGTTTTTGCCTAAGGAGATCTGGCCCCCGTAATCACATTGGAAGCCCGGCTCAATCACCACTGTGGATAACTTATTGAATAAACGACTGATGTGTTTGAAATTGCCTTTACTCGGATGAGCATTATATTTTCCGCAGGCAAGGCGGGCTTTTTCACGCAATAGCCTCAATTCGATATCAAGGCTATTAAAAGGTTGGCCTGAGCGCATTTTATCGAGCTCAGGAATATTGTTATCCATTTTGAATACTCGTCTTATCTGATCTTATTTGGATTTGCTTCTGAATACTTACTGACTAAGCCAACTCTTAAACCAAACAAAGAAAACAGCTGGTTAATCGTCTCTAAGGTAGGGTTCGCTTGTCCAGACTCTATTCCAGCTAATGTTCGTAGAGAAATACCACTCAGCTTGGCAAAATCTTTTTGATTTAGCCCAGAAATTTCTTTACGTAAGCGTTGTAAGCCTTCTCCTAACTGAAGGTCTCCTCTTGCAACTCCTTGTTCTACTTGGGTTAATATTTCTCGTCTTGGGAGCTTTTCTTGAGAATTAGCAGATATGTTATTCATTTAAATCAAAACCCCACTTTGCTAATTTTGTGTCGAGTTTGTCTAGGTTTATTTTCGGATGTTGAGTAATTTCAGTGGTTAAACCAAATTTCTTGGCTAGACGAGGTATCTTGCGCAGCTTTTGGGCACACTGCTGTAGTCCTTGCCACAGCCATTCTGCTGTTATCTCTATTGATGAAACATCTTTGCTCATATCTGCGATTTCTTCACAAATCCCCCACCAATTAAATTCACCCCCTAGCTCGTTCTGTTTACTCCAACGACTGGTCCGAATAATTCCTTCCGGGTCTAATACCATTGGGGCTAAGTCATAAATTGGCGCTAAACTGAGTTTGCCATGTTTCTTCAGAACAGAGGTATTTCGGCCATGGTTATCAACATTACCAAGCACGACGTTTAACAAATCACGCTGCAAGTACTCAATCGCCATTTCTCGCACATCTGCCTCTTGGCCATTCTGATACCAATACTGAATTAAGCTAGTCAGATACTCTGTATGTGGAATTGTTGCACCTGCTTGAGTCACTCCCTGTAAAGAATATAAAGACTCAACACCATAACGTTCAATACAATAGCGACCTTCTAGCGACTGACCATCTATTTGTTTCTTATCTGGCTGTGAATAACGATCAAAACGCGGCAACCATAAACTGGCTTTTTCAACCTGTATGGCTTCTTCTTTAGGGAAGTATTTTAACTCGCTCACATTGATCGTATTAAAACCTAAAGCACTGACAATTTTGTAATAACAAGCTTCACCCTCGAGTACCAAGTGATCAAACTTTCCAGCATTATTACGAGGAAATTTAACCAGATAACTTTGCTTAATTTGCTCATCAGGTAAACTCGCTTCTGGATAAAATAACCCCTTATCATCTTCAGATAATAAAAACTTAGGTGCTTCTCCTCCAGCACCAGTAGCGCCACCAATCGCTGCACCTGCAATGCTGGCGTAATCGATGAAATCACTATCACGCGTTATTACATCGTTAAGTTCAAAACCTTTCACACTATCTGTTTCTAATTCAATGCCTGCTACGCGCATATTACCTATAGGCGATAGTGAGCATTCACTAAGCATTGTAAAGTCGTGTGCATATTCTAATGCGGGGGATAAGTTTTTTTTCTGCAGCCAAAATCGACGCGCTGAGCCCATTGGCATAATATCCTGCAAGAATGCTGGCCAGATATCACAGTTGTGTGGAAAAAAATCAAGGGGGAAACGTAAACTGATTAACGCATCTAGGTTGTTTATATGTTGTGCAACATAACGGGCATCATACTCTAGCTGTGCTGGACTAATTCGCCCTTCCTCTGGGCGATCAAATATTAAGGAGCAAGCATCTTGCCACTGCCCAGAACCTGTTTCCTTAGAGTATAGATAAACTTGCAGCTTTATTTCTGCAGCGGCTGCTGACGAGGTATGATTCATAACAACAACTTTAATCAATGCATTATAATGCATCAATTAAAACAACAACCTCTATAAAATGCAATAAAGTACACTAATAACTTTAACTTAACATTATCAATGCATTAAATTGCATTTTATGCTTCTTTAACTAGGTACTCTTACGCGCTAGTTTTAGCTTTTTCATGTGCACTAAAATCTGGCTAATCGCTGCAGGGGTTACGCCCTGAATTCGAGACGCTGAACCTAAAGTTTCAGGCTTCATAGTATCGAGCTTCTGAATCACTTCATTCGATAAACCACCGATGACAGTGTAATCAAAATTCTCAGGCAAAGGCGTTTCTTCGTAGCGACGCATCTGTTCGATTTCATCTTTCTGACGCGAGATGTAACCATCATACTTAGCTTGAATTTCTACTTGCTCAGCAACTCGAGGGTCCGTTACTACTTCACCTTTAAGCCCTGCTATATCGTTATAGTTCAAGCCTGGACGTTTCAATAAATCCTTTAAGCTGTATTCACGGCTTAATGGACTTTCGATCATCGCATTAACCGCATCGCCTTCCGGTGTATTCGGCTGTACCCAAGTTGTGGCTAAACGCTGGTTTTCTTTTTCGATGGATTCTTTCTTTTCACAGAAAGCGGCCCAACGCTCATCACCCACCAAACCAATATTACGGCCAATTTCGGTTAAACGTAAATCGGCGTTATCTTCACGCAAAATCAAACGGTATTCCGCACGGCTAGTGAACATACGGTAGGGTTCTTTAGTACCCATGGTGATTAAGTCGTCGACCAATACGCCGATATAGGCTTCATCACGACGTGGGCTCCATGCTTCTTTCCCAAACGCACGTAAAGCGGCATTTGCTCCGGCTAATAGACCTTGCGCACCGGCTTCTTCATAGCCTGTAGTCCCGTTAATTTGGCCAGCAAAGAACAAGTTAGGAACAAATTTGGTTTCTAAGTTGTGCTTCAAATCTTGAGGATTGAAATAATCGTATTCAATCGCATAACCCGGGCGGGTAATGTGAGCTTTTTCGAAACCAACCATACTGTGGATAAGATCTAGCTGAACATCAAACGGCAAACTGGTAGAAATACCATTTGGGTATAATTCGTGTGTACGTAAGCCTTCTGGCTCGACAAAAATCTGGTGGCTGGTTTTATCCGCGAAGCGCATCACCTTATCTTCGATCGATGGGCAATAACGTGGGCCAATACCTTCAATCACACCAGCATACATTGGCGAGCGATCTAGGTTCGCGCGAATAATATCGTGAGTACGCTCATTGGTATGAGTGATGTAGCAATTCACTTGCTCTGGGTGTTCGTTAACGTTGCCCATAAAGGACATTACCGGTAACGGTAAATCACCGGGCTGAACCTGCATCACAGAGAAATCAACAGAACGCGCATCGATTCGAGCCGGAGTACCGGTTTTTAAACGGCCAACGTTGAATGGCATTTCACGTAAACGGTGAGCTAGTGCAATGGAAGGTGGATCTCCAGCACGACCGCCTTTGTGGTTTTCCATACCAATATGAATTGTCCCACCTAAGAAAGTGCCTGTAGTTAATACAACCGTCGTCGCATGAATGCGCATATTGGTATTGGTAATAACACCGGCCGCTTTTTCGCCTTGCATGATTAAATCATCGCAAGATGCTTGGAAAATATCGAGGTTATCTTGGTTTTCTACGATGTCGCGTATAGCACCGCGGTATAACTGACGGTCAGCTTGTGCACGGGTTGCACGCACGGCTGGGCCTTTGCGCGCATTCAAAGTACGGAACTGAATACCGCCTTTATCGGTTGCACGGGCCATTGCACCATCTAAGGCATCAATTTCTTTCACTAAATGGCTTTTACCAATCCCGCCAATGGCAGGGTTGCAAGACATAACGCCAATGGTATCGGTATTGTGGGTAAGCAAGAGAGTTTTTGCCCCCATACGAGCAGACGCAAGTGCAGCCTCTGTTCCCGCATGACCACCACCAACAACAATTACATCATAACGAACCGGATAATCCACAAGTACAACCTCAAACGGGCTCAATCGAGCACAAAGCTGATTCCACGGTAGTTACAGGCATTATGCTGTAATCGTGGAATCTTAAAAATGGCGCGCATTATACCTGATTTTAAATTCAAAGGCAGTGGATAGAAATACTATTTGGTTAAATTTTGTTCAGTTATTTGATTAAATTATTCACATTCAATTTCCTTTGTGTGATCAAAGTTATCAAAAGGGCCTAATAAATCTTTTAAAGCTATATGTATCAAGGAGTTAGATAAGGTATAAATCTGTGGGTAGTTGTGGATAAAATTAATATGCCAAACTTATACAGTACTTTATTAAGTGTTAATACCGAGATATAAGATAAGTTATTACAGGTAACTCACAGTGTTATACACAGAAAGTCCTGTTTTTTAGACTTATACAGACATTTTGTGTGTAAAACTGTTTTTATTACTCCGTTGCTGCTACTTCTGTAGTTTCAGTCGTGGTTGTACTTCCCGTGGAAGTGGGTGCTGCAAATGTCATAAATAATAAGGAGTTTCCTAACTTGCTATAGAACTCAAGCTCACCATCAAGGTTAATAGCCGCATAGCCGGAAGCATTTCCATTAAACTCTTCGCATTTATCACGGCTAATATTTAATACCATTAACGAGTTGGTATTATCTAGCAAACTGATTCGCCCATTAGAGACACAGCCACTGTCTGAGGTATCCAGAATGATAAAACCCCCTTCTCTATCAATTCGTAATTGATATTTAGCGGTCGTCCACATACCGACTAAGCTCGATAAAGAAGAATTACTGCTATAGCTCTTATCATTAATCACATTGAATTCACCAAATGGAGCGTCATTGGTATCAAAAGATGCCGCTATCTCTAACTCTGCAAAATTAAATAATCGCCCGTCTATGGTGTAACTAATCGCACCTCCGTCTGAAGCATATTCCTCATTAACGGTATCTAAGTAACTTAAAGTATAACCGAGCAGGGTAAATTGAAATGAAGATTCTGCCGTTGAATCAACGGTACCAAAGAATGCTTTATCAGCATCTATACCAAAGACATCGCCATTATAGATAAGCAATTTTAGGGTTTCGGTTTGATTAAAACCGCCAATCCAAAAGCCATTTAAACCTAAAGAGGCGTCATCAACTTCGATACCGCTGCTATTAATTGGATTGCTATCTTCTTCTTTTTCTTCTTCTGGTAGACAGGCTGATAGCAAGAATAAAGTCGTCAGAATACCTAAGTATTGAGACACTTTTTTTAACAACATAAGGGGTGTAGATAAAACAGAATGCACGGCCGACCTCACAAATTACATCACGATGATATAACTATAGATGTCGGCTGATTTTTTGCAGGCTTTAGTGAAACACTTTAAATAGACAAAACACTACTTACCAATACAGAAGCTACCAAAGATATTACCTAACAAGTCATCGGCGGTGAATTCACCGGTGATCTCGCCTAGAGCTTGCTGAGCCATACGAAGGTCTTCAGCCAGTAGTTCACCGGCCATAGCACCTAATAATTGGTCTTCTCCCGCCTGAATAGCATCTTGAGCTTTTTCTAGCGCTTCAATATGACGACGACGCGCTAAGAAACCTCCTTCGTTGGTCGAATTGAATCCCATCACTTCTTTTAGGTGTTCGCGCAGCTCAACAATCCCTAGGTTTTGCTTGGCAGAAATAGATAACGTTGGAAAATCCGCTTCTTCATGCAGGCCTAATTTTGCGGAAACATGATCATTGGCTAATAAATCGGCTTTATTGCGAATAACAGTAATGCGACCGCTTTCGATCAGCTTTTCCGTTTCTTCTTTCAAGCCTTGCTCATCATAAAGTGCGTGTAATAACGCTTTTGGATCGGTTTTTTGACCATCGGTTTCTAACGAACTGTCGATCATTAATAAAATGCGATCGGCCTGTGAAATTTCGGCCCAAGCACGCTGAATACCAATACGTTCAACTTCATCAAGGGCATCACGTAAACCTGCGGTGTCTATAATGTGCAGTGGCATACCATCGATGTGGATATGCTCTTTAAGAACATCACGAGTAGTACCCGCAATATCGGTCACAATGGCTTTATCTTGGCCGGCTAACGCATTAAGAAGTGAGGACTTACCCGCGTTAGGACGCCCAGCAATCACCACATTCATGCCTTCGCGTAAGATCGCGCCTTGATTGGCTTCGGCTAATACGCCAGCCACTGCGCTTTTAACCTCTTGCAGCATGGCGGCTACTTTGCCATCACTTAAAAAATCAATTTCTTCTTCTGGAAAGTCGATCGACGCTTCAACAAAAGTACGCAAGTGGATAAGTTGGTCGACTAAGCCATGAATTTTATCGGAGAAAACTCCCTGTAAAGAACGTAATGCACAACGTGCCGCTTGCGCTGACGATGAATCGATTAAATCGGCAATCGCTTCTGCTTGAGCCAGATCAAGCTTGTCGTTTAAGAACGCTCGCTCAGAAAACTCCCCAGGTCGTGCAATACGAGCGCCCAGTTCTACACAGCGCTGTAAGATGAAATCAAGAACAACCGGCCCACCATGTCCTTGCAACTCTAAAACGTCTTCACCGGTGAACGAATGAGGGTTAGGGAAGAATATACCCAAGCCTTGATCCAGTTCATTACCTTCTGCATCCTTGAAAGCCCCATAGTGCGCGTAACGAGGTTTAGGCAACAGTCCAAGCACCGCATGAGCGATCTCTTGTGCCTTAGCGCCAGATACACGAACAATCCCTACCCCGCCTCGGCCAGGAGCAGTAGCAACAGCGGCGATAGTATCTTGGTGAACGGATTCGGATACAGACATGAGTATTCCTAGGATGAAAAAAGTGTAAGAGCCATTTTTGGGTAATTGTGGAGCAAATATCTAAAACATGGATGTTTTAGCTAAGGCTACAGGGAGCGCTAGCGCTATGAATACCTACAATAGCTGGTATTTACGCCGTTTTGCGGAATAAATACCCAATCATGGGTCGTTTAAATTCAAATGCTTATATTGAACTGATTATAATTAATTGTATTTTATCCACAAAAAAGGCCGCTGTCTTTCAACAGCGGCCTTTTAATCGAACACTCTAACTAAAACTATCGTTTAAATATCGTCTTAGCTATCTGCGTTCTCAATTTGCTTAGTGATTACATATTGCTGAGTAATCGATAACAAGTTGTTCACAACCCAATAAAGTACAAGACCTGATGGGAAGAACAAGAAGAATACCGTGAAAATAACAGGCATCAACTTCATAACACGTGCTTGAACTGGATCTGGAGGAGTCGGGTTCAACTGCATCTGAACAAACATACTCGCGCCCATCAATAATGGTAATACGAAGTAAGGATCGATAGCCGACAAGTCGTTAATCCATAAGAAAAACGGCGCTTGGCGTAATTCAACACTTTCAGCAAGTACCCAATACAAGGCAATAAATACCGGCATCTGTACAAGAATCGGTAAACAACCGCCAAGAGGATTAATCTTCTCTTTCTTATACAAGGCCATCATTTCTTGACCGAGTTTTTCTTTATTATCGCCATGCTGCTCACGAATTGCCGCAAGCTTAGGAGCAACTTTACGCATGTTCGCCATTGAACGATAGCTGGTTGCAGACAGTTTGAAGAAGGCTAGCTTAATCAATACCGTTAACAGGATAATTGCTACACCCCAGTTACCCACACCACCACCTAGGTCGATTTCCATCATACCTAAGAAATTAATATAGCCAGATTCGATGAAGTTCATCACGGCAAATAATGGCTGAGCAATCCACCATAACCAACCGTAATCTACAGTTAAGTCTAGGTTTTCAGCAACATCGGCTAAAACATACTGTGACTTAGGGCCAACATATAGCTGAGCGCCAACAGTACCGATTTCGCCAGCAGCAACCTGTAGAGGTGTTTTGCCATCATGAAAACCAACAATGTATTCGCCCTGCTTATTAGGCTTAGCGTATACAGAATGTGATGTTTCAGGGTTAGCAACCCAAGCAGATACGAAATAATGTTGCAGCATCGCAACCCAACCGCCATCAACCGTTTCGGCTAAACGCTTATCATCTATATCATCAAAACTAACTTTTTCATATTTAGATAAGTTCGTCGTGATAGCAGGTCCTAAATACGCCTGCATACCCATTGAGCTGCCTTGCTGAGGATCTTCAGAGCGGTCACGCTTCAACTGAGCAAAGAACACACCGCGCCATTGGCTATCAGAACCGTTAGCAACTTGGTATTTAACATCAATTAAGTAGTTATTACGCTGGAAAGTGAATACCTTCTTCACTTCTACATTATCTAACTGAGTGCTCAATTCAACGGTAAGCGTATCGGCGGTTTCATCTAGCTGATAGCTAACCTGAGACGCTGAATATACTTGAGTTTTTTCCCACTGCTTACCTTTAGCATCCAACAAACCACTTTGTGCAACGTAAACACGACGGGCATTGTTTTCCATTAATACAAATGGAATGCTTTTATCTGAAATATCAGCAGGGTAAGCCGGTAAAGACACTTCAACGATTTCGCCACCAAGTGGATTAATCGTTACGTTTAATACGTCGGTCTTAACCTGAATTAACTGTGTGCTTGCTGCAGCCTGGACTTCTGGCTCCAATGCAGCAGGAACAACATAAGGAATGTCGCTATTATTGTCACTACCTTGTCCAGCAGCAAGAATATCGCCCGCAGCAGGTGAATCACCTACTTCAATTGCAGAATTTTGTGCAATAGGAGCATTAGCAACCGCGGCTTGACCGTAATCGTCATTCCACGCAAGAATTAAAAAATAAGTTGAAATAGCCAGGCCAAATATTATGGCAAAACGGCGGATATCCATGATTAGGGGTTCCGTCTACAGCATGAGTGGGAAGGGTTAAGTTCAGGTACAGGGTCTACACCATGACTTGCCCAAGGATGGCAACGCAAAATGCGTTTCATGGCCAGTTTTCCACCTGTCCAAGCACCATATCGTACAATAGCTTCGTGCGCGTACGCAGAGCATGTAGGATAATAACGGCATCGGCTGGGAAATAAAGGACTGATTGCGTAACGATAGACATTAACTAGTAATAAAAATGACTTAGCAACAAAAGACGGTGCTTTTGTACTAGCGTTTTTTACTTTTGTTGGATCGTTTACCATTAGATTGCCTCAGCTTGAACCAGAGACTATCAATCATTTCACGTATTTCGCCGTTCTCGAGATCGGAGATCCCAGGACGTGCCAAAATAACAAAATCATTGTTAGCCATCTGATGCTGATTCAGGCGGAAAGACTCGCGAATAATACGTTTTACACGATTTCTCTGGACAGCATGTTTAACATGCTTCTTAGCTATGACAAAGCCTAAGCGAGAATCGCCGCTTTTACTCGGAGTAGCCAGAACCAACAAATATCGATTACTGGCCTTAAACTCAGTGTTATTAAATACTTGGGAGAAGTCCCCAGGGCTCAATAAGCGAACGGATCTAGGGAACTCAAAAGTATTCATACACAGACTAAAGCGTTATTAAGCTGATAAGGTCTTACGGCCTTTAGCACGACGTGCAGAAATAATCTGACGGCCGCTTTTTGTAGCCATACGAGCACGGAAACCGTGGTTGCGCTTACGCTTCAATACGCTTGGTTGAAAAGTACGTTTCATAGCAATTACTCACTCAATCGACACAAAGTGAAGATTTAGGGTTTAAAATTTAGGGCCGAGATTGTATTGAATTAAAGTCTCGGACGCAATGGGAAATCTGTATTTATTTTAATCATTCGTTTCAAAGATGAATTTAAATTTAAACCATCTTTGAAAGATTAATATATTAAAGGTTATGTTTTATGTATGTATATAAAGATTTTATTTATTCTTACTACTAATATTACGCAAGCTTAATTCTGTGCATAACCTAACAAAACCTATATAAATCAATTACTTGCAGCGATGATAAACCATGTTTTATATGCGTTTAACCTGAGTACTAGGGGTCTAACAACCCGTGTATAACTCGTGACTTTTACACAGGGTCAATTTTCACTCAGCAATTATTCACATTTGATATTCAGCTTTAAGTTGGTTATCCACATAACTATTGAACCTTTTAATGGGCGTTTGCGAGGTTATTTGTGGATAACTTTAGTTTATTTAGGGTAGAATGACCGGCTATTTACATCGATTTATTTTATTAAGGGATGCTGTTAGGTGGCTGAGGCGCTCTGGAAACGCTGTTTAGATTATTTGCAGGATGAACTTCCTTCACAGCAATACAATACTTGGATCCGTCCATTACAAGTCGATACTGAAGGTGACGCTATATTATTGCGTGCACCAAACCGATTTGTTAAAGACTGGGTGAAAGACAAATACCTACATCGAATTCATGAAATTATTTGTGAAATCAACGATGGCCGCTTAATTGAGGTAGAGGTAACCATAGGGGGAGCAAAGGCTAAGCCTGCGCCTACTCCAATGCCTAAACTGCCGCCTAAAAAACCTGCTCCTTTAAAAACATCTTCTACTAACAGAAAGCCGTCTTTTGTTATGGATGCCGTAGAAGTAGATGACGTTGATGACAATGCGCCTATGCAAGGCTCGCTTGATATTGAGCAAGCTACCTTGCCTGTTACCAACACTGATAGAAAGAATAATAACCAGACTGCTGCAAACTCTTCGTTTCCTGGCTTTGGTTCTTCTAGCGCTAAACCAACAGGCCGTCGTGAAGTTCAAGTTGAAGGTGGGCTTCAGCATCAAAGCTTCCTTAATAAAACATTCACCTTTGATACCTTTGTAGAAGGCAAGTCTAACCAACTTGCTCATGCAGCTGCTCAACAGGTTGCAGAGAACGCAGGTGGTTCTTACAACCCACTATTTATATACGGTGGAGTTGGTCTTGGTAAAACTCACTTAATGCATGCTGTGGGTAATCACTTGCAGCAGAAAGATAGCAACGCACAGGTCTTGTACGTTCACTCAGAGCGTTTTGTACAAGATATGGTGAAAGCGTTACAGTTGAATGCGATTAATGAATTTAAGCGATTTTATCGAAGCCTAGATGCACTATTAATTGATGATATTCAGTTTTTTGCTGGAAAAGAACGTTCTCAGGAAGAGTTCTTTCATACCTTTAATGCTTTATTAGAAGGTGGCCAGCAAATGATTCTTACGTGTGATCGTTATCCACGTGAAATCAATGGTTTAGAAGAACGCTTAAAGAGTCGATTTGGTTGGGGGTTAACCGTTGCGGTAGAACCACCTGAGTTGGAAACACGTGTTGCGATTCTATTAAAGAAAGCAGATCAAGCTAATGTACACTTGCCTGACGATGCTGCTTTTTTCATTGCCCAAAAAATACGCTCTAACGTGCGTGAATTAGAAGGTGCGCTTAAGCGAGTGATTGCTAACTCGCATTTTACCGGTAGTGAGATTACTCTACCCTTTATTAAAGAATCTTTGAAAGATTTACTGGCCTTGCAAGACAGACAGGTTAGTATTGATAATATTCAGAGAACTGTTGCAGAATACTATAAACTGAAGCTTTCAGACCTGTTATCTAAACGTCGAACTCGCTCAATCGCTCGACCAAGACAAGTCGCCATGGCATTAAGTAAAGAATTAACCAACCACAGCCTTCCCGAAATTGGTGAAGCCTTTGGTGGACGTGATCATACGACCGTTCTACACGGCTGTCGTAAGATAAAAGAATTACAAGAAACAATGGCGGACATTAGGGAAGACTATAAAAACCTAATGCGCTCACTAACAACCTAGATGGGTAAAGTGGAGAAACATGAAGTTCGTAATTTCTAGGGAAGCACTACTGCGCCCATTACAACTTGTTGCTGGTGTTGTTGAAAAACGCCAAACATTACCAGTACTATCTAATATTTTATTAGATGTAAAAGGTCAGCAACTATCACTAACTGGTACCGACCTTGAAGTTGAGCTAGTTGGCCGAGTAACTTTAGAAGAAGTTACTCTTGAAGGTGAAATCACTGTTCCAGGTAAAAAGTTAATGGACATCGTTCGTTCATTACCTGATGGTTCAATGATTGAGTTTGAACAAGACGAACAGCGAATTAATATTCGTTCAGGTCGTTCTCGTTTCACTTTGTCTAGCCTACCTGCAACTGAATTTCCTAACATTGAAGAGATTGCGGGCGAGCAACCTTTTACTGTTGAACAAGCTAAGCTACGTCGCGTTATTGATCGTGTTGCTTTTGCTATGGCTCAGCAAGATGTTCGTTATTATTTAAACGGTATGTTGTTAGAAGTGAATGCTTCTTCTCTACGTTCTGTTGCCACTGATGGCCATCGTTTAGCGACCTGTATTGTGGAAGCGAGCGGCCCTGAGACGCAGCTACAGCTGATTGTTCCACGTAAAGGTATCCTTGAACTAAGTAAGCTACTTACTGAGCCTGAAGACAGTGTTACCCTACTGCTAAGCCCTAATCATATCCGTGCCGAAACGGGTGATTTTACGTTCACCTCTAAGTTGGTTGACGGTAAATTCCCTGATTATGGTCGTGTAATTCCAAAGAACGGTAATAAGGTTATTTTGGCCGATCGTCAGGAATTACGCCAAGTATTTGCTCGCACAGCGATTCTTTCGAATGAAAAGTATCGTGGTGTTCGAGTTGTACTTAACTCAGGTAACCTGCAAGTATTTGCTAATAACCCTGAGCAAGAAGAAGCTGAAGAATCGATTGCTGTTGATTATGAAGGCGAAAGCTTAGAAGTGGGCTTTAACGTAAGTTACTTGCAAGACGTTCTAGGTGTAATCGGAACAGACCAAGCTAAGATTACTTTATCTGATGCCAACAGCAGTGCATTACTTGAAGAGTCAGATAATAGCGATGCTTTGTATGTCGTTATGCCAATGCGCTTGTAGCGTTTGATTAGCCCTATTTTTAAACGGGCTTTTTTATGCCAATAAAGCGCTTACAAATTAGCGGAGTGCGAAACCTGCATCCGCTTTCCTTAACCCCCGCTCTGGGGGTTAATTTTATCTACGGTGAAAATGGTAGTGGTAAAAGCAGTTTGCTTGAAGCCCTCTATATACTCGCCAATGGAAAATCATTCCGACATCATCTATTAAAGCCCGTCATTCAGCATGATATGGATGAATGCGTGTTATTTACTGAAATACAAGATAGTCGACTAGGCAATGCTCGCTTAGGAGTACAACGCAGTCGCAATGGCGATAAAGCCATTCGCCTAAATGGAGAAGCGCTGCACTCTCAAGCAGAAGCAACCAGCTGGCTGCCTGTTCAAATAATAGAACCTAATACCTTTAAACTATTATCCGGTTCTCCTCAGGAACGACGACAGTTTATCGATTGGGGTGTGTTCCACGTGGAACACTCTTTCTTAGAGCAGTGGCGAGAATTTAAAAAACTCCTGCAACAACGCAATGCCGTTCTAAAGAAACAACAGCCCGATTGGCTTAATGTTTGGGATAAAGGGTTTGTTAAAGCGGCGAATGCTGTAAACGAGGCAAGGAAAGCGTATATAGAGCGATTACTGCCTGTTTTTCAGGATACTTTAAGTCGATTAGATGCTAATCTAGACGTGCAATTATCCTTCTATCCGGGTTGGGAAAGAACATCGGATTTAATCGATATTTTGCATAAACAACGAGAACGAGACTTGCAGATTGGGCATACTCAATCTGGTCCTCAGCGCGCAGAACTACGCATTAAGGTAGATAATAGAAATGCCGCTGATGTTCTATCCCGAGGGCAGCAAAAAGCTGTTGTGGCAGCTTTAAAGCTTTCTCAAGGGGTATTGTTTCAACAAGAGACTGAGCGTAGCACTATTTATCTAGTGGATGACCTTGCGTCGGAGTTAGATGAAAAACATCGTTTTGCTTTATGTCAGTTGCTAGAAGATTTAAAATGTCAGGTGTTTATAACCAGTATTGAACACAACAGTATTAGTGATCAATGGAAGCCTGAAGGATGTAAAATGTTCCACGTGGAACATGGTCAGGTCAGTGATAAAACACCGACAGGCTAATGAGTTTGAAGACTAGTATGAATACTGGGTTTGAAATTAGATAAAAGCATAAAAAATCTATTTTTCAGAATAAATAGTGAACATTCAATAAACTGATTTATTGAATGTTTATTAGCTAAAAACTGGAGCTATATAATTTAATAGGTTTCTTAAATAATTCATTACTGGGTATTTATTCCGCAAAACGGCATAAATACTTCCCTGTAGCCTTATCTAAAACATTCATGTTTTAGATATTTGCTTCACAAGCACCCAGCAATGAACCTCACGTTTGAGATTATTGACGATTAAATTTTTGTAACAGTTAACGAATTCGAAATTTTACGCGATCCAATGCGACGGCATTGAGTGCGGGTTTATCTCATTAGGGGACATAATATGAGTGAAGAACAAGCTTACGATTCATCGAGTATTAAGGTTTTAAAAGGCCTTGATGCGGTTCGTAAACGCCCAGGAATGTACATTGGCGATACTGATGATGGTACTGGCTTACACCACATGGTATTCGAAGTGGTCGATAACTCAATCGATGAAGCCTTAGCGGGCCACTGCGATACTATTGAGGTAGTGATTCACCTAGATAACTCAATCTCGGTATCTGATAACGGTCGTGGTATTCCTACAGAACTGCACGAAGAAGAAGGTGTATCCGCTGCTGAAGTTATCATGACGGTACTTCATGCCGGTGGTAAATTCGATGATAACTCTTATAAAGTATCAGGCGGACTTCACGGTGTAGGTATCTCAGTAGTAAACGCCCTATCGGAAAAAGTAAAATTAACCATCCGCCGTGAAGGTAAAATCTACGAGCAAGAATATACACATGGTGTTCCAGACTATCCTCTTAAAGAAGTCGGTGTGTCTGAAACCACAGGTACAATGGTAACGTTCAAGCCAAGTAGCGATACTTTTACCCAAACAACGTATCACTACGACCAACTAGCTAAACGTTTGCGTGAATTGTCTTTCTTGAACTCCGGTGTCCGCATTCACTTAAAGGATGATCGCAGCGACCGTGAAGATATCTTTGCATTTGAAGGTGGTCTAGCGTCATTTGTTGATTATCTGAATACCAATAAGACAACCGTTAACGATATATTCCACTTCAACATCATGCACGAAGCAACGGGTGTTGGTGTAGAAGTTGCGATGCAGTGGAACGATACGTATCAAGAAAACGTATTCTGCTATACCAATAACATTCCTCAGCGCGATGGTGGAACCCATATGGCGGGTTTCCGAGGTGCGTTAACCCGTACCTTGAACAACTACATCGAATCTGAAGGGTTAGGTAAAAAAGAAAAAGTTAACGCCACTGGTGATGATGCTCGTGAAGGTCTAACTGCGATTGTATCGGTTAAAGTACCGGATCCTAAATTCAGCTCGCAGACCAAAGATAAACTTGTTTCAAGCGAAGTTAAAACCGCTGTTGAACAAGAGATGGCCGCTAAGTTCTCTGAGTACTTATTAGAGCAACCACAGCAAGCTAAAAACCTTGTTGGTAAGATGCTAGACGCAGCCCGTGCCCGTGAAGCAGCGCGTAAGGCCCGCGACATGACGCGGCGTAAAGGCGCATTAGATATCGCAGGCTTGCCAGGTAAGCTGGCCGATTGCCAAGAAAAAGACCCTGCCCTATCTGAAATATACTTAGTGGAAGGGGACTCGGCTGGCGGCAGCGCCAAACAAGGCCGAGATCGCCGTACACAGGCTATTTTGCCACTTAAAGGTAAGATCCTTAACGTTGAGAAAGCACGCTTCGACAAGATGCTTTCTTCAGCAGAAGTAGGCACCCTAATTAAAGCATTGGGTTGCGGTATTGGTCGTGAAGAGTTTGATATTAACAAACTGCGTTATCATTCAATCATTATCATGACGGATGCCGACGTCGATGGTGCGCACATTCGTACGCTGCTATTGACCTTCTTCTTCCGTCAAATGCCAGAAATGATTGAGCGTGGCCACATTTACATCGCTCAGCCACCTTTGTATAAAATCAAACGTGGTAAGCAAGAGCAGTATCTAAAAGATGAAGAAGCATTATCTGATTATCTAACGCACATCGCATTAGAGAAATCAGCTTTGCACCCTAATCCAGATGCCCCTGCAATCAGCGATCATGCTTTTGAAATGCTAGTGACTAAATATCACGAGACACAAGACGTTATCGACCGTTCATCAAACATCTACCCTTCTCTACTATTAGAGGCGATGTTAGAGCTTCCTCGTATTACAGAGGCAGAACTAAAAGATGAAATATTTGCACAAGACTGGGCAGAAAAGTTTCAGGCATTACTGCCTGAAACAGGCCGTACAGGTAGCCACTATAAAGTTGACGTTGAAAAAGATAGCGAACGTAATACGGCTAACTTCAATGTAGAAGTGATGGAGCATGGTATTCCGCATACTTTCTGCTTCAATCATGAATTCTTTATGGGAACCGGCTACAAGAAAATCGCAGATATGGGCGCAGAGTTGCAAGCCGTTCTTGAAGAAGGCGCATACCTACAACGTGGCGAACGCGTACTACCAATAGAGAACTTTAAGCAGACACTTGCCTGGTTACTCAACGAAGCGCGTAAAGGTCATTACATCCAGCGCTATAAAGGGCTAGGAGAGATGAACCCTGATCAGCTTTGGGATACAACCATGGACCCTGAAAGCCGTCGTATGCTACAAGTAACCATCGACGATGCGGTTGCCGCGGATCAAATTTTCACTACTCTAATGGGTGATGAAGTTGAACCTCGTCGTAAGTTCATTGAAAGTAATGCATTACGAGTAGCTAACTTAGATTTCTAGAATCATTAGATTTTTAAGATTGAAAGTTCACAAGTAAAAAGAAAACCCGAGTTGTGAAAGCAGCTCGGGTTTTTTTATAGCTAAAATAAAGACAGGTTAATGCATCACAAATATGCGTTTCAGTTAAGCTATCCTGCTAGAAGGTCTACATTTAAAGATAGCTATGCTATCTTGCGCGCACTTAACCAGGCGGTCAGTTTTTGGTCGTTTATCAAAACTTAAGAAGGTGTTTTATGAATGCAGTATTAGTCGCTGTAACGTTAATGTTAGTGCTCAGTGTGGCACGACTTCACGTAATGCTCTCAATGATAGTCGCTGCATTTGTGGGCGGTTGGGTGGCCGGTATGGATGTGGATACAACACTAAAAGCCTTTAATGCAGGCATTGGTGGCGGTGCAGGCATCGCATTAAGCTATGCACTACTGGGTGGTTTTGCCGTTGCAATTTCCCTTTCAGGTCTTCCTCATTTATTAGCCAAAAAGATTTTAATCCGAATAGGAGGTGAACAGCGTCAGCGACACAGTGATACCTTCTGGTTGCGAAATATCTTGTTATTCGGCTTGATGCTAATAGCCGTTAGCTCGCAAAATATTATACCGATCCATATCGCATTTATCCCTATTCTAGTGCCCCCGCTATTGTTAGTAATGACTCGCTTACAGTTAGACCGACGTCTAGTCGCATGTGTTCTAACGTTTGGACTGGTGACGCCTTATATGTTTCTGCCAATAGGCTTCGGCAACATTTATTTAAATGACATACTTTTATCAAATGTGGGTAGTGCTGGGTTAGAAACAGAAGGTATTTCGGTCATGTCTGCTATGGCCATTCCTGCGCTAGGAATGTTGGCTGGGCTGCTGATTGCAGGTCTTGTTAGCTATCGTAAGCCGCGTAATTATTCGGCCGGTGATGATAAAGCACTGGCGGCAAACACAGAAAGCATCGATCAAGAATTCAGTGCTAAATCACTATGGGTTGCAGGGGCAGCCATCGTCTTAGCGTTTGTAACTCAGTTGTATTTGGGCTCGATGGTTCTAGGTGCAATGGCAGGGTTTTTATTATTTTCAGCAACCGGTGTAATTCGCTGGCACGAGTCCGATGGAGTATTGGTCGATGGTATGAAAATGATGGCATCGATTGGTTTCATTATGATTGCCGCCTCAGGTTTTGCCGAAGTCATTAAAACCACAGGTCATATCGAAAGCTTAGTCAACGGCGCATCAGATTGGCTAGGGGATAACAAAGCCTTAGCAGCGTTTTTATTATTGATAGTTGGGTTAGTATTAACCATGGGGATTGGTTCATCATTCTCAACCATCCCTATTATTGCAGCGATCTATGTACCGCTGTGTATTCAATTAGGGTTCAGCCCATTAGCCATTGTTGCATTAGTCGGCACAGCTGGCGCACTCGGTGATGCAGGCTCCCCTGCTTCAGATTCTACATTAGGGCCAACCGCTGGGTTAAACGCAGATGGTCAACACAACCATATGAGCGATACGGTTATACCTACGTTTATCCACTTCAACTTACCGTTGTTAGTTGCGGGTTGGGTTGCGGCGATGGTGCTGTAAATAATAAAAACTATATTGGTTAAGTCATAAAATAAATAAATAACAAAAAAAACAATACAATAATATTAGACAATAAAAAGACTAAAAATGTGAACTAGGGAGTTATTTAAAAATAAAACCTAGTACTTAATTAGTATTTTTAACCATCAGACTACTTAAAACCCATTGCGTCTGGCAGAATAAATGTTCTAGTAAAACAAGGAACGTTTTTCTGCCACTTGTGGCCCCTTCCTTGTTTTCTTTCTGATCAATTGTCTAGCGAAATTTCTTTGCTAGACGTATGACGTATCTGCTATCTAGGAAAGGAACAGATGGAAAACACATTCTATAAAAAAGCTAAATTAGCTACCGCTATTGCATTGGTATCAAGTACAACTCTTTTGACGGGTTGTTTAGTTGATGGCAATAAAGCCAACTCAGTGACTACTTCGACAACAACTGCTGCCATTGGTAGTAATGGTGTAGCCACAACAGCTCCAAAAGGATCTGTTCAAGGTATCGTTCAAGATACTAACGGTAATCCTATTGCAGGCGCGACTGTTCATATTGGTAACCGAACAACTACAACTAGCTCTGGTGGTACTTACCAGTTAGATAATGTTGCAGTTTCAGGTATTGAAATTGCTAACGATGATGATTACTTCGGTGGTTCAATCCGTATCGTTATTCTTCCACCTGCTGGTTACTTAGGCGCTGTTGTTGATGTAGACTCATCAGCTCTTATTGACCATGGTCGTAGCGATCAAGGTACAACTGAAGAAACGGGTACTGCGAATACAAACCGTTTTGTTGATGGCTTCACTGCAGTAGCGGGTGACGCAGTACTTCCAGCAATTGGTGACAATGGCTCAACTATTACAGGTGTTCTTCGTGACAATGTAACGAATGAAGCGATTGCTAACCAAACGTTAAACCTAGAGCTTAAAGATGTTAACGGTGGCAACCACACAGCTGGTTCAAACGCGATATCTTATACGACGCTTTCATACCAAGTTACTACAGATGCTACAGGTAACTTTACAATTACTGGCGCACCAAACGATTCAGATCTAACGTTTGTTGTTGGTGGTTACACAGTAAACTCTGTTGAGGCAAACGTGTATAACGTTACTGGCGTATCTACTGATGATGAAGGTGAAACTATTCATGTTGGTAACGTTTTTGTAACAGAAATTCCAAATGAAGATAATGCAAGTCCATTTATTATTGCAATCGAAGAAGCAGCTACAAACGGTGCTCGTGCAAAACTAAATGATGATGTGACTAATGTATTAACGGTTCACTTCTCTGAAACTATTCAGACTTCAATGATTGATAGCAACTCTGTAGTTGTTCGTGATATCACAAGCGGTCAATATTTGACAGTTACTGCAGCACCTGCAGCTGACGGTCGCTCAATGACTTTGACGAACAGCGTTGATTTTGTTGCAGGCAATGAAATTGATATCTATCTTTTAAAAGTTGATTTCCGTGACGTTGCTAACAATCTTCTTGATGAAGATAATAACGTAGCATCGAATGACATTTCATACGATTATGATAACGTTAACGGCAATGCAGACTTCGTAAAATTGCAAGTTGAAGTATTCCGTAACTTACTTCAAGACGCATCTGTTGTTACTGGTTTAGCTCAGCTGACTGCCGATGATAGCCCAGAGCGTCTAGCAGGCGATGCTGAAGGTTTCTCTAACGCTTTCGCTGATGTTGATATGCAGCAAGCGGTTAATGGTACACAACAACTGAACTCTGCTGATAATGATTCAGGTGCAACAAATGACTCTCAAGAGCGTCTAAGCGATCTTGTTCTTGCATTGCAGGTTGCTGGTGTTATTGGTGATAGTGGTGCAATTGAATTGAACCCAGACGGTACTCCAGTAACTTCTAACCTAGGTTTGAATACTGGCGTTGAAACTGATATTGCTCGTATTAAATTTACTCCAAGTAATGCTTCTGCATATCGCTATTGGATTATGCGCAACGGTGTAGTTGTTAATACGAACCCAGTAATTGATGTGACTAGCACCCCAGATGCTCAAAATGTATCGACTACTAGTAACTTCAATACTGCTGCAGTTTCATCAGGTTATGGCCTTATTGAGCCTAAAACAGGTAGTAGCTTTGCCGACTTTACATCTAGTGATGTAGCGTTCTTGTTAGACGGTGTTCAGCCAGGCGATATCTTCTACATTCAATCTATGGATGAGTTTGGTAACGAAGGTTCTACTGCACAGGTTACATTAGCGGATAACGTTCCAGTAACTACTGGCTTGCAAGATGCGTATGGTGAATTGGACCTACGTTCTAGCACTACAGTATTTGGCCAGCAGTATGGTAATGGTGCTGAATTAGCTAACCCTGATTTCCAAGTATTAGTTGGCGTTCCATTATTGAACGTGAACTCAGGTATGCTTGCTGATCAAAACAATCTTGTAGATGCTGCTCCAGACTTGAGCAATCTATATGATCAAAACTTTGCAGATGCTGCAAACAATAACCAAGCATATATTGCTGCTGCTAACTTAATCTATGATAAAACAGCTTATGCTGCTTGGTCTGCCGATATGAGCCGCACAATTGCCGTTTCTTTCACTGAAGATTTGGCTTGGACAGTGCCTTCAGCATCTGATGCAACTAAACCTGCAGCCGCTGCTAACGCACCAACATTCTCTACTGGTACAGCAAACCTAACAGACTGGACCATCATGAATGATGTTACTGTTGCTAGTGATAATGATGTTGTTAACGCTGACCTAATTGCTGTTGATGTAGATAATATCTTCGCATTAGCAAATACCGATGGCCAAGCAGCAAAAGTTATCGATTTCACTAATAAAATTGAAGATAGTGTAGGTAATGTTGCAGTTACAGCAACCAATGCAAAAGTTGTTGTTAACGATGCAATGCCTCCAATGGTTACTGAAGCTGTTTATAACGGTTCTAACTTAACAGTTACCTTTAACGAAGCTGTTCGAGTTAATCCAAATGCGGGTAATACTGTCGTTACATTAGGTGGTATTGCTATCGATATGGATGTTGATAGTCGCGCGGCTCATAACGCTAAAACGACCAATAAAAATATCCTTGTAATCCCATTCACTACCGATATGGTTGATGATCTATTACCGTTAAGCCGTACTGCTATTTTCGCCTTGGGTGAATATGATGAAACCGGTTTAGCTTCTGCAGCTGCAGATGCGGGTGATCACTCAACTCTAGACTTCAGTAATGTGCAAGATGCCTTTGGTAATAGTTGGGCAGAAGATGATACTAACATGACTACTCCTACGTTTGCTGCGTATGATAACTTAGGTCAAATCGTTGGTACTGCGTCTCCTAATGCACTTCCTGGTTCAGGTTCTGCTGCTAATATCACCTACTCTTTCACTCATGCTATTGATATCGATGCAATGCTAGGTGAAGTGTTTGGTACTATTACTCAAAACACTACAATTTCTGGTACTCAGATTGCTTCAATCATGACATTTGTTGATGCTGATGCCGGTGGTGCAGTGATTGATACTGTTAATACCTCTGGTTCTATTAGTGCCAATGGTAAAGTATTGACTCTAAGCCTGCAGTTCTCTTCTCCTTTACAAACTGGCGATACATTAGACTTTACAGCTAATGTACCAAGCTTGTGGGATTCAGTTGACACAGTAGATGTTTCTGCTATTACAGCACCTTAATAGCTAATAACATTAGTTAATTAATACGGCGGGCTTCGGCCCGCCTTTTTATCAAACATTTACAGAATTATTCTTAATAATTATTTTGTATTTATTAAAAATAATTTTGAAAATTTTCTTATCAGGATAAGGATAGCATGAAGAAAATTACCGCCTTTAGTATTCTAATACTTTCACTTTTTTCCCAATTGGCATTTTCCGATGCTTATTATGTTCGTTCTCAATCTAGCTCACCTTGGGGGCAATCCAACTATGAAGAAGATATGGATGCCGTTTTTGGAGTAGGGGCTTGGGTTGCAGCGCGTTATGAATCAGTGAATGCCAATGATTTGTTTTCTTCAGCTAATGACTTTATTTATATGGAAGGTAGTGATGGAAATGCCAATGCTTTAGAAGCATTTATCACGGTAAATAAGGTAAAGATGGAAGATTGGGTGTTTGCAGGTGGAACGCTTTTTATTAATGCAGCGCCTAACCAAGGAAATGGCATGGACTTGGGCTTTGGTATTTCTTTGGTGTATGGAGATTTTTCTGGAACTAGTACAGCAGTAGATCCAAATCACCCTATTTTTAATGGCCCATTTGGTGTTACAGGCAATACTTTTACGGGTAATTCGTTTGGCCATGCAACAGTGACAGGTTCGGGTTTAAATCCGTTAATCGTTGATAATACCCACGGACGTTATGTTCTAGCTGAAAAGACACATGGACGAGGCGTAGCTTTTTTTGGTGGCATGACTTCAAGAAATTTCCATAGTCCAAAGCCACAAGTAACTTACCTACATAGAAATATTCGTACTTATCAAGCAAATATTAAAGGGGCTGCTCTATCTTATAATCGTCAACTATCGATGAATCCAGGTGATACAGCAAGCTTACAAATAACATTAAATAACCGTGATGATTTCCCGATTAATGCAGCTATTAGTTATAGAAGTGATACTTTGAATATTACGGGGCCAGCTGATTTAATGGTTGCTAAGGAAGATAGCGAGACTATTACTGTCGATATCACAAGCAGTTTAGGCTCTGAAGGGTCTCATACCGCAGAGGTTAAATTTGATATTGATCAAGGGGAAAGCTTTACCGCAGAGTTTGTCATCGACATTGTTAAATTCGAACAATTAACCCCCAATACTACTTTTAACTCTTATGCTCCAGATCTATCGGCAGATGGTAATCTAGTAGTCTTTACAAGTAATGCAGACTTAGCCAGTACAAGTAAGCCTACAAGTGCAAAAGATGTGTTTGTTTATAATGTTACAACGCAAGATTACCAGCAATTAACGTCAAATCCCGCAGGAAAGAGCTGTAATAACGCAGTTATTTCTGGCAATGGAAAATCTGCAGCTGCGTTTTGTAATAGCTCATTAGATGGGGCTAAGCCAAATACAGATGCTTCTTACGAATTGTATCATTTCGACTTAACAACGAATTCGATTAGGCAGGTCAATGCCAATTCAAACGCAGTAATGAATAATGGTGTCCGTCAAATTGCCATTAATCATCTGGGTAATTATATCTACTTCTCTAATAATTCAAATCTAGATACAAATGTTGGTAGCCCTTTTGGTACTAGTGAAGTCTTTGTATTTGATGTTAAAAAAGATGAAGTACGACAATTGTCTAAATTTTATTATTCATCAAACGATGTCAAATCAATATCAACGGATTATGAAGGTAAGCGCTTTGTTGTAAGTTCACGGGGCAATCCTTTAGGAGATAATAGTCGCCGCTACTGGAGAGCTTTCGGTGGTACTCTTAATAAAGGTATTACGCACCAAATTACCAACAATAATAGTACTCGCCATACTGAAGGGGTCATGATATCTGGTAATGGGGAATTTATTACTGTGCAAAGTACAGATAATTTAGACCCTGATGCTAATGCGTATAGCCGTAACCAGATATTCAGAGCTGACTTTGACGGTAGAAACTTTAAGCAGATTTCTTTAAGTTCAAGTTTACACTCGTACGATCCGGCGATTAGTAATGATGGGAACCGCATTGTATTTAGAAGTAACGCAAGCTTAGCTGGAACGAATAGTGCCAGTAATTCAGAGATATTTTTGTATGAACATAAGCAAGGTCGGTTAAGAGCGATGACTGAAGTGAATCAAAATAAAGATGCTACTTTACCCAAACTATCTTCAGACGGCTCTACAATTGTTTTTCAAGGGAATGCTGACTGGGTTACAGGTGATAACCCAGGGTTTAATAATCAAATATTTTTCCAAACGAATCTAGGAAAAGGGGCTGTCATGAGTTACGAAGACCCAGATCTTCAGTATAAGAATGCGGTCTATAAATCTAGTACTGAAATAGATGAAGAAGCGACCAAGGAGATGATTAAAAAATCTACGGGTAACTTTTCTTGGGCATTCATTATTTTGTTAAGTTTATTGGCATGCAGAAAAAATCAGATAAAACAAACAGCTTAATAAATTCGTTAATACTTAATTAAGCTAATTTAAGAATGCCCAATCTATTTACAGATTGGGCTTTTTTTTACCCTAGATTTATTTATTAACCAGAACTCTTCTAGCAAAATGCGCAAGGTCGGTATAAACCGGTGCTTGTTTTATCTCTGCTTCAATTTCTGTGGTTAACATCTTCAACAAGGTCTTCTCGCCCTTTCCTGTCATGACTAATGCTGGCTTGCAGCCTTTAGCCAAACCCGCTTGTAAATCACGCAATGAATCTCCTATAAACCAAGCCCCCTTCGCACTGATGCCGAGTTCTTCTTCTATCTGAGCAACTAGGCCTGGTAATGGTTTGCGACAGTCACAGCCATCGTCAGGGCCGTGTGGGCAGTATTTAATCGTTGTGATTTCACCGCCTGCTTCTTCAACCAAAGCATTCATTCGTCCATGCATAGCTTCAAGGTCATCAACCGAAAAATAACCACGAGCTAAGCCACTTTGATTGGTAGCTACAGCAATGATGAAACCGGCTTTGGATAGATCAGCAATGGCTTCACAGCTTCCTTCAAGTGGAATCCACTCTTCTAAACTTTTTACATAATCGTCAGAGTCTTGGTTAATAACGCCGTCACGATCGAGGATGATAAGTTTGGTCATAGTGTTATTACTTATGTTAAAAGTGATAGTTAAAGAACAATAATTAAAGAATAATAGTTAGAAATTTAAAATTAAAATTTCATTAAAAAATCAATAAACTTAATTTATTAGTTTTAAAAATATTTCTTATAAAAAAAGCCCCCAGTAGTGATCACTATTGGAGGCTCTTTCGATATTTAATGCGGTGCATTTAACGTTTAAATTAAGATCATTGGAACCTAAATACTAAAAGTTAAATGATTAAATCAAACCTAGTTTTGCTGAAGCAAAGAAATATCTGCAATCGCAATAAACAAACCCTGCAACTGTTTTAATAACGCTAAACGGTTATTCTTAACAGCTTCATCATCGGCCATTACCATTACGTTATCAAAGAAAGCATCAACGGCTGCTCGTAAGTCAGCAAGAGACGCTAGTGCTTCTTTGTATTTAGCATCGGCTAATAAAGGCTGAACTTCAGTTTGTTTAGCAGCAACTTGTTGTGCCAATACTTTTTCAGCATCTTCACTTAATAGAGAAGTATTGATTTCTTCTGATACAGAATCGCCACCGTTTTTCGCAAGAATGTTCGATACACGTTTATTAGCCGCGGCTAATGCTTGTGCTTCGTTCATGCTAGAGAAAGCGTTAACGGCTTGTACGCGGTTATTAATGTCTAGAGCGTTGGTGATTCCTAGAGCACGAACAGATTGGAAAACCTCTGTCGCGATGCCCTGATCTTTATACCAAGCGCTGAAACGGTCTAACATGTATTCCGTTAGCGTTGCTTTCGTTTCAGCCTTAGGTGCAGTTTCCCAAGTAGATTCAATGCCCCAATCGATCAGCTGACCAAGATCGATGTTGATATCTTTTTCAACCAAAATGCGTAATACGCCTAATGAAGCACGACGTAGCGCGAAAGGATCTTTAGAGCCTGTTGGTATTTGGCCAAGACCAAATAAACCGACCAAGCTATCGATGCGGTCTGCTAAAGCAATACTGATACCGGCTTGTGTTACTGGTAAATCATCACCGGCAAAAGCAGGCATGTATTGTTCTTGCATCGCAGCGCAAACGTCAGCATGTTCGCCATCGCCTTGTGCGTAATAGGTTCCGGCAATACCTTGAAGATCGGTGAATTCATAAACCATGTCGGTTAATAAATCAGTCTTACACAGTTTTGCAGCACGTTGTGCTAATGCATTGTCTGCATTAATCGCAGATGCAACTTTATCGGCTAGGCCAATAATGCGATCGGTTTTAGCTTGTAGCGTACCCAGCTTATTAACCCAAAGAATGGTCGATAATTTTTCATAACGACTTTCTAAAGTATTTTTACGATCTGTATCCCAGAAGAAAGCAGCATCGGCTAAGCGTGGGCGAATAACTTTTTCGTTACCTTCAATCACTTGTTTTGGATCTTTCGATTCAATGTTGGTTAGGGTAATAAAAATAGGTTTTAGTTCGCCAGCGGCATCTTCAACGTGGAAGTACTTCTGATGTTCTTTCATTGAAGAGATTAACGCTTCACTTGGAACGCGTAAGAAATCTTCATCGAAGTTACCTGCAAGTGCAGTCGGCCATTCGTTCAAGCCAGTAACTTCGTCTAATAAATCTTCATCGATAACGGCGATGCCGCCCATTTCGATGCCTTTGGCTGCTACTTGTCCACGAATCAATTCTTTACGTTCGTTGTAATCAACGATTACAAAAGCATCACGCAGTGCTTGCTGGTAATCAGCAGGAGCAGAAATAGTGATTTCTTTATTCGCGTGGAATCTATGGCCACGAGAAGTATTTCCAGCACTTAGGCCTAATACTTCGCCTTTAACAACTTCGTTGCCGAACAGCATGATCAACCACTGTACTGGACGAACGAATTCGATGCGGCTAGAACCCCAGCGCATGCGTTTAGCGATTGGCATTTTTTCTACAGACGTTTGAATTATGGCTGCTAACAACTCAGTTGTTGCTTGGCCTTCAATACGACGAGAAATTTTAAGTTTGCCGTTTTCTTCGCTTAAATCTTCAACACTAGCGCCAGACTTTTTAGCAAAACCTAGAGCCGCTTTAGTTGGATTGCCATCAGCATCAAAAGCGATATTGGCTGGAGGACCAAAAATCACTTCGTCACGGTCAGCTTGTTTATCTGCTAGGTTCTTAACCACAACAGCTAAACGACGAGGTGCAGCGTAAGAAACAATTTCGATGCCATCGTTAAGACCAGCTTCTTTCAAGCCTGCTTCAATGCCCGCAGTAAACGCATCGGATAATTTTTTAAGCTGTGTTGGTGGTAATTCTTCAGTACCCAGCTCAACTAGAAAATCTTTTCTGTTAGGTGTAGTAGAAGTCATTATTTCTTCTCCCCTTTCTTTGCTTCTTTTGCAGCTTTCTTAGCGGCCTTTTCTGCTTCTGCTTTTTCAGAGGCAGCGGCCAACGCGAGAACTTCTTTACGAAGATCTTCTGGAGCTAGTGGGAATTCAAGAGTACGACGAGATTGGAAATACGCTTCGGCAACACTGCGCGCTAAAGTACGTACACGTAAAATATAACCCTGACGTTCGGTCACAGAAATCGCGTGACGAGCATCCAGCATGTTAAACGCGTGTGAAGCTTTCAAAACTTTTTCATAAGCCGGTAATGCTAAGCCCGTTTCAATTAAACGCGCGCAATCTTTTTCGTGTTGTTCAAAAGCAGAGAATAAGAAATCAACATCAGCATGTTCAAAGTTGTAGGCCGACATTTCAACTTCGTTCTGATGAAAAACATCGCCATAAGTAACCGCTTTGCCATCAGGACCATAAGTCCAAACAAGGTCATAGATCGAATCTACTTCTTGTAGGTACATGGCAATACGTTCAAGACCAATGGTGATCTCGCCCGTGACGGGATAGCATTCTAAGCCGCCCACTTGTTGGAAGTAGGTGAACTGAGTGACTTCCATGCCGTTTAACCAAACTTCCCAACCAAGGCCCCAAGCGCCCAATGTTGGTGATTCCCAGTTGTCTTCAACAAAACGAATGTCGTGAACAAGGGTATCAATGCCAATCACTTTCAAACATTCCAAGTATTTTTCTTGAATATCTAAAGGTGATGGCTTCATTACTACCTGAAACTGGTAGTAATGCTGTAAGCGGTTCGGGTTTTCACCATAACGGCCATCTGTCGGACGACGACATGGCTGAACATAAGCAGAATTCCATGATTCTGGGCCAATGGCGCGCAAGAATGTGGAAGTGTGGAACGTGCCCGCACCGACTTCTAGATCAATAGGCTGGCTAATAATACAGCCCTGTTCAGACCAAAACTCTTGCAAGGCGGCAATTAGGCCTTGAAAGGTTTTTATATTATGGCGGCTTTGTTCAGATGCTATTTCAGACACGATGCGACCTTCTATGCTAAAAACGTTAAATATGGAAATACGAAAGGCTAGGATTATAGCAGTGCTAAGCGCTACTGGCACTAGGTATTATCTTACTTTTAAGCAGCTTTGAGGAATCAACAAACACTGCAATCGGCGAGCATTGCAGTGGTATTAGAATGAGAAATTAAGGAAGGAAAAGAGTCGCTCTTGCGCCGCTCTTGAAGTTACTGATTGACAGTATTCCTCGCTTGCCGCGACCTTGGTGAGCTTTGCAGATCATATCGACAAAAGAGAGGCCCAAGCCTGTGCCTTCGGCTTTTGTGGTATCCGTTAAACCATCGATAATATCTTGGTTAAATCCTGGTCCATTATCTTTAACTGTGAGGTGAATGCTTTGGTTCTCATCTTCTTCACATTGAAGCTCTACTTGAGTAGCACCTTCTTGGGCACTATTGGTAATCAGTGTGATTAAGGCTAATTGAACCAGTTGTTCATTATAAAAACCTTGTGCGTCATGATGAATATTATTAACGAATTTCAATTCTGGGAACTGTAAGCTGCAAGATTCAATGGCATTACAAGCCGTATCTTTTGGCCATGCATCATCCATAGGAAAATTATCGTTGTTTTCTAAACGAAAAATACTCATTAACCGTAACGTATCGTCTTTAATCTTATTGGTCTGCTGCAATAAAGGGGTCAGTTTTTCCTGATACTCCCTAGGCAGTTCGGTCATTAAAATATCTTGCTGCGCCGACAGGGATTGCAGCTGATTTTTCAGGTCGTGAACGCATGTTGCAACGAGAAAATCGAATTTAGATCCAGATTTCATTTTTCAACAGCCCTACATAAACGATCATAAGTTTTACGCAGTCTAGAGTAGCGCACGAACCGTTCATCATTTTTACCCAATTCACCGATGCGTATTAATAACGTTCGAACGTCTTTCAAATGCTGTTTATCAGGGCTTTCACGCTCCATAAGCGATACTTTAGCTTGAATAGAATTCAACAAAACACTGGTGCTGGCTTGTTCATAGTGAGTTGCTTGGTCGAATGCAATGATAGCGTCTTCTAACTCGCCTTTTTCATAATGAGCAATCCCTTCATCATTGAGTAAGCCGGAATGGCGCTTCAAAGCCTCGCCGTTTAAGGCATTATCTAGGCGAATTAAAGTCATTTCTTGCTTATGGCTGAGTTCGGCTTTCTTCAAATCATCAATTATTTTCTGTGCTTTTACTGATTGATCGCTATCAATAAAGGCTTCAGTTAGCTGTAGTTGATAGTCAATACTAGGTTCTTCGTAAGAACTGAGTAATTTCTCTGCATCATTAGCACTGCTTTTGGTTAACTTCGGATTTTCCATGGTACTGTGTGTTTTGCTTTCAATAATAGAGGCTTCAAAAAGAGCATCGGTATTATCAGAGAAATCTTGTTTTACTTCTTCTAATGCTCGCAGAGCTTCATTGGCTTTATTTTGAACTTGTCTTTCTTTAGGGTTGTTAAGTAAAGATTGAGCAGAGCGAGCAAACTGTAAATAGTTATTAACCGATTTGTGACAAGAGTGACGCCCTAAACGCATGGCATACTTGTAGGCTTTTTCAGCAGTTTCTAAGTCACCATTTTTGAAGGCAATACGTCCTAGCTCCATTTGTCGTAATACTGCTTTAGGAGATACTAAAATGGCCTTCTCTAGGGAAGATTGCGCCTCTTCTGGTTTCTTTAAGCTCAATAAAATCTTAGCAATCCAGTCATTACATTGAACATAGAGTGGATGATCCATGAGGGTATTTTCGAGCAGACGTAAGGCTTTTTCAGGCTCACCCAGTTTGAAAATACAAATTGCCTGGCCTAGTTTTGCCCATGAAATAGAACGCTCTTCTAATAATTGGGAGTATATTTTTAGGGCTTGAGCATATTGTTTTTGGCGCAGTAACAGCTGACCTAGAATGCGAGAAGCAGGCAATCGTAAGCGGGGGTTGTGTTCGAGCACCTGCAAACATTGCTTAATGGCTAGATCATATTTTTTTAAATCAATGGCTTTATTGACGTTAATCAGACCTTCTTTAATGGTCATGATTCGAATAAGCCGCTCTTTCAACATATCAAGGGTGTAGGGCTTAGTAATATAACCATCGGGGTCATATTCAAGCGCACCCATAACCATGTCCATCGCATTTTCACCGGTGATCACGATAAACAATGAGGTCGCACGCAGGCGATGGGTAAAGCGAGCTTCTTCTAAAATTTGCTGGCCATCTTTGCTATTGCCAAGATTATAATCGGATAAAACGATGTCGTACTCATGCTCATGAATAAGATTCATGGCCTCTATACCATTAATTGCTACATCGATATTCTCGCCACCCAAAATAGTCGCCATTTTTTTTAATGAGCTTCGAGCTTGTACAAGGTCATCGACAATTAAGATGCGCCGCCCTGCTAGCGCTTTTTCTAAATTAATCATATGAGAAAATCGTTTATCCGTATGTGTGCTATTTAAAATTAGCTATATAAAAAAAGCCGGTAGGTTAAGTCTAGCAAAGCTTTACAACTTCGCTGACCAAACCTAAGGCTTTCATTAACACAGAGAGAATTTAAATTTAAGGTGGCGTTAATTACGCCAGAAGGCAGGGCTCATTAGTACTAGGAATGTGAAAATTTCTAAACGCCCTAGAAGCATGGTGATGGATAATATCCACTTGGCTACATCACTGATATTACCGTAGTGAGCAGCAACATCACCTAGGCCAGGACCTAAATTATTTAAGCAAGCACCCACTGCAGAGAAAGCAGTAACGTGATCTAGGCCAGTAGCAAGTAGTGCCACCATCATTACCATGTAAGTAAGGATGTAAACCGAGAAAAACCCCCAAACAGACTCTAGCACGCGGTCATTGACCGTTCGCTTGTTGATCTTCACTGGGATGATGGCATTGGGATGAATAAGGCGAAGAATTTCACGTATACCTTGCTTATAAATAAGTAAAATCCGAATTACTTTCATGCCGCCGCCGGTAGACCCGGCACAGCCGCCAATAAAGGCCATCATGAATAAGAGAACAGGCAAAAATACCGGCCATTCAGCAAAACCAGCCGTACCGAATCCTGTTGTTGTGGCAACAGAAACCAACTGAAATAACCCATTACGAATGGAGTCGGTAAGCGTATAGGTGTCGGTTAACCAGAGTGCCGATACTGTGAGAGCCGCGCCGCCGAATATAATTGAGAGCAAAAATTTAAATTCAGAATCCATGAAGTAATGCACGATGGATTTATTTTTCCAAGCGTAAAAGTGCAAGCCGAAATTCAATACGGATATCAGCATGAAGATCATGGCAATGGCTTCAATCGTAGGGCTATTGAAGTAGCCAAGCGATGCATCGTGGGTTGAGAAACCGCCAATCGCCACGGTCGCAAAACTGTGCCCTATGGCATCAAAGAGCGACATGCCTGCAAACCAATAAGCGGCGGCGCAGGCAATGGTAAGCGATAGATAAATATACCAAAGCGCTTTGGCTGTTTCGGTAATTCTTGGGGTGAGTTTTGAGTCTTTTACTGGGCCAGGTGTTTCAGCACGGAATAACTGCATACCACCAATACCGAGCATCGGTAATACCGCCACTGCGAGAACAATAATCCCCATACCGCCAAGCCATTGCAGTTGCTGTCGATACCAAAGAATGGACTCAGGCAGTTCATCTAGACCGGTGATCACGGTCGCGCCAGTCGTTGTCCAACCCGAAAGCGATTCGAAAAACGCATCGGTATAACTTAACCCTGGGTGCTCGGCTAAATATAACGGCACACTTCCAGAAAATGCGAGTACCAGCCAGAACAGGACGGTAATAACAAAACCATCTCGGGTTTTTAATTCTTGCTTATGATTATGAACCGGTAGCCATACCAGTAAGCCAATGCCAAAAGTGATCAATAAGGCGTATAAAAAAGCGTTGAGGGTGCCGTCTTGATAGAGCCAAGAAACGATCATAGGAGGCACTAGGGTGAAGCTGAATATCATCATCAGCAACCCGAGTACCCGGGCAATAACAGAAAAATGCATGCTTAGAAGAACCCTAATCCGACTTGGAACAATCTTTCGACTTCTGAAATTCGACGCTTATCAACTACGAATAAGATGACATGGTCATCAGACTCTACGACCACATCATCGTGAGCGATAATGACTTGTTCGCCACGGACAATGGCGCCGATAGTCGTCCCTTTTGGCAAAGAAATATCGCAGATGGCCTTCCCCACTACTTTTGATGTGAGCTTATCACCGTGCGCGATGGCTTCAATGGCTTCCGCTGCACCTCGGCGTAGTGAGTGAACATTTACTACGTCTCCGCGCCTTACGTGTGTAAGCAAGCTACCAATCGTCGTTTGCTGTGGCGAGATGGCAATATCAATAACCCCACCCTGAACGAGATCAACGTAAGCGGCTTTGTTAATTAAGGTCATGACCTTACGTGCCCCTAAACGCTTGGCCAACATCGATGAAATAATGTTTGATTCATCATCGTTTGTGACGGCGCAAAAAACATCGATATTTTCGATATTCTCTTCTTCTAAGAGCACTTTGTCAGATGCGCTACCGATTAAAACAACCGTTTTTGAAAGGTTTTCACTAAGGAACTTCGCTCGCTTAGGATTGTGTTCAATTAACTTAATGCGGTATTTGTTTTCGAGGGTCTTGGCTAGGCGATAGCCAATGTTGCCGCCGCCTACGATCAGAATGCGCTTATATTGGCCTTCTTCTCGGCGCAGTTCGCTCATGACTTTTTTGATGTGATTTTTAGCAGCGATAAAGAAGACTTCATCATCCACTTCAATAATGGTATCGGCGGTTGGTAAAATCGCTTGGCCACGGCGATAAATCGCCGCTACCTTGGTATCAGCCGATGGCATATGTTCTCTTAGCTTACGCAATTCTTGCCCAACAAGCAGACCACCATGGTGAGCCCGAACGGCGACTAGCTGAACTTTCTCATCGGCAAAGTCCAATACCTGCAAAGTCCCAGGGTATTCTAATAAGCGCTTGATGTAGTTGGTAACGACTTGCTCAGGAGAGATTAAAACATCGATGGGGAATGCGTCGGATTTGAATAATTCTTTTTGCTTTAAATAGGCATTTGAGCGAATACGGCTGATTTTGGTGGGGGTGCGAAATAAAGTATACGCTACCTGACAGGCCACCATGTTGGTTTCGTCAGAGTTCGTTACCGCAATCAACATGTCGGCATCATCAGCCCCCGCTTGGCGAAGTACCTGAGGGTAAGACCCCGTACCCACCACGGTTTTAATATCGATTAAATCTTGCAGTTCTCGCAGTCGTTGGGAATCGGTATCGATCACCGTGATGTCATTTTGTTCATGGGCGAGGTTTTCGGCCAATGTGCCACCCACCTGACCTGCGCCTAAAATTATTATCTTCAATCTATTTCTTCTTTTCTAATACAGCGTAATAGAATCCATCATGACCCTGCTCTGTGCCCGTGTCCAACTCCTTTGTGAGTTGCGGGAACAACTGTCGCCCATGGCCACTTTCTACTCCCCAGCTTTTATTCTGAAGGCTGTAGGTCAGAACGTCCTGATGTGAGTCATTTTGAGTCTGAATAAAAGTATCAATCACTGCGGCATTTTCCATCGGCATGATAGAGCATGTCGCGTATACCAAGCGGCCACCGGGTTTTAAGGTAGACCAAAGCGATGTTAATAAGCCTAGTTGTACATCGGCCAATTGCTCAATATCTTCTTTACGGCGCAGCAATTTGATATCAGGGTGGCGACGAATTACGCCAATAGCAGCACATGGCGCATCGAGTAAGATACGGTCGAATAATTGTCCGTCCCACCATTCGTCCAAATTATTGGCATCGCAAGCAATGGTTTTTGCTTCTAGCTGCAAACGTTCAAGGTTTTCTGTGACGCGGGCTAGGCGCTTTTCTTCTAAATCGATAGCCGTAACGGTTAAATCGGCTGCGCTTTCAAGAATGTGACAGGTCTTTCCGCCCGGCGCGGCGCAGGCATCAAGAATATGCTCGCCCGCTTGTGGTGCTAACAGTTCAGCAGCCAGTTGTGCGGCTTCGTCTTGAATGCTGCACCAGCCCTCTTCGAAACCAGGCAGCTCAAAGACATTCATCGCATGGGCGAGATAAATGCTGTGCTCCGCGAATTTTCCTGCGCTGGCTTCAATACCGGCTTGCTCTAAAATGGCGAGGTATTCTTCGCGCGTATGATGCTGCTGATTCACGCGTAGGCAAAAGGGAGGGTGTTGGTTATTGGCCTCCATGATGTCTAAATAATTATCAGGCCACGCTTTTTTCAACGCTTTCACTAGCCACTTAGGGTGACTGTGCAAGGTGACAGGGTTATTGCCTAATGATTCGATTAGTTCAACATGTTCACGGTCATAACGACGTAAGCAGGCGTTAATCACCCCTTTGCAGTATGGCTTGTCTAAGCTGGCAGCGGCTTCTACGGTTTCAAAAATAGCGGCATGAGCCGCTTTAGATTGAATGTTTAGCTGATACAGACCAATGATTAATAATTGGTGCAGGTCTTCGTCGTCGTCGTGAAAGGGTTTTTCAAGCAGCATTTTTGCCAGCGCATTCAAACGGAAATACCAGCGGCAGCTACCGTAGCAAAGTTCACGTAAAAACGGGATATCGTCAAACTCAATTTTTTCTTCTGCAGCAGGCAAGCATTGAGCTAATGATTGGCCGTACTGAACCTGAGTTAAAACCCGCGCCGCGATGGCTCGGATATTTTTTGTCGCTGGGGTTTTTACTGTGAAGGTTGATGCATCAAAGCTAGCTTGCTTAGACGGTGCTGAATTAGGCGGTGTAGGTTTAGACGGTATAGGTTTAGACATAGTTAATTAGGCCTGGCTAGCAAACATATGCTGTGGCTGAAAGAGATTAGGCTGACCATTGATAAAATCACGTACGGTCATGGCTTTTTTGCCGATCAGCTGAATGTTTAATAGTCGAATCATGCCGGCACCGGTAGCGACATCAACACCTTCATTACTGACGCGTGCGATCGTTCCGGGTAGCAGATTGGTCGCTTCGTCTAAGGTAATGGCCTGCCAAACTTTAATGCGCTGGTCACCTAACAGGGTAAAAGCGCACGGGAATGGATTAAAGGCACGAACACTTAATTCAATGTCTTTTGCAGGTAAGCACCAATCAATTAACGCTTCTTCTTTGGTTAACTTATGGGCGTAGTTGGCGAGAGAATCATCTTGCTTCTCGGCAATTGCTTCTCCTGCTTGTAATAACGTGAGTGTTTGCAGTAAGGCGGTCGGCCCTTTTTCTAATAAACGATCATGTAAGCTGCCGCCGGTTTCGTCGGCATGAATGTCGAGTAAGGTTTTACTTAACATATCGCCAGTATCCAACCCAACATCCATTTGCATGATGGTGATTCCGGTTTCGGTATCCCCGGCTTGAATCGCCCGTTGAATCGGTGCGGCACCCCGCCAGCGAGGTAAAATGGAGGCGTGAACGTTTAAACAGCCCATTTTAGGAGCCTCAAGAACCGCTAACGGCAGCAATAAACCATAAGCGACAACAATCATGATGTCGGCATTTAAGGATTCAAGTTCTGCAATAGCGCCTTCTTGCTTAAAATTCAGCGGTTGAAAGACCGGAATATTATGCTCAAGTGCTAACTGCTTTACTGGGCTAGGCTGCAGTTTCTTACCACGCCCTGCTGGGCGATCGGGTTGGCTGTATACGCCAACCACATTATGTCGACTGTCTATTAATGCCTGTAAATGACCAGCGGCGAAATCCGGCGTACCGGCAAAAACAATATTCAAAGCGTCCATAATCTCTCTTTCTTAGCGGCGACCGTGATTAACGACGATTGTGATTAACGACGTTTGTTACGCGCTTCGATCTTGTGTTGTTTTTCTAGCTTAGATTTAATGCGGTTACGCTTCAATGGCGATAAATAATCAACCATCAGCTTACCTTCTAAGTGATCCAGCTCATGCTGAATACAAACGGCGAGTAAGCCACGGGCTTCTAATTCGAAAGGCTTTCCGTCGCGATCAAGTGCCTTAACAAGACAGTGCTCAATACGCGTTACGTCTTCATAGAAGCCTGGAACCGATAAGCAGCCTTCTTGCATGCTTTCTAATTCACCGTCTAATACAGTGACTTCAGGGTTAATAAAAACCAGAGGCTCAGATTTATCTTCAGATAAATCCATTGTCACAATACGCAAATGTACGTCGACCTGACTCGCCGCAAGGCCAATCCCTGGTGCTTCGTACATGGTATCGAACATGTCATCGATGATTGTGCGAATGTTATCCGTGACTTCTGTAACGGGTTTTGCAATTGTACGCAGACGTTTATCTGGGTACTCTAGTATTTCTAATATGGCCATAGATGTGATGCACTTATATTACTATTGGGGCTTAACTTGTTAATATGTCATAGTTAGAGCTACTTTTAATAAATAGCGTCTTCAATAATAACAAGGCTAAACAAGACTGTTGGCTTATATGCCAATGATAAAGGGATTATAGGATGAGCAAAACAGTTCGTTACCTAATTACTGCGATTTTTCTCGTAGTAAGCACAATTAGTCACGCTTTAACGCTAAAACCAGATGCGCCAGAGCGATATACGGTTAAAAAAGGCGATACGCTATGGGGAATTGCAGAGCGATATACGGATGACGCTTGGCAGTGGCCTAATATTTGGTATCAAAATGACCAAATTAAGAACCCTCATTTGATCTTTCCAGGCGATATTATCGGTTTGATGATGATTGATGGTGAAATGAAAGTTTCAGTCGTTAAGCGAGGCGAAGGCAGCCGCACGATTAAAATGACCCCGACGGCTCGAATCGAACCGATTGAATCCGCTATTCCAACGATTCCTATGGATGCCATTATGCCATTCATTACGCGTAACCGAATTGTAGAAAAAGGTGAGCTAGAAGCAGCTCCTTATATTCTTTCTGCTGGTGGTGGTCGCATTATGAATGGTGCGGGTGGTACTGCTTACGGCCGTGGTGATTTTACTGATGGCTACGCAAACGCTTATGGCTTGTTCCGCGCCAGTGTTGTTTATAAAGATCCAGTGACGGAAGAAGTATTAGGCCTTGAAGCGAAAGAGATTGGTCTAGCCAACGTTATCAGTAATGAAAAAGACATCGTTAAACTCGAGTTGGTTAAAACAAGCCAGCAAGTGGTTGAAGGCGACCGTTTATTAACGACCGAAAACAGACAAGTTATTGCTCGCTTTCAGCCGAAAGCGCCAGATGATTATGTCGATGGTTTCATTATTTCAGTACCCGGCGGTGTTACTCAAATTGGTCAATACAGCATGATTGTGATCAACAAAGGGACTCGTGATGGCGTTACTGAGGGTGCAGTACTTGATATTATGAAGCGCGGTGAAGTGGTGCGTGACCGCACTAAGAAAGAACAAGTTCGTTTACCTGCCGAGAAAGCGGGCCAGTTAATGGTATTCCGCTCTTACGAGAAGTTATCGTATGCGCTAGTAACAAAAGCAACGCGTGCATTGAATGTAGGCGATCAGGTACGTAGCCCTTACTAGGGACGTATTACCAAGAACATAGAAAAAGGAAACAGCATGCTCAAGGATGAGGTGCTCTTCGCTTGGTGGACTCTATCAAGCATCCCTGGCATTGGCAGTATTGCGCTCAATAAAATTAGAGAGCAGCTGCCAAACAGCTCCGATTTAATCAATCATTGTGCTGAAGACCTTATCGCTTTTGGATTAAAACCAGAATGCGCTCATGAGTGGCAGCGATTACAAGCATCGACCGATCAACTTAATCCCTTTGTATATGCCGGCTGGCAAAAAATAAAACATTGGTGTCAGCAGCCTGATTGCGGCGTATTAATGCCAGATGATGAATACTACCCAGATGCCTTAAGCATTTTACGTGATGCGCCTATCTTTTTGTTTTATCGTGGTAATCCTCAACTATTGAACGAGCCTAGTATTGCCATTGTAGGCAGTCGTAATCCTAGCCATTATGGCCGCGAGCAAGCGTTTACTATCGCGCAACAGCTGGTCGCTTCTGACTGGCATGTGATTAGTGGCTTGGCGATTGGTATTGATGGAGAGGCTCATAGTGGCGCACTGAATAATGCGACAGGTCTTGGTTTGGGTAAAACCATTGCGGTATTAGGCTCGGGCTTAGAAGAGATTTATCCTAAGCGTCATCAAGTATTAGCGGATCAAATCGTCAGCGCGGGAGGGGTTTTATTGTCGGAACATTTACCGGACATTAAGGCACTTGCGCAGCATTTTCCAAGGCGTAATCGGATTGTGAGTGGTATGAGTTTGGGCACCTTGGTGATCGAAGCGGCGCTTAAAAGCGGCTCTTTAATTACGGCTCGCTTGGCGGCGGAACAAGGTCGTGAAGTTTTTGCCTTACCCGGCGCGGTGAGTAATCCTCTGAGTCGAGGCTGTCATCTTTTGATCAAAGAAGGGGCTAGTCTAATCGAGGATGCTGGGGATATTATTGCTTTGCTGAATTCGGATTTGGCGGTTGAAACGCGATCAGCGCCACTGTCGCAAGAGCAGCAACAAGAAGACTTCTTTGCCGCTTCTTCTACTGCTTCCTCAGACTCAGAAATATCACAAACCGCTCAAACATCATCCGCGTCAAAGGCTGTAGGGCCAAAGTTAAGCGGTATGAGTAAAACAATTTATCAAGCTCTGGATGTCGTGCCAACGTCGATTGATGCCTTGGTTAATCGCACTGGATTGAGCGTTGCTGAAATCGCTCAACAGCTGATGTTAATGGAACTTAAAGGGCAAATCGCACAAACCCCAGGCGGCTATGTGCGGCTGTAAGCTGTGCGGATGAAGGTTCATCCTCTATAATCTGCAAAAGCCTTATTTAGTTAAAACGAGTTTATTGTGTCTGAGCCCTTCGAAAATAGTCATCTACAACAAGCCGTCAGTCGCTTACAAACGGGTGGTGTTATTGCCTACCCAACAGAAGGTGTGTGGGGGTTAGGTTGCTTGTGGACTGATGAAGTCGCTATTAAAGAAATTCTACGACTTAAGCAACGGCCATTAGAAAAAGGCATGATTGTTTTATGTGCTCAGCTGTCGGATATTGAAGCATTCTTATTACCCTTAAGCACAGAACATCAACAACAGATCGCGCAACAATACCCACATCCAGTGACCTGGATATTACCCTGCAAATCATCAGTGTCCGAATCGGTGCGCGGTCAGCATAACAGTATTGCGGTGCGCTTTAGCCGTCATCCGCAGGTGCAAGAATTGTGTGCGGCGGTCGGCCCTATTATTTCAACCTCAGCAAATCCTACTGGACTGGCAGCAGCCATGTCTGCAGAAGACGTGCGTCAGTATTTTAATGATCAGCTCAGTTATATTTTGCCGGGTGAATTAGGTGGGTATTCCAAGCCCTCAGAAATTCGTACTCTTGATGGTCAAAGGGTAAGATAGTCACAGAGTTTAGAAACGATTGTTAGCATCAAAAATTGTTACGTAAAAGATCATTATTAAAGTTAATTAAAAGAGTCTCGAGACATGAGCCAAGACACGGCCAAAACCGAAAAAGTTACTCATATAGAAATTGAAGCCGTTAAAAGTTTCTTGCTGGATTTACAAGATCGCATTTGTGCGGCCTTAGAAGAGCAAGATGGCGGAGGCAAATTCATCGAAGAATCTTGGTTGCGCGAAGAAGGCGGCGGTGGCCGTAGCCGAGTACTTGAGCAAGGCGTAGTAATTGAGAAAGGTGGCGTTAACTTTTCTCATGTTATGGGCGCTCAGTTACCTGCGTCGGCGACCAATGCACGTCCAGAATTAGCGGGCCGCAGCTTTCAAGCGATGGGGGTTTCTTTAGTCATACATCCGCGTAACCCTTATGTGCCAACGTCACACGCTAATGTGCGTATGTTTGTCGCCGAAAAAGAAGGTGAAGAGCCCGTTTGGTGGTTTGGTGGTGGTTTTGATTTAACGCCCTTCTATGCTTTTGAAGAAGATGTGATTTTTTGGCACCAGACGGCCAAGAATGCCTGTGAGCCCTTTGGCGCAGACGTGTATCCAAAGTATAAAAAATGGTGTGATGAGTACTTCTATTTGAAGCATCGTGATGAAAATCGCGGTGTAGGCGGTTTATTCTTTGATGACTTAAATAGCTGGCATGGCGCAATCGATTTTGATCAGTCGTTTGATTTTATGCAGGCGATTGCCAATTCTTATATCGATGCTTATTGCCCGATTATGACTAAGCGCAAAGATACCGAATACGGTGAGCGTGAGCGTAAGTTCCAGTGCTATCGTCGTGGCCGTTATGTCGAGTTCAATCTGGTCTATGACCGTGGCACTATTTTTGGATTACAGTCTAATGGCCGTACTGAATCGATCTTAATGTCGCTACCACCGGTAACGCATTGGGATTATAACTGGAGCCCTGAAGAAGGTTCTCCAGAAGCTAAGTTATACACTGATTTTCTTCCGCACAAAGACTGGGTTTAATCATGAGTGATTTATATGCGGTGATGGGCAACCCTATCAACCATAGTAAGAGTCCACAAATACACAGCGCTTTTGCAGAGCAAACTGGGCAAGACCTGATCTATTCGGCCATCTTAGTGCCGTTAGAAAAGTTCAGTGATGAAGCCAATAGCTTTTTCCGCTCAGGCTTTGGATTAAATGTGACTGTGCCGTTTAAAGAAGATGCTTGGCAATATGCCGATACCTACTCATCTCGTGCCTTACGAGCGGGTGCGGTTAATACCCTAATCAAAAAGGAAGACGGTTCTATTCACGCCGATAATACCGATGGTATTGGTATGGTACGAGACATTACCGTGAATAATGGCTGCGACATTGCCGGTAAGCGAGTACTGGTACTGGGTGCGGGAGGCGCGGTACGAGGCATCTTAGAACCCGTGCTGGAAGAGAAACCATTAGAAGTTGTGGTTGCTAATCGAACGGTTTCAAAGGCTCAGCGTCTCGCAGAAGATTTCTCAGACATCGGTACTATTGTGGGCTGTGGATTTGATCAAATCGAGGGGCAGTTTGATTTAATCATCAATGGTACCTCTGCGAGTTTAAGTGGTGAGCTACCGCCGATTCCTGAATCTGTTATTCATCAAAATACCATCTGCTATGACATGATGTATGGCGCTGAACCGACCATATTTAACCAGTGGGCTGCGAGCCATAATGCGGCACTGACGCTAGATGGGTTAGGCATGCTGGTTGAGCAAGCTGCAGAATCTTTTACAACATGGCGCGGCGTTCGACCTGATTCAGCTCCTGTGATCAGTAGTATGCGCAATAGCTTAGTTCCCGCCAAGGCATAGCCCTTCTTGTCTCGAGCGTATTTGATCGTTGACATTTTCTGACCAAAAGAATCTTTTAAAGCGCTAATAATTGTTGAAAATGCCGTCAATAGACGGCATATATACAATTATTGTAGATGTTTAATGCAGTAACCCATTAACGAGCAGTTTTGCGCGTTAGTCCATTTTGAGGAGCATTCTCTGATGATGAGAATAGTATTATTTTTATTAACCAACTTAGCGGTCATCGCGGTTGCCAGTATCACCTTAAGTTTATTGGGTGTGGGTAGTTATCTAGAACAAGGTAATAACCTAAATCTAAATAACTTGCTCGCCTTCTGTTTGGTGTTTGGTATGGCAGGATCCTTTGTCTCCTTGCTGATTTCTAAATGGATGGCCAAGCGAAGCATGGGTGTTCAAGTAATTGATCAACCACAAAATGCTTCTGAGCAGTGGTTGTATAGCACGGTTAAAGAGCTTGCTGACAAAGCCGGTATTGGCATGCCAGAAGTGGGTATTTTCCATTCTGATGCGCCGAATGCTTTTGCCACAGGTTGGAATAAAAACAACGCCCTTGTTGCGGTTTCGACCGGGCTATTACAACGCATGAATAAAGACGAAGTTGCTGCGGTACTAGGCCACGAGATTGGCCACGTAGCCAATGGTGACATGGTTACTCTTGCCTTGATTCAAGGTGTGGTAAACGCATTCGTTATGTTCTTTGCCCGTATCATCGGTAACTTTGTTGATAAAGCGGTTTTCAAAAACGAAGATGGCCCAGGTATCGCGTTTTATGTGACCACTTTTGTTGCAGAAATTGTATTGGGTATTCTAGCCTCAACCATCGTTGCTTGGTTTAGTCGTCGTCGTGAATATCGTGCCGATGAAGCGGGTGCAGCGTTAACCAGCAATGCCGCGATGGCAAGTGCTCTTATGCGCTTAAAAGAAACCTATGATCAGCCAAGTGAACTCAGTGGCGAGCTGGTGGCCTTTGGTATTCGTGGCGAAGGTAAATTATCGGCTTTGTTTTCTAGTCACCCACCACTAGATGACCGTATTGCTGCTTTACAGAACGCTGCTAAACAGCAGCAATGAGTCAGTAGTAAGCGCTTAAAATAACGGCGCTTACAAGAACATTAAGTTGTAAAAACAAAAAAAGCCGAGCTTCCGACTGATGAGGCTATCAGTCAGAAGTTCGGCTTTTTTATGGGCAATATTATGTGCTTTCTTATGTGTTTTTAAACGAGGCTGTTGGCGGCTCAACTCTATCTTTTGCCGCTTGGGAGATCTTTTTATCGACCGCAAAATAGAGTTTCATCGTTTTTAGCATAATCACCAGTAGCCCAGTCGACTCCAATACCAGTGCAATCGCGAAGATAAAATAATAACTAGGCTGAAATAATACCCATATTAATATTAAGCCGCTAATTACATGCGAATAGAAAAGCCATTGACCATGCCTTTTATCAAAAAACTCATGCATGTTTGGGATATATTGCATGGCTGTAAAATCAATTAAACAGCGCTGCTGCAGATGCGTATAGCTTAAAAAAGGCAGTATTTTTAATAACATCCCTTCAATAATCGACATCAAATACAAATACATAAATAACGCAGTGAGCAACAGGGTTTTATCAATGTCGAGGTACTCATTCCAAATGCCTTCAGGAATAAAAAATAGCACGCTGGTTAACAATAAAGCCGACGCTCCAAGCTGCCAATAACGAATACTGGTGTCGGGCACTTTGCGTTTACGTCGATGAATGACGAGCAATAAAACCAAAGCGAATAAGCCTTGTAAGAGGCTTAGAGCAGGAAGTGAATAACTGGGGAGCGCGATGCTCAGCAATAGCCCAATAAAGATCAAGGGCGTAAGAAATCGGCGCACTATTAATGGAAATGACGGCGCAACGTGAAACATCGGAATAACTTGATAACTAACCGCAATAATCAATATCCCTGCCCAACCGACGAGCCCCCATAAAGCATGAACATTGGTTAAATGCTTACTGGGCGGAATCCATTCAATACCTAGGTAGCGACCCAATAGAGCTAAGCCTAATAACACCACCACAAGCAAAGATGAAATAGCCAAACGAAAGCCTAACAGAGAGTCTCCTTGGCTAATGTGTTTGATTAAAACCCAAAACAGAGCGCTAATATAAATACCCAAACCTATCGCGATCAGCCACATAGCGGCTAAGATGAAGCTGCTATGAAACTGGAGAAAACCCCATAATAGCATTAGCGTGCCTACAGAGAGTAAGCCGTGAGTCAGGGGCGCTAAAAGCTCTGGGTGAGGAATTCCAATGCCAGCGATGACTGGTAATAGCTGTAACAATGCGCCCAGCATAACCATGGTTAAAAAACCTAAGGTAAAGCCATGCACCAGCGCGAGCATGGGGGGTTGCCAGCGGCCTAGCCATAAGTCGGGGCCGCTATAGGCGATGAGCCCTGTACACAGTAAAATAAAAATGGGGGCAGTAATAAAAAAGCGAAACGGCAAGCGGATGGGGGGTAAAGCGTTAAAGGACAAACCCGCTAAGCTCATGTGGGTTTCTCCTGCTGGCGATAGATGGAAATTAAAAAATAGTCTTCTGCTTTTTTCTCGCACTCATATTCCCAGCCAGCAGATGTGAGCTGTTCGTAGAGCGGGAATGGCTGGCGACTATGATGCACACGTAAGCCATCTCCTTTTGGCAAGGTTGATAAAGCCTGCAAAATGGCCGTCATGGGTTCAGGTGGTGCTAATTCACGTACATCGATTGCAATAAATATCATGGCTATGAATAATTCAAGTTACGCTTTAAACGATTCAATGATGTCTTCACCTTGACTCAGGTGTTGCGCCATCATTGGGTAGAGCATCATTTCTTCTTTCATATTATGTTGCTGCATCATGACCATTAATGTTTCAGATAAGCCTAGGTAAGTATTTTTATCTTGGCCCTTCATTGCCTGATCAATATCTTGCAGCAAGGCACGCATTTGTTGGTGCTCCATACGCATGACATGAGTGGGGCCATTCGTCATCCCGGTTGCTTGTTCAAATGCAGGAAATAGTGTCTCTTCTTCTTGGCCAAAGTGAGTTAATAATTCATCTTTAAACGCTTGCCAGTTTTTGGCAGCCAGCAGCCAATCACCTGCTGCAGCATTGGATTCAGCAAGGGAAAAAACTTCGTCACACTCACGGTGTTTAGCGGTCATGTAGTCGGGGATTGAAGTCATGATAGATCCTTAAAATGCCAAGTGATCGTTGCATAATAGAGGAATTAGCAGGATGAGCTTTGACCTGCATTAAGAAAATAGTAAGTTTATCTCTCAGCCTATTTGCACTTGATTACGTCCACTCTCTTTGGCTTTATAAAGCGCCTTATCGGCTCGGTTAAAGACCTCGTCGATACTTTCCCATTCAACAATTTCGCTAATGCCAAAAGACACGGTGATTTGGACGGGTTCTTTTTTAAAGTTAAACGGGCTCTCTTCAATTTTTTTACGCAATTTCTCAGCAACGATCAAGGCTTCATCGGTAGATGTTTCGGGCATTAAAGCAACAAACTCTTCACCGCCAAAGCGGGCGATAAAATCACTGCTTCGTAAGTTTTTTTGTAAAGATTTTGCGATGATTTTTAAAACCTTATCACCCGCAAGGTGGCCATAGGTATCGTTAATTCGTTTGAACAAATCCACATCGCAGACCATTAGAGACAGCTTGCCACCATAGCGTTGAAAACGTTGTACTTCTTGGTCTAAGCGCTGCTGGTAAGACTCTCGATTGGGCAGTCCGGTTAATGAATCGTGCATCGCTTTTTTACGCTGCTCTTCAATCGCATGCTGCGCTGATTGGGCCAGCTTTTCCATTTCATCAAGGCGCAGTTGCATATCACCGAGCTGTTGTTTTAGCTCATCCTCGCGCTGGTGCTCTTCCGAACTAAAGTCATGCATCGCCTGAATGATGATCCCCAGATGCTGGGTAATGCTATGGCCTAACTCTCCGAGATCATGCTTGTTATTGACGACTGAGCGAATCTCATCAACCTGCCCTTCTAGCATGCCTTCAAATACCGTTCGCGCTTCACTGCGATTGACCTGGCCTTGAGATGCATTATTAACCAGTTGCTGAATCATTTCTAAGCGTTGATCTAAGCCTTGTAAAAAGTTTTCAAATTCTTCCTGGCCATCCCCTAACGCATCAATGACGAGATTCGACACTTGTTCGAGCAAGGGCACAAGTTCATACCAGTTCAACTTACTCATTAATTTATGCTTAAGATTGTCTAGCTGCTCATTAAAGCGAGAAGGGATCACCAGCTGAGCGAGTAAATTTGTGAGCATTGAAGTGATTTCTTGCTCTATATGGTCATAGCTGGGTGTTGGCGTGTCGTTATGATTAGGGGCTTCATGATCGCCCGATTTTATATTGGTTGCGCCTTGTAGGGTCTTAGACTCAGCCTCAGGTTCAACCTCAAGAGTATTTTTATCTAAGCAACCAGCTGTTTCTTCAGGTGTATCGGAGGACTGACCTTCTGAATTAGCTAAGGCTTCTTTTGATACGCTTTCTAGAGAGGAATTTCTTTGAAAAAAACGACTAAAAAACCCACCCGAAGCGGCTTTGGCCAAGCTGTCAGGGTCTAGATCAATCGATAAATCAGATAAAAGTTCAGACCACGCTTGGAGTTGCTTGCCATAGCCAGACCACTGCTTTAGGTGCTCCTTCGATTTGCTGACAATCTTTTTGATGCGACGTTTTTCTTCACTAGAGCACGGCAGTCGTAATAAATTCTTTGAAGCTTTCTGCAGACTTTGCAAAACTTCATTGCTTTGTAGCTGCCATTGCTCTTCAAAACGATTAACTTCGGCCTGTAAAACTTGAACGCTGGATTCAAGACCGACGCCATCATTTTGAGGCTTAATGGCATCACGCAATGTCGCTAGTGGTTTATCGATGGTATCTGATTGACCTTCAGCCAATAGAGAAACAATCACCAATGCTCGGCGCATTTGGTCCTGCTTGCTCTCGCTGCTTTTTTCTAGCTTCTCGTGCTGCTCTATGAGATCCAGGTATTTATCACGCCATTTGTTGACTGCTTTACCTGAATTATCGCTTGCTTGCGACATAGTCCCTTTACCAGTGTCAGTATGAATATTATTGAGTATAGAAAATATTAAGAGAAGTGCTGTTTTGAATGGCTAAATATTAAAGAATAATTTTATTAGGCAGCTGAATCTGCATCGCAATGGGAAGATGATCAGAAATTGGGGTATCTAAAACCGCAACTTTATTGATCTGCAAGCTATCGCTGACAAGGATATGATCTAATCCTCGCTGTGGCTGCCAGCTTGGAAATGTGTGCAAAAGAGGATTAACCGATTGAAAGTTTAAATCGGCCAGTGGTGTATTGGTCAGTAAGTGCTCGGCGTGATTGTTTAAGTCTCCCATTATCACCACATGACGTGCATCTTTAACCAAAGACTGGATGTAACCTAACTGTTCGGCTTGAGTTTTAATGCCTAGTGCTAGGTGTAATACGATAATGATGAGCGGATCTTCGCGACCAATTTTCATCACCATCGCGCCACGACCAGGCAGTAGCCCGGGCAGCTTGTGATATTCGATTTTGTAAGGAGCCAAGCGAGATAGTAAGCCATTACTGTGCTTCGCAATCGGTTTCAAATTGCGGTTGGTTTGCTGATACCAATGAGGGAAGTCGGCTTTCTCGGCGAGATGTTCAACTTGATTGATAAAGTTACTGCGCCAGCTGCCACCATCGGCTTCTTGCAAGGCTGCAATGTCGAAGTGTCTTAATATATCGGCAATGCGATCAAGAGTGGGAGTGCGTTCTTTGCAGGGCAGCATGTGTTGCCAACTGCGGGTGAGATAGTGGTGGTAGGCAGCGGTCTGAATACCGACCTGAATATTAAAGCTGATGAGGTTAAGCTGATTCGCGGCCTTGTCTGCATCAGGCAGGGCCGCGAGGAATTCGGATAGGCTCAGTCTTTGATTGACCATGCTATCGTCCTAACATGACTTATTGATTACGCTCTTTCTCAAGTAGGTAATCAACAACTTTAAAGATATTATGCTGGCCACCGGCTGAGGATGCGTCGACTAGGTACTTACCATTAACAACAATAGCTGGTACGCCACTGACTCGATAGTTACGGATGCGTTTATCACCTTGCTTTAAGCGACTCTTAACCGTAAATGAGTTATAGGCTTTTTCAAAATCGGATTCGCTCACACCATAAGCTGCAAAGAACTCTTGTTGCTCTGATTTACGCTGCAGGCGTTTGCCATTGATATGGATCGCTTTAAAAATATCACCATGAGACTGTTCGGTAATACCCAATACTTCACCCATGTAATAAAGCTGAGCATGAATAACCCAAGGCTTACCAAACATCGCTGGAACACGGCTAAATTCAACATCTTTTGGTAGCTTATTAACCCAAGACGTTACATGTTCTTCTAGCGAGAAACAGTGGCCACAGCCATACCAAAATAATTCTTCAACATGCAACTTACCATTGGCAGGCACGGCTTGAGGTTGTTCGATTAACGAATAAGCTTTGCTCATATCCTTAATCGGCGCTTCTTGATGGTTGTGGCCATCGGCGGCCGAAGCGGTAAAACTGGCAAAAAGAATGGCAGTGCTGGCGACTAAACGTCTGAACATGGAGTTCTCCAGATTATTTAAAATTAAGTGTTTATAAGTGTCATTGACAATGATTGTGGCATAAAGGTTCCACCTTAGGTAGATATACCAGGCATAAAAAAAGCGGCCTAAGCCGCTTTTTACACTAGATGACAATTAAATCCTTAAAAGAGCGATCTCAAAAAGAAAGCTGTCAATCAGTGAGTTAGGTTATTTCAAACCTTGGATGTAGCTAGAAACTGCTTTGATTTCATCCATATGCATACGTGAAGCAATATCACGCATTACATTGCTGGCGTCGTTAGTACGCTTAGCGTTGTAGAAATCCATTAATTGCTTCTCTGTATAAGTGGCATGTTGACCCGCCACACGTGGGAAGCCTGCAGCTGCGATACCTTTACCGTCTGCGCTATGACAAGCGATACAAGCTGGAACGCCCGTTGCTTCGTTTCCGCCTAAGAAAATACGCTTGCCCGCTTCTACTAGTGCAGCATCAGCAGCACCACTAGACGCTGTTTGACCCGCGTAATACGCAGCGATATCGGCAATATCCGTTTCGCTTAAGCCCATTACGAAACCTAGCATTTCAGGAACCTGACGGTCACCATTCTTAATCTCGGTGATTTGCTTCACTAAATAACGCTCGCCTTGGCCAGCAATTTTAGGGAAGCTAGGGGCTAAGCTATTACCGTCAGCGCCGTGGCAGGCACCACAAGTGGCTGCCTTGGTTTTTCCTGCAACCGCATCGCCTGCTTGTGCAGCAGACATGAGGCCAACAGAAACGATTAAGCTAATCAGTAGTTTTTTCATCGTCAGGTCCAGTTTTTATAAAAAATTAATTATTTGCTAGTCGCCATATGGTTGATTAATGCTTTGTACTGGTCATCAGTACAATCATTACACAAACCTTTTGGTGGCATAGCGCCTTTACCGTTGTTAACACTAGCAACCATTTTGTCCATGCCTGTTGCCATGCGAGGAGCCCAAGCAGCACTATCAAATGCTTTTGGAGCGCCAGCAACACCCATGCCGTGGCATATACTGCAAGTTTGCTTATATTTAGTGTCAACATCAAACGCGTTGGCATTAAAGCTAGTCGCTGCAACGATAGTTGCAAGAAGCGCGAGTTTTTTCATATTGAGATTCCTCATTGGGAGCTAATTAAAAATGCACGGCTTTGATTCACCCGACTATGATACAATTCATTGCCGGATTTAAAAAGCCGATGATTATATACCATTAATTTCCTTACGGTCATTACGTTTACCTTATGTTAAATGCACAAACATTGATTTATACCAAGACTCGGTTCATGCAAAGCGCCGCAAAGTTCACTCAATGCCCTCAATGGGACGGTGTAGAGATTGCCTTTGCAGGCCGCTCAAACGCTGGTAAGTCGAGTGCGCTTAACGCCTTAACCGAACAGACAAAACTCGCTCGAACCAGTAAAACCCCTGGTCGAACGCAGTTAATTAACTTTTTCCAAGTTGATGATACGCCTTATCGACTCGTGGATTTGCCCGGTTATGGCTTCGCAAAAGTACCAAAAGCGATCAAAATTGAGTGGCAAAAGCAGTTAGGCGCGTATTTAGATAAGCGCGATTGTCTGCGTGGCCTCGTTTTAGTGATGGATATTCGTCATCCAATGACTGAATTTGACCAAACAATGGTCGATTGGGCACACGAATCGAATATGCCTCTGCACATTTTGCTAACCAAAGCCGATAAGCTTAAGCGCGGCCCAGCCTCTGCAACCATGCTGCAAGTACGTAAAGCCGTTGCCAATATGGGTGATTTAGCGACTGTGCAGATGTTTTCATCATTGAAAGGCGATGGCGTAAAAGAATTGCGTAAACATCTGACTAAGTGGTTTATGGATAATACCGAGTTTCATGAAGATGATAGCGAAGGTGCAGATGCGCCGTTCATCGAAGGTAATGAGCCTCCTGCTGAGCAATAATCGTTGATTATTGAAAATAGCCTTTACTGCTTTAAGCGGTAAGGGCTTTTTTTTGTCTTGAATAAAGTTTTAAGCCGATATATCTGGCGTCTTATGGCGAGTAGATGGCTAAAAAGTCATGATTAAGCCTTACAGTCGTAAGACACCGTTTTGGTTAGAATATGGCAAATATTATGAATGGAACATAAAAGGAATTGAGGTGTGATGAGATTATTTAGGGCTGTATTTCGTAATACCCTATTTCTCTCATTAGCTTTTACTATTCAAGCTTGTAGCTCTGATCACTTAACTTCAGCCATATATTTGAAGAGTGGCCTGAGCTTAAAATTACCTGATTTGTGGAAAGTAAAAGATGATATTAGAGAGTCTGACAATTTAAGAACATTATTAGTTCTTTCTGATTATGGAGATACGCTTACACTCAGTATATATCCTAGAGGCCCGTATAGCGCAGTATTAATCCCCCCGTATACTGAATATTTTAAACGCATTGTATTAGATAAGATTCCTACAAAAAGGATGCAAGACTCGGCTAGGATTACCTATGGAATAGTAGAGCGTAGTTTTGGAGAAGGTCTTTATGCTGAACTTATCGTACCTGAGCCTGATCCATTACATGTATTTATAGAAACTCTGCGCGCTGAATATCAAGATTACGTGGTGTATTTTACCTTTAGTTCACAAACACCTGCCCTCAGATACAGCAATAAGGTTGATTTAATTATTGAAGGGTTCGAAATTAAAAAAGTTAGTAGCTATTCAGATCGTTCAAAGTAAAAAATAATATTGATTAGCTCGGAAAATAGAAGCTAAAAAGATGAGTTTTGATGGCAATCAATGGTTAGTTTGTAAGGTATATAGGGGATAAAAATACTTATATATCATTAGAAAATGAGCAATTAATTATCAATAATTAGAGTTAAAATAAGACAAGTTTTTGGTTTAAATTAATAGATAGAATAAACATTAGTTATGATAAAAAAAATCAAATCAGCAGCCTGTATTGCAGCAATAATTGTATTTTCAGTGTTATTTCATGGCTGTAGTAATAATAATGCTAATTCGACAACGTATGTTAAAGATGGCGTGATTTTAAAATTACCTGTTACGTGGAAAGTAATAGATGATATTGGAGTGCCTGATTATATAAGAACAATATCAGTTCTTTCTGAATATACAGATACGCTTACAATCGAGATACACCCTAAAGGTCCGCACAGCGCATTATTAATCCCCTCATTTACTGAATACTTTAAATTCGCTGTATTAGACAAGACTCCTACCAAAAGGATGCGAGACTCGGCTAGGGTTACGCATGGAATATCTGAGCGTAGTTCTGGAGAAGGACTTTATGCTGAACTTATCGTACCTGAGCCTGATTCATTACATGTATTTATAGAAACTCTGCGCGGTGAATATCAAGATTACGTGGTGTATTTTACCTTTAACTCACAATCACCTTCGCTCAGGTACAGTAATAAGGTGGACTTCATTCTTGAAGGGTTCGAAATTAAAAAAGTTAGTAATAATACGGAGATATAAGAAATGGAATTCGATGGGATGCTTGTTAGTGAGCTTGGTGTAAAGAAATACTTGGTTGGGTATAATGCAAAAAAACATGGCGAATATACCGATTATGGAGAGGCAATCGTTTTATAATAAAGCATGGGATGACTGCGATTTTTCTTGCCATGGTCCAACGTTTAGGCGCAATGAAAAATTGACCACAATGAATGAGTTTATAGGCAGCCTGAATTCAATATCTCCTATTACTGCTGGCTTAGTCGATGGAGCTTATAGCTCCACCTTTAAGCAGGTTGGGTTAATTGCAGGTGGAGTAAATAGAACGGGTGAAGGGCTTGGGCTAGCAGGAAAGGAAAAATTTAAAAAAGTAGGTTCTGAAAATATAGCAATTCTTAACTTATTAACGGAAGTATTTGAGAAAGTAGTTAGTACTGAAATCGATTTTATTGATAATCCAGTATCCAAGCTAGTGATGGCAATTATTTATGAATATATAGGGCTTGTGCCCGAATCTATTTTAGAAACGATGTTGGAGGATGGCGCTTTTAAAATAGACTCTGAAATAGATGAAGAATTTATTTATAAAATGATTGCTCATGGAGTTATCACTGGGCTTAGTCGGGTTGATGTCGAGGCTGCAATCAGTGCGTTAAACGATCCAGCAAAGAAGATAATTTCTAAGCAGGTAGGCAAAAAACTGGGTGTTGCTTTAGCTGTAGTTGTTGCTGAAATAATCACTAAAAAGCTTATGCAATCTTCAGCTGCTACGTGGCGCCTAAAAAGGCACTTAGTTGAGTTTAGAAAAGCATCGCGTGGTACTGCGCCCGGGGTGTTGTTGGGTTTATTAAAAGCGCAAGGCTGGGCTGATTTGGCCGCAAGTGAGAGTAGAGCGTTACAAACAAACTGCCCCACGCTTTGGCACATTTTACGTCATAAGTTAAAAGGCGCAGATCTTCTTTATTTTGCCGTTAAAGAAATCACCTGCGAATACGTTGATAGAATAAGTCTTATTGAAAAAGACCCTGCAACGTATTTGAGTTTAATGGCCGCATTAGTTAACTCAGGTAAAACAAATGAAGTTCTTTTTCCTCGCTGAGATTTATAGGCTTGTATGGTATTGAAAAACATCTCATATTGAAGCTAGGGTAAATCGTAGGCAAAAAAGAGCCCGATTGATAATTGGGGGAATCAATCGGGCTAGGCTTCGGATCTTTGGGGAATCACCGAAGAAAGGGACATTACCGCTAAAATTTAGCCATAACGTTAGACCTAACTGGAGGTAGGGAGTGCATATATTGGCTACCTAAATTAACTATAGCCCCCTTTTTCGATAATTCCACTTAGCTTCGAATTAAGCTAAATTAATGCGCTTCACCCCAGTTTTTACCAAAGCCCACATCCACAATCAGCGGCACATCGATCTTAACGGCATTCTCCATGATGTCTTTTAGCTTGGCCGAGAAGGCTTCTAGCTGATCAGTTTTCACTTCTAATACCAATTCATCGTGTACCTGCATAATCATCTGAGCATCAAACTCTTGTGTTGCTAGCCAGTCTGCGACCTTGATCATGGCCTTTTTGATGATGTCAGCCGCGGTGCCCTGCATCGGCGCGTTAATCGCTGTACGTTCGGCATGCTGGCGGCGCTGCGCACTTCTAGCCTTAATATCGGGTAGGTATAAGCGACGACCAAAGATGGTTTCAACGTAACCGGCATCCGCCGCATCTGCGCGAGTATTATCCATGTAGGATTTCACCCCAGGGTAGCGTTCAAAATACAGATCAACGTATTCTTGTGCTTGCCCACGCCCTACGCCTAATTGTTTGGCTAGGCCAAAGGCGGACATACCGTAGATTAAACCGAAGTTAATCGCCTTGGCGCTGCGGCGCATATTGGGTTCGACGTTATCAATCGTTACGCCAAAAACTTCGGCGGCCGTTGCCGTATGCACATCGACACCGTTAGCAAAGGCGGTTAATAAACCGTTATCTTTAGACAGATGTGCCATGATGCGTAATTCAATCTGGCTATAATCCGCCGCGACCATGGTATAGCCTTCGGGTGCGATAAAGGCATTACGAATACGGCGGCCCTCTTCGCTTTTAACCGGAATGTTTTGTAAATTTGGATCGGTTGATGATAAGCGCCCAGTTGCCGCGGTTGCTTGGTGGTATGAGGTATGCAAACGGCCAGTGCGCTTGCAGATCATCAAGGGTAGCTTGTCGGTATAGGTTGATTTTAGCTTGCTCAAACTGCGGTTTTCTAAAATCAGCTTAGGCAGTTCGTATTCTTCGGCGAGCTGAACCAAAACCTCTTCGGCGGTCGACGGAGCGCCTTTGGGTGTTTTCTTAACCACCGGCAGTTCAAGCTTTTCAAATAAGATTTCGGCTAGCTGCTTAGGCGAACCTAGGTTAAAGACCTGCCCTGCGACATCGTGAGCTTGTTGTTCTAATTCGGCTAAGCGCGCGGTTAGTTGGCCGCTTTGCTCGTGCAAAATATTAGGGTCGATCAAAGCACCATTGGCTTCTATTTTGGTTAATACTTCCACGAGCGGTAATTCAATCTCTTCAAATACCGTCTTTAGATCGGCTTTGTCACTTTCATTCAACTGCGCCCAAAGGACTTGGTGCAAACGCAAGGTGATGTCAGCATCTTCGGCGGCGTAAGGCCCAGCGATGGCAATTTCGACGTTATCAAAAGTGATTTGCTTGGCGCCCTTGCCAGCCACTTCTTCAAACTTGGTGGTTTTAGTGCCTAAATAATACGACGCTAAGCTGTCCATATCGTGGCGAGTCGCGACGGAGTTAAGAATGTAAGATTCCAGCATGGTATCGAACTGAATGCCTTTCAACTCAATGCCGTAATTCGCTAATACGTGGGCATCGTACTTTAAGTGCTGGCCTACTTTCTTGTGGTCTGCACTTTCTAAAATAGGTTTAAACTGAGCTAAAACAGCATCGCGATTCAGTTGAGTGGGAGCATCTTCTAATTGCGTATCGGGGCCAATGTGCGCCAGCGGTACATAAACTGCGGTGCCTGCTTCTATGGCGAAAGAGAAACCAACAATTTCCGCCTCCATGTAATTTAACGACGTTGTCTCGGTATCAAAGGCGAATAGCTCGGCCTCTTCTAATTTAGCCAACCACTCATCAAGCTGAGCTTGATCAAAAATGATCTGATAATCCGTCTCAATCACGTCTACTGGTAACGCTGTAGAGGAACCCGCTTCGGTTGCATCATCTTTAGCACCGTTTTTAGTAGCGGTGGCCGATTTTTCTTCGAGACTTCCACCGAGCTCGGTGACCCAAGATTTAAATTCGAATTCGCTGAACGATGCCAAAAGGGCTTCTTTATCAATCGCTTGCGTTTCGATATCGGGCAAGTTGTGCTCTAGCGCTACGTCACACTTAATGGTGGCCAGCTCGTACGATAGTGGCAAAAATTCGATGGCCGCTCGCAGGTTTTCACCGATTTTTCCTTTCATCGTATCGGCGTTATCGATCACGCCCTGCATAGTTTCATAAGCGTCTAACCATTTAACGGCGGTTTTAGGGCCACACTTTTCAACACCTGGGATGTTATCGACCTTATCGCCCATCAAAGACAGGTAATCGATGATTTGATCGGGGCGCACGCCAAATTTCTCGATAACGCCGTCCACATCCATAAAGGTGTCGGTCATGGTATTTATCAGACTAACGTGTTCGTTAACCAGTTGCGCCATGTCTTTATCGCCGGTCGAGATGATAACGTCACGCTTACCTTCAGTGGCTTGCGCCGCCAAAGTACCAATCACGTCATCGGCTTCTACACCGTCAATCACTAGTAATGGCAAGCCCATGGCTTTGATTATGTCGTGAATTGGCTGAATCTGAACGCGTAGCTCATCCGGCATAGCAGGGCGATTGGCTTTGTATTCTGGGTACATGTCGTTGCGGAAGGTTTTACCCTTGGCATCAAAAATCACGATAATTTGAGATGCCGGATAATCTTTTTGCAGCTTGCGCATCATGTTAATCACACCACGAATCGCCCCTGTTGGGTGGCCGACTGAGTTGGTCAGTGGCGGCATCGCGTGGTATGCGCGGAACAAGTAGGACGATCCATCGACTAAAATAGCCGGAGCTGATGCCGACTTTACTGTAGATTCTGACATAAAATTATCCGTAACAGATTCTCTTTTACTCAGTGGTCTAAATACGTTACTCGGTGCACTGAGGTGTAAAAAGGGTACAATAGTAATAGAGATGATTTTTAATATTTGAATGAGGCATAGCTTACCATGATGCGTACCCTACTTGTGACTTTCGCATGTGCTTTTGCACTGATTAGCGGCCCTGCTTATGCAGCAGGGACAGACAGTGAAGAAGTCGTTATTCGTAACGACGGTGATAAGACTTTTTATGAGTATCGTCGCGGTGGTGAAATTGTCGAAATTAAAGTCGTGCCTAAGTATGGTAAGCCTTATTATTTGAAACCTTCTGATATTAAAAATGCCGAAGATGGTCAATATATTCAGTCAGATGCGCCAGACGTTTCTGTACCAAGCTGGGTTATTTTCCGCTGGTAATTATACGACTGGCAAAAAAGCCAAGAAAACGATTCGCTTATGAGTGGCTAAGGTCACTCTCCCTCTTTTTATAAAATGTAAGTCTAAATCCATGTCTGTTTATACTGATCTTTCAGCGAAAGAAGTCGCTGCTTACCTAAGTCAATTTTCTTTAGGTGATTATGAAAATCATCAAGGCATCAGTGCAGGTGTTGAAAATACTAATTTCTTTGTTGAAGTGGGCGGCAAAAAATACGTATTAACGATCTTTGAGCATCACAATGCAGAAGAAGTTGAGAACTTTATTAAAATAGGCCGCCACTTAGCAGAAAAAAATGTGCCTGTTCCTGGCCCTATTGCAGATGATGCTGGGCTTTATTTACATGAGCTAAAAAGCAAGCCTGCTATTCTTTGCCCTTGCTTACCCGGCTCTCATCCTGAAAAAATAACCGCAGACCATTGCCAGCAAATAGGAAAAGCTTTAGCGCAATTTCATTTAGCCGGCGACGGTTTACCGCTGGAAGAAAATAATCGCGGCCTTCAGTGGTGGCCAGAAATTGGACGCAAACTGATTCAGATAAGCGCAACCACAAGGCCATTAAACGAGCCGTTATTGACCGAAGAGCAGCAGCACGTGCTGGTGGATGAAGTTGAATTTCAAGAATCGAATACCGAACTTTGGTACAGCTTGCCGCGTGGTTTAATTCATGGTGATTTATTTCACGATAATGCGTTATTTGAAATCGCTGAATTTAATAATGAAAAAGATGGCGATACATTAGGTGCTATTTTAGATATTTATAACGCTTGCCAAGATGCTTGGCTATTTGATTTGGCCATTGTGGCGAATGACTGGTGTGCTAACGATAATGGCACTTGGATAGAAGGAAATTTACCCGCATTAATGACAGGCTATCAATCGGTACGTAAATTAACCGAGTTAGAGCAGCAAGCATGGGGGATGTGTTTACGTGCAGCGGCGTTGCGTTTTTGGTTAAGCCGCTTAACGACTCAGCAACATCAAGCAGAAGCGATTGCTAAAGACCCTATGGCGGCATTAGTCACGACGATAAAAGATCCGATGGAATATTTCCTTAAACTTATGCGCCATAGAGAAGCACAATATTAAGTTTTCATAGCGGTTGTTTTTCAACTATATAATTAGAATAACCGCTAACAGCAACTTAAATAAAATAGAGAAAAATAATCTTTTTCGTCTGACCAATGCTCACGAACTTCAAACCCTGCCCCTTCAACTAAATCAGTAAAGCTTTGTTTAGAATACTTGTAAGAGTTTTCGGTATGAATCGATTCCCCTGCTTTTAAAATAATATTTTTAGCAGGACTATCCGTTACATTGGCATCAGAAATATTAACGATCTGATCCATTAAGCTCACTAGGTGCATTTCAATACGATTTTTTTCTTCGCTATAAATTGCTCGGTGCTCAAAGTGATCAGCGTTTAATTGAGTGCCTAGTACGCTATTAATGTTATGTAAAATATTCAAGTTGAATGCCGCTGTTACGCCTTGGCAATCATTATAAGCAGCCTCTAATACCTGCGTATCTTTTATTAAATCAACGCCAATTAACATCGCGCCGTCTTTGCCTAAGGTTTTACGCACACCTTGCAAAAATATTTGCGCTTCGTGAGGGGCAAAGTTGCCAATGCTAGAGCCAGGGAAGAACCCCAGTTTTTGCGCGCTGGTTGCCATGTCGGCAGGTAGACGTACCGGCTGAGAATAATCAACGCAAGCGGCATACACATTCAGCCAAGGATAATCATCGATGAGGCTTTCTGAAGATGATAATAAAAAATCTTTTGAAATATCCATAGGGACGTAGCAATTTGGCTTTATAGCTTGCAATAGCAAACGTATTTTTAAACTTGCACCACTGCCATATTCTAATAACCAAACATCATTATCTAACAAATCCGCAATTTCTTTATGATGCTTTCTTAATAAATTTATTTCGATGCGAGTCGGATAATACTCAGGAAGTTGGGTGATGGCTTCGAATAATTTAGAACCGATATGATCATAAAATAATTTAGCGGGAAGTACTTTCTGATTTTGGCTTAAACCAGAAATAACTTCAGATAAAATATCTTCAGCAGCAGGTTGGTTATCATAAAAACGTAATCTTTTACGGTTTGATAAATCAAACGATGTCTGCTGCTGAATATCATTCATATCGATAAATCCTTTATTATACGTAATATATCTAGGCCAAAATTAAATGATCAGTCTTTTAATGCATCCTGATGTTAAGCATCCTCGGCCAAACGAATACCGGTAAATTGCCAGCGATCTTGCGGGTAAAAAAAGTTGCGATACGTTGTGCGTAAATGATCTCTGGGAGAAACACAGGACCCACCCCGTAAAACAATTTGGTTGCACATAAATTTAGCGTTGTATTCGCCGACTGCGCCTTCAGGTGTTTTGAATTGTGGGTAGGGCGCATAAGAACTCTGTGTCCACTGCCAGCAATCGCCAAATAATTGTTTCATGCCATCTTTGGGATAATGCTTGCTAGCGGGATTAATCATTAGGGGATGAAAACTTAAAGACTCAACAAAGGTTCCTTTAATTTCACGCTTCTTACTGGCGACTTCCCACTCATACTCGGTCGGCAAACGCTTACCAGCCCAGCGAGCAAAAGCATCTGCTTCATAAAAACTGACGTGCGTTACCGGTTGCTGTGGGTGCAGTTGTCCATAACCCGTCAACCGAAATTCATAGCGTTGAGACGGTTGGCCATCATCACTTTCTAAGTGCCAATAAAGAGGTGCCGTAATATTATTATTTTTTACCCAGCTCCAACCATCCGCTAACCAAAGAGATGAATCTTGATAACCGCCATTATCGATAAATTCACAATATTCAGCATTCGTAATTAAGCGATTAGCTAAACGGAAATCATTAATCAATGCTTGATGTCTGGGCGTTTCATTATCAAAACTGAATCCATTACCTTTCTTACCAAAATTATAAATGCCACCACCAAATTCAATAAAATCCAATGGCATAATACAATCAGCTTGTTCGCTATTAGGCTCGTGACCTTCAGGAAATTTTGCTTTGGCATAAATAGGGTATAGCGGATTAAACGATAAGTTATATTTAAGATCGGTAAGCATCAATTCTTGATGCTGTTGTTCGTGGTTTAACCCTAAAACAATTAACTCTTTGTATTCATCAAGTATCTCATCGTCACTGTCGAATAAGGCTAATATTTTTTGATCAATATACTGACGATAAGATTTAACTTCACTCACAGTCGGGCGAGACATTATGCCGCGTTTATTTCGAGGGTATTGTTTTCCTACCGCATTGTAATAAGAGTTAAATAAGTATTCGAACTGAGGATGAAAAATACGGTAATCAGAGATGTTTTTTAAGATGAATGTTTCGAAAAACCAACTGGTATGAGCAAGGTGCCATTTTATAGGGCTGACAAAATCAGCGGCTTGTAACTCGAAATCTTCAATCTCAAGTTCTTGGCAGAGCTTTAATGACTGTTGGCGTATACGAAGATAGCGATTGGGCAGAGAGTCAGGTTCATCGCTATGCGTATGCCCTGTTTTTGTTTGCTGTCGTAACGAATGTAATAACGCTTCTGCAGTAGACATTAAAAGACACTCCTTTATTGTGCTTTTGTCTACTATGCGCGGGAAAAATCAAATCATCAAGCCGCTTATTGCTGACTTATCGTTCACTCATTCGCCGTACAAAAGTACGGCGATAATCTCCTTATTTTAGGCACTCAGATAACGTCGCCGTCATTGCGCTTAACCAATCAATATAAGCACTTTTACTTAACGTAGTACTACCAGCAAGAGGGTCTAGCTCGCCACGATTAATGGCTAAACCATTAACCACGGTCTCTATAAGTGCAGGGCTGAATTGTGGCTCAGACAGCACACACGCCACTTCTTTATTTTTAAGCTGGTTGCGCATGTTCTGAATATGGCGAGCACCAGGCTTACGCTCTGGTGACAGGGTGAAGGCCCCTAGCTGCTTAATATCAATGGCCTGAAACCAATAGTCATAGGCTTGGTGAAAAACAAAAAAGCCAGACTGCTTTAGTGGAGCAAGGGTTGTCTTACTTTCTTCTACCAAAGCGGTTAGCTGTTTAGCAAAAGCTTGATGATCTTTTTTCGCTTGCTCAACATCTGTAGGGTTCCAAGCACTGATGCGCTGGCTGATCTCTATGGCTAATTCAGGAGAAAGCCAAATATGTGGATCACTACCATAGAGACCCATGTCTTCCATAAGATGAGTAGCATCCAGCCATTCGATTGAATTGGACTTAGAGCGTGCAGATTCTGCCGCAAACTTGGCCAAGTACGGCTCCATATGGTCGCCAGCCCATAAAATCTTATCTGCTTGGCGAATCTTGCCAATATCGGACGGTCGCAAGCTGTAGTCGTGCGGAGACATACCATCGGGAACAAGGATATCGATTTGCTCTGTAGGATAAGTTGCCGCAGCAATCAGCGCTAAAGGCTTATTCGATACCAAGATTCGTGCATTAGCAGCACTAGAATATAGACTTGTAGCCAGCATGACAGGCAGTACTAATGACGTTGATAGCAGAGTAGAAATACGTTTTTTCATAAATTTAAATAAGCAGATTGAGTCAAATTGTAATATTATAACCTTTAATTTTGTTACGATCTGATATTTTTACGATCTGTTATTTTTTATAAACGAGTTAACTGATTAGAGCACCTTGTTTTATGTCTGCTTCAGCTTACCACCCGCACGACCATCAAGGTTGTATCAATACCGCACTGCAACAAGCGACCAAGCTCTGTACCGAGCAAGGCGTACGCTTAACACCCATACGCAAGCGCGTATTAGAACTAGTATGGCAGAGCCACAAACCCATGGGTGCCTACGATCTACTGCCTGCCTTAGCGGCAGATGGCTTTAACTCTGCACCTCCAACGGTGTATCGCGCCCTCGATTTCTTGCTCGACCTAGGCCTAGTTCATCGCCTAGCTTCGCTTAATGCATTTATAGGTTGTTCACACCCTGGGCACGAACATCAAAGCTGCTTCTTGATTTGTAAGGTGTGCGGTAAAGCTCACGAGATGGATGTGCAGTCTTGGTTTACCTCGCTATCAGATGCTGCAAAAACTCAAGGCTTCGAAGTAGAAACACAAATCACCGAAGTCGTTGGCACTTGCCCCCAATGTTCTAAAGAGTGTTCTAAAAAGTGCTCTAAAGGCCAAAACGCATGAACCCTGAGTTAGTTGTCGTTAAAGCCAAAGCGGAAACCCTCGTCCGCGCCCAAGGCATCAACCAAACTTGGGGCGATCGCCACGTATTACAAAACATTGATCTAGCTATTTGTGAAAACGAAATTGTCACCATCATCGGCCCCAATGGCTGTGGTAAATCGAGCTTATTGCGCATCTTGCTAGGCTTACATACCGCAGACTCCGGTAAGATCACCCGCCGCAAAGGCTTGCGAGTCGGCTACATGCCGCAAAAATTACGTATAGACGATCGTCTACCGTTATCGGTCACTGGCTTTCTTATGCTCGCCCCCGGTGCTCGCAAAGAACGCGTACAAGAATGGCTAGAACGCCTATCGATTACCGCATTAGCCAAACAGCCCGTGCAGCGACTTTCCGGTGGTGAATGGCAGCGTGTTTTATTAGCCCGCGCCTTATTAATAGAACCGCATCTATTGGTGCTCGACGAACCCGTACAAGGGGTCGACATTCAAGGTCAGCGCGAGCTGTATCAGCTATTGCCAGAACTGCGCAACGAATTAGGCTGCGGCATCGTATTAGTGTCACACGACTTACACTTAGTAATGGCGCAAACCGATCGCGTGATTTGTTTGAATGGCCATGTGTGCTGCTCAGGTCACCCCGACCAAGTCAGTATCAGTGACGAGTACAACTCACTCTTCGGTAATCAGAGTGGTCATCAGCAGGGTCATCAGAATGGCCACCAACTTGCACCTCTTGCCCCCATAAGTGAGCTCGCCCCAGAGCTGGCTCACTATACTCATCACCACGACCACAAACATTGTGCCGATGGCCATATCGAAGGCAGCGAAGAATGCACGCATGCGCACGAAAATGTAAGCAAGAGCGAAGGACACAAACATGATTAGTTGGTGGTTATTACCCTTGTTCGCAGGCTTAGGCGTTGCGGCAACCGCAGGTCCATTAGGCAGCTTAGTAGTATGGCGTCGGTTAGCGTTTTTTGGCGATACCCTCGCCCACGGTGCGTTATTAGGCATTACCCTAGGGATTTTATTTGATCTTCACCTAACCCTAGCGTTGATATTTTCGTGCTCGGTTTTAGCGTTAATTTTATTGCAGCTCGATAAATACACGGGCATTGCCTCCGATACCTTATTGGGGATTTTATCGCACTCTTCGCTCGCCATTGGTTTAGTTGTATTAAGCTTTTTCGATAATGTGCGTATCGATTTAATGGCGTATCTGTTTGGTGATTTACTTGCGGTAAACCAGAACGATTTACTTTGGATCTTTGCGGGTGGTTCATTAGTGATTGGATTATTGATCTGGCAATGGCGCGGGTTATTAGCCTCGACCGTGAGTGAAGAATTAGCCGCGATAGATGGATACCCAGTAAAACGATTAAAAGCCATGCTGGTTTTATTACTCGCGTTAGTCGTGGCGATTTCGATGAAAATTGTTGGTGTATTATTAATCAGTGCGTTGCTTATTATACCTGCCGCTGCGGCAAGACCTTTGGCAAAAAGTCCTGAACAAATGGCGATGTTGGCGAGTTTAATCGGTATGATTTCTGTGTGTGCTGGTATGGCTTTTTCGTTTATTTGGGATACCCCAACAGGGCCGACGATTGTGGTTTCTGCTGCTAGTTTGTTTGTGATGAGTCAGATATTTAATTCGGTTAGGAGGTAGCTGCTTTTATAAAATCTTGAGAAAGAAATAAATAATTTTCGCCAGTGGAGTATTAAAGCTAGGGGCGATTCAGCTCATGATTTTTATCTATTTCATTCTATACTAATCGACATTAAAATTAGTCGTGCTTAAATTATTACATTAGTATTCAACATGGAAATTTAGAAAATGGAATTACACTTTTATCCAGGGAGAAACCTTCTTGTTGCTAAAGACAAAACAAGAATTCATGGGCGTTTTGAAGCGTGGGGAGGACCATCGACTATTGGAAATGATGCGCGCATGGCAGAGGAACCGACTTGGCCAGGTCAGTATATTATTGATAAATCTCACGCCTATCGAACAAATACATGGCCTTTGTCTCGTATAACTTGGGGAACCAAGTTGCTTGATAAACCCTCTCAGGATGATGTTTGGTATCAACTACCCGAGAATAAGTGGGGTTCAATAAAGAATGATCATAAAATTTCCAGGTCTGACATAATCGATTTGTATTTTAATTTATATTCTCTGAGGATTGTTCCCAAGAAATGGGTGTTTAATGATTTCGGGCCTGTTGCTATCAGATGGTTTAAAGATTCAAATGGTAATCGAAAATTGGATGCTAATGAACAACTCTCAGGGCAAATGTTCCATACAACACAGGCAAATGAAGCTGAAGAAATTAGAAGGCTTCCTATTAATATGGTTCATTCACACGGGTGTATTCATCTAAAACCTAGAGAACGAGATCAGTTATTTGCTATCGGAGCTTTCAAGCCAGGAACCATTTTTACAGTGCATAAATATTATGAAAATTTATAAATCAACCCCCCCCCTCCTTTTCCTTCTAATATTTGTATCGGCATGTTCAAGTGCCGATCTTAGCTGGAATTATGACGGCTCTGTAACTATGAGTGGTAAGCAATTGAAGACTGGCTTACAAAGCGCATACAGTGGATTTTCTAATGGTGAAGGTGTTTTTATTGCGGGTTACAAAATAGATAATAAAGGTATAAATCATCCTTATGCTGTATTTGTTGATAATGAGTTAACTATGAGAAGTTCATGGAAGAGAAATAGGAAGGTTCAGCAGTTCTTTTTATATAAGAAGCATACTTATCTTTTGGATGACTTAGGTAGGGTGGAATTATATGAAAATAGCACTTGGGTTGAATCTTCTATAAAGCTTCAGTCAAACTCTATCATTGTTGATAGCAATGAGTTCATCATTGCCTGCAAGCCAACTCCACTAATGAAGACTAGTGAAAATATAGGTAGCTGTTATTCGGTTCAAAAATCTTGGAAAGTTGATCTCAGTTGGAGAGTCGTAAAACCTAAAATATGTGATAATTTTTTAGTTGTCGTCGAAGATAGCAATAGGGAGATCAAAGCACATAGAATTGATATTGACTCAGGTGAGATTCTCAGAAGCATTTCAATTTCAACGCCTGTAGAGCATGTTTGTTCATTACAATTTAATTAAAATTCTATCATCTATACACAACGAGTAGTAATGACATATTGCAACAAATAGGACACTCAATACAGTAGCTGCTAAATGTGACTTTAGTAGTGGAAAATTCGAACATTGATCTAGGGTTAAATTAAGTCCTCTGATTTAGATTATTGATCATTATGACAAAACCTCGTAAAGCATTCATCGCTGTTGAATTTATGCCTTAATATCACAGTATCGCGCGCTATTTTTGTAGGGCGTTTTTTATGGGGTAGATTCTTATTCTGTCCATCGTTATTATCATCGCCGATGCTTGGCGTGAATATAGGCTACTTGAACTGCCTAAAGTCTTTTCTACTTATATGTCGTCTATGAAATCATGAGCAATTCTTCATCATGAGCATTTCTTCATCATGAGCATTTCCGTAGATGTTAAAAAGGGTTAAATAGCCCTCTGCTTTCTTGCCTAAGCTAAGTGATACTCTATTCTGTAAGCATACTTTCTTAAGGACAGAGCCCATGAACGATTTAGTCAATAAAATCAACATCGACCAATACCTACCCGATATTATTGCGGGAGGAACAAACGTTCTTTTTGCCGCTTTGATTCTCATTATTGGTTTATTCGTCGCGAACAAAGTAAATACTCTTATTTGTAAGGTCGGAGAAAGTCATCCCAATCTTGACGATACATTATTCCGGTTTTTAGGCAGTATTGGTAAATACGTTGTTTTAGCGTTTGTTGCTATCGCAGTGCTTAATCGTTTTGGTGTACAGACCGCATCGATTATCGCGCTTTTAGGCGCAGCCAGTTTAGCGGTAGGCTTAGCATTACAAGGGACATTATCGAATTTGGCCGCTGGCGTTATGTTGCTAATATTCCGTCCTTATAAAGCAGGTGATTTCATTAATGCTGCTGGGTGTTTTGGTAATGTTCAAGAAATCGATTTATTCACCACGGTGTTACAAACGTTTGATAATCAGCAAATTATCATTCCGAATAGTGAAATTTGGGGAAGCCAAATCACTAATCACTCTCACCATAAAGTCCGTGGTGTTGATATGCATTTTGGCGTTGCTTATAAAGAAAATACGGATGCGGTGCGTAAGGTAATTAATTCGGTACTTGCTAACCACCCTCATATTTTGAAAGATCCTGCACCGTTTGTTGAAGTTGAAACATTGAATGATAGCTCAGTAGATTTCTTGGTACGCCCTTTCTGCAAAGGTGAACATTATTTTGATGTTTTGTATTCAGTACCTGAACAAATGAAGAAGGCATTAGATGCTGAAGGCATTGAGATTCCGTTCCCTCATTGTAAATTGATCATTGAAAAAGAAGGTTATGATTTATAGTCTTTAGAAAATTTAAAATGACCATCTAGAGTTAAACTAGTTTTTAAAACTTCTCTAGATGATCATCTCTTGTGAACCACATAATGACCTAGGTCAGTGGTGCGACAATGTGCCACATTTTCAAATCTCAACGGCCTCTATAGACTGCGTTCAATTCCTTTCACTCAGTCCTTTATAGCGAAGTTGAAAATGAAACATAAGCAGCCATTAGCGTTAGCCATTGCTACCCTTTTATACCCTTCTTTTACACTCGCCGCACAAGTTAATAACGACGAAGTTGAACTTGCGCCTGTTACGATTACCGATACGCGCGAAGCCGCATTAAAGTCAGAAACTTCTGCCAGTACCAGTCAGATTAGCCAAGAAGACATCGAGTTTTTACAACCAGGTCATCCTTCTGAAGTATTAAATCGCATGCCGGGTGTGCATGTGAATGTTACGGGTGGCGAAGGCCACATGACAGCAATTCGCCAGCCGATTACGACCGGTGCTGTGTATCTTTATTTGGAAGATGGTATTCCGACTCGCTCTACGGGTTTCTTTAATCACAATGCGTTGTATGAGATTAACGTGCCTCAGTCTGCGGGCATTGAAGTCAGCAAAGGCCCAGGCAGTGCTTTGCATGGAAGCGATGCGATGGCAGCGGTTATTAACGTGAGTACTAAGGCTGCACCAGAAGAAACTGAGGGCGATGTGAGTTTAGAGGTAGGCAGCTTTGGTTGGCAGCGTTTGCTATTAGGGGGTGGAACTGCGAGTTTGAATCATGGCATTCGTGCCGATTTAAACCTGACTCATACCGATGGCTGGAGAGACTCGACCGAATACGATCGTCAAAGTGCGAATGTTCGTTTGGATTCTTTTTTAGATAACGGTACTAAAGTTAAAACCGTTTTGAATTTTTCAAACATTGATCAACAAACAGCGGGTTCTTCGCGTTTGCTAGAAGACGATTATAAAAATCATCCAACACGTAATTACACGCCTATCTCTATGCGCAAAGTTGAATCGTTACGTTTATCCAGTGCGTTCGAAAAAGAAGTGGGTGCGAGTCTTTATAGCATTACCCCTTACTTCCGTTATAACAGCATGGAGTTATTACCGAACTGGTCGTTAAGTTACGATCCGAATACGTATAAAACGGAAAACAAGTCGGCGGGTGTGATGATGAAATATCGTCAAGATTTCACACCAATGCGTACGCGTTTAATTGTTGGAACCGATATTGATTACAGCCCAGGTTCGATGGATCAAAATAAAATTGATGTGACAAAAGAAGGTAACTATTTTGTTGATTATACAGTTAAAGAAAAACTGTATGACTATGACGTGACCTTTTCGTCTATCTCGCCTTATGCCCATATTGAAACCTCGCCGACCGATAAGTTAAGAGTGAATGCGGGTTTGCGTTTTGATCACATGCGTTATGACTATGAAAATAATTTAACGGATATCGATACCGGCAATCATAGACGCCCTGAAGATACCGATGTTGAGTATCAACACTTAAGTCCTAAATTGGGTATGACGTATGCAATTAACGATCAATTAAATACGTTTGCTTCTTATCGCCATGCGTTTCGAGTGCCGTCGCAGAGTCAGTTATTCCGTCAAGGAAAGGCGACTAATACGGTTAAGCTTGATCCGGTAAAAGTGGATAACTATGAGATTGGTTTGCGTGGAAAAACCATTAGCAAAGTGAATTATGAAATCTCGGTTTATTACATGGTGAAGGAAGATGATATTTTAACCTTCAAGCATGCTGATGGTAGTAGTGAAACAATGAACGCGGGTAAAACATTACACCAAGGCATTGAAACAGGTTTAACAGCACCGTTGAGTAACGATATCGATCTTGCAGTTTCTTATGCCTATACCGAATTCACCTACGAAGATTGGAAACCGAATTCGACAACAGACTATAGTGATAATCAATTAGAAGCGGCGCCGAGAGATATTGGTAATGTTGCTTTAGGTTATCATCCTAGCCAATTAAACGGTGGTAAGGTTGAGTTAGAGCTTTCTCATTTAGGGCAATACTGGATGGACCAAGCGAATACGGAAACGTATAAAGGTCATCAGTTATTAAATATTCGTTTTAATTACCCCGTAACCCCTGAGTTTAAAGTGAGTGCGCGTATTTTAAATTTAGAAGATAAAACGTATGCGACTAATTCAACTTATAAACCAGCGGCTTATGGTAATCCTGAAACGTTTGAATACTCGCCAGGTATGCCACGCACTGCGTATGTATCTGCTAGTTATTCATTTTGATTTAGTATCAATTTATAAAAGGTTAATTTTATGTTCAGGTTAGCATCATTTTTGTTCATCATCTTACTGTGCTTTAGCAGTAGCCATGCGATGCAGCATGGTGCTTCTGCTACAGGCAAGGGAGTGAATGGAGTTGCTTGCACCATTGCCTCGCTCAAGTGCGCTAAGGCACCTTCTGCGAGCTTTGGACCTGATGGTAAGTTATGGTTGGCTTGGGTCTTTGCTGGTCATGTTTATGTTCAGTATTCTAGTGATCAAGGTCAGAGTTACTCAGCCCCTTCTATTGTGAATCGTGCCCCTGAAAAAATTGCTGCTCGCGCTGAGAATCGCGCAAAAATTCAGTTGGATAATACCGGCAATATTTATATTTCATGGACACAGTCTTTGAATAAACCCTATACCGGAAATATTCGTTTTAGTCGCTCTGTTGATGGCGGTAAAAGTTTCAGTCAGCCTATTACCGTGAATGATGACCTGCAGGAAATAAGTCACCGCTTTGATTCTATGGTTGTTAGTGATGATGGCAAAGTTTTTATCAGTTGGTTGGATAAACGCGATCAGCAAGCCGCAAAAGACAAGCAACAGGAATATATTGGTGGTGCTTTGTATTACAGTTATTCTGCTGATCAAGGTAAGACGTTTAGTGAAAATATAAATCTGTCGGATAACTCCTGTGTGTGCTGTCGCATTGCTATGGCGTTAGATAATAACAATTTACCGGTGATTGCTTGGCGTGATATTTATGGCAATGATGTTAATAATCAAATTCGTGACCACAGTTTAATAACGTTCAGCTCGGCCTTGAAACCTGCGAAGAAAATACGCTTGAGCAACGAGCAGTGGAAAATTAATGGCTGCCCGCATCACGGCCCCGCATTGGATGTTGATGGTAATAATATTGTTCATTCTACGTGGTTTAACGACACTGAGGGAGATCATGTATTGTTTTACGGTAATAGTGTATCGGGTTTTAATATAGGTGATTATAAGCCGATGGGTTTTGGCCAAGCCGATAAGCAGTCTGCGCATCCTTATGTACTTTCTATTGATCAAACTGTCTTCTTGGTTTGGAAAGAATTTGATGGTAAAGAAACAGATATTTTAATGAAGGAATCGAAAGACTCTGGTATCAGCTGGAGTAAAAATAAAATAGTGAGTACTACCGCAGGTTCTTCCGATCATCCTCAATTGGTTAAAGATTCAGAAACTGTGTATTTGAGTTGGCATACTCAGGATGAAGGCTATCGTTTTGAAACTGTCGGGGAATAATGAATGAAGCGATTTTTGGTATTACTTTTTGCTATATCAATTCTGCCCGCGGTAACCCTACCGAATTCTGTGCAGGCAAGTTCGCCCACTGATCTAAAATTATTTGATGTGGGAAGTTTTGAAAAAATAGTTAAGGAGAAAGATAAAAAAGATCATCTTGTTATTCTTTGGTCGTTTGATTGTCCGCCCTGCATTAAGGAATTAAAAAAAGTCTCAGTATTAAATCAACAGTATCCTGAATACCAATTAACGCTTATTAATACGGATGGGCTCGAAGAACAGGCACGAGTAAAAACATTATTGGAAAAATATAATTTGTTGACGTTGGATAATTGGATTTTTTCAGATGCCGATGAAGAGAAGCTTCGCTATGATATCGACGCTCGTTGGTTTGGTGATTTACCTAGAAGTTACTTCTTCCCGATTAAAGGAAAGGTTAAGCGGTTAAGGGGGGCTTTAACCTCGGCTGAATTATTAGAATTATTTCAGCCCACGTTAATTAATAAATAAGCAATAATTAACATGGGCCAGAATAAGCGTATTAAGCGGGCGTCTTACCGGTCAGCTTTACCGCCAAACCTGTCGCCAGACGGCACGCCATTCCATAAATGGATAGCTGTGGGTTGGCACCAATACTGGTTGGAAAAATAGAACCATCAATCACGTAGAGGTTGTCGAGGTAATGATACTTACCTTGACTGTTAACAACGCAACGATCTAAATCTTCACCCATTGCCATGCCACCCATAACATGGGCACTGCCTACTAATGCTCTGCAAGCCTCGTAAGATAGTTCATTGATAGCGGCTTTGGATGCTTCCCATGAAGTTTCGAATTTGGCATCAACGTGAGCAGGCTTAACGGATTTAGCACCCGCTGCAAACTGTATTTCAGCCATGGTTAAGTGTGTACGCTTAACGCCTTCCCAAAGGTAGTCAGTAAACGGGTAGTCAATAATGGCTGAGCCGTCACTGGCTAATTCGATGGTGCCACCGATGCTCTCTTCATTAAAACCATCGCGTAGCAAAGAAATCATGCCGTTCATGTTGGGGAGTTTACGAATGTCATCAAAGTGAGATTCACCATGCCCCATTAACAGAGCCGAGGTTAAGCCAGGATGTAGTGGCGGGACTTCTAGCTTATAGCCTACTGGGCCGTCGACGGTCTCCCATTGAAAGTGGTCTGAATAAATCGCTTGGGGTGCGCCATAATAAGGATTAATTTCTTGTTCAAATTCAGCGAACGAAAAAATGGTTGGGTGGAAGAAGGTGCGCTTACCGACCAAGCCTTTAGGGTCAGGAGCCTCAGAGCGCAGCATCATCGCGGGGCCATTAATGCCGCCAGCCGATAATACGACCGTCGGTGCTTTAACGGTAAGCTTAATACCGGTTGGGCGATAGCTCTTATCCAAAGCAGTAATTTCAATGCCCGTCACTTTATCGTCTTCTATGATTAAGCGTTCAGCGCGAGCACTGTAAAGCAATTGGCTACCGTCATTCATGGCACCAGGAATCGTGGTAACGAGCATGGATTGTTTAGCATTGGTTGGGCAACCGGTACCGCAGTAACCTAAGTTCCAACAACCAGCGACGTTTCGAGGAATGGCTTTCCATGAAATATCGAGGGCATCTGCACCGCGCATCAATACTGCATTATTTTCATTCGCTGGAAAGGCCCATGGCGCAATGTTTAAACGCTTTTCCATTTTATCGAACCAAGGCGCCATCTCTTCTTTTGACACACCTTCCGTCTTAAATTCATCACTCCAATATTGCAGTGTTTGCTCGGGTGTACGGAAGCTAGAGGTCCAGTTGATGACGGTTGTACCACCTACGCAGCGACCTTGTAAAATCGACATAGCGCCGTCTTTACTCATGCGGCCTGCGTTTTCTTGGTATAAGTCTTTATAAGCTTCGCGCTCATCCATCTTAAAATCGTTAGTGCTTTTAAGTGGCCCTTCTTCAATCAATAAAACTTTTAAGCCGGCCTTAGCAAGAATTTCGGCGGTTACGCCACCGCCTGCGCCTGTACCAATAATGGCTACATCTGCTTCTAGTGTTGCAGACTGGGTATAGTCCCCCGCATTTAAAGTGATCCAACCATTGCTGATGCCTTCTAAAATCGGGTCGGTAATGCCGCGGATTTCTTCAAAATTTTTCTTAGCCATTAGCTCTGCTCCGCTGTTGTTATTGACGATATAGATGATAGTGTTGGTGAAACTGGCGTAGGAATTTTTACCGGTGGTCCTGGGTAACCTGTTGAGGCAAAAGACTCCGGCTGCGAATACCAGCTGATGTTGATGAGCTTGGTAAGCGATACATAACCCATGCGTTTTAATTGAATGCTGCTATCGCGCCAGCCGATTAAAAAGTCGTTAACTTGCTTCGGGCTCATATCTTCCCAGTCAGTCCAAGAGGCACCAGCGATCATACGAATAGGTGCCATGGCAAGGGCATCAAACATCATGCGCATTTGGTGTCTATTATTGTACTGCAAGGTATAGATCAGATCGTCTAATGATAAAAGCATACGGCGCATTGCTGACTTATCGGATAAATCCCCAGGGAAGCTCTTGTTCAGTACTTGAGGAATAAGAGCGGCAAATAACGCTCGATCGTCAGGTTTTAAAAACTTGAATGTTGAATCTCTTTCTAGTGGGGTTGCGCAACCAGTGAGTGTTGCAACTGTGCTACCCAATGCAAGTGTGGCGGTACCCATTAAGCCTAGCTGTAAAAAGCCCCTGCGCGTTGTTGGCAGTGCCTGATCAATTTTTGAGTCCATAGTTTCTCTCATCTCTTTTTTGTTATTTTGCATTCTGGGAGCCCGTTGGACATTGCCTTAAAGACTCCTGTTATACGGCTAATCAGCGAATGAAAAAGGTATAAATCATTTTACGGATTGAATTATCGTAAGGAGGATGCGCTAGGCTACCTGTAGAGATACGACCTTTGCGGTGAACCGCCTTCGCTTTCGAGAAGGTAATAAAGCCTTCTTTTCCGTGGTAATGACCCATGCCCGAATCACCAATGCCGCCAAAAGGCATATCTTCTTGTGCAAGGTGCATTAACGTATCGTTTACGCTCACTCCGCCAGAATGCGTATTATTTAAAACATGATCCTGTTCATTTTTATCATAGCCGAAGAAATACAACGCCAATGGACGCGGACGGTCATTAATATAGGCAATTGCTTCGTCCATAGATTCATACGGTATGATCGGCAAAATAGGACCAAATAACTCTTCTTCGGCAATGGTCATATTGTTTTTCATATTTTGAACGATAACGGGCGCTAATTTACGGCCAGCGGATAAATCTTCGTTCGCCGGGTTAATCTTTGTTAGTTTCGCGCCTTTGTCTTTCGCATCGTTAATCCAGCTGCTTAGACGCTGGTATTGGCGATCGTTAACAATGGCGGTGTAGTCGCCATTATCTCTTAGTGTTGGGTACATCTTAGAAAAAGCGGCGATATAAGCTTTAATAAAGGCTTCTTCTTTTGCTTTAGGTACCAAAATATAATCAGGTGCAACGCAGGTTTGGCCTGCATTCATTGATTTACCAAAGCAGATGCGTTCGGCAGCATCTTTCATTGGAATATTATCGGAGACGATGGTGGGCGATTTCCCGCCAAGCTCTAACGTCACTGGGGTAAGGTTTTTTGCCGCCGCCGCCATGACAAAACGACCAACGGCGGTTGAACCCGTAAATAGAATGTGGTCAAAAGGCTGTTCGGTAAACGCGATAGCAGCGTCGGCTTCACCTTCAATAACGCAAACGCGGTTTTCATCAAAGACTTCGGCGATCATTGCTTTGAATACTTGATTAAGATTTGGGGTAAATTCCGACATCTTAATCATGGCGCGGTTACCGGCCGATAGCGCCGCGACTAAAGGGCCAATAGCCAAGAAAATAGGGTAATTCCAAGGAACAATAATCCCGATAACGCCTAATGGCTGGTATCGTACTTCGTTTTTGGCCGGTGCGAACAACATGCCGACGCTGCGCTTACTGGGCTTCATCCATTTGCGAGTCTTTTTGATCGCCATGTTGATGCCTTCTACACTGGTTAGAATCTCAGCCAGTAAGGTTTCATCCTTTGAACGACAGCTAAAATCCTTATTAACCGCTGTTGCTAGTTGGTCTTGGTACTTAATTGTGATGTTTTTTAGCGCTTTCAGGTGGTCAATACGCTGCTCTGCTGTTGGCATTGGGGTCTTGTTGTAAGCACTTTTTTGGCGGCTAAAAAGTTCTTTCAACCGAATGATTTCAATGTCTAGAGGGGTGACTTCTGCAGTATTGGTAACCATGGAAGGGCTCCGATAAATAGATTCGTGGCGCTGTTATTAATTATTCTATGGGTATTATTAGAGTGATTGCTCTAAACTGTCAATAGCAGCTGCAAAAATGACAGGAAGGTTTACAATGAAGCTGCCAGAAATGTTGGGGTATTTAAAAGGATGTTCAAACAGAAGATGAAAACTCGTGACCGGATACTGAATGCCGCCCTCGAACTATTTAACCAGCAGGGTGAGCGCAAGGTGACGACCAATCATATTGCCGCTCATTTAGATATGTCTCCTGGTAATTTGTATTACCACTTCAAGAATAAGCAAGAGATTATTTTTGAACTGTTCTTAAGCTACGAAGCTCGCGTCGATCAAAATCTAGTCGTGCCGATTGGCCGTAAGTTGACCATTGAAGATAAGCTGAGTTATTTACAAGAGGTCTTTCAGGGCTTGTGGGAATATCGTTTTCTTCATCGCGATATGGAGTCTTTATTATTTGAAGAGGAAAGGCTGCACTCTCGTTATAGAGCGTTTTTCCGTCGTTGCCAAAAGAACACCGAGCGAATTTATGAAGGCTTGCGTGATGCCAATATTATCGATATTGATCAGCGCAATATAGAGGGACTCGCATTGAACACTTGGATTGTAGTAACGAGCTGGTTTTCGTTCTTGCAGTGCAATCTATTGCTGGGCAAAAACGAGACGGTTACCTTAGAAATGCTCAAGGGCGGGATTTACCAAATATTCCAGCTAGAGCGTCCGTATTTAACTGACGAGTATCGTGAACGTGTCGAGGCTATGCAGGTCGACTTTGTTGCTAAGCCTGACTGGCTGTAATTAAACGTTTCAATCAAGTTTAGCGTCGTCGTTGAAAGACCTATTCGGCTGATTCAACCTCAAAGACCATAAAGCTAAATTCTTTCGCATCTTTGCGCTTGGTTTCTAACCAGTTAGCAGGGATGCAAGAGAGGTCCGCATCGGCTTCAACTTCAACATAGATCAAGCACCCGACCTGAGCTTTCTCTGCCAAAATATCAACTGCAGGTTTTAGCAACTCTCTACCAAAAGGCGGGTCTAAAAAGATAACGTCAAACTGCTCTAATTGAGGGTGCTGCGCCAACCAAGCAATCGCATCGGTTTGGTGCACTTGTGCATTGGTCGCATTTAACGATTCTAGAGATTCACGAATGCAGCGTGTTGCATTGGCATTGAATTCTAAAAAGGTCACTTCTTTTGCGCCACGGCTCAGGGCTTCATAACCCAAGGCTCCACTTCCGGCAAAGCAATCGAGAATCAGTTTGCCTTCGATATCCCATTGCAGCCAGTTAAACACTGTTTCACGAACTTTATCCATGGTTGGTCGTAAGCCAGGTGCATCGGCAAATTGGATGCGACGAGATCGCCAATCACCACCAATAATACGCAATTGCTGAGCGCCTCTGCGTAGGCTGGTTTTATTACTGCTGCTTTTCTTTTTCGCCATGGTGATGCTGCCTTACCTAATGCTCTTCTGAATGCGCTATTGTCGGTGTTAACTATTTACTTAACCGCTATTTGTTTAGCGGCCATCTTCTTAATGATCAGTATCAGTGGCTAATGCACTTAATGGCTGGCACTGACTCAAGTATGTCTCTAGCTCGGGCACCTCTAGTTCATTGATGCCCCAGTAACCTTCTAATAGGTAGTTTTGAGGCAGGCGATAGTATGCGAGGTCGGAGAGTATGTCGAATTGTGTTGCAGCATTTTGCCAATTTAACTGCCACTGTTGCACAAATGTCTGCTTCCAAATACGTAATGACGCCTCATTAATCGGGGCAAGTGTTGGCCAAGCAGAGACGATCCACTCTTTTGTTTCGATATTCGGCTGACTTTTTTTAGCGTGGGTTAACTGATCTTGTAGCCAAAACTGCGCGCTAACGGGCTGCCATGGACAAGAGTACGTATTGGTATCGCTTTTGTTGTGAGATTTAGTCGAGAGTGGAGTATCAGCAGAGCGGGTGACAGAATCGAGCGGCTTTAAAGCCAAGCTTCTTATTAGACGAGCACTGGTAAGGCGAGCAATATCATCACTCCAAGGGCCTTGTAGAATAATCGTCGCTGGTTGACCTTTTAAATGATCAGGGAAATTATTGAGCTGCTGACTTAAGCTGGGTAATCCCTGTTCAAATTGATCACCTAGGCTGAAATCCCACTGCCAATAACCTTGCTGCCAGCTGAATAGGGAAGAATCTAGCGGGATTTTTGAAATGTCATATTTTCCCGTTCCGCGGATGCGAATGAGAAAGTCAGTATCGAGTCTAGTTTGCCAAATAACCTGAATGCCTTCGTGGCTAAACCAAGACTGGTGCTGTAATTCTGTTAACGGTGGCAGTTCGATCATTTCGGTTTTTGGGGCGTCATCTGTTCGATTTTTATCGATACTGGCCCAGCCAATTAAGATAATGCAGGTGAAAATGATCAAATTAAGGGTTGAACGGCTAAAACGCAGCTTCATTATGCTTCCTTGTATTATTCACAACAGACGATAGATGGTAGGATAGACCGCAACTAAATCTTATTCGAGCGATAGATTCGAGAACCCGCTATGTTTGAAATGTTTAAGCGTAAGAAAAAAGACGTCGATGATCAAAATAACGCGACGGAAGCAGCTGAAAGCTCTGCTAATAGCTCTTTAGATGGCTCTACAAATAGCTCTCTAAACAACTCAGCAAATAGTACTCCAGAACAGCCTATCGATGAGGCCAAAGCTGCAATACCCAAAGCAGCAGTGCCTCAAACAGCTGTGCCTAAAGTGCATACGCAAGATATGGCTAAGGCTGGTACGCCTGCTGGTGAAGAGGTTGTTTTCTTTAAAGAGTCTGCCGAGATAGAAGAGGCGAAAGAGAAGAAAGGCTTCTTTAGTCGTTTAGCGACAGGCTTAAGTAAAACCCGCTCAGGCTTCAGCGACGGTGTTGCACATCTTCTTTTAGGTAAAAAAGAAATTGATGACGATCTATTAGAAGATCTAGAAACTCAGCTGGTAATGGCCGATGTGGGTGTTGAAGCAACTCGCGAAATTATGGCGAAGTTGACCGAACGTGTCGGTCGTAAAGAATTAACCGATTCCGATGCGTTGTTTGAAGCTCTAATCACAGAGCTGCAAGACATCTTAGCGCCTTGCGAACAGCCGTTAGTGATCGACTCGGGTAATAAACCTTATGTGATCTTAATGGTTGGCATCAACGGTGTTGGTAAAACCACGACTATCGGTAAGCTTGCAAAGCAATTCCAAGCGAAAGGCAAGTCGGTAATGTTAGCGGCAGGTGATACCTTCCGTGCGGCGGCGGTCGAGCAGCTACAAGTCTGGGGCGAACGTAACGACGTGCCTGTTGTGGCTCAGCACACTGGTGCAGACAGTGCATCGGTATTGTATGACGCGTTAGAAGCGGCGACTGCCCGTGGTACGGATATTTTAATCGCGGATACTGCAGGTCGTTTGCATACTAAAGACAATTTAATGGGCGAGCTTGAAAAAGTCGTTCGTGTGATGAAAAAAATTGACCCAGAAGCACCCCACGAAGTGATGCTGGTATTGGACGCAGGTACAGGTCAAAACGCCCTGAACCAAGCGACTCAATTCCAAAAATCAGTGGGGGTTACTGGCTTAACCTTAACCAAGCTTGATGGCACAGCAAAAGGCGGTGTGATCTTCGCCTTGGCTAAACAACTTGGTTTGCCGGTTCGCTTTATTGGTATTGGTGAAGGTATTAATGATTTGCGTCCGTTTGATGCCAATGATTTTACTCGTGCACTGTTTAATAAAGATAGTTAACAAAGAAAGCTAATCATGCTTCTTGCGATAGAGTATGCGGCGGAATAAAACATAAAATAATAAATTGATAACTACAGCTTTTGGGTGTTTGGGTCTAGTGTGCCATTTAAGGCCGTCATTTTGCAGGGATGCAAAATACGAGCGTACATGGAAGTATTCACCGCGTGCCGTAAAAGGGCATGCTAGACCCCAATAGCCGAGAGCGTAACCAGGAGCCCATACTTTGCCAATGGTTCGTTTTGATCGTGTCAGTAAGCGTTACCCGTCGGGTAATGAGGCCCTCAGCGGTGTTAGCTTTGAGTTGGCTCGTGGTGAGATGGCGTTTCTTACCGGTCACTCCGGTGCCGGTAAAAGTACCCTGCTAAAACTCATGATGCGCATGGAAGTGCCTACGCGTGGCGAAGTCATTGTCGATGGCAGCAATCTGTCGCGTATGCGTGAAGGGCTTGTTCCCTACCATAGACGTAAAGTCGGCGTCGTCTTCCAAAATCACCAACTACTCTTTGATCGCTCGGTCTTCGAAAACGTCGCGTTGCCGCTATTGATTGCAGGCACCTCGTTAAAAGAGACCGGCCGTCGTGTGCGTGCCGCGTTAGATAAAGTCGGCTTGTTAGGCAAAGAAAAGCTCAACCCTATCCAATTGTCAGGAGGTGAACAACAACGCATCGGTATCGCCCGCGCTGTTGTTAATAAACCTGCACTATTAATTGCCGATGAACCCACTGGTAACCTAGACCCTGAATTATCCGCTGAAATTATGAACCTTTTTAGCCAGTTCCAGCAGGTTGGAACAACCGTATTAATCGCAACCCACGACATCGCACTCGTAGAGCGCATGAACAAACGTCGCCTAATCTTGCAAGACGGCCAAATGGTTGCCGGAAATACTGCCAGCGAAGGGGTAACGCATGTCTGAGAAGCAAATAACTCAGCAAGGCGCATCCACGGCTAAGTTAGCCGCGAGTGATAAATTAAGCGCCTACTTCCGCAACCACCAAATGGTGGCTGTGGAATCTTTAGCAAAACTATTATCCACGCCTGCGTCCAGTTTATTAACTTGGTTGGTTATCGCTATTGCTCTCACACTGCCTGGTGCGTTGTATATGGCGGTGAATAACTTACAACAGCTAAGTGGTCACTTTGAAGCATCGGGCCAAATGACGGTCTTTTTAACAACCGATATTCGCGAAGCTGACAGTAATGCTTTGCGCTTAAAAGTAGGCTCGCTGGATCAGGTTAACAAAGTAGTTTATGTCTCGCCTGAGCAAGCTTTAGAAGAGTTCACAGAATATGGCGGAATATCGGAAGCCCTGAGTTTCTTAGATGAAAATCCATTGCCAGCGGTTTTGCTGGTGGAGCCGCCACTGGGTATCGATAAAGATGAGCTCAATGTGCTGGTCGCACAAATCCAATCCTTTAAGCACGTAGACAGTGTGCAAGTTGATATGGCTTGGGTTGAGCGACTACTCGCCTTGCTAGCCCTTGCCCAACGCTTAGTGGTGGTTGTCGGTGTTTTGTTAGCCTTGGCGATTGTGCTAGTGGTGGGTAATACCATTCGCTTATCCATCGCCGCACGCACTGAAGAAATTAGAGTCATTAAGCTGGTGGGGGGCACCAATGCTTATGTGCGTCGTCCCTTTTTATACTCGGGCTTCTGGTACGGCGCAATTGGTGGAATACTCGCGTGGCTCATGCTTGGGTTATGTTGGATTTTGCTACAAGGTCCGGTTGCCGAGATTGCGGCTTTATATGGAGCTGACTTTTATCTACAGCCCCTTCCTTTTGAGCCGACTTGTTGGTTAATATTAAGCGCGTCGCTATTGGGCTTGATGGGTTCGTGGTGGTCAGTCCAGCGTCATTTGGTAGCGATTGAGCCTTAATTTTTTAGATTCGCGTCTTGAGCGAGTTTAATGCAAAGAAAAGTAAAAGGACTGTTCCACTGGTGAACTTAATATCACCATGGCACTCTATAATAACCAGTGCTACACTCCTTGTGTCCTTTATTAATTGAATAGGAAGAATTGATGAACACTGCCTTGCAATCTATTGATGCCTTAAGCCCTGGCGCTAACCTAGAAGCCTATTTGGCTCGGGTTAATTCTGTGCCTGTGTTAAGCATTGCAGAAGAGCGAGAATTAACCAGTCGTCTTCATTATGAAGAAGACTTAGAGGCTGCGCGTCGTTTAATTATGTCGCACTTACGTTTTGTTGCGCATATCGCAAAAAGCTACTCCGGTTACGGTTTGAATCAAGGTGACTTAATCCAAGAAGGTAACGTAGGTTTGATGAAAGCGGTTAAACGCTTCGACCCTGCTGTTGGCGTACGTTTGGTATCTTTTGCTGTGCACTGGATCAAAGCCGAAATGCACGAATTCATCTTGCGTAACTGGCGCATTGTGAAAGTTGCGACCACTAAAGCGCAGCGTAAAATGTTCTTTAACCTACGCAGCTCTAAGAAGAAGCTAGGTTGGTTGTCTCAATCTGAAGCACAAGATATTGCTGAAGCGTTGGGCGTAGAGCAAAAAACCGTATTTGAAATGGAAGGCCGCCTGCAAGCACGTGATGCGGCTTTCGATGCTGGCGCTGATGAAGACGATGAAACAGCGTATAAAGCACCTGCACACTATTTAGAAGATCAGCGTTTTGATCCAGCCATGGTTGTGGAAAGCGACGCTCATGAACAGCAGTCTAGTACGAGCCTGCACTTGGCTTTAGCTAATTTAGATGAACGTAGCCGTGATATTTTGCAGCAACGTTGGTTGACCGACGACAAGGCGACTTTGCACGAATTGGCTGCAGAGTACGATGTATCCGCTGAGCGTATTCGCCAGCTAGAAAAGAATGCTATGAAGAAAGTTCGTGATGCCATGGAGGCAGAAACAGCTTAACTTCGCATAACGACAGTCTCAGCACCCTGGCATTGTCTAGCTTGATTCCCAATCAGAAATGATTAAAGTCTCTGATTGAAGGGGCAGGCACAAAAAAGCCGCTATCGTTGCAAAATGATTAGCGGCTTTTTTGTATCTAACGCTTTTATTCAAAGCGTTAGATGGGCGAGTTATAAAACGTCTATTTTTTCTTAGACGTCTTACCACCACGCATAGAATCGAAAAATTCGTTATTAGTTTCGCTTTGACGCAACTTATCTAATAAGAATTCGATCGCGGGTACATCTTCCATTTCGGCAAGTAAGCGACGCAAGATCCATAGACGCTGAAGATCAGATTCAGACATCAATAAGTCTTCACGACGAGTGCCAGAACGACGAACGTTGATCGCTGGGTAAATACGCTTCTCAGCGACTTTACGATCAAGGTGAAGTTCTTGGTTACCGGTACCTTTAAATTCTTCGTAGATCACTTCGTCCATCTTAGAGCCAGTATCAACTAGCGCTGTTGCGATGATGGTTAAAGAACCACCTTCTTCGATGTTACGAGCCGCACCAAAGAAACGCTTTGGCTTTTCTAATGCGTGAGCATCAACACCACCGGTTAGTACCTTACCAGAGGAAGGAACAACGGTATTGTAAGCACGAGCAAGACGCGTGATGGAGTCTAAAAGAATAACAACGTCACGTTTGTGTTCTACCAAACGCTTAGCTTTTTCGATAACCATTTCGGCTACCTGAACGTGACGGGAAGGTGGTTCATCAAACGTAGAGGCAACAACTTCGCCGCGAACGGAGCGAGTCATTTCGGTTACTTCTTCAGGACGTTCGTCGATCAATAATACGATCAATTCACATTCTGGGTTGTTGCGAGAGATTGCTTGAGCAATGCTTTGTAGCAACATTGTCTTACCAGCTTTAGGTGGGGCAACGATTAATCCGCGCTGGCCTTTACCAATTGGGGCAATCAAATCGATAACACGGGATGACAAATCATCTGCAGAGCCGTTACCGACTTCTAATACTAACGCTTCATCTGGAAATAATGGCGTTAGGTTTTCAAAAAGTGTCTTATTCTTAACGTTCTCTGGCTTATCGTTGTTGATCTCATTGACCTTCAACATTGCAAAGTAACGCTCGCCTTCTTTTGGCGGACGAATTTTACCTGCAACCGTATCACCCTTACGCAAGTTAAAGCGTCGGATTTGGCTAGGTGATACATAAATATCATCGGGGCCAGCAAGGTAAGAAGAGGTTGCGCTACGTAAGAAGCCGAAGCCGTCTTGTAGAATTTCTAAAATGCCATCGCCGTAGATGTCTTCGCCACTTTTGGCGTGTTTTTTTAATACTGCGAAAATGATGTCTTGTTTACGAGAACGGCTAACGTGCTCGATGCCCATTTCCTTGGCGATATCCAGTAGTTCTGGAACGGATTTTTGCTTTAATTCGGTAAGATTCATAGATAGGATAAGAAGTTTTATTGCTTATTTAAGAATAAAATATATACCTAAGAGGTTGGCACATATTAGGGGAATGTCGGTTAAGACTAAATATTGAACAAATTAAATATAGACGTTTTGCCAAAGGCTGTCTAGGGGAAGACAGAGATAAAGCGCGATAAGTCATGCTTTACCTCTACATTGCACCTAGTTTAGTACTAGGTGCCAACCAAATTAGATGCTTTGTTCGATGAACGCGACTAATTCAGACTTGCTCAATGCGCCAACTTTAGTTGCTTCAGCGTTTCCATCTTTGAAAATCATCAAAGTTGGGATGCTACGAATACCAAATTTTGGTGCAGTTGCTTCGTTTTGATCGATGTTCAGCTTAGCAACTTTGATCTTGCCTGCGAATTCTTCAGCAATCTCTTCCAATACAGGAGCGATCATTTTGCAAGGACCACACCACTCAGCCCAAAAATCAACCAAAACAGGTAGGTCAGAACCTAGAACGTCTGCATCAAAAGAATCGTCAGAAACGGTTAGGATATTATCACTCATGGAATATCTCCGGAATTTGGTTATCAAAAATTATAAAGACGTGCATTGTACGGAGCCAGAAAAAGGACGCAAGTCAAAAAATGCTTAACTAGCAGAAAACAGCGGTTCCGTATCATTGTCACATTCACGTATGATGGAAAGGATATTGTAATGTAAGTCCTCCGGGTAAGAATTCAACTATGACAGATGTTAGTCACCAAGAGCTAAATCAACCTCACTCAGAGCCTGAAGACTCTAATCAGATTGCTGCAATCGATCTAGGTTCCAATAGCTTTCATATGATTATTGCCAACCAGCTACAAGGTGAGTTGCGCACGGTTGATAAGCGTGGCGAGAAGGTGCAGCTAGCGGCGGGTTTGAACGAACGAGGCTATTTGAGTGAAGAATCTATGCAGCGTGGCTTAGAGTGCTTAAAAGGCTTTGCTAAGCACTTGCGGGGCTTTAAACCCGAAGCCGTGACTGTATTGGCAACCAATGCGTTAAGGGTCGCCCGTAATCGCAGTGAATTTATAACTCGGGCTGAAGAAATTCTAGGGTTTCAGATCGAATTAATTGCCGGCCGCGAAGAAGCGCGCTTGATCTATCTTGGGGTGTGTCATACCCAGGCAGATGACGAGGGAAAGCGGTTAGTTATCGATATTGGTGGTGGTAGTACTGAGCTTATTATTGGTGAACGATTTGAGACGAAGGCACTTGAAAGCCTCTTTATGGGTTGCGTATCTTATACCAAACAATTTTTCCCTGATGGCGAAATCAGTGAAATTAATTTTCACCGAGCGGTGACTCGTGCCCGTCGTGAGTTATTAGAAATTCAGCAGGCCTATAAAGATATCGGTTGGAGTGAAGTGATTGGTTCGTCAGGAACCATTCGTGCCACCGAGCAATTGCTGATTAAGAAAGGGTGGAGTGAGCAGGGTATTAGCCGTGACGGTTTGAATAAACTGTGCCAGTGGCTTACGACACATAAGACCATTGAAGAAATTGATCTGCCGGGCTTTAAACCTTTGCGCCAGCAGGTATTTATTGCCGGGGTAGCCATTTTAAAAGGGATTTTTGATACCTTTAAAATCAAGAAAATGAACTACTCAGATGGTGCTTTGCGAGAAGGTGCATTGTGGGATTTGATTGGTCGTTCTGGCCATGAAAATGTTCGTCAACGTACCGTTAAGTCGATGCAGAAACGATTTCACGTTAACCAAGGGCAAGCGAATCGAGTAAAAGAGTGCGCTTTGGCTATGCTCGATCAGGTCGAAAAAGATTGGAAACTCCCTAGTACTGCTAGAAAGTGGTTGTTGTGGGCTGCGGAGTTGCATGAAGTAGGTTTGAGTATTACGCACCATCAATTTCAGAAGCATGGGGCGTATTTGGTTTTGCACAGCGACATGGCCGGGTTTACCAATCAAGGGCAAGAGCTGTTGGCGGTATTATTAAAAGGCCATCGTCGTAAATTTCCGCTCGCAGGCCTCGAAGGTTTGAGTGTGATGGTTCGCCAGCAAGCTCGTTATCTTTGTCTGTTATTACGCCTCGCTGCGGTATTGAATAATAGTCGTGGCGCTGTTGAATTGCCGGAAATTGAATGCCAGGGAAAGGCAGATACGTTAACCTTAATTTTCCCTAACGATTGGTTTAAGCAGCATCCGTTAACGCAAGATGATTTGCGTGTAGAGGCGGACTATTTAAAAGCTGCGGGTCTAACCCTAATCGTAGCGGAAGATACTTGATACATCAGTAAGATGGGTGCGGAATGTACTCATCTTACTTACCTTTAGCATTCTCAGCGAGCTCTGAATTTAGTTTGCGGCAGAGAGTCTTTCTAATAAAATTTGCTGGGCGCGGATGATTTCTACTTCGCCAGTTTCTTCATTCTTTTGTGGTTGGGCCAAAATATAATGGCCATCACTGTCTAGGTCCCATGCTTGGCTATTATCCGCTAGGTAGCATTCAAACTCTTCTTTCATGCGACTACGCAATTTATTACCTTCGATTGGAAAGCAGGCTTCAACGCGATTCAATAAATTACGTTCCATCCAGTCTGCACTAGCGGCATAGAATTCGTCTTTGCCGTTATTACAAAAAGAATAAATGCGGGTATGTTCTAAAAAGCGGCCAACAATAGAACGAACTCGAATGTTTTCAGAAACTCCTGGAATACCAGGTCGTAAACAACACATTCCACGAACAATTAGATCAATTTGAACCCCTGCTTGCGACGCTTTATACAGAGCACGAATCACCTTGTTCTCGGTGAGGCCGTTCACTTTTACACGAATGTAAGCGGGTTTGCCTTCTATGGCATTGACGGCTTCGCGATCAATCAGCTCGAGTAACTTTTTATGCAGGGTAAACGGTGCGTGAAAGAGTTTTTTAATGCGTAATGCTTTGCCCATTCCGGTTAGCTGCTGGAATACTTTGTGGACATCTTCACCGATGGAATCATCTGCAGTTAAGAAACTGTAATCGGTATACATACGGGCATTACCTGCGTGGTAGTTGCCAGTGCCTAGGTGCACATAGCGACGTAAGATTCCTTGTTCTTTACGCACAATGAGCATCATTTTCGCATGCGTTTTGTAGCCTACTACGCCGTATACCACAACGGCTCCCGCTTCTTGTAAGCGGTTGGCTAGGTAGAGGTTTTCTTCTTCGTCAAAGCGCGCGCGTAGTTCAATCACCACAGTGACTTCTTTACCGCTGCGTGCAGCGTCTACTAAGGCGTTTACAATTTCAGATTTTGCCCCCGTACGATACAAGGTTTGCTTGATCGCTAATACAGAAGGATCTTTTGCCGCTTCACGCAGCATGTCGACCACTGGCGTAAATGATTCAAACGGATGCATCAGCAAAGTATCTTTTTCGCGAATAGCTTCAAAGATACTCTTTTTAAAACTCAGATGCTTGGGTAAGCCTGGAGTAAAAGGTGGGTAGCGTAAATCGGGGCGGTCAATTTGCCCAACCACTTCCATCATACGGCCAAGATTGACTGGGCCATTAACTTGATAGCAGTCACTTTGCTTAAGGTCGAACTTGGCGAGTAAAAACTCGACCAGCTCAAGAGGGCAGTTGTCGGCGACTTCTAAGCGCATTTCTTCACCGAAATTACGCGAGTGCAGCTCATCTTCAAGCGCCCGGGCTAGATCGACGGTATCGTCGTGGTCGATCTCTAAATCGGCATTACGGGTTACGCGGAATTGGTAACAGCCTTTAATTGTCATGCCTGGGAACAGTTCGTCGGCAAAGTGATGGATGATGGAGGATAGAAAAACGAAGTTATCCCCATCTTCACACAGCTTATCGGGAAGGCGGATGATTCGAGGTAGAGAGCGTGGTGCAGGAATTAACGCTAAGCCTGTTTCACGACCAAAGGCATCTTTACCTTCTAGGCTGACAATAAAGTTAAGACTTTTGTTTACCAAGCGTGGAAAAGGGTGAGAAGGATCAAGTCCGATCGGGCTACAAATCGGCAGTACGTCGTTATAAAAGTACTCTTTTACCCAAGCTTGTTGCTCTTCTGTCCAAGCGGCGCGGCGTAAAAAGCGGATGTTCTCTTGCGCCAGTGCAGGAAACATTACGTCGTTTAATATGTCGTACTGACGCTCAAGCGTATTGGTACACATATCGTTGATTTGCTTTAATACCTGGCCCGCATGCAGACCATCGGCACCGGCGGTTTCGCGCCCGAATGCCAATTGCTGCTTTAGGCCGGCAACACGAACTTCAAAGAATTCGTCAAGGTTGCTACTGAAAATACATAGAAAGAATAGACGCTCTAATAGAGGATGAGTTTCATCCAGTGCTTGCTCTAATACGCGAATATTAAACTGCAAATGGCTCAGCTCTCGGTTGATGTAATACTCCGAGTTGTGCAGATCGATCACTGTATCGTCAGTCGCTGACATTGTTCTTCCTTATCTAAACGTATCAATTCTTATTGATGTAGCTCTTATTATTTATGCAGTTCTTCGGCAAACTGCTTTGCGTAGTACGTCAAAATAGCATTTGCCCCTGCGCGTTTGATGCAAGTTAATGACTCGTGCATCACGGCAATGTCGTCTAACCAGCCATTTTGTGCAGCGGCTTTATGCATCGCATATTCACCGCTCACTTGATAAACAAATGTTGGAACGCCAAATTCTTGTTTCACGCGGCGTACTATATCTAAATAAGGCATGCCTGGCTTTACCATAATCATGTCTGCGCCTTCGGCTAAATCCATCGCCACTTCGTGCAAGGCTTCGTCGGTATTCGCTGGGTCCATCTGGTAGGTTTTTTTATCGGCTTTCCCTAAGTTAGCCGCTGAACCGACTGCATCACGGAAAGGGCCATAATAGGCAGACGCGTATTTAGCAGAATAAGCCAGAATGCGTGTATTTACGTGGCCATCATTCTCTAATATGCCACGAATTTCGCCAATGCGACCATCCATCATATCGCTCGGTGCAACCACATCTGCCCCCGCTTCGGCATGAGACAGTGCTTGGCGAACGAGGGTATCAACCGTGCGGTCATTCAACACATAGCCGTTCGCATCCAAAATGCCGTCTTGACCATGAATGGTAAAAGGATCTAGGGCAACATCGGTAATAACCCCTAGTAGAGGGCAAGCATCTTTAATCGCACGAACGGCGCGCTGAGCTAAACCATCTGCGTTGAACGCTTCTTCGGCAAATTCAGTTTTGGCGCTGGCTGGAGTTACCGGGAACAGTGCAACCGCAGGAATGCCTAGTTTCACTAAGTGCTTACATTCTTCGACCAGTAAATCGATGGATAAACGCTCAATACCTGGCATAGATGGAATGGCTTCGCGCTCGCCTTTACCCTCTAAAACGAACATTGGGTAAATTAAGTCGTCCGTTGTAAGCGTAGTTTCGCGCATTAAACGACGTGAGAAATCATCTCGGCGATTGCGACGAAGACGAGTTTCTGGATAAAAGCGCTGTGCATCATTAAAAGCCACGGGTATTCTCCAAGCAGTTGGCGGTTGTATAAGCCATGAATAGATCATAAAAATATAATACCTATTCTAGCTGACTCAGCTTATCAATTCGCTGATTTATGACAGATTCATTAGAAAATTATTAAGCCTATAGCTCTAAGATAAATAAAATTGAACGTAATACGCTTTAGTCCGACTAAGCGTTATAGCGTTCTGAATGTGTGATTGAGTTTAGGTTCCGATGAGAGCGCTGCTTCTAATGCGCAACTCTGCCGGATGTGTGTAATATTAAGGATGGAATATGAAGAAATTATTACTACTAGGGCTAATTGCAGGCTTAGTATCGGGTTTTTATTTTTTAGGCGAACAATGGTTGCTGCCTGAGACCTATCAAGCCTTGTATCAAAAAGACCCTGTAAAAACTGCGGGGTTATTTTTTATTGTTTATGTCTTGGTGGCTGCGCTGTCAATTCCTGGAGCGGCCTTGATGACGCTTATTTCAGGGGCTATTTTTGGTTTAGGCCCTGGCTTACTGATTGTTTCGTTTGCTAGTTCATTAGGAGCGACGTTGGCGTTTCTTATGTCGCGGCTGCTACTGAAAGACTGGGTTCAAAATAAATTTTCTGGGTATTTAAAAACCATTAACGAAGGGGTTAAGAAAGATGGCCCTTTCTTTTTATTCACTCTGCGACTTATCCCTGTAGTGCCTTTTTTTGCGATTAATTTATTGATGGGGTTAATGCCTATTTCTGCATGGCGTTTTTACTGGGTTAGTCAGCTGGGAATGCTTGCCGGCACGGCGGTTTATGTGAATGCGGGTGCTGAGTTTGCATCAGTGATTGGTCAAGAGGATGGGTTCTCATTAGCAGGTATCATGACCCCTGGACTATTAGTGGCGCTAGGGCTGCTGGCTCTCTTTCCTTGGTTAGCAAGAGCTGTATTGAATCGAGTACAAGCCAGAAGAGCATTGCTAAAGCGCGCCAAAGGCCGTGCAAAACCGAGTAAGTTTGATGATAACTTGATCGTTATTGGTGGTGGTGCCGCTGGACTAGTGAGTTCAATTATAGGCTCGGCGGTTAAGGCAAAGGTCACGCTGGTGGAAAAGCATAGGATGGGTGGCGATTGTTTAAATACCGGCTGCGTTCCTAGTAAAGCGATGATTCACGCGGCGGGAATTGTTCATGACAATAAGAAAAGTCATCTTTCGGGGTTATTGAGCGGCGAGCCTGGTGCTGTCGATTTTGAGAAGGTGATGGCGCATGTTCATCAATCGATCAAAGCGATTGAACCTCACGATTCGATTGAGCGTTATGAAGGTTTAGGGGTTTCTTGTGCGACGGGGCAGGCAACCATACTTTCACCCTGGGAAGTTGAAATTCAACACGCATCTGGCGAAACAGAAATACGCAGTGCGGCGAATATTATTATCGCGACGGGCGGTCGACCTCGGATACCGAATATTCCTGGGCTGGATAAAGTTAATAGCCTGACTTCTGATACGTTATGGCAGCTTAATGAATTACCTAAGCGACTCTTAATTCTGGGTGCTGGACCAATCGGTTGTGAGCTAGGGCAAGCATTTGCACGTTTAGGGTCACAAGTGACGATGGTCGATAAAGGCCAGTTCTTGATGCCGAGAGAAGATGAAGATGTTTCTCTGCTGGTGGCCGAATCCATGAAGGCGGATGGTGTAAAGCATTTGTCAGGTCGTTCCATTACTGAATTGAAAACTTCCACGGGAGGTGATTCGGCCGTTTTGGATACGGGTGAGGTGCTTGAATTTGATGCATTGTTATTAGCGATTGGGCGTGAAGGAAATACCGAGAATTTAGGCTTAGAGAATGTTGATCTAGGGACCGATCGTAATGGCTTCTTAGCCGTAGACGAATATCTTCAGACCGAGTGCCCAACCATTTACGCCTGTGGCGATGTGATTGGTGGTTATCAATTTACTCATGTTTCAGCGCATGAGGCATGGTTTGCTTCGGTTAATAGTTTATTTGGTCGTTTGAAGCGCTTTAAGGCTGATTACCGAGTTATCCCGTGGGCAACTTTTACAAGTCCAGCAGTAGGTCGTGTTGGACTCAGTGAAAAAGACGCGAAAGCACAAGGTATTGCCTACGAATGTACTCAATACGGCTTGGATGATCTAGATCGCGCCATCACTGATGACGCAGCAATAGGCTTTGTTCGCGTATTAACCGTGCCGGGCAAAGACAAAGTACTCGGGGCAACCATTGTAGGGCCAAGGGCTGATGATCTAATTGCTGTTTTTGTGATGGCAATGAAACATGGCTTGGGTCTGAACAAGGTATTAGGTACTATCCATGCTTACCCTACGTATATGGAGGCTAATAAGTTTGTTTCTGGGCAGTGGAAACGTACTCAAGTTTCGGCCAGATTATTAGCGTTAGTGGGGTGGTATAACCGTAAAAATTTATAATAAAAAAGAAGCTGCCTGAGCTCAAGTCGATTTACCCCAGAGAATACCTCTATTGTGTCTGAGTGTGTTGAATCTTTGGAGAATATGTCGACTTAGTATTGAGCACGTGTTTTTACTTTAGCAGCTCAATAAACACAATCAGCGCATGCTTCTATCATTACAAGCTAGGAGTTTAATAAATGAGTATTGAAACGACCCCCGTTGAAGCGCATGGCTTTAACCCAAGCGAATATAATATTGCGATGAATTTTCTTGAACAGATTCCTTTTAATAAAGTATTAGGCTTAAAACCCAGCAAGCTCAGTCAAGATTATTGTGAATTCAAAATGAGCATGAAAGACGACCTAATTGGCAACTTTCTGCAGGGTATTCTTCATGGTGGTGCGATTTCAACAGCGTTGGATGTAACGGGAGGTGCGATGGCTATGGTTGCCGCATGGCAGCGATTGAAAGAGCATAAGGTTCCTCAGTCTGAGCGTCCGAAAACATTAGCCAAATTGGGGACGATTGATATGCGTGTCGATTTCCTTCAGCCAGGTAAAGGTAAGGAATTCATCATTGGTGCGACACTGCTAAGAATTGGTAACAAGGTAGCGGTGACGCGGATGGAGCTGAAGAACGAGCAAGATGAATTGATCGCGGTTGGAACCGGAACGTATCTTTGCGGTTAGTGATTTTTAAGCCTTCGGGCCATTCTTATGTCACTGTGAAATTGGCGGTGACATTGCGGTGATAGTGGCCTCAAGGTCTTTGAGTAAGCGTAAATAAAACCATAAATCCGACAAGAAAATATTTAAATAGTATTGACAATGAATATAAACAGCATAGAATACAGACGTCTGAAAGTTAGTCTTAGTTTTATGTACACCGTTTCGATATCCTGTATCTCGTCCTGTTTTCATAAATTATTGGCAGCACTTCAGCCATAATGGCTCATTAGAGCCGCAATTTTTTTCTGAATTTACAGGATACTATTATGTCTACTACAACTGGTACAGTTAAGTGGTTCAACGAATCTAAAGGCTTTGGTTTTATCGAGCAAGAAAACGGCCCTGACGTTTTCGCTCACTTCCGTGCTATTCAAGGTACTGGCTTTAAAACTCTTGCTGAAGGCCAAAAAGTTGAGTTCACTGTAACTCAAGGTCAAAAAGGCCCACAAGCTGAGAACATCGTACCTTTATAATTTAAAGGTAACGGCTTAGCCTCTTAGAGATTAAGCAGTTCAAGTTTGAAAAAGGCTAAACCGAAAGGTTTGGCCTTTTTTTATGCCTGTCGTTTATGCTTCATTATGTTGTCAATAAAAGGCTGTAAGTAAAAAGAGACAGGAAAAAAAATCCCCAGCATTCGCTAGGGATTCTTAAGCATTTTCATGCAAGCAGTCAAAACAAGCCGTCACAATACAACTAATCTCTAACGAGAAGAGTTCGGCTTATGGCGCTGACCATTGCTATTTGACCAAGGGCTATCAGAGCTACCCGACGAGTCTTTTTTGGCAGCAGGCTGTCCACGACGCGGCGCTCTGGTCGACGTGTTGGCACCTTGTTTATGTTGCTTAGTGCTATTAGCGGCATGCTGGCCATCGTGATGTTCGCTGCGTGGCTTACTCTGAGAATTGTTACGCTTTGGCTTGTTGACCCTAGGTGCGCGAGCATTCAGTTTTGATTCTGGCAAGCGGCTAACCGGCTCAAATCCTGGCAGCATTTCACGTTCTAATAATTCACCAATAACACGTTCAATCGCGAACAGCTCTTTGGTTTCATCAGCACATACTAAAGAAACGGCTTTACCTTCAGAACCAGCACGACCTGTACGGCCTATGCGGTGAACATAATCCTCAGGTACGTTTGGCAGATCAAAGTTCACTACCTGTGGCAGTTGCTCAATATCAATACCACGAGCAGCAATATCTGTTGCAACTAAAATACGAACTTCACCGGCTTTAAAATCGGCTAATGCACGAGTACGCGCGCCTTGGCTTTTATTGCCATGGATCGCAGCAGCCGTAATACCGCGGCCTTCTAAAAATTTAGTGAGCTTATTGGCGCCGTGTTTAGTACGACTAAAGACCAATGCTTGTTTCCAATCACCATCTTCGATGAGTTTGGCCAGTGCTGCAGGCTTTTGTTTTTTATCAACAGGGTAAATCCATTGCTTTACCAACTTAGTGGTAACGTTTGGCGGAGCAACAGAAATTTCTACTGGGTTATTCACTAAGCCTTTGGCTAATGCGCGAATGTCATTAGAGAAGGTGGCAGAGAATAATAAGTTCTGACGATTTTTCGGCAGTGCTTTGATGATCTTTTTGATGTCGTGGATAAAGCCCATATCCAGCATGCGATCCGCTTCGTCTAATACCAAAAATTCTAATTGTGCGAATTTAACGGCGCCTTGGTTCATTAGATCGAGCAAGCGACCGGGTGTTGCAACTAAGACATCAGCACCTTTACGCATGCGCATCATTTGTGGGTTGGCTTTTACACCACCAAAAATTACGCAAGAAGTCAGGTGGGTATTCTTTGAATACTTATCGACGTTGTCTGCAACCTGCGCAGCCAGTTCGCGAGTGGGGGTTAATACCAAAGCGCGAACTTGATTATTTTGTACACGCGGTCCTTTGGAAAGCATTTCTAAAATAGGCAAAGTAAAGCCTGCAGTTTTGCCTGTGCCTGTTTGCGCGGCTGCCATTATGTCTTTACCTTCCAGCACGGCAGGGATCGCTGCGGCCTGAATCGGTGACGGTACGGTATAGCCTTGTGCGACTACAGCTTCAAGAATTGCTGGGGAAAGGCCCAGATCTGCAAAACTCATAGGAAACTCACTTGATTTAGCGGGGGTGCAGCTTACAGCATAGCGGGTTCTAGAGCTATGACTGCTTTTGCGATATGAGCGTCAGTAATTAATCGCATGTAACTAAATTGTCATAAAACATAATTAATATGCTAGTTGTTAATATAACAACTAATAATTACATAATAATGCCCAGCATGTACAACGGCTTGGGCGACGTCAAAATACAAAGGTTATACTTATGCATTCATTTATTAAATTGTCTTCAGCGATTATTACCGCCAGCTTATTAAGCGCGTGTGGCGGTGACAGCTCTAGTTCTGATTCTAACAGCCGTACTAATGGAGCTTCTTCATCAGGAAAGATCAAAAACGTCATTATGATGATTGGTGATGGTATGGGTCCACAGCAAGTGGGTTTGCTGCAAGATTTTGCAGCACATTCTAAGACTGATATTTATAAAAATCGTGAAACCGCTTTAGAGTTATTTGCCAATAGTGGGCAAGTGGCGTTTTCGAGTACCACACCGGTAGGTGGTTTGGTTGTTGATTCGGCATGTTCTGCGACTCAGCTAGCGACAGGCAAGCCTGCGTTAAGTGAAGTAGTTGGTTTGGATATCGAAGGTAATAGTACTGAAACTATCTTAGAAATGGCGAAAGCGGCAGGTAAATCGACAGGGTTAATTTCTGATACGCGTATTACTCATGCAACCCCAGCCGCTTTTGCATCGCACCAAGCCCATCGTTCGATGGAGAACGAAATTGCTGTCGATATGTTAGAAAACAATGTTGATGTCATGCTAGGGGGTGGTTTACGTTATTGGATTCCACAAGGTTCAAGCAGCACGAGTACAGAGTTAGTTAATTTAATTAATGAGCCTACAGTTAAGATCAAGTCCAAGCGAAATGATGATCGTAATCTACTGACTCAAGCTCAAACGGCTGGTTATGAATTAGCGTTCAATGCTGATCAGTTAGACGCGATTGAAGGTGGTAAAGTTTTAGGCTTATTTAGCTACAGTGCAATGTTGGATGGTATTTCTTACACGGCTTGTAAAAAAGCTGACAGCTGCGTTCAGCCTAGCCTAGCGGATATGACGACAAAAGCTTTGGACATCTTATCGAAAGATGAAGATGGCTTTTTCTTGATGATCGAAGGTGGTCAGATTGACTGGGCCGCTCACAATAATGATGCTGGCGACATGTTGCATCAGCTATTAAAGTTTGATGAATCTATTCAAGCGGTTTATGACTGGGTTGCAGATCGTAATGATACTTTAGTTGTGATTACTGCCGACCATGAAACGGGCGGTTTTAGTTTCTCTTATAGCCGTAAAGATATTCCTGCCGCAGATCCAACGATCGTCGGTGATGCGTTTGTTGAATCAAACCGTGACTACAAACCTAATTTCAACTTCGCTAATCCAGATTTACTCGATAAGCTTTATGCACAGAAAAAAGATTTTTATAACATCTGGTATCAAGCTGGCGGTGATTTAGCTGATGTAGAACCGACGTCTGTTGATTTGTTAAATGCAATCAATGGCAATACTGAATTTACCATTACTCAGGCCGACGCTGATCGTATTCTTGAGCATGAAGTGAATGAATATCAGGAAGCAGATCATAAATACCTAGCGGCTACAGAATTCCCTAAGGTTGATGACTTTGAAGAGTTCTATGTTTATGGCGAAGAGGTGCATTTAAACCTGATTGGTCGTGCTCTGGCTAAGCATCAAAATACTGTATGGTCTACGGGTACTCATACTCATACGCCAGTGCAGGTTATTGCTTGGGGACCCAAAGAAGCACAGCAGCGATTCAATGGTTTAATGAATCATGTTGAAGTGGGCGCGCAATTAATCGAAGCCATGAAAAACTAATAACGTACTAAGCTATAAGTTAGTACTGTGTATAGCAAAAGGCGGCCGATATAGGCCGCCTTCGAGAGCAAAAAAATTTAAGTTCGCACAATTAGGGCTGCCAATTTCTAAGCAGTTCTTGAATGGCTTGGCCACGATGACTCAAAGCATTCTTTATTTCTTTACTAAGCTCTGCTGAGCTACAGTTCTCGGTGGGCACAAAAAATACCGGGTCATAACCAAAACCCTCATCACCACTGGGCGCTGTTAAAATTCTCCCTTCCCAATGACCTTGGAAGACTTGCGGGGTTGGGTCATTTTCGTGACGCATGTATACCAAGACACATTGAAAGCGCGCGCTGCGTTTTTCTTGAGGTACGTCTTTTAGTGCCTCTAATAGTTTTAGGTAGTTCTCTTTATCGCTCGCATCAGCACCCGCATAGCGGGCACTGTATATGCCAGGCGCGCCTTGAAGTGCATCGACTTCTAAGCCCGAGTCATCGGCTAGCGCAGGTAGCCCTGAAAATTTACAAGCGTTACGTGCTTTTAGAATCGCATTTTCAACAAAGCTTAAACCCGTTTCGTCTGCTTCTATGGTATCAAATTCATTCTGTGGAATGACTTGGATATTTTTATCTGAGAACAGCTGTGAAAACTCACGCAATTTTCCTTGGTTTCCACTAGCCAGAACGAGCTTTTCAATCATAGGGTCAGAATCTTTTTCTATTAGTTGGTATTCAGAGCTTAGTTTTAGTCAGAGCCAAGCGCAGCCAGAGTTTAGTCTTCTTCGTAGAAGCGCTGGCTAAATTTTACGTCAAAGTTCTTCTGCTTAGCGTTACTCGGTACAACATCAAGGTCGAAGTTATACATATCGCCATCATCAAAACGGAAGGTGCTGAGGTAATAAATAGCTTTGCCTTCCTGTACACGGCGAAATTCTATATCACGACTTTGGCCGATCAGATTACGAATTTTTCCGCTGACGGTGGCATTAAGTGCCGCAGGTAGCTCGTCATTTGCTGTTTTTTGCAAGACAGAGATGTTCAAAAAACCTAGTGCACGAGAGCGTGGAATATCATAAATCTTAGCGACTTCCGGCGTTAAGAAGCTACTGCTGAGACCTATGTAATGGACTTCGTATTCACCAAATACCTGCTTTTGCTCTGCATTGCTCTGCATCGAGAACAGTCCTAATACTAGGGTACTGAACAAGAAGGTAGAGCGAGTGAAAAGGGACGTACTTTTAAATGTAAGCATAATGCAGCCTCCTAGCGGCTAATATGGTAAATAGCAGTTTCACCGAGCATTGATGGCCATAATCGCATGCTCCAATGTTCGTTATGCTGATCATCGACCACTCTTTTGTTCAGTATGCGAATGCCTTTATTGTGGCAGAGTTGTTCAAAGTCTTTAAAAGTACACAGGTGGATGTTCGGAGTATCGAACCAATTGTAAGGCAGCGACTCCGACATCGGCATGCGGCCTTTCAATAATAAGTATAGTCGTGTTCGCCAATAACCAAAGTTCGGAAAGGTCACAATGGCTTGATTGCCAATGCGTAACATTTCATCGACTAAGATATCTGGGCTTTGTACGGCCTGTAATGCCTGGGCCATGATGACCGTATCGATGCTGTTATCTTTAAAGTTGCCTAAGCCCGCATCTAGATTTTGTTCAATGACGTTGATGCCGTTTTTAATGCAATGAGTGATCTTTTCGGGGTTAATTTCTAAGCCATAACCTCGTACGCCTTTTTCGGCTTTTAAGTAGCTTAATAATTCGCCTTGACCACAGCCTAAGTCGAGCACTTCGCTGTTTGGCTTAACCCATTGCTGAATAATGGTTAGGTCTGGTCGTAAGTCTGTTAATGCTTGGCTCATGAGGATTCTCCTGTCGTACTCGCGCCTGAGCGGGCAGGAATATCGGCTTCTACTCGTTCCATGTATGCACTAAAGACATCAAGGTAACGAGGAATAGGCAATAAGAATGCATCATGCCCGTTATCGGAAGCAATGCAGGCGTAGCTGACGTCTTTGTCGGCCTGAATGAGTGCGTTAACGATCTCTTCAGAGCGGTCAGGGGCAAAGCGCCAGTCGGTTGTGAATGAGACAACAAAGAACTTGCACTGAGCTTGGCTTAAGCATTTTACTAAATCGCCGTCGTGATCAATGGTTGGGTCAAAATAATCCAACGCTTTGGTCATTAGCATGTAGGTATTGGCATCAAACTGGGTGCTGAACTTTTGACCCTGATAGTGCAAATAGCTTTCTACTTGGAATTCAGGGTTGAAGCTAAAGCTGAGTTCGTCGCTTTTGAGGTCGCGATCAAACTTCTTTTCCATGGCATCGCCTGACATATAAGTCAGGTGTCCTAGCATACGAGCTTGAGACAAGCCGGCTTTAGGAACCACACCATGATCCATATAGCGACCGTTGTGGAAATCGGGGTCTTTAGAGATTGCTTGGCGAGCAACTTCATTGAAGGCAATGTTTTGTGCTGATAGCTTAGGTGCTGAAGCGATCACCAGTGCATGGCGTAGGCGTTCTGGATATTGAATCGACCAGCGCAATACTTGCATGCCACCTAAAGAGCCACCGACAACCGCGGCCCATTGCTGAATATTTAGAAAGTCAGCTAGACGTTTTTGGCTTCGAACCCAGTCACGAACGGCAATAATCGGAAAATCTGGGCCGTAGGCTTTGCCTGTTTCTGGATTAATGCTGGTTGGGCCGGTAGAGCCAGAGCAGCCGCCTAAGTTATTTAAGCTGACTACAAAGAACGTATTGGTATCAATGGCTTTGCCAGGGCCAATACAGGTGTCCCACCAACCTGGGCGTTTATCGTCCATGCTGTGGTAGCCCGCTGCATGGTGATCACCGCTAAGTGCATGGCAAATGAGAATGGCATTGCTAGCATCGGCATTGAGTTCACCGTAGGTTTCGTAAATCAATTCGTAAGATTCAAGAACTCGGCCACTGCGTAGCGTTAATGGTTCATCAAAACGCTGAACGATTGGACTTATGATACCGACGCTATCGGCTGGAATGTGCTCTGGCATGACTGCTCGTTGTCCTAGAAAATCCGAATACTGCTCAAATACTGTTGAAGATAAGGTAGTTAAGACAGCTTAATGGGGGGATTATAGCGATAAAAGTGTGAACATTCAGGGACTATCTGCACCTGAGTGCGCAACTCTATCTGTGACTGAAGGTTAGCTCTACGTTAAACCTCAGCCAGTTTATCTAGCCTGCTTATATTAAGCAGGCTAGATAATGTGAAATCTTAACCTTAAATGCCCATGATTAGGCCTGCCGGCATACCGCTTGCTCCTGCCATCCCTCTCACTACCAGTACTTCCAATACTTGAATGGTTAAAAACATGATGATAGGTGACAGGTCTAGCCCACCCATGTCAGGCATAATTTTACGGATGGGCTTCATCGCAGGTTCAAGAATTTGGCTAATCAAAATGAGCGCAGGGTTGTATGAGCCCGGAGCGATCCATGAAGCGATGACGGTAATTAATAATCCCCAGAAATAGATTTTCAAGAACAGACTAAGCACACCAATAATGGCCCAGATTGCGACTTGAAGTGGCGGCTGAATGCCATTTAATAAGAGGATTAAGACAATCGCGACAGCCTGAACGAATAAGGCTAAAACAAGGGACGCGAGATCAATACCGCCCAAGCCTGGGATCACTTTTCGCAAAGGAATCAACAGAGGGTTTGTCGCCTTCACAATAAACTGAGAGACCGGGTTGTAGAAGTCTGCTCGCACTAGTTGCAGTAAAAAACGCAATACCACGACCAATAAATACAGGCCCGCTAGAGTATTAATTACTAACATGCCCGCTTGGGTAAGGGGGGTCATATACATCTCCGAAAACGGTATAGAAATAGGATTATAAAATTAGTTGATCGTAAGGCTATTAAGATAGAGCCGATAGGGATAATTTTCTACCCCTATGCGGCCTTACAAGTGACTTTCTATACAAATACTTACTTTTCGCTTGGCATCTCTTCGCCTAGCATCAGCGCAAGTTCGCCAGAACGACGATTGGCCGCACTTAAGGCTGCTTTTACTATGTCACGCAGATGGGCACCTTCGAAAGTATTAATGGCTTCTTCAGTAGTTCCGCCAGGTGACGTAACTCGGCGGCGTAACTCGGCTACATCGACATCACTTTCTTTGGCCATTTGAGCCGCGCCAATGGCTGTTTGAATGGTGAGTTCACTTGCCGTTTCACGACTTAAGCCTAATTCAATACCCGCATCGATCATCGCTTCCATTAACAAGAAGTAATAGGCTGGACCGCTGCCAGACACGGCGGTAACGGCGTCAATTTCAGCTTCGCTTTGAACCCACTGAACGATACCCGCGGCTTTCAATACGGTTTCGGCCAAGTTCTTTTGTACAATAGAGGTTTGTTCGTTGGCGAACAGGCCGGTGGCCCCTAGCTGAATCAGGGAGGGCGTATTCGGCATGCAGCGAACAATGGCTTGGTCTTTACCTAACCATTGCTGCAATGAGTACAAGTTAATGCCTGCCGCAATCGAGACGAATAATGGCTGCTTTGAAGATTGTTCGGCGGCTTTGGCAACAATCAGTGCAACGTCTTTCATGACTTGAGGCTTTACGGCCAAAACAACGATGTCTGCATCGGCTAAAGCAGGTGCGCAGTCGGCAAAGGTATTGATGCCGTATTGTGTTGTGAGTTGTTCGCGCTGTGCTTCATTCGGATCACTCACGCTAATAGAATTTGCCGCATGACCTTGGGCGATAAGGCCGCCAATAAGGCTAGTGGCCATGTTGCCACCGCCGATAAAACAAATATTGCTCATGGAAATTCCTTTAAAATGTTCTGAATTCTTAAATGGATCTAATCACGACTGCCAAAAATATCGGTACCAATTCTGACTTGGCTACTGCCGTGCTTTACGGCCAGTGCTAAATCATTCGACATGCCCATGGATAATACTGTGCATTGTGGATGATTGTTAGCAAGTTGCTGCAAAAGTTGCTGCATCTCGTCAAATTGTGCGGCGAGTTTGCTTTCGTCTTGAGTCGCTTCGGGAATGCACATTAATCCGCGTAATGATAATTGCGGTAGTTGCTCTATGAATGCGGCCAACTGTTCGGCTTGCTCAGGTGCAATACCACTCTTTTGCTCTTCGCGGCTGATATTTATTTGAATAAGAACATTTAAGGCCGGAGCAGAGGTGGGACGTTGATCATTTAGGCGTTGAGCAATTTTATCTCTATCAAGGGTTTCTACCCATTGAAAGTGCTCGGCGATCACCCGGGTTTTATTCGATTGGATAGGCCCGATAAAGTGCCACTCGATATCGGCGAGATGCGCTAGCTGGGTTATTTTTTCGACAGCATCTTGTAGATAATTCTCGCCGAAAGATCGTTGGCCCAGTTGGTACAAAACCTCAACCATTTGGGCTGGTTTTGTTTTGCTAACAGCAAGAAGTTTTACGGCTTCGGAAGAACGGTGCGTCTGTTCACAAGCCGAGGAAATATGCGCTCTAACGGTCTGATATCGTTGCTCTAGTGTAGACATTCTTGATAACTGCTTTAGGATTATAGGGATGTTATACGTTACAGTGGCGGATCATTCTCTATACTGAATTTTAGGTGTCCACAAAACGACATATTTAAGTATAAGCGAAATCCCGGTTTAGGTTGAGGAACAAGTATGGATATTACTGAGTTATTGGCATTTAGTGCTAAGCAAGGCGCTTCGGATTTACATCTATCAGCAGAAATGCCACCAATGATTCGAGTTGATGGTGATGTTCGCCGTATTAACTTGCCGGCGCTTGACCATAAAGAAGTACATTCTTTGGTCTACGAGATCATGAATGATAAGCAGCGTAAGGATTTCGAAGAGTTTTTAGAGACCGATTTCTCGTTTGAGGTGCCGGGTGTGGCGCGTTTCCGTGTGAACGCCTTTAATCACAACCGTGGTGCTGGTGCTGTATTCCGAACCATTCCTTCCAAAATTCTGAGTATGGATGACTTGGGTATGGGCCAAATCTTTAAAGATTTGGCAATGACTCCGCGTGGACTTGTTCTCGTTACCGGACCAACAGGTTCGGGTAAATCAACCACACTGGCGGCGATGGTTGATTATATTAACGATACAAAATATGACCATATCCTGACCGTAGAAGACCCTATCGAATTCGTACACGAATCTAAAAAAAGTCTTGTGAACCAGCGTGAAGTTCACCGAGATACGTTAGGTTTTAACGAAGCCTTACGCTCGGCATTACGTGAAGATCCTGATGTTATCTTGGTTGGCGAAATGCGAGATTTAGAAACCATTCGTTTGGCTCTATCGGCGGCAGAGACAGGTCACGTTGTATTTGGAACCTTGCACACCAGCTCTGCGGCAAAGACCATTGACCGTATTGTGGATGTATTCCCAGCGGAAGAGAAATCGATGGTTCGTTCGATGTTATCAGAATCATTACAAGGCGTTGTATCACAGACTCTGCTGAAGAAAACCGGCGGTGGCCGAATTGCTGCTCATGAAATTATGATTGGTACCCCCGCCATTCGTAACCTTATTCGTGAAGCAAAGATCGCTCAAATGTACTCGGCCATTCAAACGGGTGGTGCGTTGGGCATGCAAACGATGGATCAGTGCTTACAGACCATGCTGAGTAAAGGTCTGATTACGCGAGAAGTTGCTCGCGATAAGGCGAAGATGCCAGAAAACTTTTAATTACAGATAGCTTTTAATTAGAAAAAAGTTATTCAAATGAATGCTGAGCATTATTAGGCATTTTTTGAAAACATTCATAAACTTATATTTAGATATTCAATGCGTTTGGAGTTATAGCTCATGTCGATGGAAAAATTCTTGCGGGTCATGGTGGATAAAGGTGCCTCTGACTTATTTATTACCGCGGGAGTACCAGCTTCTATTAAGGTGCATGGCCGAATCATGCCCCTAACTAAAAGCCCTTTAGCGGCTGAGCAAAGCCGAGATATCGTCTTGGGCTTAATGAACAAGCGCCAGCGTGATGAGTTTGATGAGCATAAAGAATGTAATTTTGCGATTAGCGCCACAGGCATTGGTCGATTTCGCGCCAGTGCTTTTTATCAGCGAAACGTCATTGGTATGGTACTGCGTCGCATCGAAACGATTATTCCGTCGGTTGATGAACTGGGATTGCCGGATGTTGTTAAAGAGTTAGCGATGGCCAAACGGGGGTTGATCTTATTCGTAGGGGCAACGGGGGCAGGTAAGTCGACGTCTTTAGCCGCGATGATTGGGCACCGTAACGGTAATAGTAAAGGTCATATTCTTAGCGTTGAAGATCCTATTGAATTTATTCACCAGCATCAGGGCTGTATTGTCACGCAGCGTGAAGTGGGTATGGATACTGAAAGTTTCGAAGTGGGTCTAAAGAATGCTCTAAGACAGGCACCGGATGTCATTATGATTGGTGAGGTGCGTAGCTCGGACGTTATGTCGCATGCGGTGACCTTCGCCGAAACGGGTCACTTGGCCCTTGCGACGCTGCACGCGAACAACGCGAACCAGGCACTTGATCGAGTTCTTCATTTTTTTCCGCCTGAACGTCACCATCAAATTTGGATGGATTTATCGCTTAACCTACGTGCAATTGTCGCCCAGCAATTAATCCCAACTCCTGATGGTAAAGGCCGCCGAGCAGTGGTAGAAGTGTTAATTAATACGCCGTTAGTTTCAGACATTATTCGTAAGGGTGAAGTCCATGACTTGAAAGCTTTAATGAGTCGTCCCAATGATGAGGGGATGCAAACCTTCGATCAGGCTTTGTATGCGCTCTATGAGTCTGGTGAAATCACTTACGAAGACGCCATTTCCCACGCAGACTCACCAAATGATCTACGCTTAATGATTAAGCTAGGTTCAGAAACCGATTCTGATCAGCTTGGTGATGCCTCTAAAGGGCTTACTTTACAAGATTAATTGCACGATATGAGCATTCGCTAAGCAATGCCCCTTAACATTCCCTGCTGGGACGATTAATAATATGAGTAGTATGTAGATTGCAGTCTTTTGAAAGAGGGTTAACAGCGTTGACTTATGGTTCTGCACGATATGTGTGGATGCCCATATTTATGCTTGTATTTCTGGCTGTCGCTATAAAAAGTGATGTCTTACTTTTTCATACGCTGGTTGAACTATTTGCGGTGACGGTTGCGATTATTAGTGCCATTGTCGCTTGGCATACCTACGCTCTCGCAAAAAATCAGTTTCTATTGTTATTAGGATGTGGCTATTTATTTATAGGCGGGCTCGATTTAGCCCATATGCTTAGCTTTGAGGGTATGCCTTTTGTCGAAAACGATGCGGGCAATATCAGTCTGCAGTTCTGGATTAGCGCACGACTTTTTGAGTCTGTTTTATTGTTGCTAGCGCCCTTCTTTATTCATACCAAGTACCGTTCTAGCAACTTAATCATGGTGATGACAAGTATCACCTTGTTGATGTTTCTTGCTATATATCAGAATTGGCTGCCCGCCTTTTTTATTGAGGGTGAGGGCTTAACTTCGATTAAAATATTCTTAGAATATACAATCATTCTCTTATTGTTGGGGTCATTGTTTACGTTTAGGCGTATTAAAAAAGACGTTGAGCCCAGCAGTTTAATCTTTATCAATCTCTCAATTATCTTAACTATTTTTGCCGAATACTCATTAACCTTGTACAGCGAATTTAATGACTCAATGCTCACTCTTGGGCATATATTGAAGTTGCTATCGTTTTGGGCAATCTACTTGGTGCTCATTGAGTCTAGCTTACGCCGCCCTTTTTTGAGTCTTGCGCGGGCGGCGAATACCTATGATGCGGTACCGGATGAAACCATTGTGGTTGATCGCAAAGGCTATGTTCGCCAGGTTAATGAAGCGTTTCGTCGTAACTTAAAAGATAACGTAGAAGCATTGGGTCGTGCCTGCCATGAGCTGCAGCATGACCCCGCTGTATCAGAGGATGATTGCCAAATTTGCCGCTGTATTCATGTCGGAAAAAGTTTAACCAGTAGTGTGTTTTTTGTCGAGAGAGACCAACAGTGGTTTGAAGTGACGCTTTCTCAGATAGGGCATGGCGATGAGTCGGTGGGCATGGTTCATGTTCGTAGAAATATTACCGCCGAGAAAGAAGCCCAGACGCGATCAGAAATTTTTAACCGTTTGTATACAGTGCTGAGTTATACCAATAAAGCGATCGCTAGAGCCACTTCGCGCCAAATGATGTTTGATGATATTTGTAATATTGCAGTGCAATATGGCGGTTTTAAGATGTCTTGGATTGGTTTGGTCGATGGCGAGTATATTAAGCCCGAGGCTCATTCGGGGAATGGCTTGGAGTATCTGCAGGGAATGGAGATCCGGATAGACGATTCGGCCCTTTCTCGTGGCCCTGTCGGCAAAGCGGCAAAAATGGGTCAGGTGCAGTGCGTTAATAATACCAAGCAAGACCCAGACTTCTCGCCTTGGAGTAATGCCGCAGAGGAGCGAGGTTATGAGGCGATTGCTGCCGTGCCTTTAAGCATTAATGGCAGGGTATTGGGTGTTTATGCGATTTATTCAGAAGTCGCGGATGCCTTTGATGAAAAAATGCTGGCGCTATTGGAGACCCTGGGTCGAGATGTCGGTGTTGCTATGTTGCACCTACAAGAGAGAAAAGAACGTGAGCAGGTCGAGGCTAAAATTCATCAGCTATCTCAAGTAGTCGAGCAGAATGCGCATGCCATTTTAATTACGGATATCAATTTTAAAATTGAATATACCAATCGTGCATTCTCTGTTTTAACGGGGTATTCTCGGGATGAGCTTATCAATAAAACTCCGGCGATATTGCACAGCCGCTACGCGAATGATAATACCTATAAAGAGATCATCAGCACTCTAAGATCAGGGCGAGAGTGGAGCGGTCAAGTACGAAGCCAGCGTAAAAATGGTTCTTTGTATTGGGCCCTGCAATCTATTATTCCTATTAAGGGGGATGACGGCAGAACTACGCACTATGTCTCGACATCAGAAGATAATACCAATTTACACGATGCTCAGCAGACGATTGAGCAGTTGGCTTTTTATGATCCGCTGACCAACCTACCCAACAGAAGATTATTAACGGACCGTTTGCAGCAGGCGCTTGAGCGTTCACAGCGTAATTCTGGCGAGAAAGTCGCGGTAATGGTTTTTGACCTAGATAATTTTAAAACGGTTAATGATTCTCTTGGGCATAATTATGGGGATGATTTATTAAAGCACGTCGCTCAGATTTTTCAGTCTCAGGTGCGTTCTGAAGATACGGTTTCGCGCCAAGGTGGTGATGAGTTCACAATTGTCTTATCGGGTATGAGAAAGGTAGAGAAAGTAGCCGATATTGCGAATACGCTTTTGCATAAGCTTTCTAACCCTATCAATGTATCCGGGCATCAGGTTGTTATTGGTGCCAGTATCGGTATTGCGATTTATCCGAATGATGGTGATAGTCATGAGGAATTATTGCGCAATGCCGACATGGCGATGTATCACGCGAAAGATGAAGGGAAGAATAATTTCCAATTCTTTATGCCATCAATGAACAAACAAGCTCATAATCGATTGGTGCTTGAAAATAAATTACGCAATGCGATCGAGCAGGATCACTTTCAATTGTTTTATCAGCCCCAGCTTGATTTAAAAACGGGCGAAGTCATTGGTACAGAAGCATTGATTCGTTGGTTTGATCCTGAGCAAGGTATGATTTCTCCTGCTGAGTTTATTCCCTTAGCTGAAGATACTGGCTTAATTGGCCAGATCGGAGATTGGGTGGTTGAAGCAGCTTGTCGCGATATGAAGGCCTTACAAGATAAAGGCTTCCCCGCGGTAAAAGTTGCTATTAACGTGTCTGCCTTTCAGTTTCGTCATGGCAAACATTTAACCGAAGTGATTCGTCAGTCGCTTGAAAAATACAACTACCCTGCCAAGTTATTTTCTTTGGAGTTGACTGAAAGTATCTTGATTGACGATATTTCTGAAACGCTTAATATTCTTAATAGTATGCGTGATTTAGGGATTACGTTGGCCATTGATGACTTTGGTACAGGCTATTCATCGCTGAGTTATTTGAAGCAGTTCCCTATCGATATTTTAAAGATAGATCAGTCGTTTATTCGAGACATCACAACCGATGCGAGCGATAAAGCGATTGTGAGTGCAATTATTGCGATGGCTAAGCAGTTGGGAATTGAGGTGTTAGCAGAAGGTGTAGAGACGGAGGAGCATCAAACGTTTTTACAAAGCCAAGGCTGTGATTATGTTCAAGGATATTTATATTGTCGGCCTATTCCTGCCAATGAGCTTTTTGAGCGTTGGCAGAAAAAAGAGCTTACTTTCGGGTAAGCTCTTTTCATTCTAGGCCGCGATTACGTGATTAGGCGCGGTAGACTTCGCGACCAGCACTAAAGGTAAGTTTAACCTCGCCTTTTAATGGTTCGCCTAATACAGGGCTATTCTTGCCCGAAGATAACAGTGAATCAATGCTGTAACAGATGTCGGCATCTTGCTTAACGACGACTAAGTTTGCGAGCTGTTCTCGCTGCAATCCTGCTTTTAAACCCAGAATCTTCGCCGGTAAAATAGAGCTCGCATTCACGACTGCACTAAGATCCAACTCGCCTTTATTGACCAGTGTTAACATCATCGAAAGCCAGGTATCTAAAAGACTCATGCCGGGTTCGGCAGCGGCGAAAGGTGCTTTTTTCGCGGCAATGTCTTGCGCTTGGTGATTAGAGCAGATAGCCAAAACTCCATCATTAACCCCGGCTAGTAGTGCTTGTCGATCTTTCTCGCTGCGCAGAGGCGGTTGAACGTTGAAGGTGCTATCAAAACCGTCAACATCTTCATCCGTAAACATGAGGTTGGCAATGGCGACATCAGCACTTACCGGTAAGCCTTGTGCTTGTGCAGCGCGAATCATTGATACTGAACGACCACAGCTGAGTTGGCTGAAGTGAGAGCGACAACCGGTTAGTTCCACTAATAGTAGTTGTTGTGCAAGCGCGGCTGTTTCGGCCACTTCGGCAATGCCTGTTAGGCCAAGGCGGTTTGCGGTTGGCCCTTCATGCATTATGCCGTTTGCACTTAAGTCGCAATCCTCTGCGGTCAGCATAATCAGCATATCGTGTGTAGTGGCGTATTCCATTATGCGGCGTAAGACTAAGGCATTTTTAATCGGTTCACGGGCGTTGGATAGCGCGATGCATCCAGCCTGTTTCAGGCTGTGCATATTAGCCAGTTGATCCCCAGCTAGTTTTTGAGTGAGTGCACCTATCGGCAATAAGCGGCTGCTGTTCGCCTTAGCGGACGCTTGCTGCAGCAAGCTCACATTGGCAGGCGTATCAATTAACTGACGGCTGTTTGGCTGAGCACAAAGGTGGGTAATTCCACCCTTGGCCGCCGCAACTGTTTCACTGGCAATATTGTGAATATGCGCACTTAAGTCAATCAAGCCTGGAATAACCAACGCTTTTTCTGCATTAAATTCCGGATTGGTTGAAATTGACTTACCTGCTGCAGTTATGTCGATAATAAAACCGTATTCAATCACAATGTCACTGAGCTGATTTAAGCCCAAACTTGGGTCGAGCACCTGAGCATGGGTTAACGTTAAAGTGCTCATACAGTTGCTCCTGAAATTGTTGTTTTAGTATCGTCGTGCTCACTGTTCTTATTGCTCAATGCTTGTTGCTCGGCCACTTGGCCACTCATAGCCATGGCCATCACAGCCATACGTACGGCAATACCGTAGCTGACTTGGTTTAAAATCACAGATTGCTTACCATCAGCAACGGCTGAATCAATTTCCACACCACGATTGATTGGGCCAGGGTGCATGACGATAGCATCTGCTTTGGCTAGGGCTAATTTAGCTTCTGTTAAGCCGTACAGCTTAAAATACTCGCCCTCACTCGGCAGCAGTGCGTCTGACATGCGCTCTTTTTGTAGGCGCAGCATAATGACAACGTCGACATCGGTTAAGCCTTTTTCCATGTTGCAGTAGATACTAGCGCCAAGGTCTTTCATTTCTTTAGGGACCAAGGTTGCAGGGCCAATTACTCGGACTTCTTTTGCGCCAAGGGTCTTGAGAGCGTGTATCTGGGAGCGGGCAACTCGAGAGTGAAGGATGTCGCCAACAATGGCGATGGTCTGACCTTCAATTTTTCCTTTGTGACGGCGAATTGTCAGCATATCCAACATGGCTTGAGTTGGGTGCGCATGGCGGCCATCACCGGCATTAATAATGGCAACGCCTGGGGTAACTTGTTCGGCAATGAAATGTGCAGCACCGCTATCTGCGTGGCGCACAACAAACATGTCGCTATACATCGCTTCAAGGTTCCACAAAGTGTCCATTAAGGTTTCACCCTTGGAAGTTGCAGAGCGAGCAATGTCTAAGTTTAGAATATCGGCGCTTAAACGTTTGGCGGCTAATTCGAATGTGGAGCGTGTACGGGTCGAGTTTTCAAAGAATAAATTGACGACGGTCTTACCACGAAGCAGGGGGACTTTTTTAACCGCTCTTTCTTGGGTACTGATAAAGGAGTCCGCTAGGTCTAATATTTCTGTTAATAATTCTTTGCTTAACCCTTCTGTGGTTAAGAAGTGTTTCAGGCGGCCGTCAGCAGTAAGCTGAACTTGGGTTGGATCAGAATGTCGGGTCATAATTAATAACTCATAATTTCTAGAGCTTCAGTTGAAGCGTAATGACTAACGGTTAACCAAGGGTCAGTGCTAATGGGTCAGGGCCGGATAATTTAATCTTTTGTCCTGCGATCAGTTCAATTTTTGCGCCGACAACATCTGCTTGAATCGGAAGCTGGCGCTGGCCAATATCCAATAAACATACCAGCTGAATGCTGGTAGGGCGGCCATAGTCAAAAATCTCGTTCATGGCGGCGCGTATTGTACGGCCACTCATTAAAACATCGTCGACCAAAATAATGTCGCGATCTTCGATGGAGTCGGGTAGATCAGAGCCTTTAGCGTGAGCACTCAGTCCTCTTTCATCAAAGTCATCGCGATAGAAGCTGATGTCTAATATACCCAGTTCAGGCAATGCCAGTTCTTTCTGTAAACGTTGTGCTAACCAAGCGCCGCCTGTGCGAATGCCGATGATTAACGGTTGCTGCAGGTTCTTACTCGCAATGAACTGTTTAACATCAAGAGCCAGTTGCTGATACAGAGCTTCTGGATCGGGTAGGTCGGAGACTGACGTATTCATGCTTCTAATTCCTTATTCGCTTTCACTTTGCTCAGATTGATATTGAGTAAGAAAGCTTTCTAAAATGAGTTGTGCTGCGATGCCATCGACGGAGTTTTCACCAAAATTACGATTGCCGCCCATTTCAATGACGATCCCTTTTGCTTCGTAGCTAGTAAGGCGCTCGTCATGGGTGAAAGAGGGGCGGTGAAAGCGGCCCTCTAAGCGATTGGCAAATTTGTTCGCGCGACGGCTTAGGTCGCTTGGGGTGCCATCCATGTTTAATGGTAGGCCGGTTAAAAACGCTTGAGGCTTCCATTCTTCAATGATTTTCCCTAACGCTTCCCAGTTAGGAATGCCGTCTCGGGCTTTGATTGGGTCGATCGGAGTGGCTTTACCGGTAATGCGTTGACCGACGGCGATACCAATACGTTGAGTACCAAAATCGAAGGCCATCCAATGATCATAAACTTGTGCCATTATGCGTGACCTGCATCTGAGCTGAGAAAGCCTTCATCAATACCCAGTAGCTGAAGCGCTGCTTGGTACATTTTGTCGGTTGGGGTATTGAAAATAATGTCAGTATTAGCCGCGACGGTTATCCATGAGTTATCGAGCAGCTCTTCTTCTAGCTGTCCGGCGTCCCACCCGGCATAACCTAAAGCGACTTTATACTGCGATGGACCAGTGCCTTGAGCTAAAGATGTTAAAATGTCTTTAGAGGTACTGACATGAACTTCGTCGGTAACAGGCAGTGTTGAGCGCCAATCGCCTTTCTCTAAGTGAAGAATAAATCCATGATCTTGATGAACCGGGCCGCCTAATAATACTGGGTGATCATGGCCATGAGCACCCTCAATTTCTAGTTGTTCAAGTACTTCGTAAAGATTCAATTCTGTTGGCTGGTTCAATACAATTCCCATTGCACCATTGCCGTCATGGTTGCATATATAGGTAATTGTATGTTCAAAGGATGAGCCTTTTAATGCCGGCATCGCAATCAGAAAGTGGTCTTTTAAACTGCTGAATTCTGGAGTATCGGCCATTAGTTTACGTCCGTCATGTAGCGGTTGCCTTTAAACTTCCAGGTACGAATGATTTCGAGCAAATCGATATCTTGTTTCATTTCTTCTGTGAAGGGTGCGAAAGGTGCTGAACGCCGAACAATACGAATAGCCGCGTCATCGAGAACCTTCTTTCCGGACGATTCTAATACTGTGAGTTTGTTGATTGTGCCATCTGGATGAATTGAAACCAGCAAACGTAAAGAGCAATCATTGAAGCAACTCTCGGCTTCGCGAGGGTAATTAATTCGACCGGTATTTTCGATTTTTCGACGCCAGCTATTAACGTAGTAAGCATCATTGGCTTTCATGGTTGACGCTGCGGTAAGGCGCTGAATTCGAGGTGATTTTGCGTAAATCTGTCTTTGGGTATCGAGCTTGGCTTCTAGGCTCGCAATTTCTAAGCTGCGTTCTAATAAAGACTTACGCGGGCCATCAGGAATGTCGGTAGGCTTAACCGCATCTTGCTTGGGCGTTATTTGAGTTTTAAAACGAGACTTGCCGGTTGTGGCAATCAATGCGGATTGCTCTGGCTTAACTTGTGGTGCGCTGGCTTGTTGCTCTAATGGCGAGGTTTCTTGAATGCTGTTGGCATTAAAATCGGCGTCGACATCCGTCGTCAACATTTTAGCTTCATCTAAAGTGCCACTTCCTTGCTGGTGTTCTTGGGCAAGGAAGTCGGCTTTCTCAGGAGCTTGTTCACTTTTATAGTTCGCAAGCGTTACTTCTAAAGTATGCGAGGTTTGCGTTCTATCGGTGGCGGTAAAGCTGATGCCCAATATGAGGGCCGCATGCAACAAGGCAGCCAAGAAACCAGTAAAGGTTAAGCGGTCAGCGCTGGTAACTGTAGCAGAGCTACTCATGGGCGGTCTCACATTGTAGTAATTAAAAGGTGCCCTAGTTTAACAGCGCACTTTCTGTAGTAAACAGGTGATTAGCTGGTCGGCTACATCAATGCCCGAATCGCGACTTATTTCACGTACGCAGGTCGGGCTAGTGACGTTAATTTCAGTCACGTAATCACCAATAACGTCAAGACCAACAAAGTATAAGCCCTTCTCTTTTAATATCGGACCAATTTTATCGGCAATCGCCTTCTCTTTATTTGTTAACGTCATGGTGATACCAGAACCGCCAGCGGCTAGGTTGCCACGTGTTTCACCTTTAGCAGGAATGCGAGCCAGTGTGAACGGAACGGCTTCTCCATCAATGATAAGGATGCGTTTATCACCTTGAGTGATCTCAGGAATGAAGCGCTGAGCCATTATTTGCTGCTGGCCATGATTGGTCAGGGTTTCAATAATAACGCTGACATTCGGGTCGCCTTCTTTTAATCGGAAAATTGAAGAACCGCCCATTCCATCTAGCGGTTTAAAGATTACATCGCCATGTTCCGCGTGGAAGGCTTTTAATAGATCTGGTCGACGAGTCACCGTGGTTGGGCTCATAAGATCGGCAAATTCGGTTGCGAATACCTTCTCGTTACAATCACGCAAGCTTTGAGGCTTGTTGGCGATGATGACGCCTTGCTGCTCAGCACGCTCTAATATATAGGTGCTGTAAATGAATTCGCTATCAAATGGAGGGTCTTTTCGCATTAGAATAAGCTGTAGGTCGCTCAGTGGACGATCGACGGCCGCTTCTTTTTCAAACCAGTTCTCTGGGTCCATGGCCACTTTAATTGGCGCCATTCGTCCATATGCCACACCATTTTGAATCGACAGGTCTTCTTGTTCCATGTAGAAAAGTTCGCAATCATGCTGTTGGGCAGCAAACATCAATGCGAGAGAGGTATCTTTGTGAAAATATATTTGTTCAATAGGATCCATTACGATGCCGACTTTAATGCTCATGACTGCTCCAGATAAGAGAAAACGAATGTATTGTGTGCATTTTACCCTAAGTATTGAGACTTGCAGTGGAATTAATTGTTTCGATCAGTTCTAACTTTTACGCGTTAGCGTTGTGAAGGTCTACAATTGTATGTTACAAAGGTTGTAATCAGCGTCCCTCGCACTTCGAGACCGCTATATCTAACAAAAAAATTCATTTGGATGGTTGAAGGCTCTTATATGGACGATAACTTTGATAACCTGAAAGTTATGGTTATTGACGATAGTAAAACTATTCGTCGTACCGCCGAAACCCTATTAAAAAAGGTCGGTTGTGAAGTAATAACTGCAACTGATGGTTTTGATGCGTTGGCAAAAATCGCAGATACGCACCCAAATATCATCTTCGTCGACATTATGATGCCGCGTTTAGATGGTTATCAGACATGTGCGTTAATTAAAAATAATTCTAAATATAAAGATACGCCAGTTATTATGCTTTCGAGTAAAGATGGGCTTTTTGATAAAGCCAAAGGACGTATTGTTGGTTCTGACCAATATTTAACCAAACCCTTTAGTAAAGATGAGTTGCTTGGTGCAATTCGTAACTTTGTTAAATAGTTTGTCGATAGCAGTATTAATTTAGAGGTAATTTGAGAATGGCGCGCGTACTTGTAGTTGACGATTCTCCAACGGAAACGCATTCGTTTAAAACGATGCTTGAACAGCACGGTCATGAAGTCTTAACGGCTGAAAATGGTGCTGATGGCGTAGCGCTTGCTCGTCAAGAAAAACCTGATGTCGTATTAATGGATATCGTTATGCCTGGCCTTAATGGTTTTCAGGCAACACGACAGTTGACGAAAGATCCGAGTACTCAACATATCCCTGTAATTATTGTTACAACAAAAGATCAAGAAACTGACCGAGTATGGGGCAGGCGTCAAGGCGCTAAAGGCTACCTTGTTAAGCCTGTTCCTGCTGCTCGATTAATGGAAGAAATTAAAATGGTCATGGCTGGTTAATATGTCACCTTTTGCTCTGCTAGTAGAGATCGCTAAAAAAAGTCGAAATAACGCGAGTGAGTTGCCGCAAAAAACAGAGGCGGTAACTTATTGGCGTGGTATCGGTTTTATGTTGGCAGGGCAAAGGTTCGTAGCCCCAATGGGGGAGGTTGATGAAATATTGCAAACTCCTCGTGTGACTAAAGTTCCTGGTGTTAGAAACTGGATGTTAGGTGTTTCTAATATTCGGGGGCGCTTGGTGCCTATTTTAGATTTGGCCGGATTATTAGATGTTCCGTCCAAAACTAACTGGAAGACCCGACGAGTTCTCGTTGTAGGAGAAGGCCAGCAGCAACACGGCCTATTGGTTGATGCGGTGCTTGGTATGCAGCAATTCCCTTCTCACTTAGTAAATAATCAAATGAATATTGAAGCTAATTACGCGCCTTATGTGCGTGGTTGCTTTGAGCGTGATGGGTCTAATTGGCCCATCTTTAGTTTTACAGACCTGGTTCAAGCAGATGAATTTCTGCATGTAGCCGTTTAATAAAATAGTTTGTTGCGGTTCAGTCTATGGATTGCACTGAACCCTTAATAATAACAAACGTGCAAATAAGTACGGAGATAGCAGAATGAGTAAAGAAACGGGAAGCGTTTGGTCCACAGTATTTGGAAACCCACGAGCAGGTTTCTTTACAGTGATGCTGATTGTTTCAATCCTTGCGTTCTTGGGTGTGACAATCTTTGTGAACACTAAAGCAAACCAAGATAAAGAATACATTAGCCACGCTGGTGAGCTACGAGTACTTTCGCAAGAATTGGCAAAGAACGCCGTGGAAGCTGCTGGTGGTAAAGGCCCTGCCTTCTCTTTGTTGCGTAATGCACGTGATAACTTCCAAACTCGTTGGGGTTATTTGAATGAAGGTAATACAGATACTGGCTTACCTCCTGCAGAAATTGCAACAATGACGAACGTACAGGGTATTTGGAACAAAGTTTCGAATAACGCTGATCAGATTGTACAAGCCCAAAATATTATCCTTTCGTTGCACGAAGTTGCGGCAACATTGGCAGAAACAATTCCACAGCTTCAGGTCGAGTACGATGAGATTGTAGAAATCTTATTGGACAGTGGCGCACCTGCAGATCAGGTTGCTGTTGCACAACGTCAGTCTTGGTTAGCAGAACGTATTGTACGTTCGGTTAACAAAGTATTGGGCGGTGGTGAAGATGCGGTAATGGCTGCTGATGCTTTTGGACGAGATGCTTCTCTTTTCGGTCGTGTACTTAACGGTATGATCGAAGGTAACGTTGCGATGAACCTTAGCCAAGTAGCCGATGAAGAAGCTATCTTTGCACTGGCCGAAATTGCTGAGTTGTTCGAGTTCGTATCGGGCTCGGTTGATGAAATTCTTGAAACGTCTCCTGAACTATTCCAAGTACGTGAAGCATCGGATGCTATTTTTGCCGATTCTCAATTGCTACTTAACGAAACATCTTCTTTGACGAATGCGTTTCAATCGAATACTGAAAGCCTTGGTAAATTACAACTTATTGCCTATCTATCTGCATTATTCGCAGTAATCTCTATTGTTGGTTTAGGTGTCGTTTCTTACCGTGATACTCGTAAGGATTTATCTGAAACAGCTGATCAAAACGAACAAAACCAAATCGCTATTTTACGTCTTCTTGATGAAATTGCCGATCTGGCCGATGGTGACTTAACCACGCAGGCGACGGTAACAGAAGACTTTACGGGTGCGATTGCTGACTCCATCAACTACGCAATCGATCAGATGCGCTCGTTGGTATCGGCGATTAACGAAACAGCGGTACAGGTATCCTCCGCTGCTCAAGAAACACAAGCAACGGCGATGCATCTTGCTGAAGCATCTGAGCACCAAGCACAAGAAATTGCTGGAGCTTCTGCGGCTATTAACGAAATGGCTGTGTCTATTGACCAAGTATCGGCAAACGCCTCTGAATCATCTGCGGTAGCAGAGCGATCGGTTGCGATCGCCAACAAAGGTGCTGAGGTTGTACAGGCAACGATTCACGGTATGGATAACATTCGTGAACAGATTCAAGAAACGTCTAAGCGTATTAAACGTCTGGGTGAATCTTCGCAGGAAATTGGGGATATTGTATCCTTGATTACCGATATTGCTGACCAAACAAACATTCTATCGTTGAACGCTGCAATTCAGGCATCTATGGCCGGTGACGCAGGTCGAGGCTTCGCGGTTGTTGCCGATGAAGTACAGCGACTAGCAGAACGTTCTGCTGCGGCAACGAAGCAGATTGAAGCGCTGGTGAAAACCATTCAGAACGATACGAACGAAGCGGTTATCTCGATGGAAACCACAACCTCGGAAGTGGTACGAGGCGCACGCCTTGCACAAGACGCCGGTGTTGCACTGGAAGAAATCGAAAACGTATCGAAAAACTTGGCCGACTTGATTCAGAACATCTCCAACGCTGCACGTCAGCAGGCATCTTCTGCCGGTCATATTTCGAATACGATGAACGTTATTCAAGAGATTACTTCGCAAACGTCTGCAGGTACAACTGCGACGGCCAAGTCGATTGGTAACCTTGCCGACATGGCTAACAAGTTACGTGAATCGGTTGCTGGCTTTAAGCTTCCTGAGAGCGAGCAGACTCTGTAGGTAGAAGATGAGCAATCCATCAGATTTCTTTTCTAGTAAGCGCTCCGGCTTTGGCATGATGCCTGATATGGAGGAAGAGCAATTTCTGCTTTGGCAGAACTTGCTTGAGGAACGCACGGGCATGTGTCTTGCGCCTCAGCGAAAGTCTTTTTTGCAAACGAGCTTGGGCATCCGTATGCGTGAGTTGGGTTGTGATGACTATGAAGACTATTACCAGAGAGTAACAACAGGTTCCGGTGGTGCGATTGAGTGGTCAGTACTTTCTGATCGCTTAACCGTTCAGGAGACGCGATTTTTTCGTGATCCTGATGCTATGAGTTTTGTAAAAGGCCATTTGATGGAGATGGCTAAAACAGCACCCATTAATCGTTCTTTTGAAATACTGAGTATGGGCTGTTCTTCCGGCGAAGAAGTCTATAGTTTGGCTATGATTGCAGATGAATGCTTAACCCATCAGGGTTTTAAATTCTCGGTAACCGGAACAGACTTATCGACGGTAGTATTGCGCAAGGCTAGGCAGGGTAAATATTCTATTCGTAAGCTTGAAACACTTCCTGCTTCTTACCGCCAACGCTACTGCATCGCTGTTGAAAATAACGAATACCAGGTTGTTTCAGCGTTACGAGATCGCACCTGTTTTTCGCAAGTAAACGCTTTAAATTTAGACGCTTTTCCTGTTTCAGGGTTGAGTGTCATCTATTGCCAAAATTTATTGATCTATTTTCGTCGGTGGCGTCGTCGTGAAATCCTTAATGCTTTAGCTGATCGATTAGTTGAAGGTGGGATTTTAGTAACAGGTTTAGGTGAAATGGTAGATTGGCAACATCCAAATTTAGTTCAGGTTGATAGCAACAAATTATCAATCTATGTGCGACGTGATAATAATAATATGGGAGGCCGCTAGGCGATGAGCCACGACTACATCGCCCTGGAATGGGTCAAAGGCGAGATTGAAGAGACCCTTCAGCAGGCGCAACAAGCATTAGAAGCCTACGTAGAAAATACGCAGGATCGCACTCGTCTCAAATTCTGTTTGAGCTATCTGCATCAAGTGCACGGCACTTTGCAAATGGTCGAATTTTACGGCGCCGCATTATTAGCAGAAGAAATGGAAGCTTTAGCCAAGGTATTGGCCGAAGGGGATGTTGCTAATGAAGGGGACGTACTTGAGGTATTAATGCAGGCGATTCTTCAATTGCCAAGCTACCTTGAGCATATCAAAGTAGGTCGTCGAGACCTGCCTGTTGTGTTATTACCCATTCTTAATGAACTGCGTGCTGCTCGTGGCGAAAGCTTAATGTCAGAAACGGCATTGTTTGCACCAAGTATTGCTGCTGCTACGGCATTAACGCCTGAAGAATTAAATAAATTCAAAGATCCTGGTTTTGCACCGTGGCTTAAAAAATTACGCCAAATGCAGCAAACTGCGATTTTACATATTCTACGTGGTGAGCAAGAAGCCTTAGCCTTAGATTATTTACAGAAAGTATTCTCTCGCTTAGAGCGATCTCTTGGTAAGACCCCACAAGGCCTTGTATGGCTACCAGCATTAGCATTTGTTGAATATTTAAAAGTTGAAGAGTCGGTTCCTAAAAGTGCTAAACCACTTTTGCGTGAATTAGATGCCTTGCTGAAAAGTACTCAAGAAGATGGCATTGAAGTATTAAATATTCCTGCGCCCGCTGAACTGCTTAAAAACATACTGTATTACGTGGCGAAATCATCTCTAGAAGATGGTGCTATTTCAGCGGTTAAAACCAAATTTAATTTAGCTGCGTCATTGCCAAGTGAGCAAGAATTACAAGATCAGCGCAATGCATTATCGGGACCCGATAAAAAGACGGTTGGCAGTGTTGTAGGCGCCTTAGTTGAAGAAATTGTTGAACTAAAAGAAAAGTTTGATCATCTTGTTCGCAACGATGAGAACCGCCAAGAAGCCTTGGCTTCACTAGTTCCGTTCTTCAAGCAGATCATCGATACGATGGGCATGCTGGGTCTAGGTATGCCACGACGAGTGCTGCAAGAGCAGCAAAGTATTGTGACTCGCTTGCTGGATGAAGGTACTGCAGAAGATAGTGAGCTGATGGATATTGCGGGCGCTTTACTTTATGTAGAAGCGACTTTGAATGGCATGCAGCAAGAAGGAACACTTGTTGAAGCAAGCCCTGAGACTGTCTCTATTAGTAATGCTCAAAAAGCGGTATTGCACGAAACGCGTAATGTCTTAGAGCAAGTCAAAGATGCGGTTGTTGAATACATCGCAAAGCAATGGGATACCTCTGAGTTAGAAGAAGCCCCGCATTGGTTGAGATCAATCGAAGGCTCGATCAACATGATTCCGCTACCGCGTGTAGCAAAAATACTGGAAGGCATAGCCGATTTTGTCGAGCAGCAGCTAATTACCGAAGGTTTAAAGGCTCAGTGGAGTGTAATGGATAACTTCGCTGATATTTTGACCAGCGTTGAGTATTACATTGAGCGGTATAGTAATAGCCCGCAAGAAGCTGATGAGAGTTTATTGCAACGTGCAGAAACTGCGTTATCCAACCTACCAAAACCTATCACGGTTGAAGGGAATACAGAGACCAACTCAAGTGCTGATGACTTTGGTTCCGTGCTCGATAGTATTGATCTAGCTTCAGATGATTCAATCAGCTCTGAAGTCGACTTGGCATCGATATTAGATGGCATTACAGATCCTGTTAATGCAGAAGAAATTGTAGATACAATCGATCTAGAAGACGGTGTTATAGAAACGCTTGTTGCTGAAGACGTTGTTGAAGTTGAAGACATTGTTGAAGCTGAAGACGTTGTTGAAGCTGAAGACGTTGTTGAAGCTGAAGACGTTGTTGAAGTTGAAGACGTTGTTGAAGTTGAAGACATTGTTGAAGTTGAAGACATTGTTGAAGTTGAAGACATTGTTGAAGTTGAAGAGGTTGCTGAAATCGAAGAAGATGATCTTATCGATGATGAAATCATTGAAATCTTCTTAGAAGAAGCCGAAGAAGTTTTAGAAACTCTACAAGAGTATTGGCCAGAATATCGTGCCGATAAATCCAATACGGATGCACAGTCAACCGTGCGAAGAGCGTTCCATACCCTAAAAGGTAGTGGTCGCATGGTTAAGGCTGCGGTACTTGGAGAGTTAGCATGGTCGATTGAGAACATGCTTAATCGAGTCATTGATGAAACCGTCGTACTGGGTGATAACGCGTGCGCATTGATTGACCAAGTTATTGTTCATATTCCAGAACTTATTGAAAATTTCCGTACGCGTACAGCTGTGACTGTCGATACGGATAGCCTCATGAATTATGCGAATGCACTATCTCAGGGCGAAACCATTAATGATTTTGCTGACGAATTCTCCTCTTCTCATGCAATAAATGAGCTCGCAGAGCCAGATGTTGATGTTGCGTTAGTAGAGGAAATCGAGCCTGTTGAGCTTGTAGAAGTCATAGAGCCTGTTGAGTTAATAGAAGAAATTGAACAGGTTGAAGATGCACCGGCCGAAGAAGCAGAGTTACTCGAAGAAATTGAGCTTATTGAAAATACTGAGCCAGCAGTTGAATTTGAAGAGCCTGAAGAAAACTTAATAGATGATGCTTTATTAGAGATATTTATTACTGAGGTAACATCACATCTCGAAGCCGTTAATGATTTCATCGATGAATCACTGGCATCAGACTTTAATAATGAGCTTTCTGATCAATTGCAACGCGCTTTGCATACCTTGAAGGGTAGTGCGCATATGGCAGGGGTTGATTCTATTGCGTCAGTAGCCTCTCCATTAGAGAAACTACTAAAAGAGCTATGTGCTTATCAAATTAAGAATACTCCTGGATTAGTGAGTCTGCTTGCAGAAGGCTGTGAGCTGATTAAGGTTGGAATTAAACAGCTGGAAGCGCATTCAACTGCACCATTGCTTCACGAAGCAGAGTTCTTAGTCAAAGTAGCTGAGCTAGAAGAACTGCTATTAGCCCCTGTTTATTCTGAAGATCGTGAACAAGCCCTGCCTGATCCTTACCAGTTAACTCAGTTTTTAGCACAAGGCATGGATGTCTTATTAGATGCTGATGAAATAGTTAAGCAATGGGTCGGTGAGCCAAAAGACACAACTGCGCTCACTCAGCTTAGTGAAGAATTAGTAAAACTGATTGATAGTGCAGATCGTGCAGAAATAGCTGAAGTAAGCGAGCTGGCCAGTGCTTTGTATGACTTGTATCAAGACATACTTGATTCGACCGAAATAATAGATGCGTCAATGCTTGAAGACTGCTTATTAGCAGCACATGAAAGCTTATTGAACATGATGGACTATTTAGCCGCAGGTCAGAGTTTGTCGGCTGATGATGAGGTATTGGCTCGGGTTAAGACGACTCAGATTGAATTGTCTAATCGTAATAACTTGATCAAAGAAGCTCAGGTTGAAGACATTCAGATCGAAGACGTTCAAATCGAAGAAGAGCCATTAGATGAGGCTATCAAGGATATTGCTAAAGAAAACATTGAATTGATTAGTGAAGATACTAATCAATTAGGCAATGATTTTGAGGTGCTTGAAGAGCTTCCGGCAGAACTTCCTGTCATCGAAGCTGGTCAATCAGACGATGACGTTGATGCTGAACTATTAGAAATCTTCTTAGAAGAAGCTCAAGAGATTATGGAGGCAGCAGGTGTTGCCTTGCAGCGCTGGCAGGCTGACCCTGATAATTTAAGAGATGTCGCTGAATTACAACGTGAGCTTCATACCCTGAAGGGTGGCGCTCGAATGGCAGAGATGACAGATGTTGCTGATCTTTGCCATGAGCTTGAGTCTATTTATGAGGGGCTTCATGATGGTCGCGTTCAATCACGTGATGGTTTAATACCTTTATTAAGCAGCTATCACGACATATTAGATGACATGCTGGATCATATTAAGAACGGGCAGTCCGTTGATCTAGATCCACAAGTCGTTGTAAGAATACATGCGGTAGCCAAAGGTGCTGATCCTTTAACCGTTAATACGCTCGTAGATAATGAGACGTCTGCTGAAGCGGTCACCCATGAAGTGAGCAACATACACTCATTATCAGAAGACATTTCGCCGATTGAAGATACGACTAACTTTGTTGATAACGAAGTTGTTTCGTTAGATATTGATGAAAGTGATCGTGAAATACTCGAAATCTTCCTTGAAGAAGCACAAGAGCTGCAACAAGAGCTAGACACTATTCTACAAGAATGGCAATTGGCTCCAGAAAATCTACGAGCGACAGAAGAAATTCAACGTGTGATGCATACCTTAAAAGGTGGCGCGCGCATGGGTGGCTTAACAGAAGTGGGTGATCTTGCGCACGAGTTTGAAGCGTGGATGATCAAAGCTCAGCAAGGCGAAGTAAATGTTGATGATGCCTTCTTTAGTGAAGTATTCCAAAGACAAGATGGCCTAGCGGCGAGTGTTGATGCTGTAGCCCGATCGTTATCGCAGCCTGCAGAAAATCAACAAACAGAAATTCCAACAGTCGATAGTATTGATGAGCATATTGAAGCGGTTGATCAAACTGAAGAGCCTGCTGAAGAAGTGCACACGGGTGAGTCGATTGCTCTTGATGAGTCCGTTGAAAGTAATATCGTTCCCTTTAAGCGCAATGAAGATGTGCCTGAAGAAGAAAGTAAAACGACAGTTGCGATTACCGCAAAACCACTAACACAGCTAGACCAAGAAGCCCAAAACAAGCCTCAGCAAGGGCGTCGTGGGCCGCAAGAAATGGTCAAGGTTTCTGCTAATCTGCTCGATAGCCTAGTAAATCTTGCAGGTGAAACATCTATCTCGCGTGGTCGATTAGAGCAGCAAGTTACGGATTTCTCGTATTCATTAGAAGAAATGGATTCAACGCTTGAGCGTTTGCGAGATCAGTTGCGTCGTCTGGATATCGAAACAGAGGCGCAAGTATTATTCCGCCAAGAACGCCAAACCCCAAGTTATGAAGATTTCGATCCGCTAGAAATGGATCGCTATTCTCAAATGCAGCAATTGGCGCGCTCTTTAGTCGAGTCGGCTTCCGATTTACTGGATATTCGAGAATCATTAACCAATAAAACCCGAGACGCTGAAACCTTATTATTGCAGCAAAGCCGAGTAAATACCGAGCTGCAAGAAGGATTGATGCAGACTCGCATGGTACCTTTCCAGCGCCTTGTGCCTCGCTTACGTCGTATTGTTCGACAGGTAGGTCAGGAGCTCGATAAGCAAGTTGAATTTAAAGTATTCAATGCTGATGGTGAAATGGACCGTACAATTCTTGAACGCTTAATTTCGCCACTAGAGCACATGCTGCGTAACGCAGTTGACCACGGTATCGAAACGAAGTCTGAACGAGCAAAAACAAGCAAGTCAGCCCTCGGTAGTGTTGAACTGAGTATTTCACGCGAAGGCGGTGATGTACTGGTTATCTTAAAAGATGATGGTCATGGTATTAATATTGACGCCGTTCGTGAGAAAGCCATAGAACGTGGTTTGATGACAGCTGATAGCAAGTTAACGGATATAGAAATCATGCAGTTTATTTTGCATGCAGGTTTCTCAACCGCTCAAGCTGTCACGCAAATCTCAGGCCGTGGTGTCGGTATGGATGTTGTAAATAGCGAAATCAAACAGATGGGTGGAACGCTATTTATCAATTCAATACCTGGGCAAGGAACAGAATTCCAAGTTCGATTGCCATTCACTGTATCGGTTAACCGAGCATTGATGGTAAGAGTAGGTGATGATTTATACGCCGTACCGTTAGATAGTATTCAAGGTATTGTACGAGTATCAACCGATCAGTTAGAAGCTTTGTACCAGCAACCATTAGCTGAGCGTTCGTTTGAATATGGTGGCGCTGATCATCGTTTAGAATACCTTGGTAACATGCTAGGTACAGAAGCCCAGCCGAAATTAGCAGGGCAGAAAATGCCAACACCTGTGCTGCTGATTAAGGGCGAAACGCCTTACGCATTACAAGTAGATACGTTATTGGGCAGCCGAGAAATTGTGGTAAAAACCTTAGGTAGCCAGTTCAGTAGTGTAATGGGCGTCTCGGGCGGAACAATCTTGGGTGATGGTAGTGTTGTTATCATTCTAGATTTACCTGCGATGATTCGTAGCCAAAGCAACCTAGAATATCAACAAGCCATGGCATTGGATGCGATTGAAGCTGAAAAGCGTCATGAGAAGGAAGTGACTGCGAAGAGAATTCTAGTAGTCGATGATTCGGTAACCGTAAGAAAGGTAACGACTCGTTTGCTAGAGCGTAATGGTTTTGAAGTATTTACCGCGAAAGACGGTGTAGATGCGATCACGACATTACAAGATCACGTCCCTGACTTGATGTTGTTGGATATTGAGATGCCACGAATGGATGGTTTTGAAGTAGCTTCGATCGTCCGACATGACTCACGCTTGCAGCACGTACCTATTATCATGATCACCTCTCGTACCGGTGATAAGCACCGTAATAGAGCATTCTCTATTGGTGTAAATGAATATTTAGGTAAGCCGTTCCAAGAAGATATCTTACTTTCGAATATTGAAAAACTTCTAGCGGGTGATGCGGAGAACTAGTATGCATCACGCTAAAGCTGGGGCAAATGTCGGCATAATTGTCGATAATTTGCTTCAGCAGCACCTGTTAAAAACAGCCTTAATGCATTTCGGTTTTAAGGTCATTCTCACCATAGATCCAAGCAGAATAAACGATAACCCAGAATTAACCTCCGAGGTTGATGCATGGGTTGTGGATATTCTTGACGAAGAAGCTGAACATCATTGGCTTGATGATTTATTTGATGGTGATATTCCCGTGCTGTTTGGCATGGGCGTTGCGCCTGAAAGAACCAGTGAGCACTACCCCCGTTGGGAAAAACGACTTTTTTCAAAGATGAAAGATTTGCTATCAGGCGACCCGCTCGCGATGGCCGATGAATCAGAACTGATCGAACTTGAGTCAGCCATAACGGGTAGTGACCCATTGCCGCTGCCAGCATTGTTTAAAGATCTAGAAATGGGATTACCTGCTGAACATGTATGGGTATTAGGTGCCAGCTTAGGAGGGCCTGATGCGGTGAAAGAGTTTTTAGATAGCCTTCCTAAAGGATTGCCCGCCGGTTTTATATATGCCCAGCACATTGATTCACGTTTTCAGCAAACGCTGATACAAACACTCGGGCGTCATGCCGGCATTACTATGGTACCTTATCAAGAGGGTGCTCAAGTTAAGACGGGTGAAGTTATGCTAGCTCCGGTCGAGCATGAATTCAGTTTTGATTACGAAGGTCGTGCCATCAGTAAAAATGTAGCCTGGCCAGGCCCTTATGGGCCCTCTATTGACCAAGTGATGCTAAATGTCGCGCAGCACTTTGGTAAACGTGCTCGCTATATTTTATTTAGTGGAATGGGCAATGATGGTGCTGAAGCCGCAGTAAAAATAAGCCAGCAAGATTCAACTATTTGGGCTCAAAATAGTGAAAGCTGCGCAAACAGCTCAATGCCAGATAGCATAGTGGCTACTGGCCATGTTTCTTATATAGGCAGCCCGAGACAATTAGCCTCGCAGCTGGTAAATTATCTTCAAACACAGTGGATGAAGTAGTCATGAGTGCAGAATTAGTAACCAAAGATGGCGTAAATGAAGTATCAAGTTTGTTGATTCCATTACATGACAAGCAACTGCTTTTACCTAACGTAACTGTTGCCGAAATTATTCCGTTTCGAGCCCCTACCGCTCTTGCCGAACAGTCGGGTTGGTTATTAGGTCAATTAGAATGGCGAAATATTGATATCCCTGTAATTTCATATGAGGCGCTGAGCGGTGGTGCATTGCCACCGACAGAAGGTGCACGTTTAGCAGTAGTAAATGGCACAGGGGCAAAAAGTAGCTTGCCCTTTTATGCGATTTTGATTCAAGGGATTCCAAAGCTTACACACGTCAAAGAAGATGATATTGTTAAGGTAGATGCTATGCACTCTGGACCTTATGATCAGGTGGCTGTCAGCGTATATGATGAGCAAGCCATGATCCCAAATTTAGAAATGATAGAAAATGAATTATTAAAGTATGTTGGATAATTATATGAAACGCTTAATCTCCAAAGTAGTCATCATATTCTCTTTTTTCACACTGTGTTCAGCGGCAACAGCAGCTGAACAGGAAGATGTTAATCTTGCGAAAGAAATTATATTACTGGAAGCGAATAGCTATCGAGTCGTCACAGAGTTTAATGTGTACGGTATACAAAAAGACAAAAAGTCAGAGCAGCGCTTATTCGATGTATTAGCAATTGGCGATGAGTTGAGCGCATTATTTATCGAGCAATCGAGTGAATTAGACGTAAGTTGGTCTAAATATCGCAGCTTTGCTTGGACAAAGCATAAACGTGCTGATGGTGATACTTATGTTTTTAATGATATGCGTATTTTACATAAAGAGCTGTTAACAGCCATTGAGTCGGTAAAAAAACAAGTTAACAGTGATTTATTGCCCGCTAAAGACCTTTATAGGGTTAACAGCGTCCTGCTGATTGAGCAACTTGCCTCCGAATACTTAGAATTATCCGCTGCAACCTTTGGAACGTTTGGTTTTGCGGGTAGTGAGCAAGCGATCAAAATTGAAGTACGCAGTAAAGATTTTGAGCGAACCATTGAAGAGCTCAAAAAACAGTATACCGATGATGCTGCTAAAACAAGATCGATCAACAAAATTGCGTTACGTTGGAAGTTTATCAAAACCACTCTATTAGCTTATAATGAACGCTCAGCGCCTTTTGCTGTTGCGAGAACGGTTGGCTATATTCGTAAGCAGTTGGCTGCAATTTAAACTCCATTGACAATTATCAGCAGTAGGCTAAATGATCAAAGTTGCTATTATTAATGATACAAGAGTAACAAGCCACTATGGCTGTATGTTGGTTATGGAGAACCTACTTGCATTATTAGAAAAGAATGACGTAGAAATCGTATGGACATGGGATGTTAGTATCGATTGGCGAAAGTATAAAAGTAAAATACAAAATAAGCCCAAAGTTGATGCGATTATTGTTAACGGTGAAGGAACTATTCATCATAGTAAAGATCGAAAATTTGCAAAAGCACTTGCAGAGTTCGCACAATTTTCAAACGAAGTACTAAGAACTCCCTGCTACTTAATAAATGCAACGCTCTATAAAAATGATGCTGAAGAATATAAGAAACTCAATGAATACCGAGCAATATATGTTCGAGATAAGGGTAGCTTAGAAGAATTAAACAGCTTTGAGCTTGAGGGGCGTTATGTTCCAGACCTTACATTTGCGGCGAATAGTAGAAATTATCCTGAGATGAACACTACTTGCGGCGGCATAGTTATTGTTGATAGCGCCATTAAACAAGATAATGTTGTCCTTAATGAATACTCGCAGCGCAACGGTTTTCCATTTAAGAGCATGATTGTTGCGCGTCGAAGGAATGCTAAGTTTATTAGAAGTCCTAGGCCTTATATTAAAAATATTATCAAATATCTAACTTCAGATAGAAAAATATCAACACAGCCATCTGCATATATCCAGTATTTACGTGATCACCGTTTAGTCATTACTGGCCGGTATCACACAGTCTCAATGTGTATAAAAAACAAAATACCTTTTATTGCAATTGACTCAAACACTCCAAAAATTCGGTATCTTTTGGCTGATGCTCTGGGAGAAACGAACAGAAATATTAAAATTTCAGAGCTAGAGCAGATTAATTTAACTCAACGCTATGAGTATAGTGATGATGAGTTGATGAAAATGAATCTGTTTATTCAAACCTCAGAAAAGATGATTGATGATATGATTGCCCATATTGTAAGGGATGTGGAAAGTGATCATGCCAATAAGTATTGTTATAAATGAAGAAATTAATTCGTCGCTGGTTAAATAGATACAAAAATCAGCGTAGACAAGCTCAGCTCGAGAGCCTGGTAGGATTAAGTTTAAATTCGCTCATTAAATCTTGCGAGGACATAGTTCTAAAAAAAACAGGCGATGAAGTATATTCAAAATTCAGAGATCTCGGTGGGGCAAATAATCATGGCATGATACTGCATTATTCTATTCAGAGTAATCAACCAGTAGCTATTTCTAAGATTGAAGAATCCACTCTTGCTGAGCGTGAATATCGCTTCCTTGTCTGGCAGAAAGGTCATCGTGCTAATACTTTAGCTGCCGAACCTATTGGCTTAACGCCAGTATCCGCACAAGGCTACAGCTGTCTAATTACATCAGTATTACAGCACCCTAAGGTATTTTCATACTTGCAGGCGCAACAATTGTTTCATTTATTAGCTGATCAACCTGAGAAGGTTGATCAGCTGTCTTTAATGGGCAATAAAGAATCTCTGAAAGACGAGATTGATGATTCTACAAAAATCAAATCTATTCTTGTTAATCTTGTTTCTCAGTTTGGTACTGATGGTGCTGACGAATTTTATAAAACGTTCCTTAAAGAAAGAGAGTGGATATTCGATAGTTATCCGAATTTCTATATGAAGCTTCAACATCTAATGAAAAGCTTTTATGAGACATTGAAATCGTATGACATGGTCGATTATGAAGGTTTAGTGCACGGTGATTTTAAGCGACAAAATATAATGGAACACAATGACTCTTACCGAGTAATTGATTGTCAGTATTATACCTACGGTATTCGATTATGGGATCTTGCCTTTTTATATTCTAAAGATGCCAGTGGGTTTGATAATATAAGAGAGCAAATAGATAAAGCCTCTTTATTTGAAGAAAAATTGTTAATTATCTTTTTCTATATAATCGCTAGCTTGATAAATGTAAAGAAAAAAAGAGCAGGTGCGGTTGTTAAATGTCAAATATTGCCAGCGGCTTTGTATGCTAGTCAACAGTTAGGTTTTAAAGAATATAATGAATTATAAAATATTGTTTTTTTCAGTTAATAGACATCAAGAGGTGTATTTTGAAAAGTTGTTAAAAGCAGTTAGAAAAGAAGACCAAGTTATTCTACTGCATAAAAGAAAATTAGCTTGGCGCTTGCCTTCACTGTTTTTAAGCAAATCAGACGTATCTTTGGTGAAAGAAGTTAACCTTATGAGGTTAACTTATTTTTATAATAAAACAGGAAAGAAAAGTAATCTCGTAGATAGGATAATTAGATTACCGCTCTATATGATTGTAACAACTCTATTTCTCTTAAAGGTTAAAAGGCTTCTAAAAAAGTCACATATAGATTTAGTGATGTTATGGAATGACATGAAATGGCATCAGTATGTGATAAAAACCCTTGCATTCGAACTAGGTGTTAAAACAGCATTTTTTGAAAATGGAGCTTTACCGAATACCGTTACTTTTGATAAAAAAGGAGTGAATTTTAATAATAGTATCCCTAGGAATAAGAAATTTTATGCGGATAGAAGTGAAATACTTACTGATGTTACTTATGAGCAACGTTTACACTCATTAAAAAAAGGCTTTATATTTATCCCCTTTCAGGTTGATTATGATACTCAAATCATAAGTCATTCCCCGTGGATTAAAAATATGGAGGAGTTATATTTTGTAATTGAAAGACTGCTAACTTCGCTGCCAGAGAAGGTGACTGTGGTTATCAAAGAGCACCCAAAATCAGCGAGAAATTACAGATACTTGCATAACAGAAATCCTAGAATCAACTTTAAAAATTCAGAAGATACAGACAAATTAATTTTAGATTCAGAGATGGTTATAACGGTAAATTCAACCGTTGGGTTAGAGAGTATTATTCAGGATAAACCCGTACTGGTTTTAGGGAATGCTTTTTATGCCATTGATGGACTTTGTCAAAACGTAGAAAGTGAAGAGCAGCTTGTTCATAGCGTATTGAATGCGACAGTTCCAGATAAAACGATCAAAAATAGTTTTATCGAGTATTTAAAAGAGTATTATGTCGATGGAAGCTGGCACCAGCCATCTTTAAAGCATATTAGAAATATCGAACAACGAATTTATGAGTCTTTAGAATAGTTATGAATGCATTAAATAAATGGAATAGAAGCTTTAGCTATATTAATGGAATAGGGTTGGTTTTAATATCTATCTGCTTTCTGTTTATGCATCTCAATTCTAAGCCAGCTCAAACACAGCTTACTTATTTACCTATGTTACTGCCTTTATTTCTTTTATTGCCTTTAAGAAAGGAGGTCTACAAGGTCGAAATTCAACTTCTTATATTTACATGTCTTATTTTCATCTCGTCTCTTATCAGTTATGGCGCTCAAGGAGATATTCTCACACAGGATTTCCGCAGTCATTGGACATACCTTCTTGTATTTGGTGTGCTTTCGGTATTAATTCAGACAAGAATCACAAAAGATTATTTATATACGATTCTTATATTGTCTGGAGCTCTTGTTCTCTACAACGTAGGAATTGAGTTCTTTAATAACGGATCCCGTGGTTGGCAAACGCATGGTAAGCCTATATTTTTTGGAAATATTGCCTTAACAACAGGGTTAGTTAGCCTAGTGCTTTCTTTAGATAAAAATCAAAAATTAGTTGTACGTGTTTTATTGCTATTAGCCGCAGTAGCAGGAGTTGCAGGATCACTTTGGTCTCTGACTCGTGGTGGTTGGGTATTTTTAGTATTATTTTTAGGTGGTTTTATTCTCAATCAGATAATAACTGCTCAGAATAAAAGAAAAGCTATTTTATTAGCGTTTGGCCTTCTTGTTACACTATGCCTTATAGCCTTACCATTTACTCAAAAAATAGAATCCCGAATTAATAACGCGTACTCAAATATTGAAAACTATTTTACTAGTGGTAATTCAAATACCTCGCTTGGCTTAAGGTTTGAGTTCTGGCGAGTTTCTGTTGAGCAGTTCATGGATGATCCCATAATAGGAAGTGCTCGGGTTGGGTTCTTGTCTAAAAAGGACCAGATGATATCAGATAATAATTTAGCGCCTTCAGCGAGGGGCTTTGAACATGCACACAGTGACTTATTCTGGACAATGGGTACAAAAGGCCTTTTAGGCTTGTTCAGTCTATATGGCCTATATCTATTTCTTCTGCGGTTTTATTATATTAGTAGTCAGAACAAGGAAGTGCGGTTTTATGCCTTATCTGGATTAACAGTTGTCACCGGTTATATGGTTTATGGCCTGAGTGAAAGTTTCTTTTCAATGAAACTAGGCATAGGTTATTTCCTCATTATCAACTTAGTACTTATTCGCCTAATTAGTTTGGCTAATATCGATGATGAGAAGCCTTTAGTCCTATTCAATCGGGAGTAATAAACTGGAAAACATTGTTTTCTCAGGCGGTAAAAGTAGCTGCTGTCCGCTATATGAATAATTTATATAGCGGCTAATTGAGTGGTTATGTTTTTTTGTAAACTTCTTAGTATTAAATGAGCGATAAGTGGTCACCCCTGCATCGATCCATACTATCTCTCCACGACTATTGGCAAATACATTGTCAAGATGAAAGTCAGAGAAGACAATATGATTATCTCTCATAGATTTAAGACCATCATAAATAGATTTCATGATAATCCCACGAAGTGCTTCATTAAGGGTATCTTCTTTTATTAATTTAGATAGCTCTTGAAAACCTGACTGTATAAGGTTTTCCATAACGTAATAGCCTAGAAATTCATGGTTAACATTTGGAATAATACCATATCCCACTTCATGGATTTCAGGAACCCTAAGTCCTAGCTTTGTTAATAAATTGCTCCCCTCAACTTCTTTTGTTATGCGGCTGTGATTCCATAGTAATTTTAAATATTCATGCCAGCTTCTTGCCCTAATAAATTTAATGATAAGTTTTGAATCATTAAAAATTCCTACGAGTGAAGGGGTATGATCGACTAAAATATCATTTACTAAATTTTCTTTGAACTTGAGATTGGACCTTGTCGTTAAAAAGAACTGTGTTCTTTTATTCAAAAGGTGAAAGGTAGATAGTTTAATCATTCATTATTGCTCATTAGCGCTCGTTCAATACGAGCTAACTTTCGTTCCAACCCCTTCCAAGCTTTATCTATTGATGTGTTTACAAGGCTTTGTAATCTTATTGTAAGAGGGTTGATGTTGGAATTGCTCACGCCATCAATAATAAATAGATTTACTCCATTCAGCGTTCTTTCACAGCTTATATTTGATGGGCTTATATCTCTGACACAAATTTTATTAGCAATAAGGTAGTTTTTTAACTCATTAAGTTGGGGTTGAATCCATTCAATTGAGAACTCTTGTAATTCTAAGCATTGTCGTAGTGTTTTTGATATTTTTTTGTCATGATCTCTAATTAAATCAAATGTATAACCTAAGCCCTTATTGGTTTTGACCTTCCCTCGAAATACTGAAATCTTTGATAAATTAGTGTTTGTTTTATTTAGAAAATTAAAATAACTAACTTCTCGCTTAGACTGTTTGTCATTACTAATAGAAACTTCAATACAGAGACTGGAGTCATGAGGATGCTCATAACAAATACGATCACGTCCTTTTCCAACAATGAGCTTGTCCGTTAAATAAATTGGCGTATCCATCATGAGGGCCCTTAAAAATTATCTAAAGAATTGAGGTCTTTAACATCAACCATTTCTATTTTAAGTGATGTGTACAATGAATAGAGTTGCTCTGAGACAGAGGTTTTGTCTTCTAGAGCAGCAATGACTCTTAAATCTGGACGTAACCAGCGTGCGTTTAGTAAAACGCTAGAAAAATCGCCAAGAATAGTTCTATTTTTGGGAAATATTAACAAAAGCGCTTCAAAGTTGACTTGCTTAGGAATCAATTGGCAGCCAATTGCTTTAATTTCTAAAGCATCTTGTTTTATATCTCGAGGATGATATTTAACGGCAATATTCTTCCCTTGGGCTGTAAGTTGAGATATCAGACTAATAAGGGAGTCTTTGTAGTGTTTATTCTTAGCAATAATAGATTCATGAGGTAATGCGATAAGAACATCAATCGATTGGATGGATTCAGCGTTAATGTCTTTTGTTGCTAAGAGCTGGGCTGAAAAATTATTGAGATTATCGGATTGTAACCACTCTGAAGAAAGCTCAATAAGATTTTTTTCTTCAAGTAAGGGATGCACAAGAGCAGGAAATGCAGCATAAACATTGGATATCCAAGCAGACCCCCCAATAGTTGGAGGATTTTTCCACCAAAAGCCATAGGCTATTTTTTTGATGGTGCTATCGATGACCATATCTCCAATGCCTAATGATGGTGGTCTACCTAAATAGGTATATGTACCTTCATCGATGTAATTACCTTTCGCTCCACCATGCTCTTGGCTTTTAAACATGGAATATTGAAATTCAATGCGGCGATCATTACCAGTATAAATTTGAGCAGGTTTAAATTGCTCAATGATTACATCAAGTGCTGAGAAAATTTCTTTTCTTGAATTACGTTTCTCTATAAATCCTTTAATACGACCAGGAAAGATATAAGTTTCTTCAAAGGGAGAGCCATTCCAATTATTTACTTGCTCATAATAAAAATTATCAGTAGCGCTTACTTGGTCAATAAAAACTAAAATATGCTTTTTATCCGAGTGCTGGGAGGCGATTGCAGATGCTAGAAACAAGTGCAAGGGTGTAGACACTAAATACATCTCATAATCCGTCATATACTACTTTACTTCCATTATTTAAAATTGAGATTGACTTAAAATGCATCATTCATATTAGCAGTATGTTTATTTAGAATGAGTGACATGGCAACTATTATTTAGGCGTGTTACGAACAGGCACTTTTAATTATACAGATGCTCTATGCTGGTTGCTTTTAGGCTAACTAGGTCATATTCTAACATTGATCTAAAGAATAATAGGAGCTTCCTGCCATTATCCGATCAAATATATCTAGCGCATCTTGCTTGGTAAAAAGGCCGTTCTTAACGTTTGGCCAATACTCAGCTTCAGATCGATGAATGAATAATGCTGATGATCTAGATCTTAAGGCAATTGGTATTGTTTTGAATTCAAGCGCAGCCAGTGTCGCAAAGCGGTGTTTACCACCAATATTAACCCATACCCAATCTTTATTATTTACTAAAAATTGACCATGAATATATCCGTATTGATTTGGGTGATAGCCATTTTCCTTGATCGTCTTATATACCGATATCAATCTTTCATATTCAAGCTGGCCGAGGTTTTCAGATATTGGCCCAAAATATTGCCAGCCAAAACTATCTTTTGTTGATAAGCCTAGTTTATGGGCTTCTCTCGAGAGAATATTCGGGGCATTTACATCAATACAAGCGCGTAAGAATTTCTCATCTGGAGTTGCTGTACTCCAAGGCATTACCGTTGCCATTGGATGGTATTTTTCGAGGTTTATATTGTCACTTTCTAATACAGCTCGCATTGAGATAGGACAAAATTGCTCATAATACGCTTCTAATAAAGAGCCAGAGTAACCAGATTCTTTGTCAGAATATGCTTTTAGTGTTTTAACAAAGGGGTTGCCGTTGGTGGTGTAGCCAAGCATATTGGAACGACATTTTTCTATAGGGACTAAAGCAGCAGAACCTGAGAAGCCTTCATAGACTAAATCTTGAGGGTGCTTGCTACTTGTTAAGTTGTAGACTGACGTTAGATATTTTTGACGAGCAATAATATTCTTTATTTTTTTAAAATTCACTTTTCGCCCTAGAAAATAATATCGCGTAATTGGTTCTAAAATACCATAATCATAACCTCTGATCTATTTACAACTGTTTTATTCAGGCTTAATAGGTTAACTGTTGGTTTTAATTGGCTAAGGGCGGGAGTATAAAAACACTGTGTATTAGCAATAAATTAATACACAGCTTCTTAGGTAATTATTTAACATTATCCCAAATAGCCAAGCTAGGCTCAGCCTGATTCATAGTATAAAAATGAATCCCTGGCGCGCCTTGATCCAATAGCTTTTGACTCAAGTTAGAAACAACCTCTTCACCAAACTTCATAATACTCTGGCTATCATCACCATAAGCTTCTAGTTGCTTACGAATCCAGCGTGGAATCTCAGCGCCACAAGCATCTGAGAAACGGGCAAGCTTTGAGTAGTTGGTGATTGGCATGATACCGGGAATGATCGGTATTTCGATGCCCATGGCTTGTACACGGTCTACGAAGTGAAAGTAGCTGTCCGCGTTAAAGAAATACTGAGTAATGGCGCTGTCCGCTCCGGCTTTTACTTTACGTTCGAAGTTTTTTAAGTCGTCTTCAAAGCTCGGTGCCTGTGGATGCATTTCAGGGTAAGCAGCGACTTCTAAGGTGAAGTGGTCACCTGTTTCTTGTCGGATAAATTCAACCAGTTCGTTGGCGTAGCGTAATTCACTATTGGCCATACCGGCACCAGAAGGTAGGTCACCACGTAAGGTCACAATACGTTTAATGCCCATTTCTTTATAGTCGAGCAATATTTCACGCAAGTCTGCTTTACTATCGCCTACACAAGAAAGGTGCGGTGCTGCGGCAATGCTTGATTCTTGTATAGATTGTACGATCGATCGAGTGCGGCCACGAGTAGAGCCGCCTGCACCGTAGGTGACAGAGATAAATTCAGGGTTTTCTTGGGCCAAACGATCACGTACTTTTAATAATTTTTCCGTGCCTGCTTCTGTTTGAGTAGGGAAAAATTCAAAGCTAATTTTAGTCATAACAGCTCCTTTTGTTGTATTGGCGGCAAAAAAAAGACAGATCGAATAATCGACCTGCCTTAATATCAAAATTTTTAGAGCCTAAGTAGAATAGGCTCTATGCCACTCGCTGAAAAAGACAGCTGCGGCGAGTCTTGGTACTAATAATTAATTAGTACTTATAAGACTCAGGCTTCTCTTTAGTACTTATAAGACTCAGGCTTCTCTTTAGTACTTATAAGACTCTGGCTTATATGGGCCTTCAACAGGAACGTTGATGTAGTCTGCTTGCTCTTGAGTCAGCGTTGTTAATACACCACCAAAACCAGCAACCATATCAGCAGCCACTTCTTCGTCTAGCTTCTTAGGAAGTACTTTAACGTAGATGTTTTCAGCTTTATCCGCTTCTGCAAGATCTGCAAATTTAGCATCCCAAAGGTACATCTGAGCCAATACCTGGTTAGCGAAAGAGCCATCCATGATACGGCTTGGGTGACCGGTTGCGTTACCTAGGTTAACCAAACGGCCTTCAGAAAGAAGGATCAAATGATCGTTGCCTTCGCCACGGATTACCTTATGAACCTGTGGTTTAACTTCTAACCATTCCCAGTTCTCACGCATAAACGCCGTATCGATTTCGTTATCGAAGTGACCAATGTTGCTAACAACCGCGCCAGACTTAAGAGCCTGAAGCATGTTCTTATCACATACGTTGGCGTTACCCGTTGTAGTAACAATCAAGTCTGTTTTAGAAAGAAGGTCTTTGTTGATGCCTTCTAAAGTGCCCGTATTGATGCCGTCGATGTAAGGCGATACCACTTCAAAGCCGTCCATGCAGGCTTGCATTGCGCAGATAGGGTCGATTTCAGAAACACGAACAATCATGCCTTCTTGGTTTAGCGATTGAGCAGAACCTTTACCTACGTCACCGTAGCCGATAACCAACGCTTTTTTACCCGCAAGAAGGTGGTCAGTACCACGCTTAATAGCATCGTTCAAAGAATGACGACAGCCGTACTTGTTATCGTTCTTAGACTTAGTTACCGCATCGTTTACGTTGATGGCAGGAACTTTAAGCTCGCCTTTTTCCATCATCTCAAGAAGACGGTGAACACCGGTAGTCGTCTCTTCAGAAATACCGTGGATAGCAGGTAGCATCTGAGGGAACTTGTTATGAACCATTTCAGTCAAGTCACCACCATCATCAAGAATGATGTTAGCGTCCCATACTTTATCAGAGCCAGTTTCAGCCAAGATAGTCTGTTCAATACACCACAAAAACTCTTCGTCTGTTTCGCCTTTCCAAGCAAAAACAGGGACGCCAGCAGCGGCAACGGCCGCAGCAGCGTGGTCTTGTGTAGAAAAGATATTACAAGAAGACCAGCGAACTTCAGCGCCAAGGTCTACTAGCGTTTCAATCAAAACAGCAGTTTGGATGGTCATGTGGATACAACCCATGATCTTCGCACCCGCTAAAGGTTGAGTCGCTTTATACTTAGCACGCAATGCCATCAATGCTGGCATTTCGCCTTCAGCGATATCAATTTCCATGCGGCCCCAATCAGCATCCGCTTTGAATGCTTCTGGGGTTTTTGCTGCAACACTATAATCTGTAAAAGTCGTCATATTTTCTCTCTTAAAATTCTATTCTATAAATTAAACAGTTATTGTCTGTTTAAAATTAAGCTAAACGTTTGCTGCCGCTTTAAGCGCATCAATTTTATCAGTACGTTCCCAGGTAAAAGCAGTGAATGTCTTCGACTTCTTCTCACCACGATCTTCGTATTCGTAAGTATGTTCAAATGGCTCGCGACCAAAATGACCATAAGCTGCAGTTATTTGATACATAGGGTTCAATAACTCTAACTGGTTTTGAATTGCGTAAGGGCGCAAGTCGAAAACTTCGCGAATCACTTTCGCTAACGCGATGTCACCTTCTTTTCCAGAGCCTAGCTTTCCTGTGCCAAAAGTATTCACCGAAATCGACGTCGGCTCGGCAACACCAATCGCGTAAGAAACTTGAATCTCACAGCGCTCAGCTAATTCAGCGGCAACGATATTTTTAGCGACATAACGCCCCATATAAGCCGCAGAGCGGTCTACTTTTGAAGGATCTTTGCCCGAGAAAGCACCACCACCGTGGCGAGCCATACCACCGTAAGTATCAACAATGATCTTACGACCGGTAAGACCTGCATCACCCACAGGACCACCAATAACAAAGTTACCGGTTGGGTTGATGTGGTAAAGCGTATTTTCGGTTAACCATTCGGCTGGTAATACCGGCTTAATGATGTGCTCTAGAACTTCTTTACGAAGATCTTCAAGGCTGATTTCTGGATTGTGCTGGGTCGAAAGAACCACCGCATCAACAACCGGGTGCTCACCTTCGTAGTTGATCGTAACCTGAGACTTTGCATCAGGACGCAACCAAGGAAGTGTGCCGTTACGACGCAATTCAGCTTGGCGTTGAACCAATAGGTGCGCGTAATAAACAGGGGCAGGCATTAACGATTCTGTTTCGTTCGTCGCATAGCCAAACATTAAACCTTGGTCACCAGCGCCTTGATCTTCTGGCTTAGCACGGTCAACACCTTGGTTAATATCAACAGATTGCTTACCAATACCGTTAAGAACCGCACATGTTGCGCCGTCAAAACCGACATCAGAACTGTTATAACCAATGCCTGTGATCACATCACGAACGATGTCTTCAAGATCAACATAGCAAGACGTTGTTACTTCGCCAGCAACAACCGCCATGCCGGTTTTTACTAGTGTTTCTACAGCAACACGGGCATGCGGGTCGCGGGCAATAATGGCATCCAGAACCGCATCAGAAATCTGATCGGCAACTTTGTCTGGGTGTCCTTCTGAAACGGACTCAGAAGTAAAAATCGAATATTCGCTCATGTGTGTCTCCTATTTTCTATAGTAGCTGAGGCTTCATGCCACAGCGCGACGGAATGTTCTGAATTGGATTTGGAATCCATTTCGTAAAGCTAAAAACTGTGTTTGCTCCTCGCATAGCTGAGCTTCTTTGGCCCAGCTGGTTAAATCTTCAGGAGCAAACCCTAACCACAGGTCACCACAAGATTCACGAGCCCAAGTTTGATCATGGGCGCACAAATCGGTAATTAATAAACAACCACCTGGCTTCAATAATTGAGCGCTGTGGTTAAAAATTTCTTTAGGGGCTGGCACATGATGCAGCACCATATTGCAGGTGACTAAATCGGCCTGCACGTTTTGGCTTAATGCAAACAGGCAATCGCCATGCACTAATTCAATGTTCTCTAAATCCTGTTCAGCTACTTTCAAATTGGCTTTTTTCAGCATGGCTTCTGATACATCTAAGCCGATGACTTGCTGAAAACGCTGACTTAATGCGCTAAGCAAGTACCCTTCACCCGGGCCAATCTCTAGCGCCGTTGTGGTTTGTTGTAAATTGAGCGTAGCTACTAAATCTTCTAAGGTTTCACCATACTGTTCATGAGAGGCAATTAAGTCCTGCTTTTCATGAAATTCACTCGCGTGCTTAGTAAAAAATTCTTGTGAGTTCTTTGCTCGTTCTTGATACAAGCCTTGTAAGCGCTCAGTGATTATCTCAGAAGGCGCTATTTTATCTAAGGTACGAAATAAAACCTGAGTTAGATCAAACCAAGCAGAATTAGAACTTCCAATAGCCACATTTAATAGGGAGCGACGATAAAAAATTGAATTGCCTTCGCGCCTGGTAGTCACCAAACCTGCTTTAGCCAAAATTTTTAAATGATGACTCATACTGCTTTGTTTTATTTCAAACAACTCACATAGCTCTAAAACTCCGAAAGAACCTTCGCCTAAAATACGTAAAATATTCAGGCGTAATGGATCAGCGCTGGCTTTGGTATGAGCCGCTAAGGCATCAATATCCGACGCGGTATCTGAGACTAGGTTTAATGCGGTTGTATCTAACATGGAGGGCAGTTTAACAGAAAAGCAATCTATATCAATTTATTTTGATATAGATATTGTGCTTGATTGGCTAGCTCAGAATAGAATCTACCCAGTAAGGAAGTAAACAACCCTTATATCGCTCCACTTTCTCGCACCAACCTTGCCCCAACTGGCCATTTAAGCGACAATAGCGCGCCTTTTTATTCGTCTGATACTTCTGTTCTCTTCTATTGAGAACATTCACTGCAAAACCAGCAGATCAGGCGTTGAATGCTAGTCTTAGAAGCTAGTATCAAAAACTAATTTATAAATCGTAATAGCCGGAGAGTCATTTCATGACATCACGTACAGAGCTTGCCAATGCAATTCGTGCACTGAGTATGGACGCCGTCCAAAAAGCTAAATCAGGTCACCCAGGCGCGCCAATGGGAATGGCTGATATCGCTGAAGTTCTATGGAATGACTTCTTAAAGCACAACCCAGAGAACCCAGATTGGGCTGATCGCGACCGTTTCATCTTGTCGAACGGTCACGGCTCTATGTTGATCTACTCTTTGTTGCACCTTTCTGGTTACGATCTTTCGATTGAAGACTTGAAAAACTTCCGTCAGATGGATTCTAAAACTCCGGGTCACCCAGAGTACGGTTATGCGCCAGGTATCGAAACGACGACTGGCCCACTAGGCCAAGGTATCGCTAACGGTGTTGGTATGGCCGTTGCCGAGAAGGTTCTAGCCGCTCAGTTCAATAAGCCGGGTCACGATGTTGTTGATCACAATACCTACGTATTCATGGGCGATGGCTGCATGATGGAAGGTATCTCCCACGAAGCGTGTTCGTTGGCGGGTACGTTAGGTCTAGGTAAGCTGATTGCTTTCTACGACGATAACGGCATTTCAATCGATGGTGAAGTTGAAGGTTGGTTCACTGACGATACCGTTCAACGCTTCCAGTCTTACGGCTGGCAGGTGATTCCGAAAGTAAATGGCCACGATCCAGAAGAGATCAAAGCAGCGATTGAGAACGCCAAAGAAAATACTGATCAACCAACCTTGATTTGCTGCAAAACCATCATCGGTTTCGGTTCGCCAAATAAAGAAGGTAAAGAAGATTGTCACGGTGCCCCACTAGGTGACGACGAAATTAAACTGACTCGTGAACGTTTAGGCTGGAAGCATGGCGCTTTTGAAATTCCAGAAGATGTTTATAACGGTTGGGATGCTAAAATTTCAGGTGTTGAAAAAGAAAGCAGCTGGAACGACAAGTTCGCTGCGTATGCTGCTGAGTTCCCTGAGCTAGCCGCTGAATACAAGCGTCGTATGGCGGGTGATCTTCCTGCTGATTTCTCTGCGCAAGCCGATGCTTACATCGCTGAATGCCAAGAGAAAGGCGAGAGCATTGCGAGCCGTAAAGCGTCTCAAAATACGTTGAATGCTTTTGGTCCTAAACTTCCTGAATTCTTAGGCGGTTCTGCTGATCTAGCCGGTTCTAACCTGACTTTATGGAAAGGTTGTGAAGGCGTTAGCGCTGAAGATGCTTCTGGTAACTACATGTTTTATGGCGTTCGTGAATTCGCGATGAGCGCGATGATGAACGGTATCGCTTTGCACAAAGGTTTTGTTCCTTATGGTGCTACTTTCTTAATGTTCATGGAATACGCGCGTAACGCGGTTCGTATGGCAGCATTGATGAAGCAACGCGCTATTTTCGTTTATACCCACGATTCTATCGGTTTGGGTGAAGATGGCCCAACGCACCAGCCCGTTGAGCAGGTTGCTAGCTTACGTAATACTCCAAACATGCACGCATGGCGTCCATGTGATGCAGTTGAATCGGCTGTTTCTTGGAAGTCTGCTATCGAGCGATTCGACGGTCCAAGTGCATTGATCTTCTCTCGTCAGGGTTTACCACATCAGGAGCGTTCAACTCAGCAAGTTGCTGACATCGCTAAAGGTGCTTACATCCTTAAGGATTCAGTCGGTACTCCAGAAGCTATCTTGATCGCTACTGGTTCTGAAGTGGGTCTAGCAATGGACGCAGCGAAAGAATTAGAAGCCAAGGGCAAAAACGTTCGTGTTGTTTCAATGCCTTGTGCTGAAATCTTCTGCAAGCAAGATGCAGCGTACATCGAATCAGTATTGCCAGCGTCTGTTTCAGCTCGCGTAGCGGTTGAAGCCTTGCATAAAGATTACTGGTATAAGTTTGTTGGTCTAAATGGCGCAATCGTTGGTATGGATACGTTCGGCGAATCAGCACCGATCGCTGACTTGATGAAGCACTTTGGCTTTACCGTTGAGAAGGTTGTTGCCGCGGTTGAAGGCGTACTTTAAGTACTCCTTCGCTAGCTAAGGGAAATAATAATGCGCATAGCAATTAATGGATTTGGTCGTATAGGGCGAAGTATTTTACGCGCGCTGTACGAACGCAATTTGCAGGACCAGCTGCAAGTCGTCGCCATTAATGAGCTAGCCGATATAGCATCGGTTAGCTATATGCTGCGTTATGACAGCACTCATGGTCGTTTTCCTGGTACCGTCGCTTTAAAAGAAAATGACCAAGGAATTGCCAATGGCATCATCGTTAACGGTGATGAAATTCAAGTATTCCATGAGCCTGAAGTTTCTAGCCTACCTTGGCAAGCCCTAGATATTGACCTAGTACTCGAATGTACTGGCGTTGTTATGGATAGCGAGCACGCAGAATTGCATCTTGTACAAGGCGCTAAGCGCGTATTGATATCGCATCCGGCTGAGTCGGGTGTTGATGCAACGGTGATACAGGGCTTCAATCAGCAAACCTTACACGCTGATAACAAAGTTATTTCAAATGGTTCTTGTTCGACCAATTGTTTAATTCCGGTATTACAGCTGGTGGATACGGCCTTCGGAATTGAGCGAGGCATGACCACGACGATACATTCAGCGATGAATGACCAGCCAGTTATTGATGCTTATCACTCAGATCTGAGAAGAACACGCGCCGCGGTGCAAAGTATTATTCCGGTAGAGACTGGCTTGGCGATAGGTATTACTCGATTAATGCCTGAGCTAGCAGGAAAATTTGAAAGTATTCATGTGCGCGTGCCGACGATCAACGTCTCGGTATTGGATGTGACGTTACAGCTTAAGCAGAATGTCACAGTAGAGCAGGTGAATACGCTATTAAAACAGGCGGCAGAGACTGAGTTGGCAGGTATTTTAGCCTTCACTCAAGAGCCTCATGCGTCTGTCGATTTTAACCATGACCCACATTCGGGTGTTGTGGACGGAACCCAAACCCGCATAAGCGACGGTTCATTGGTAAAACTAATGATCTGGTTCGATAACGAATGGGGTTTTGCAAATCGTATGTTAGATACGGCGTTGCAGTTAAAGAATATTTAGCTTTTTAAAGATTTAAAGAATTGGACGAGACATTATGAATGTAATCAAGATGACTGACCTGGCTGCTGCCGGTGAACTTAAAGGCAAGCGAGTATTGATCCGTGAAGACCTAAACGTACCGGTTAAAGATGGCAAGGTAAGTTCTGATGCGCGTATTCGTGCGTCATTGCCAACCATTCAGCTAGCGCTTGAAGCAGGCGCTAAAGTTATCGTTATGTCTCACCTTGGTCGCCCGACGGAAGGCGAGTTTGAAGAGAAATTCTCTATGGCGCCAGTCGCTGATCATTTGGCTGGCATGCTAGGTCGCCCTGTTGAATTGGTTAAAGACTTCAAGCAAGAGCTGAACATCGCTGACGGTGAATTGGTTCTGTTAGAAAACGTTCGCTTTAATAAAGGCGAAAAGAAAGACGAAGATCCGCTAGCGCAAGCTTACGCTGACTTATGTGACGTATTCGTAATGGATGCATTTGGTACGGCTCACCGTGCTCAAGCATCGACTCATGGTGTGGCTAAGTTTGCACCAATCGCTTGCGCTGGCCCATTATTGGCCGCTGAATTAGAAGCACTCGGTAAAGCATTAGATAACCCAGCGCGTCCTTTGGTTGCGATTGTTGGCGGTTCTAAAGTTTCTACTAAGCTAGACGTATTAGAAAGCTTGTCTGATCTTTGTGATCAGATCATTGTTGGCGGTGGTATTGCCAATACGTTCTTGGCTGCCGCTGGCAAGCCAGTGGGTAAGTCTCTTTATGAAGAAGACTTGGTTCCACAAGCAAAAGCTTTGATGGAAAAAGTATCGATTCCAGTTCCGACGGATGTTGTTTGTGCTAAAAAGTTTGCTGAAGACGCAGAAGCTACTTTGAAAGATGCTAGCGAAGTAACCGCTGACGATATGATTTTTGATATCGGCCCTGATTCTGCCAAAGCATTGGCTGCGCAGTTGAAAGAAGCAAAAACAATTATTTGGAATGGCCCAGTAGGCGTATTCGAATTTGATCAGTTTGGCGAAGGTACTAAAGCATTGGCATTAGCCATTGCTGAGTCTGAAGGTTTCTCTATTGCTGGTGGTGGTGATACATTGGCAGCAGTGGATAAATACAACATTGCTGATAAAGTATCTTACATCTCAACCGGTGGTGGTGCTTTCTTGGAATTCGTAGAAGGCAAAGTATTGCCAGCCGTAGCCATGCTAGAAGCACGCGCTAAAAAGTAAGCTGAGCTACAGCGCTTACTTCCTTAGGGTTTGGTTGCACAAATTAGTAAACCTGCGGTTGTTTTTATAAACCGCAGAAGCCGCTAGAATGGCGGAAAGAAGATTCAAAAAATTAAAATTTTAAAAGGGTATTTCTCATGGCACTTATTTCCATGCGCCAAATGTTGGATCATGCAGCCGAGTTCGGTTATGGCGTTCCAGCTTTTAACGTAAACAACCTAGAGCAAATGCGTGCCATCATGCAAGCGGCTGATTTAACTGATTCTCCAGTGATCGTGCAAGCGTCTGCCGGTGCTCGTTCTTATGCAGGTGCACCTTTCTTGCGTCACCTGATTCTAGCGGCGATTGAAGAATTCCCTCACATTCCAGTGTGTATGCACCAGGATCACGGTGCTTCTCCGACGGTATGTCAGCGTTCTATCCAGTTGGGCTTTAGCTCAGTAATGATGGATGGTTCTTTGGGTGAAGACGGTAAGACCCCAATGAGCTACGAGTACAACGTAGACGTGACTAAGCGTGTTGTTGATATGGCTCACAGCTGCGGTGTATCGGTTGAGGGTGAGCTGGGTGTGTTAGGTTCTCTTGAAACGGGTCAGGCTGGTGAAGAAGATGGCGTTGGCGCTGAAGGTACGTTGAGCATGGATCAAATGCTTACCGACCCTGAAGAAGCGGCTGATTTCGTTAAGCAGACTCAGTGTGATGCATTAGCCATCGCTTGTGGTACTTCTCACGGTGCTTATAAGTTTACGCGTCCACCAACGGATGACATTCTTGCAGTAGACCGCATTAAAGAAATCCATAAGCGTATCCCTGATACTCATTTGGTTATGCACGGTTCTTCTTCTGTCCCACAGGAATGGTTGGCGATCATTAACGAATTCGGTGGCGAAATTCCTGAAACTTACGGTGTGCCAGTTGAGCAAATCGTTGAAGGTATTAAGCACGGCGTTCGTAAAGTGAACATCGATACCGATTTACGTTTAGCGTCTACGGGTGCAATCCGCAAGTTCTTGGCTGAAAACCCATCTGAATTCGATCCACGTAAATACTTCAAAGCGTCTGTTAAAGCGATGCAGGATATTTGTGTTGCTCGTTATGAAGCCTTTGGCACAGCCGGTAATGCACATAAAATGAAAGCACTGTCATTGGATGCGATGTTTGATCGTTACCAGTCTGGTGAGCTGGATCCAAAGATTAAATAATCTTTGAGAAGCATAAAAAAGCCCAAGTTAAGAAATTAACTTGGGCTTTTTTGTTATATGGCTGAGAATAAAATGATACTAATTCAATGATAACCTTATCGGGTGATAGGCATGATGAAAAAAATAATAATACTGATGTTAGCCGTCGCAACGACGGCATGCTCTAGTTTGCAGGGCTTTGTTAAAGATAATTTAAAAGAGCCTGAGGTGACCTATAAAAGCATTTCTATGGGGGAGCTAACCCAAGACAAGATCGAACTTAAACCAACGTTCAGCATAGCCAATAAAAACAGCTATTCCATTCCTGTTGATGGCTTAAAATATGAGCTTTCTTTTAACCAAAAATCCATGCTGAAAGGTGCGACCGATAAAGTCGGTAATCTGCCTGCTAACCAGTCTAAAGAGATAGCGTTAGGAATTGATCTAACAAAAGAGACATTAGCCTCATTCAAAGACCTTCTGCTGAAAGAAGGGCGTATTGATTATGTGATTAAAGGCGAGGTCGAGGTGATGGGCTTAAGCTTTCCTTTTGAAAAATCTTCGACGCTTTATAAGCCAACGGTCAGTTTGGGCAGGCTTGAAATAAAAAGTTCCAGTTTTAAGCAAGTCGACATGATTGTGAATCTAATCGTGAAAAACGACAATGACTTTACCATGCCATTAGATATGTTGAGCTATACGGTTAAAACTGGGAATCAACAGCTAGTGGCAGGTGATCTGAAAGAGCAAAAGATCCAGCAGGGCACGAATACTCTTCAGATTCCTGTTTCGATTCAATTGGGTCAATTGTTCTCTAGTATGTTCAGCTTATTACAAAACCCCCAATTGCCATTAAGCTTCAGCTTTAATGCGGGTGGCTTCGAAAATTCAGTAGAGCAGACATTGGATCTACGCACCTTATTAGGGCGCTAAAGGCTGGTGAGCTAAAGATTGGTGTATTAAATAATGTAGCGTTGAGATATTACAGAAGGCCCAAGTTTAACTTGGGCTTTTTTATGCTTGGCCGAAAGTGAATTTAGTCGGCAAGTCCAGCTATACGTATTATTTAGGAAAATAAGTCATCTCATTGCCTGTTTGCCAGGGCTTATGCTTATCCATAATAGAGATAAATAATTCAGATGCTAACCCTTCATTGAGCCATTTAATTAATCTAGGATAAGGGCTTTGTTCAAACCATTGCTTATCCACATGAGCAAACTGGCGAATAAAAGGGAAAATGGCTATATCGGCTAAGCTCGGTTCAGTCGTAAATATGTATTTATTTTTCTCTAGTAAGGCTTCAAGCTTAGATAAAAAGACTTCCCCCTTCTTTCTATAATGCGCTTCACCTTCTTCGTAGCGATCAGCGTATTTATAACGATCGAGCGCCCATTTAAACGAACCATCATTTTCGTCAATTAGCTCATCAATGTCTAATTGCAGATGAATAGGTAAGTATTGGCTTTTAAGGTTGTCAGAAGAATGCTCAAGCGCCCACAGTACGATGTCTCGGCTTTCGTCGATCACTGGTTTATTTGTGAGTTGTTCCTCTGATAGAAGAAGAACAGGTACGGTTGCTTTTGGACTGATTGCCAATAACTCGGGCGGTTTATTTTTTAATATCACCTCTCTCAATTCTAGGCTGAGCTTAGGTAAAAATACCGTGCATGCTAATCGTGCACGCATGGCATATGGGCAGCGACGAAAAGAATACAGGGTTCCCATAAGTGGTTTGGTAGTTGATTGCGTATGAGGTTGGGAGTCTGGCATGGTGCAGTTCTGATCAATCAATTAAAGAGGTTTAAGCTATTAACACTAACAAACAGACAAAAAAAATCCCAGTATGAATTTAATCAGACTGGGATTTTTATCAGCTTCTTAAGTGAGGCTGATATCAGAAAGTAAGATCTTACTTCTCTTTTTTCTTACCAAAACGCTTACGTTCAGTTTCAGTAAGATATTTCTTACGTAAACGAATGCTTGTTGGTGTTACTTCAACCAACTCATCATCTTCGATGAATTCAAGAGCTTGTTCAAGTGTATGGCGAATAGCAGGAACTAGGTTGATCGCTTCATCCGTACCAGAGGCACGTACGTTAGTAAGCTGCTTACCTTTAGTTGGGTTAACACAAAGATCGTTATCACGAGCGTGTAAACCAACGATCTGGCCTTCATAAACTTCAGCCGCTGGCTCCATGAACATGCGTCCACGATCCTGCAAACCAAACAAAGAGAAACCAAGTACTTTACCCGCAACCATAGAAACCATTACGCCGTTATGACGAGTAGAACCTAGAGTCTTATGAACAGGGCCATAATGATCGAAAGTATTAGTTAAGATACCAGAACCAGATGTCATGGTTAGGAAGTCAGAACGGAAACCGATAAGGCCACGTGCTGGCATGATGAACTCAAGACGTGTACGTCCTTTGCCATCTGGAACCATGTTGGTCATTTCAGCTTTACGGTTGCCCATCTCGCTCATGATTGCGCCAGAGTGATCTTCTTCGATGTCGATCATAACTGCTTCATAAGGCTCTTGAAGTTCGCCATCAACCATCTTCTGAACAACTTCAGGCTTACCAATCGCCATTTCGAAGCCTTCGCGACGCATGGTTTCGATCAATACAGAAAGGTGTAATTCACCACGACCTGATACTTTAAACTTCTCTGGAGAATCGCCTGGCTCAACGCGCAAGGCCACGTTGTGAATCAATTCTTTTTCTAGGCGATCTTTAATATTACGCGAAGTAACGAATTTACCTTCTTTACCAGCAAACGGAGAGTTGTTTACTTGGAAAGTCATACTTACTGTTGGCTCATCAACGCTCAAAGGAGGCATTGCTTCAACATTGTCCATCGCACAAATAGTATCGGAGATACCTAGCTTGTCGATACCCGAGATACAAACGATGTCGCCAGCTTGTGCATCGTTAGTCGTAACACGGTCAAGACCTTTAAAGCCTTTAACGTCTTGTACGCGAGCTTTACGAACCTTGCCTTCAAAATCAACAACTTGAACGTCTGTACCTGGCTTCAGCTTACCGCGAGTGATACGGCCAACACCGATAACACCAACGAAGCTATCGTAGTCTAGTGCAGAGATTTGCATCTGAAGAGGACCTTCAGCGTTAACCTTAGGCGCTTCAACGTGATCAACGATCATCTGGAACAATGGCGTCATGTCTTCAGCCATATCATCAGGATCTGTACCGGCGATACCATTGATTGCAGAAGCATAGATGATTGGGAAATCTAACTGCTCATCAGTTCCACCTAAGCGGTCGAAAAGATCGAAAACTTGGTCAGCAACCCATTCTGGACGAGATCCAGGACGGTCAACCTTGTTAATTACAACGATTGGGCGCAAGCCCTTTTCGAATGCTTTTTGCGTTACGAAGCGAGTTTGAGGCATTGGGCCATCAATTGCGTCAACGATAAGGCAAACAGAATCTACCATCGACATAACACGTTCCACTTCACCACCAAAATCGGCGTGTCCAGGAGTATCGATGATGTTAATGCGGTAGTCATTCCACTCAATTGCAGTGTTCTTTGCAAGAATGGTGATGCCACGCTCTTTTTCTTGGTCGTTCGAGTCCATGACTCGTTCGCCGGCTTGGTTACGCTCAAGTGAACCTGATTGTTCAAGCAACTTGTCGACTAAGGTGGTTTTACCATGGTCAACGTGGGCAATGATGGCGATATTACGTAAGTTCTCGATCACAATTAGGGACCCTGAGTTATGGCCCGACAGGCTAAGCAAAAATGCTCGCTGGGTAGGCTTGGCTATAAAAGGCGGCGATTATACATTAGGTAGGGATAGAATGTAGATAAAAATAAAGGAAGTTGGATGTTTTTTGTACAAAAGGGTGTAAAAAACACAAAAGCCCCCTTTTTGTGCTAATAAAGTTTTATCTTGGGGCATAGATGAACCTATAATGAGGCAATCCACGGTGTGTTTCACTTATATACGCAGCTGTGCACCATTATGGCTCTAAATTATTTTTAACGCGCTATTATGGTGCGTTATTTGTCGATTGTGCTCGGCTCAAGCCTTTAAACTCTCGACCTAGTGGTGGTTTTATCAGATGGCACAGTAGTTGCTATTTGAATACTAAACTTGGTGGTGGCCCCAATTGTGTGGACCACTGATTAGACAAAAAAACATCTGGAGACTAAAGATGTCTGTAAATACTTTGAACTTGATCAAAGAGAACGACGTTAAGTGGGTTGACTTACGTTTCACCGATACAAAAGGTAAAGAGCATCACGTTTCTATTCCTTCTAGCTATGTTGACGAAGAATTTTTTGAAGTAGGCCAAATGTTTGATGGCTCTTCAATTTCTGGCTGGAAAGGCATTAACGAATCAGACATGATCCTTCTTCCAGATGATTCTACATCTTTCCTTGACCCGTTCACTGAAGATTCTACTTTGATCTTGCGTTGCGACATCATTGAGCCTGCTACTATGCAGGGTTATGACCGCGATCCACGTTCTGTTGCTAAGCGTGCTGAAGCCTTCTTACAAACAACTGGTTTGGGTGATACAGCGTTCTTCGGTCCAGAACCAGAATTCTTCGTATTTGATGATATTCGTTGGGGCTCAGACATGTCTGGCAACTTCTATAAAATCAACTCTGAAGAAGCTGCATGGAATAGTAGTGCTAAAATCGACGGCGGCAACATGGGTCACCGTCCTACCGTTAAAGGTGGTTACTTCCCAGTTCCTCCAGTAGATAGCTCGCATGACATGCGTGCTGCTATGTGTAACCTAATGATGTCTATTGGTCTTGATGTTGAAGTACATCACCACGAAGTAGCAACGGCTAACCAAAACGAAATCGGTGTTAAATTTAACACTTTGGTTAAGAAAGCTGATGAAGTTCAGATGTACAAGTACGTTGTTCATAACGTTGCGGCTGCATATGGCAAAACTGCTACTTTCATGCCTAAGCCAATTATTGGTGATAACGGTTCTGGTATGCACGTTCACCAGTCTTTCTGGAAAGACGGCGAAAACCAATTTGCGGGCGATAGCTATGCAGGATTGAGCGAAATGGCTCTTTTCTACATCGGCGGTATCATCAAGCACGCTAAAGCATTGAACGCTTTCACTAACCCTTCAACAAACTCTTACAAGCGTTTGATTCCAGGTTTTGAAGCACCAGTAATGCTTGCGTACTCTGCACGTAACCGTTCTGCCTCTATTCGTATTCCTTATGTTGCGTCTCCAAAAGGCAAGCGTATTGAAGCTCGTTTCCCTGATCCAATGGCTAACCCATACCTAGCATTCGCTGCTATGTTGATGGCCGGTATCGACGGTATCAAAAACAAGATTCACCCTGGCGATGCAGCTGATAAAGATTTGTATGACTTGCCAGCTGAAGAAGCTGCTGCAATTCCACAAGTTGCTGGAAGCTTACGTGAAGCGATCGATTGTCTGAAAGAAGACATGGATTTCTTGACGCAAGGTGGTGTTTTCACTGAAGACATGATCGAAGCTTACATCGAATTAGCGATGGAAGATGTTTACCGTCTTGAGCAAACTACTCACCCAGTAGAATTTGACATGTACTACTCTCTATAAGTTTTAGGCCCACAAGCCTTTTACTAAAGAGTAAGAAAAACCGCTACTTGGCAACAAGTAGCGGTTTTTTTTTGCCATCGTTTAATCACACAGATATAAATTGTAGAAAAAGCCTAAAGTCGCTTCGTCCCCGCTGTAATCTTGACCGAGACTTGCTACTCTTAAGGCAGATTAAAATTTCACGAAGAGATGTGACCCTTGAAAGAAATTAATTGGGATTCAGCCGAATTACAGCATGCGTTAAAGCCGCTTGATTGGCAGTGCTTGCCTGAAATATCTCCCGCTCAAAAGCGTTATCTTCATTATTACAATATCGATTTCTCAGAGCGCTATGACGGCATTAAGCATCACATCGGCTCTTTTTCTGCTGCAGGTTATCAGCTGGCAGGGCAGGCTTTTTTCCATGACAATGTTAAACGTACGGCCAAAGGCACAGCGATCATTATGCATGGCTACTACGACCATGTGGGTATTTATGGCAGCTTGATCGAGTTTTGTCTGCAGCAAGGTTGGAATGTCTTTGCCTTTGACTTGCCTGGGCATGGCTTATCCACTGGAGACCGCGCCGCAATTACCGATTTTGCTGAATATGACCAAGTATTTTGTGAAGCGATGGCGCAAACCCAGTTATTGCAAAACCATACCGCTACCGAAAGTCAGCCATTGCACGTCTTTGGCCAAAGTACCGGTGGGGCGATTATTATCAACTATGTGCTGACCCGAAATATTCAGCAACAGAATTCACCTTTTGCCAGCATCAACTTGTTAGCGCCTTTGGTGCGGCCATGCAGTTGGGCAAGTGCCAAAATTCTTCATACACTACTCAGCCCGTTCGTTAAGCAAATTAAGCGTACTTTTGCGATCAACTCGAATGATATTGAATTCTTGCGATTTATTGCTGAAAAGGATCCTTTGCAGCCTTTAGCCCTGTCGGTTCTGTGGGTGAGCGCCTTAAAAAAATGGGTGACTATGATTGAAGCGAGCGAATCAACGGACCTCGCGATCAACATAGTGCAAGGTGATCAGGATGAAACGGTTCATTGGCAATACAACATGCCATTGCTATTAGAGAAATTTCCCCAGAGAAATCTATTGATGGTTGAAGGTGGGCGACATCATGTTGTGAATGAAGAAATCACTAAGCGTCAGCAGATTTATCAATGGTTGCAACAAGAAATTAACGGCTAATACTAAGTTTATAACTTCTAGGTTTATAAATTCTAGGTTTATAAGTTCTAGATTTACAAATACTAGGTTTATAAATACAGGGCGTGATGAGCGCCAAGCGTTACTCATGTCAAAATGAGAAAGTAGATTCAAGAGCGTGTTCCGGCACCATTTGGGTTTAGCAACAAATAATTGGGAAATTACAAATACGGCATGAAGCACATCCAGGTTAGGGTTTTATTTTTTTGTGTATTGGTTATGCAGCTATCTGGCTGTGCGACATACGGCAGTGGCGTTGATAAAGCCCTGCAGTCTGCGCAAAAAGGGCAATACCTCGAAGCTGAACAAAATATGGCTACTGCCTTAACCCCTACGGGTGTTGATCGTCTTCTTTATCATATGGAGTTGGCCGTATTAAAACATCTGCAAGGGCAGTACCTTGAAAGTAATAATCTACTAGATAAAGCTGAAAGAATCGCAGAAGATCTCGAAGTGAGTAGCTTAAGTAATACTTTCACGGCCTTCATGACCAATCCTCGCAATGGCGATTATGCGGGGGCAGACTTTGAAAAGGTATTTATTAACTATTATAAAACCTTGAATTACATGGCGTTGAGTAATGCCGCAACGACAAACAATGCTCGTTTAGATGCCATAGAGAATGCTCGCATTGAATCCCGCCGCTTGGGCATTCGCCTTAATGTTCTTAATTCTAGTAAAGGAACCTATGCAGAGAAGAGAAATGAAGATGAGCAGGTATTTTCTCAGATACTGAATGTCTTCAGCCGTCTGCAAGGTAACCTAATCGATACCGGTAAACTTGAATATCGTGATGATGCGATGGCGCATTATTTGACGGGTATTACTTATGAAGCCAATGGTGAATATGATAACGCTCGCATTAGTTATCAAAAATCGGCGACCTCTTATGAACAAGGCTATGCCAAGCAATTTGAATTAGGCACAGGCATGACGACTCAGGCATGGTTTGATACAGTGCGAATGATGAGAAAGGCCGGAGGCTATGAGAGTGAGTGGCCAAGACTCGCAAAAAAGAAACTTTCTACGACACAGCGCAAACAGCTTAAAGAATACGATGATGGAGCTCAGCTAGTAGTGATTGAGCATGTCGGAATCGTGCCGCAGCGCAAAGAAATGAATGTACTGCTCAGTGCGGATGCGGGTAACCGTTCATTAATCTTAAGACCTTATTTTAGCTCGGTTAAAAGCCAGCGAGAAAAGTTAGCGTGGTTTTATTTGGTCTATGCCGATAAAAGTTTAGCGAACTTAATGGTGCATTATAGAAATAATGATTTCATGAACTTCATCTTAAATGATTTTCAAAAAACAATTTATCTCGCCGGAGCATGGAATCTAGCGTCAGAGCTGGGTTTTGTCGAAGCCATCGGCACAGGGCTGCGAATAACCGTTCCTTATTACTCACCACTTAAAGATAAGCCAGGAAGCTCTTTTGTGAGAGTTGCGGGCGAACAATATGCCATGGAACCTGCGGCTAATCCTGCAGCAATGGGGCTGAATGAGCAGCTTTTAAATGCCAACAACGACATCAGACTCGCATTATCTCGAGGCATTTTTAAAGCGTTAACGACGCAAAAAGCGGCAGAACTCGCAGGGGGTCAATTGGGTGGTTTTTTAGCGGCAGTCGGCAAGGTTGCTAGTCAGCTATCCGATGCGGCAGAAACACGGAATTGGTTGATGCTACCCTATGAAGTGCGGATTACCCGCATTCCGTTAGATGCGGGCAGCTATGACATCGAAATAAACTCCGAGGTGAATAGGGGAAAACCTTTTATCACCCAAAAACAGCGTATTATCTTGCAAGAAAGTGAAATTCAGGTGGTCGGAGTTAGATCGATGCCCAAACAAAGCGCGGCGGCAGAAGGTCAGACAGGAAATAAAGCAAGAAAGGCATTTGCTTTAACTGAGTAATAATTTAACGTAACGGCAGTTAGTATTTAATTAAGAGCTAAAAGGAAATATTCATGATCAAGACAATGAAATTATTATTAGTCGCAACAGTTGCTGTAGCAGTCGTTGGGTGTGCGGGGACTCGAGTGAGTCGCGTCGATAACGATCAGGAAATTGCATTATCAGATCGCTGGAATGATAAAGATTCACAGCTAGTCGCAGAAGAGATGATTACCGATATGCTGTCTTTTCCGTGGGCACGTGATTTTGAAATGAAAAACAGTACTCGCCCAACGGTTATTATTCAGCGAATTGCTAATAAATCACACGAACATGTTGCGATTGATACGTTTGTGAATGATATAAAACGCTCCATCATTCGCTCTGGGCGAGCGGACTTTGTTGCCGGCGGTGAAGAACGCCAAGCGATTCGTACAGAGCGCCAAGATCAAGAGCTTAATGCCGCGAAAGGCAAAGAACAGGGGCAAGAACAAGCCGCTGATTTTGCACTTTCTGGCAGTTTGAATTCAATCGTTGATCAAGTAGGCGGCGACCGCGTTACATTTTACCAGGTCGATATGAAATTGATTGATATGGCCAATAACCGTGAAGTCTGGAATGGTCAAAAGAAAATTAAGAAGCTGCAAGAAAAAGGCGGTTTTGGATTCTAAATGAAATCGTCACTAAAGCTGTTAACCAGCGTCATAATCGTCTCTAGCCTCGCGGCTTGTTCTGCAACGTCGACTAAGACGGCCTTAGACACTAGGCGTGCCGATAACCAAGCCTCTTTGGAAGTACCCGACTGGGTCAATAACCCGCCACAGCGAACAGGCTTCGCTTATGGCACGGGTTCTAGCGACTTATGGGGTGATAAGGCGGATGCGGCGCGACGTGCCGGGGAAGCGGCGCGGGTTAATCTAGTGAGCCAGCTGCGCGTAACGGTGAGTAGTGACTTTACCAATCGAGTTGAAGAGCGAACGGCAACGGGTAAGCAAACCGAGCTGGTACGTACCGTACAAAATACGGTTCGCAGTAAGGTGCCTGCAGTTGAACTCGATGAAGTGAAAGTAACGGATACCTATTTTGAACACAAGTTTGCCTATGCTTTAGCCGAATTAGACCGAGTGAAAGCAGCCAGTCGATTACGAGCACAGATTGCACACCTCGAAGAACAGGTTGTCGCTCTGGATGCGAAGCCTCGAAAAGGGACGACCTTGCAGCAATTAAGAACGGTATTGCCTGCTTTATCCTTGTTTGCTCAACGAGATCGCCTAGCTGACCAGCTGGCCTTAGTCGGAACCCAGCGCCAGAAGCCTGCACTCAGTACTGAGCTTCTAACAATACACAGTACTATCTACGATTTATTTAATCAGTTACAAGTGCGAATCAGTATGACCGATGAGGGGGCGCAAGAGATTGCGGCAGGCGTCATGGAAGTATTGACCGAGCAAGGGATGCGCATTAGCCAGCAGGGGCGCTATGATTTGATGATTCAAGTCTCAGCCACGTTAAGACCTGTTGTCAAAAAGGGCGCTCACTTTGTCTTTGCCGATAGCCGAGTGACGATTAAAGATGACAATGACCGCATACTGAGCACGTTCAGTAAGCAGGCGAAAGGTGCATCGGGTTATGCTAATCTCGCTAAGGCAAAAGCAGAAAAAAACGTAGCGAATTTGCTGGCACAAGAGTTAGCGGCTGCGTTAGTTGATCGTATTAATTAAATGATTGATATTAAGGGGAGCTATAAACAGGCTCTTACCTTCCATACCTTTGGGGTAGTTCTATGTCCACAGCAATAGAAAACAATAATAGCTTGGAACAGAATAAAAAATTAGTTGAGCAGTTCATTACGCTGACTTGGCAGCAAGGTCGTTTTAATCTGGCTAAAAACCTGGTTCGTCGAGATTTTAAATATCATGTGAGTTTGCTTAACCAACCTTTAGAATATGATATGGCTGCTAAGGTGATGCAGAATATACGAGACTCGATGGAAGACTTTGAGGTGATGCGAGAAGACATCATTGCTGAAGGGAATCGAGTTGTTACACAATCTTCTTTTTGCGGCACGTTAGTAAAACCCATGTTTGGATTCAAACCTAGCGCTAACGTCGTTACGTTTTCAGCGGTATCCTTCTGGGAGGTCAAGAAAGGACTCATTCTAAGTTCAAATACCCTGCTTGATACTGCAGAGCTTATTCGCCAGATGAATCATGAGAGCAATAGTTTGGCGATTGATATCGAGAAACTTAATCCTCGCTAGCTTTTCCTAACCGACGAGTACCTGCCAAGTGTGAGGCAGTCGCTATATCCTTATATTGGGACTTGAAAAAGCTTTTGGAATAATGATAATGGCACTTAAGTATTACGACAGCATGAAAATAATAAAATAAGCGTCTAATACCATACCAGCATTCAAGCAATTTAGAAGAAAGCGAGAGTCTTAACTCCGCGTCTTTATCTCATCTTATCGTGAGGTCATATTTGAATGCGTAATAATAAAAAATATCTGGCTGGCATTAGCAGAAAGATAGATGATCTGTCTAATTGGGGAAAAAATGAACAGTAAACCGGATACCTTAGTCTTATTGGCATGCTTGGTTGCGCTGGGTGCTTTATTAACAGGGTTCATGGCACCCGATGTGGCTCAAACCGGAATGATTGTTAGCGAAAACCTGATCCGCTAAACAGAGATAATACCTTCCAGTTGAATATCCCAGCTTTCTAATGGCAGTTCATTCACTTGCTGACAACGATGCGCCAAGCCAAATAGTTTTGGTTTGATGCTTGATTGCCGGCAAAATTCAAAACTACGATCGTAGAATCCACCGCCCATACCTAATCGATTACCATCACGATCAAAAGCGACTAGGGGTAAACCAACCACCTGCAAAAACTTTGTATTTATACGCTTATTAAATCTAGGATCGGGTTCGGCAATGCCAAAACGATTATGGCGCATGCGGCTATTCGGCTTATATTCCACAAACCACAAAAAGCCTTTTCTGATCGGGTCTAATACAGGCAGATAAACATGTTGGCCATGCTTCCATGCTTGCTTGATGGCAAGATTAGTATTCACTTCGCCATCATTGGGCAAGTAAATCGCAAGAGATTTTACGTATTTGAAACTAGGGTGCTGATTAAAGTGCTTTTTAAGCCCGATTGCTGCGTGATGTTGTTGAGATCGCGTTAAGTTATTACGAGCCGCGCGCATTTTTTTGCGCAATAGACGTTTGTCTTGCTGGCGTTCTAAATGCTGGCTAGATAAGAGGCTTGCAGAAGAAATAAATTGGAGCTCCCCATTGTGCCGCTGTCAAGAATAAAGGCCTTGAACCCAAGGTTCAAGGGTGGTGGGCTAGGCACTATATTAGGTTTTCCGACAGGCGGACATACGCACAATAATACGATAACCCTCCAGGGTATTAAGCATCGGCTCGAGGTCTTTATAGACTGGCAAACACCCTAGGGAGCGATGTCAGTATAGCAATTTTAAACTTGAAAGCGTGTTAAAAATTATAATTATTTGTTGTTTCAAATTACAGTTCAAGCTGAACATCAGCCATAAGCGCTTCTTCAAGGCGCTCATCAATGCGTCCAATCTCTTCTGATACTAAAGCTTGCTGGCGTTGCAGTTGTTGTAATTGATGCGCAATATTTAATGCGGCAATTACAGCAATGCGATCGGTACCCAGAACTTTGCCAGAAGTATTACTGGCATTTCTGATCTCACGCATTTTATCATCTAGCAACTTTGCTGCGCAGGTTAGCTCATCTTGGCTGTCTGCTGGGCAGTTAACCCGAAACTCTCGCTCTAAAATTGAAACCGTTAGAGTATTGGTTGTATTAGCCACTGTTTCGCTCCAAGAGTTGCAAACGCTCAATCATTTCGTTGACTTTGCGGCGTGCAATGTCATTTTGCTGCATTAATTTACCTCGTTCGGCTTGCCAACGAGCCTCTGATATTTTCATAGCAGTCGCTTGTTGCCGCAATTCAGTATTCACTAAAATGAGCTTATCCATATTACGTTGTAAGCTGGTTAGGTCGAGTTCTTTCATGTGTCAGTATCTTTATATTACTTTGTTCGTAAAAGAGTAGAGAAACCGAGGCATTAGAGGGGATTAATGCGCCCATCTTTCATGCTAAACTCTACGCAATACTTTTATTTGTAAATAAGATACCTCATGCAGAAGAATATATCGATTCCCTTTCATCAATTTGCTAACGCCATGGTGGCAATTAATGCCCTTGGTTCACCTTCTGGCCTTCATGGCTGGCTGACGGGTTATTTGAGCACGGGTGCTCGCTTGGCCGATGCCCAGTGGCAAGTAGAAGCAGAAAACTATTTAGAAACCCCAGAAGCCTTACCAAAACCAGTACAAAGTTTGATGACGGTTTTTTATGGTTGGGTTTTACACGGGCTAGAAAGTGAGAGTATGAACTTCACGTTATTCTTGCCTGAAAGTGATGACGCCGAGCTCAGCCAGCAAGTCGATGCGATGGCGCAGTGGTGCAAGGGCTTTCTTGATGGATTTGGCGCGGCCGGGAAAATCAGTGGCAAGCTGGATGACGAAACCAAAGAAGTTTTGCAGCATTTTGATGCATTTAGTCAGGTTGAACTCACCGCAGACGATAGCCCAGAAGATAGCGAAGACTTACTTCATGAGCTAATCGAACATGCACGAGTTGCAGCATTGACGGTATTTTTAGCGTTCAATGAACCTGAAGCGGGTGAACCTAAAATAATCGATGACAATGAATCTTCAACACCGAATCAATTGCATTAATCGATGCATTAAATAGATGCATTAAACAGATGGTAAAAACCAGATCGATTAATTTGCTAGCCCAGCTTGATAAGCCACATTGCTAGCCTAATTTGATAGAGAAAGTTCGTAAAGGAAGCTCAATGAAACTTGCTCAAACAGAATATAGCCAACGTCGTCAGCAGCTTATGGCTCAGATGACGGAAAACAGTATCGCAATTGTGCCGACTGCAATTGAAACCGTGCGTAATCGCGATGTTGAACACCCGTTTCGCCAAGACAGTGATTTTTATTACCTGTCGGGCTTTGCCGAGGCGAATGCCTGCTTGGTGCTGATTCCAGGCCGCGAGCAAGGTGAATACATTTTATTCTGTGAAGACAAAGATCCTGCGCTCGAAATCTGGACAGGTCGCCGTACTGGCCCTGAAGGTGCTGCACGTGATTTCTTTGCGGACGAAGCGTATCCGATCGAGGCCTTAGAATCGGTGATGCCGGGTTTGCTGGAAGGTAAAAGCCGCATCTATACCGAAATGGGGGCTAATAGTCAGTTCGATAGCCAATTATTGCATTGGGTTAATAAAGTTAAAGCCATGGTGCGTAAAGGCGCTGAAGTACCCCATGAATATTCGGTACTTGGCCATTTGCTACATGAAATGCGATTGATCAAATCCCCCGCTGAAATTGCCATGATGCAAAAAGCCGCGGATATTTCTGCAGCGGCTCATTGTCGAGCGATGAAAAATGCCAAGCCTGGTTGTTTTGAATATCAGCTAGAAGCCGACATCGTGCATGAATTTATGCGCGAAGGTAGTCGCTGGCCAGCCTATCCTTCCATTGTGGGTGGCGGTGAAAATGCTTGTATATTGCATTACACCAATAACGATATGATGATTGAAGATGGCAGCCTTATCTTAATTGATGCCGGTTGCGAGCTGGATTATTACGCGGCGGATATTACGCGTACCTTCCCAGTAAATGGTACCTTCAGCCCAGAACAAAAAGCCTTATATGAGCTGGTATTAAACGCTCAGTTGGCTGCGATAGAACAAGTGAAGCCCGGCAATAACTGGAATGCCGGTCATGAAGCCGCCGTTGAAGTATTAGTGACAGGTTTAGTGGAACTTGGCTTATTGAAAGGTGATGTTCAGCAGTTGATTGAAGACGAAAGCTATCGTGAATTCTACATGCATCGCACTGGCCACTGGCTAGGAATGGATGTACATGATGTGGGCGAATATCGCATTAACAAAGAATGGCGTCCTTTAAAACCGGGCATGGTTTTAACCGTAGAGCCTGGTTTATACGTTGCCCCAGATTGTGAAGAGGTTGATGTTCGCTGGCGCGGCATTGGCATCCGAATTGAAGATGATGTCGTAGTAACCGAAGATGGCTGCCATATTCTCAGTCATAAAGTCCCCAAAACGGTGGCTGAAATTGAAGCCTTAATGAACAACTAGCGAGCGATGGCAGTAGTATGACAGCTTCTAAAGCAGCAAAATTTGATGTGGTTATTATCGGCGCGGGCATGGCAGGACTCAGTCTTATTCATTTGCTCGCCGCTAGTATTGAGCAAGGATTAAACGTTGCGCTGGTAGAACGCTTTGAATTACCTGCATTAGACGCAGTCTCTTCAGCAAGCGAGCAGCCGCCAAGTTTTGATGGCCGTGCGACGGCCTTGTCTTATGGCACCCAAAAAATCTTCAGTCAGTTGGATATCTGGCCAAAAATAGACGCGGCAGCTTGCGCCATTCATAACATCCAAGTCTCTGATCAAGGTCGCTTTGGTCAAACGCATATCAAAAATACGGATGCCAATGTGGATGCTTTAGGTTTCATCATTCGCAACCGCGCCTTGGGCCAAGGATTGATGGCCAATCTGCCGCAACAGATTACTGTTTTTGCGCCGCAATCAGTTTCTGCAATTTCCATCACCGACAATCAACAAGCTAGCCTAACATTAGCCAGTGGTGAGGTATTAAATGCCGAGTTGGTTGTGATGGCGGATGGTGGGCGTTCCGATTTGGCGAAACAGCTGGGAATTGAACAACAACAGCAAAGCTACAATACCCATGCTCTGGTTACCTCCGTGCGCATTGATCGTAGCCACGAACATTGGGCCTACGAACGTTTTACCGAAGCGGGCCCGATTGCTTTATTACCGTTGGGGAACGATGAGTTCGCCGTGGTTTGGACCTTAGCAAACGATGTGATTGAAGAGTATCTGGCCGCCGATGACGCCACCTTGATTGCTCGTTTGCAACAGGCGTTTGGCTATCGTGCAGGCCGTATTACTGCTATGGGTGAGCGAGCCAGCTATCCACTAGCGCTAGTTAAAGCGCAAGAGCAAATCCGTCCCCATGTAGTCTTATTGGGTAATGCTGCCCACAGTTTGCACCCTGTGGCAGGCCAAGGTTTTAATCTTGCTTTGCGTGATGCCACAGCGTTAGCAGAGCACGTTAATCAAGCTTATGCCGATAAGCAGCCGATTGGGCAGTGGCCGATGGTTGAACGCTATTATCAGCAACAAAAAATCGACCAACGCAATACCATTTTGGGTAGTGACTTATTACCGCGTTTATTCAGTCAAAAAAATACAGCATTACGATGCAGCCGAGATGCGGGCTTATTAGGTTTAGCCCTGTCACCGACTGCGCGTAAATTATTTGCTCGCCAAGCAATGGGTCTTGGTCAGCCAGCGGCAAAGGTCGCACAGTCTCGAACAGAGATGGAACCGTTATCATGAGCAATTCAGAACAAGGCAATCCAGAACAAGGCTATCAAGAACAAGACTATCGAACTCAAGGCTATCAAGTAGTCATCGTCGGTGGTGGTATGGTGGGTACGGCACTCGCCGCAGGCTTGGCCAATACGGATATATCCGTTGCGCTCATCGAGCCAAACGAAGCGCAGCAACCTTCTGCCGAAGATGTTAGCTGTTTCGATTTTGATACGCGTGTGAGCGCCATTACGGCTCAAAGTGAAGCCTTATTAACTTCGCTAGGGGTTTGGCCGTTAATACCCCAAGCACGTAAGTCACCGTATCAAGGGATGACGGTATGGGATGCGGATGGTACGGGTGAAGTGAATTTTAATGCGAACGAACTGCATGTTCCTTGTTTGGGCACCATCGTTGAGAATCGAGAAGTCGTATGGGCGCTACAGCAGGTTGCTGAGCAAGCCGATAATATCGACATTATTCGTGAAACAGTGACGCACATAGATAACCAAGATGAGCACGGTTTAACCCCCGTTTTCTTATCTTCTGGAAAAATGCTCAAGCCCGAGTTATTGGTTGGTGCAGATGGGGCTTTATCTCGGGTTAAGCAATGGGGTGAATTTGCTAGCTGTGAATGGGATTATGAGCATCAAGCATTAGTCGCAACGATTGAGTTAGAGCAATCTCATCAAGAAACAGCCTGGCAGCGCTTTCGTCCAGAAGGCCCGCTGGCACTCTTACCACTAGCGGGTAGTCATGACCGCATGTGTTCTATTGTTTGGTCGACAAACGATGAAGAATGCCAGCAGCTATTAAGTTTAAATGACGAAGACTTTTGCACTCAGTTGGGTTTAGCGTTTGAACATCGTTTGGGTAAGGTCTTGAACGTTGGGCCTCGCTTCGCGTTTCCATTGCGTCAGCGTCATGCTAAAAATTACGTAGTGCCGGGGATTGCGCTGGTGGGCGATGCTGCTCATACCATTCACCCACTGGCGGGCCAAGGGGTGAATTTAGGCTTTAAAGATGTTGCTGCCTTGAGTGAAGAGATATTACGCGCGCACACGTTAGGCTTGCCAGTGGGTGAACTGTCTAGCTTGCAGCGCTATCAGCGTCGTCGCCAAGCAGATAACTTACTTATGATGGCTGCAATGGAAGGCTTCAAACGTTTATTCTCGGCCGAGCAGCCCATCATTCGATTACTTCGAAACCAAGGCATGCGTTTGTTTAATCAGGCTGCTGCCATTAAGCAGCATGTGGTGATGCAAGCGATGGGTTTGAAATAGCGGTTTTAATCTAAATTAGGCAGGACTACCTGTAAAGACCCTGCGCCCCGACTTAGATTGGAAAGCAGGGTGATAACATCTTGCTTACATTGATCTAAGTTAGTCGCGGCTGTTTCAGCGGCCGCAGTACTAAGACGGTTAATGCAGGCGGTGCTTTGCTGTAACGAATCTGCAAAATCCTCTGCAATACTCATATTACTTTGCTGCATCAAAAAGAATAAGCTCGCTTCTTGTAACTCCGGCTCTGTGGGCATAAACCACTGTTCGATTGCGGCTATTAGAGCGATTAGATCTTGATGGCTGCTCTGGCTGAATTCAGAACTCATTAAACTAAAGCGTTTCTCTAATAACTCTATTTTGATTAATTCTTGGGCTGCAATAAAGGCGGCTTGTAAAATATCTTCATCAGTACTTTGCTGTAATAGCTGAGCGTAATAGCCACTGCTTGGCTCCCAGCGGCGCTGAATACGGTGAAGGTCTTTTTGTAATAACTCACTGAGCAACTGAGTATATTGACGACGGCGATTATGGTTCTGAGGCTGCAAAACCTGAGTTCCTAATGCTGCACTGACGTCGCTTTCGGCCACTTCAGTTATTGCGTCGCTATCGTTGCTCGGAATCGGTGCGGTATTATCTTGCGGAAAAAAATCAGGTGATTGGCGCTTTCCGGTATGGCCCCACAGCATAAACTCGATAGCGTGATACCCAAGGCTCGCATTGGTCGGATCCGTAAAGCCGTGCTGAGCGCGAATGCTCTCTTCATTAATATCTAAGGTTAGATCGTTGACGATTCCGCTATACGGATAGCCTTCAATATAATCAATATAGCCGCCTTCAATTGGCCAGCTGTCGAGTTGCATTAATAGCTGTTTATAGTCTATTTTTTGGCTGTACCAATCAGGTGGATCTTGAATAGGAAGGTATGAAAAGATCAGGCTATTTAAGAATCGATCATAAGCCACGCGCCATGCAGCTTGAATCTCAGTATGGTTAACTGGATTTGGATGGTACATAAATGACGCAAGCTTGCTATCGAATGACTGAGCCGCCTGAGTCGCATCCGATAAACGGGTATAGGCGACTATCCCAACCTGAGCCGTGAAGGCGCTAGTATCAATTTTCTCTGGTGCGTTCTCATTGCTCGGTGCTGCTACTTTCTCTTTAGGGCTGCAAGCACACAACAAAACGAAACTGATTATTAAGGCCAAACGGGTCACAGGTAACTCCTTGGATCTGTTAGTGCTTAAGCGCAACAACTAAAATAGGTCTCTAGTTTAAGCACTTTAAAAAAAGGCTATGCATTTCGTAGGCTAATAATCGGCCAGCCATTACGTGTCGCGGTCGCAGTTAATATCTCATCAGAGTCTACCGCCACAGGGTGATCGACTAAATTCAATAACGGAAGATCATTATGAGAATCACTATAAAAGAAAGCGCCCTCTAGGTTGAGTTCTTTTTCTGCCAACCACATCTCTAAACGCGTAACTTTCCCTTGATGGAAGCTAGGGATTCCGGTGATGCGGCCGGTGTAATTGCCATCAATCACTTCTGGCTCAGGGGCAATGAGATCTGCAAAGCCTAGCAAGGTAGCAATAGGGCGTGTAATAAACGCGTTGGTAGCCGTGATAATAAGCAAATCATCGCCAGCTTGTCGGTGCTTGGCAATGAGGTCTAGTGCTTTTTGAGTAATCAGCGGTTTGATGCGATCTTCCACAAATTCATCACGCAGAGCGAGCATGGTCGCAAGAGGGTTTTCGGTCAGTGGCTTTAAGACAAAGGTCAGGTATTCATGAATATCTAAAGCGCCGGCCTTGTACTGTTCATAGAAATAGTCGTTTTGCTTTTCATAGTGGCTAGGATCAACAATCTTCTTGTCGACTAAAAACTGGCCCCAAGTATGATCACTATCACCTGATAAAAGAGTATGGTCTAAATCAAAAATCGCCAATGCCACCGTAAAAACCCTCAATATAAATGTCAGTGCTTATTCTAATGGCTCGCGGGCTGACTGTCGTCTGTTTAATGAGTTTGATGACAGAACGGTTGAGATATAACCAAGCAGCTATTAAATAGGTACGATATTCAGGTATTACTTGACCTTTGGCCCAAAATACGCAAATTTGGTGACATTAGATTTTATCAGGATGGCATTGTGATTGATGAGGACGGCTACCGTCCCAATGTAGGTATCATCCTGTGCAATAAACAGGGTGACGTACTTTGGGCACGGAGAATTGGTCAAGATGCCTGGCAGTTTCCTCAGGGAGGAATAAAAGAGTTTGAATCCCCTGAAGATGCGCTTTATCGAGAGCTAGCGGAAGAAGTTGGCTTACAGAAGCAAGATGTTGAAGTGCTAGGCAGTACACGAGGCTGGTTGCGTTATCGTTTGCCACGGCGAATGATTCGTTATAACAGTAAACCTGTGTGCGTTGGTCAAAAACAAAAGTGGTATTTACTGCAACTGGTCAGTGGCGAAGAGCAAATCAATGTCGATGCAACCGAAAAACCAGAATTTGATGGTTGGTGTTGGTCGAGTTATTGGTTTCCTTTAGGACAAGTTGTTTCTTTTAAACGAGATGTTTATCGGCGGGCATTAAAAGAGTTATCGCCGAGAATTATTCGGCTGCAAAAACAAACAGAGCAATCACTTACGCGATAAATACGAACACTTAACAGCGGTAATATAAAGAGATGTTGGACACACTCAGAAGCATTGTGCAGGAAGTAAGCGCAGCAACAGACTTAAGTGACGCACTTAAGGTTGTGGTAACGCGTATTCGTAATGCCATGCATACAGAAGTGAGTTCGGTATACCTTTATGATTCAGAGGCTAAGCGCTATTCCTTAATGGCGACCAAGGGCTTGAATCAAGATGCCGTTGGTAAGGTAAGTTTGGGTTCTTCTCAGGGTCTAGTGGGCTTAGTAGGATCGCGTGAAGAGCTGATCAATACGGAAGACGCTCCAGGTCATCCGCGCTATCACTATTTATCAGAAACGGGGGAGGAGAAGTATCATTCTTTCCTCGGTGTTCCGATTATTCACCATCGACGCTTAATGGGTGTGCTGGTTGTTCAGCAACAACAGCGCCGAAAATTCGATGAAAGTGAAGAAGCATTTCTCGTCACCATGTCGGCTCAATTAGCCGGAGTTATTGCCCACGCAGAGGCAACGGGTAATATTGCTGCGGCCGCGAAAGCAACCCAATCGCCAAAAGAAGCTCGTTTTAGTGGCGTACCAGGAGCACCGGGTGTGGCGATTGGTACCGCCGTTGTTATCTATCCCGCAGCCGATTTGGCCAGTGTGCCAGATAAATTAGCCGAAGACGTAGAGCAAGAAATTGAGCGTTTTGAAACCGCACTGATTGCCGTAAGACGAGACATTCGTTCCGTCGGTCAAAAATTATCCAATGAATTAAGGCCCGAAGAAATGGCCTTGTTCGATGTTTATCTGAATATGCTAGATGACCGTGCTTTGGGGGCAGAGGTGATCATCAAGATCCGTGAAGGCTCTTGGGCACAAGGCGCATTGCGTCAAGTTGTGCAGCAATATATTGGACACTTTGAATTAATGGATGATGCGTATTTACGTGAACGTGCATCCGATATTCGTGATCTTGGCGTACGTATTTTAGCCTATTTACAAGAGTCTGAAGGTTTAGGTGAAGTCACCGAATATCACGAAAATACTATTCTCGTCAGTGAAGAATTAACCCCGGCTATGTTGGGAGAAATTCCAACCGATAAACTCAAAGGCTTGGTCTCTGTTAAAGGCTCTTCCAATTCGCACGTCGCCATTTTGGCAAGAGCGATGGGGATTCCCACCATCATGGGCGTAGTGGATGTGCCGTATGCTCAGCTCGATGGGCTTGAGCTGGTGGTTGATGGATATCGGGGCCGTATTTATTCGCAGCCTTCAGATCAATTACGTAAGCAATACCAGCGCATTTATCTTGAAGAACAGGCGCTTAATAACGATTTAGAAGGTTTGCGTGATAAACCTGCGGTCACATTAGACGGATACCGTGTACCTTTATGGGTTAATACGGGTTTAATCACGGATGCTGTGCGTAGTCGAGATCGTGGGGCAGAAGGTGTGGGGTTATATCGCACCGAAGTGCCTTTTATGATGAAAGATCGCTTTCCGAGTGAAAGTGAGCAAACAGAAATTTATCGCCAACAGCTAGAGACGTTTGCCCCTAATCCTGTGACCATGCGTACACTGGATATTGGGGGGGATAAATCATTGCCGTACTTTCCTATCAAAGAAGATAATCCTTTCTTAGGCTGGCGTGGCATACGAGTCACACTCGATCATCCAGAGCTCTTTTTATTACAAGTGAAGGCGATGCTACGAGCCAGTATTGGCTTAAATAATCTGCGCATTATGCTACCTATGATTACCAGTGTTGGCGAAGTCGATGAAGCATTGCACTTAATCTACCGTGCTCATGCTGAGGTAGAAGAAGCTGGGCATAAAGTTGAAATGCCACAAATTGGGGTGATGATTGAAGTGCCAGCGTCGGTTTATCAGATTAGTGATTTAGGCCAGCGCGTCGATTTCTTATCGGTAGGCAGTAATGATTTAACCCAGTATTTATTGGCCGTCGACCGGAATAACCCTAGGGTAGCCGATCTTTATAACTCATTTCATCCAGCGGTATTAACCGCCCTGAATAAAATTGCTCAAGATGCGAAGGCGATCAATAAGCCCATCAGTATTTGTGGGGAGCTAGCGGGTAACCCAGCAGGAGCTGTCATCTTGATGGCGATGGGTTATGAGATGCTATCGATGAACGCTTCAAATTTACCGAAGGTTAAATCGGTAATTCGAGGTGTTACGCAAGAATGGGCAAAAGAGTTGTTAGCGGAAGTGATGCAATTAGAAAATGCACAAGTCATTACCGCAACCATTGAACTCGCACTAGAGAAAGTTGGGTTGGGACGAATGATTGGCCCTGGCCGCAATTAATAGAATTGGCTGACTTCTTCGCCAGCTTCAAGCGCTCATCGTATGTTCGGTACATAATGGCGAACATGCGAACCTTCTTTTCCATCTTCTAGCCAGCTGGTTTCTTCGATCATTAGGCTGCTTTTACCCATAATAAGGCCAGTGCTACAGCGCGTACCATAATTGGGAGTAATGATTTTTTCACTCGATAAAATGCGCTCCATCGCGAGACCGATTCCGGTATCAGGCAAAGCGGAATCTGCAGCGACTTCGGTTGACGATAACAGCTGACACAAGCCCGTGCTTTTCAAGTTTACGGGGTCTTTAGCCGACTCAGCGAGCCAAGACGCTAATTTGAGCTTGGCACTTTTCAGCTTGGGCCAAGGGGAATCTAATAATCCATTGCTCAAACCGTATAGACCAGGCGCTAAAATTTCAGCAGGTTGACCGGATGCATTCGAGTAATAACCGAGCTGATGAGTATCGGCAACCAATAAGTTATAGCCCGCATAAAGCGCGGCCTCTTTTTCTAAACCTCGTAAGTAGTCTAAGGCTGACATCTCTGAGGTCAGAAAGTCGATAACGAGCTTGCCTCTAGAAATGGGATTTTCGGGATCAGAATTTTCGGGATCAGAGTTGCTCATGTCGCGATGATTCGTTAGCGCAGCAAAGCGTCCATTTTTGTGAATACCAAGCCAGCTGCCGCCTTGGCTCAAATCTTTGCCGGCATAAACCCCTTCTGCGCCTAACCAAGCATGTAATGGCTGTGTAGGACGGTGCAAAAACTCATCGCGATTGGCACTGAGTATTAAGCGATTGTCGTGATCGGGCTGCCATTGAAACGTTATTAAACACATAGTTGCTCAGATTTAGAATGTAATGCCATAAAGGTTGTCGAAAATATAGTACAGCAGTTTATCCCAGCTTCGGCCATAATGTCGGCCCTTTGTTATACCTGCATTTAGTGACAATAGCATTCAGTGGCCCAGGCACTCAGTGACAGCAGCACGATGCTGAAATAGGCATAGCGTTGATTATAGAAAGAAGGTTGAAATCAGCATGACATTTTTAGTGTATTTATTAGTAGGTTCAGCAGCCGGCTTATTAGCGGGACTGTTTGGTATTGGCGGCGGCTTAGTGATTGTGCCTGTACTGATTATTACGTTTGGCTTAATGGGTATTAGCGATCAGGTGTTAACGCACATGGCGTTAGCAACCTCTTTGACCACGATTATTTTTACCTCTTTGAGTTCGGTTAAAGAGCACCACGCCCATGGTGCAGTAGATTGGTTGTTGGTCCGCTGGATCGGCGCGGGCATTATTATGGGCACGGCGATCGGTGTTTTTTTATTAGCCGATGTGGCGGGGGAAACCTTGCAGATTGCGATCGGTATCTTTGCCTTACTGATGGCCGCCAAGATGGCGTTTGATCTTAATCCAGGATCAACGCGACAGGTGCCGGGAAAAACTGGCTTGATCGCTTCGGGCAGTATCATCGGTTTTGGCTCTGCTTGGTTTGGTATTGGTGGTGGATCTTTTACCGTGCCGTTTTTAACGTGGGTCAATGTGCCAATGAAACGCGCCGTCGCGACAGCCGCCGCCTGCGGATTGCCCATTGCGATGACAGGGGCGGTGAGTAATGTCTATACCGGCTGGGGGCATACTGAACTACCAGAGTGGACCACGGGTTTTGTTTATTGGCCGGCTGTATTGGGCATCGCTTTAACCAGTGTGCCATGTGCCAAAATTGGCGCGAAGTTAGCGCATAAGTTGGATGCAAAATTACTCAAACGCGGTTTTGCCCTGCTGTTATTAATCGTCGGTTTAAAATTTTTGTTCGTTTAAAATTATTGAACAGTATAGAAGCGTATTAAGAGCGTCAGATACTGCTTTAGATTCGACTGTATTCGAGTACAATCGAGGCGCTAAATTAAGGAAGCTATAGATGTTAACGTATCCAGATATTGATCCAGTCGCCCTATCCATTGGGCCTATTGCGGGTTATGGGCCGCTTGAAATTCATTGGTATGGTTTGATGTACCTAATTGGTTTTGCAGCGGCAATGCTGTTAGCCAATTATCGCGCTAAGCAGCCGGGCTCTAACTGGAACAAAGATCAGGTGAGTGACTTGATCTTTTACGGCGCAATGGGGGTGATACTCGGTGGTCGTGCGGGGTACGTTTTATTTTATAACTTTGGTCAGTTCCTTGATAACCCCATTTGGTTATTTCAGATTTGGACTGGTGGTATGTCATTCCACGGTGGTCTGTTAGGGGTATTGATTGCGCTGTGGTTGTTTGGCCGCAAATATAATAAGAGCTTCTTTGAAGTTGCTGATTTCACCGCACCTATCGTACCGATTGGGTTGATGACGGGCCGTATTGGTAACTTCATTGGCGGTGAGCTCTGGGGTAGAGTGACGGACGGTCCATGGGGAATGATCTTCCCGGGTGGTGGTCCAGATCCTCGCCACCCATCGCAGCTATACCAAGCGGCGTTAGAAGGTTTGGCTTTATTTATTATTGTATGGTGGTTCTCTAGCCGACCTAGACCGCAAAAAGCCGTCGGCGCAGTCTTTATGATTGGCTATGGTTGTTTCCGTTTTATTGTCGAATTTGTGCGCCAGCCAGATTCACATATCGGTTTTGATTTGTTTGGTTGGATGAGCCGTGGTCAGTTGCTTTCTATACCGATGGTCTTGTTTGGTATCGCCTTGTTGTGGTGGTCTTATAAGCAGCAAGATCAGGCCCTTGCGACGCCAGCAAAAAGTAAGTAATCCTTCAGCTCTATAAAGGTTGAGTTGAAATAAGAATTTGAGGTTAGTTGAATGAAGCAATATTTAGAATTATGTCAGCGTATTGTTGATCACGGTGAGTGGGTTGAAAATAAGCGTACCGGTACACGCTGCTTAACAGTGATTAATGCTGATTTAGAATACGATGTTGCCAATAATCAATTCCCTCTGATCACGACCCGTAAAAGCTTTTATAAATCTGCTATCGCCGAATTATTGGGCTATTTACGTGGCTACGATAATGCCGCTCAGTTTCGTGAAATTGGCTGTAATACCTGGAATGCCAACGCGAACGAAAACCAAGCATGGCTCGATAATCCTCATCGTAAAGGTGAAGACGATATGGGGCGAGTTTATGGGGTGCAGGGGCGTTCTTGGATGCGCCCAGATGGCTCTCAGCTCGACCAGCTAAAAAAGGTGATCGATAACCTGTCTAAAGGAATTGATGATCGCAGTGAAATCGTCACTTTTTATAATCCGGGTGAATTCGAAATGGGTTGTTTGCGTCCTTGTATGCATACTCATACATTCTCACTATTGGGCGATACCTTGTACCTTACAAGTTACCAGCGCTCGTGTGACGTGCCGTTAGGTCTGAATTTTAACCAAGTACAGGTTTATGTTTTTCTTGCGCTGGTGGCTCAAATTACGGGTCATAAACCCGGTAAGGCGTACCATAAAATTGTGAATGCTCATATTTATGAGAACCAGCTTGAGTTGATGAAAGAGGTACAGTTAAAGCGCGAGCCTTTCCCATCTCCTCAGTTACGTATTAATCCTGAAATCAAAACGTTAAGCGACATTGAAGAGTGGGTGAGTGCGGATGACTTTGAAGTCGTTGGCTATCAATGTCATGAATCGATCAAATACCCGTTTTCTGTTTAAATCGAATAATGAATGTAATTAATTATTCATCCTGCCTTTAAAGAAAAAATTAGGGTCTATACTCAATCTTAACTGAAGCAGTATAGATCCAAAATGACGACCAATAGCTCCTCTACTTCAATTGAAATGCCATCATCTTGGTTACTTCATTATTTTAATGCAGAGCCTTATGACCGGGCGATCAGTGCGCTACCTTGTTTACAGGAGGCACACCTATGCCTGAATGCCGATGACATTCGAAAAACTTGGTATACCCATAAACTGAAAGCCATCATTTTATTGGTTGAGAAGCACGATACGTTATTAGAGGACTGGGTGTGTCGTCTAATGATGGCCTTGCCGGAAGCCCCGCTATTTATTATTTCTGTTAAAAGTTACACCTTAGATGAGGTCAAACTTTTAGAGCTGGGCCTTCAAGATATCTGGTCGCTAGAAGAATTAACGGAAGCACTACTCCCTCGAATTATGCACCATGGCATTATTCGCAAGCAGGTAGAATATCAAACCCGCCACCTTGCACATTATGATGCGCTAACCGGTATTGCCAATCGCACCCTTTTTCAGGACCGATTAGACCATTCACTGCAGCACGCTCGCCGTGAAGGCCATCTTGTGAGTCTATTGATTCTAGACTTAGATCGCTTTGCTGCGGTTAATGAGCATTATGGGTATGACGTTGGCGACCAGCTATTAAAAAAATTCTCGCGCCGATTAAGTGAAATTATCAGACGCTCCGATACGGTTGCGCGTTTAAATGGTAATAATTTTGCGGTCTTGTTAGAGCATGTAGACAATGAACAGACGATTAATCAGGTCGCCGAAAAGCTCTGTAAAGAATTTAACGATCCTTATTTTATTGCGGGGCATGAAATATTTTGCAGCATAAGCATTGGTATCGAGGTAGCGAGTCGCGTTGCTTTTGATAGTTCTTTATTACTTGGCCATGCTGAGCTGGCGTTACGCCAAGCTAAGCATGATGGTCGTAATGACTACCGTTTCTTTCGTGCCAATATGAGCCCACCCGATATGGTTCGGGCCAGTTTAGAAAGTGCATTGCATCACGCACTTGAGCGTGAAGAGCTTAGCTTACAGTACCAGCCGCAGATTAGGGTCAGTAATAAACAATTCATAGGTACCGAGGTGCTTTTGCGCTGGCATCATGAAACCCTTGGTAATATTTCTCCTGTTGTTTTTATTCCTGTGCTCGAAGAAACAGGGCTTATTAATAAAGTCGGTGAATGGGTGCTAGCGTCGGCTTGCCGACAGCACAATGAATGGATTCAAAATGGGGCCTTACCTTGCGATGCCAAGCTATCGGTTAATTTATCACCGCGCCAATTCAGGCAGAAAGGTCTTGCTGACCGCATCCTTCAAATTCTTGATATTACCGGTTTAAAGCCACAGCTGCTGACCCTAGAAATCACCGAAGGTGTGCTGATGGATAATCTGCAGCAAGGGATCAATATATTAGGCCGTCTAAGGGAAATTGGGGTTTCGATTGCGATTGATGATTTTGGTACGGGCTATTCATCTTTGGCGTACTTAAAAGATTTACCGATTGATTATCTTAAAATTGATCGGGTATTTGTAAAAGACATTGTCAGTGATAAAAACGATGCCGCCATTGCTAATTCGATAATCGCTCTTGCCCATAATCTGGGCATGGAAGTGATTGCCGAAGGTGTAGAAGACCATAATGTACTGGGAATATTACAGGCCTTTGGATGCGATCATTATCAAGGGTTTTACTTCTCTCGCCCCGTTGATCCTGAAGAAATTCCAGCAATTGCCCTGCAAATTTTGGCCGATTAGTCTTTTAGGTTCACACGCTCAAGCCACACAAGTATGATGAGGGAAACGCAAGTAAAAGGTTCCTTCATGAAATGTGCACTCATAGTTGCAATGGCTGAAAATCAGACCATCGGCATCGACAATACTCTTCCTTGGCATTTACCCAACGACCTGAAATATTTTAAGCAGGTCACCATGGCGAAGCCGATTATTATGGGTCGTAAAACTTACGAATCCATCGGCCGTCCATTACCTGGACGCACCAATATCGTTATAACTCGACAAAGCGATTACCAAGCTGAAGGCATTGTTGTGGTTAACAGTTTGCAGCAAGCGCTGGATAAAGCCGATAGTATAAGTGCTGATGCCGGACATGACGAAGTGATGGTCATTGGCGGAGCTGAAATTTATCAGCAAGCGCTTTTACAAGCCGATCGTTTGTACATTACCCATGTTTACGCAGATGTTAAAGGCGATGCTTTTTTCCCAACCGTAAGCTGGAATGAGTGGCAAGAAGTACAGCGTGAAGATCATAAAGCAGACCCTGCTGGTGAAGCGCAGAAAAATCCATACGACTACAGCTTTGTTGTTTATGACCGCTGCTAAAAGCCTGGTGAAAAATCCCTTAGATTTTCATATCTACGCAGGTACAGAAGCCCTTGCTCATATTCAACAGCAAGGGTTACAGCGCGACGACATTAGCATGCTACTTGGCGCTTCTAGTGGTCCAAAATGGTTGGTATTACATGGCTTTGACCAATACTTGTTAAAGACAATGCAAGGGCGAGAGCAAGCTTTAGATTTGATGGGCACGTCAGCGGGTGCTTGGCGCATGGCCTGCTACGCGCAGCAAGATTCTTTTGCTGCGCTACAGCGTTTAACCGATGCTTATATTGAGCAAGGCTATTCAGAAAAACCAACCGGGGATGAAATATTAGCCTCCTGCCGCAACATGGTTAATCGCATGCTGGGTTCCCTTGGTAGCGATGAAATATTAGAGCATCCGACCTCACGGCTGCACCTTATTACCACTCAATGCCATGGTTTAGCCGCAAAGCAGTCACGATTTTGGCAAGGGCTTGGGCTGGTTATTGCGGCTTTAGGAAATGTAATCAGCCGTAAAACTCTGGGCCTACAATTCACTCGTATTGTTATGCATCATCCCCAGCAGCCGCCGCCACTCGAAAGCATTAAAGATTTGCCTAGTCGTTATCAAGCATTCGAAAGAAATCGTTTAGCCGACAGTATTTTATCAACTGGCTGCATTCCCGTTCTCACAAAAGGTGTGAAAGATATTGCGGGTAAAGGAATTTACCAAGATGGCGGCATCACGGATTATGGTTTTGATTTACCGTTAAAGCCTAAGCAAGGGTTTGTGATGTACCCTCACTTTTCTCATATACCGGCACCTGGCTGGTTTGATAAATCGCTTAAGTGGCGCACCCCCAAGCATGATAATTATTCACGTACGATTCTGTTAGTCCCAAAGCAAACCTTTGTGGAACGCCTTCCACATGGAAAGATTCCGGATCGTAATGATTTTGTGAATTTAAAAGACGAAGAGCGGAAGGCGTATTGGCGCAAGGTAGTTGCAGAGAGTGGAATTTTTACTCAGCAGTTAACGCAACTGCAGCCTAAAGATTGGGCCGATTATGTTGAACCGCTACCCTGGTAAGAGACTGAGATTACAGTCTCTTACTATCAGCGCTATTCCTAAAATAAATGATTAACGCCTAGTTACTGCTTTGTCAGACTAATATTCCGCGGCTAAACGATCATCTAATTCAGCGATTTTTGCCTTCATTAAATCATGGCATTCAAGTGCTAGACGTTCGGCATCTTTCTCGTTTAAACCTTCTGTTGAAATAGGCTCTAAAAATTCTATTAGCCCAGGCTTAGGAGCCCAGTCACTCAAAGTGACATTTTTAGTTGAACTAACGCACAATGGCACAATAGGAACACCGGCTTTAATGGCGGTTAAAAAAGCGCCTTTCTTAAACGGCAATAACCCTTTGCCTCGGCTACGAGTTCCTTCAGGCATAATGAAAATAGAACGATTCAAACTGGTGATTTTTTCGACCATCTGATCAACCACTGCATGAGCTTTATCTTTATCACCACGGTTAATAAAAATATTACCGGCTAACCAAAATGCCGCCCCAAAAACAGGTACCCAAGCCAGCTCTTTTTTGCCAACACCTGAACAATTTTTTGGCCAGATTTTAGCAAAGTAAAAAGTGTCTAATAAATCTTGGTGATTCACAATATAAACCACGGGGTAATCGATTTTAGGGTCGTTTAATGGAATGACTTTTAAATTCATCATCCAGTACGTAGGGTATAAAAACTTCAACGCCGTACGAGTATTGTTTGGGTGAAAAGGGCGGATGCATGAATAAGCCACAGCCATAAAACTAAATAATACAAAGTAGAGGCAAACAGCGATTAGACGAACGTAGTACAGCATAGAAAATCACACGTTTATAATTGAGCAAGATGGAAAATGCGCAAGAGGTTAAATGAGTAAATAGTATACTCACCTAACCCTCTTGGCGTAACTGAAAGTTTACTTAAATTGACAGTTGTACCGTCATGACTTAATTACGGATTAGGGTAAATGTTTGATTTGTTCCTATTTCTGAAGAAGCTGCGCTGAGGCCTGCATTGCCACCAAAATCAGCACGTAAATATCTGCCGTTATTCGCTTGAATCGCGAGCTTATTGTTACCTAATCCAACTAGGGTAAATAGAGCGGCATTGGTCACTGATTCTGCTGTGGCTTTAAGAGTGCCGACTAGGTAAGAATCTAACGCCACATAGTGACCATCAAACGCTCGAATAGCGACTTTATCATTACCCTGATCTTCAAAAGTATAACTTTCCCATGTCCCAACATAATCAGATCCGGCAGATATAAAGCTATTACCGCCACTCATGCTGCGCATGTAATGACCATTGGCTGTTTTGAAATGCACGACATCGCCCATAAATGGGAAGGCTGAGCGCTGTGGCTGCACTGCAGAAGGATAAGTAAAAATACCTCGTGCCGCATAATGATCCGAAATATCCCACTCGCCCCAAAGCGCATCTTTAGTACTGCGCGGTGCAAAAATTTCTTGTTCAGCAAAAGTAGGCTGCAAATGATCATTAGCCACTAACGTGTAATCTAGGTATTCAGAATAAACGGCTTCAGCCCAAGTATTTGTTTGTCCGTCGTAAGTCAGATTATGGCCGGTATTGGTTGGCTCTGTGGCTGTCAATACCGCTTCTAAGTAATCACGATCTTCTGGCAGGCCAATTTTATTAACATTGAAATCCCCCGCCATAATCACCGCTTCATCGGCAGGAATATTTAAGCTACGAATGTATTCGCCCATTTCGTTTAGCTGACCTAAGCGTGCTGCACGGTTAGCATCATCATCGGATGATTGCGTATGGGTGGCGAATAGGTGATAAGGATTGCCTTGCTTGTTAATACGCGCGTGAATAACGCCGCGAGTCGCCGCACACTGAATACCGTTGCAAGGATTGTATATGAAGTTATCTTCAAGCACGAAAGGCCAGCGCGATAAGATGCGAGTGCCTGACTTCATAATTTTACCCGCTTTGAAAATCTCAGAGCTTTGGTAAGGGTATTCAGCCCGCAGTTTTTTTAGTAAAGATGCAGTAGCGATATCATCGAACACTTCGGTCAAAACTAATGCATCGTAGCCTGCCATGATGGCGGGCATTTCATCTAAACGAGTATCTACTTTTTTAGAACCAAAAATAGTCGTTGCCCAAATGTTGTAGCTCAAAACATTAAACTGATTCGCGCTGCCTAACGCAGGCTTCTTATCATCTTCTTGTAGCACATAAGTGAGCTGGCCACCGTCGCTTAGATTACTGGCATTAAATGCCAAGGTATTACTATCGCCTGCCAGCTGAGTTGTATGGCGTTGGATCTCGCTATTATCTTGTGGGGCAATATTAAGATCATCGGTATGGGCACCAAATGTTAAGTCGGTGCCTTCCGTTTGCTGGCTAAGATTAATTTGATAGTCGTTATTAGAAAGTCGAATGTTAAGCGCGCTTGAGTCTCCTGTCTGTCGACTTAGCTTAGCCAAGGTCGCAGTCGCTAACGGTGCAACTTGATAAGCTTGCTGAATGGCACTGGCATCGCCTGACAATTCGACCTGCAAGGTGTCGAGGGTACTGTTAGTAAAGACAATGTCGGTTTCTAATACGCTGGGTGCTTTTGACATAGCAAAAGCACTGCCCGCAATTAACGACAGTGCTAATGCCGACAGCATCTGCATAGAATATTTATTATTCATCATGTTTTTTCCTAAGGTGAAGATGGGATTATTATGGTTTTCGCTTCCCATTCTTAGAGCTGATTCTAGCGAAATTCAGCAAAGATTGTTACTTGATAACGATGTGATTTGAACCTTGAGTGAGAAAGGTGTGCGAAATGTGAACTAAACCTACAAGAGAGTTATCCCAAAATTGTGTATTAATTTATTAGCTATGTGATTAAGTTGTTAATTGTTTGTGGATAATATGAGGGTAAGACTGAATAAAAGAATTATTTAGAATTGTTAATAAAATCAAACGATTAGAAGAGATACTTCTCCACAGTTTCTGGGGATAACTACACGCATAACTTAGATATAAGTCATTCAAACGTTTGTTTTAACGCGGCTGTGCTCAATTCGTTGCTTTTTTACACAGCTAGAAAAAGGGGGAAGGAAGAGAGGGATTGGATAGAGACTGGAGAGGGGCTGGAGAGATTCTAAGCCGGAAGATGTCCGACTTTTACCAGAATCACAGTATCTTCTTCGACATACGGATTATGTTTGCTTAAGTGCGGGCTACGCAACCAGCTGCCCGCGGGGTAGCGGCCATGATCATCGATGAACTCGCCACTGATGACCAAAATTTCTTCACCACCAAAATGAGTGTGAGGTTGAAACTTCTCACCGGCTGGCCAAAGCACTAATGCAGTTGATTCACTCATCACTTTATTACTGAATTGATGCAGAGGAATGACCTTTAGGTTTCCATTGCCAGGCTGCCATTCGGTATTACGCGTACCGATGCGAACTTGTTTAGTATCATCAACTTGAAACTGATGCAGCTTCACAAACAAGGTGCAGCCTTCTTTACTAAAAGGTGCGTGCTCAAAGCCTTCAGGATTACGAATGTAAGTGCCCGCAGGGTAGTCTCCGGTTTCATCAGAAAAGACGCCCTTTAAGACAAAGATTTCTTCGCCTAACGGATGAGGGTGAGAAGAAAAGCTTGCCCCTGCGTCATACCTTACAATGCTTGTTGCGTGGCCTTGCTCGGCCTCTTCGCGCGCTAAGCGTTTACGCCAAACACCTTCCATTGGGCTGGGTTGCCACTCTTCTAAATTCGTATTGATAAAAACGTGTTGGCTAAAATCTAGATTTATCATGGCGTCTCTAATGGCTTTTATTTCTGAGTCTCATTCAACGTTCAAAGTTCAATGCTGAATGTCTTGAGGTGTTTCAATGTTCATGGCCGATGTATGAATAATCTTATGATCATACACATAAAAAGAATCGGCATTGCTCTGCTTCCACCACAATAACCATGGCTCTGCGAGTATCTGCTGATCATCGTTTGTACCTAAAAGCACGTTGGTGCTTAAAGAGGGCACTAAGGTGCTTACCGGCATCAGTAAACCATTCGAGGTGCGACGTTTAATCATATGTGGCATTAAGTCATCGGGATCTTCTAAGCCGATGCTGCCGACCAATTCATAAAAACTTTTTAAGGTATTGTGATGGAAATTTTTAACGCGCTCACTTTTTAATGGTACATCCACGGCTTTAGCCCGAGCCGGATCTTGAGTAGCAATACCCGTAGGGCATAGATTGGTATTGCAGTGACGAGATTGAACACAACCAACCGCCATCATCATCGTACGTGCAGCGTTAACACAATCTGCTCCGACAGCAATTTTAGTCAATAAATCAAAACTAGACGCTGTTTTTCCTGAAGCAATAATGCGAACTTTATCGCGCAAGCCAACGCCAGCTAATGCATTATGAACAATATAAATACCTTCTAAGCACATCATTCCTAAGTGATTACTGAATTCGACAGGGGCTGCGCCTGTGCCACCCTCTGCACCATCGACGGTAATAAAATCTGGGGTAATGCCGGTTTCTAACATGGCTTTGCATAAGCTTAAAAATTCAGCGGGATTACCAATACACAATTTGAAACCCACAGGCTTACCGCCACTTAAATCACGTAATTGCTTAACGAAATTTAATAGCTCTACAGGGGTTCGGCATTCAGGATTAGTGGCTGGAGAAACACAATCTTCCGTCATAGAAATATGACGGATATTGGCAATCTCTTGGGTGATTTTAGCTTTCGGTAAAACCCCACCATGACCCGGTTTAGCGCCTTGTGATAATTTAATCTCAATCATCTTTATGGAGGGAAGCATCGCGGTGATTGAAAATAGAGAAGGGTCAAAGTTACCGGCTGAATCGCGACAGCCAAAAAGCCCAGTACCAATCTGCCAGACGAGGTCCCCTCCATGTTTTAAATGGTATGAGCTAACCCCACCTTCCCCAGTATTGTGGTAACAGCCTGCTTTTTTGGCACCTAAATTTAAGGCCTCAATTGCATTTGAACTTAACGCACCAAAACTCATTGCAGAAATATTTAGATAGGACGCGGTATAAGGTTTCAGGCAATCAGGGCCACCAATGATCACAGACTTAGCATCGTCTTTGACCGTCTTTGGTGATAGCGAGTGCCATAAACTAAGGTAGTTATCTTCTAGCAGATTGCGCTGCGTACCGAAGGCAATGGTATCGCGTATGTTCTTAGCACGTTGATAAACCAACGAGCGCTGTTCTCGGTTGAACGGATATTCTTCGGTATTATTGGCAATAAAATATTGTTGGATTTCGGTACGAAAAGATTCTAAAAAATAACGCATATAAGCCACTACGGGATATAAACGGTTGAGGTTGTGAGGACTAAATTTAAGATCATAAAAGCCTACTATTGTGTACGTAAGTGTAAACACCAGTAGGCTAGAATGAAAGTAGCTGACATGTTCATTAACGAGATACAGAGAAATAAGATTTCCGATACTGGCGATAAGCCAATAAACGATCTGCATAATGGTCATGGCAGCTCCTTTGAAATAATTAATTTGTCATTACTTGGATAAACAACACCACTAAAGCATAGCCAGCGGTATAAGCAATAAATAGCTGAGGAAAGAATCTTAAATAACGCATAAAGGTAAGTTCAGGAATCTTACTCATTGCAATGACCCCCGCCGCCGAACCAATCGCCAGTAACGCACCACCAACGCCTACCGAGAAGGTTAGCGCAAGCCATTCGTTATTGGCCATGTCGATGCCTGATTTTAGAATCGCTGAGGTTAATGGTACGTTATCAAATAGCGCCGAAGTGATACCGACCACGTAGTTGGCGATGAGCGTAGGAGTTTGCTTGTAAGCTTCTAAGAATAACTCTAAGACTCCAATTTCTTTGAGCATACCCACCAACAGTAATACGCCTAAGAAGAAGAGTAAGGTATCAAATTCAATTTTACGTACATAGTCCAAAATCGGTTCGTCTCGATCCAATACTCTCGCCACCATAAACATGACGCTTAAACCAAATAGGAAAGATAAAACGGGTGGGATTGAAAAGAAAACGTTGCCAAAAATAACGCCAATAATCGTGAAAAAGAACAGCGCAGAGATCACGGTATCAACCGACGATAACGTGTGTTTTTGGGTTGTCACGTCAATGCGGCCGTTCATACCGAATGACATTAAAATGCATAAAAGAATGACGGAGGTAAAGGCAGGTAATACCAGCATGAGTAAATCAGAAATACTGACCTTGTCAGCTAAGAAGATCATCAAGGTGGTGACGTCACCAGTGATTAATGAAACACCACCCGCATTCACCCCATAAATAACAACGATGGCGTACTTGATCAGTTTATCTCGATCAATATTTAAGCCGAGCAAGATCGTTAAACTGACTAAGGTCGCAGTGATGTTATCGGCAAGAGAAGAAAAGATAAAAGAAAAGGTGCCAATGAAAAACAATAAGCCTTTTTCACTGAGTTGTTTAGGCAGCAGAAAGCCCGCAATGATTTCGATCACACCTTTTTCAGAAAGATAAGCAACAAAGGTCATGGCTGAGAATAAGAATAACCAGAGCGTCGCAATGTCTAATAAGTTTTCATTGAGCGCTTCAGAAGCGGCTTCGGTATGCCCAGAACCACTGGAAGAAATAAAATACACAATCCACGCCAGCGTTCCCCAAAATAATGTGGACTTGGCTTTGTTCACCTTAATCAGATCTTCAGCGATTATGGATAAAAAGCCAATGGATACAATGATGATTAATAGAATTGAAACAGCACTCATATTGTTGATCTCGAATATAAAATCATAAAAAAAACAGCAAAAAAAACCTGCGACGCTGTAATACGAGGCAGGTTTAGATTATTTTTTTCTAGTATTTAGAAAGGTTACTCCAGCCATTATTAAACGGTTTCCAACCAGCCGTATTTATCTTCGGCCTTGCCCCATTGAATATCATTCAATGCTTGGCGCAACTTATTGGTTGTTTCACCAGGCTCACCGGAACCTACGGTAAACTCTTCACCGTTATGAATTAAGGTGCCAACAGGAGTTAAAACAGCAGCGGTGCCAGAAAGTGCGGCTTCGGTGCCAGGCTTTTTAGCGCGTTCTAATAATTCGGTTACGGTGAAGTCGCGTTCGGTGACGGTCATTCCTGCATCACGGGCGATGGTTAAAATAGAATCGCGGGTAATGCCGTGCAAGAAAGAACTGTCTAACGCTTTGGTGATGATCTCGTTGCCATCAATCAAAATAAAGTTAGCCGCGCCGGTTTCTTGAACGTCGCCGTTAGGGCAAAACAAAATTTGGTCGGCATCACATTCTTTGCGTGCTCGCAGGATGGGTCCTAATGCGCTGGCGTAGTTGCCACCACTTTTGATCATGCCCATATGAGGCGCGCAACGCATGCCGTCTTCTTCTAGCAATAAGCGCAATGGCTTAGCGCCACTCTTGAAATAATCGCCTACTGGAGAAGTTAAAATGTACATCATTGAAGACTCAGAAGGCGCGGCAGCTTTACCAACCGCCGCTTCAGTGCCGATGTGCGTCGGGCGAATGTACATAGAGCCAGGAGGGCTAGGTACTTCGTCGGCATACAAAGCAACGCTGTCTTTAATCATTTGAGCCAGCTGTGCTTTATCAATTTTAGGTAGATAAAGCAGCTCGCTGCTTTGTGACATACGCTCAATATTGGCATCCATACGGAAAACATTAACGCTGCCATCTTCGTGCTTAAATGCTTTCAAGCCTTCAAAGCACGTGCTTGAGTAATGCAAGACATGCGCGCCAGGATGAAGCTCTAACTTGTCGGATGGAACGATGCGTGACGCTGTCCAAGAATTATTATCGAAAGATGCCAATGCCATTTTCGGCATGAAAACTGTTCCAAATGCGGCCATTTCTATTCCTAACGTTAGGTGCGGAAACCCGCGTGTGGTTTCCTGATTCAATATTGTATCAAATGCTTATCAACGATCTGCAGTGGTCGCAAGCCAAGATGTCCAAAGTGAGACGACATTGTTGATTTTAATATCAAAGCCTAATTGAACCAACTCTTCTTGGGTCATTAGTAAATCTTGTTTTTGCAGTGCGCGTTTATGGGTTTCAACGCGATAGGCCAGGTAGGTTTCCTGGAGGGTCTGACAGTCTTGTGAACTCATCAGGCCACATTGAACAAAGGCATCTAATAACCGCATATTGTCGGTTACGTGCGTCAGTTCTGGGTGTTGGTGAGCCCAAGCGAGCACACCGTATTGCACCATAAATTCGATATCAACAATGCCACCGGCATCTTGCTTTAGCTGAAAACGCACATCGGTAGTATTTTTCGAGCCCAGATTATCCCTCATTTTTTGACGCATGGCTTGTACTTCTTCACTCAAGATTGCCTTTTCTCGTGTGGCTGTGAGAATTTGCTCACGAATCTGTTCAAATTTGGCTTGTACGGCATCGCTGCCCGAAACTTTACGAGCACGAATCAAGGCTTGGTGCTCCCAAGTCCAAGCATTTTCTTGTTGGTACTTCTCGAATCCCGCAAGAGACGTAGCGATCATGCCGGACTCGCCCGATGGACGCAGGCGCATATCAATGTCATACAATTCGCCAGCACGGGTTTGGGTGCTAAGAATGTGAATCATGCGCTGGCCCATGCGGGTATAAAAGACGCCGTTATCCAGTTCGCGAGTCCCCGAGGTCGACTTTCCTTTGGCGGTATCGTAGAGAAAAACCAAATCGAGATCGGAGCCATAACTCAGTTCTAAACCGCCCATTTTACCATAGCCAACCACAATGAATTCGGGCTCTAGTACTTCTTCGTTATTGGCATCTCTTGGGTAGCCATGTTTGGCGACGACTTGTTGCCAGGCTAGCTGGCTGACTTTATCGAGTAATACTTCGGCTAAGTTCGTGAGGTAATCACTCACTTTCATTAAGGTTAGAGTGCCTTGTACTTCGTTGGCCGCCGCGCGTAACTTGTGGGCATTGGCAAAGTGACGCAGTTGATCCATTTGCTGTTCAAGATCATCTTCGTCGATGCGTAATAATCTAAGATGCAATTCGGTCGCCAAGTCTTGTTTAGTGACAGGGCTATAAAACTGTTGTGGGTTTAATAATTCATCTAAAAGAATCGGTGCTTGGGCAATGTAGTCTGCAACCCAAGGGCTGATCGAGCAAAGTTTGACTAGATGCTTCAGTGCTTGTGGGTTTTCACTTAATAACACTAGATAAACGGTGCGTCGAACGATGGCACTGATAATAGGGAGAATGCGTTCTAAGGTATCAACGGGGTTTTCGCTATTCCAAACCTTCTTCAATAATAGAGGCATCAATGTATCAAGGCGTTCACGACCAATGGCCTGCATCGACTTAACCGCCCTAGATTCTCGGAACTTGGTAATTAGTTCAAGAACCACATCACTTTGCGCACAGGGGAATTGCTGTAAAAAATCGTGTTCAAATTCTTGGCTATTCTGGCTGCCATCACTTTCAGGGTCTTCACCAAAGTTGCCATGCCATAAATCTTGCCATGCTTCTTTCTCGATCGTGCTATTGGCATGTTCTTCGTTTTCATCTTGATCTTCTTCAGCCGGTGCAACGATCTGAGCGAAGTGATGACTTACTTTTTCTCTTTGTTCATTCAGCTCGTTTAAAAATTCATCCCAGGTTGCGAAGCCCATCGCAAATGCCATGCGGGTTTGCGCTTGGTGTGATTGCTGATAATCATCGTTGGGTAACAGCTGAGTTTGTTCATCGTTTAGTGCTTGAATGACATGCTCTGCATCGCGCAAAAATAAATAGGCTTGGCGCAGCTCTTGGCAAGCTTGCTGCGGCAGGTAGCCTTCACCTTCTAATATATTAAGAATGATTAATAGCTCACGCGCTTGTAACTCTTTTTCTTGACCGCCACGAATCAGTTGGAAAGCTTGCACCACAAATTCAATTTCACGAATGCCACCAGAACCGAGTTTTACATTGGTTTGTAAACCGCGACGACGTACTTCGGTGCTGATCATCGCTTTCATTGAACGCAATGATTCAAAGGCCGAAAAGTCGACGTACTGGCGGTAGATAAAAGGACGTAGAATCGATAGCAGTTCTTTGCCTTCTTTACTCTCTTCACCATTAACGATACGGGCTTTCACCATGGCGTAACGTTCCCAGTCACGCCCTTGGTCTTGATAATATTCTTCGATGGAAGGAAAGTTCATCACCAGCGGCCCGCTTTCACCATAGGGGCGTAAGCGCATATCGGTACGAAAAACAAAACCATCAATGGTGGTATTGTCGAGGGCTTGAATCAGTTTTTGGCCAACCTTGATAAAGAATTCTTGGTTGGATAACTCACGTCGGTTGCGTGCATTCTCTGGTAATGACAGGTTGCCTGTGGTCATGCCTGATTCTGGATAAGCAAAGATCAAATCAATGTCAGAGCTGAGGTTCAGTTCGTGTGCCCCGAGCTTACCCATGCCTAAAACTAATAGTCGCTGTTCTGTTTTGCTGTTTTTACCGATAGGCTGGCCATGCTTTTCGGCCAACATTGCATGAACATTATTTAACCCTTGAGTAATACACACATCCGCCATGTCTGACAGCATGCGCGTTGTATCCATGGTTTTTGCCAGACGTAATAAGTCGCGCCAGATAATATGCATTTGAGTACGGCGACGGAAAATACGCAGTGCTTTAAAAAGCTGTTCTTCCGTCGGTAGTAAATTAGCGCTTGGATCTGAAGAAGGGTCGCTTTGATTAAAACTGCCGCCGATTAAACTGAGTAATTCAGCTTCTAACTGGCGGATGCTTAATGGTTGATATATTTTTTCGGACTGAATTTGTTGGAAAAAATAATCTGCTTCAATGGCAATGTTATCGGCGACAAAAGCACTGATACTACAGACCTTTTTCAGATCATTTTGCTGATCAGGTGTTAGTGAACCTAATAGCTGCTGCCAGTTTAGGCCTCTGAATTCACACTCTGTCGCAATCTTATCTTGGCTTGTCAGCCAGTAATCATTGAGTTTTTCTGGAAATGAAAGCGTCGTCATGCTCATACAGCGTCCTAATGTGGTATTCCGATAGGGTATTCGTCGGATAAATGATGTCACTGAGTATGAGGATTAGTGTAGTGGAAAATAGGGCTGGGGAGTAGGGGGTGAAGTCATTGCGAGGGTATTTTGAAAATACAGTACAGAGCCATTCGCAGAATCTTCCAATATTATTTTCAATCACTTTGTCGTCGAGCATTATGATCTAATGCTCGAGGGCCGATTATACCATTTATAAAATACTCTCAATCGGCATTACAGCACTACGTGCATCATCTTTTTCTAATGCTGAGTGCAGATCATCGACTAAAGAGTTTGTCGCTTCGAGTACGGTATGCCAATAAGATTCTCGATCTTCATTCGATAAATTTTCAAAATCTTTTCTATCGGGAATCTTACCGTAGGGTAACTTCGCAATAAAGTCTGCCGAAGGTGCGAGCATCACGACGTTGTCATAATTTTCTGCTTTGGCTTTACGCCAAGGAATGCCTTTATCTAACCAACCAGGGATGATCTTAGGAAAAAAGTGCGGATATAAAACAAGGCCATCGTCTGCATTAAAAGGGCCAGAGAAATGATAATCAACTAAGCCGCCATCCCAATACCAACGATCTTTGCCACCCGGAATTTTTGCCGGAGACATCACCATAGGAATCGCACCAGAAGCGACCAGTGAGTTCGATAGAATGTCGGCGCTTAATTCAATGGTTTCAGGTTTTATAAAATAAGGGGCCGTGCTTTTATTAGGACTAATAATGACTCTAGGATATAAAGCTTCAACCATTTTTTCTGAGGCTAAGTTGCCCACTGCCGCGGTCAGTAGTCCAAAACCTTGCGCTAGCTTTGAGTGGCCGTTTAATAATTTACGGTTTCTAACCGCAACAATGTGCAGTTTTCTTTGTGGATTAGAAACAATGTATTGAGCGCGCTCTGGAGAAAATAATTGAGCCAAAACTTTATCGATGTAAGCCGTTATTTCTTCTGGCTTAATGGCATCGCTATAACGCTGGTTAAGGTAGAGCTGTTCAAATTCTTTAAAAATGGCTAATGGATCTTGCTGTGCATAGCAAGCCATGCGCCAAGATCCAATACTAGAACCTAATAATGAAATGGGGTGAGTTATTTTAGGTAAAAAGTGTTCACTTAAGTATTGATCTAAGCGACTTAGCATCAACCATTTAGGGCCGCCGCTGGCACCTACCATTAACTTAATACGTTCGGGCCTGAGTCCATGTTGCTGTATTTCAGCGTAGGCTTTTTTACCCGCTAATATTTGTAAATTCATTATTTTTTCTCGAAATATTTAGCGCAATGCTGGGCTGCTGTTATATGCACACGCTTTCAGTTTTATACTTTCATTATTAATACTATGACTTTCTATATAGTGCCAAAATTGCTGATAAAATGTAATCATCGAACAAGGGTTAAAGCACTCTCTTGAACAAACACACTGTTGCGAAAACAGACAGAAACTTTTGTACTAAACAACAGATTGTAATCTTCCGATATTATCCTGAATGAAATCTAAAAATAATTTTGTTTTTCTTGGCATCATTCGAGTGGGGTATAAAACAGAAACAGAGAGTGCTTCTAAAGGATAAGGTGTGTTGACTTGTTGTAATGCGCCTAAACGTAAATGACGATCGGCAATATATTGCGGTAGCTTGATCATGCCTAGCCCACGAATGGCGCCAATTAAACGCATCTCTGAACTGTTCATATTTAAGCGACCATTAACAGGAATGCTCACGGTATCTGCTAGCCTTGATGGGTTTTTTCTTGCGGCCCCATTTTCCTTTTTGTCGCGCTTTATAAATTGCCAAGTGTTTTCATTATTTTCTCGAATGACCGAGTAGTGGGTCAGATCATTGAGTTCGCTAATACTAATCTTAGCCGCGCAGTGCGGGCTGCAATAAATGCCTTGTGGCAAACTCATTAACTCACGAGCAATTAAATCGGATGCCGGTAGGGGCCTGTCGTGAACTACGATTGATAAATCATAATCTCGGCTATTATTCGGCAGCTCTCCACTATAGTGATTAATCGTGAGGCAAATTTCTTTGTAGAGATTCATAAACTCTATCGTCAGCTGTCCGATTTGCTGAGTAAAAAACTCTTGCGGTAGCAATATTTTAAGAGACCCGCGTGGTTCATTGCGCCAGCTTTCCATAAACTGAGACACGTCATCCAAGCCTTCCATCAGTGGCGCAGCTTGGTTGTAGAGCAGTTGACCGGCTTCGGTGGCGGCTAGATTACGAGGTCTTCGGTCTAATAAGCGAATATTAAACTCGGTCTCTAGTTCAGTCAGGTGTCGGGATAAGCTGGATTTGGGCATTCCTAGTTCTTTTGCGGCTTGGGTCACGGAGCCTGCTTGCAGGGTTTTGACGAACAGTTTGAGATTATCGAGTTTCATACGTATTCAAATATCCTTAGATATCGTGTGTCTTGTTCCAAATATGGAACTTATGTTTCTGATTATAGTGGCTAGTTCTAGATCTGAGGTCAACTACACTGTACTCAGGTTAACAAAACACCCAATGAATATACGACGAATGAGGTAACAAGATGTCTGATTTAGTTCCTATGATTAATGCGGCTCAATTTGAATCCGATGTAGAAGGTGGTTCTGGCGTTGTTTTAGTCGATTTTTATGCCGACTGGTGCGGGCCTTGTAAAATGATTGCGCCGGTTTTAGAGCAATTAGCAGAAGAGTTTGAAGGTAAGCTGTCTATCGTTAAAATCAACGCAGATGAAGAAGCGGATGTGCTAGCAAAGTATGCCGTACGTGGGCTTCCGACTATGATGGTATTTAAAGACGGCCAATCTGTTGATGTGACCGTCGGTGCTCAGCCGTATCCTGCGATTAAAGCGATGCTAGAGAAGCATTTGTAGTGAGCGCGTAGGCTGCAAATCCAGCCCAGCTAATAACGAGTAAAACCCAAGGAAGGTAGCGGCTAATAGCGCTACCTTTTTGGTTTTGCTCTTTTTGCTGATTGGCGTGCGCCAGTGCGAGTTCTTCTGCTTTTTGTTTTGCTTTTAATTCTAGCTTTCTGTGCTTATCCGCATCTCTTGCTTTGGCTTTTTGCTGTTTTTTATATTCGGCAATACCTTTCTCAATGCCTTGGCTAATAATCTTGGTCTGCTCTTTTTTCTGACCTGGCTTTTGAATGCCCTTGGCTATATTCAACGCCTCTTGTTTAGTCTGTTCTGATAGTGATTTAGGCATGTGTTTTCTGCTTTTTAAAGGTGTTAAATACCGTCATCAAACCCACCAGTATGCCGCCACTCACTATACCCACTAAGCCACCGGCGAACATCGGCAATAAGGTTGTTACGACAGCATTATTAATACTCTCGATTAGCTGATGAAGATAACTTTCTGCACCAGGAATGCCGTGCATTAAAATACCACCGCCCACTAAGAACATGGCAATTGTGCCAACGATGGTTAAGGTTTTCATTAGCCTAGGTGCAAAGGCGAGTAAGCCTTGCCCAATGACATTCTTAATCTTATCAATCATTGATTGCTGATTATTGGACGATTTAATTAAGTAGAGGCCTGCATCATCAATTTTCACGATGGCTGCAACAAAGCCATATACTCCGATGGTAAAAGCGAAGGCAAGCAGGGAAAGAACGGTCAGCTGGGTGATAAAGGTTTCACCTTGAACGATGCCTAATACGATGACGATAATTTCAGCGGATAATACAAAATCGGTACGAATAGCGCCTTTGATTTTCTTTTTTTCAAAATCGACTAAGTTGACTTCGGGTTTTAATAAACTTTGTTTAAGTGATTCTTTGTTCGCAAGATGATCTTCTTTATGAAGAAATTTATGGGCAATCTTTTCGAAGCCTTCGTAGCATAAATAGGCACCGCCGATCATTAATAAAATCATCACAGCCCAAGGTGCGATTGCGCTGATTAAAAGCGCCGCAGGGACTAGAATAAGTTTGTTCAGTAATGATCCTTTTGCTACAGCCCATATTACAGGTAATTCACGGTCGGCTTTTACCCCAGAGACTTGTTCAGCATTTAATGCAAGATCATCGCCTAAAACCCCTGCTGTTTTCTTTGCGGCGACTTTTGATAATATTGCGACGTCATCCAATACACTGGCGATATCATCGAGGAGCATTAATAAACTACTACCGGCCATGGTGGTTCCTTTTGTGATGTTTAATTATCTTTGAATTATTTACTAAATCAGAGAATGGATGACAGTATATACTTTTTTTAGGTCTTCTCGGCTATCAATTATTTAGCCTTTTTTGTAGTGCATTTGAATAAGCGGATATAGCGGGAACCAAGCTGGTGATCATTGCGCTTACTAAAATGATTAGAAGTAGATACAAAATATTATTATCAAAAATATGTGTACTGATCGATAAACTAAAATTCTCGGCGAAAAATCCACGAAACAAGAGTAAGCATAAAGATAATAGTAATAAGGCAAATACTGAGCTCGCAAGTGTTATCAATAACGCTTCAGTTTGAATCAATAAAAACAAGAATGAGGGCGGCGCTCCTAATGATCGCATGATGGCAATCTCTCGTTGCCTTTCTCGAATAGAGGTTAATAACATGGCGCTTAATCCCAATAACGATGCAAGCAATACTAAGATGGATACGAGCATTAGAGTGTTTTCCATGATGGCTGATATTTGCCACAGTTGGGATAGTGCGACGCCCGGTAAAATGGCGGATAAGGGTTCAGGTTGGTAATTATTAATGTCACGTTGTACATGGAAGGTGGCCATTTTTGATGTTAAACCGACCATGAAGGCGGTAATGCTTGTTGGTGTAAGGTCATGGGGTTCTTTGTCATTGAGGGTTTTAAGGTGTACCGCTTCGATACCCTGTAAACTCACATGTACGGTTCGATCGACAGGCGTACCAGTCGGCTGAAGTATTCCAACAATACGAAAGGGCTTGTCATCGTGTTGACTAAAGCTGGTGCTGGCCATTCCGTGTGCCAGTACGATTTTAATTCCTAATTGATAGTTTAATTCTCGGGCGACTTCTGCTCCCAAAACCACATCAAACACTTCGGAGAAAACTTTTCCTTGGGCAAACGTTAGGGCTTGTTTTTGGCCATAATGAAAGTGTTTGAAGTAATCGGTCGTCGTTCCCATAACGCGATAACTTTTATGAGAATCACCGAGTGATATCGGTATCGTCCAAGCAACTTTTGGGTTGGTTGATATGTCTTGATAGCTTGACCAGCTGATGTTGTTGGTCGCATTACCTAAGCGAAATACGGAATAGAGTAGCAGGTTGATATCGCCCGTTCGGGCACCGACTATTAGATCAATGCCTGATACCGTATTGCTAAAACTGGATTTTGCTTGTTGGCGAATATGCTCAATACCTAACAATACAAAAATACTGACCGTGATTGCCAGAAACGTCATTACGACTGCACCTTTGCGACTTAATAAGCTGCGCCAAGCTAGGCGGATAAACATGAGAGATCACCTTTGGCTATATTAATATCTTGCAAAGCAACGATTCTGGAAAAATATTGGGTAAGTGATTGGTCATGACTGACGAAGATCAGCGTGATGTTATGCTGCGTTACCGTCTCCATTAGCAAGGTCATAAAGGCATCGCGACTCTGGCTATCCAGTGCCGAAGTAGGTTCATCTACTATTAATAATTCTGGGGTATTAATTAACGAGCGGGCAATCGCTACACGCTGCTGCTGTCCTGTGCTAAGAGCCGAGGCGGGTTGGTGATGCAATGCCTTATTGATCCCCAATGCGTGTAACAGTTCTTTAGCTCGAGAGTCATCTTTTTTACGAAAGGGGGCGTTGGCGAAGTGCTTAGCGAGACGAATGTTGTCCAATGCTGATAGGTAGTGAATAAGGTTAAACTGTTGGAATACGAGACCAATATGATTGGCTCGGAATTTATCTTTTTGGCGCTCCGACATAAGGTTAAGTGATTGGTTGAGTATTTTAATACTGTCCTCTGTTGAGGTTAAAATACCCGATAAAAGATTGAGCAAAGTAGATTTTCCCGAACCAGAAGGGCCATAAAGAAAGATTTGCTCTCCTGCTGCAACTGACCATTCAGGTATTTCTATAATAGGCTCATGATTTTTATTGTCATAAGAGAATCGTAAGTCGCGTATTGACATTATCACCTAGGCTCACCTCTTGTTGCTTAATGTTGTTTAATACAGACATAATACGCGCTATGTTATACTATAACACTTATTGATTGCGCCAATTGTAAGTTTCAAAGATTGCATTGCAAATACTACGAGGATTCTACTTGTTCCAATTCACTCACTCCTTATTCAACCACCCCAAAGTATGTATATTGTTGTGTGGAGTAATCATGACGAGCTATGCCTTTGAATCAAGAGCTGATGAGAGTTTTTTTTCGTCTATTACTAGCGATATTATTACTGAATATAAAACGATTACCGAATCGTTTTCTGAGCAGCCTGTGGTGAATTATCGCACCATTGAATGGACAGAGTTAATGCCGGAAGACGATCTTGAGGCTATTCTGAATCAACCAGATTATATTGATGACATTGTTGATGGCTCACCGGAAGATCAACTGAGCAATCGCGTTAAAAGTGCCATCGCGACGGCTAGCGATCGCCGTTATCAACAGGCACTAGTCTCGACGCGTGTGATTGAGGCATTCAATAATCAGCCTGTACGAATTGCGGGTTTTATTGTGCCGTTAGAATTTGATGGGGAGCAAACAATCACACAATTCTTTTTCGTTCCTTATTTTGGTGCTTGCATTCATATGCCACCACCACCTCCGAATCAGCTTATTTATGTATCGTATCCTCAGGGTTTAAAACTGAATGCGCTTTACGATCCTTTTTGGATGACAGGGGTAATTAAAACCTCATTGGTTGAAAGCGATATGGCCACGGCTGCTTATTCCATTGCCGTTAATTCGATATCGCCTTATGTGCCTGACTAATTTTTAACATTACTTAAGTGTTTTGATAATTACCTAAGCGGCTTTAATTAAGCGCTGAGGCAATCCAATAATTTTTGTTCAAGATTATCGAATGCCGAATGAACAAGATCGATGCATTCAATGCGACTATCAAACGTTTCATCAACTTCAATTTCTGTGAGTACGGTGTCTGCTTGGTTGTACGCGATAATACCTTGGTCGGTAATGAAGACGGCTTTGATCCGTTCGACATTAAGGCCAGTTAATAATGTCTGCAATTTATTTCGACTGAAGGTAAATGTATTTTTGAATATCCAACCTTGACTGTAAAACCCTTCTCCTTTATTCGTGATGCTGACGTAACCACAAGAAGGAAGTACGGGATCGCTATTAAATGGCTGGTCTGTTTCTTTGGGCAGTGTAGGGTGATTATCTGCCTCATAAGATGACGCGGGTATTAACCATTCTTGTTGAATGCTTCCCATGCTTGTTTTGTAGATAGATTGATGGTTTTTTGATTTTTTACTTTTTATATAATCTAGCAGTGTAGGAAAATCGTTGGGCTGATATTGGTCAGACTTGTTGGCGATAATGACATCAGCAACTTCTAATTGTTGATTAAAGGATGGGTGAGTGATGTAGCGCTCAGTTTGAATCTTTCGTGCATCCACCAATGTAAGAGTCGCTCGAAGATCAATGATACTGCGATAATGTTCACTGCTCAGTATATCTAGTACTTCTTTAGGGTGGCCCAGCCCCGTCGGTTCAATGATTAAGCGATGGGGTTTGGCGTGGGCGATTAACATGTTTAGTGCAATGTGCATGGATAGGCCAGCAGCGCAGCACATACAGCCTCCAGGAACTTCCTTAATAAAAATACCTTGCTCTACTCTGTCTTTTCCATGGAGTAAGCTGCCGTCGATTCCCACTTCGCCAAATTCATTGACCAGTACTGCCCAGCGTTCGTCCTTAGGCTTCTGTTTAAGTAGGTTTAAAATCGCCGTTGTTTTACCAACCCCCAAGAAGCCTGTAATGACATTGGTGGGGATCGCTTTAAATGTAGACATGTGAATATGTATCCTTTAGATATCTTACGTCTCTATTGCACTGATGAGTGGCATTGATGGTCTGTCGCTTTACAGCTTTTGCATAGGGTGCTATTTCTAATATGTCCAAAGGCTATGAAGGCTGCTCCTATTACGGACGCAACTTTTTCTCCTGACTCTCCAAGAAAATCATGACCAAAAAATGCCGTTAAAATTAAGGTCGTGAGACCAAGTAAACCAAATATCATTACACTAAGGTTTTTGTGTTGCCGACACCCCATTGTTAATGCGATAAAGCTGGTAGGAATAACAGCAATCAGTAGCCATTGATGGAACGTTTCGTCACCCAATACATTCAAACTCAACGCAGGTAACAGGGTTAGGATAATAGGAAGAAATAGGCAATGAACGGCGCAAACCGTTGATAGTCCGATGGCGATGTTGTCCATATTCATTGATGCAGATTTCACGTTTTTTCCTTTGGTCGTATTAGTGGATAAAATTTTGGGTTATCGAAAAGTAATGTCATTGTGCTTATGGTTTAGAGTGTTTGTGCCTTGCTGGTTATGAATAATCCATTGAACGTGCAGGGACGTAATATTTGGAAAGATATCGAGAAGAAGAACTCGAGCTGAGTGAAGGCTGTTTGGTTTTTCACAAAGGTATAAATAAGTAGCTTCTATATCCTTATGGGAGTGGGTGTGAGGATCGTTGTCTTGTCCATGAGTTTCGTGATGTTTATGTTCATTTGTTTTTAAAATCTTCGAAAAATCTACAGATCGTTCTTTTAACTGGCATTTCGCGCCACTAAAAATGAAAAGGGCATTAGGATTTTCTAAATGAACACGAGTGTTTTCGACCATCGCCTGATCTTCGGAATTGTGTATGGCATGCTCAAAACCCAGTAGATTCATCGCCGGAGAATTCAGCTCTACCAACAACTGGCTGCCATCCATTATAATATGCAATTCTGCCTTACCATGAATATGTGGGCTCAGGGGTTCGCGTCCAAGGGCTGATACACTTATGATAAATATCAATGCCACTTTTTGTAAATGCTGAAAAAATTGTTGCATGAAACAAGTACCTGATTGTCGTATTCGTCGTTGGATAACTTGTAAGTACTGCGACTCAAGCGAAATCCAAAGTTAATAGAAGGCGCTTCTGTCCATCATTGTTATTGGGTGAGCGGTGAATTAATCCTTTATCTTCATTACCTTGCCAGCGTCCGCCCTTCAGTAATGCTACGTCGCCAGTTTGCATAGATTGAATATGGCAGGGCTGTTTCAATAAACCTGACTCTTCATCACTTAATCCATTATTACCCGCGCCAAGTTTACTTCGATCAGCAAATTCATTAGGCACCCATTCGGTTGCGGGGCCTGCGTAAGTCGTGATTAATCGAGAGGGAATTTGATCAACATGAAACCTTGGACACATTGGGGTATCGATTACTTTTAAGCGGAGCCCGATGGCATCTTGGTCGAACAAGCAGGCGAACATATCAGTGAGTAATGTGATGTCTTCAAGTAATGCTTCACGATTTTCAAATTGTGGCATGTGCAGCGCTAGCTTTTGGGCTACATCGTGAGTCGAAGAAGAAAATTGAAGTTGGCTGAATGTATTCAATGCAAGCAACGCATTAATCGATTTATTCATGGTATCTGAATGGTTTCGTTGCCAGATTGCAAGATGGATATCTTGTTCATAAAAAGATGTCCAAATTTTCGGGTCAGAAGATGTCGCTAGGCCGTATTTATTCTGGATTGATGCTGTGCTGATATTCGTTATTGCTTGTTGGTCTAGTGTATTTGAGGGGCTGCTTGCAGGGTTCATCGCGATTTTCCAATAGAAGAAATGAAAGAATTCATCATCTGTTAATAAGCAAACATTGAGTGCGGTGATGATAGGATGATTAGTGAATTAATTGTTATGTTATACTATAACATAAAGGCTGTAAATAAGCTTAACGATAGAATCATTCAGATCAATGAAGGGTTTTTAATCTTTGACGTTATAAAGCATGGCCTGACGAATTAGGTTGCCTTTCGATATATTAAATTTGGAAATTTTAGCTAAACGATCTTCAGGCCCTAGCAGCGCCACAACAATTTCTGATTCACTTAATCCTTGTGCCATCAATGTTTGTGATTGCCGACACATGTTTAACAAGTTATCTCGTTTTTCTTTTAATGCCTGCTTTCCTTGCTCAACAATACCTCTGTGTGGGCAGAATAGAATCTCGAAATCTAATTCAATTAGGGTTTCTAAACTGGTAATGAGTTGCTGTAAATTTTCATCAGAGCGTAAGTATTTAAGTGATTTTGAAATATACATATCACCACTAAATAAGTACTTCTGCTTAGGGAAAAATAAGCAGGTGAGGTCTTTTGCGTGCCCAGGTGTTGGAATGGCTATTACTTCCGCTTGGCTCGGAGTGCCTTCATTGATTATCAGCGTCTCGGGCAGAGTCTGAGTTTGAACCTTTAAAGGACTTCCCCAGATCAGCTTTTGTAATAACGGGGTTGGGTAGCCTTTGGCTAACTTTTCTTGCCCGAGCAGCGGTGCATAAGGTAACAGGCTTTTGAATTTACTGATGCGGTTGGCATTACCACTATGGTCTTCATGATGGTGTGTGATTAATAGCGTATGAATATCTAGCGGCTTAAGTACACGCTTGATGGTTGGCCATTGATTACTAGGCCCAGCATCAATCAAGGTGCCACCGATTCGGTAAATAATAAAGGTTGTATTGATGCCAAAATCAAAGCGTCCAGTACGAAATCCATAAACGCTATGAGGGCCTTTTTTATATTCATACGTATTGCGAACAGTCATCGAACAAGCCCGTTGTTATTATTAAAATCAACTCGATGTTAGCAGATATATCAATATCTGACTCAGTTTAGTGGTAATCAGATCGTGGTGATGACTGGCCGATGGGGTGAACAATAGGTACAATCTATTCAACTTAAGCAATTAGAAAGAATGATTACGATGGGCAGAGCGTATCAGAACCGTAAATTGTCGATGGCTAAAACGGCTTCGGCAAAAACCAAAGTTTATTCCAGATATGGCCGTGAAATCTATGTTTGTGCAAAAGCAGGGGGTGCAGACCCAACGGCTAACTTGTCACTACGAGGAATGATCGAGCGTGCAAAGAAAGACCAAGTTCCTTCTCACGTGATTGATAAAGCTCTGGCAAAAGCGACTTCTGGTGTTGGTGAAAACTATGTCCCAGCATTGTATGAAGGTATGGCCCCGGGTGGCGTTATGGTACTTATCGGCTGTTTAACCGATAACGGTAACCGTACTTTTGGTGATATTCGTGGTGTTTTCACTAAGAATAAAGTGAAAGTAGGCAGCCAAGGTTCTGTTTTACATATGTTCGATCACCGCGCGATGTTTGTATTCGCAGGGGATGATGAAGATGTCGCATTGGAAGCATTGATGGAAGCGGATGTTGATGTCAGTGACATCGATTGCGAAGAGGGCATGGTGACAGTATTAACCCCGCCAAATGAATTCTTCAAAACGAAAACAGCATTAACGGCTATGAATCCTGATATTGATTTTGAAGTGCAAGAAATTACCTACTTGCCTCAAATGGAACACCCTATCGCGGGTGACGATGCGGCAGCCTTTGAACGTTTTTCTGATATGTTGAATGAACTAGAAGATGTTCAAGAGATCTATCATAACGGTACGTTTGAAGAGTAATTGGCTATTACTGTGTCGGCTTTTAAAGCATTTAAGCTGACAGCATTTAAGCCTGCAGTCGTCACGCTAGCGATATTAAAAATACAGGGAGGATTAAGTTACTCTCTGTATGCTCCTCTTCTTCCTTTATTACCCGTCATTCTACGGCAGGGTAAATCAGTAAAAGCAAATACCATACGGCTTCCCGAAGCGAGTGGCCCCCGTGATAGCGAGGGGACTAACCTGGCTGCTGCCAATTCGACGTCTGCTTTACATTCAAAACCTTCTTTAAATTTAACAACGAGCCTCAACAAAAAATCACTGCTTCATGTGGGTGAAAGTACGGTGGCTGGGGTTGGTGTGGTTGATTTTCAGCAAGGGCTGACGGCTCATGTCATTCGTTATTTAACTGCCACTGATAGCCCTTGGACATGGCAAGCAATGGGTCAAAATGGCGCTACAATTGCCGAGCTGAATAAACAATTAAAAACGAAAGTACTGAAAAATGACCCAAGCGTTATTCTATTAACCATGGGGGTTAATGATACAACCGCAATGACTCGACGAGGGTCATGGGTGAAGAATTTAAAGCATTGCATTGATACGATTGAACAGCGCCGTTTAAATATTGAAAGCCAAGGTGCTCCGGTTAACGTCTGTTTTACGCAAGTGCCACCGATGCATTTATTTCCGGCATTGCCTTTTCCACTCAATTTATTCTTGGGGTTGCGAGCTTGGCAGCTGGATAATAGTTTACGTCAATTATGTGTGCAGCAAGGTTGGACGCACTTAAAAATTGAAATGCCGCTCGAAAAAGAGTGGATGGCGACGGATGGTTATCACCCTAATGCCGAAGGCTATAAGCGTTGGGCCGAGAAAATTGCCGCGTTACTTCGTCCATAATATTAGCACCTGCAAGTTTGATAAAAGTATATTAGTCTAGCAGCACATGTTTAATTATTATTGGGTACTAAAATGAAAAAATGTTATGTCACTTTCGTTATTCCCGCTTTGCTATTAATGGCGGGCTGTGCTGGCCAAGCGCCTCGCGATTTAGGGCTGATCAATGCTTCAGAATTACGCCCTTGCCCCGACAAACCTAATTGCATACAAACCTATCAGCTTAACGACAAAGAACACTTTCAACAGCCGTTAGGGGTTAAAGCCAATCAAGCAGAAACAGCAACGGCTATTCGTTCCGCTATAGCGGATACTGGTGGGACCGTTATTACAGAAAAATCGTTGATGCCAAGTGGTCTGTATTTACATGCGGAGTATGAAAGTAATTGGCTTAAATTTGTGGATGATGTAGAAATTCTCATTACAGAAAGTACTCTTCATGTTCGTTCTGCTTCACGATTAGGTCATTCTGACTTAGGCGTAAATAAAGAACGTTACGAAGCGATAAAGAAGGCTTATGAGAAATAAAGAATGAGTATAAATATGGAACAATGGCAGCAGTCGGGAAACTTTCTTACCTATAGAAGGTTCGGTATTGATTATCGTATTTTCTATCGAGACAGCGCTCAACATTCTTTACAAGAGATGAGTAAGCCCGCGTTATTATTGATTCATGGCTTTCCCACCGCGAGTATCGATTGGCAGCATATTTGGCCAGAGCTCAGTGCACATTTTCGTTTAGTGACATTGGATATGATGGGCTTTGGTTTTTCTGATAAACCACTCGAATACCCATATAGTATTCACGATCAAGCCGATATTTTTCAAACATTATTGAATGAGCTAGATATTCATGACTATCACATACTGGCCCATAATTATGGTGATACGGTCGCGCAAGAATTATTAGCGCGCCAGCATGAAAGAACACAGCAAGAAGCAATACCCTTGGCAGTCATGGGAAAGATTCACAGTATTATTTTATTAAACGGCGGTTTATTTCCGGAAACACATCGACCGGTTTTGATGCAAAAATTATTAATCAGTCCACTAGGTTCTTGGTTAATAAAACTGTATACGTTTAAGAAATTCAAAAAAACATTTTCTGATATTTGTAAGAAAAATATTGCGGAAGAAGAGCTCAGCATTTATTGGCAGCTATTAAATTATAATCATGGCTCTCGAGTGATGCCCAAACTTATTCGCTATATGCAAGAGCGAAAACACTATCGTCAACGCTGGGTTGGTGCACTAGAAAATAGCCGTATTCCTTTGCGCTTAATTAATGGCACTGCAGATCCGATATCTGGTTTGCATATGGTTGAACGTTACCGTCAATTAATTAACAATCCTGATGTCGTACTGCTTAATGATGTTGGTCACTACCCACAGGTTGAGTCGCCGCAGGAAGTGATCGCTGCGGCGTTAATATTTTGGAAGACGCATCGGGTTGTCAATCAATAGCAACCGTCTACCAAGGCGTTTTTACTCCTAGATCATTTGCTACGGCGAGAGATGAGCGAACGCCGGCTTCTAATAGCGGAATACCATCGCCGAGGTAAGATCCACAAAACCAAATTCGATTATTATCTTTCTGCATCGATTTTTTGATCTCTTGAATATGGTTTAACGATTCAAAACTAATGATGGGGCGCTCGAAGGTAACGCTGGCTAATACGGTATCAGGATTGATGGTTTGTGTTGGGTGCCACGTTTGAAAAACAGGCAAGCAATCTTTAACCGTTGGCATTGATTTATTTAAGCATACAGTCGCCATTGGGCGTTGATGATTAGGATTCACCGAATAACAGACAGGTGAAATTTGATGCCAAGGGCGAGGGTAAATACTGCTGTCGCGATGAACAACCATATTACTCGTAGCAAAATCGATTTGTTGAAAATGATGAGCCAGTGCTGGCTGATCTTTCGCTATCATAGGGCCAGCATGTTGAGGTTGTGTTGCAACAACAACCTGATCAAAAATAAATTTTTCTCCCGATACTAAGACGATATCTACCGCTGTGCCGGAAGATGTAATATTAGCAATTTGGCTATGGCTTTTGACTTCGTAACCTTGTGTGATTTTAGCCACAATATCGGCAACACCATGCGTTGCTTTCCACACGCCTTCATTTGCTACGCCACAGGTAAGGTAACCAATAATTATATGAGCAGGATATTGCTTAATATTGTCATAATTACAGGTGCAAATCGTAGCAAGCATTGGCATTAATACACCATCGACAAAAGAGCGATTTGTAGAGGGCCATGATTCTAGAAACTCACCAAAGGTCAGTAACTTGATGTCTTCTATATCTACTTTTTTAATGTCGCGAAAGAATTTTATCGCGGCCATGCCCTGTTGAAAATTGGTACGTGATAAGCGCTTGGGGCTGTTTAAAAATGAGAATCGATATTTACCCACGTTGTAGTTTTTATAATGAAAAACATCACCGCCAGTATGGGTGAAAAATGCTCCGGCATGATCGGTTCTTTCAATCTCGACGCCTAAGGTCTGATAAAGCTTGAACAATTCATGGTAATAACCAGCCGTGATAATTCTAAGCGGGATGTCTATTTCTACACGCTTACCTTGATTACCTACATCAACCGCATAAGCGCCCATGCCTGGTTTGGCATGGCGTTCGAATAACGTAACTTGATATTTATCTTTCAGCAACCACGCCGCTGACAAGCCTGCAATGCCACTACCGATTACTGCTAAGGTTGGTTTGACCATTATCTACTCTATACCGATATTAATTGATTAAATACTATCACTAATTAGCGTGAGATACCGAGAGTATCAACAGTACATATGTACAGACGGCGTGGGTTAATATCATGTTATAGTTTATTTATGTTATAAGAATCTTGTCGATCATCTGAAGGAATACACTTGAGCAAGTTCACACGTTTTATTCGCCATCAGCAGCGAGTTCGTCATGCTGTCTATCAAACGGATAAAACCATTAAGCGGGCGGTCATGCGTACCGCCGCTATTATGCTTGTGTTAATAAGCATTCATGCAGGCTTAATGGTTTATTTAGAAGGTATGACGTTGTGGCAGGGGATTTGGTTAACTCTAACAACCCTTACAACGGTAGGGTTTGGTGACTTATCTCCGGCAACGCCCTATGGGCAAGCTGCCACCATTGGGTTGATCTATTTTTGTGGCATTACGCTAATGACATTTTTAATCAGCGATTATGTCGATTTTCGTATCGCCCGCAGAGAAAAAATTCGCACAGGACATTGGAATTGGAATATGGAAGAACACATCTTAATCATCAACGCGCCTAAATATAATCGCGAGCACTACTTTATTCGGTTGATCACACAAATTCGTGAAAATTCTGATTATGAAAATATTCCTGTCCAGCTGTTAAATACCGATTTTACATCGGGCCTGCCTGACTCACTGCGTGAATTAGGCGCTGTGCATGTTAATGGCACGCCAAGTAATCCTGCTGATTTAGAACGTGCTGGCGCAGAACGGGCTAAGCACATCGTTGTTTTAGCACGCAATGAATATGTTAGCGATAGTGATAGTTTCACCTTTGATGTTGCTCATCGCCTGAATGAGCTACACGCGTGCCATAAAACCATTATTGAATGCGTGATGGATGAAAATCGACCACGAATGAAAGCACTCGGTGTGAAATCGGTATTAAGACCGATTCGTTCGTACCCAGAAATTATTGTTCGCTCGATGGATGCTCCAGGATCAGAAGTAATCATTGAAGATATGTTTACTCGTGCTAACGACCACCCTCATCGCTACCCGGTATGGCTTGAAGGTGAGCCGTGGGCTGATGTTGTAAATGCCTTGATTCAAGCCAACTTAGGTACCGCATTAGGCTATGTGACCAAAGAAGGTAATGTGGTTGCTCATCCAAAAGGGGATGAGCATGTTCATGCGCAGTCTTTAATTGTACTGGTGAAAACAGAATTTCAGCCGACAGAAAAAGCGGTGACAGAAGCACTAGTTGATTACTTTCAAGGCCAAATCTCTGCGAGTCGAGCGGCTGCAGAAGAAGTCGCCGAAGAGAAAGCAGAAGCCGAGTTAGAAGCACTGAAAGAAGAAAATGCGCGCTCTGATGATCAGACTTCTGATGTCGATGACACAGCCAGTGATGACGAAGAGTTTGGTGTAACAGACAATGATGAGCCGGACACAGACGACACGCCAAAACGCTAAGCTGACACGGGCTTTTAATATCCGATATAATGGATCTCTTTTATCGTCAGTTTGTATAACTCGTTTTATTGATAGCTTTTATAGGTAGCCATTGTGACTCAGTTTCGTCCGTGTATCGATCTTCACCAAGGTCAGGTTAAGCAAATCGTAGGTGGCAGCTTGAATGATCAAGGTGCCGATACTAACTTTGTTAGCCAGTATGACGCTGCTTATTATGCCCAGCTTTATCGCCAGCATAACCTACAAGGTGGCCACGTTATTGCGCTAGGCCCTGGCAATAAAGAAGAAGTGTTAAAGGCCTTAGCGGCTTGGCCTAATGCATTGCAGTTTGGTGGTGGTGTTAATCAAGGCAACGCCGCTGAGTTCCTACAAGCCGGTGCAAGCCATGTAATTGTGACCTCCTATTTATTTGAAGACGGACAATTCTCTTGGCAGCGCTTAGAAGCTTTAAAGGCCGAAACCGGTAAGGATCGCCTGGTATTAGACCTGAGCTGTCGCCGTACAGACACGGGCTGGAATATTGCTACCGATCGCTGGCAGACTGTGACAGAGACGGCTGTTGATGGCCAAACATTATCTGAGCTAGCAAACCATTGTGATGAGTTTTTGATTCACGCTGCCGACGTAGAAGGCTTACAGGCCGGCATTGATGAAGAGCTGGTAACTTTATTAGGCCAGCACGCCTCCATTCCTGTGACGTACGCAGGTGGCGCTCGCTCTTTACAAGATTTGAAACGTGTCGATGAACTGTCTGCTGGCAAGGTCGATCTCACGATTGGCAGTGCTTTAGATATCTTTGGGGGTAAAGGCATTACCTTAGAAGAATGCCTTGCTTGGAATCGCCGCTAGTATACGTCTCACTCTAGACCGCATAATTTTCTAAATAAACTGACTCTAAATGCTTTAACCATCTTTACTTTGGTTAGAGCTTTGTGCAGAATAGCGCCAAATTGTTATTTTATAACATATCATAACCATCTGTTTGATCAAAGCAGTGCGTCTTACTTTAAAGTAGGTTGTTTTTGTGACTTCAAGATTTACATTCACGCGTTGGCTGCGTTCTAAGCAGCTACCTATGCTGCTCAGTGTGCTGCTGATTGCTGTGGCCGCATTGCAAAGCTTGCATGAGCAATTAGCCCACGATGCTTTAAGCACAGATACGCATTGTGAATTTTGTTTATTAAGCCAAAGCGCAGATGGAGGAATCATTCCCCCTGCGATCAGCTTGCCAAATCTGTTCTTTGATCAACCGCTCGTAGTTTTTGCACCACTGCACTTGTCTTTTAATCGAGATTACTCGCCACCAACCCGCGCGCCACCCCTTACTTTCTCAGCTTAATCTTTATCCGTTATGACACCCAATCGACAGTTATAGAATGTATAAATGCTGCTTAATGTGCGCTATGTAAAGCGTTCATGCGTGAGCATTTATGTGTAAGAGAAAGTATTTCAATGAAAAAATTATTAATTCAGCCGCGTCTAAGTCGCGTTATGGCGATGCTGCTGGCATCATCCGTTTTAAATGCTCAAGCAGACACTAGCCTAGACTCTGGCTCAGACACCCGCGATCAGAGCATTCAGCTTGATAAGGTCGTAATCAGTGCGCATAGCTTTGATCAAGGTCAAAATGAGATGGCACAACCTGCAACACTGCTGACAGACGAAGATCTAAACAGACAGCGCGCAACCAGCCTAGGTGAAACCCTATCAGCACAGCCCGGCATTCATAACTCAAGTTATGGTTCGTCTGTGGGGCGCCCTGTCGTTCGTGGTATGTCGGGTGCGCGGGTTAAAGTTTTACAAGATGGTATTGATACTTTAGATGCGTCAACGATTAGCCCAGATCATGGCGTGAATGCCGATGCTCAGAGTGCAACGAAAATTGAAGTCCTACGCGGCCCTGCGACGCTAATGTACGGCAGTGGTGCTTTTGGCGGTGTGGTAAATGTAGTCGATGAACGTATTCCAACGGGGTTAGCCCAGCCATCAACCAATATTCGAGTACAGTATGACACGGTAAATAAAGGAAAAACGGCGGCGATGAACCACTCGAATTCTGTCGATTTATCTTCAGGTAACGAAGTGCATTGGCGTGTATCGGCCAGCCACTTTCGCAGTGACGAATATGAACTGCCTGAATTAGCTGAACATGACGAGCACGAGGAAGGGGAAACTGAAGAGGCGCATGACGAGCATGATACTGAAGAGACATTAGGTAATTCCGATACGTCTTACAGTAATAATCTTACGTTTGGCTCGAGTTATGTTTTTCCGTCTGGCTACGTGGGTATTGCGCTGAGTGAAAGTAAAAGTGAATACGGTTTGCCAGGTCATGTGCATGAAGAAGAGCATGTAGAAGGCGAAACAGCTGAAGAACATGAACACCACGAAAGTGAGGGCGCTCGTATTGAGATGCGTCAGCGTCGAATTGATTTAGACAGTCGTGTTGATCAACCAATAGAAGGAATAGATTCGGTTAAATTCCGCATAGGCTTTAATGACTATCGCCACGATGAAATTGAAGATGGGGTTATAGGCACTAAATTTCGCCGCAAAGGATTTGAAGGGCGCAGTGAAGTATTACTTGCTCCAGTAGACGGTCTTTTTCAAACTAAGCTTTCTCAAGCAGTAGGCATTCAGTTCTCGCAAGATACTTTTAAAGCGGTGGGCGAAGAGGCCGTGGTTCCCAAAACAGACAGCTCGCTTGTCGGTGTATTTTGGTTAGGAAAAACCAAAGTCTCTGATTGGGGGATAGAGCTGGGAGCACGTTTAGAGCAGGCTAAGCTATCACCTAATAAGCCAGACAGTATTAATCCCATTTGTGAAGCCGAAGGCTTGAGCGCTGAACAGTATAAGAACAAAGATTTTGATACTCATAGCTTATCATTAGGCTTAGTACGTGATCTTAACTTTGCAGGTTCACAGGGGTGGCAGCTAGTGGGCTCGTTGACTTCAGCTCAGCGTGCGCCAGCAACCCAAGAACTGTTTTCTTGTGGTGCTCATGCGGCTACTCAGACTTTTGATGTGGGTAACCCTAATTTAAAAGTTGAAGAAGCTTTGAATATAGAAGTTGGCGTGCGTAAAACTAAGGGCCAATTAACAACCGTATTAAATCTGTATCAAAACAACATTTCAGACTTTATCTATGCCCAAAATGCCAACCGTGAAGTTGATGGTTTTGGCCAGTACAACGTTGTTCAGCAAGATGCGACTTTTGTGGGGGGCGAATTAGATGTGGCTTTCCAATTAATAGAGGGTTTAACATTAACGGGCATGGCCGACCGAGTAAGGGCGAATGATCTGCCACGTATTCCGGCCGATCGTATTGGTTTGGGTTTTGAAGCGTCTAGCATGGCGTTATTTTCAACCCAATCTGACTGGATGCTATTTGGACAGTGGCAGCAAATTCAAAAGCAAGATCAAGTCGCTGAGAATGAAGAAGTAAGTTTAGGCTATGACTTACTAAGCTTAGGCGTAACGTATCAGGCAATGCTTGCCAAAAATGAGTATCGTATTGATTTAAAAGCGAATAATTTACTCGATGAAGAGATCAGGCAGCATACTTCTTTCGTAAAAGAGCAAGCCCCGCAACCTGGTAGGAATGTCAGTTTAGCGCTTAGCTTAAAGTTCTAGAGCGCTCATCTTTTAAGAGTAATCGTAGTAAAAGACCCATCAGAGCTTCCTTTTTGTTATATAAAAGGAAGCCAACTCAACAATATCGTCATAAACCCTCCAGCTTACTTAGACTCATCTATACTCAATGAACGTAGAATTATTTTCAGGGTATTAGAATGAATTTTCTAAGTAATATTAGCATTAAAAATAAACACTCACTTATCTTATGTTGTGTCATCATTGGATTGGTTCTGACCACCGCGGTTAGCGTTTATGAGTTCGGTCGAATCGGACAATTAAACAATATATTACTTATTAAAGAAGAGTTGAATAGTGACGTATTAACCTTGAGGAAGCATGAGAAAGACTTCCTTACCCGTAAGGATGAAAAGTACAGTGAGAAATTTACTGCCTCTGCCATGGCAATGAAAACCAGTATTCTTCAATTAAGTGATGCTTTGGCTGCTCAAAACTTAGAGACCGCGCAAGCTGTGAAGTTGTCGCAACTGATTAATGATTATGAAGAAATTTTTAATCAAATCGTCACTCTTCAAACAGAAATTGGGCTTGATTCAGAAAGTGGACTGTATGGCACATTACGCTCTGCCGTTCATGATATTGAGAGATTATCAGAAGAAGCGGGGCAACATGAAATATTAGTTCATTTACTCATGTTAAGACGTAATGAAAAAGATTTTATGTTGCGCCGAGATATGAAATATCTGGCAAAGTTTGAAAAGAATTATACAAAATTCACCAATGCTTTAGATGAGTATGAACCTTATACCATTGAAGAAATGACCGATAAAATTAGCCGTTACCGCGAAGATTTCAAAAGCCTGGTGGATAATGAAATGACGCTGGGGCTAGATAAAAACTCAGGTTTATTGGCTGAATTGAGAGCAACCGTTCATTCAACAGAAGAATCTTTTGATACATTAACCGAATTTGTAAATTCAGAGATCGCTAAGACAACAGCGTTAGTCTATATCAATCTTACAGTCATAATTATCGTTATATTCTCATTACTGTCAGGTTTGATGATCATAATCTCACGCGCAATTTATCGCCCCGTTCAATCTATTACTGAAAAAATCCATATTATTGCTGATGACTTAGATTTAACAAAGTTAGTGAATCATATATCTCATGATGAAGTAGGAGCGTTATCGCGTTCTTTTGATGCGTTAATTTCTAGCTTGCGAGATACCGTGAACCAAGTCAAAGATGGGTCGATCCAAGTTGCGCAAGCGTCGGAAGAAATGTCGTGCATCACTAAAGAGGTGGGAGATGCGAGCGAGCAGCAGCAGCAAGAAATAGAACAGGCTGTGACCGCGATTAATGAAATGACTGCGACGATACAAAGCATTGCTGAAAATGCAGATACCGCCGCTTCTGCGGTGAATGATGTCACCATTGAAATCGGTCGAGGAAAAACGGTAACCGATGATGCTCGAGTTGAAATTGAGCGTTTAAATAACGAAGTGGAAGGCGCTGCTCAAGCCATTGAAGAATTACAAAAAAACAGTGAAAGCATCGGAGATATTTTATCCACAATTAGCGCAATTGCTGAACAAACAAATCTACTTGCATTAAACGCTGCAATTGAAGCAGCCCGAGCGGGTGAGCAGGGGCGAGGCTTTGCTGTTGTAGCCGATGAGGTGAGAACACTTGCAAGTCGTACTCAAGAATCTACCGAATCAATACGCGAGAATATTAACCAATTCCAGAAGGGAACTGCGGATGTTGTTGAGACCGTTACTCGTTCTCGAGAGAGAGCAAAGTCGGGTATCGAAAAGGTGTCGCAATCCAGTAAAATTTTAGATTCGATTTACGATAATATTTCAAATATTAATGATATGAATACCCAAGTAGCGACCGCTGCGAAAGAACAGGGCTTTGCTTCGGAAGAAATAAATCGCAATGTTGTTCGAATTAATGAACTGGCTCATGTGTGTCATGAACAGGCAAATCAAGCTGCCCAAGCGAGTGGTGAGTTAGCTAAGTTAGGGTCTGAGCTACAAGGTACTGTTCAGCGCTTCAAAGTTTAAAAATTAAGACTTTAGACGTTAGGTTGTTAATCTTTGTTAGCTTATTTATTTACAGAAATAAGGTTAATAAAAATTAGTTAATTTACACTTTGTGCTTTGATATACGAGTATATTGCAGAGACATTATCAATGAAGAATAAAGTCCTTATTGTTGAAGATAGTCCCATTATTCTAAAGATACTGAAACACCTTGCTCAGCAATCACTGGAGCTTGAACCTTTTTTTGCCTCTTCGATGAAGGAAGCAAAATTACTCTATAACGAGCATAAAGAAACATTATTTGCAGGCATTATTGATTTGGTATTACCTGATGCAACTAATGGTGAGTTAGTTGAATTTTTATTGGAAGAAAAATTTCCTGTCATCGTACTTACCGGAAGCTACCAAGAGGAGCGTCGAGAAGAGTTAGTGAAGCTAGGCGTTGTAGACTATGTGATAAAAGAGACACGATACTCGTATCGATATGCGATTAATATGGTTAATCGCCTCTATAAAAATCAGAGTATTCAAGTGTTGGTTGTTGAGGATTCTAAGCAATATCGTAAACACATCACCCGGTTATTAATTGCGCATAAATACCAAGTGCTAGAAGCTGAAAACGGTATTGAAGCGATGGCGCAATTAAAAATACATCCGCATATCAAAATGGTAATTACTGATTACAACATGCCTGAGATGGATGGTTTTGAGTTAGTACAGGCGATACGTCGACAGTATGAAAAATTTGATATGATTATTATTGGATTGTCGGGTGAAGATGGCGGTTTGTTATCGATTAAATTTATTAAAAATGGGGCTGATGACTTTCTGAACAAACCTTTTCAGCAAGAAGAATTCTATTGTCGAGTAACGAACAATATCGAAGCGTTAGAACAGTTAAATAAAATTCAGAATTTGGCCAATCGCGATTATTTAACCTCGCTCTACAATAGGCGATATTTTTGTGAAGCAGGCGATAAGCTATTGAAACAAGCGATAAATAGTCAGACTGAATTATCGTTGGCTATTATCGATATCGACAGCTTTAAGTTTATAAATGAAGAGTATGGACATGAGGCAGGAGATGAAGTGCTGAAGATATTTTCTAGAGAATTAGAGAGTATGCTTGGCAGGTTTTTGGTATCTCGATTGGGAGGGGTAGAGTTTTGTGTACTTATACCTGGGCTGAGTAACGGGCAAGCGATTCAGGTGATAGATAGTTTTAAACAACACTTAGCCGCAAAACTTATCGATGTGAATGAAGAAGAATTTATACGTTTAGCGTTTAGTGCCGGCATCACTAATATAAAATATGAAACACTTAATGAAATGATGAATCAGGCTGGTGAATACTTATTGCGTGCAAAAGACGCGGGTCGAAATATGGTGGTGGGGGATGATTGATAATCATCCCAGATTCTAAAATTCAGATTAGTAGAGCCTCCCTAAAAGTCAGCCCTACTAACGGAATGATTAATCTGTTGTTTTAGGCTCTTCAATAGCTGTGGGAGCCTCAATGACTTCCGGTGCTTCAACAACTTCTGGTGCTTCAACAACTTCTGGTGCTTCAACAATTTCTGGTGTCTCAACAACTTCTGGTGTCTCAACAGCTTCTGGAGTTTCAACAGCTTCTGGAGTTTCAGCAACTTCTGAATTATCAATATCTAAGGCTTTAATAACAACGTCTGTGGACGTTCCTTTAGTTACCTTTTGATAGGATAGCTGTTTTTCTAACTCAGCAATTCGCTTTTGTAACGGAACAATTAAACGGCTTGCTTGAGTTTCAGCATTTTGTGCTAATGCAGTCGCTTGGTCTTGCAAAGCCATGTGGCGAACGTCTTGAGCTTTTAATGTCACGCCGATCTGGGCTAATAGCGATTCAAATCTTAATACCGCTTCTTCCGCTTTTTCATTATTAAGTTTTAATAATTGTTCTGCATCTCGAGCAACATAAAGTGCATGTTGAGCTGACCTTAATGCAGCAAGCCCTTTTTCACTTACTAATTCTCGGTTTGAGTATTGAAGACGAATTTCTTCTTCGGTTTTCTCAACCAGTGTTTCTGCCACTAAGAATGTCTTAGGTGCAAACTTATCTGCATCTTCATCTTCGGCTTTATCTAGAGTTTCTTGAGCTGGCTGCCAATGAATCTCAAGTAATGTATCGAGCTCGAGTTGGTTTAGGTCTTTGAGAACTGATTCGATCTCAGAAGGCGTGATATCTTTTTCACCCTCTTCAATTTTGGTAATTAAGTCTTTAATTTCTTCTAGGCTATCTTCAAACTCATCAGGTAAAACTCGGGGACTGTTCAATTGTTCCAGTATGAGTTTCTGTTGAAGAAGAGGCTTCAATATAACTTCAACTTTTTGCTTATTATTATTGGCAAACTGCAATAAGGTAATAACCTTTGCAGAGGCAATAATACTTTCGCTCTGTAAACCCTTTAACTCAGCAATGCGTGCAGCAGCTAGAGCTTCATTGGCTTGAATTATATGCAGTGGTGCATAGAAATTCATGTCTGCATTAAGTGCAGCTTCGTATTTTACTTCAGCTTCCATTAGGGCTTTTTCGGAGTCGCCTTCAAACTCAGAGGCTTTTTCTAATGCGGAGAGGTCATAGCTTTCATTCTGAGCAAGGCGTTTGCTGGCGCAACCTGTAGTCAGTATGCTTGTAAATAAGACGGTTAACAAAAGTGGACGCAGCATAATCGTTCCTTGGGAGAACAAAGGTATTTAACATTAGCGTAAATACCTTTGTGGGTTTTATTGAAGAATTAATCCAATAAGCTTAAATCACGAACAGCACCCTTATCGGCACTTGTCGCAAACTTAGCGTAGATTTTCAAGGCGCTGCTCACTTTACGAGGGCGATCTTCAACGGGCTTCCAGCCTTTAGCATCTTGTGCAGTGCGACGAGTCGCTAGTTCTTCATCCGTTAGCTGTACGTTGATGCTGCGGTTTGGAATATCAATGATGATCTCATCACCTTCTTCCAATAAACCAATAGCGCCACCAGAAGCGGCTTCTGGAGAACAGTGACCAATGGATAGGCCAGAAGTACCACCCGAGAAACGACCATCGGTTAGCAAGGCACAGGCAGCCCCTAAACCTTTAGATTTCAGGTAAGACGTTGGGTATAGCATTTCTTGCATACCTGGGCCGCCTTTAGGACCTTCGTAGCGAATGATAACAACATCGCCCTCTTTCACTTCGTCGGCAAGGATGCCGGCAACTGCGCTATCTTGAGATTCAAAAATCTTCGCTTTACCGTGGAAAACGTGGATTGATTCATCAACACCCGCGGTCTTAACAACACAGCCATCTAAGGCAATATTTCCGTATAAAACAGCTAGGCCGCCTTCAAGGGAATACGCGTTTTCGAGATTACGAATACAACCATTTTCACGGTCGCCATCGACCGTTGGGTAACGAGTACTTTGGCTAAACGCTGTTTGCGTTGGAATACCAGCAGGACCCGCACGGTAAAACTCAATCACTTCTGGAGATGGGTTACGCATAATATCCCACGTATCCAAAGCTTCGGTCATGCTCTTGCTGTGTACCGTTGGTAAATCGTTGTGCAATAGACCTGCACGATCAATTTCACCCAAGATACCGAAGATACCGCCAGCGCGATGAACGTCTTCCATGTGATAAAGCGGCGAGTTTGGTGCAACTTTACACAGCTGTGGGACCTTGCGAGAAAGACGGTCGATGTCTTTCAGATCAAAGTCCATTTCAGCTTCTTGCGCAGCAGCCAATAAGTGAAGAATGGTATTGGTAGAACCCCCCATCACGATGTCTAGAGTCATCGCGTTTTCAAACGCTTTGAAGTTGGCGATTGAACGTGGCAGTACCGAGTAATCATCTTCTTCGTAATAACGCTTAGCGTTTTCAACGATTTGACGGCCAGCCTTTAAGAAAAGCTGTTCGCGGTCAGAGTGAGTTGCCAAAGTAGAGCCGTTACCTGGCAAAGCCAAACCTAAAGCTTCCATCAAGCAGTTCATTGAGTTAGCGGTGAACATACCTGAGCAAGAGCCACAAGTAGGACAAGCGCTACGTTCGAATTCGGCTACTTTCTCATCAGATGCTTCGTCATCAGCGGCAATAACCATTGCATCAACTAGATCTAGCTTATGCTCAGAAAGCTTGGTTTTACCCGCTTCCATTGGGCCGCCGGATACGAAGATTACAGGGATGTTTAAGCGTAATGACGCTAATAGCATTCCCGGTGTGATTTTGTCGCAGTTAGAAATACAAACAATGGCATCGGCGCAGTGAGCGTTAACCATGTATTCAACCGAATCAGCAATGAGTTCACGGCTTGGCAAGCTATAAAGCATACCGTCGTGACCCATTGCGATACCGTCATCAACGGCAATGGTATTGAATTCTTTGGCTACGCCACCGGCTTTTTCGATTTCACGAGCAACTAATTGGCCCATGTCTTTAAGGTGTACGTGCCCTGGTACAAACTGGGTGAAGCTGTTGGCGATCGCAATGATTGGCTTAGAAAAATCATCGTCTTTCATACCTGTGGCGCGCCATAGAGCACGAGCACCCGCCATATTACGGCCGGCAGTGGAGGTTTTGCTGCGATATACTGGCATTTTTAAAGTCTCACTTGTCGAGAGCCGTTAACATTGGCTCAAATCAATAATAAGGGTAAAGCGGTTTGCAAGAATTGTAGCAGAGTTGCGCCTTGTAATCAGTACAAAGCGCAGGGAAGACTACTCGTTATCATCCGAGAAATTGTAAGCCATGCCAGTTTGTGGCGCTTGTACGTAGTAGCCTTGAATGAAATGGGTGCCTAATTGCCATAATGAGGCAACGGCTGTCGCAGACTCAACCAATGGCACAATGGTTTTTATGTCTTGTTCATGCAGTTCCGCTAAGACTTCTTTTAGGGTTGCCAAAGATTCTGGTTTATTAAGCTCATGCGTAAATGAACCATCCACTTTCACGTAGTCGAGGCTTAAGTGCTTTAATGTCTGGAACGGCTTTAAGGCACAACCAAAGCGGGATAGAGAGCATGAGTAACCGTTCTCTTTAAGGTTGGCGGTAAATTCTTGGGCTTGGGTTAAAAACTTGGTGGCATCTTCTTCATGAAACTGAAAAATGACTGAGTCTTTATCGAGTTTGGCTGCTTTAAGCGCCACGGCAATCCAGCTTGTTAACGTTTTATCCATTAATGATGCCGCGGTCAAGTTAACGAATAAACGGGTATTCATATTCTGCTGTCGGTGTTCACTTAGCAGTTTGGTTGAGTGCAGTATTACCCAGCGATCAATCTTACGCTTGAGGTCTTCACTAATAATAAAGCCATTTAAGAAATCTCCCGCGGAAACTTCTTGACCATTGCTTTGGGGCATACGCAGTAGAGTTTCGTAATGCTCTTGCTCATCACCTTTTAAGTTGATTAATGGCTGAAATAACAAATTAAATGAGTTTGTTTTTAGCGCTTCTAGAACCTGTTGCTCAATGCCATCTGCACTATTATCAGGGGCCGCTTCTTCAGCAACAAACAGGTGAACCCCATTCCCTTTTTCATGACCTTGGTCATTACGAACGGCATCAGCAGCTTGATGAGCACGCTGTAATATTTCACCCGGTTCACTGCAGCTATCGTTAATTAATGCAACGCCAATGCTGGCAGTGATGGTGACTGTTTGAGAGTGAGCATCGATGACTAAGTGCTCGATGCCATCGCGAAATTCTTCTGCTGTTGCGAGTGCTTGCTCAGCATTAATGTCAGGTCTGATCCAAGCAAATACATCTTCACCTACGCGAGCTAATGTATCTTCTTTGTTTATTGCTGATTTTAAGTAATTGGCGACACTGCAAAGTACGCTATCGGAGTTGTTTATGCCGACTTGCGATTTTATTTTACCGTAATTATCTAGGTTGATGTATATAGCAGCACTGGTATTGCCTTTTAAAACCGCGCGATCAACCGCTGTTTCTAATTGTTCAATGTAATACGGTTTGTTGTGAAGGCCGGTTAATAGATCACGGCTGCTGACTTCTTTTAGTTTGGCTTCTAGGTCGGCATTACCCGATAGGGCACGGATTACAATTTGGGTGCACGGCTCGTCGGCATAAGTTCCCGCAGACAGAGACATGGTTAGCGGAAATTGAGTTTCATCGGTTTTTAAACCGCTGTAATTAAGATCAATATTACCGCCGGTTGTTAAGAAACTTTTTAATGATTGCTTTAGGTTTTCTTGGTCGCTACTGGCAACCATATCCATAACAGGCATGCCTTCAAGGTCATCTACAGTATGGTAACCAAATAGATCTAAGTAAGCTTGGTTGGCATAAATATGCATACCGTCATGAATGTAGGTGATGGCATCTTTGGAGCTTTCTAATAAAGACTGGCAGCGTTTTTCTGCATCACGTAATTTAACCTGAGTCGTTCGTAGGGCACGGCGGCTATTGAGATTGGATAGCTCACGTTGAATCACCAAGGAGAGTAAATTACTTTCATCTTCAGGCACCACATCACAGGCCCCAAGTTTTAGATAAAACTCGAGCTGCATTGGATCAACATCCTCAGCAAGGATGACCACTGGAAGATCTTTATCGAGACGTTTAATTTGTTTGAATAACTCTTTCGGCTCTATGTCTTGAGCTTTAGGTTCAGCTAATACCAAATCCCAAGTTTTTTCTTGAATTTGAGTATTAAAATCATCCAGTGAGGAAACCATGTGAGCGCGAGTCGCACGACCTGAGTTGCGTAATAGGCTAACTAAGTCTTCAGCGTCGCTTTGTTTGTGAGTTAATAGCAATAAATGGAGCGTATCTCGACTACTAGCAAAATGCATGTAATGAAACTCTTTTACAGTGAATGCTGATTATAAGGTGGGTGGACTTAAATGACAGATAAAAAGTGTAAAATAAGTCACATTTTGACACTGTGTGTCACAACTTATTCCACAAGGAGTCAAAGTCATCATCCTTTAGCTCGTTATCCTGATGCAGAGTTTGAGCACTAGGTTTAATACCACTGTCTCTGAACTGGAATTGACTGAAGCTATTGGTAGAAATAATGCGTTTAACCAATTGATATCGACCGTGATTATCTAGGTGCATAAGGTGCACTTTATTACCGGTACGAAAAGGCATGCGCGGTAAAATAAGTGTCGCCGGCTGGGCAATTGCTTTAATCCCAGGCAAAAGCAGAGAGCGCATATAATCGCCGTTACTGCCTGTCTTTTGTAAAAGCTGTGCAGCACCTGCTTCGGCTTTAGGTGCTAATAATTCGATACCTAGCTGGGTTCCTGATTTTCCTAAATGACGTATCCATCGAATAGCGGCAATAGCCCAGTGTTGAACGCCTGCCTCTTGGATACCAAGGATTTCCCCTGCTTGAATGCTCGCGGGTAATTCACCTAACCACTGCAGACAATAGCCGCCTGGGCTGGTATTAATTAAGCTCACTTCATGAGCGGGGTACTTAGTCGTGGTATCCAGTTCATCTTCTTGTTTATGCTTATTGATGAAATCGATCGTATCAAGATTCATACTGCTGTTTTCAGGTATAGCAGAACCGCCTGCATCAAAAGCGCCATCCCAAACATCGCCGCTAGAGCGCTTTCCAGTATCTATATCGGCCCCAGGGCGTTTTTCAGTTTCTAAAGGACGCAGCTCTGCTTTGACTTTTTCGAAATCTTTTTTGCCCGCCACATAATAATGAGTGGCACTTAGACCAATACACAGGCGTAAGTTGCCGTCTGTCGGCATCCTGCGGAACGAGCGCTGCCAATGAATCCCCCAGGCTTGAATGGCATGGGTTAGTAAATTGTCCGTCATTTTGCCAGGAACGGTGATGTTAGAAGCGCCTTGAGGATTGGCCGCATAAGAGGTCAAATCTTCAACTAAGCCTGAAGTATTCAAGCTGCAAAAGAGGGGCTTTTGCTCATCGCGTAAATGTTGACGATATTGAGCTACACGGTCTCGGTGCAGATTAATAATGAACAATGCAGATTCATCATCGCTGTCGGTTATGTAGACCCTATGAGCCCAAAGCTCTGTTGCATCGTACAGCTGAATAAGATCCTGTTGACGCAAGTTGTTGGGTTTAGCGGTGCCTAATAAATGTGCACGAATAAAGGCTGCGCTGATATCGCTGGTACTGAGGTAACGGTTTTGGGTGTCGTTAACTTTAAAATTTTCTAAATCGCGAAGTTTCGCCAAGAAAAATAGCTGATTAATTTCAGACCATGCATGTTCTGGAGGGTGGCAATATAATTGGAACGCTCTCAAGATCGTGCTGGTGGTATCCGTGATCGCTCTATGAATAGAGGTTGTCACTATTTTTGAGGGTTTATCGCTAGGGGACAATGCAGCGATGCTATCAACCACGACGAGCTTATAGCCCGTGGCGAGGTGAGCTTGTAACGACTGACTCAGGTTAGCAATTTTTAATTGTCGTTCGTTTAGCGATACTGAGGTTTGTAAAAAATGTTTTGCGAGCAATGTGCCTATTGAGTAAATATAAGGGCGCATGACCTCGAGTAATTTGAAGCGTAGTAAAGGTTGAGCGTGTAATTGATTCAACTCACGAATGGCTTGATACAACTGCCTTGCTGCTTCCCCAGTATTGGCCATGGGAAGATTCTTTGCCCAATTCGTAATCCCATCGACATTTGCCTGGCAAAAAGACAACTGCTGCTGGGTCGGGCTAGGTACGTGTAGTTTTATCGGTGTTCTATTGCTTTCCATGCCTTTTTTATTACCACTAATGCAAATTAACCATGTCTATAGTCTTAATTATAGCGGATGTTTTATTATCCATACTAAAACCACCACAGACTAACCTGTTTGTTTCTGTCTCGCCACTATTTGCTTACTCTAGGATATCAATACTAGTGGGGTTTTGCTTCCTTTGCCAGATTCTTCCTTAACGAGCTTTGGCACTAAGTAGCCCGACAGTTTTAATAATAGTTGTTGATGTAATACCAGAGCGTCTTTTTCACTAACGTTAAAGTGATGGGCGCCCGTCACTTTATCCAATAAATGCAAATAATAGGGCAGAATACCCGCCGCAAATAACGCTTTACTTAAGTCTATTTGAGTCTCTAGATTATCGTTTATGTCGCGCAGTAAGACCGCCTGATTTAATAAGGTAATACCAGCACGCCTTAACGAGTCTAACCCTTTGATTAATATAGGATCTAGCTCTTGGCTGTGGTTAATGTGCAGCACTATCGCACAACTGAAACGGCATGAATGTAAAATATTGATTAATGTAGTGGTAATGCGTTGTGGAATGACCACCGGTAGGCGTGTATGAATGCGCAGACGTTGCAAGTGAGGGATTGCCTCAGCCTGCTGAATGAACTTTTTGAGTTGCTGATCGCTTAACATCAGCGGATCACCACCGCTTAGAATAAGCTCTTCAATGGTTGGGTCTTGGCTGACGTAATCGAGAATGCCTTGCCAGTCATTTTTGCCAATTCGGTTTTCACTGTAAGCAAAGTGACGTCGAAAACAGTAACGGCAATTAATAGCACAGCCCGTGCTGAGCAATACTAGGACGCGGCCATGATATTTGTGAATAATCCCTTTTTGCAAATTGCTGTGTTTTTCCGCAAGTGGATCATTAATAAAGCCTTCGGCTGCTTCCAGCTCTTCTCGCTGAGGAAGTACCTGTAATAACAGAGGATCTTGGGCATTGCCTTTTTCCATTTTGTCGATAAAAGGCTGGGGCACCAATAACGGAAAGTCGAGACATGCCTGCTGGCGTAGCGTTAGTTCAGTGACAGGAATGTTGAGTTGTTTGAGTAATGCCTCAACCTTTTTGGCTGCCCCCGCGAGCACCTGATTCCAGCTATCTGGGTCTGGAGACTGACTAATATCGGTTAAAGATTCGATCACTAACGGGGTTTCGGTTATCATAGCTCTTTTTTCTGGGGCAGGTTTGCTGAACCCCATCAATATTCTGTCGAGGTCACATGGCTAATTATTCTACCAGCGAATTCAAATCAGGTCTTAAAGTAATGCTGGATGGCGATCCTTGTGCCATCGTAGAAAACGAATATGTTAAACCGGGTAAGGGCCAAGCCTTTAGCCGTGTTAAATTGAAAAACCTGAAGAACGGTCGCACATGGGAACGTACTTTCAAATCTGGCGAGAAGCTAGAAGGTGCAGACGTAATGGACGTCGAAATGGAATACCTATACACCGATGGTGAGTTCTGGCATTTCATGATGACTGACGGTTCTTTTGAACAGTTGGGCGCATCCGAAGAAGCAATCAGTGAAAATAAAAACTGGCTGAAAGAGCAGTTGGTTTATGAAGTAACGCTATTTAACGGCGAAATTTTAAGTATCACTGCCCCTAACTTCATCGATCTTGAAGTGACAGAGACCGATCCAGGCCTGAAAGGCGATACGGCTCAAGGTGGTTCAAAGCCAGCAACGTTAGAAACGGGCGCAGTAGTCAGCGTTCCTTTATTCATCGTGATTGGTGAGCTGCTACGCATCGATACGCGTGTAGGTGAATACGTGAGTCGCGCTAAGTAAATCGTATACGCTGCCATTTGATGGTAGCGACGAGTTGGTTGCGAAAAAAGGAAGCTTTATGAAGTGACCCCCAATAGTTAGACAAATAACTTTGGGGGACTTTATGTCCAAAT